>BNJU01005189.1_pt1 | contig 575192 bp, 611 predicted proteins | sample 8539281 | NCBI WGS metagenome assembly BNJU01 (sample SAMD00202456, study PRJDB9452) | human saliva metagenome | isolation source: human saliva | place: Japan
CAGACGGTGGACCCACATCGGCGAGATGGGCGAGATGTGCGTGCCCACCGCCCCCGAGCGCTTCGACGACTACACGGGTCCGGGGCGGCGCAACTGACGCGTCCCTGACGTGAACGAGGCCGTGGCTGGGTTTCCCGGTCGCGGCCTCGTCACTGCAGGGGAGCGGGCTGTGGCGAGCCGCGTTGTGTTTGGTGCCTGCTGGTCGGGTGGCTTTCTTCCCATCGAGGATTCGGCTGGTTCCCAGGTGCTTCTCAGGTAACCCCCATAGGATCGCGCGTATGGTGCATCGCAACTATCACAACGGTCTGAAGACGACCCTCCTGCTGGGGAGTATGTGGGCTTTGCTGCTTGCCATCGGCGCGCTCATCGCGTCGGGTACGGGCCGGGTCGTCTGGATTTTTGTGTTTGCGGCCATTGGGCTGGCCCAGACGGCGTTCTCGTACTGGAATTCCGCGACGATTGCGCTGCGGTCGATGGGTGCGTATCAGGTGAGCGAGTCGGAGCAGCCGGAGCTCTATGCGATTGTCCGGGAGTTGGCGGCGCGCGCCCAGCAGCCGATGCCGACGATCTGGGTGGCGCCCACGTTGACGCCGAACGCGTTTGCGACGGGCCGTAATCCGAACATCGCGGCCGTGTGCTGCACGGAGGGCATCCTGGCGATCCTGAATGAGCGTGAGCTGCGCGGGGTGCTCGGGCATGAGCTCATGCACGTGTATAACCGCGACATTCTGACGACGTCTGTCGCGGCGGCCATGGGCGGCGTGATTACGACCATCGCCCAGACACTGCTGTTCTTCGGCGGCGGGAATCGTCGAGAGAGCGGGGGAGTGGGTGTCGTCGGCCTCCTCGCGATGAGTCTGCTGGCCCCGATTGCATCCATGCTCATTCAGCTCTCGCTGTCGCGCACGCGTGAATTCGACGCGGACGAGGACGGTGCGATGCTGACGCAGGATCCGCTGGCGCTGGCCTCGGCGTTGCGCAAGCTGGAGATGGCGACGGATCGGCGCCCGATGGAGGATACTCCCAGGACGCGTAACGTTGCGGCGATGATGATCGCGAATCCGTTCCGTGGGGAGTCTCTCATGCGCGTGTTGTCCACGCACCCGCCGATGGACGAGCGCATCGCGCGCCTGGAGAAGATCGCGGGCTACTGAGGCATAGAGACGAGGGCGGGCGGCCGGTCGAAACCGGCCGCCCGCCCCTGCTCTCTCAGCGATCAGCGGTAGTTCACGAACTGGAGCGCGACGTCCAGCTCCTCGCCCTTGGGGCCCTTCAGCAGGGCGATGACGGCCTGCAGGTCGTCGCGGGACTTTGAGGAAACGCGAAGTTCATCACCCTGGATCTGGGCTTTGACGCCCTTGGGGCCCTCCTCGCGGATGAGCTTGGAGATCTTCTTCGCGGTGTCCTGCGGGATGCCTCCTTGAGGGGGCAGGCGAGCTTGAAGAGCTTGCCCGAGGCCTTGGGCTCGCGGTCCTTGTAGTCCAGAACCTTCAGGGACAGGCCGCGGCGGATCAGCTTGGACTGTAGGACGTCGAGGATTGCCATGACGCGGGACGCGGAGTTCGCTTCCATCGCGATCGTGTCGCCGCTGAGGGTGATGGCGGCGTCGACGCCGCGGAAGTCGTAGCGGTTGGCGATCTCCTTGGCGGTCTGGTTGACGGCGTTGTCGACCTCCTGGCGGTCGAGCTTGGAGACAACGTCGAAGGAGGAGTCTGCCATGAGGGTGCACCTTTTCGTTGGAATTCCGCCAATCGTCGTTTCCGATTGGCGCTCGGAACTATTTTTAATGCTATTCTTTCACGGCACCGCGAGACGGCGCACGGCAGGTTACCAAAGCGGCCAAATGGATCTGACTGTAAATCAGACGCTTCGTGCTTCGGGGGTTCGAATCCCTCACCTGCCACCACTCGCTGGTTTCCAGTGAGTAACGCCTGTGATGTCATTCTCAGGCTCCGGGATTGCTTCGGCGCTCGGAGATGCGATAGGCTTTCCGGCGTTGCCCCGATAGCTCAGTAGGCAGAGCGTCTCCATGGTAAGGAGAAGGTCAAGGGTTCGATTCCCTTTTCGGGGCTCCGGTTGCGGAGTCATCCGCTACCGGCGGCGGGTAGCTCAGCTGGTCAGAGCGCACGACTCATAATCGTGAGTCGCGGGTTCGAGCCCCGCCCCGCTACCAACTTCTTTCATCCGACAGGTCGCACGAGCGACGAAACTAAAGCGAGAAACAACCGTGGCAAAGCAAGTCCCAGGACGTTCGCCCCAAGATCACTCTGGCCTGCTCGGGTGCAGGAGGCTAACTACATCACCAAGAAGAACCGTCGTAACACGCCGGATCGTCTCGAGCTGGCAGTACTGCCCGCGTTGCCACAAGTCGACGACGCACCGCGAAACCCGCTGACGGTTTCCATCTCAGAGCCCCGAGGAACCTGTGAACTGCCCCGTTTCTTGGACATCGAGATTGAAGTCCAGGGAATGGGAGGCTTTTCATCTGTGGATCTGGGGTTGAGGGCATGATCGTTTGCTTCGAGGAGCAGGCGGTGGAGATGTTTGAGAGGGGATACGGCTACGGTTTGACCGCCAGAGGCTTGGTGTGTCTGCTGAGACTGTGAGAGTGGCAGAAGATGTACCGCGTGATCGGGAGGGCGGGCTTCTTGCCATGGGAGTAAAAGCGGGCCAAATACGACTATGGGACCAGGTCGCCGCGCGAGGGCCGTGGTTGACGGTGGGATAGAGTGAGCCCTGAGGGCGATGGTGCGTTTCAGTATTGCAGGCGAGCACCGTTGAAGAAGTGGTGCAGAGCTGTACCGCGAGGGCGGCGCGCAGGCGCTCAAGCCCAGCCCAAGGGCGAGGCCGAAGGGGTCGGTGCGGGCGGTGCCACCAACGCGTGAGGAGGAACTCGAAGAGCGCTGCGCAAGCTCGAGGCGCAGGTGGCGTACCTAAAAATCGATTGCCCTGAGGCGCAGAGGCGCTCCCAAGCCGGGACAAAAGCCCTGGTGGTCGCCGAGCTTTCAGGGCGCGGACACGCAGTGTGTGATCTCCTCGAGGCCGCCGGCCTTGCCAGGTCAGAGCTACTGCTACGCGCTGGCTCACCCCCAGCAGCCAACCGGGGCGTATCTGTCGGCCCCAAGGTTGCCCAGATCTTTTCACGAACCCCTCAACAGGTGCGGTCACAGAGCAGGTAGCCATGTGCCTGCGCGCTGAGGAAGGGGCGCATCGCCGATAAGACGGTCTTAAAGATGATGGGCGAAATGGGGCTGCGCTGCAGCGCATACGCCATGACAATGCCACAGGTGCAACTCCTACAAAGGGGACGTGGGGCAAAGCTTTGAACATCATCGGCCGCGACTTTGAGGCCGATGGGCCCTGGCAGAAAACTCGGTACCGACGTCACCGAGTTCAAACTCTCCTTCAGTAAAAGCCTACCTCGCTCCGGTCTGCGACTTTGCCAGCAAAGAGATCGTGGCTCACTCCATCTCCATGTGTCCCAACCTCGCCCAGCAAAAAGATGCTCCAGATGCTCATGGACGTCAAGCCCGCAGGAGCTGAGCCGATCTTGCACTCGGACATGGGATGGCAATACCAGCTGAAGGCCCTACATCAGTGCGCTCGCCGATAACGGTTTCATCCAGGCATGTCGCGCAAAAGCGCTGCATCGACAATGGCGCCACCGAGCAGGTTTTCAGGGCACCTCAGGACGAGTTCTTTCGCGGCCAGGACTGGCAGACCTTCGAGAGCTTCAAAGCCGACCTCGAGGCTTACATCACGCACTGGAACACAACAAGACGCCAAGTAAAAAGCTCAAGGGCTGACCCCGGCAGAATCTCGGGATCAGGGCCCTGCAGAAGCTCTCATGCGGCTACCATTTCAAAAGCGTCCAAGTTTCGGGGCGCAGTTCACTGGTTCAGGGCTCTTTGTATGATGTGCTGGGGCACCTACGTTATCCTGTGCGTATGACTGATTCCCGCGCTCGCGCTGCCTCGTCGCCCCGAAAGGTGCGGGCGAGCACGCATCCCCGCCTCGTGACGCTCAGGACGGGCGCACGATCCTGTTCTTTGATGAGCGCCCGCCCCTGGCCTCGGGCATGGGGTCTGACTTTAATGGGCTGACGATGGCGTCGGACCTGCCCAACGCGAATCGCATTCTCTGGATGGAGCGCGCGGGCGAGGGGCGGTGGAGTGAGCCGCGCCCGCTTCCGCTCGGCGGTCCGTCCGTTTCATCGGATGCGTGCGTCGGCCTCGATGGCGGAGGCCTCATGCATCTGGCGTTCGCGTCGACGGATGGGCGCGTGGGGTACATGGACTCGCGCGCGGACGGTGAGCGACTGCGCGCCTGGTGGGCGTGGGGGAGCGGCCCCGAGGACCTGTCCTATGTGGACATGACCGACGAGCTGTACGACCTCACGGGTGCCGACGCGCTGTTTGCGACGTCTGGCGGCACGGTCGCGCATGACGGAGCCGTTGCCCTGCCCTACGTCGTGCGCACGGGGAATGAGACGCACGTGCGCGTCGTGTACGCGCGTGGAGGGCGGCTGGTCGGTGCGGCGCAACCTCTCGTCGGCGATGAGGGAGTGCTCCTCGACGAGACGACGCTCGGCGTGTGGGATGGGCGCCTCGTCGCGAACTGCCGCATCCAGGGCTTCGAGGGAAGGGGGTCGGGTGCCCGCTTCCTCGCGTGGGGTGATGGGCGCACCTGGGAGGGCGCGTGCCTCTGGGATCTGGAGGACCCCGGCTGCAACGCGCGCATGATCGCGGATCTGTTCGTGCACCCTGGGCGCCGCGACGCGCGCGCGGGTGGCGAAATCCTGCGCCTCACCCCGCCGTGGGAGGGTGAGGTGCGCGCCGAGGTGGTCTCCTCCTTGGGCGATGGCGCCTTCGGATACAGCGACGTGGCCTTCGCGGGGGACGAGGCCGTGGTGGTCTTCGAGCGCGACCGGGGTCTCTGGGAGGCTGCGGTCAGCCTCTGAACGGATACAGAAAACCTCGGTGCGCGTGCCCCCACAACGCTCCGAGGTTTTTCTGTGTACTCTAGCGACCTTCGATGATCGCGAGGAGGGGGGCGTAGTGTGCCTCGACGGCGGCGGTGTACGCCACCAGGTCGCCGGCTTCGCACGCCCGCAGGATGGCCGCGTGGGCCTCGGCGGTGGCTTCCATCTCCTGGCGCGACGCTGCGGCCAGCGAAGGGGTGACGCTCTGGTGGACCAGCCACATGGCGGCCACCAGCTGGTGCATGAGTTCGTTGTCCACGTAGTCCAGTAGGCCGGAGTGGAAGGCGATGTCCTGCTCCAGGTAGGTTGACCCCGACTGTGCGTACTGAGTCATCGCCTCGACGAGCTCCCACAGGTGGGGGTTCGTCGTGCCCTTCATGGCGCGCGTGAGGGGTACGGCGATCCCGAGGTCGAGTGCCCGTCGCGTGTCGATGATCGCGTGCAGGGACTGAGCTCCGTTGATCTCATCCAGTGCGGCGCGCAGGACGAGGGTCTCGACGAGCGGTTGCATCGACATTTCGCCGACGTAGGACCCTGAACCCTGGCGAACCGTCACGATATCCAGTGCCTGGAGGCGACGGAGCGCTTCTCGCACGGACGACCGTGAAACGCCGAGGTCGGCGCACAGTGTTGATTCGGTGGGGAGGCGGTCACCGGGATGTAATCCATGTCGCAAAATATAGGACTTGATCGCATCCATCGTTACCGAGGATCTTGAGTCAATCGGTGCTGATGCGCGTCGGTTCTGATCGGTTGTTTGTGGCGATTGGGGTGATATCGCTTGCACTAATTTGTCTGACAACATAGAATCAGTATAGCGAGCGGAACAAAAGAACCGCACGTCCCAATTCTCGAAGATGAGGAGCGAGAACATGCGAATGCGCAAACACTTCGCGACCGGCGCTGCACTGACCGCAGCTGCCGCCATGATCCTGACCGCGTGCGGCGGCGGATCCTCCACCACCACCTCGACCGACGGCGGCTCCAAGGGCTCCGACGGGCCGAAGGGCACGATCACCGCCGGTGTCGCCTACGAGACCACCGACTACGGTCCTATCACCACCTCGGCGCTCGGCATGGGTGCGAACTGGCAGGTCCTCGAAGGCCTGTACCGTTTCAACATGGCCGACTACTCCGTCAGCCCCGCGCTGGCCGCCGGTGACCCGGAGAAGATCTCCGACACCGAATACGAGGTCAAGCTGCGCGACGGCGCGAAGTTCTCCGACGGTACCCCCGTGACCGCCGCCGACTTCGTGGCCTCCTACGAGCGCGCCACCTCCGAAAAGTCGATCTACCGTCAGTTCTTCACCTTCGTCGACTCCGTCGAAGCCAAGGACGACAACACCATCACGATCAAGCTCAAGCACCCCTTCTCCAACCTGAAGGAGCGCTTCGTCAACGTCCGCGTTGTCCCCGCCTCGATGGACGAAGACTCGCTCAAGGCCAAGCCGATCGGCACCGGCCCCTACAAGTACGAGAACATCACGGCGACTGAGATCACCGCTGTTCCCCAACGAGAACTACACCGGCAACGAGCCCGCGAAGGTCGCCACCCTCAAGTGGCAGTCCCTCAAGGATGACTCCGCCCGTCTCGCCGCCGCCATCGGTGGCACTATCGACGTCATGGAAGCCGTTCCCGCCTCCGCGCAGGACCAGCTCAAGGGTGCCGGCTGGAACATCGAGTCCAAGCCCGGCTACGGCAACCCCTTCCTGATGTTCAACACCCAGAAGGCTCCCTTCGACAAGCCCGAGGTTCGCCGCGCGATCCTCAAGGCCATCGACAAGCAGAAGCTGATCAACTCCTCGCTCGAAGGCCAGGCCGTTGAGGCGACCTCCTTCCTGCCCGAGGCGAACCCCGCCTACAAGAAGCCCTCGACCGACCTGTCCTACGACAAGGATGCCGCCTCCAAGCTCCTGAGCGACGCTGGCGTCTCTGGCCTCGAGGTCAACCTGGTGACGACGGACCACCCGTGGGTCCTCTCCCTGGTTCCCCAGATCAAGTCCGATCTGGAGGCCCTGGGCCTGAAGGTCAACCACACGCAGATGGCGTCGTCTGACCTCTACGCCAACGTCACCGACGTTGACAACCCCACCTACGACATCGTCCTGGCCCCCGGCGACCCCTCGGTCTTCGGCACCGACCCCGGCATCATCATCTCCTGGTGGAACGGCGACAACGTCTGGACCAAGAAGCGTGACGGCTGGCAGACCTCGGACCCCGAGTCCTTCAACAAGCTGCAGTCCATCATGGACGAGGCCGTTCAGCTCGACGGTGACGCCGCTAAGGCCAAGTGGGGCGAGGCTCAGGATCTGCTCGCTGAGAAGACCGTGATCTTCCCGCTCGTGTTCCGCAACATGATCACTGGCTCCAACCCCGCCAAGGTGGAAGGATTCCAGGCGATCTCCTCCACCGGCCTGCAGCTGCTCGGTGTGAGCGCTAAGTAAGTCCCCTCGGGACATCACAGAAAGGAGGGGTGGGACGCCCGCCCTGAGGCAGACGCCACAGTCGGGCGCCACCCCTCCCTTTCTATTGCCAAAATCCGTTGAAATGGAGGTCTAGAAGTGAATAACCTTCTGCGACTCATCGGACGACGTTTGGTGGCACTGCCGATCATGGTGGTCGGCGTATCCTTCCTCGTCTTCTTCATCATGTCGCTGTCTCCGATCGACCCGGCCTACTCGGCTCTGGGCGAGACCGCGACCCCCGAAGCTCTCGAAGAGTACCGTGTGCAGCACGGCCTCAACGACCCCTTCTTCGTTCAGTACGGTCACTACCTGTGGAACATGCTCCACGGTGACCTTGGTACCTATGGCGTTGGAACGTCCAACCACGTGAGTGATCTGGTCGCTCAGGCTCTCCCGATCACCCTGCAGCTCACCTTCCTCGGCCTGTTCTTCGCCGTCATCATCTCCTTCCCGCTTGGCGTTCTCGCCGCCCTCTACCGCGACCGTTGGCCCGACCAGGTCATCCGCGTGTTCTCGGTGGTCGGCATCGGCACCCCGTCCTTCTGGCTGGCAGCGCTGCTAGTCCTGGGATTTGTCCAGAAGCTCCCGGTCTCGGGTCCGCTGCCCGCATTCAGCGAAAACCCGAGCGGTTGGTTCCTGCGCATGCTGCTCCCCGCGATCGCACTGGCGGTTCCCGTGATCGGTCAGATGACCCGAGTCGTGCGTACCTCAATGGTTGAGGAACTGGACCGCGACTACGTCCGCACCGCTGTGGGTGCCGGTATCCCCAAGCGCATCGTCGTGGCCCGCAACGTGCTGCGTAACGCGCTCATCACGCCCGTCACCGTCCTCGGCCTGCGCATCGGCTACCTGATGGGTGGCGCGGTCGTCATCGAAATTATCTTCTCCATCGATGGAATGGGTAAGGCGGTCCTGCTCAAGGGCATCCAGGAGAACTGGGTGACCCTGGTGCAGGGTGGTGCGCTCGTCGTCGCGATCGCGTTCATCGTCGTCAACATCATCGTTGACATGCTCTACCTGCTCATCAATCCGCGTATTAGGGTCGGTGTGAGGCATGAATCAGAAAGAAAAGCTCGGCAAGGTCACCGCGAAGGGCGCGCGTTTCTCGCGCATCGGTGCGATGTCCACCGGATCGAAGATCGCAATGGGCATCCTTGCCCTCATTGTCCTCGCCTCGGTCCTGTCGCCCTTCATTTCTCCCTACGGTCCCGATCAGATTTTCGACAAGTGGAGCGCCCCGTCCGGCGAGCACCTGTTCGGAACTGATCACGTCGGCCGCGACATTCTTGCTCGCGTCCTGTACGGCGGCCGTTTCTCCCTGCTGATCGGCCTGTGCTCGACCCTGATTGCGCTCTTCTTCGGTGCGATCATCGGTTCGATCGCAGCCGTCGTGCGCAAGTCCTTCTCCGAAGCGATCATGCGCGTCATGGACATCGTGATGGCGGTCCCCGGTATCGCCATGGCAGCCGTCTCCGTCCTGGTCTTCGGTCGTACGCTGTCCAAGTCCGGTAACACCTTCGGCCTGGTCCTCGTGATCATTTGCTCGATCGCCTTCGTGTACATCCCGCAGCTGTCGCGTATCGTTCGCGCGAACGTCATGGCCGCCTACGGTGAAGACTACGTCCGCGCGGTGATCGTCTCCGGTGCCCGCGCTCCCTGGATCCTCACCAAGCACGTCATGCGTAACACGGCCGCCCCGGTCCTCGTGTTCGCGACCGTCCTCGTCGCCGACGCGATCATCCTCGAGGCCTCCCTGACCTTCATCGGTTCGGGCCTCCAGGCGACCACCGTGGCCACGTGGGGCAACGTCCTGTCCGAGGCCTCGTCGAACCTGTCGGTTCTGCTGGGCAAGTGGTGGACCGCGTTCTTCCCCGGCCTGTTCATCATGATCACGGTCCTGTGCCTCAACATTTTGTCTGAGGGCATCACCGACGCCATGGTGGCGGCACCCGCGTCGGCGGCTGTCGCCCAGGTCGATAAGGACTCCGACCGTGAGGCCGACAAGCTCCTGCTTGACCCGCGCCGCGCCTACGCCGAGCAGGCCGCATCCCTGCAGGCCCGCCTCGACGACCTCGAGACCGTCGAAGAACAGCGCTTCGATCGCTTCGAAGCCGACTTCGAGAAGACCCCGCTGCTTGAGGTCAAGGACCTGTGCATCAAGTTTGATCGTCACGGCGACGTCAACGTCGTCGACCACGTGTCCTTCAAGGTCCGCCCCGGCGAGACCATGGGCCTCGTGGGCGAGTCCGGCTGCGGTAAGTCGATCACGGCCCTGACCATCATGGGCCTCATTGATCCCAAGGCCGAGATCACGGGCGAGATCCTCTACGAGGGTGAGAACCTGCTGTCCAAGTCCGCCGAGGAGCGTCGCGCGCTGCTCGGTCACGAGATGGCCATGATCTATCAGGACGCCCTGTCGTCCCTGAACCCCGCCATGCTGATCAAGGCTCAGATGAAGCAGCTGACCAGCCGCGGCGGCACCCGCAGCGCCGAGGAACTCCTCGAGCTCGTGGGCCTGGATCCCAAGCGCACCCTCGAGTCCTACCCGCATGAGCTCTCGGGCGGCCAGCGCCAGCGCGTTCTCATCGCCATGGCCCTGACCCGCGACCCGAAGCTGATCATCGCGGACGAGCCGACCACCGCCCTGGACGTCACCGTCCAGAAGCAGGTCATCTCGCTGCTCAACGAGCTGCGCGAGAAGCTCGGATTCGCCATGATCTTCGTGTCCCACGACCTGGCGCTCGTTGCCGAGGTGGCACACCACATCACCGTCATGTACGCCGGCCAGGTCATCGAGCAGGCCCCCACGAAGGAACTGCTCACGCACCCGACCCACGAGTACACGCGCGGCCTGCTGGGTGCCGTCCTCTCGATCGAGTCCGGTTCCGGCCGACTCCACCAGGTCCCCGGCACCGTGCCCTCGCCTCGCGACTTCCCGAAGGGTGATCGTTTCGCCCCCCGGTCCTCGCACCCCGATTACGGACTGGACATCCGCCCGGTCCTCACCGAGGTCGGTCCCGAGCACGTGTACGCGGCTCTCCCGCCCCGCGACGAGGCCGATGCCTCCGCGCAGGAAACGAACGGTCAGGAGGAAACGCGATGAGCGACAACACCCCGATCATCGAACTGAAGGACGTCGAGGTGACCTTCACCTCGCGTACCGGCTCCCTGTTCAAGCCCAATAAGGTCCACGCGGTGCGTGGCGTCAACATGCGCATTGAGCGCGGACAGACGCTCGGCATCGTCGGCGAGTCCGGCTGTGGCAAGTCCACGACCGCGAACGTCATGTGCGGCCTGCAGATGCCGTCGAAGGGCAAGGTGTTCTTTGGCGGCAAGGAGGTCACGAAGCGCAGCGCCGCCGCCCGCCGGGAGATCGGACGCGTCGTCTCCGTGGTCTTCCAGGACCCCGCGACGGCCCTCAACCCCCGCATGCACGTCGCCGATCAGCTCGCTGACCCGCTGCGCGTGCACCACATTGGGGACGAGGCCTCGCGAGCCAGCGCGTGCGCGAACTGATCTCGCTCGTCGGTCTGCCGTCGAGCGCCCTCGACGCGCTCCCCGGACAGCTCTCGGGCGGCCAGCGTCAGCGTGTGCATCGCCCGCGCCCTGTCCATCGGCCCCGACGCGATCATCGCCGACGAGCCCACCTCCGCGCTCGACGTGTCGGTGCGCGCTCAGATCCTGAACCTGCTCACGGACCTCAAGAGGGACCTGGGCCTGGCGATGGTTTTCATCTCGCACGACATTCAGACCGTGCGATACGTCTCTGACCGGATCGCCGTCATGAACGGCGGCAAGGTCGTCGAAGAAGGGCCGGCCGCGCAGCTGCTCGCCGACCCGAAGGACCCCTACACCCGCAAGCTCCTGGGCGCCGCGCCCTCGCTCCTGCACCCCAACCTTGACCTCGAAGGAGAGTACTAATTATGTCTTCGAAGATCCGTGGCGTTGTCCCGCCCCTGGCCATTCCGCTCAAGGACGGCGAGCTCGACGTCCCCTCGCTCGAGCGTCACATCAACCGCCTGATCGAGGCCGGCCTCAACGGCCTGTTCGTGTCTGGCTCCACCGGTGAGGTCGCCTTCTCGACCGCCGAGCGTCGCGCCCAGATCCAGCGCGAAGCCGTGCGCATCGTCGACGGCCGCATCCCGCTCCTGGTCGGCGTCATCGACACCGAGACCGAGCGCGTCATCGAGAACATCAAGGCCGTGGAAGAGATCGGCGGCGCCACCGGCGTCGTCGCGACCGCCCCGTTCTACGCCCTGGGCGGCGAGACCGAGGTCGAGCGTCACTTCCGCCTCCTCAAGGAGAACACCAGCCTGGAGCTGTGGGCCTACGACATCCCCGTGTGCGTGCACACGAAGCTCTCGCCCGACCTGCTCATGCGCTTGGGCCGCGACGGCGTCATCGATGGCGTCAAGGACTCCTCCGGCGACGACGTCGCGTTCCGCTGGCTGTGCCGCGCCAACGAGGCAGCCGGCCACCCGCTCCAGCTCCTCACCGGCCACGAGGTCGTCGTCGACGGCGCCTACATGTCCGGGGCGGACGGCAGTGTGCCCGGCCTGGCCAACGTGGACCCCGAGGGCTACGTGCGCCAGTGGCAGGCCTACGAGAGGCGCGACTGGGAGGCCGTGCGCACCGAGCAGGACCGCCTCGCGGACCTCATGCGCATCGTCCAGGTGAAGGGCGTGCAGGGGCTTCCGGAGCGGGCGTCGGCGCTTCAAAGGCCGCCCTGCACCTGCTCGGCGTCTTCGACTCGCCGGAGATGCCGCGCCCGGTTGCCGCCCTCGAGGGTGACAACGTCGAGCACGTCGCCTCCGTGCTGCGCGCGGTCGACCTGCTCTCCTGATACGTCGACGAGGCCGGGGCACTTCGTTCCGCATATTGCGCGCCTTCGGGCGCGCCCCGGCCTCGTCGATTTTTCTTGTACCCTGACTTTTCGTAAGGGATCCTCACGACTACGCTCCTTGCCCTCGACATCGGTGGCACCAAGGTCGGGTGGGGCATCATCGAGGCCGGTGACAGCTACGAGGTCACTGAGCGCGGATCGATCCCCACCGACGCGATGCGCGGCGGAGCGGACGTGGCGGCTCGCATCTGCGACCTTGCCTCGTCCCTGGTCGCCTCTCACCCGCAGGTGAGCGGTGTCGCGGTTGCCAGCGCTGGCGTCGTCGACCCGTCGACCGGCGATATCGTCTCCGCCACGGGCACCATGCCCGGTTGGGGAGGCACTCACCTCGGCGCCCTGCTTCAGGAAGCGACCGGCCTGCCCGTGCGCGTCCTGAACGACGTGCACGCGCACGGCCTGGGTGAGGCCACGCTCGGCGCCGGCCAGCCCTACCGCACCGTCCTATCGATCGCCGTCGGCACCGGCATCGGTGGCGCCCTCGTCGAAGACGGCCGCGTCGCCTTCGGGTCGCGCGGCATCGCCGGACACGTCGGCCATATCCACCACCACTTCGCCCCCGACATGACGTGCTCGTGCGGCCGCAAGGGCCACATCGAGTCTTTCTGTTCGGGATCGGGCATCACGGCCTGGTACGACTCGCTGCGCGGCGAGTCCGACCCCGAGGTCGACGGTGGGCGCGCCCTGCAGGAGCTTGCCGAATCCGGCAACGCCCTGGCGGCCGCCTGCTTCTCCCGCTCCGCGTTTGCGCTCGGCGAGGCCACGGCCTCGTTGGTCAACTGCGTGGACCCGGCCGTCGTTATCCTGTCCGGGTCGATGACCCGCTCCGGTGACATCTGGTGGGACGCCCTGCGCGATGGCTTCGCGGCCTCCGCGATGACGCCCGTCGCCGCCACCCCCATCCTCGTTGGTTCCCTCGGTGGCGACGCGCCGCTGCTCGGAGCCGTTTCCTTCTTCCTGCACTCATGGGAGTTCACCATGCACCCGCTCATTGCAAACCTGAAGGGTAGCTCATCGTCTCCGTCCAGGCGTACCCGGGCGAGCCCATGCGCCACCCCGAGACGATGGCGCAGATCGCCCGCGCCGCCGAGATCGGTGGAGCCGCCGCCATCCGCTGCCAGGGCCTGTCCGACATTTCCGCGATCAAGGGCCGCGTCGACGTGCCCGTGATCGGCCTGTGGAAGGAAGGCCACGAGGGCGTGTACATCACCCCGTCGCTGCGCCACGCCCGCGCCTGCGTCATGGCCGGCTCCGACATCGTCGCCCTGGACGCGACGGGCCGCCCGCGCCTGGACGGCCTGAGCTTCGCGCAGACCGTTGCGGCCCTGCGCGAGGACGGCACCCTCGTCACGGCCGACTGCGGTTCCTTCGAGGACGCCCAGCGCGCGTCGACGCCGGCGTGGACATCGTGTCGACGACCCTGGCGGGCTACACGGGCGACCGCGTCAAGACCGACGGACCCGACCTGGAGCTGCTGCGCGAGGTCGTCGCCGCGTTCCCGGACGTGCCGGTGATCTGCGAGGGCCGCGTCCACACGCCCGAGCAGGCTGCCGCGGCCATCGAGGCCGGCGCCTTCGCCGTCATTGTCGGCACCGCCATCAGCACCCCACGTCGATCACGACGTGGTTTAAAAGCGACCGTGGAGGGCTGAGCCTGTCGGTCTGGTGACTGGGCGCGGGCGGGAGCTTCGGCTCCCGCCCGCGCTTCACTGCCGGCGCGCGCCTGTGCAGCGTCCCGCGCTGGGGCCGGTGTATGCAATATCGTTGCCTCGTGGTGCGTCCCCTGTGACGACGCCCGCATGCTGCACAGCGACGCGGCGACCCCGGACTTCGCCACGGCCTCGTGCATCAGCCCGCCCACCTCTGCGTGCGCCGGTCCACAGGCTCCGCCACGGCCTCGTGCCGGTGCGTACCACCCGGCGCTCGCGGGGCCGAGGCCTGCCGGGGTTAGGCCGAACGCGCGCCGTGCGACTAGGCTTAGGGGCATGACGACCCTTGCTGATCTGACGACCCTGCGCGTGGGTGGGCCCATCGCCCGCCTCGTGCCCGCCACGTCCGCCGACGCACTGGTGGATGCCGTCGCCGCGGCCGATGCGGCTGGCGGCCCGCTCCTCGTCGTGGGTGGCGGATCGAACCTTCTGGCCTCCGACGCCCCCTTCGAGGGCACGGTCGTCGATGTGCAGCCCTTCGGTGAGGTCGCCTCCATCATCCACGAGGATCCTTGTGGTTCGGTCGTCGTGCGCGCGCTGGCGCGGGCACGGTCTGGGATGCCTTCGTCTCCTGGACGCTGTCTGAGGGGCTCTCCGGCGTCGAAGCGCTCTCCGGCATCCCCGGAACCATCGGTGCCTCCCCGGTGCAGAACGTGGGTGCCTACGGCCACGAGGTCTCCGAGACCATCGAGAGCGTCGAGGCCTACGACCGCCTGACGGGCATCGTCGTGCGCCTGCTGCCCTCCGACCTCGGCTTCGCCTACCGCTCCTCGGCGATCAAGCGCAGCGTCGGCGAGCCCGGCCTGGGCGACCACCCCTGGGGGCCGACCGGCCGCTGGGTGGTACTCTCCGTGGACTTCCGCCTCGAGCGCTCGCCCCTGAGCGCCCCCGTCATGTACGCCGAGCTGGCGCGCCGCCTCGGCGTTGAGGCCGGGGAGCGCGCCGACGCGTCCCTGGTCCGCTCGACCGTCCTGGAGCTGCGCCGTGGCAAGGGCATGGTCCTCGACCCCGCTGATCACGACACGTGGAGTGCCGGTTCCTTCTTCACGAACCCGATCCTGCCCGAGGACGTGGCCGCCGCCCTGCCCGACGGCGCGCCTCGCTTTAGCGCGGGGGAGGGCCTCGTTAAGACGAGCGCCGCCTGGCTCATCGATCACGCGGGCTGTGGCAAGGGCTTCCACCTGCCCGAGGCCGGGGACCCGCCGCGCGCGTCCCTGTCCACCAAGCACGTGCTGGCCCTGACGAACCGCGGCGGCGCGACGGGCGTCGACATCGAGGCCCTGGCCCGCGCGGTGCGCGAGCGTGTCTTTGAGGCCTTCGGCGTGACCCTGGTGCCCGAGCCGGTCACGGTCGGCATCGCCTGGTAGCGGGGCACCCGGTAGGTGTTGCATCCCCCGGTAGCGTTTGCGTCACCTGGTCGTTGTGGCATCGCTCGTCGTTGGTATCTTTCCGGTGATCCCATAGAGGCGCGTCCCTAAATTTCGCATGCAATTCCCCGGTGGGTGTCCGGGGACACCCCCTGAAAACCGCGGAATATCAACGTTCTGGTTTCAAAGTTTGAAGGAGGTGCGGGGGAATTGCATGCGAGATTGTGGGAGAACTGTGCTGATCCTGCGCTCGCGGATAGTTCGCGGGTGTGCGGGGAGGGGCGTCGTCAATGAAGTAAGCCTGCGCTCGCGGATCTGTTACGCGGATAGGTTATCCGCATGCGGATAGCTTAATAACCTATCCGCATCCTCGTAACCTATCCACATCTTCATAACCTATCCGCGTGCTCATAACCTATCCGCGTGAGGCTGCGGCGCGCAGGCGCTCGATCATGTCGGGCACGTTGCGGGTAACGGCCGTCCACAGGAGTTGGTCGTCCATGTTCTGGTACCCCGAGTGCGCCGCGATGTTGCGGGTCGTGCGCAGGGCGCGCTTCTCGGGTGAGGTCAGGGCATCCATGTAGGGTGCGTACTCTTCGCGTTCCAGGAACGCGGCCAGCCGGATGATCACCATGCAAGCGGAGTCATACTCCGGGCAATCGGCGCTGAAGGCCTCGACGGGGACAGCGGCAACCCGTTCGACGCGATGGGCGATGACGTCGAGTTCGCGCAGGAAGTTCTCAGCGTCGAAACTGGGCGCGTGTCTGCGCGCCACTCGCGGCCGCGGGGTGAAGGGAGCAGGCTCACTCATAGTGCCACGGCCTCGTCAACGGCAGTTCGCAGTGCTTCGGGCACGTGTGTATCCGCGTGAACCTCCGTCGGGAAGCCGGTGAGTTCGCTCGTGAACGAGGCGATGTCCGCCAACTCGAACAGCGAAAGCTCGCGGGTGGGCGTGCCGATCAGGTCAATGTCTGACTCGAATCCGTCCGTGCCTCGGGCGACCGAGCCGAAGACTCGGAGGGTGCCGAGGCCTCGTTCCTGGGCGTAGCTGCTGATCGAGGACGCGTAGCGGGCGAGCGGCACGGAGGGGCGGTAGTCGGCTGCGCGGAGGATGCGTTCGAGCAGGTCGGCGGATACCGCGCGTCTGCCGGACTCGATCTGCGCGAGGGGTCGACTGGCTCATTCCGGTCATTCCCGCCAACTCGGCCTGCGTGAGGGATGCGTCCTGACGTGCAGCGCGCACGAGGGAAGGCGCGTCGTCACGATGAAACCGGCTCATGTCTTCATGATAGTGCACGCGTGCACTATTGGTGAAGCGGTCGTCGTGTGTAGGCCCAGGTGCGAGGCCGGGGCCTGTGGTCGTCCCGAGGTGGCTGACTCGGGTGATCGGACGAGAAAGAAATAACCGGACTGAGAGAGGGCTTCCCACATTTCGCATGCAATTCCCTGGAGGGTGTCCTGTGATGCGCCCTGAAAACCGCGGAATATCAACGTTCTGAATTCAAAGTTTGAAAAAGGCGTGGGGGAATTGCATGCGAGATTGTGGGAGAACTGTGCTGGTCCTGCGCTCGCGGATAGTTCGCGGATGGTTCGCGGATGTGCGGGGAGGGGGCGTCGTCAACGAAGTAAGCCTGCGCTCGCGGATCTGTTATGCGGATAGGTTGTCACGATGTGGATAGGTTATCCGCATCCGGATAGCTTTAGTAACCTATCCGGATCTTCGTAACCTATCCGCGTGCTCATAACCTATCCGTATGTGAGCCGTTGGTCGCTGAAATGATGTCGGTAGTCGATGTCGCGTGCAGGTGCGGATGGCCTTCACCGGCGATCCGCTCAAAACGCAGACCACCTCGGACACAATGACTGTTTTTCGGCAGTTTTTGTCGAGGTGGTCTGCGATTTGGGCGCATGCTGCTGCAGGCGACCGAGTAATGAACGTGTCGGTGTCCCCGTAGATTTGGTAGATCCGCTTGATCTCATTGATCCCACAGAGAACGCAGATGCCCCTCCATAAATTTCGCATGCAATTCCCTGGAGTGCGTTCTGTCATACCCCTCGAAAACCGCGGAATTTCAACGTTCTGCATTCAAAGTTTGAAAGAGGCGTGGGGGAATTGCATGCGAGATTGTCGGGGAACTGTGCTGATCCTGCGCTCGCTGATAGTTCGCAGATAGTTCGCGGATGAGAGGGGAGGTGTCGTCGTCAACGAAGCGTGCCTGCGCTCGCGGATCCGTTACGTGGATAGGTTGTCACGATGCGGATAGGTTATGCGCATCCGGATAGGTTAATAACCTATCCACATCTTCATAACCTATCCGCGTGCTCATAACCTATCCGCATGCGAGCCGTCGGTTGTCGAGGTGGTCTGCGCTGTGGGCGCACCCCCGCACAAACACTACGCCGCAGGCTCCGCCAACCAGGCGTCGATGTCGGCCTTCCAGGCCGCCTTGCGCGAGGGCGAGGCCAGCGACGCGTCGATAGAGGAGCGCGCCAGGTCGGCCAGGGCCTCATCGGACAGGCCAAACACGTCGCGCGCAACCTCGTACTGGGCGACGAGGCGCGAGCGGAACAGCAGCGGGTCATCGGCAGCCAGCGCAACGGTAGCCCCGGCAGACAACAGAATCGGCAGTGGCACCTGCGAAAAGTCCGTGTACACCCCCAGGTGCACGTTCGACGTCGGGCACACCTCCAGGGCGATGCCCGCGTCCACGACGGCATTCAGCAGATCCGGGTCCTCGCTGGTGCGCACCCCCGTGCCCGAGGCGGGCGGGTGCCAGAGTGGAGACGACCTCGCGCACGGAGGACGGACCCAGGAGCTCGCCGCCGTGCGGAACGCCCACGAGACCGGCGCGGCGCGCGATGCGGAACGCCGGAGCAAACGACGCCGTGGACCCCACGCGCTCGTCGTTCGACAGGCCGAAGGCAACGACGTCGCCGGGGCCATCTCCGGCAAACGAGGCGGCCAGGCGCGCGAGCGTGCGCGCGTCCAACGGGTGCTTCATGCGTGATGCCGCGACGATCACGCCGATGTCGACGCCGGTATCGCGCGAGGCCGCTCGGGCCTCGTCGATGATGATCTCCAGGGCCGGGGTGATGCCGCCAACGTAGGGCGCGTAGGACGTGGGGTCGGCCTGGATCTCCATGCGCACGGAGCCCTCGGCGGCGTCGTCCTCGGCGGCCTCGCGGATGAGGCGACGCATCGCGGCCTCGGAACGCACGAGGTGACGCGCGGAATCGTAGGCGCGCTGGAAACGGAACCAGCCGCGCCCGTCGGCAGGCATGGAGGCCGCGTCGATGTGCAGCAGATGAGGAGGCAGGGCGCACGCCCTGGGCTCGCGCCATGTCGATCATGGTTGAGGGGCGCATCGCACCCGTGAAATGCAGGTGCAGGTGCGCCTTGGGGAGGGTCGCGAGGTCACGCCCTGCCCGGTGGGGTGGGGCGCGGGCCGTCAGGTTAGGGACAGCGGGCGCTTCCACGGCCTAGTGCTCCCCCGAGCCAGATGATGATGTCGCGGATCAGGCCGGGGCCCTCGGGCTCGTTGAGGAGCTCGTGGTAGGCGCCGTCGACGATACGCAGGTGGATGTCGGCGTCCGGCGTGCGCGCGTGCCCCTGCGCACGAGCTCGCGCGAACCGCGCAGCTCCGCCATGAGGTCGTGCGACCCGTGCATGACCAGGGTCGGAGTGCGCAGGCGGTCGGCGCGCCGCAGCACCTCCTCGCCCTGGAGGATCGAGGTCAGGCCCGTCAGGATCGGCACGCCGCCCTTGTAAGTGAGCGGATCCGCATCGAAGGCGCGCTGAACCTCGGGGTCTCGAGACAGGGGAGACCGCCATGTCCGACGCCCCCTGGGCGACGATGAGGCCGGGGCACAGCCTCGCGAGAGGCGCCAGCATGCGGGCATGGGCAGGGGCGACGTGGGGGAGCGGGCGCAGCGCCGGAGCGGAGAGCACCGTGCCGCGCAGCCGCGTCGGGTCCAGGATGGTCGAGGCAGCGGCGATGAGCCCGCCCATTGAGTGCCCGAACAGGAACAGCTCCGGCGTGCGCGCGTGGGCGAGGGCCGCCCGGCGCGCGTCGCCAAAGTCGCGGATCAGCGCGCCCACGTCCACGCGGGCGCGGGGACCCTCGGAGGTCCCGTGGCCCGCGTGGTCGTAGTAGGCGACGTCGTAACCGGCGCGGGTGAGTGCGGAGCGCAGGTGGGCGTAGCGCCCGCTGTGCTCCGCGTACCCGTGGGCGAGGAGGACCGTCCCGAGGGGGGCCTCCTGCGTTGTCCGTTCGAACGAGACGTGCATCAGGCGAAGAGCTCCTGCACGCGGGTGATGCCCTCGACGAGGTCGTCGTCGGACAGGGCGTAGGAGAAGCGCAGGAAGCCGGAGGGGCCGAATGCCTCGCCGGGGACAGCCGCGACCTCGACCTCGTCGAGGATCAGGTCGGCGAGCTCGCCCGAGGTGTTGGCGACGCGGCCACGGATCTCGCGACCCAGCAGGCGCTCGACGGAGGGGTAGACGTAGAACGCGCCCTTGGGGGTGGGAACGTCGAAGCCGTCGATCTGGCGCAGCATGTCAACGATCGTGCGGCGGCGACGGTCGAAGGCGACGCGCATCTCGTTCACCGCATCCAGGGAGCCGGACACGGCGGCGCGCGCGGCCTCCTGCGCGATGTTGTTGACGTTGGAGGTCAGGTGCGACTGGAAGGACAGCGCGGCCTTGATGACGTCGGAGGGGCCGATCATCCAGCCCACTCGCCAGCCGGTCATCGCGTAGGTCTTGGCCACGCCGTTGAGGATGACGGCCTGGTCGGCCAGCTCGGGCACCAGCTTGACGATGTGCGCGCTCTGCGCGTCCTCGTACAGCAGGTGCTCGTAGATCTCATCCGAAATGACCCAGATGCCGTGCTCGAGGGCCCACTGGCCGATCGCGGTCAGCTCCTCGGGCGTGTAGACGCTGCCCGTCGGGTTGGACGGCGAGCACATGAGGAGGACCTTCGTGCGGTCGGTACGGGCGGCCTCAAGCTGCTCGACGGTCACCTTGTAGTCCTGGTCAGCGCCCGCGAAGACCTCGACGGGGGTCGCGCCGGCGAGCTTGACGACCTCGGGGTACGTGGTCCAGTAGGGGGTCGGCAGGATGGCCTCGTCGCCGGGGCCCAGCAGCGCGGCGAAGGCCTGGAACACGGCCTGCTTGCCGCCGTTGGTGACGACGATGTCGGCGGGGGAGACCTCGTAGCCGGAGTCGCGCAGCGTCTTGGCGGCGATGGCCTCGCGCAGCGCCGGGAGGCCGGCGGCGGGCGTGTAGCGGTGCATCGCGGGGTTGCGCGCGGCCTTGACGGCGGCCTCGACAATGTAGTCGGGCGTGGCGAAATCGGGTTCGCCGGCACCGAAGCCGATCACCGGGCGGCCGGCGGCCTTGAGGGCCTTGGCCTTCGCGTCCACGGCCAGGGTCGCGGACGGGGTGATGGCGTTGAAACGATCAGAGACACGGGTGCGAGGAGTATTGGTCACCCCTCCATGGTCCCACGTCGCGCGCGCGTGTGGCGGGGAGCGCACACGATGCGCGCGTGGGCTACCTCTCATTTACGAGGTCGGGGCTGGTATTTCGGGGCGCGCGACCTCTGGCTGTGGTTCTCGGGTGGACAAAGCGGCGCTTGATCCACTAATGTTCGTCAGGCAGGTTTTCCTGCGTAGGGCAGTGGCGCAATTGGTAGCGCACCGGTCTCCAAAACCGGCGGTTGTGGGTTCGAGTCCCGCCTGCCCTGCGGATTAGGCTGATCATTTCGTAGGAGGATTCCCATGGCCGATCGTGTTGCCTCGGACGCTGAATCCTCGCGCCGAGATCGCACTAAGAGCGCCGCTACCCGCAAGCGTGGTGACGCCGACAAGGAACAGAACAAGCGTCCCGGTTTCTTTGGTGGCATCTGGCTCTTCTTCAAGCAGGTCATCGACGAAATGAAGAAGGTGACCTATCCGACGGGATCCGAAACCTGGACGTACTTCGTCGTCGTCGTTGTGTTTGTCGCCGCAATCATGCTTTTCGCTGGCCTACTCGACTTCGGATTCGGTAAGCTAAGTGCATTGATCTTCGGCTGAGACCGACGAACCCGCCCGCAGGATGCTGCAGGCGGGTTTCTTCTACGGTCCGGCCCCATTTGCAGGAGGGAAACGTCGTGAGCGACGAAAACTACACCGAGGAACAGGCTTTCGAGGAGCACCAGGAAGAGGTCCAGCAGGAGAGTGCCGAGGCCCTGGCTGACGGAGCCGCCCAGGAAGTCGTCGACGAGGTGACCGAGGAGGTCGCCGAGAAGGAAACTGAATCGGACGACGAGGCCCCTGCCTCGACCGAAGAGGAAGCAATCGCCAAGCTGCGCCGCAAGCTCTACATGTCTCCCGGCGACTGGTACGTCATCCACACGTACTCCGGCCACGAGCGCAAGGTGAAGGCGAACCTCGAGCAGCGCATCACCACGCAGAACATGGAAGACTACATCTTCGCCGTCGAGGTCCCGGACGAGTATGTCATGGAGTACCGCGGCACCACGAAGAAGCGCGTGCGTCACGTGCGCATCCCCGGCTACGCGATCGTCTGCATGGACTTCAACGAGGCCTCGTACCGTGTCGTCAAGGAGACCCCCGCCGTGACCGGCTTCGTGGGCGACCAGCACAACCCGGTGCCGCTCTCGATCGACGAGGTCGTCATGCTCCTGACGCCCAACGTCCTCGAGGAAGCCGCCGAGGCCGCCAAGGATCAGCCCGCCCCCGTCCAGGTCGTCCAGACCCAGTTCGAGGTCGGCGAGATCGTCACCGTCACCGACGGACCTTTCGAGACCATGTCGGCCACGATCTCCGAGATCATGCCCGAGACCCAGAAGCTCAAGGTCCTCGTCACCATCTTCGAGCGCGAGACGCCGCTCGAGCTCGGCTTCGACCAGGTGGAGAAGCTCGAGCAGTGACATCACGCACCCGGACTTGGGATCAAGCCCGGAATCGCGTTATGATTCACTTTTGTGTGCGTAGGGCGCACTATGCCCGCTGAAACCCAGTGAGTAGCGCCCGACGCTCCGCCTGACCGGCACCCGTCGGTCAGAACTTCAGAAGAAAGACCCGCATTCATGGCACCGAAGAAGAAGGTCACCGGCCTGATCAAGCTTCAGATCGCAGCCGGCGCCGCTACCCCCGCACCGCCCGTCGGCCCCGCTCTGGGCCAGCACGGCGTGAACATCGTCGAGTTCACCAAGGCTTACAACGCGGCCACCGAGTCGCAGCGTGGAAACATCATCCCCGTTGAGATCACCGTCTACGAGGATCGTTCCTTCACGTTCGTCCTCAAGACGCCGCCCGCCGCTGAGCTCATCAAGAAGGCTGCTGGCATCCAGAAGGGGTCCGGCACCCCCAACACCGTCAAGGTTGGTTCGATCACGATGGATCAGGCTCGCGAGATCGGCCAGTCCAAGATGGCTGACCTCAACGCCAACGACATCGAGGCCGCGGCCAAGATCATCGCCGGCACCGCCCGTTCCATGGGCATCACCGTCGAGGGCTGACCTCAACCAACCCCCCGTGGTAGGGCAGGCGCTGCCCGACACCCACGACTGCAAGGAGAAGAAGCAGAATGACCAAGCGCTCCAAGAGCTACCGCGCAGCGGCCGAGAAGGTCCACGCGGACGTGCTGTACACCCCCTTCGAGGCCATGAAGCTGGCCAAGGAGACCACCGTCACCAAGTTCGATTCGACTGTTGAGGTCGTCTTCCGACTCGGTGTCGATCCCCGCCAGGCGGACCAGATGGTCCGTGGCACCGTTTCCCTGCCGCACGGCACCGGCAAGACCGCCCGGGTCTTGGTCTTCGCCGTTGGTCCGCGCGCTCAGGAAGCGATTGACGCAGGCGCCGACGAGGTCGGCGGCGACGAGCTCATCGAGAAGGTTGCCAAGGGCTACACCGACTTCGATGTCGCCGTTGCTACCCCCGACCTGATGGGCAAGGTTGGCCGCCTCGGTCGCGTCCTCGGCCCCCGTGGCCTCATGCCGAACCCCAAGACGGGCACCGTGACCATGGACGTCGCGAAGGCCGTCAAGGAGATCAAGGGTGGTCGTATCGAGTTCCGTGTCGACAAGCACGGCAACCTGGCGTTCATCGTTGGCAAGGCGTCTTTCACCGCCGAGCAGCTGACCGAGAACTACGCGACCGTCCTGGATGAGGTTCTGCGTCTCAAGCCGACCTCCGCGAAGGGCCGTTACCTGATCAAGGGTTCCGTCGCCACGACGATGGGCCCCGGCATCCCGCTGGATGTCACCAAGGTCAAGGACCTGCTCGAGAAGTGAGTTCAGCTCGCTGATCAAGCATCCGGGCCCCGCGCAGCCCGCTGCGCGGGGCCCCGCTTTTTTGCGTGGGGTGGCCTTGGTGGATGAGTGTCCACACGCCGCAATATGGGACATACGTCACGCGATCGAGGTAGAATGTAGGGTAGTCTTACATTACTTCTGTAAGCCTATATTCGTGAAGGGTCACGATAATGTCTCAGGTGTCGGGTTCGGGGGTTACGAAGGCGCGCTCGATCGTCACGATTGGCGCGTTCACCGCCGTCTACTTCGTTCTCATGTGGTGCTCGGGCATGCTCGGCTTCTTTGGGCCTGCATTCATGTTTGTTGGCTGGATTGTTGGCCTCCTCCTCAACGGGCCCGTCGTCATGCTGATGATGGTGCGCTCGCGCATGTTCGGTACGCTCACGATCATGGGAGGCGTCGTCGCTTTCCTGATGGTGGTGACCGGCCACGCGTGGACGACCGTGCCGGCGGCTCTCATCCCTGGCCTCCTCGGTGATCTCATTGCCCGCGGTGGCGGTTATGTGAGTGCCCCGCGAAACATCGCTGCGTACATGCTGTTTTCCCTGTGGATGATCGGTGCGCTTGCTCCGATCTTCTTCGCTCCGGAACCCTATTACGAGAACGTGGCCTCCCAGATGGGTCAGGACTACGCGGATGCTATGCGCGCGCTCTTTAGTCCGGCCGTTATTTGCGGGTGGGTCGTCGTCGCGATGATTGTTGCGTGCGTCGGTGGACTCATCGGGCGCTTCCTTCTGCGCAAGCACTTCGCGAAGGCCGGCGTTGCCTGAGATCTCGCCCGCCGAGGCTGCCCCAGGCGAGGCGACGAGCAGGCTGGATCCACGGACGAAACTGCTGGCGCTCCTCGTCCTCAATGCGCTCGTCATGCGCGCGAGTCCCACGTCCACCCTGCTGGCGGTGCAGGTGCTCGTCGTCGCTGCCCTCGCGTGGGAGGTTGGCCGTGGGACGGCTGCGCGCGTGGCCGCGTGGTGCCTCGTTTGCGATGCCTGCAGTCTCGGATCTCCGTTCCTTGTCGCGTGGCTCGGGGGCATGGGTGCCCCGCGTGCCGTGGTCCTTGTGATTGGCACGTGCAGCGCGATCGCGTTCTGGTTTGCGCGGTTCTCCGCGGGCTTCGGCCTGGCCCTCTACGTGTACCGCACGACCGGGATTGGGCAGATGAAGGCGGCGCTGCGGGCTGTTCACCTGCCGCGCGTCTTCGTCGATGCCCTCGTCGTTGCGTTCCGTGTCCTGCCGACAGTGGGAGCCGAGGCAGTCGCCATCCGCGAGGCGATGGAGATGCGCGGCGTCGACCTCGGGGTGCGCGGAGTTGTCCGTCACCCCCTCGTGATCGCCGAGCGCTTTCTGGTTCCCCTGCTGTCCTCTATCGCGCGCGTGGCCGACGACCTGGCCGCATCGAGCGTCATTCGCGGCCTGGGTGGGTCCACGCGTCCCACCTCGCTGACGCGGCTGCGGGCAACCGCATGGGACGTGTTCGCCCTGACGTGCGTCGCAGGCGTCGTCGCCATCGAGACCTGTGCATACCTGGGAGTCCTGCCGTGATTGATGTTGAATCCCTGTCCTTCTCCTACGTGAGTGAGCTGACGGGGGAGCGCGTGGAGGCCCTGCGCGGGGTTGATCTGTCTGTCCGCCCGGGCACCCTCACCCTCGTGTGCGGGGCCTCCGGCTGCGGCAAGTCGACGCTCATGCGCTCGCTCACCGGCCTCGTCCCACAGATGACCCCGGGGAGAGCTCGAAGGGAGCGTGCGGATCGACGGGCGCGACCTCGCCGAGGTTCCCCTGACCGAGGTCGGTCACCTGTGCTCGTCGGTCTTCCAGAACCCGCGCACCCAATTCTTCTGCGACACCGTCGCCGAGGAGCTGGCCTTCTGCGGGGAAAACTACGGCCGCGACCGCGAGACCCTCGTCGAGAGCAGCGCACGCGCCGCGACGCTCATGGGGATCTCGCACCTGATGAACCGCAAGCTCTCGACCCCTGTCGGGCGGGCAGCTCCAAAAGGTGGCTCTCGCCTGCGCGCTTGCCTCCGGGGCGCCGGTCCTCCTCGCCGACGAGCCGACGTCGAACCTGGACCCCGACGCCATCGCCGACGTGCGACGCGCCCTCGCAGTCCTCAAAGAGCAGGGGATGACAATCGTCGTCGTCGAGCACCGCCTCCACTTCCTGCGAGGGCTCGCCGACCAGGTTCTCCTCATGGAAGGCGGAGCGATCACGCGTCGCTGGGGCGGCGAGGAGTTCTACTCGATGGGCGAGGAGGAACGCAGGTCGCTCGGTCTGCGGACCCTCGTGGACCCCGGACCGCCGCAGGCCTGGGTGGCCTCGCGGGGAACCGGGGCGAAAGCCTCGGCCGACGGGGACGCGGGCCTGTCCTGCCGGGACCTGAGTTTCGCCTACGGGAGTACTCCCGTGTTCGAGGGGTTTGACGCGGATTTTCCGGCCGGGAAGATTACCCTGCATCGCGGGAGAGAACGGCGCCGGAAAGACGACCCTCGTGCGTGTGCTGTGCGGGCTGGCTGCTCCCGCTTCCGGGACGATCACCCTGGACGGCCAGGAGGTGAATCGCAGGCAACGCCGGGCCGCGTGCGCGCTCGTCATGCAGGACACCGGGCGACAGCTGTTCTCCGACACGCTTGCCGGTGAGCTCACAATCGGAGCATCCGAAGCCAGCGGCGAGGCCGGGGAGAAATCCTCGCCGACTTCGACCTCGCGCACCTGGGAGAGCGGCACCCCTCAGCTTGTCGGGCGGGCAGAAACAACGCCTCGTCATCGCTGCCGCGCGAGCAACCGGGCGCCGCATCGTCATTCTTGACGAACCCACGTCGGGCGTCGATGCACGGCACCTCGACTCAATTACCGCCACCCTGCGCCGCATTGCCGAGGAAGGCGCGGCCGTCATCGTCGTTACCCACGACGGCGAGTTCGCCTCGGCCTGCGCGGACCGACTCATCACACTCACGCCGACGGGTGCCACGTGCGCCCGCGAAGGAGACCACCAATGACCGACACCGACGAGCGCGAGGCCACCGCTGCCTCGTCCCCGAGTGGACCCGACGCCAACGACGCGCGCACGGAGGACCCGCCGCGCGCGGCTCACCTGGCGGGCCAACGCGCCTTCAAAGAACTGACCGCCCCCATCCGTGGGTCCATGATGGTCGCCCGAGTGCTCGGGTTCCTCTACGGTGCGCTCGCGGTCGCCCCCTACGTCGTCCTCGTCCAGCTAGGCGAGGTGCTTCTTGCCGCAGCGCGCTCGGGGGTCTCACCTGACCGCGCCGAGGTGATGACTCTCCTCATGTGGCTGACCGGCGCGTTCGGCCTCCGATACGGTATCTACTTCGTCGCGCTGGCCGTCACCCACTTCGCGGACGTGCGTTTCGGGCACATCGTGCGTTCCCGCATGGTCAGTGTCCTCGCCGCCGCGCCCCTCGCTTGGTTTACCTCCACGAACTCGGGGGCCGTGCGCAAGGCCATCCAGGACGACACGCACGACGTACACACGGTCATCGCGCACGCGCCCGTTGAATCCGCGGCCGCAATCAGCGCGCCAGTCTCCCTGCTCATCTACGCCTTCGTCGTCGACTGGCGGCTCGGGCTCCTCTCGATCGCGACGCTGCCCCTCTATGGACTCCTCAATGCGTGGATGATGCGAGGCATGGGGGAGAAAACCGCGCAGATGGACCGACACCTCTCGCGCGTCTCGTCGACGATGGTCGAATTCGTGTCCGGCATCAGCGTCGTCAAGGCATTCGGAACCGTCGGGCGCTCACACGAGCGATTCACCCGGGCTGCCGAGGACTTCTCGCGCTTCTACGTCGACTGGTGCGGCCCGCTGCTGAAAGGCTCCGCGCTCGGGCAGGCAACCGTGTCTCCCTCCCTGATCCTGCTCGTCTCGACGGCGGGAGGGTCCGCGCTCGCGGCCTCGGGCATCGTGAGCCCGGTCCAGGTCATCACCTGCGCTCTCATTGCCCTCGTCATCCCGGCGGCCATTGAGGTGCTAGGCACGACGACGTGGGCCTACCAGATCGCCGGGGCCGCCGCGCTGCGCATCGTGGACCTACTCTCGGTCGCCCCGTTGCCCGCCGAGGGGAGTTCAGTGCCGAAGGGCGCTGACATCGAGATTGATGGTGTTTCCTTCTCCTACGGGTCAACTCTCGCGCTGGACGACGTGAGCCTGACGATCCCCGAGGGATCGGTGACCGCCCTCGTGGGTTCCTCCGGCTCGGGAAAATCGACGCTTGCGACGCTGGTCGCGCGCTTCGCCGACCCGGACCGGGGGGCTGTCCGCATCGGTGGGGTCGATGCGCGTGACATCGCTGCGGACGTCCTCTACCGGCACGTCTCCTTCGTCCTCCAGGACCCGCAGCTCCTCGACATCTCCGTGCGTGACAACATCGCGCTCGGAGTCCCGGACGCCAGCGACGAAGCAGTGTGGGCTGCCGCTGGGGCCGCTCGCATCGACGACTACCTGCGTTCCCTACCCCGAGGCCTCGACAGCGTCATCGGGGAAGATGCTCACCCCTCGGGTGGTCAGGCGCAACGCATCGCAATCGCTCGAGCCCTCCTCGTCGATGCGCCCATCCTCGTCCTCGACGAGGCCACCGCCTTCACCGACCCGGAAGCCGAAGCCGATATTCAGGCGGCGCTCACCCGCCTCGTCCAGGGAAAGACGGTCCTGGTCATCGCGCACCGCGCCGCCTCGATCGCGGGTGTCGACCAGATCGCCATCCTCGACGTTGGTCGTCTCATCGCGCTGGGCACGCCCGACCAGCTCGCCGATCATCCCTACATGCGTCGCATGAGCGCACCCGCGAAAGGACACTGACATGCTCGACCTCATCCCCCGGCTGCGCGAACCCCTCTCCGAGCAGGGACGAGCCGACTTCGTTCAAGCAACCGTGCTGTCCTGTGTCGTCGGAGCGGTACGCGGCGTCTCCTTGGTCGCCTTCATCCCGGCTGCTATTGCTCTGACCTCGGGCAATCCCGCGTGGGGTATGAGCCTGGGATCGTGGCTCGTTGTGCTCGCTCTGTGCGCCCTTACCTCCTTTGTCGTCGAGTACCTGCTCGCCATGCGCTCCTATTCGGTGGCCTTCGACTTTCTGTCGAACATGCACCGTGCGATCGGCGACAAGGTGGCGTCCCTGCCGCTCGGGTCATTCCGCGCGGACACGGCTGGAAAGACGTCGCGCCTCGTCTCGCGCGAGCTCATGGTGCTGGGCGAGATCTTCGCGCACATGTATTCGCCCCTCATCGCCGCGATTGTCACCTCGGTGACGATGCTCGTTGGTATCGCCGCCTTTTCGCCGATTCTCGGGATCGTGTGCCTGGTCGCGATCCCGATCGTCGGTGGGGGAGTGTGGGTGGCGCGCCGGTGCCTGCAGTCCGGGGCTGCCCTGAAAGAGCCTCCCGCTCGTGAGCTGTCCCACCGCATCGTGGAATACGCGACCAAGCAGGGGCGCGCTGCGAGCCTGCGGGCGCTCTGCCTCCTACGAGCCCCTCATCCGCGCCGAGGACGCGTACGGCGTGGCTGCGCGGCGTTCTCTCATGCGGGAGACGGTCGGTCAGATCGTCAACGGTATGGCCGCCCAGGTCGTCGTCGTGACGCTCATCTGCGCCATCGGGTGGCTCGCGGTCGCCGGTAGCGTCAGCCCCGTGGAGGCCATCGTCTCCATTGGCCTGCTCCTGCGCTTCACGCAGATCCTTGTCGACATCGGGACGCTCACCTCCGCGTTCGAAACCCGGCGCCCGGTCCTCGACCTCAGCCACGAGATCCTCTCCGCGCCCGAGCTGCCAGCGCCCAAGGGTGCGCGGCGTGCGGACGAGGCCTCGTCGGGTTCATCCGTGACCCTCGAGGACGTGTCCTTCTCCTACGAGGCCGATCACCCCGTCCTGCAAGGCGTGTCCTTCCGCGTCCAGCCCGGAACAATGACGGCGATCGTCGGCCCCTCCGGCTGCGGCAAAACCACGATCGCGCGCCTCGTCGCGCGCTTCTACGACGTGGACGCTGGACGTGTGCTCGTTGGCGAGCGCGATGTGCGCGACTGGGACACCGCCGACCTCATGGCTCAGCTCTCCCTCGTCTTCCAGGACGTCTACCTCTTCGACGACACGCTCGAGGGCAAACGTGCGCATCGGAAAACCCCGATGCGAGCCGCGCAGATATCGAGGAGGCCGCGCGCCTGAGCGGAGTCGACGAGATCGTCGAACGCCTGCCGCTCGGCTGGTACACCCCCGTCGGGGAAGGAGGCCGCGCATTGTCCGGAGGGGAACGCCAGCGCGTCTCCATCGCCCGCGCGCTCCTGAAAGCCGCGCCCGTCGTCCTCTTCGACGAGGCCACGAGCGCCCTCGACCCCGAAAACGAATCGCGCATTACCGACGCCATGGCCGCTCTGCGACGCGACGCGACCCTCATCGTCATCGCCCACAAGCTCGACACAATCACGGCAGCGGACCAGATCGTCGTCCTCGATGAGACCGGTCGCGTCGCACAGATCGGCACACATGCTGATCTCTACTCGCAGGAGAGCGGACAATACCGGGCATTCTGGGACGCGCGCAAGCGGGCTGCGGGGTGGAGGCTCGTCTGACGGCTATCACGGCGCGAGGCCGGGGCCCCAAAGCACATCTTCCGGCAGCGAACTCGTGTGTCGTTTTCGCACACGAACACCGGCCCCGGCCCACCGTGTCCTTGCCGGGGTGCCCGTAAACCAGCCACGGCCTCGCGCATCCCGGGGTGTGCCGGGCGGTCGCTTGTCTGCGCGGCGGGCCCCGGCCTCGTCTGTGAAACGCGCCGCCATGCTTGCGCGCTGTTGGTGGCCCTGTTAAGCTGATCCGTGCCGAAGACCGTTGGTGTCCACGCTAGTGGAGGAAAAATCCAACGCAGGTGAGTGAGCAGCTACGAGCTGCAATCGAGCGTACGCCCGACACGATCCTGCGTGTCGGGTTTTTTCTTACCTGCGGTCACGTATCTGGAAGGAGGACCATGGCGAAGTCCGACAAGGTGGCAGCAGTTGCCGAGCTCGTGGAGCGCTTCCGCGCAGCCGACGCTGTCCTGCTGACCGAGTACCGCGGCCTGACCGTCGGCCAGCTCAAGCAGCTGCGTCGCGGCCTGGGCGAGAACGCGACCTACGCCGTGGCAAAGAACACGCTTGCGCGCCTGGCGGCCAAGGAGGTCGGTCTCGACTTCCTGGCTGAGGACCTGAAGGGCCCCACCGCCATCGCATTCGTCTCCGGTGAGCCCGTCGAGGCCGCCAAGACCCTGCGTGATTTTGCTGAGGACAACCCCGCCCTCGTGCTGAAGTCCGGCGCGATGGACGGTGCTCAGCTGAGCGCCGAGGGTGTCAAGAAGCTTGCCGATCTCGAGTCCCGCGAGGTCCTGCTGGCCAAGGCCGCAGGCGTCCTCAAGGCCAAGATTGGTCAGGCGGCGTTCGCATTCAACGCTCTGCCCGTCAAGGCAGTGCGCACCATCGATGCTCTGCGCGAAAAGCAGCAGGGCGAGGCGGCCTGACGAGACAGGCCCTGTTCCACGCCGCCACCCTGGCTGCGTGAAACAAACCAACAATCTGCACTCGTGCAGGCCAATTAGGAAGGATGCCACTCATGGCTAAGCTCTCCAATGACGAGCTCATCGCAGCTTTCAGGAAATGACCCTCATCGAGCTCTCCGACTTCGTGAAGCTCTTCGAGGAGACCTTCGACGTTGAGGCCGCTGCCCCCGCAGCCGTCGCCGTTGCCGCCCCTGGGCCGCCGACGCCCCCGCCGCCGAAGAGAAGGACGAGTTCGAGGTCGTCCTCGAGTCCGCCGGTGACAAGAAGATCGCCGTCGTCAAGGTCGTCAAGAACCTGGCCGGCCTGGGCCTCAAGGAAGCCAAGGACCTGGTTGACTCCGCGCCCTCCACCATCTTCCCCGCCGCGAAGAAGGAAGACGCCGAGAAGGCCAAGGCTGAGATCGAAGAGGCCGGCGGCAAGGTCACCCTTAGTGACTTTCCCCGTCTGAATCGTTCAGACTCTTCCACCCGACTGGGTGGGCAAACCCCGTCCCGCATCCGCGGGGCGGGGTTTGACGCATGTCTGGGCCGGGCTGCGCCGTGGGCGGCGGCCCGCCCGCTCGCCGTCCGCGCCGCGAGCTGCGCTCGGTGCGTCGGCTCGAAGCCCGGCCAGGCCCCGCCGCCGCCCACGGGCACCGCAGCCGTGCCTGCGTTCCTTCGGCCCCTCCGGCGTCCTTCACACCGGCGGTGCTTGCGCGGTTGTGTCTCACCTCGAAGCCCGGCCAGGCTCCGCCGCCCACGGGCGCCGCAGCTGGTCGGCGCGGCTATGTGCGTCCAGCACTTTCGCATGCAATTCCCCTGTGACTATTTCAGTATTTGAATTGGCGTCGTTGGACTTGCAACGTTTCTGGGCTTTGTTGAAAGTTTATGCAATCGAATTGCATGCGGAATTTCTGGTATGTGTCTCCGTCGTCACTGGCCTGGTCTGGTTTTGTGGGCCGGGTGTTTTGAGGGTTGTTGGTTGTTATTGGTGGTGTTGTGCCCATTGGCGTGCGTATTGGTTGGGTGAGAGCCAGCCCAGCGCGCTGTGGGGGTGTTCTTCATTGTAGCGGTGGGACCAGGCGCCGATCAGGGCGCGCGCGTGGTTGAGGTCCTCGAACATGTTGTCCTCCAGGAGTTCATCACGCATGCGGTTGTGCAAGGACTCCACGAACCCGTTATGCCAGGGTTGGCCCGGCGGGATGAACGCTTGGAGCGTGTCATGCTCGCTGGCCCAGCGCCCCATGGCTGCGGCGATGAATTCGGGCCCGTTATCGGCGCGCAGCACCTGGGGTGCCCCACGGGTTAGGGCAGCCAGGTCAAGCATTTTCGATCACGTCGGCGGCTCCCATGCGCCGCTCGACGCGGAAAGCCAGGTGCTGGCGCGTGAACTCATCGATGAGGTTACAGACCTTGAACACGCGCCCCTTCCAATCCGAATCGAACTGGAAATCAATAGCCCACACCTGCCCCGGGGCACTAGCCTTGACCAGGCGCTGTAGGCGTGGCGCGGTGCGGGGCTTGTGGGCTTTGCGCGGGCGCACCCGCAGCCCCTCGCTGCGCCACAAGCGCCGGAAGGTATCACGCCCCACGACAATGCCCTCGCTCTTGGCCCGCGCCCAGGCGCGTTTATAGCCCCACCGTCGATGCGTGGCGGCAAAAATCGTTCATCCACTGGCGCACAGGGCCCATGATCACGCAGCGTTTTCGCCCCTGCCCGCCGCGCGGGCCCGGCAATACGCTGACCGGGACAGCCCAGCAACGCGGCATGCAAGACGCTGAGAAAACCCCTGGCCAACCAGGTAGTTCACAGCCTCGTGCCTGCGCGCCGGGCCTAGAAGTTTCCCTCCGCCAACTCTCGCAACGCTGCCTTCTCCAACTCTGCTTGGCCCAGCAACTGTTTGAGGCGCGCGTTTTGCTCGCGCAACTCACGCAGTTCCTTGGCCTCACTACGACTCATCGACCCATAACGCTGACGCCACCGGCACAACGTCGCCTCGCTGATACCCAGCACGCGGCAGGCCTGGGCCGTACTCATGCCCTCACCTCGCAACGCCTCGGCCTTCTCCAGCTTCACGACAATCTGCTCAGGCGTGTGCTTCGAGAACTTCCTCATGGTCATCCATTCTGCCCGGCCACAAGCAGCCAGGACTACTCAGAACAACCCTCTCAAAACAAACGGTCCGAAAAACCCAGACCCCTCCAGCGTGCCTCGTGCTGGGCGAGTGTTGTCGCGTCCAGGGCACTGGGGTGGCGGTGTCAATGGGTGGTAGCAATGAGTTCGTTGAATGCTTCTGTTGGGGTGCGGTAGTCGAGGGTGGCTCTGGGGCAGTTGTTGAGCTCGTAGGCGATGGCGTCGAGGTATGGTTGGTGGCTGGTGATGGGGGTTCCTTTGGGTAGGTATCGGCGGATGAGCCGGTTGGTGTTTTCGTTAGTTCCTCTCTCCCAGGGGCTGTGGGGGTGAGCGAAGAACACGTCCACGCCGGTGTCGTGGGTGAGGCGCTGGTGTCGGGCCATTTCCCGGCCTTGGTCCCAGGTCAGTGTGCGCATCGCTTGGTCGGGCAGGCCCTGGATGCGGCGGGTGAGCGCGTCGCAGACCTGGTCGGCTTTCCGACCCAGAGGCAAAGGCGACGATGATCAGGTAGCGGGTCGTGCGCTCAACCAGGGTCGCGCACGCGCTGGCCCCGTCTTGGCCGATAATCAGGTCACCTTCCCAGTTGCCCGGGATTTTCCGATCAGCAATGTCGGGGCGCTCATCAATCAATCGCATCCCAACAATGGGGGTTTGCGCCCGCCTGTGGGGGTTTCTTGCGCATCCACCGGCGCGAGGGCAAGCAAATGCCGTGTTCGATGAGCGTCTTCTGGGGTGGGCGTAGATCCACGTGTAGATCGCCTCGTGGCTGATCGTGTGGCCCTGAGCGTCGGGGAAGTATCCATGGTGGGCAGTGTGCCACACGCTTCGGCGCGCAGGCGTCCGCTGATCTGGCGGGGCGTGTGCCCCTGAGACAAATCAGCAATCACGCGGCGGCGAAGAACCGAATTGCGATCCAACAGGCGCTTCTTCGGGCGGCGCCTGGCCGCGCGGGCGGCTTTGCCGGCTTCCTCGGCCCGATACGCCCCGTCAGGACCTGCATGGCGGGCGATCTCACGGCACACCACCGAGGGGCTACGCCCAATCAAGTGGGCGATACACACCTGGGACAAACCCGCCTCCAGCCCTGCCATGATCGCCGCACGATCTTCGACCCCAAGCATCCGACGACACCCCATGATCAGCCTCCAAACAGCACCGCCACTACACGAAAAATTGCTTACACCCTATGACACTGCCGGTGTTCTTCTGGGTGACCGGGCGTTGAGGTGTTTTCAAGCTGACTGTTACGCTGGCATTTTCTTCCATGTGGCCGCGACGCGGACACGCCCTTCCGCGTGATTATGACGCGTGCGTGTTCCTCCGCTTGACCATGACGCGGCGTCAGGGGTCAGAATCAATTCATGAGCAACGACACCACCTTCTACACGGTTGGAGAGGTCGCCGAGCGATTCTCGCTGACAGCGCGAACGCTGCGCCACTGGGAGGCGCAGGGGCTCCTCGCTCCCACCGCGCGGAGCTGGTCGAACTACCGGCTCTATTCGCGTGAGGACTGCGCGCGTGTCCAGCGGGTTGTCATCTACCGGGCGACGGGGATGAAGCTGATGGACATCAAGGCTCTCCTCGACTGTGGAGACTCTGAGATCGAACACCTCAAGAGGCAAAGAGAGAGCCTTCTTGCTCAGCGTCGCGCAACAGACGCGATGATCGAAGCACTGGATACGCTGTTGGAGGATGCAATGAATGACAACGAGCTGACCGTGGAAGAGGTCGGGAAGATCCTGGGAGACGCCGACTTTGCGGCGCACCAGAGCGAGGCCGAAGACCGTTATGGTGACACTGACGACTGGCGTGAATCGCGAGAGCGCACTGCTTCGTGGCAAACCGCCGACTGGCGTGACAACGCCGAGCGATTCCATGACATCGAAAGCAGGATGATCGATGCTATCCGTGACGGCGTAGCTCCGGATAGCAAGGAAGCGGAAAGCCTCGTCGAGGAGCACAGAGAAGCGCTCAGTGAGTTCTTTCCGGTCACGCCTGCCAAGCACTACATCATGTCTCGCGGGTACATCCATGACGAGCGATTCCGGGCTCACTACGACTCGCAGTATGTTGGCTTCGCGCAGTGGCTTGCCGATGCGATTGAGGCGGCTGCGAGGCATCGGGGAATTAACCTCGAGAATCCGACGTGGGGGTGAGCGCACCCGACCCCGAACTTGATGTCAGTGACGCGCAGCATAGCCTTGAGGCCGCTCTGGCTTGCCAGTTTCGAATAGTCTCTGCTACCATCTTCTCTTGTCGCAATCCTGCGTAGCTCAACGGCAGAGCATCCGACTGTTAATCGGACGGTTACTGGTTCGAATCCAGTCGCAGGAGCAGGTGCCCCGGGTCCTCACGGACTCGGGGCTTTTTGTTGATCGGGAGGGGGGGGAGCGGATGCAGGCTATTGCTGATCACGTCTACCACGTTCTGATCATCGCGTTCGTTGCTACCACGGTTATTGAGGTGATCGTCAAGGCCGCGAGAAAGCCGCGCAAGAAGAAGCGCGGGCCGGTTGCCCCCAGAGAGAGCGCGGCCGAGCGTGAGAAGCGTATGCGAGAACGCTACGCGGCATTCGGGGATCGTTGGCGGGAGTGGCTGGATCGGCCTCGGGGGAGTGGCGACGCTGACCGCCTCGTGACGGCCGCGAGCGTCTGGGGGAGCCCGGAGCAGGGAGCCTCCTTCCCCCGGCGCTTTCACGACAGCCAGCTGGGAAAGGTCATGCTCGATAAGCGCAGCTACCTCGCGATGCTGGACGCGCCCGCCGATGCGCTTCAGCCGAGGCGCGAGCTTGCCCCGGCCTCGTGGGCGACGATGCGTCTCGACGTGTGGACGCTGCACTCTAAGGCTGCGCAGAAGCCTCGTCTCATGCGCGTGTGGATCAGTAGGGATCGTGCGCTCGTGGAGCTGCACCGCACGCGCGTCGTAAAAGTTGATGAGATCCTCCGCAGTGAGACCGTTGGTTTTGTTCGCGGGTTCACGCGCCTCGGCCCGCGCACGGGCAAAGTGGACGGCCTGCGCTGGCTGCCTGCCGAGGCGATGGAGCTGGGGGAGAGGCCCCTGTGGAACACGTTCCGCGTCCTGCGCGGAATCTCCGGCGTCGCGCCCGAGGGATCGCCCGTCGCCGATGCCTTGCGTGCGGGGGACTATCATGCGTTTGCCTTCGTGGTTTGCCGCGCTGAGAACATGTGGAGAGCGCCCTGCGCGCATCTACGCATCCTGGATTGTGCTGGCGTCACGTACCAGGTGGGCGACGCGTTCGTCCGGCAGTCCTCCGACGCGCGGTGGGCTCCTTCCGCAGCTGCGGGCGCGGCCTTGCCGCAGGCGGGTGATACGGAGGATGTACAGGCTCCTCGACGAGGCCGTGGCCGCCCGGGCGAGCAGGGTGCCCTGAGGAGGGGAGGCGGCGTGGCGGACGAGCGGGGTGCGGCCACCGGTGGCGATGGGAGGATTGTGAACCCGATGTCATCAGGGCTGCTCGAGGGATGAGCCTGCGCCGCTGATGGACACGGACCTCGCCGTGGTGCCGATCGACCCCCGCGAGGTGCTCTGGGCGGTCGAGAGGATGATCGAGCTGTGAGGGAGGCGCTCGTTGAAGCTGTCCTGCGGGTCGTGGAAGAAATCCCAGAGGGGCGTGCGGCGACGTACGGCATGATTGCGCGGGCGGTCGGTACCGGTCCGCGCGTTGTGGGGCGGATCATGCATGACTGGGGTGGTGGGGTCCCGTGGTGGCGCGTCGTGAACGTTCACGGAACTTTTCCGACAACTATCCGTGGTGAGGGTTTTTTCGAGTGGGAGAAAGAGGGGATGCCTCACGATCCAGAGCGGGGAAAACTTCATCTCAAGCAATGCGTTGTTGAGCAGGCCTGGCTCGATGGTGTCGCACGAACAGTCATTGCAAAGCTGCAGAATAGTGCGGAATTGTCAGGCTAAAGCCCGACGACCCTTGATTACGATTTGGTTACGCGTCTTTCGATTTCGGTCGCGTAGACCCCTGTGATGCTTTACTCTAAAGAAGACGCCGAAGAGGGCGATTCTCCGGAACGGTGACCGTTAGCGTTAACGAAGCCGGGGAAGAAAACTCCAGAAACAGAGAAGTTACTGGTACCCAAGGGGTGAGAAGTGACGAACTTACTAGAGCTAAAGGGGATCTCAAAGACGTTCCCCGGCGTGAAGGCGCTGTCCGACGTGGACCTCGACCTTCGACCCGGTGAAGTCTTGGGTCTCTGTGGTGAGAACGGAGCGGGCAAGTCCACGCTCATGAAGGTGCTCACCGGTATTCACAAGTCCGACCCGGGCGGCGAGATCTGGCTGCAGGGGGGAGAAGGTCGACATTCAGTCGCCGGAGCACGCACGTGACCTCGGCCTGTCGATCATCCACCAGGAACTCAACATCGTTCCTGACCTGACCGTTGCCCAGAACCTGTACATCGGTCGACCCGGTACGTCCAAGTTTGGCTACGTCGACGACCGCAAGATGGTTCGTGATGCGCGCGAGCTCTTCGAGCGCCTCAACATGAACATCGACCCCACCGCCTACTGCCGCGACCTGCCCGTCGCGCGCCTGCAGATGGTGGAAATCGCGCGCGCGTTGTCCTTCGATTCGAAGATCCTGGTCATGGACGAGCCCACGGCTCCTCTGACCACGACCGAGACCGAGTCTCTCTTCGAGCTGGTGCGCGACTTCGTGTGCCCGACGACCGGCCTGATCTTCATCACGCACCGCATGCCCGAGCTCACCGAGCTCACCAACCGCATCGCGGTCCTGCGCGATGGCAAGTACATCGGCACGGTGGACACGGCCTCGACCCCCATGAGCGAGGTCGTCAAGATGATGGTCGGCCGCGAGGTTCCCGCCGACGCGCGGCCCACGACCAAGCCGATCTCCGACGAGGCCGTCCTGCGCGTCGAGCACCTCTCGACCGTCAAGGTCGTCCACGACGTCTCCTTCGAGGTCAAGAAGGGCGAGATCTTCGGTTTCGCAGGCCTGGTTGGTGCCGGCCGTACCGAGGTCGCCCGAGCACTGTTCGGCGCGGACCCCCACACCGAGGGTGACATCTACGTCCACGGCAAGAAGGTCACCATCAAGGGCGCAAACGACGCCGTGAAGAACGGCATCGGCTACCTGTCCGAGGACCGCAAGCAGTACGGCCTGCTCCTCGACAAGGACATCTCTTTCAACACGGGCCTGGCCGCGATGAGCCACTTCACCACCGCGACCGTCGTCGCAACGAAGAAGCTGCGCCGCGTCGCCCAGGACTACGTGGAGAAGCTGCGTACCCGCACCCCCTCCGTGGACGTCGAGCTGCGCAGCCTCTCGGGCGGTAACCAGCAGAAGGTCGTCGTGGCCAAGTGGCTGGAACGTGACACCGACATCCTGATCTTCGACGAGCCGACGCGCGGCATCGACGTGGGCGCGAAGGATGAGATTTACACGCTGCTCGAGGATCTGGCGGAGCAGGGCAAGGCCATCATCGTGATCTCCTCGGAGCTGCCCGAGGTCCTGCGCCTGGCCAACCGCATCGCCGTCATGGCCCATGGCCGCATCATCGGCACCCTCAACAACGAGGAAGCCACCCAAGAAAACATCATGGAACTGGCCACCGTCGGCCAGGAAGAAGCGAACGGAGAAGTCGCGTGAGCACCGTCGTCGACAACAAGGGCCTGGGAGGCGCCGTCGCCTGTCAAGACCTTCCTGAAGAACAACATGCAGCTGATGCTCGTCACGGTTGCTCTGTTCGTCATCCTGCTGTTCTTCAGCATTGCAGCCAACGGCTTTGCGAAGCCGAACATCTACCTGGACATCGTTCTTCAGTCGGCCTACACGGGCGTCATGGCCCTGGGCGCGACCTTCGTCATCGCGACTTCCGGCATTGACCTCTCCGTCGGTACGGGCATGAGCCTCGTGGCGGTTATGGCCGGTATCTTCCTGGCGGGCGACAAGATGAACCTGCCTCTGGGCCTCGGCCTCCTCCTGACGCTGCTGGTCGGCATGGCGATCGGCCTGGTCAACGGCCTGAACGTCTCGATCCTGGGCCTGCCGCCCTTCATCGCGACGCTGGCCATGATGATGGTCGCCCGAGGCCTCGCGCTGATCATCTCGGACAAGGCTTCCATCACGATCGCGAACACGGGCTACAAGGCAATCGCGCGTGGCGAGATCATCCCCGGTGTGGCCAACGCCGTCCTGATCTTCGTCGTCCTCACTGTCCTGGCGACCTTCCTCATGAACAAGACGCTGCTCGGCCGCTACTCCCTCGCGATCGGCTCCAACGAGGAGGCCACGCGCCTCTCCGGCGTCAACGTGCGCCTGTGGAAGATCATCATCTACGTCGTCGCGGGTGCTTTCATGGCTATTGGCGCGGTCCTCTACTCCTCGCGTGGTGGCCTGGTCCAGCCCGCTGAGGGCGTGGGCATGGAGCTTAACGTCATCGCCGCGGCTGTCATCGGTGGTACGTCCCTGTCGGGTGGCCGCGCCTCGATCCCCGGTGCCCTGGTTGGCGCGATCATCATGGAGACCCTGAAGAAGGGCCTGACGATGATGGGTATCGCCGCCGAATGGCAGTTCGTCGTCACTGGTATCGTCCTGCTGCTCGCCGTCGTCATCGACAACATCCGCCGCGTTCGCGAGAACGCCGCCTGATTCTTACCCATTCAATTCACCCATCGTGGACCGACGTCGGTCCACACACCCAAGGGCGGGAATGACCCCGCCACCCCACGAAAGGAATACCAATGCGCCCCATCGGACGTATCTTCGCCGCCGCCGCTGTCGGCTCCATGGCCCTGGGCCTGGCTGCCTGCACGACCTCGTCGGACTCCTCCGCTCCCGCGACTGACACCAAGACCGGTGACTCCTCGGGTGCGACCAAGGTCGACACCTCTGCCAACGCTCAGGATTGGGAGAAGGCTGCGGTCAAGGGCGACGGCACCAAGACCATCTACCTCGTCTCCAAGGGCTTCCAGCACCGCTTCTGGCAGGCCGTGAAGGAAGGCGCCGAGCAGGCTGGCGAGGAGCTGGGCTACCAGGTCAAGTTCGTCGGCCCGCAGGATGAGACCAAGGTGACCGAGCAGACCGACCAGCTGAAGTCCGCTCTGGACTCCGGCCCGGCCGCCATCGGCTTCGCTGCCCTCGACTCTAAGGCTGCCGCCGACCTGCTCGACGAGATCAACAAGCAGGGCATCCCGGTCGTCGCCTTCGACTCCGGCGTTGACTCCGACATCCCCGTGACCACCGTCCAGACGGACAACAAGGCCGCCGCCGCCGAGGCCGCCAAGCACATGATCGAGCTGCTCAAGGACAAGAAGGGCTCGGTCGGCATGGTCTGCCACGACTCGACCTCCACCACGGGCAAGCAGCGCTGCGAGGGCTTCAAGGAGTACTTCAAGGCCAACGCTCCCGCCGACCTGAAGCTCCTCGACGAGCAGATCGCCGGTGAGGTCACCAAGGCCGCCGACACCTCCAAGGCCATCATCCAGGCGAACGACGACATCGTCGGCATGTACGGCTCCAACGAGGCCGCCGCCTCCGGTATCGTCCAGGGCTCGCAGGAGACCGGCAAGGATGTCACCGTCGTGGGCTTCGACTCGGGCAAGACCCAGATTGACGCCATCAAGGCCGGCACCGAGGCTGGCGCCGTCACCCAGTCGCCCGTCAAGATCGGCTACTACACGGTCAAGGCTGCCGTCGTCGCCATCAACAAGGGCGAGCTGCCCAAGGTCATCGACTCGGGCTTCGCCTGGTACGACAAGACCAACATCGACAACCCCGACATCAAGGCGAACCTGTACGAGTGAGCCGATAGCTCCATCGGGCACGAGGCCGGGGCCGGGGACGTAACGCACTGAACCGGTGGCCCGCCGCGGGTCCCGCTCCACGACGGTGGGGTGGGACCCGCGGGCCCGGCACCTTTTTATTCACAGGATCCGAGGGGGCGAGCGCCCCCGCGCTCCGACATCGACGTCATCATGAGGGATGAAGGAATAATGACAAACCACCCCCGCATCGGAATCCGCCCCACTATTGACGGCCGCCGTAAGGGCGTTCGTGAGTCGCTCGAAGAGCAGACCATGAACATGGCGAAGTCCGTCGCCGAGCTTTTTTCTTCCAACCTGCGTTACCCGGACGGCGACCCCGTCGAGGTCGTCATCGCTGACACCACGATCGGCCGCGTCCACGAGGCCCAGGCTTGCGCCGCCAAGTTCCGCGAGAACAACGTCGGCCTGACCGTGACGGTCACCCCCTGCTGGTGCTACGGCACGGAGACCACCGACATGGACCCCGCGATGCCGCACGCCATCTGGGGCTTCAATGGCACGGAGCGCCCCGGCGCCGTGTACCTTGCCGCCGCCCTGGCAGGCCACGCTCAGATCGGTATCCCCGCCTTCGGTATCTACGGCGAGCACGTGCAGGACGCTGACGACACCTCCATCCCCGAGGACGTGCGCACCCGCCTCCTCGACTACGCGACCGCCGGTCTGGCCGTTGCGCAGATGAAGGGCGAGGCCTACCTGTCCATGGGTTCCGTCTCCATGGGTATCGCGGGCTCTGTCGTCAACCCCGACTTCTTCGGCTCCTACCTCGGCATGCGCAACGAGTACATCGACATGTCCGAGTTCACCCGCCGTATCGATGAGGGCATCTACGATCCCGAGGAGTACGAGAAGGCGTACCAGTGGATCCGCGAGAACTTCAAGCAGGGCAAGGATTGGAACCCGCCGGAGTGGCAGTACCCGGAGAAGCACGAGGACTGGTGGAAGTTCGTCACCAAGATGACGCTCATCGCCCGCGACCTCATGCACGGCAACCCGCGCCTGGCCGAGCTGGGCTTTGAGGAAGAGGCCGGCGGCCACGGTGCCATCGCGGCAGGCTTCCAGGGCCAGCGCCAGTGGACGGACCACTTCCCGAACGGCGACGTTCTGGAGACCATCCTCAACACGAACTTCGACTGGACCGGCATCCGCCAGCCTTCCGTCGTGGCCACCGAGAACGACTCGCTCAACGGTGCGTCGATGCTGTTCGGCTACCTGCTGACCAACACGCCGCAGATCTTCTCCGACGTGCGCACCTACTGGAGCCCCGAGTCCATCGAGAAGGCCACCGGTTGGAAGCCCGAGGGCCGCGCTGCCGCCGGTCTGCTCGACCTGCGTAACTCCGGCTCGACCACGCTGGACGGCGCCGGCAAGGCTGTGCGCGACGGCAAGAACGTCATCAAGCCCTGGTATGAGCTGACCGAGGAGGACCGCGACGCCACGCTTGAGGCCACGACCTTCCACCCGGCCTCGACAGGTTACTTCCGTGGCGGCGGCTTCTCGACCCACTTCCGCACCTCCGGCGAGATGCCCGTGACGATGTGCCGCATCAACCTGGTGCGCGGCCTCGGACCGGTTCTGCAGATCGCCGAGGGCTACACGGTCGAGCTGCCCGACGAGGTCGCCTTCACCATCGAAGAGCGCACCAACATCGAGTGGCCCACCACCTGGTTCGTCCCGAACCTGACGGGTGAGGGCGCGTTCAAGAGCGTCTACGACGTGATGAACAACTGGGGCGCTAACCACGGCGCGATCTCCTATGGCCACATCGGCGGTCAGCTCATCACGCTGGCCTCGATGCTGCGCATCCCGGTCAACATGCACAACGTCCCCGAGGAGCGGATCTTCCGTCCCAAGGCGTGGTCGCTGTTCGGCACCGAGTCCCTCGAGGCGGCGGACTTCCGCGCCTGCGACACCTTCGGTCCGATGTACCGCTGATGCAACTCCCGGTCGGGCTCGGGTGTCCTCTCTCCCCGGGCCCGACCGGGCCACCCTCTCGGGGCTCTTTTCCCGGGATGCAGCCCCGGCCTCGCCGATGAGGAAAGCTGCACGAGAACCCAACGACGGGACACGCCGAGCCAGGGCGTATCTGGAGGAGACCTTCAATGACCACCGTACTTGCTGTTGACCTTGGATCCGCGTCCGGACGAGTCCTCGCCGGAACGCTACGCGATGGTCGCCTGGATGTCACGGACATCCACCGTTTCAAGCACGAGGCGCGCCGCCGGGACGACGGCACCCTCACGTGGGACGTGGCCACGATGGAGGCCGAAACGATCACCGGCTTGAAGAAGGCCCTCGAACGCTTCCCCGACGCCCGCGCCGTCTCGATCGATACCTGGGGCGTGGACTGGGCCCCCCCTCGACGGCAATGGCGATCTCGTCGGCGATGTTGTCGCCTACCGCGACGAGCGCACCGCCCGCACCCTGGATGCTTTCCGCGAGCGCATTGGCGACCGCGAGTTCTTCGACCTGACCGGCAACCAGCCGGCCACCATCAACACGGCGAATCAGCTTTTCGCCTACCTGCGGGAAAATCCCGACGACGCCCGGCGCGTCGCTGCTGCCCTCTTCCTGCCCGACTACTTTGCGTACCGTCTCACCGGTGTCGTCGGCTGGTCGCGTACGATTGCCTCGACCTCGGGCCTGCTCACCCCCGGCGGTGGCGACTTTAACGACGAGGTCTTCTCCCGCCTGGGCATCCCGCGCGGCTGGTTCGGTGAGCTGTCCGCCGACCGGACCGTTGTCGGCCCCTGCACGGTTCCCGGCCTCGAAACCCTGACCGTCGTACGCGGTGGTGCCCACGACTCCGCGTGCGCGGTCCACGGCCTGCCCATCGAGGAGGGCAAGCGCGCCTACTTCCTGTCCTGCGGCTCCTGGTCGGTCCTGGGTGCCATTGAGGACAAACCCCTCATGAGCGACGCCGCCTTCGACCTCGGCATTACGAACGAGGGTCGCACCGACGGGGGAGTGCGTCCCCTCTTCAACATCACCGGCATGTGGATCCTTCAGGGAAATCCAGCGCCAGTGGGAGCGCGAGGGCACGCCCACCGACACCGACGAGCTGGTCGCCCAGGCCCGCGAGCTGCCCGCCGCATCCGGTGTTTTCGATCCCGACGAGGAGGCCTTCGCCACCCCCGGCGATATGCAGCGCAAGATCGACGAGGCCCTGGACGCCCAGGGCGCGGCCCGTCCCGACTCCATGGCGGGGTACGTGCGGGTCATCATCGAGTCTTTCGCCCGCCGTTACGCGCGCGCGATTGGTGAGCTCACCGAGGCCACGGGGAAGGCCCCCGACCAGCTCAACCTCGTGGGCGGCGGCGCACGTAACCGCCTGCTGTGCGACCTGACCGCCCAGATCTCGGGAGTCACCGTCGTGCGCGGCCCCATCGAGGCCTCGACCTTCGGTTCTCTCCTCGCCCAGCTCGAAACCATCGGTGCTCTCGCCGAGGAAGATCGCGCCTCCGTCATCGCAGCCAGCGCAGCGACCCATGTCCACGTCCCGACCCGCGGCTAAAAAAGTCTCCCTGGCCGACATCGCGCGGCGCGCGGGCGTCTCGACGAACACCGTGTCGCGCGTGGTCCGCGGGGATCCCGAGGTCTCAGAAAAGACGCGTGCGCGCATCTCGAAGCTCGTCGAGGAGCTGGGCTACGTGCCCAACTACGCGGCGCGCGCGCTCGCGGCCAAGCGCACGAACGTCCTGCAGGTCGTGCTGGCGGCCCCCATGTTCCACGGACACGGGCGCGTGCTGCTGTCGATCCTCAACGCCTCGTCGCAGGCTGGGTACCACGTGTCCCTGTCCTACGCGTACGGGCCGGACGGGCAGCTGCGCAACGACTTCGCTCCCTTCGACGTCGATGGGGTCATCATCCTGGGCGGCCAGGACCCGACGATCGACGTCGCAATCGAGGCGGGCAAGCGCTTCCCGACCGTCCTCGTTCTGACGAGCGAAAAGGGGCTGGATGGCATCTCGACCGTCGCCGTCGACAACGTGCGCGGGCGCGCTTTGGCCACCGAGCACCTGCTTGCTCAGGGGCTCACCGACGTCGTTCATATCTGTGGTCCCGCCGGGTGGTCGGACGCGCAGATGCGCAGGCTCGGCTACGAGCAGGCGTGCGAGGCCTACGGCATCGAACCCGTCGTGCTTCAGCCCGACTCCTGGGACTCGCGCGACGGCTACGACGTGATGCGCGCGGCCGGGCGCCTGCCCGAGGGCGTGCAGACCGCCAACGATCAGCTGGCCCTGGGCGCGATGCGCTACATCTACGAGCGCGGGGGAGTGGTCCCACGCGACGTGCGGGTCGTCGGCTTCGACGACATCGACGGCGCGGACTCCTACGCGCCCCCGCTCACGACGATCCACCAGCCCTTCGACCGCCTCGGGCGCACCGCGGTGCGCCTCGTGCGTTCGCTCATGGGCGGGGGACCCTCCCAAGACATTGTCCTCGACCCCGAGCTGGTCATCCGGGCCAGTTCACACCTGTAAGAAAGGCACGTTCATGCTCTATGGTCCGATGACTCACCCGCAGTTCCTGCGCGCGCTGGCGGCCGCCGGCCACGGCTCGAAGATCCTGCTGGCTGACGCGAACTACCCGCACACGACGGGTGTGAACCCGCGCTGCGAACTCATTTCCCTCAACCTGGCTCCGGGTCTGCTGGATGTCAGCCAGGTCCTCGACGTTCTCAAGCGCACGATTCCGATCGAGCGCGCCGAGATCATGACCCCCGCGCCCGACGCCGAGCCGGTGGAGATCCCGATCCACGACGAGTTCCGCGCGGCTCTGCCCGGTGTCGAGTTCGGGGAAATTTCCCGCTGGGACTTCTACGATGCCGCGCGTGACGAGAACGTGGGCATCATTGTCGCGACGGGCGAGCAGCGCCTGTACGGCAACCTGCTCCTCACGGTGGGCGTTCGTCAGCCCGGCGAGTAAAACTCATTTGCCGCGCCAGCGCGGGGCTTGTCGCGTGAGTGACGAGTGCTTTCGTTTCATTTTCGTTTCGAATGGATGATGGCGCTGGCGAGGGGTGAGAGTTTCATATCTGGTGGGTGGTCCGCGCGGGCCGCCCACCAGAGTATTTATCCCCGCAGTATCCGTCAAATGTGCCGAATGAATGACGGTGTTCTGAACGTTTGTGCGTCCCGCCTGCACGGGTGTATGAACAGCTTGCGTGATGTTGCATACTTTCGTTTTAGTGACTATTCTTGTCGTAACGAAAGGTAAAGCGACAAGGAATGCCGCTGATTCCACGAAGAGGTGCCCCATGGGACGTGCAGAAGAACGCACGAACTACATCCTGGATCGCCTCGCCCGGGAGGGTGAGGTGAGCGTCGCGCAGCTTGCCTCCGATCTGGGCGTATCGCCCGTGACGGTGCGCGCCTCGCTGAAGGCCCTCGACGAGCAGGGCTACCTCGTGCGCACCCACGGCGGTGCGCGCCCCACCACCTTCCGTAACATTCACCTGCGCCAGAACGATCGTGTCGAGGTCAAGGAACGCATTGCTCGCGCCGCTGCCGACATGATCCACGACGACGATCGCGTCATGATCGAGGCCGGTACCACCTGCGCCCTCATCGTCAAGTACCTGACCGGCAAGCGCGGAGTGCAGGTCCTGACCAACTCCGTGCTTGTCTTCGCTAACGCCCGCTCCAACGCGAGCCTCAATATCACGCTGACGGGTGGGCACTTCCGCGCCGAGTCCGAGTCCCTCGTGGGACCGGTTGCAGAGCGCGCTATCAATGACTTCAACGCACGCGTCGCGTTCCTCGGGACCGACGGGTTCAGCGTTGATCGCGGCCTGACCACCCAACTCGTGGAGGGTGGACAGGTCGGTTCCATTATGCGCACCCGCGCACAAGAGACGTGGCTGCTCGCCGACTCCTCCAAGTATGGGGAAGCCGGCTTCGTCAGCTTCATGGGGATCGACGAGGTCACCGGAATCATCACCGACGATGAGATCCCCGAAGAATCCATCAAGGAATTGGCCGAGCGCACGAAGCTGCGCATCGTCTAGGAGGAATTACATGGCCACCATCGTGGTGATGCCCCAGCTGGGCAACTCTGTTGAGTCATGCATCATCGTCGAGTGGATGATCGCGGAAGGCGACACCGTCGCCGTCGACCAGACGCTCGCGTCCATCGAGACCGACAAGTCGACCATGGAGGTGCCCTCGACCGCTGAGGGTACCGTCCTGAAGCTCCTGTGGGAGGAAGGCGACGAGGTCCCCGTCAAGGATCCGCTCATCATCGTCGGTGAGCCCGGGGAGGACATCTCCGGCCTCGTTCCGGGTGGCGACGCCGCCCCTGAGCAGGCCGCTGCTCCCGCCGAGCAGGCCAGCGCCCCCGAGCAGGCCGCTGCCCCCGCGTTCGCGACCGAGCGCGCTACCGGCGCCGTCTCTCCGCGCGCCCGCGCCCTCGCCGCCTCCAACGGCGTCGACGCCTCGTCCATCTCCGAGGGCTCAGGGTCCCCACGGCCGCGTCATCGAGCGTGATGTTGCCGCCGCCATCGCCGCCGGCCCCGTCCTGACCTCCGCCGCGCGCGCCGCCGGCGTGAGCGCCACCGAAGGCACCGGCATCGGCGGACGCGTGTCCGTCGCCGACGCGGGCCGCGCGCCCGAGGCCGCTCCCGCCGCCGTCGCAGCCCCGCCGCCGCGGCCGACTTCCCCGGTGCCTCGACCTCCGCCCCGCTCAAGGGCGTGCGCAAGGTCGTCGCCAAGCGCATGATGGAGTCCCTGACCTCCACCGCGCAGCTGACCCTCAACACGACGGCCAACGCCGCCGGCATCCTCGCGATACGCAAGAAGGTCAAGAACGCCGACGAGTCCCTGGGCCTGAACAAGATCACGCTCAACGACCTGGTCTGCTTCGCCGTGTCGCGCACCCTGCCCAAGTACCCCGTGTTCAACGCTCACCTCGAGGACGGCGTCCTCACCCAGTTCGAGCAGGTCCACCTCGGCTTCGCGTGCGACACCCCGCGCGGCCTCCTCGTCCCCGTTATCCGCTCGGCGCAGTCCCTGGGCCTCAAGGCCTTCTCCGACGAGGCCAAGCGCCTCGCCGGCGGCGCGATCGACGGCTCCCTGTCGCCCGATTTCCTGAGCGGCGGCACCTTCACGGTCTCCAACATCGGCTCCTTCGGTATCGAGACCTTCACCCCCGTCATCAACCTGCCCCAGACGGCCATCCTGGGCGTCGGTGCGATCACCCCGCGCCCGACCGTGGCCGCCGACGGCACGATCGGCGTGGAGCAGCGCATCAACCTCTCGCTGACGATCGACCACCAGGTCATCGACGGCGCGGACGGCGCCCGCTTCCTGCGCGACCTGGTCGCAGCCATCGAAAACATTGACGTGACGGTCCTGGCCTGAGGAAAGAGGAAAACTCATGAGTGATACGCATTTTGACGTCATCGTCCTCGGTGCGGGCCCCGGCGGCTACCTGGCTGCCGAGCGCCTCGGACACGCGGGCAAGAAGGTCGCCCTCGTCGAGGAGCAGTACCTGGGCGGCACCTGCCTGAACGTGGGATGCATCCCCACCAAGACCCTGCTCAACGGCGCGAAGAACTACCTGCACGCCAAGGAAGCCAGCCAGTTTGGCGTGGACGCCAGCGGCGTGGCCGTCAACTGGACGCAGATGCAGGCCTGGAAGGATCAGGTCGTCAAGGGCCTGGTCGCCGGCGTCGCAGCCACCGAGCGCAAGGCAGGCGTGACCGTCATCAATGGACGAGGCCACCTCGACGCCCCCGGTCGCGTGACCGTTGAGGGGACGACCTACACCTCGGACCACGTCATCATCGCCACGGGCTCCGTGCCGGCCATGCCCCCGCTGCCCGGCACTCAGGACAACCCCGCGCTGGTGGACTCCACGGGCATCCTCTCGCTGCCCGAGGTCCCCTCCCGCCTCGCGATCATCGGCGGCGGCGTCATCGGCGTCGAATTCGCCTCCCTGTACTCCACCCTCGGCTCCCAGGTGACCGTCATCGAGATGGCCCCCGAGATCCTGCCCTTCATGGACGACGACCTGGCCGCCAAGGCCCGCGCCGCCATGAAGGACGTGACCTTCGAGCTGGGCTGCCGCGTCGAGTCCCTCGACGGAGGCACTGTCCACTACTCCAAGGGCGAGGAGAAGCTGAGCGTCGAGGCCGACGTGGTCCTCATGGCCGTTGGCCGCCGTCCCGTGACGGTGGGCTGGGGTGCCGAAGAGGCCGGCCTCGAGATCAACCGCGGCGTCGTCGTCGACGACACGATGCGCACCAACCTGCCCAACGTGTGGGCCATCGGCGACGTCACCGGACGCTCCCTGCTGGCGCACGCTGCCTACCGCATGGCGGAGATCGCCTCGGCGAACATCCTCGACCCGACCGCGAAGAAGCGCGGCGAGGTCATGCGCTGGCACACCGTCCCGTGGGCCGTCTTCTCGATCCCCGAGGCCGCCGGCGTCGGTCTGACCGAGTCCGCCGCCAAGCGCGAAGGCCGCGAGGTCCTCGTCGCCAAGGTCCCCGCCCTCATGTCCGGCCGCTTCATCGCGGAGAACGGCTTCAAGGCCCCCGGCGAGGCGAAGATCCTCGTTGACCCCAAGACCCACCAGGTGCTGGGCATCCACGTGCTGGGCGCGTACGCCGCCGAGATGATCTGGGGCGCGCAGGCCGTCCTCGAGATGGAACTCACCGTCGAGGACCTGCGTCAGGTCGTCTTCCCGCACCCCACGGTCTCCGAGGTCATCCGCGAAGCTGCGTGGGCCGTCAAGCTCTAACGAACATCCCCTACGTCAAGGAAGAGTAGAAAAATGACTCAGTCTCTCATCATCGACCCCAACGAGGTACGTCGCCCCGGTTACGTGAAGTTCCCCGAGGTGCCCGTCAACCAGTACACCTTCGACCGTGACACCGAGATCGCCCGCTACGGCGAAAAGGGCATGGTCCAGATGCTCCACGACATGATCGTCGTGCGCACCTTCGAGTCGATGCTCGACTCCATCAAGAAGACCGGCGCCTGGCAGGGCGTTGAATACAACCACCGCGGCCCCGCCCACCTGGGCATCGGCCAGGAGAGCGCCTACGTCGGCCAGAGCTTCGTGCTGAAGCCCGAGGACTTCATCTTCGGTTCCCACCGCTCCCACGGCGAGATCCTCGCCAAGTGCTACTCGGCCATGCACCAGATGGACGACGCGCAGCTCGAGTCCATCATGAAGGGCTTCCTCGGCGGCGAGACCCTGTCCTACGCCGAGAAGATCGACTACAAGGACACGAAGGACCTCACTGAGAACTTCATCCTCTTCGGCGCTCTCGCCGAGATCTTCGCCCGCAAGTCCGGCTTCAACCGTGGCCTGGGCGGCTCGATGCACACCTTCTTCCTGCCCTTCGGTTCCCTACCCGAACAACGCGATCGTCGGCGGATCCGCCCCCATCGCAAACGGCGCGGCCCTCTTCAAGCGCATCAACCGCAAGCCCGGCATCGTCGTCTCCAACGTTGGTGACGCCGCCCTGGCCTGTGGCCCCGTGTGGGAGGCCATGAACTTCGCGTCGATGGATCAGTTCCGCTCCCTGTGGCGCGAGGAGGACGGTGGCAACCCGCCGATCCTGTTCAACTTCTTCAACAACTTCTACGGCATGGGCGGCCAGACCTTCGGCGAGACCATGGGATATGAGATCCTCGCCCGCGTGGGCGCGGCCCTCAACCCCGAGGCCATGCACGCCGAGCGCGTCGACGGTCTCAACCCGCTGGCCGTCGCGGATGCGACCACCCGCAAGAAGAAGATCCTCGAGGAGGGCCGCGGCCCCGTCCTCATGGACACCATCACCTACCGCTTCTCCGGCCACTCGCCGTCGGACGCCTCCTCGTACCGCACGAAGGAAGAGGTCGAGCTGTGGGAGCAGGTCGACTGCATCAAGGAGTACTCGAACCTGCTCATTTCCAACGGCCTGACCACGCAGGACGAGATCGATGGCTACGCCGCCTCCCTGACCGACAAGCTCGTGCACGTCCTCAAGCTGGCGATCGACGACGAGGCCACGCCGCGCGTTGCCGACGGCTACATCGATTCCGTCATGTTCTCCAACGAGAAGGTTGAGGCGTTCGACGACGCCACCCCCGAGATCGACCTCGAGGACAACCCGCGCATCAAGGCTCTGGCCAAGAAGGTGCGCACCTCCGTCGACGAAAACGGCAAGCCCGTCTCCAAGATGCGCATGTACCAGTTCCGTGACGGCCTGTTCGAGGCGATGCTGCACCGCTTCAAGACCGACCCGACGATGGCCGCATGGGGCGAGGAAAACCGCGACTGGGGCGGTGCCTTCGCCGTCTACCGCGGCCTGACCGAGGCCCTGCCCTACCGTCGCCTGTTCAACTCGCCCATCGCCGAGGCCTCGATCGTGGGCGCCGGCGTCGGCTACGCGATGGCCGGTGGCCGCGCGGTCGTCGAGCTCATGTACTGCGACTTCCTGGGCCGCTCCGGTGACGAGGTCTTCAACCAGATGGCCAAGTGGCAGTCGATGAGCGCCGGCCTGCTCAAGATGCCTCTCGTCCTGCGCGTGTCCGTGGGTGCGAAGTACGGCGCTCAGCACTCCCAGGACTGGAGCGCGCTCGTCGCTCACATCCCGGGCCTGAAGGTCTACTTCCCGACGACCCCGACCGACGCGAAGGGCATGCTCAACCTGGCGCTGGCGGGCACCGACCCGGTCGTGTTCCTGGAGAGCCAGAAGCTCTACGACAAGGGCGAGGACTTCGAGCCCGGCGGCGTTCCCGAGGGCTACTACGAGACCGAAGAGGGCGAGCCGGCGATCCGCCGCGAGGGCACCGACATCACGATCGCCGCCTACGGCGCGACCGTGTACAAGGCCCTCGAGGCGGCCGACGTCCTGGCCGAGAAGTACGGCCTGAGCGCCGAGGTCATCGACCTGCGCTTCGTCGCCCCGCTGAACTACGACAAGCTCGTCGCATCTGTGAAGAAGACCGGTCGCCTCGTCCTCACCTCGGACGCGGTCGAGCGTGGCTCCTTCCTCAACACGGTTGCCGCGAACGTGCAGACCCTGGCCTTCGACGCGCTCGACGCGCCGATCGCCGTCGTCGGCTCGCGCAACGGCATCACGCCCGGCCCCGAGCTGGAGTCGTACTTCTTCCCGCAGGTCTCCTGGATCCTCGACGCGATTCACGAGCGTATCCTCCCGCTGCCCGGCCACGTGCCCACCACGAAGCACGCGACCGAGGCCGAGATCGCTCGCCTGAACCGCGAGGGCCTCTGAGGCGTTGGGGGCGGGCCGTCCCCCTTTCCGGCCCGCCCCGTCCCTGGCTCGCTTTCCCTGACGCGAGCTAGCGAGGCCGAGGCCACACTCCTCCTCACCGAGCCCCGGCCTCGCCCCATTCTTGATTCATCACCGTTTTTCTCCACCCAACGAAGAGATGGCAGAACCCATGGACATCACCAACGATCCGGCCGCCACCCCGGCCCAGCGCATCGACGCGCTGCGCGCGGTGGTCGCCGACGAGCACTTCCCCAGCTGGGTGCCCGAGTCGAACAACCACATCCACACGTGCTTCTCGTTCAGCCCCTACACGCCCACTCACGCCGCTCTGCTCGCGCGTCGTAACGGTCTGCGCGTCGTCGGCTCGGTCGATCACGATTCGATCGGCGCGGCAGCCGAGATGAGTGAGGCCACCCGCATTCTGGGCATGGGTTCCGTCACCGGCTTTGAGATTCGCGCCCGCTTCGGCGAGGGAACGCCGCTCGCGCAGCGTAAGCTCAACAACCCCGACTCCGTGGGCGTGGCCTACATGACCGTCCAGGGCGTGCCCGCGCCGGCCCGCGAGAAGGTCGCGGCGTGGCTCGCCCCCAAGCGCGCCGCCCGCCTTGAGCGCACTCTGGCGATGGCGCAGCGCGCCAACAAGATCCTCACCGACCTGGGCCTGGAGCCCTTCGATCCCCAGGCGGACATGGTCGGCATCTCCCAATACGCGAACGGCGGCGGCATCACCGAGCGTCACCTGCTGGCCGCGATGGCCTCGGCCCTGATCCGCGGTTTTGGCCGCGGCCCCGCCCTGGTCCAGGGCCTGGATTCGATGGGCGTTGAGGGTCCCCGAGCCCCTCGCGCGCGTCCTGTCCGACGAGGACAACCCGCACCTCATGTACGACCTGCTGGGCGTCCTGAAGGCCAACTACCTGGACCGCATCTACATCCAGCCCACCGACGAGCTGCCCAGTGCGGCCGAGGTCGTCGAGTTCGCCGATTCCGTTGGCGCGATCGCCACCCTACGCCTACCTGGGCGACGTGTCCGCCTCTCCGACGGGCGACAAGAAGGCGGAAAAAGTTCGAGGACGACTTCCTCGACGAGCTCTTCGAGTACATGGAGTCCATCGGACTGCGCGCCGTGACCTACATGCCCCCGCGCAACACCCCCGAGCAGCTGGCGCGCATCCACGCGCTCGCGGGCGCTCACGGCATGCTCGAGATCTCGGGCGTGGATATCAACCAGCCCCGCCAGCGCTTCACCTGCGAGGAGCTGCGTCGCCCCGAGTTTGCGGATCTCAACGAGGCCACGTGGGCCCTCGTCGCGCACGAGGCACTGTCCTCCGTGGATCCGTCCCTGCACCTGCTGGGCCGCACGGGGCGCCTGACCCCCGAGGCCCTCGCTCAGCGCATCACCGAGTACGCGCCCCTGGGCCGCGCGATTGCCGACGGTGAGGACGCCGCCGACGTCGCCGCCCGAGCCACTTCGATTAACTGACGAACACCGTCAAGAAGGAGAGACATCATGAGTAACGCTCCCGAGGTACGTGGGCTTTTCCTCAAGGCCCTCGGCCGCCCGGTCATCGTGGCCCCCAGCTCGGCGGAGCCGACCGTCACCTTCGACGGTCCGCTCACCGAGGTGTGCCCCTGCTCCCTGAAGGAGACGGAGCTTCCCGTCGTCGTGCGCGCAGGCGAGGAGACCTTCGAGGTTCGCGCCACGACCACGGGCGAGCGCACCATCAACGGCCGCGTCGCCCTCGTGACGGGCGGCGCCCAGGGCTTTGGCGCGGAGATCGCGCGCGGCCTGGTCGACGCCGGCTGCTTTGTGTTCATCGCCGACCTGAACGGTGAGGGTGCCGTCGCGAAGGCGGCCGAGCTCGGCGGCGAAGGCGTTGCACACCCGATCACGGTCAACGTCGCAGACGAGGACTCTGTCGCGGCGATGGCCTCCGAGATCGAGCGCGTCACCGGCGGCCTCGACCTGGTCGTCTCCAACGCGGGTATTGTGCGCGCCGGCTCCGTCCTCGAGCAGGACGCCTCCGCGTTCCGTCTGTCCACGGACATCAACTACGTGGCATTCTTCCTGGTCACCAAGCACCTGGGCCAGCTCCTGGCTCGTCAGCACTCGACCGCCCCCGGTGGCTGACCGACATCATTCAGATCAACTCCAAGTCCGGCCTCGTCGGCTCGAACAAGAACGCCGCCTACGCGGGTTCGAAGTTCGGCGGCATCGGGCTGGTGCAGTCCTTCGCCCTCGAGATGGTTGCTCACGGCGTGAAGGTCAACGCGATCTGCCCCGGCAACTTCTACGACGGCCCGCTCTGGTCCGACCCGGACCGCGGCCTCTTCGTCCAGTACCTGAACTCCGGCAAGGTCCCCGGCGCCAAGACGGTCGCCGACGTCAAGGAGTTCTACGAGGCCAAGGTTCCCATGCGCCGCGGCGCCCAGGGCATCGACGTTCTGCGCGCGATCTTCTACATCGTTGAGCAGGAATACGAGACCGGCCAGGCCGTGCCCGTCACGGGCGGCCAGGTGATGCTCTCCTGACTTCTCACGAGGCCGGGGACACATGCGGGTTTCTCGCCAGCTCCCCGGCCTCGTCCTTTCTTCCCACGTCCAGTAGTTTTTTTCCAGTGAAAGAGTCAGTCATGACCGAGATTCCCGCCACCCAGTACGCGATTCAGATCGTCGGCAAGGAAGAGTTCGTCGTTAACCCGGCGAAGCCCGTTGACCCCGTTGGCCCGACGCAGATCATGCTCGAGGTCGAAGCCTGCGGCATTTGCTTCTCTGATACGAAGCTGCTCCACCAGTTCGATGGCCACCCGCGCAAGTCGGACGTGGTGGCGGGCATCGACCTGGACGCCCTCAAGGACATTCCGTCCTACCACCCGAACAAGGAGGCCGTGACGCCCGGCCACGAGCCCGTCGTCCGCGTCGTGAAGGTCGGCGAGGCCGTCACGCACTTCAAGGTCGGTGATCGTCTGCTGGTCCAGGCCGACTGGAAGCACCTGCGTACCGCGAAGTCGAACGGTGCTTTCGGCTACAACTTTGACGGCGCCCTCGAGGAATTCGTCGTCGTCGACGAGCGCTGCGTCGTGTCCCCGGACGGGGAAGAGTTCCTCATCCACGTGTCGGAGGGCCCGTCGGCCGCGGCCGTCGGCCTCATCGAGCCCTGGGCGACCGTCGAGGGTTCCTACGCGTGGGCTGAGCGCAACCACGTCGCCGACGGTGGCCGCCTGCTGGTCGTGGGTGAGGGCGATATCGACGCTCTGACCGCCGAGCACAAGCCCGCCGAGGTCGTGCGCGTTGCCGCCGAGGAGCTTGAGGGCGTCCAGGGCGAATTCGACGACGTCGTGTTCTTTGGCTCGGACGCCGACGCCATCGAGAAGGCTGCTCTGCTGATCGGCACCCGCGGCACCATGTGCGTCGTCCTGGGCGGTGGCACAATCGAGCGCAAGGTGTCCCTGGACATCGGCCGCGTCCACTACGACTTCATCCGCTTCTGCGGTACGACTGGCTCGGATCCGCGCGAAGGCTACGCCTGGATCCCCGCCAACGGCGATCTGCGCGAGAACGATAAGTGCGTGTTCGTCGGCGCCGCCGGCCCGATGGGCGTCATGCACACGATGCGCGCCGTCACCTCCGGCGTCCCCGGCATCAGCGTCGTGGGCACCGACCTGTCGGACGAGCGCCTGGCCAACCTGACGAAGGTCGTGGGCCCGACCGCCGAAAAGAACGGCGTGCCGCTGGACATCATCAACACCGCCTCGACGCCCCTGGAGTACGGCTACACCTACGCGACGTGCCTCGTGCCCGTCCCGGCGCTGGTCTCCCAGGCCGTTGATCTGCTGGCCGAGGGCGGCATCCTGAACGCGTTCGCGGGCATCCCGGCTGGCACGTTCGGCGACTTCGATCTGCAGGGCATCATCGAGCGCCAGATCTTCATGCTGGGCACCTCCGGCTCGGATGTCTCCGACATGCGCACGGTGCTGCGCAAGATCGAGGCCGGCATCATCGACACGACGATCTCCCTGTGGGCGATCACCGGCATGGCGGGCTTCGGCGACGCCATCAACGCGGTGATGAACCGTACCTCGGGCGGCAAGATCATGGTCTTCCCGATGATGCATGACCTGGGCCTGACCCCCGTGTTCGAGCTCGCCGAGAAGCTGCCGACGGTCGCCGCGAAGCTCGACGCCGCCGGCCTGTGGACCAAGGAGGCCGAGGAGGCGCTGCTCGCCACCCGCTGAGCGCTGCGCGCAGACCTTCGCCCCGGCCTCGTCTGTTTCTTCGGACGAGGCCGGGAGCCTCTTTCTGGGATAATGAGGGGTAAGCGTTGTGGGCTGGAACGAGGAGGTTCCCATGACGGTCAACGATCACGCCTCGCAGGAGCGCTACGTGGCGCTGTACGCCTGGCTGTGCGGGCAGATGTCCCCGCGCACGCCGCACGCGGCGGACCTCTTTGCGCAGGACAGGGAGTGCCTCTACGATGCCTTCCTGTCCGTGCTTGTCGGCACGGGCCTGGGGTTCTCGGACTATGATGATAATCGTGTCCACCATGGGCTCTACGCCTTTGATTTCTTCGTGGGTGACATCGAGGCGCCGCCGATCGGCAGGGGCGTTGATGGGCAGAGAGTGCCCGGCATGGCGGGGGACCCTGCCGCGGACGGCGCCGCCCGAGCGATGTGCCACGCGATCGTCGACACGTGGCTCGGGGACACGAGCGCACACATCCCGTTCGTGGCATCTGTGATTGCCTCCGTGGCCACCCTCGAGCTCGTCGCCGATGTGCGCGTCGACGAGTGTGTCTTTGAGTGTGAGCTGCCGCGGGAGTATGCGCGCTTCACCGCGAACAAGCCGTGGGAGGACGGGAGCCTGCTAATCGGCGCGCTCGATTCATCTCTGCTGGTCCCCGGTCCACTCATCTACGTGGAGGCGGGTGTGCGATATGGGAGACAGGTTCTGTCCTGCTCGGGCTTCGACGAGGCCGTGGCCTCGTGTGTGCAGATGGGGCTTTCTGTGGAGTCCTCCATGGCCTCCGGCACCGGAGCGACTGCCGTTCTGCGTGCCCCGCACGACCGGCCTGAGATGCTCGGGTGGGCCGCCGATGCAGTGGCTCGAGCCCTGTCCGCGTGCGGGCACGTCGGCGGAGTGCAGATTCGAGTGCGCTTCGCGCAAACGTCGGTGTAGCGCGCAGACGCGGGCCGAGAACCCACGTGCGGCTGGGGCACGCCCCCTGGCCGAACGCGATGACCGCGCCGATGCGCATAGCGAAGCCCCGGCCTCGTCCCCACGTGGAGGAACGAGGCCGGGGCAGTTTGCTCGGGGAGAGGACCCTTACGCGTTGGTCTTCTCGGAGGCGACGGGAGCGTCGTCCTTCCAGAAGTCCAGCTCGTCGGGGTTCAGGCCGATCGAGGAGGCGTGAAGTGCGGGCTCGAGGCCCGGCCTTGCGCTGGGCGACGTAGTCGTTCGCGCAACGGACGGCGACGCGACCGAGGATGACGATGACCGGCAGGTTGATGAGCGCCATGAGGCCCATGAGGATGTCACCCAAGCTCCACGCGACCTCGAACTTCAGCAGCGCACCGCAGAAGACCAGGGCAGCTGCCACGAGGCGGAACGCCGTCAGCATCCACTGCTCCATCGTGATGTTGCGCAGCAGGAAGCGGAAGTTGACTTCGGCGTAGTAGAAGTTGCCCACCAGCGTCGTGAACGCGAAGAGGAATAGGGCCAACGAAATGAAGACCTGCGCGATCGGCTGGCCGAGCACCGTGGCCATCGCGTCCTTCACGAGGGGAGCGCCGGTGACGCCGCCATCGTCACCGACACCCGAGGAGAGGACCACGAACGCGGTGAAGGTACAAATGATCATCGTGTCGATGAAGACCGAGAGCATCTGAACGAGGCCCTGCTTGGCAGGGTGCGACACGGAGGCGGAGGCTGCGGCGTTCGGCGCGGAACCCACACCGGCCTCGTTCGAGTAGAGGCCACGCTTGATGCCGAGCATCATCGCAGAGCCTGCGAAACCACCGAAAATCGCCTTGAAGTCGAAGGCTCCCGAGAAGATCGCGGAGAACATCGCGGGGATATTGTGGTAGTTGAAGACAATGACAACCGCGCCCACACCCAGGTAAATGATCGCCATGATCGGGACGAGGAAGCCGGTCACGTCGGTCAGGCGTCGAGTGCCGCCCAGGATTGAGCCGGCCATCAGGACCGCAAGGACGCCGCCGACGGCCCAAGGAGTCCACTCGTTCGCCCAGGAGTACTGCGTGAACGTGTCGGCCACGTTGAAAGAAGCGAGCAGATTGAAGCCGCCCATGTAGGTCAGAATGAGCATGACAGCGAAGAGATAGGCCAGCCAGTTCTGCTTGAGTGCCGTCTGGATGTAGTAGGCCGGGCCACCGTAGGAGTGGTGGGGTCCGCGCTTCTTGTAGATCTGCGCGAGCGTCGACTCGATGAAGGCGGACGCGCCTCCAATCGTCGCGATGACCCACATCCAGAAAAACAGCACCGGGCCGCCTGTCGTCACCGCCGTCGCGACGCCAGCGATGTTACCGACGCCCACGCGCGAGGCCGTGGAGACCATCAGCGCACGGAAGGACGAGACGCCGCCTTCTTTTTCGGAGGCTCCATGACGACACGGAGTGCCTCTCCGAACATGCGGAGGGGGAGCGCGCGGGTGAAGACGAAGAAGTACAGGCCCACGCCGATCAGCAGTGCGACCAGTACGTAGGTGTACATGAAGTCGGAAATGGAGCCGAGAACGGATGCAATCATGGAAGTTCCTAGCATTGACGGATGCGGCGATGCCGCTCGGATGATGTGAGTATAGCCCCTAGGTCAACGCTTGGTAAAGTTTCAGGCAACAAATGAGATGGTCTTGGTATAAGTCCTTGATCGGCATGCTGGATCGTCGTTACGAGATTGCGCGGCCTGGCACACATTTTGTTTGATATTCTGTGTTCTGTGACATGAAAAGTGCTGAATTTTGGGCGTTTTGCGGGCAAAAATCTGCCGTAAAGCCCGGGATTCCGCGGAAAAGCTTCTGGGAGGCGAGCGGACCGTTATGATTTGACGGTCCGCTCGGACGTGCGTATTGTTTTCCTTGTTGCGCCGAACGGCAGCGAACGAAGCGAGAAGCTCGGGTCGCGGAAACATGGCGCGAATCGCCTATTGAGTGTGCGTGGCTTGTGCTGTGTGCGCTTGATTGTGTGGGTGTTGTTTGTGAACTCGATAGTGTGTTTGTTTGTTTTTTATGCCTGTTTTTTGTTTTTGAGTGTTTTTGGTTGGGATTGCTGGCTGGCCTGGTTTGTTTGGTTGGTTGGTTTTTCTGGGCTTTAACGTTTTTGTTTTTGTTCGGAGAGTTTGATCCTGGCTCAGGACGAACGCTGGCGGCGTGCTTAACACATGCAAGTCGAACGCTGAAGACCTGGCTTTTGTTGGGTTGGATGAGTGGCGAACGGGTGAGTAACACGTGAGTAACCTGCCCTCTTCTTTGGGATAACGCCCGGAAACGGGTGCTAATACTGGATATTCACTGGCCTTCGCATGGGGGTTGGTGGAAAGGTTTGTTCTGGTGGGGGATGGGCTCGCGGCCTATCAGCTTGTTGGTGGGGTGATGGCTCACCAAGGCTTTTGACGGGTAGCTGGCCTGAGAGGGTGACCGGTCACATTGGGACTGAGATACGGCCCAGACTCCTACGGGAGGCAGCAGTGGGGAATATTGCACAATGGGCGAAAGCCTGATGCAGCGACGCCGCGTGAGGGATGGAGGCCTTCGGGTTGTAAACCCTTTTCGCTCATGGTCAAGCCGCAACTGTGGGTTGTGGTGAGGGTAGTGGGTAAAGAAGCGCCGGCTAACTACGTGCCAGCAGCCGCGGTAATACGTAGGGCGCGAGCGTTGTCCGGAATTATTGGGCGTAAAGGGCTTGTAGGCGGTTGGTCGCGTCTGCCGTGAAATTCTCTGGCTTAACTGGGGGCGTGCGGTGGGTACGGGCTGACTTGAGTGCGGTAGGGGAGACTGGAACTCCTGGTGTAGCGGTGGAATGCGCAGATATCAGGAAGAACACCGGTGGCGAAGGCGGGTCTCTGGGCCGTTACTGACGCTGAGGAGCGAAAGCGTGGGGAGCGAACAGGATTAGATACCCTGGTAGTCCACGCTGTAAACGTTGGGCACCAGGTGTGGGGGCCACCCGTGGTTTCTGCGCCGTAGCTAACGCTTTTAAGTGCCCCTGCCTGGGGAGTACGGCCGCAAGGCTAAAACTCAAAGGAATTGACGGGGGCCCGCACAAGCGGCGGAGCATGCGGATTAATTCGATGCAACGCGAAGAACCTTACCAAGGCTTGACATGCACGGCGGCACTGCAGAGATGTGGTGGCATTTGGTTGGTCGTGCAGGTGGTGCATGGTTGTCGTCAGCTCGTGTCGTGAGATGTTGGGTTAAGTCCCGCAACGAGCGCAACCCTTGCCCCTATGTTGCCAGCACGTGATGGTGGGGACTCTGGGGGACTGCCGGGGTTAACTCGGAGGAAGGTGGGGATGACGTCAAATCATCATGCCCCTTATGTCTTGGGCTTCACGCATGCTACAATGGTTGGTACAGAGGGTTGCGATACTGTGAGGTGGAGCGAATCCCTTTAAAGCCAGTCTCAGTTCGGATTGGGGTCTGCAACTCGACCCCATGAAGGTGGAGTCGCTAGTAATCGCAGATCAGCAACGCTGCGGTGAATACGTTCTCGGGCCTTGTACACACCGCCCGTCACGTCACGAAAGTTGGTAACACCCGAAGCCCATGGCCTAACCACGTTTGTGGGGGGAGTGGTCGAAGGTGGGATTGGCGATTGGGACGAAGTCGTAACAAGGTAGCCGTACCGGAAGGTGCGGCTGGATCACCTCCTTTCTAGGGAGCCCAGTTTTGTGGGGAACAATCAGTGTGCTGGCCTGTGTGGTTGGTGTGTTGGTTGTTTTCTTGTGCTCGCATGTGTTTATCACTGTTTGTTGGTGGTGGGTGTGGGTGCGTGTTTGGGTTGGGCATAAGAGTTTGAAGCGAATGAGCACACTGTCGGGTTCACGTTCAACACCGTGTTGGCGTCCGCCACTTGGTGTGGTGGTTGCCCGCATAGCCTGCCTGGGCTTTGAGTGGTTTGGGTGTGGGTGTGTGTGGTGGGTTGTTTGTGATTTGTATAGTGGTTGCGAGCATATTTGTTCTGTACTGTTTTTTGTGTTTTGTTTAGTTTTGTTGGGCATTCGGTGGATGCCTTGGCATCAAGAGCTGATGAAGGACGTTGCGGCCTGCGATATGCCTCGGGGAGTTGGCGAGCGAGCGTTATTATCCGAGGGTGTCCGAATGGGGGAACCTAACCTGGGTTGTGCTGGGTTACCATCATCTGAACGTGTATAGGGTGGTGGGGGGAACGCGGGGAAGTGAAACATCTTAGTACCCGTAGGAGAAGATATTCCGTGAGTAGTGGCGAGCGAAAGCGGAGGAGGCTAAACCAGATGCGTGTGAGAGGCGGCGGCTGTTGCGTGTTTGGTGTTGTGGGGCCATGTTGGATCCTTCTGCCGGGGGGTCGCATTGTATGTTGTTGGGAGTTGAACAGTCTGGGATGGCTGACCGTAGAGCGTGAGAGTCGTGTAGGTGGACCGGTGGCGTGTGGTGTGGATGTGGTGCCCGAGTAGTGCGGGACTCGTGAAATCTCGTGTGAATCTGCCAAGACCACTTGGTAAGCCTAAATACTACTTGATGACCGATAGTGCATAGTACCGTGAGGGAATGGTGAAAAGTACCCCGGGAGGGGAGTGAAATAGTACCTGAAACCGTGTGCCTGTAAGCCGTCAGAGCCTTGTGGGGTGATGGCGTGCCTTTTGAAGAATGAGCCTGCGAGTTAGTGATACGTGGCGTGCTTAACCCGTGTGGGGTATGCGTAGCGAAAGCGAGTCTGAAAGATGGCGTTTGTCGCGTGTTCTAGACCCGAAGCGGGGTGATCTACCCATGGTCAGGTTGAAGCAGAGGTAAGACTGTGTGGAGGACCGAACCCACCAGGGTTGAAAACCTGGGGGATGAACTGTGGGTAGGGGTGAAAGGCCAATCAAACTCCGTGATAGCTGGTTCTCCCCGAAATGCATTTAGGTGCAGCGTTGCGTGGTCCCTGGTGGAGGTAGAGCTACTGGATGGCCGATGGGCCCTGTGGGTTACTGACGTCAGCCAAACTCCGAATGCCATTAGGTGTAGCGTGGCAGTGAGACTGCGGGGGATAAGCTTCGTAGTCGAGAGGGAAACAGCCCAGATCATCAGCTAAGGCCCCTAAGCGTGCGCTAAGTGGGAAAGGATGTGGAGTCGCGGTGACAACCAGGAGGTTGGCTTAGAAGCAGCCATCCTTGAAAGAGTGCGTAATAGCTCACTGGTCAAGTGGTTCTGCGCCGACAATGTAGCGGGGCTCAAGCGTACCGCCGAAGCTGTGGCAGCAACACGTGTGGCTGGCGCCAGTTTACTGGTTGTTGGTGTGTTGTTGGGTAGGGGAGCGTCCTGCATGAGGTGAAGCCTGGAGGTGACTTCTGGTGGATTGTGTGGGAGTGAGAATGCAGGCATGAGTAACGAATCTGCGGTGAGAATCCGCAGCGCCGATTGACTAAGGGTTCCAGGGCTAGGTTTATCCGCCCTGGGTTAGTCGGGTCCTAAGGCGAGGCCGACAGGCGTAGTCGATGGACAACCAGTTGATATTCTGGTACCAGGTTGTGACCGCCCATGCTGAGGTCATTGTGCTAACCAATTTGCCCGCGCCTCCGCATAACCTTCGGGTTGCGTGGTGTGTGTGGGTCTTGGGGTCCCGGTGATGGTAGGCAAGCGTGTTAACAGGGGTGACGCAGACAGGTAACTGCAGTGCGCCGATGGTTGTGCGTATTTAAGGTTGTGGCCCGCCCTTCAGGTAAATCCGGGGGGCATAATGGGTGAGGACTGATGAGGGACACACGCGTGTGTGGACTTGTGGTGATCCTATGCTGCCGAGAAAAGCCTCGACGTGAGGGCATGACCTGCCCGTACCCTAAACCGACTCAGGTGGTCAGGTAGAGTATACCGAGGCGTTCGAGTGAATCGTGGTTAAGGAACTCGGCAAAATTCCTCCGTAACTTCGGGATAAGGAGGACCCCGTGACTTGCTCCCGCCGTGCGTGGGTGTTGGGTTGTGGGGTCGCAGAGAATAGGGAGAAGCGACTGTTTATCAAAAACACAGGTGCGTGCGAAGCCGTAAGGCGATGTATACGCACTGACGCCTGCCCGGTGCTGGAAGGTTAAGAGGAACCGTTAACATTCTTTGTGGGTGTGAAGCGGTGAATTTAAGCCCCAGTAAACGGCGGTGGTAACTATAACCATCCTAAGGTAGCGAAATTCCTTGTCGGGTAAGTTCCGACCTGCACGAATGGCGTAACGACTTCTCCGCTGTCTCAACCGCGAACTCGGTGAAATTGCAGTACGAGTAAAGATGCTCGTTTCGCGCAGAAGGACGGAAAGACCCCGGGACCTTTACTATAGCTTGGTATTGGTGTTCGCTTGGACTTGTGTAGGATAGGTGGGAGACTGTGAAGCTGCCGCGCCAGCGGTGGTGGAGTCGTCGTTGAAATACCATTCTGGTTTAAGCGGTCACCTTAACCTTGGCCCGTGATCCGGGTTGGGGACAGTGCCTGGTGGGTAGTTTAACTGGGAGCGGTTGCCTCCCAAAATGTAACGGAGGCGCTCAAAGGTTCCCTCAGCCTGGTTGGTAATCAGGTGGCGAGTGCAAGTGTACAAGGGAGCTTGACTGTGAGACCGACGGGTCGAGCAGGTGCGAAAGCAGGAACCAGTGATCCGGCCATGGCACGTGGGTGCGTGGTCGCTCAACGGATAAAAAGGTACCCCTGGGGATAACAGGCTGATCTTGCCCAAGAGTCCATATCGACGGCATGGTTTGGCACCTCGATGTCGGCCTCGTCGCATCCTGGGGCTGGAGTTGGTCCCAGGGTTGGGCTGTTCGCCCATTAAAGCGGTACGCGAGCTGGGTTCAGAACGTCGTGAGACAGTTCGGTCCCTATCCTCTGTGCGCGCAGGAAATTTGAGGAGGGCCGTCCCTAGTACGAGAGGACCGGGATGGACGAACCTCTGGTGTGCCAGTTGTACCGCCAGGTGCATGGCTGGTTAGCTACGTTCGGAAGGGATAACCGCTGAAAGCATCTAAGCGGGAAGCCTGCTCCAAGATGAGGTTTCCACGCCCCCCGTGGGGTGAGAGGCCCCCGCCAGACGAGCGGGTTGATAGGCCAGAGGTGGAAGCACCGCGAGGTGCTCGCGAGCCGACTGGTACTAATGGGCCAACACTAAACAACAAACACCCACACCAACGCGTGCGGGAGCAACAACAAGCAGTGAACAATCAACTGCCGCAACCACTATACGAAACCACGATCAACCCACACCCCCACACAAGCAAACAGACGAGGGGGAACAGTGTTGAACACATAGACTTGTGGTGGTCACAGCACCGGGGAAACGCCCAGCAACATTCCGAACCTGGAAGCTAAGCCCGGCAGCGCCGATGGTACTGCAACCGATAGGTTGTGGGAGAGTAGGACACCGCCACAACACACTTTAAGTCGAAGGGCCTCATCCAAACGGATGGGGTCCTTCGCGTATCAAGCGCAGCCCTTCCTCGCGGGTCGCGCACGCTCGTCAGAGGAATCGCAGCGCTGCGGCACCATGGGACTTGTGTCCTAAATGATAGCGATTGTCCTTGTGTCTAAATTTTCCGCGATCTATAGTAGTTGATGTTTCAATAAGACTTTGAAAGGAAACATCATGACTTCCGTTGCTATCGTTCTTGGTTCCGTACGCCCCGGCCGCGCTGGTGAGCAGGTCGTCCGCTGGATCGAGGAGCAGGCCCGTCAGGTCGACGGCGTTGCGACCGTCTTCTTCGATCTGCGCGACTATAACCTGCCGCTCTTTGCGGAGGAGATGCCCCCGTCGATGCAGGCTCCTGAGCTGCCTGAGGCTGTTCGTCTGCGCACGAACATCGAGGCGCAGGATGCTGTCCTTTTCGTGACCCCGGAGTACAACCACTCCGTCTCTGCGGTTCTGAAGAATGCAATCGACTACCTGCCCCCGGTGACGCTGAAAGACAAGGCAGTCGGCCTCGTTGGATACTCCTGGTACGGTGCCGCGACGCCTCTTGAGCACCTGCGTGAAATTGTGTCGACGTTCGGAGCTGACGTTCGTGGGCGGCAGGTCGGTATCAACCTTGGTTCTGACTTCCAGGACGGTGTTTTCAAGCCCTCCGATGAGCTCAACGCTCAGATCCGCGAGCTCCTTGCCTCTCTGGCGTGAGAGGCCTTCCTGGGTGGTGCTCGCGATCTTTGGGTGCGACGGAGTGTTATTCGGCCGCAGTCTGGCATGAGTTGTTGAACGTTCGGGCGTGATGCGGCATCGCTCAAAGTGAAAGGGTGGGGTCCGGTTTAGCTGCCGGACCCCACCCTTTTGTATGGCATCTGCTGTGAGCCATTAGATCCAGGACGGCAACCACATGTGTGCCCGCCAGAAGTCGTAGTCGACGACGTCGGCGCGCCACAGTGGCATGAAGTAGAGTGCGCATCCGAGGATCGCGACGATGAGGACCCCTGCCATGACGCGTCCGGTGATCACCGTGTGACGCGGCGGGAGAACGGCCTCAGGGACTCCATCCACCGTGACGAACCCGGCGAGCAGCGAGATCATCCAGGCGACCGCGAGGGCTACGAAGGGGACGAAGGCGACTGTGTAGAAGGTGAAGATCGTGCGGTGAGCGTAGAGAAGCCACGGAGCGTACAGCGCGAGATAGCCTGCCAGAATGACTCCCGAGCGCCAGTTCCGATACCACAGGGTCGCCACGATCACGACGAGCAGCGCTCCGATGCCGATCCACCAGAGTAGAGGGTTGCCCAGGGCAACGACGTTTGTCGCGCAGTTGCCGGAGGCGCAGCCGGTAATCGTCGCGTCGTTAGCCCAGTGGAAGGAGGTCGGGCGCACCTGGGTGAGCCACGTGTAGGGATTGGACTGGTAGGTGTGCGGGGTTGTCAGGCCGGTGTGGAACGTCCACATTTCCTTGTGGTACAGCCATAGGTCGGCGAGTGCGCCGGCGAATCCTGGAATGCCCGAACGGCCGTGCCCGTGGGCCTGGGGGTGCATAAACCAGCCGATCCAGGAGGCGATGTAGGTCAGGATCGCGCTGGGGACCATCAGGATGAATGCCCACCAGACGTCGGCGATGAGAGCGCCCCGGATGGGGAGGGGTGCCCGAGTCGCCAGCGGTAGGTGACCCTCGCGAATTGCGACGAAAAGGCCGAGGCACGCCAGGACGTAGATTCCGGACCACTTGACCGAGGAGGCGAGGCCTGCACAGGATGCCGGCGGCGAGCAGCCAGGGGCGTCTGCCGGCATTGGGGCCGACCGCGAAGCCGCGTCGATCGCGTCCGTGCAGGAATTCACCCAGGTCGCCATCCGCCGCGCGGAGCGCCGATGCCGTCCCATTCGGTGAGCTTGCGGCCAGCATTGGTCGGGACATCTGCTGGTCCTTGACGAAGCAGAAGAAGGCGGCAAGCGCGAACATTGCGAGGAAGCCGTCGAGGATAGAGGTGCGGCTCATGACGATGGCGATGCCGTCGGTCGCCAGGAAAAGCCCGGCGAGGAGGGTGAGGGCGGGGGAGCGGAACAGGTTCTGTGCGATCCGGCAGAGGAGGAACACGGTGATGATGCCGCAGATTGCGGTCGTGATGCGCCATCCCACGGGGTCTGTTTGTCCGAATATCTTCATGCCGATCGCAATGATCCACTTGCCGGTGGGCGGGTGGACGGGGTAGCCGCCCGCGGCGGAGAGCCCGGATACGTCTGCCCGCGACGAAGGAGGCGTCGTAGTCGTTGGGCCCACGTGCCCTCGTAGCCGAGCGTGAGCAGGGACCATGCGTCCTTCACGTAGTAGGTCTCGTCGAAAACGAGTGTGCGGACGTTGTCCAGGCCGGGCAGGCGGATGAGTGCTGCGACAATCGTCGCGATCACGGTCGCCGCCCAGCCGGCGGCGGGGCTGTGGAGGCGGGTATGCCAGGGGCTTGACTCGTTCGTTGACGAGGCCGTGGTTGGCTCCGCGAGGACGGTGGTCGCAGGGGAGTCCTCTGTTGGTGACGGATCCGCGGGCACGGGGGCTGTCTGCCTCGCCTGCGTGTTGTCGGCTGTCTGGACGTGGGTATCGGGGCCTCGTCGTCCTCGGATGTGTCGTGTGCGTTCGTTGTGTCCATCTCAGTGCCGAGTGTAGCTGTCGTGTCAACGCGTGAACAAACTGTCGTGCACGTCTCTTGAGCGGGTGTGGGCGGATGTGCACCGCGACAGTCTTGAGAATTATTCTCGAATGGCTCTATAATTTCGGGTACCCGAAAATATTCTAGGAGCTATGATGATCCTCTCAACAGCTCGCCGCGCGACTACAGTCGTCCTGGGCCTCGCACTCGTACCCCTCGCTGCGTGCGCCCCCGCCTCCTCGGCCCACGGCCTTAAGATTGTCGCCACGACCACGCAGATCTGCGACTACGTCACCCAGATCGCGGCGGCTCCACCGACCTTTCCCTCGACAAAGACCGACGCCTCGGGCAAGCAATCCCACGTCGGCCCTGCCCCCGACAGCGCGGCCCTTACGATGAGCCTAACCTGCCTGCTGGCCCCCAATGCCTCGGCGCACGAGCATGAGATGACCCCCGCTCAGACCGCCGCCCTGGCTGAGGCCGACGTCATGGCCGTGTCCGGTGTCGACCTCGAGCACTTCCTCGACGACGCGGTCGCTTCCTCCGGCTTCCACGGACGCATGGTCGTCACCTCGGCGTCCTGACCGCCGCCGACGTCGACAAGCCAGGTGCCCCCGACCCGCAGGCTCCCTACACGATTGACCGTGGCAACGAGCGCGTTGAGGTCGCCCCCGTGGCCTTTCCCTCCGGAAAAACGCGGGCGAGGAACCCGAATTCCGCTTCGACCCGCACGTGTGGACCTCGCCGGTGCGCGCCAGCATCCAGGTTGGTAACCTCGGCGCAGGGCCTCGCTGCCGCCGCGCCCGACGCTGCCTCTTCGATCAACGCGGCCACGGCCTCGTACCTGGAGGACCTCGACGCCCTCGACGCGTGGGATGGCGGAGTCGATCGAGACCGTGCCCGAAGGCCAGCGCGTCCTGTTCACCTCCCACGACGCCTTTCGGCTACTTCGCGCTGACTACGGGATCCGCTTCATCGGCGCGGCCCTCACCGACTTCAACGATCAGCAGGACGCGACGGCCGACCACATCGCCTCCGCCGTGCAGGCCGTTAGGACTCCGGGCGCGGTCGCCCTCTTTCGCCGAAAAACTCCAACAACTCCAAGTCCATCGAGGCGATCGCGCGCGCGGCCGGCGTGACCCCCATCGTGGGCGACGACGCGCTGTACGGCGACTCGCTGGGCCCCGACGGGATCTGCGGAGCCACCCTACGTCGGGATCGATCATCCACAACGTGCGCACGCTGACCGATGCGTGGGAGGGACCGTCCCGGACGCTGCCCGAGCGCCTGGCAGGACCAGTGATGTCGCACCTCGTCTCTTTTCAGGATGCGGCGCTGGGGTACGCGAATACCCCAGCGCTGTCCGGCCTGACCCTCGACGTGATCGAGGGCCAGGCCCTCGCGCTTGTCGGTCCCCAACGGCGGCGGCAAGACCACGCTCATGCGCGGCATCGTCGGCGGCTGCTCGGTCCTGTCGGGCAGCGTCGACGTCGCCGCCTCGCGAATCGGCCTCGTGCCCGCAGAGCGCCGACCTGACCTCACCTTTCCCGGTCAGCGCGTCCGAGGTCGTCACCATGGGACTCATTGCCGAGGCCGGGTGGGTCAGCGCATCACCGCCGACATGCGGCGTCGGGTGAGCGACGCCCTCGAGCGGGTCAACCTCGCGACCGGGCCTCCCACCGATTTCGGGCACGCTCAGCGGCGGGCAGCGCCAGCGAGTCCTCGTGGCGCGCGCCCTCGTCGCCCGGCCCCGAGCTGGTCATGATGGATGAACCCTTCAACGGCCTCGACGCGCCCGAGCCGCGACATCATCACGGGCCTGATCGCCCATCTGACCGGCGACGGTGTCGGGCGTCATCGTGTCCACGCACGACCTCATCGCTCGCGCGCGACGTGTGCTCACGGGCGTGCGTGCTCGCCTCGCGGCTGGTCGCCCTCGGGCCCCAGTCGACGAGGTCCCTGGGCCCCTCCGTGCTCGCGCGCGCCTACGGGTCGAGCGCCGACGAAGCGATAGCGGCGCTGTCATGATCGTCCCCATCTGCTGCGTCCCATCATCGTCCTGGGCTGCTGGCGCTCGCAGCGGGGACCGGCCTCGACGCTCGTGAACCTGCGTCGCGCCGAGTTTCGGCGCCGAGACCATGGTGCACGGCGTCTTTTCCCGGCATCGTCGTCGGCATGGCGGTCGGCGGGCGCGAGCGATCATCCCGGGCGGCGCAGTGTGCGCGGCGCTCATCGCCGCTGCGCTGACGGTGGCCTCGCGGCGACCAGCGCCACTCCGAAGCGACGACCGCCGTCCTGCTGACCGCCTTTTTCTCCCTGGGCATCGTCATCTCCCTGCGCATCGGTGACATGTCGGGACAGCTCGAATCCCTCATGTTCGGCCGTCTCCTCGACATCACGCCTTCGCGCATGTGGACGAGCGCCGCTGGTGCTCGTCGTGGCCGCCGCGCTCTTGGCGCTCACCTGGCGCGCCCAGATCGCGGTCGCCTTCGACCGCGAGGCCGCGCGTGTCGCGGCATCCCCGGTCACCCTGGATCGACATCGCGTTCAACGCCGCGCTCGGTGCGATCGTCGTCGCGGCCTCGACGGCCGTCGGGCGTCCTCCTCGTCGTCGGATACCCTCATCGTGCCCGGAGCCTTCGGTCGACTGCTCGCCGCGGGACGCGCTCGATGGTGGCGTCTGTCCGGCGCCTGCGCCCTCGCTCGGCGGCTGGGGCGGGCTTCGGCGTCGCGCTCGTGCGCGCTCCCCGGCCCCTGTCCCCGCAGGCCTGCGTCGCCCCTGGGCGTCCTCGTCTGCGTTCGCATGCGTCCCGCAGCTGCGCGAGGCTCGCGTCGACGAGGCTCGGCGGGCCTCAGGGAACCCCTGACCGTGCGCGAAACGGTGCGAAACAGGGGTACCCCGCGCGTGAAACGGCGCGTGAAACGCGGGTCGCGGTCGCTGGCGCGGGGGATGCATCGTGATCGCCCGAGCCTCCTCATCGTCCCCGCCCCTGCACGTCACGCTCATCGGGGCTCTCGGCGGCCTCGTCGGCGCTTTCGCCTACCTGGACCGGCGCATCTTTCTTCGCCGAATCCGTCACGCACGGAACCTTCCCCGGGCGCGGTCCTCGGCGTCGTCATCGCCGCCGCCCTTCGGCCTCGGGCACTCGGGCATGTCCGCCGCGCTCTACGTCGGCGCCTTCCTCGGCACGATCCCGCTCGTGGCCCTCATGCGCTGGCTCGCCACGATCCCCGGCATCTCCAGCCAGGGGGCCGCCGGCATCGTGCTGACAGCGGGTTTTGCCGCCGGTTACTTCCTGGCGACCTGGTTCAAGCCACTGCCCCTCGCGGTCAATTCCTTCCTGACCGGGATCCGTCATGACGGTTTCGCCCGCCGACGTCGCTGGGCGGGTGGAGTCGCTCGTGGTCGCTCTGCTTGTCGTGACGTTGGGTCGGCGCCAGCTGATCGCCCACTGCTTCGACCCCGCCAACCCAGCCGCCGCCTCGCGCGCCGGGCGTCACGAGCTCGTCATCCTCGGCCTCATCCTCGCTTCGGTCACCGTGGCGATCCCAGCGGTCGGCACGATCCTGTCGATCGCGCTCATCGCCGCGCCAGCCGCCGCGCTCGCGCCCCTCGTGCGCAGCTCGCGCACCTTCCTCATCGGCTGCCCGCTGCTGGGCGCGCTCCTGGGGATCTCCGGCCTCGCGATCGCCGTCCCCGCGCGCCTGAGCGCGGGCGGAACCATCGCGCTCCTGTGCGCCGCGTGCGTCCTCGCCTCGCGGATTCCCCAATGGGTGGCCGGATCGAACGGGGCGCGCCGTGCGCGCGCGGACAAGCAGTGAGACGATACCGGCATGGAAGCCGCGACCGACTCGACCCGACCCGCGACGAGTGCCCAGGCCTCGTCCCCGAATCCGCGCGACGAGCGCGGAAGCGACCCTACCGTCAGCCGGGAGGGTCGATCCTGCTGGCAGCCACCCCGATCGGGGACGTGCGTGACGCCTCGCCCCGCGTCGTCGCCGCTCTCGAAGGGGCGGACATCGTCGCAGCCGAGGACACGCGCCGCGCGCTCGCCCTGGCCTCGCGCCTGGGTATCAAGCTCGGCGGACGCCTCATCGCCCTGCACGACCACAACGAGGCCGACAAGGCCTCGGGCATCGCCGAGGCCGCCAGGGGAGGGGCGCGCGTCGTCTTCGTGTCCGACGCGGGTATGCCCACCGTCTCCGATCCGGGCTTCCGCCTGGCGCGCGCCGCCATCGACGCGGGCGTCCCCCTCTCCGTCCTGCCCGGCCCCTCCGCGCCGCTCGTCGCTCTCGCTCTGTCTGGCCTGCCCTCGGATCGCTTCGCCTTCGAGGGGTTCCTGCCGCGCAAGGACGGGGATGCCACGCGCTACCTGCAGGACCTGGCCACCGACCCGCACACGCTCATCTTCTTCGAGTCACCCCGTCGCGCGGCCGCCACGCTGACACGCATGGCCGAGGTGTTTGGCGCCGACCGTGCCGCCGCGCTGTGCCGTGAACTCACGAAAGACTACGAGGAGGTGCGCCGCGGAACGCTCGGGCAGCTCGCTGAGGGCACCGACGACGTCCTCGGCGAGGTGACGATCGTCATCGCCGGATATGCGCGAAGCGCGCGCGCCGAGACCACGTCGGCGCCGTCCTCGCGCTCGCGGCGGAGGGGATGCGCCTCAAGGACGCCGCAGCCGAGGTGGCCGCGGCGACGGGCGCGCGCAAGAACGACCTCTACAAGGCCGCCCTCGCCGCGAAGTGACGAGGCCAGGACGGCAACGAGGCCTGGGCGGCGTCAGGGAATTTGCTCAGACGAGCAAGACGCCCTCCGACGTCATCCACTGACGGGCCGACGCGCCCAGCTCCTCGGTCACGGGGGCGGTCAGCTCGCGCAGGACACGCGTCGGGAATCCGGCGTGGACAGCGTCCACAGCCGTGCACGCGACGCAGTGCGACTCGGCCAGGCCCACGACGTCCACGTCCGTGATGCCGGCGTCGCGCAGCGCCTCCTCCAGCGTCCTGCCATCCTCGGTGGTTCCCTCGAAGCCCGAGTAGGCGGCCTTGTACTGGCCCTTCTTGACTGTCACGTCCGCCTTCACGTTCGCGAGCGCCGGGTGCAGCTCGGCCTCGTCCGTACCGGCCACGCCGTGCGGGGGCCACGTGTCCACGAAATCCGGGTTCTCCGAGAAGTGCTCGCCCGGATCGATGTGCCAATCCTGCGTGGTCACGATCAGCTGATACTCGTCGCGGTGCGCGTCCACGTAGGCGGCCACGGCCTCGGCGATAGCGTTACCGCCCGTCACTGGGAGGGCACCGCCTTCGCAGAACGTGGGCTGAACGTCGACAATGATGAGAGCGCGGGGCATGGGACCTCCCAGAAAATTCAGTAATTTCCTCAAGAATATCACCCCGGTCACAGTCGCCCAAGGGCTGTTTCAAATCCTCGCCATGCGGCCGGTTCCCCGTTCGCGAGCGCTACGCAGTATTGTTAGGGGCTATGAGTCGTATTCTGTCCGCCGTCGCATGGCCCTACGCCAACGGCCCCCGTCATATTGGCCACGTTGCGGGATTCGGTGTCCCCTCCGACGTTTTCTCCCGGTACATGCGAATGGCCGGCCACGACGTCCTCATGGTCTCCGGCACCGATGAACACGGAACCCCCATCCTGGTGGCCGCTGACGGCGCGGGCATGAGCGCCCGCGAACTCGCCGACCGCAACAACCGCCTCATCGTCGAGGACCTCGTGGCGCTCGGCCTGTCCTACGACCTCTTCACCCGCACGACCGCCGGCAACCACTACCGCGTCGTCCAGGACATGTTCGCCACCGTGCGCGACAACGGCTACATGATTGAGCAGGTCACGCGCGCCGCCATCTCCCCGTCCACCGGCCGCACCCTGCCCGACCGCTACATCGAAGGCACCTGTCCAATCTGTGGCGCCGAAGGAGCGCGCGGCGACCAGTGCGACAACTGCGGCAACCAGATGGACCCGACCGAGCTCATCAATCCGCACTCGCGCATCAACGGTGAGACCCCCAATTTCGTGGAGTCCGTCCACTACTTCCTCGACCTGCCCGCCCTGGCCGAGGCCCTGTCCGCCTGGCTCGACGAGCGCGAGAAGTCCGGCACCTGGCGTCCCAACGTCATCAAGTTCTCCCAGAACTTCCTGGAGGACATCCGTCCCCGCGCCATGACGCGCGACATCGACTGGGGCATCCCGATCCCCGGCTGGGAGGACCAGCCCACCAAGCGCCTCTACGTGTGGTTCGACGCCGTCATCGGCTACCTGAGCGCCTCCATCGAGTGGGCGCGCCGCACCGGCGACCCCGAGGCCTGGCGCAAGTGGTGGAACGATCCCGAGGCCCTGTCCTACTACTTCATGGGCAAGGACAACATCGTCTTCCACTCCCAGATCTGGCCCGCCGAGCTGCTCGGCTACAACGGCCAGGGCTCGAAGGGTGGAGCTCCCGGCGACCTGGGCGTCCTTAACCTGCCCACCGAGGTCGTCTCGTCTGAGTTCCTCACGATGGAGGGAAAGAAGTTCTCCTCCTCGCACGGCATCGTCATCTACGTGCGCGACTTCCTCTCGCGCTACCAGGCCGACGCCCTGCGCTACTTCATCAGCGCGGCCGGCCCCGAGACCTCGGACTCCGACTTCACCTGGGCCGAGTTCGTGCGTCGCACCAACGGCGAGCTCGTCGCCGGCTGGGGCAACCTGGTCAACCGCACGGCCTCCATGATCGCCAAGAAGTTCGGCGAGATCCCGCCCCGGGTGAGCTCGAGGACATCGACCGCGCGCTCCTGGACGCCGTTGAGGCCGGTTTTGCCACCGTCGGTAACCTGATCCGCCACCACCGTCAGAAGGCGGCGCTGTCGGAGGCCATGCGCCTGGTGGGCGAGGCCAACAAGTACGTGACCGACACCGAGCCCTTCAAGCTCAAGGCCCCCGAGCAGCGTGAGCGCCTCGCGACGGTCCTGTGGACCCTCGCCCAGGCGGTGACGGACCTCAACCTCATGCTCTCCCCGTTCCTGCCCCACGCTGCCAACGACATCGACCGCGTCATGGGCGGCGGGCGAGATCGCGCCCATGCCTCGCATCGAAGAGGTCGCCGAGCTCGACCCGCAGGTCCTGCCCGCCGACTTTGAGGGGCGCGACGGCTACCCGATCATCACGGGCGACTACACGAACGTGCCCACCTGGGAGCGGCACCCGATCACGCCCGGCACCCCGATCGCCAAGCCCACGCCGGTGTTCGTCAAGCTGGATGAATCCATCGTCGAGGAGGAGCTTGCCCGCTACGCGGACGCTCACCCCGACGATGTGACGGGTGCCTGATCTTGTTTTTCCGTGATATGTCGCCACTCTTGATGAGTGTGACGGACGTGTGAGCGCGCGCGGGCGGGACGGATGCGTCCCGCCCGCGCGCTCGTCTGTCCCGGGGTGTTACCGTGAGGTCATGGCCGAAGATTTTCTCGCGTCCGCCCTCGCTGCCGAGGCCTCGTCGCGCGCCCAGCAAGATCCCGACTACCCGCTCTTTCACGTCGCGCCCCCGGTGGGCCGCCTGAACGACCCGAACGGCCTCATCGAGGTCGGCGGGACGTACCACGCGTTCTTCCAGTACACGCCCGAGCACCCTCGCAAGCTCGTCTACTGGGGCCACGCCACGTCGCGTGACCTGACTCATTGGGACTACCACGCCCCCGCGATCCTGCCCGACACCCACCAGGACGCGAACGGCGCCTACTCGGGCACGGCGATCGAGGTCGGTGACCACGTCGAGCTGTGGTACACCGGCAACTACAAGGATCCCGAGACGGGGGAGCGCGAGGCCACCCAGTGCGTCGTGACCACGACGGATATGGAACATTTCCATAAGCTTGTGCCCCCGGTCATTGGCCGTCAGCCCGAGGGGTATACCGCCCACTTCCGTGACCCGCAGGTGTGGCGTGACGTGGACGGCTCCTACCGGATGCTGCTCGGCGTCCAGCGTGAGAACCTCACCGGCGCGGCCCTGCTCTACCGCTCGACTGACCTGCGCGCGTGGGAGTGCGAGGGCGAGATGACCTTCCCAGACGCGGGCGGCGCGTTCGACGCGTTCGGGTACAGTGGGAGTGCCCGAACCTCGTGCGCCTGACGGACGAGGTTTCCGGGCAGGCGCGCGACGTCCTTATCTTCTGCCCGCAGGGCATCTCGCCCGAGCGCGAGGGTTTCGAGAACGTCTTCCCGTGCGTCGCCATCGTCGGTGAGCTCGTGGGTACCGAGCTGCGCGGGGCTGACGGCTCTTCGAGGAACTCGACCGCGGCACCGAGTTCTACGCGCCCCAGATCATGGCCCGCTCCGCCTCCTCCTCGCCTGACGCGCCGACCCTCCTCTTCGGCTGGGCGGGTAACGCCGGCGAGGACGATCAGCCCTCCATCGAGACCGGCGGCTGGGTGCACTGCTTCACCGCGCCGCGCGCCCTGACCCTGCGCGGGGGCCGCGTCATCGCCCGCCCGTACCTGCCGGGCCTTCCCCTGGCGCCCGCCACGCTCAAGGGAACCCCCGGGGACGAGGCCGGGGCTCGGATCGCGGAGCTCGTCGGCTCGCGCTCGTGGCGCCTCGCCTTCGATGTGACCTATGACGGCGCGCTGTCCGTGCAGATCGGTTCCGGCTCCGGCCTGTCGATCACTCTGGAAGACGGACGCCTGAGCGTCGACCTGACGGGCACGCGCTACCCTCATGGTGGCCGCCGCGTCGTCACGCTGGAGGCGGGGGAGGCTCGCCGCCTGGAAATCCTCCACGACCGTTCCATCACCGAGATCTACCTGGGCGATGGCTCGCGCGTCTTCACGACCCGCAGCTTCCTGAACGGCGACGGCTCCGGCGTGACCCTCACGGGCGCCGCTTCCGTGACGAACGTGAGCGCCGCGCGCGCCGACTGAAGCGACCCGCGTACGAGGCCGTGGCTGCTTGGGTGGCCCCGGCCTCGTCGTGTGTGCGGTCTCTCAGCGGCTTGCGTGAGATTTTCCCTCATCACCTTGCCAAAGTATGGCATGTAACCCTAGTATGTCAATCGATTGCTACACACCGCCCAGCGCGGCGTAACAATGGCGTTGCGCGTGGGGTTTTCAGAAAAGGAATGTGATCAGCGATGGATCACGCCAAGGTGGCAGGAGAGGTCGTCGAAGCAGTCGGCGGCGCCTCCAACATCAGCGCAGCAGCACACTGCGCAACCCGTCTCCGCCTGGTGATCGCGGACGAATCCAAGATTAACCAGCAGGCCCTTGACGACAACGAAGATCTGAAGGGCACATTCGCCGCCGGCGGCATGTTCCAGATCATCGTAGGCCCCGGCGATGTCGACCAGGTCTACGACCACATGGTCGCCGACCACGGCGTGCGCGAGGTCTCCAAGGACGAGGCGAAGGAAGAGGCGGAGGCTGGCGGTAACGTCTTCTCCCGCTTCATCAAGATGATCGCCGACATCTTCGTCCCGGTCCTCCCGGCCCTGATCGCCGGTGGTCTCCTCATGGCCCTCCACTCGGTCCTGACGGCCGAGGGGCTTTTTGGCGAGCGGTCCGTCATCCAGATGTTCCCGGCGCTGACCGACTATGACGCGCTCATCAACCTGGTGTCATCCGCTGCCTTCGCGTTCCTGCCCGTACTCGTCGGTTTCTCCGCTGCCAAGCGCTTCGGTGGCAACACCTACCTGGGTGCCGCGATGGGCGCAGCGATGGTATCCCCGTCGCTGCTGTCTGCCTACTCCATGACAGACGCGGCGGCCGCCGCCAAGTTCTGGGCTTACACGGACCAGTCCTCCGTGTGGAATCTCTTCGGCCTCGAGGTCACCAAGGTCGGCTACCAGGCGATGGTCATCCCCACCCTGGTCGTTACCTGGATCATGTGCCTCATCGAAAAGAGCCTGCACAAGGTCCTCAAGGGCACCGCGGACTTCCTGCTGACCCCGCTCATCACCCTGCTGATCACCGGCTTCCTGGCCTTTGTCGTCGTCGGCCCCGTGACCCGCGACTCTCCAACTACCTGACCCAGGGCCTTGACTGGCTGTACTCGACCCTCGGCGTCTTCGGCGGCCTTATCTTTGGTTTCTTCTACAGTGCCATCGTCGTGACCGGCCTGCACCAGTCCTTCCCGGCCATCGAGATCCCGCTGATCAAGCAAGGTGCCGGTGACTTCATTTTCCCGATCGCCTCCATGGCGAACGTTGCGCAGGGCGCGGCCGCCCTGGCCGTCTTCTTCAAGACCCGCGACGCCAAGCTCAAGGGCCTGGCTGGCGCCGGTGGCGTGTCCGCCGTCTTCGGTATCACCGAGCCCGCCATCTTCGGCGTCAACTTGCGTCTGCGCTGGCCCTTCTACTGCGCGATGGTGTCCGCCGCCATCGGCTCGGCGGGCGTCGCCCTGCTGAACGTGCGCGGTCAGGCCCTCGGCGCCGCGGGCTTCGTCGGCTTCGTGTCGATCGTGCCCAAGTCGATCCCCGCGTACCTGGCCCTCGAGGTCCTTGTCTTCGTTATCTCCTTCGGCCTCACCTTCGGCTACGCCATGACGCGCGGCAAGGCCGACATGGAGGGTCGCGCGCCCGCCGCCAAGGCTGCCGCTCCCGTGGCCGCCGCGGCCGCTACCGCTGCCCCGGCTGCTGCTCCTGCCGCCGCTGGTGCGCCTGCCGCTGCTCCTGCGCCCGCCCCGTCTTTCAGCGACGAGGCGGTGGCCGACCTCTCGGTCTCCTCGCCCCTTGCGGGCACCGCGATTCCGCTCGAGCAGGTCAAGGATGAGTCCTTCGCCAAGGGCATGCTCGGCCCCGGCATTGGCATCGAGCCCGCAGACGGCCTCGTCGTGGCGCCCTTCGATGGCACCGTGACCGTCGCGTTCCCGACCGGCCACGCCTACGGCCTCAAGTCCGCATCCGGCGTCCAGGTCCTCATTCACGTTGGCATGGACACCGTCAAGCTCGACGGAAAGGGCTTCACGCCCCGCGTCGCCAAGGGTGATGTCGTGCGCCGTGGCGACGTCCTCGCCGAGGTTGACCTCGACGTGATCCGCGAGGCCGGCTACGAGACCATCACGCCCGTCGTCGTGACGAACAAGAAGAAGCTCGGTGCGATCACCCCGGTCGCGAGCGGGCAGATCCAGCGCGGCGACGCGCTGCTCGACGTGGCCCCCAAGGAAGCCTGAGCCTTCCGGGAGTCATTCTCGACATAACGGGTGGGCGGCATCAGCAGTGGGCTGGTGCCGCCCACCCGTCTGTTAAACCGGCGGAGTCGTATGCGCGTTTCGTTGTGGTGACACTCGTTGTGGCGGCACTCGTTGCGGGGAGCTCGTGTTCTCGGGCGTGGGTGTCGACCGTACAGTCTGTGGCTGCTGCGAGGCCTGTCGACGGTGAACAAAGGTGTTGGCGGTTTCAAAGTCGCCCCGTCATCGCGTCCGGTCAAGTCCTCTGCGTGAATAAGTTCGCCCTGCTCGGCCTGATGTGGGTGTGAGCGCGAAAAAATTCGCCCTGCAGGCGCGAAAGAGGCGAAAAACGCCGTTTTTAGGTGTGCTGGGCGAAGTTTTTCGCGGTTCTGTTGATGATGTGGGGTGTGCTGGGCGAACTTTTTCGCGGAATCGCTGTAGAACAGGGGGCGCTGGGAGGTTTTGTACCGGGTGGGCTGCTGGCGGGGGCGTGTTGGGGAGTTTTTGTACCGGGTTTGGCACTGGGCACGGTACAAAGCTCTCCCTGCTGAGCGTCGTGGTGCTGGGTGCGGTAGAAAGTTCTCCCTGCTCGGGTAAAACGTGCTGAAATGGGCCTTTTTGGGCGTGTTGGGAGAGTTTTGTACCGGTTGGGCTGCTGGCGGGGGCGCTGGGAGAGTTTTGTACCGGGTTTGGCACTGGGCACGGTACAAAGTTCTCCCTGCTGGGCGTCGTGGTGCTGGGTGCGGTAGAAAGTTCTCCCTGCTCGGTTAAAACGTGCTGAAATGGGCCTTTTTGGGCGTGTTGGGAGAGTTTTGTACCGGTTGGGCCGACGGACCGGCTGAACAGGGAGAGTTTTGTACCGGTTGGGCTGCTGGCGGGGGCGTGTTTGGAGAGTTTTGTACCGGGTGTGTCGATGTGCGCTCGCGGGTAGGCGATCTGCCCGCAGCAAAGGGCTAAACCTGCGGACGGGGGCCTGCTCGCACATGGCGGCCGAACACGCGGATAGAACATGCAGATAAGGGCCGAACACGCGGATAGGTGATGACGATGCGGATAGGTTGTGCACACGCGGATAGGTTATGACGATGCGGATAGCTTATTAACCTATCCGCATGTCAATAACCTATCCATATGCGGATAACCTATCCATATGCGGATAACCTATCCGCGTGCGTAGCTGTGGGCGCTCGCGGGGGTTAAGAAAATGACGCGGGACAGCGACAATCGTGGCTGGTGGGAGCCTCGCGCCGCGTGACGCACTCAGACGTTGATCGAGCGCCCCGGAATCAGCGTCCCCGGGAACTCGACCGTCTGGGCGTGGGGTGCCCCGGCCTCGTCGGATGAGGGACGCGGCGCCTTGCCCTCGATCTGATCGAGGAGGATCGACACCGCCTCCTGTGCGATCGCGGCGATGGGTTGGCGGATTGTTGCAAGGTGGGGCAGAGCGCGGCGCATCGTCTCCGTGCCATCGAAGCCGATGACCGATAGATCCGTGGGGACAGGCAGCTCGCGCGTGCGCGTCCACTCGAGGACCTCGGCGGCTGCCAGGTCGTCGGTCGCGAAAACGCCGTCGATGGGGGAGGAGGCGCGGGCCTCATCCAGGGCATCGCGCACCATCGCGAAACGTTGCGGCGTCGGCGTATCGAAGGGCACGGTGACCACGCGCGGGGTCAGTCCGGCGCGTGTCACCTCGGCGCGGTAGCCTGCCTCGCGCAGGTTGCGCGGACCCGAACGTGAGGTGAGCAGCAGGGGATGGCGGCATCCGCCCTCGATGAGCGCGCGCGTTGCCATGGCTCCCGCCTCCTCGTTCGCGCAGCGCACGTTCGGGATGGACGGGCTCAGCTCGCGGTCAATCGTCACCAGCGGCATACGGATCGTGTCGTATTCGCCCAGGCCTTCGTTGTGGGCGCCTGAGATGATTCCGTCGACGCGGTTGCCCACGAGGAGCGACAGGTATTCGCGCTCGCGGTCCGCCCGACCCATGGAATTGCAGATAAGGATGCGATATCCGGCGTCGGCGAGGGCGTTTTCAACCTCGACAGCCAGCTCGCCAAAGAAGGGGAGACACGGCCGGAACGATCAGACCGACCGTCTGCGTGCGCTTGCCGTGCAGGGCGCGCGCCAGGGAAAGTAAGGGCGATATCCGAGCGTTTTGATCGCGTCGGCGACGTTCTGCTTCGTCTTTTCCGAGAGGTATCCGCGGTTGTTGAGGACGCGCGACACGGTCGTCAGGCTCACTCCGGCCAGCTCGGCGACGTCGGCCAGCGTGGGTTCGCGCGAACTCATGCGGGGTTTCCTTTCCTTCCCTCGGTATTTCTCCATTGTAGTTGGTGACCTGGGAGGGAGCCGTGCGTCACGTCGGCGAGGCCGGGGCTGAGGGGCGCGAAAGGGTGTTGTTACGCGGGGGCGCGCGAGGCGTTCATTCCGTGGTTTATCGGCATTTATGAGGGTGATGTATCCCATGTCACGGTCCGTGATATCGGGTTTTGCGCGGGTATGCCAGCCCGATACCATGGGCACTACGGGCACCTGTGTCTCACGATGGACATACCCGCACTTGAAAGGAACAACCATGATTCCCGCACCGTTGCAATTGGTTCCTCCGTTGGCCTCCACGCGCGTCCTGCGAACATTCTTGCCGAGGCCGTTGACGACTCCGGCGTCGACGTGACCATCTCTCTGGGTGGAGAGGAAGCTGACGCTGCGTCGCTCCTCGAAATCATGACCCTGGGCGCCAAGCACGGCGACGTCGTCACCCTGTCCACCGAGGACGATTCCGCGGGTGCGGTGCTCGACTCGCTCGTCGAGCTGCTCTCGCGCGACCTCGACCAGGAGTGAACTGATGGCGACGCACGACGTCCTGCACGGCATCGGCGTCTCCGCCGGTACTGCAGCAGCCCCCCGCGGCGATCGTCCAGCCCGCCCCCGGTGTTGACACGACGGAGCCGGGCAGCGTTGACGCTGCCGCCGACGGCGCGCGTGTCCGCGAGGCGCTCGCTGCGGTTTCCGCTCGCCTGAAAGAGCGCGCCGCGAACGCGCCGGAGGAGACGAAGGCGATCCTGAAGGCCACCGCCCAGCTCGCGGGTGACCGCGGCCTGGCTAAGGCTGTTGACAAGAAGCTGAAGAAGGGGCTGGGTATCACCCAGGCCGTCCATGACGCGGTTGAGGACTACGCGCAGATGCTGCGCGGCCTGGGCGGCTACATGGCCGAGCGTGCGACCGACCTCTACGACGTGCGCGATCGCGCGATCTGCGAGCTGCGTGGCCTGCCCGAGCCCGGCGTCCCGGCTTTCGATGGCCCCGTCGTCCTCGTGGCCCACGATCTGGCTCCCGCCGAGACCGCGACGCTGGACCCCGACACTGTTCTCGGCATCATCACCGAGGTCGGCGGCCCCACGTCGCACACGGCGATCCTGGCTGCCCAGCTGGGTATTCCCGCGATCGTCAAGGCCGCGGGCATCATGGCTGTCGAGGAAGGCACGATGCTGGCCCTCGATGGTGGCGTCGGCGAGGTGATCGTCGCCCCCACCGATAACGAGGTGGACCTGCTCAAGGAACGCTCGCGTCGCCGCGCGCTCGCCCTGGCGGGCTCGACCGGCAAGGGCGCGACCTACGACGGCTACCCCGTCAAGCTCCTGGCCAACATCGGCACGGTCGATGACGCGATGAAGGCCTCGAAGTTTGACCTCGAGGGTTCGGGCCTGTTCCGCACGGAGTTCCTGTTCCTGGAACGTTCGGAGGCCCCGACGCTGGAGGAACAGACCGACACCTACACGAAGGTCTTGCAGGCCTTCGGGTCGCGTCGCGTGGTCGTGCGTACCCTCGACGCGGGCGCGGACAAGCCGCTGAGCTTCGCTGATCTGGGTGCCGAGGAGAACCCGGCCCTGGGTGTGCGCGGCCTGCGCTTGTGCCAGGTGCGCGAGGACCTCATCGATACGCAGCTGCAGGCGCTGGCCGCCGCTCACAAGGCGACGGGTGCTGAGCTGTGGGTCATGGCCCCCATGGTCTCGACCGCTGACGAGGCCAAGTGGTTCGCCGACAAGGCGCGCGGCTACGGCCTGCCCAAGGTCGGCATCATGATCGAGGTGCCCGCGGCCGCCCTGCGTGCCGAGCAGCTCCTGTCGATCGTGGATTTCGCGTCCATCGGCACGAACGACCTGACGCAGTACACGATGGCTGCCGACCGTCTGGACGGCAACCTGGCGACTCTCTTGGATCCGTGGCAGCCCGCGGTCCTCGAGATGATCCGCACCGCCTGCAACGGTGGTCGCGCGACGGGCAAGCCGATCGGCGTGTGTGGCGAGGCCGGCGGCGACCCGCTGCTGGCCCTGGTCCTCACGGGCCTGGGTGTTGCCTCCCTGTCGATGGCGCCCTCGAAGGTCAACGCCGTGCGCGCTGCCCTGCGTATGCACGACCTGGCGACCTGCCAGCAGATGGCGGCCTACGCGGTGGATGCGCCCAACGCGAAGGAAGGCCGTGACAACGTCCTGAAGCTGGTGGCTCCGGCGATGCTGGATCTGCTCTGATGCGGCGCTTCTGATACGCAACGGGGTGGGCCCGGGAACCGCTTGGTTCCCGGGCCCACCCCGTTTGTGCGTAGTGCGACGCCGCGTCAATCCCTGCGGATCGCGTCCGCCGGATTCGATGTCGCCGACGGGGCTCCCTTCTGAGAATTCTTCTTGGAGCGTCCAGAGAAGAGCGCGGTGAGAATCAAGATGACACCCAGCGCTGCGATCGAGCTGATCCCGAGGATCGGCAGGTTGAAGTTCGTCACGTAGGCCTCGGCGATGAGGAAAACCCCCACCATGCACACAGGAGCGCCCACACGAAGGAACCGACCCGCACGCCCCTGCTCGGTGCTTCGGGCAGCGTGCGCACATCGACGGGGCCTGCCGGCGCGCTCCACGTGGCGTGAACGCCCGGGGTCGGGCCCGGCGCCGCGCCGGTCGCACCCAGAGGCTCCTGACGACGATGGGGTGCCCCGACCTCGTGCCCTGCGGGAATGGACTCACCCGTGGAGGCCGGGTCGAAGGCGGTGCGCCCGCCCGCCCCTACGGAGCCGGCAGGAGGCCTGCCTGCGCATGCGGCCCTGCGTGCCCGATGCGCCCGCCGGGCTCGCAGTCCCAGCGTCTGAGCGAAAGGGATCGGTGGGCATCTGGGCGGTCGGTGCTTCGCGGAAGACTGCCAGCGGATCCGAGACAGATCCGGCGAAGAGGTCGGAAGCTCCGTGGTCTCGTCCGATCCAGCGCCGACGATCGGCGCGGGGTCGTCGGCAGCGGTGTCGTTGTGTCGAATTCGGGCAGTTCAGCGGTGAGGGTCGTCGCTCGAGGTGGTCATGGTCGTGTTCCTTCCTCAGTTACCCGACTGAGAGCCGGTGGGGGTGGGTGATGGGGTAGCGCTCGGGGCCGTAGAGGGCGTGGCGGACGGCGTGGCGCTCGGAGTCTGGGTCGGCGTGGAACCCCAGGTGCCCGAGGCGTCAGGGGACTGCACGATCGTCAGCGTGTCGATGTCCGCGTCGTCGGTAATGAGGATCGTGATGCCGCCGAGGGAGGGCTTTCCCCAGGAGGGGGAGGTGGCGGTCGCCCCCGCGCAGTTGTTCAGCGCGGACGCCCAGCCGTCGCCGTCCATGTTGGTGGACAGGTCGTCGATGCTGGACTGACAGATGATCTGCACGGGCTGGCCCTCGGCCATCTGAATGGTCAGCCTGCTCCAGGCCTGCCAGTCGACGATGATTGTCTTCGTGGTGCCGACGGGGGCTCCACTCAGGGTCGAGTAGCGTCGTGCCGGCCGGATTGCCTCCGCTGACCTTGTCGACCGTCCAGTCGAGCGTCGTCTGAGTGCCGACGATTCCTGGGCGAACGTTGATGTGGAAATCGGTCGGGCGGGCGGCCTGGGTGCCGATGGCCGCGGTGGGAAACGCCATGATGATGCCGATGACCGACAGGGCGGTGAGCCATCCCGCGCTGCGGTCGCGCAGGGCCGCGATCACCAGGGAGAGCCCGACGACCAGCAGACACGCGCCGCCACCAATGGTGATGATGCGGGCGATCGTCTGATCCACCGTTTCGCCGGTGATGAGGGGATCGACAGTCCCTTATCCGCCCAGTACAGTCCGGCGAAAACAGCAGCCGTGACGAGCACCAGCAGGCCCGTGATCGCCAGGTTCACGCGGCCGGAAACGGTGCGGGGGCGATGCGTCGGCGCGGGCGGAACGTTCCATCGACGAGGCGTGGGCGCGCTCGCGGGAGGCGTCCAGCCGGGGTGGGGCACGGAGGCTGTCGCGGCGGCCGGACGCGGTCCGGCTTGCGGGCTGGCACCGGCGGGGGTGGACTGGAAATCGCTCGGAACGCCGTACGCGGGGAAACCTGCGGGACCCTGCTCGGGCTTCATGCCCGGATCCGGCTCCCCCGTGCCGTCAGCGGCCGGGGAAGCCGCCGCAAAAGGGGCGGAGGCGCCCGTCGCGTTCGGGGCGGGAGCAGCCGACGGGGCGTTGTTTCGTGGAGCCTCGTAGTGGGCGGCCCCGTAGGAGGGGCGCTGCTGGCCCGCGTTCCGGTTGCGAGAGAGCGACAGGCCCACGAGCGGCCGCGATGCCCGAGAAGGAGAGTGCCACGATGATGAGCGTGAACCAGCCGATCCCCATGATGCCGAAGATGCCGACATCGGAGAACATCGAGGACAGGGCGGCGAGAATCATCAGCGCGCCGCCGATGACGGCGATGTCGAAGCGCCCCTCGATAGCCTCCTCGACGTGAATGCGGCCGTCCTCAGCCTCGGGCAGGAGCAGCCAGGCCAGCCCGTAGGCGAGGACAACGAGCGGCATGAAGAACGCGGTGACCACCACGAGGACGCGCACGAGCGACAGGTCCCACCCCTGGTGGGCGGAGATTCCCGAGCAGACGCCTCCGAGAACGCGGGGCTTCGCGCGGTACCACCCGGAGCCTCGGATGGAGTCGAAGATACCGCTGCGGGGCGGGCGCTGCTGGTACTGATCGCTCGGATCTGTTGTGCCATTCGACCAACTCATCATGCACTTCCTCTCGATGGGATCCACGCGGCGTGGATCGATACCACTACTCAACCAAAGAATGGGGGCACCGCGACAGTAGGGGACCCCCTGAATGACCCCTGATTGTGCTGGGGGTATCCCGAGGACTGCCCCGAGCCATGCCACAATGGAAACGTGAGCAGACCCGTGAACTCCCCCCGACCGGGGTGGACTCCGCCGATTCCGGCGCCTCCCAGCCGGCCCCCGCTCGTGCGCGCGACCGCCTCGAGCCCGGACATGCCGGCCCCCTGGCTGGGCGGCGTGTGCTCGGGTCTGGCCGTACACCTGCGGTTGCCGGTCGCGCTCGTGCGTGTCTTGTTCGTCTGCCTGGCCGCGTTCGGCGTCGGCATCGGCGTCTACCTGTGGCTGTGGGTGACGGTCCCCGAGGATTCCCCGGAGCGAAGCGGGGCGGGCTCGCTCAGCCCCGGCCTCGTCCGACTGCGTGAAGAACGCGCCGCGCAGGTGTCGCGCAATCGCTTGATCGTCGTCGGCGTGGCCCTGGTCGCGGCCGCGATCGTGGGGACCGTCTTGAATGCGACGGGCACTCTGGACTGGCGCGACATGGGAGCTATCGTCTCGATTATTTCGGGCATTGCGCTCGTGTGGAGCCAGAGCCGCAACGTGAGTTCCTGGCGGTCATTGCGCTTCGTCGGCGCTGTCTTCGGCGGCATAGTGCTGCTGAGCCTCGGCGTGGTGATGGTCGCCTCGCGCGATAACCCGCCCGTCATCCTGCTGCGCGGCGGTCTCATTGGGGCGGCCCTGGTGGCGGGTATCCTCTTCGCTTTCATGCCCCTGTGGCTGCGCACCACGAAGGATCTCTCACAGGCTCAGGCGCAGCGCGTGCGAGAAGCCGAGCGTGCCGACATTGCCGCTCACCTGCACGACTCGGTGCTCCAGGCCCTCACTCTGATCCGCGCCTCCGCCGAGGACCCGGCCCCGCGTCCGCGCCATCGCGCTCACTGAGGGAACGCGAACTGCGCGCGTGGCTCTACACGGGACACGCCCAGGCCGCCGATTCCCTCGAAGCAGCCGTCACCGAGGCCGTCGTCGGCGTCGAGAGCCGCTACGGCGTGCCGATCAGCGTCGTCGTCGTCGGCGACATGCGCCCGGGTCCCGGTGAGCTTGCCCTCGTCGCGGCTCTGGCCGAGGCCTGCCAAAACGCCGTGCGTCACGGCGCCCCGCCTGTCTCCGTCTACGTCGAAGTGCGCCCTCGAGCCATCGAGGCCTTCGTCAAGGACAACGGCGAAGGATTCGACCCCGCCACCATTGCCGCCGACCGTCACGGCGTGCGCGACTCTATCGTCGGGCGTATGCGCCGAGCAGGGGGAAGCGCCACGATCAGGCGTCTCGCCCGCGGAACCGAAATTGCTCTGAGCATGCCGCGCTCCGATATCCTGGAAGAAACAGCGCCCACCGGGAGGACACAGTGACCATCCGCATCCTCGTCATCGACGATCACCCCATGGTGCGTGCAGGCGTGCGCGCCGAGCTTGAAAATTCCGGGGCAGACCTGGAAGTCGTCGGTGATGCCTCCGACGTCGAAGGCGCCATCGCGGCCTGCCGCGCGCTCACCCCGGACGTCGCCCTCCTCGACGTGCACCTGCCCGGTGGCAATGGCGGAGGCGGCGCCGAAGTCGCCAGCTCCTGCCGCGACATTGAGGGCCTGCACTTCCTCGCGCTGTCCGTCTCCGACGCCGCCGAGGATGTTGTCCAGGTCATCCGTGCGGGTGCCCGAGGGTACGTCACCAAGTCGATCTCCACCCCGGACCTCGTCGAGGCCATCGGACGAGTCGCCGCCGGGGACGCCGCCTTCAGCCCGCGCCTGGCCGGCTTCGTGCTGGACGCTTTCGGCACCGGCGAGGTCTCCACGACCGACAGCGAACTGGACCTGCTCTCGGCGCGCGAGCAGGAGGTCATGCGCCTCATCGCCCGCGGCTACACCTACAAGGAAGTTGCCCACGACCTCTTCATCTCTATCAAGACCGTTGAAACCCACGTGAGCGCGGTCCTGCGCAAGCTCCAGCTCTCCAACCGCAACGAGCTGACGCGTTGGGCGATGCAGCGCCACATCGTGTGAGGTCGGACCCCTTTCGCGTGCCCCATCCGCAGTGTGGCGCACCCCCGCCCTTACAATGGAACCCCGAGGGCGCGACTGCGCCTGCCCGCCCCGCACGGACGGCCTCTTCTATTTCCGCGACCTCGGAGGATGCATGCACCGCATCGGTTTTGACAGTGATCAGTACGTCGAGATGCAGTCTCGACACATCGCCCAGCGACGCAGCGAATTCGGCGGCAAGCTCTACCTCGAGTTTGGCGGCAAGCTGATCGACGACATGCACGCCTCGCGCGTTCTGCCCGGTTTTACCCCCGACAACAAGGTGCGCATGCTGCGCGAACTGGCCGACGAGGTCGAGATCATCGTCGCCGTCAACGCCAAGGACTTCGCGCGCCGCAAGGTGCGCGCCGACATGGGCACCACCTACGACGACGAGGTCCTGCGTCAGATCGACGAGTTCCGTGAGCGCGGCCTGTACGTCGGATCCGTCGTCATCACCCAGTGGACGGACGACAACAAGGCGGCCGCCGAGGTCAAGGAACGCTTCGAGAAGCTCGGCATCCGCGTCTACCGCCACTTCCCGATCCCCGGCTACCCCTCGGACGTTGAGCGCATCGTCTCCGATGAGGGCTACGGCGCGAACGAGTACGTGGAGACCACCCGCGACCTGATCGTCGTGACCGCCCCCGGCCCGGGCTCCGGCAAGATGGCGACCTGCCTGTCACAGCTCTACCACGACCACAAGCGCGGGATTGAGTCTGGGTATGCGAAGTGGGAGACCTTCCCGATCTGGAATATCGCGCTGGATCACCCGGTGAACATTGCCTACGAGGCGGCTACGGCGGACCTCGACGACGTCAACATGATCGATCCCTTCCACCTGGAGGCGTATGGGATCAAGACGGTCAACTACAACCGCGACGTGGAAATCTTCCCCGTCTTGAACCGCCTGTTCGAGAAGATCCTCGGCTCTTCCCCCTACAAGAGCCCCACGGACATGGGCGTCAACATGGCGGGCCACTGCATCGTCGACGACGAGGCCTGCAGGGAAGCCTCGCGTCAGGAGATCATTCGCCGCTACTACAAGGCGCTTGTGACCGAGAAGAAGGAAATGAGCGAGCCTGTGCGGTCGGCGCGCATCTCCCTGCTGATGAGCCGCGTGGGCGTGGGGCGTATGGATCGCCCGGTCGTGCGTCCGGCCCTCGATCTGGCCGAGGCCACGGGCGAGCCGGCCGCCGCGATCGAGCTGCCCGACGGCCAGATCGTCACGGGCAAGACGTCGGCGCTGCTGGGCTGCTCCTCGGCGATGCTGCTCAACGCCCTCAAGAAGCTCGCGGGGCTGCCCGACGAGGTCCAGCTGCTGGCTCCCCAGTCCATCGAGCCGATCCAGCGCCTCAAGACCCACGACCTGGGCTCGCGCAACCCGCGCCTGCACACCGACGAGGTCCTCATCGCGCTCGCGGTGAGCGCCAACGGCGACGACAATGCGCGCCGCGCCCTGGATAAGCTCAGCTCGCTGCGCGACTGCGACGTGCACGAGTCGGTCATCCTGGGCCCCGTGGACGAGGGCATCTTCCGCTCGCTCGGCATTCAGGTGACGACCGAGCCGGTGTACGCGACGAAGTCGCTGTACCGCATGAAGTAATCGCTTCGACGAGGCCGGGGCTTCTCTGTCGCTTACGAGCGCGGGGAGGCCCCGGCCTCGTCGTATGCTGCCTTTCGTGGTTGGCGCCACCCGGGGCGGGGTCGCAGGTGAGGGTGGGGCGGTTTACCCTTGGAGGCGATGAGTGACTCGACTTCTTTGCCTGACCTTGGTTTCCTGATCGGCCACGACGGGGGTTTTCAGGACGACTATGTGCCGCCGGAGGTGCCCGCCTTTGACGTGGAGGACGCCTTGGGCTCCGACGCGTGGCCGGAGATCGCCGTGCCGGGTGGGGCATCGGGTGCGCCGTCCGCGTGGGAACCTCCCGCGTCCTCAGGGTGGTTTGTCGTCCGGCTGGGAGCGTCCCTCGCGCCCGAGCGTGGATCCCGAGTCGCTGACGCGCGGCCTCAACGACCGCCAGCGCGAGGCCGTCACCCACGCGGGCTCGCCGCTGCTGATCCTGGCGGGCGCGGGCTCCGGTAAGACCCGCGTGCTCACGCACCGCATCGCCTACCTGCTGGCCACGGGCCGTGCGCGGGCGGGCGAGATCCTGGCGATTACCTTCACGAACAAGGCGGCGGCCGAGATGCGCGAGCGCGCGGGCGCCCTCGTGGGGGACGACGCGCGCCGCATGTGGGTGTCGACCTTCCACTCGGCGTGCGTGCGCCTGCTGCGCTACGAGCACGAGGCGGCGGGCCTGTCCTCGTCGTTTACGATCTACGACGCGCAGGATTCCCAGCGTCTCATCCAGATGGTCCTGAAGGCCCAGGACGTGGACATCAAGCGCTTCACCCCGAAGATGGTGGCGGCGCGCATTTCGGACGCGAAGAACGAGCTGATCGGCCCGGCGCGCTATGCGGAAACGGCGGGCAAAGACCCGGTCTCGCGCATCGTCGCGGACGCCTACGTCGAGTACGACAAGCGTATGCGCGCCTCGAACGCTCTGGACTTCGATGACCTCATCATGCGCACGGTCGAGCTGCTGGCCGACAACCCGCTGATCGCCGAGCACTACCACCGGCGCTTCCGCCACATCCTCGTGGACGAATACCAGGACACGAACCACGCGCAGTACGTCCTCGTGCGCGCCCTCGTGGGGATGGATCCGATGGGGTGACCCCCGCGGAGCTGACGGTCGTGGGTGACTCGGATCAGTCGATTTATGCGTTCCGTGGTGCCACGATCCGCAACATCGAGGAGTTCGAGCGCGACTTCACGGGCGCTCGCACGATCCTGCTCGAGCAGAACTACCGCTCCACGCAGAACATCCTGTCGGCCGCGAACGCGGTCATCGCCCGCAACACGGGGCGCCGCGCGAAGAACCTGTGGACCGCCTCGGGCGACAGCGCGCTCATCACCCTGGACGCCGCCGATTCCGAGCACGACGAGGCCCGCTTCGTCGTTGGCGAGATTGACCGCCTCGCGGATTCGGGCGTCGAATGGGGCGACATCGCGGTCTTCTACCGCACGAATGCGCAGTCCCGCGCGCTGGAGGAACTCCTCGTGCGCCAGGGCATCCCGTACCGCGTCGTCGGCGGCACCCGCTTCTACGAGCGCCGCGAAATCAAGGATGCCCTCGCGTACCTGCAGGTCATCTCCAACCCCGACGACACGGTCGCGGCCCGCCGCGTCCTCAACGTCCCCAAGCGCGGCATCGGCGCGAAGGCTGAAGAAGCCATCGCCGCGCACGCCGCCCACTACGGCATCTCCTTCGGAGCGGCGCTGCGCCACCTGTGGCTGCGCGCTGGCTGCCCGGCCGGTGAGGGGGAAGGAATCGACGTCGACGCGCTCGCCGCTCCCGTTTCCGCGGACGAGGCCTCGGCTGACCCTTCGGTTTCCGCTTCCTCGGGCGAAGCAGTGGGGGAAAGCACCGGTGTTCACGACGGTGCGGATGAGAGCGAGGTCCCGGCCTCGTCCCCTGCCGAGAGTGCGGTCGAAACGGCTCCCGAGATCCTCGGCATCACCCCGCGCGCCGCGAAGTCGGCGGCCGCGTTCTGGGGACTCGTCGAAACACTGCGCGCCGCGGAGGCGCGCGGCGCCTCCCAGGCCGACATCCTCGAAGAGGTCCTGGACCGCACCGGCTACCTGGCGGAGCTGCGCCGCAGCGAGGACCCCCAGGACGCCTCGCGCGTGGAAAACCTGGCGGAACTGCACTCGGTCGCGGGAGCCTTCGCGGCGGACGCTCCGGGTGGAACCCTCGCGGACTTCCTCGAGCGCGTCGCCCTCGTGGCCGACTCGGACCAGGTGCCCGCAGAGGGCGAGCGCGGCGGGCAGGTTACCCTCATGACCGTGCACACCGCGAAGGGCCTCGAATTCCCCGTCGTGTTCGTCACCGGCATGGAGGACGGCACCTTCCCGCACCAGCGCAGCCTCGGCGACGAGAGCGAGCTGGAAGAGGAACGCCGCCTGGCGTACGTGGCGATCACGCGTGCGCGCGAACGCCTCTACCTGACGCGCGCGGCCGTGCGCAGCGCCTGGGGGACGCCGCAGGAGATGCCGCCCTCACGGTTCCTCGACGACATCCCCGCCGAGCTCCTCGACGTGCGCCGCGCGGCCACATCCGGGGAGCGCATGCGCGCCTCCTACGGGGGTTCGTATGGGTCCGGTTCCTATGGTTCCGGGGCCTATGGGCGCTCCCGTCGCTCCGAGGGGCGCGACCCATGGGGTGATGCCGACACGGGTGCTTTCGGCTCCGGGCGCGGCGGTGCCTCCGCCCAGCCCGCGGGGGTTCGCAAGGTGACTCGCATGGGCGTTGCACCCGCAGCGAAGCCCGCCGACGACAAGCCCGTTCTCTCTCTCAGGTCGGCGACCGCATCAAGCACGCCACCCTGGGTGCGGGCACCGTCACCGGCATCGAGGGCGAGGGGCCGCGCACCGTGGCCCGCATCCGTTTCGGCCTGGGCGAGAAGCGCCTCCTTGTGCGCATGGCGCCGATGGAGAAGATCTCGTAGCGTTTCGCTGCCGGTTTTCCGGGCACCGCGTGGCCTGTCTCGTCGGCCGGGCTGCTTGGTGCGCCCGTGGGCGTGGTGTTGCTCCGTGGCCTCGCATGTTTTTCGGGCCCTGTTGAGCCTTGATAGGGGCCGGGCTGCTTGGTGTGCCCTGCTGGGCCGGGCTGCTTGATGCACCCGTGGGCGGCGGCCCGCCCGCGAGCCGTCCGCTCCGCGAGCTTCGCTCGGCGCGTCGACTCGTTGTCCGGCCAGGCCCTGCCACCGCCCACGGGCACCGCAGCCAGGCCCTCCGGACCCTCCGGCGCCCTCCATGCCTGTGGGCTGGTCGTGGCATGGTGCTGAGTCCTGACTGCATTTCTGAATTTCGCATGCAATTCCCCTGAGCGTATTTCAAGTATTGAAATCTAATCGTTGATATTTTGCGGTTTTTGAGCGTGCATCGATTCGTGTCGTGGGGGAATTGCATGCGAAATTTGCCTGGGCCAGGTGTTGCTGTTGTTTGTGGATACTGTGTCCGGGTCCCGTTATCCATTGGCACTGCAGCCAGGCCCCGCCACCGCCCTGTCAATTTCGCATGCAATTCCCCTCCGGCATCGCGCTAGTTCGTATCGGTCTGCGACGCTGTGTCACTTGTGTTTTTGAATTGCATGCGAAATTTGTCTGGACCATGCCCTGTCGGTGCCCACCACACCGGTGGGACCTGTGTAGCTTATGGCTGTCCCTCTACTCGTCAGCACTGTGATCGACTCGCCCCGCCGCTCAGTAATTTCGCACGTAATTCCCCTGCGGTTACTTCAAATATTGAATTTGTGCCGTTGGAATTGCAACGTTTTTAGGCGGTCTCAAAAAATGACCGTCGGAAATTACGTGCGAAATTTGTCTGGACCAGGCGCTGCCGCCGCCCACCGCCATCGAAGCCGGGCCCCGACGTCGCTGGCCTGGTCTGGTTTTGTGGGCCGGGTGTTTTGAGGGTTGTTGGTTGTTATTGGTGGTGTTGTGCCCATTGGTGCGCGTATTGGTTGGGTGAGAGCCAGCCCAGCGCACTGTGGGGATGTTCTTCATTGTAGCGCTGGGACCAGGCACCAATCAGAGCGCGCGCGTGGTTGAGGTCCTCGAACATGTTGTCCTCCAGGAGTTCATCACGCATGCGGTTGTGCAAGGACTCCACGAACCCGTTATGCCAGGGTTGGCCCGGCGGGATGAACGCTTGGAGCGTGTCATGCTCGCTGGCCCAGCGCCCCATGGCTGCGGCGATGAATTCAGGCCCGTTATCGGCGCGCAGCACCTGGGGTGCCCCATGGGCCAGGGCAGCCAGGTCAAGCATTTCGATCACGTCGGCCGCTCCCATACGCCGCTCGACGCGGAAAGCCAGGTGCTGGCGCGTGAACTCATCGATGAGGTTACAGACCTTGAACACGCGCCCCTTCCAATCCGAATCGAACTGGAAATCAATAGCCCACACCTGCCCCGGGGCACTAGCCTTGACCAGGCGCTGGAGGCGTGGTGCGGTGCGGGGCTTGGGGGCTTTGCGCGGGCGCACGCGCAGCCCTTCGACGCGCCACAAGCGCCGGAACGTATCACGCCCCACGACAATGCCCTCGCTCTTGGCCCGCGCCCAGGGGGCGTGTTCAATTGTCTGTGTATCCGTCTTTTGTTTGAAAGGATTGATGCATGATGAATGATGATGATGTTGTTGTGGCTCGCGCTAGTGGGCGTGAGGCCGTGGAGGAGCTTCGCAGCTCTGGTGCGTTGGATGCGTTGTTTGAGCGTCTTGATGCCGGCGATATCGAGATGACGGGCAGCCAGGGCTTGTTGCCCGCGTTGCTCAAGGAGGCCTTGGAGCGCGGGTTGGCCGCGGAGCTGACCCAGCACCTGGGGTATGAGAAGGGCCAAACCAGCACCCAGGCGCGCTCGAACACGAGGAACGGCACGACGAAGAAGACCGTGATGTCGGAGGTGGGAGCCTTCGAGATCGAGGTTCCCCGGGACCGGGCAGGCTCATTCACCCCGCGCCTGGTACGTAAGGACAGCGGCGCCTCGATGGCTTGGATTCGATGATTATCAGCTTGTATGCCGGGGGGATGACGGTACGCGATATCCGCCATCACCTGGCCTCCACCCTGGGCGTGGAGGTCAGCGCCGCAACGATTTCCACGATCACTGACGCGGTGTGCGAGGCCGTCTTGGAGTGGCAGCACCGCCCCCTAGAAGCGTTCTACCCGGTGATCTACCTGGACGCGATCCGCATCAAAGTCCGACGCGATCACAGGGTGGAAAACCGGGCCGCTCACCTGGCAGTGGGAGTGGACATGGAGGGCATCAAGCACGTGCTGGGCATCTGGGTCCAAGCCGATGAAGGCGCGGCTTTTTGGGCCCACGTGTGCGCCGAGCTGGCCAACCGAGGCCTACGCGATGTCCTGATCGTGTGCTGCGACGGGTTGAGTGGCCTTCCCGAAGCCATCGAAGCGACCTGGCCCCAGTCCATGGTCCAAACCTGCGTCGTTCACTTAATCCGCGCCTCCATGCGTTTCGTGTCCTACAAGGACCGCAAGAACGTCGCCGCAGCTCTCAAGCGGGTCTACAGCGCGCCCAATGAGGAAACCGCCCGAGAGGCGCTCGAAGAGTTTGCGGCCAGCGACCTGGGAGCGCGCTACCCCCAAACCGCCCTGACCTGGAAGCGCGCCTGGCAGCGCTTCACGCCGTTCCTAGCGTTCCCGCCCATGCTGCGCCGCGTCGTGTACACCACCAACGCTATCGAGTCCTTGAACTACCAGCTACGCAAAATCACCAAGAACCGCGGGCATTTCCCCAGCGAAGAAGCCGCCGTCAAACTCTTATGGCTCGCCATCTGCGACATCGAAGACAAACGAGCCGCCCAGCGCCTCACAGACGCTGGCAAACCCCCCAACAAACGAACAGGACACACCCGCCTCATCCAAGGACACACCACCACCAACTGGAAACAAGCCCTCGCCCAACTCACCACCGCCTACCCCGACCGAATCACCCCCTACCTCTAACCCCCATACACAGAAAAATTGACAGGCTCCGCCCAGGCGCGTTTATAGCCCCACCGTCGATGCGTGGCGGCAAAATCGTTCATCCACTGGCGCACCGGCCCATGATCACGCAGCGTTTTCGCCCCGCCCGCCGCGCGGGCCCGGCAATACGCTGACCGGGACAGCCCGGCAACGCGGCATGCAAGACGCTGAGAAAACCCCTGGCCAACCAGGTAGTTCACAGCCTCGTGCCTGCGCGCCGGGCCTAGAAGTTTCCCTCCGCCAACTCTCGCAACGCTGCCTTCTCCAACTCTGCTTGGCCCAGCAACTGTTTGAGGCGCGCGTTTTGCTCGCGCAACTCACGCAGTTCCTTGGCCTCACTACGACTCATCGACCCATAACGCTGACGCCACCGGCACAACGTCGCCTCACTGATACCCAGCACACGGCAGGCCTGGGCCGTACTCATGCCCTCACCTCGCAACGCCTCGGCCTTCTCCAGCTTCACGACAATCTGCTCAGGCGTGTGCTTCGAGAACTTCCTCATGGTCATCCATTCTGCCCGGCCACAAGCAGCCAGGACTACTCAGAACAACCCTCTCAAAACAAACGGTCCGAAAAACCCAGACCCCTCCATCGCCCTGTCAGTTTCGCATGCAATTCCCCTCCGGCATCGCGCTAGTTCGTATCGGTCTGCGACGTTGTGTCACTTGTGATTTTGAATTGCATGCGAAATTTGTCTGGACCAGGCCCTGCCGCCGCCCTCCACACAGGTGGGGCCTGTTGTGCTGTCGTGGCTAGCCCCATCTCTGCCTTGCGTTCGGTACAAAATTCTCCCTGCTCGGCTTCTTGGTGGTGAAAACGGTACAAAACTCTCCCCGCATGCGTAGATTGCGCCAAATCGAGCCATTTCGGGTGAACAGGGAGAGTTTTATACCGGAAGTGGGGCCGCGCGGCTCGTGCGGGGAGAGTTTTGTACCGAAGCGGCGCGGCGTGGTTCTTGTTGGGCGAGATTTGTTTCGTCGTGGCACCTTCCGTGTGTGCAGTTGTCGGGCTTCCGCCACCCACCGGTGCCCCATCCTGGCCCTCGGCCTCTGCAGCGCGCTCGACACTGGTGGCGGTGGGGGTTTTGCAGCATTAGGAGCTGGCTGTCGGCGTGTCGCCGGCGTGTCGCGCCTCTAATGTTGCAATTCCCCCCGATTGGTGGCGGCGCGGCCGCGGTTCGAGGCGGTGCGGTCGCCAAAGTGCAGACCCTTTGGGTGAAAACAGTCAAATAACGACGGTTGTGGCTGAATGGGTCTGCGTTTTGGGCGAGCCTGTCAATTTTTCTGTGTATGGGGGTTAGAGGTAGGGGGTGATTCGGTCGGGGTAGGCGGTGGTGAGTTGGGCGAGGGCTTGTTTCCAGTTGGTGGTGGTGTGTCCTTGGATGAGGCGGGTGTGTCCTGTTCGTTTGTTGGGGGGTTTGCCAGCGTCTGTGAGGCGCTGGGCGGCTCGTTTGTCTTCGATGTCGCAGATGGCGAGCCATAAGAGTTTGACGGCGGCTTCTTCGCTGGGGAAATGCCCGCGGTTCTTGGTGATTTTGCGTAGCTGGTAGTTCAAGGACTCGATAGCGTTGGTGGTGTACACGACGCGGCGCAGCATGGGAGGGAACGCCAAGAACGGCGTGAAACGCTGCCAGGCGCGCTTCCAGGTCAGGGCGGTTTGGGGGTAGCGCCCTCCCAGGTCACTGGCCGCAAACTCTTCGAGCGCCTCTCGGGCGGTTTCCTCATTGGGCGCGCTGTACACGCTCTTGAGAGCGGCGGCGACGTTCTTGCGGTCCTTGTAGGACACGAAACGCATGGAGGCGCGGATTAAGTGAACGACGCAGGTTTGGACCATGGACTGGGGCCAGGTCGCTTCAATGGCTTCGGGAAGGCCACTCAACCCGTCGCAGCACACGATCAGGACATCGCGCACGCCCCGGTTGGCCAGCTCGGCGCACACGTGGGCCCAAAAAGCCGCGCCTTCATCGGCTTGGACCCAGATGCCCAGCACATGCTTAACACCGTCCATGTCCACTCCGACCGCCAGGTGAGCGGCCCGGTTCTCCACCGTGTGATCGCGTCGGATTTTGATGCGGATCGCGTCCAGGTAGATCACCGGGTAGAACGCTTCTAAGGGGCGGTGCTGCCACTCCAAGACAGCGTCGCACACCGCGTCAGTGATCGTGGAAATCGTTGCGGCGCTGACCTCCACGCCCAGGGTGGAGGCCAGGTGATGGCGGATATCGCGTACCGTCATCCCCCCGGCATACAAGCTGATAATCATCGAATCCAAGCCATCGAGGCGCCGCTGTCCTTTGCGTACCAGGCGCGGGGTGAACGAGCCTGCCCGGTCCCGGGGGACCTCGATCTCGAAGGCTCCCACCTCCGACATCACGGTCTTCTTCGTCGTGCCCCTCCTCGTGTTCGAGCGCGCCTGCGCGCTGGTCTGGCCCTTCTCATACCCCAAGTGCTGGGTCAGCTCCGCGGCCAACCCGCGCTCCAAGGCCTCCTTGAGCAACGCGGGCAACAAGCCCTGGCTGCCCGTCATCTCGACCTCGCCAGCATCAAGACGCTCAAACAACGCATCCAACGCACCAGAGCTGCGAAGCTCCTCCACGGCCTCACGCCCACTAGCGCGAGCCACAACAACATCATCATCATTCATCATGCATCAATCCTTTCAAACAAAAGACGGATACACAGACAATTGAACACGCCCTTTTGAGCGCAACGATGTCTGGCATGGTGTGTTGGTCGCACGTGAACCCGCTATTACGAGCGGTAACCCGCGATACCGCACGCAAACCCGCTATTGAGTGCGTGGGCGGGGCAGCCCACGTGCGTATTAGCGGGTTCACGTGCACCTCAAAGGGTCTAGGCCACTACCTATCGGGTTACCGTGCGCAACGAAGTGTGTCGATTCGGCAGGCGATGGGTCTTTCCTGTGCGGGAGTGACGTCAGTATTTGATCGATACTGAAGGACCTGTGGCGCGTGCCGTCATGCTTCGTCGAGAAGCACTCGGCGTCCGGGGTCGCAACATGCTGCGCGCACCAACGAGGTCGAGAACCTGCCCCAACGAGGTTGACAACTCGCCCCAACGAGGCCGACAACCCGACCCGACGACGCCCGGAACACACCCCGGAACACACCCCGGACCGCACCCGGGCAACCCACCCCACAACGCAAAGCAACGTCAAAGGAACAGTGTGCTCGGGTCAAGGGGGTGACAAGCCTTCATAATGTAAGGAAATGGCGCGTTTGCGCCGGTCGCACGGTAGAATTATTGCGCTGACCACACCACGTTCAACGGAGGGAATAAGGTGGATCTCTACGAGTACCAGGCCCGGCAGATGTTCAAGGAGCACGGCGTGCCCGTGCTCGACTACCGCCTGGCGTCGACCCCCGAAGAGGCGCGCGAGGGCGCGCGCGAGCTGCTCGCGGAGGGTGCGTCGCTGCTGGTTGTCAAGGCTCAGGTGAAGACCGGTGGCCGCGGCAAGGCCGGCGGCGTCAAGCTCGCCCACACCGCCGACGAGGCCTACGAGAAGGCTGAGGCGATTCTCGGCCTCGACATCAAGGGCCATATCGTCAAGAAGGTCATGATCGCTGTCGGCGCGGACATCGCCGCCGAATACTACTTTCTCGATCCTGCTGGATCGCTCGAACCGCCGCCACCTGGCGATGTGCTCGCGCGAGGGCGGCATGGATATTGAGACTCTCGCGAAGGAACGCCCCGAAGCGCTCGCCCGCGTCCCGCTGGATCCGGTCGTCGGAATCGACGCCGAGGTCGCCCGTCACATCGCGAAGGAGGCGGGCTTCGACGAGGAAACCACCGAGGCCATCGCTCCCGTCCTCGAAACCCTGTGGACCGTCTACCGCGATGAGGATGCGACTCTGGTTGAGGTCAACCCGCTCGTCTCCAGTCCCGACGGCTCCGTGTGGGCCGTGGACGGCAAAGGTGACTCTCGACGACAACGCCCGCTTCCGTCACCCGGGCCACGCTGAGCTCGTGGACGTCGCTGCGCAGGATCCGCGCGAGGCCGCAGCGAAGGCTGCTGGTCTCAACTACGTGCGCCTGGAAGGTCAGGTCGGCATCATCGGTAACGGCGCGGGCCTCGTCATGTCGACGCTCGACGTGGTCGCGATGGCCGGCGAGGAGTTCGGCGGCATGAAGCCCGCGAACTTCCTCGACATCGGCGGCGGCGCCTCGGCCGAGGTCATGGCCAAGGGCCTGGATATCATCCTCGGCGACGAGCAGGTTCGTTCCGTGTTCGTCAACGTCTTCGGTGGCATCACTGCGTGCGATCAGGTCGCCCGAGGCATCATCGGCGCGCTCGAGACGCTGGGCGATGCGGCCTCGAAGCCGCTCGTCGTGCGTCTCGACGGCAACAAGGTCGAGGAGGGTCGTGCGATCCTCGCCCAGGCAGCGCATCCGCTTGTCCACATGGAAGAAACGATGGACGGCGCGGCCCGGCGTGCAGCTGAGCTCGCAGCCCAGGCCTCGTCGAAGTAACGACCCGAGAATTCCAGGAGAACATCATGACTATCTTCGTCAACTCTGACACCCGGGTCATTGTCCAGGGCATGACCGGCGCCGAGGGCCGCAAGCACACTCAGCGCATGCTCAGCTCGGGCACGACCATCGTGGGCGGCACGAACCCGCGCAAGGCCGGAACGACCGTCACGTTCGACGTGCAGGGCTACGGCCCGGGCGCCGACAAGGTCACCGACGGCCAGGTCGAGATCCCCGTCTTCGGCACGGTCGCCGAGGCCCGCGAGGCCACCGGCGCGAACGCCTCCGTTATCTTCGTGCCCCCCGGCCTTCGCGAAGGGCGCTGCCCTCGAGGCCATTGAGGCGGGCATTGAGATGATCGTTCTCATCACCGAGGGCATCCCCGTCCAGGACTCGACCATCGTCGTTGAGCGCGCGCTTGAGGCGGGCATTCGCCTGATCGGCCCGAACTGCCCCGGCATCATCTCGCCCGGACAGGCGAACCTGGGCATCACCCCGGCGGACATTACGGGCCCGGGCCGTCTCGGCCTCGTCTCCAAGTCGGGCACGCTGACCTACCAGCTCATGTACGAGCTGCGTGACTTCGGCTTCACGACGTGCCTGGGCATCGGTGGTGACCCGGTCGTGGGCACCACTCACATCGATGCGCTCGCTGCTTTCGAGGCGGACCCCGATACGGATCTCGTCATCATGATCGGTGAGATCGGCGGCGACGCCGAGGAGCGTGCGGGCCGCGTGGATCCAGGAGAACATGACGAAGCCCGTCGTTGCCTACATTGCGGGCTTCACGGCTCCGGAGGGTAAGACGATGGGTCACGCGGGCGCGATCGTGTCCGGTTCGTCGGGCACGGCTGCCGCGAAGGCGGAGGCGCTCGAGGCCGTGGGCGTGCGCGTGGGTCGCACTCCTTCGCAGACGGCGCAGATCGCTCGAGAGATCCTCTCGCGCTAACGTCACAGCACGAATCGGCCCGGGGTCGGCGCGCAGCGTCGCGGCCCCGGGCCGATTCTGACACTATGGGCCTGTGAGCGAGCGCATCAGAGAAGTACCCAGACCCCGGCGGACTACGACCACGTACGTGGCGGATCGGGCGACGATCCGTGTTGCCGTCCCGCAGGGGTGGGCGCGCGGAGTGATCGCGGGTGTTGAGGCGGCCTTCGCGGGCTGGGCGCTCATCACGGTGTGCACGATGATCGCCTACCTGACGCTGCGCTCGAATACGTGGATGAATGACACGACGCCGCGCGACGCGCTCGGCTTTGGGTGGCGACCTGTGGGCGGCTGTCATTGGCGGTACGTCGGTGGTTGGGGGAGTGCATTACCGTGCGATCCCGACGCTGGTGGGCGCGCTCTTGATCGTCCTTGTGCGCCTCTTGCTGCGCAATACGGCTGGTTTCCCGCGCAGTGCGGCGCTGTTTGCTGTGCCCGGTTTTCTGCTGACGTCCTGGCTGCTCGCGGGTACGTCGGGCACTCATGCGCACTGGTGGACGGGCACGATCGGCGGCGTGTTGATCCCGTTGATTGGCTCGGTGTGGTTTGTTGCGTCGGGGTATGCGCGTGATCATGAGGCTCCGACGATGCAGCATTGGATTTCGGGCGGCCTGAAGTTGGGTGGCGTGTCCGTTCTGGTACTCGCGGGCGCGTCGTTCGTTGCGTCGATCGTTGCGCTTGTGGCTGGGTGGAGTCGGATGGCTGGGATCCAGGAGATTCTGGGGGCGGCCTCGGGCGCGGATACGGCGTTTATTGTCGGCGCCCAGCTGGCGTTTGCGCCGACGGTCATGGCGTGGGCGGCTTCGTGGTGGTCGGGTGCGGGTTTCCTGACGGCGACGGATTCGCTGCATTCTCCCGCGGTGGCGGGCACTGGTCCGATCCCGCCCATTCCGCTCCTGGGTGCTGTTCCGGAGACGGCTCCCGGCATGTGGGTGGTTCTCGCGCCGATTGCGCTGGGGGTCGGCCTGGGCGTCGTCGCGGCGCGTTCGTTCCGTCGTGAGCACCTGCTGCACCAGAGCGCGCAGGGTGTTCTGGCCTCGTTGATCGTCGCGGCCGTGACGGCTCTGTGGATGTGGAGCGCGACGATGAGCCTGGGTTCCGTGCGCCTGGCGTCGATGGGCCCGCGCGTGGGGTGGGCGACGCTCGCCCTGGTGCTTGAGATCGCCTTGCCCGCGCTGATTATCGCGCTGGCGACACACCCGACGACGCGTGCGCTCCTCGGCGAGGGTGCGGGCCGGGTCCGCAACGAGGGCGAGGCCTTGCGTCGCCGCGCCGCCGAGCGTGCCTCCCGCGAGGGTGCCGCTACCTCGACGATGGACGAGGCCTGGGCTGAGGGCCTCCGACTCCGCTGAGGACAGCGCCGGGGCCGAAGGCACGGACGAGGCCGGGGCTGAGAATCTCGAAGCGGTGGCCGAAGGGGGAGAAGCGGACGAGATGCCCGAGGAGGCAGACGAAACGGCCGCGGACGAGCCCGTGGACGATGAGTCCGCGCAGGTTGAAGGTGACGCGGATGACCCCGAGACGAGGGCGACGCGGCGCGAGGGCCTGAACTAGACTGGGAGGTGCCGCGACTGGCGAGGGTGGATGACCACCGGGGAGCGGCCGCATTTCCCGCGAGGCGTCGCCCGCCTGGGCGCCTGGGTTTGGTCTCAACCTGGAGGAACTATGTCCGTCTCACTGGACAACCTGGAACCCATTGACGTGCGCCCGATTAAGCGGGCCCTGATTTCTGTGTATGACAAGACGGGCCTGGAGGACCTTGCGCGTGCGCTGGGCGAGGCTGGAGTGGAGATCGTCTCCACGGGCTCCACGGCCGCTCGCATTGCGGCGGCTGGCGTGGCCGTCACCCCGGTCGACGACGTGACCGGTTTTCCCGAGGTGCTCGAGGGCCGGGTCAAGACCCTGCACCCCTTCATTCATTCCGGCATCCTGGCCGACCAGCGTAAGGCCGCGCATCGCGAGCAGATTGCGCAGCTGGGGATCAAGGCGTTTGACCTGGTCGTGTGCAACCTGTACCCCTTCCAGGACACGGTCGCATCGGGCGCGTCCTTCGATGAGTGCGTCGAGCAGATCGATATTGGCGGCCCGTCCATGGTGCGCGCTGCCGCGAAGAATCATCCGTCGGTCGCGGTCGTGACCTCGCCGGAGCGTTACGCGGATGTCGCCGAGGCTGCGGCGGGGAGGGCTTCACCCTTGAGCAGCGCCGCGAGCTGGCCGCCGAGGCCTTCGCGCACACGGCGACCTACGACCTGGCGATCGCCGGTTGGTTTGCCGACGAGCTGGATCTTGAGGACGTGCGTGAGACCCTCGACGAGGCTGCCGAAACCCACCTGGACGCCTCCGACGCGGCGTTCTTGGAGTCGCTGGGCTACCAGACCGAGGAAGACTACGTGGTGGAGGTCCCCCGAGGGGAGGGGCAGGCCTCGGGTATGCCCGTCTTCGTGGCCGACGCGTTTGAGCGCGTGGAGTCCCTGCGTTACGGCGAGAACCCGCATCAGGGCGCGGCCGTCTACCGTGAGATCGACGAGTCCTTCGAGGATGAGGAGGCCGACGACGAGGCCTTGGTGCCGGGTATCGCGAACGCGCGCCAGCTGCATGGCAAGGCCATGAGCTACAACAACTACACGGATGGCGACGCTGCTCTGCGCGCCGCCTACGATCATGAGCGTCCCTGCGTGGCGATCATCAAGCACGCGAACCCCTGTGGCATCGCGGTGGCTGATGATGTGGCCGAGGCGCACCGCCTGGCGCACGCCTGCGACCCGGTGTCGGCGTTCGGCGGTGTGATCGCCGTGAATCGCCCGGTGAGCGTGGAGCTTGCTCGCCAGATCGTCCCGATCTTCACCGAGGTCGTGCTGGCCCCCGATTACGAGGAAGGCGCGCTCGAGGTGCTCAGTGCCAAGAAGAACCTGCGCGTCCTGCAGGTGGAGCCCCCGGCTCGCGGCTCGTACGAGTTCAAGCAGATCAGCGGCGGACTGCTGGTCCAGGAGCGCGACGACATCGACGCGCCCGGCGATTCCCCGGAGAACTGGACGCTCGCGGCTGGCGCTCCCGCCGACGAGGCGACGCTGGCGGACCTGGAGTTCGCGTGGCGCACGGTGCGTGCGGTTCGTTCGAACGCGATTCTGCTGGTCAGGATGGCGCCTCTGTGGGCGTGGGCATGGGCCAGGTGAACCGCGTGGACTCGTGCAAGCTGGCGGTTGAGCGCGCGAACACGCTCGGTTCGCGTTCGACGGGTGACGCGGCGGCATCCAACGTGGACAGTGCGGGCGGCGCTCGCGCGTCCGAGGTTGTGGCCGAGGCTCCCGAGCAGCGTTCCATCGGCGCGGTTGCCGCGTCCGATGCGTTCTTCCCCTTCGCGGACGGACTGCAGGTGCTGATCGATGCGGGCGTGAAGGCCGTTGTCCAGCCCGGTGGTTCCGTGCGTGACCAGGAGTCGATTGACGCGGCGAATGCCGCGGGCATCACGATGTACCTGACGGGGACGCGCCACTTCGCGCACTGATCATGCCCGTTCTTGGGCTCCTGGGGGCGAGCGCCGGTGTGGCGCTCGCCCCCTGTGATGTGCTCGGGTGTGCTTGACAGGGGAGTGGCGGGCAGCATATTGTTCAATTGTTGAATGAAAGGCTGTTAGCCCTGTTGAAAGGTGTCGCATGACCGCCCTGACCGCTTCCCCGTCGCCGCGCGCGAGAACCGCGTCCTCGCCGACCGCCTCGGCGGCACGATCGTTCGTGAGATCGCCCTGATCGCCGCGGGTACGATCGCCATGATCGTTCTCGCCCGCATCTCGGTCCCGCTGCCCTTCACGCCTGTGCCCGTCTCGCTCGGCACGCTCGGTGCTCTCTCGGTCGGTGCGACCCTCGGTGCGCGCCGAGGCCTCGTCTCCGTTGCCGCGTACGCTCTGCTCGGCATCGCGGGTGCTCCGGTCTTCACCGGCACGAACGTGGGCTGGGCCTTCGCCTCCTTCGGTTACATCCTCGGCTACTTCCTCGTCGCCGTCATCGCCGGCCTGGCCGCCCAGCGTGGCGCCGACCGCCGCGTCCTCACGATGGCGCCGACCGCGCTCGTGTCCCTGTTCTCCGTGTACATCCTCGGCCTGGCCTGGATGATTCCTTCGCGCACATGACCCTCGAGCAGGGTCTGATGAAGAGCTTCGTGCCCTTCATCATCGGCGACCTGGTCAAGGCCGCCGTGGCCACTGGTGCCTTCCCGGTGCTGCGCTCCATCTTCCGCTGAGCCGCGCGCTCCAGCGCAACGCGAGTCGGCCTCGTCCCTCTGTGGGGGCGGGGCCGTCGTCGTATCCGGGCTGCGCCGTGGTGACATGCGTAATGGAGCGCGACGGGGCGAGGGTGAGCGCGGGTAGCATGGGGAGGGTGAACGCTTCTGACATGCATCCCGTCCTCGTCGTCGACTTCGGCGCACAGTATGCCCAGCTGATCGCGCGCCGCGTGCGTGAGGCCAACGTCTACTCGAGATCGTCCTCACACCATGAGCGTGGCGGACATGCTCGCCAAGGAGCCCGCCGCCATCATCCTGTCCGGCGGCCCGTCCTCCGTGTACGAGGAGGGTGCGCCCTCCGTCGATCCCGCGATTTTCGAGGCCGGTGTGCCCGTCCTGGGCATCTGCTACGGCTTCCAGACGATGGCCCACGCCCTCGGTGGCACCGTGGGTCGCACGGGCACCCGCGAGTACGGGCACACCGAGGCCACCGTTGCCGGTGACTCCTGCCTGTTCGGCGGCACTCCTGACGACCAGATCGTGTGGATGAGCCACGGCGACGCCGTCAGGGCGCGCCCGAGGGCTTCACCGTCACCGCGTCGACCACCGAGACCCCCGTCGCAGCCTTCGAGTCGCGTGAGCGTCGCCTCTACGGCCTGCAGTGGCACCCCGAGGTGGGCCACTCCCAGTTCGGTCAGAACGCGCTGAGGAACTTCCTGTACGAGGGGTGCGGGGATCAAGCCCACGTGGACCGCCGGTTCCATCGTGGATGAGCAGGTCGAGAAGATCCGCGAGCAGGTCGGCGACGCGCAGGTCATCTGCGCCCTGTCCGGCGGCGTGGATTCCTCCGTGGCCGCGGCGCTCGTGCACAAGGCTGTCGGCGATCAGCTGACCTGCTTCTTCATCGATCACGGCCTGCTGCGCGCGGGCGAGCGTGAGCAGGTGGAGAACGACTACGCGCGCGGCATGGGTATCCGCGTCATCACGTGCGACGAGTCGGAGCGCTTCCTGTCCGCCCTGGCCGGCGTCACCGAGCCCGAGGCGAAGCGTAAGATCATCGGCCGCGAGTTCATCCGCTCCTTCGAGGCCGCCCAGAAGCAGGTCATCGAAGAGGTTGGTGCCGCCGGCGGCGAGGTGAAGTTCCTCGTCCAGGGCACCCTGTACCCCGACGTCGTCGAGTCCGGCGGCGGCGAGGGCGCGGCCAACATTAAGAGCCACCACAACGTGGGTGGCCTGCCCGAGGACATGACCTTCGAGCTGGTCGAGCCCCTGCGTACCCTCTTCAAGGATGAGGTGCGCGCGGTCGGCCGCGAGCTGGGCTTGCCCGACTACCTGGTGAACCGTCAGCCCTTCCCGGGTCCCGGCCTCGGCATCCGCATCATCGGCGAGGTCACGCGCGAGCGCCTGGACATCCTGCGCGCCGCCGACCTGATCGCCCGCGAGGAGCTCACGGCTGCCGGCCTGGATCAGGAGATCTGGCAGTGCCCGGTGGTTCTGCTCGCCGACGTTCGTTCCGTGGGCGTCCAGGGTGACGGCCGCACCTACGGCCACCCGATCGTGCTGCGCCCCGTGTCCTCCGAGGACGCGATGACGGCCGACTGGACGCGCCTGCCCTACGACGTCCTCGCCCGCATCTCCACGCGCATCACCAACTCGGTGCCCGAGGTTAACCGCGTCGTCCTCGACGTGACCTCCAAGCCCCCGGCCACCATCGAGTGGGAGTGAGTATGTATTTCAATCTCATCATTAGGGCTGATGAATCTCATGAGATTCATCCCAGCAGGATGTTCGAAAATACGGACCGCGCTATCAGGCAGCAATTTACGCGCGATGGCGAACCAGATCTGGAAGCGCTCTGTCAGCTGCCGACTATCATGGTGCGAGAGTTTGGACCGCAAACTGGGAAACAGACCGCGCGGATCGGATATATCGATCATCCGTCTACGCATGCTGAAATGAAGACGCCGATTCTATGCTTTCCCTCAGATTTGCTGATCGAAAAACGGATTCTAGGGCGTGGGCCGCATACTCCGAACCAGCTGAAGTGGGTTGGACAGCATACGGGATGGACTGTGTTTGAAGGTGACCCATTTCGTATTTGTTTGGAGATGGTTTTCCGGGGGCGGCGAAAGCGGTCCAATCTGCACCCATTGATGAAACATTGATTGCAGTGATGATGCCCTTCAGTGATGATCACTCTGTGGACCCTGTGTATAAGGCGATACGGGAAGGGGTCGAGGCTGCAGGCAAGAGTGCGAAGCGTGTTGATGAGATCATGACGGCAACGAAAATTCCTGATGATGTAAAGGAGCTAATTCGCACCTCATCTGCTGTAGTTATCGATTTGACGGGCTTGAACCCCAATGTCGTATATGAGCTTGGATTTGCGGACGGCTTGGGTAAGAAGGCAATCTTAATACAGGAGGGTAAAGTGTCGGGATTGCCTTTTGATTTTGCTGCAAGTCGCGTCTTTGTGTACGAAAGAAATCAGGTTGGGCTCCAGGATCTTTCTGAAAAGCTTAAACGAGTCATTCAGTCCTAGAGGCTTCGTTGTTTCTTCTCTAGGTTCTAGTGGTGGTTGCAACGGATCTTGGTGAAGGAGTTCGTTGTGGCTGGTGTTGGTCGTGTTTTTTAGGGGGTTGAGTACCCCTCCCGTTGGGAGGCGTGTCAGGCTCGGCATCGGGAGTATGTACGGGCTTTGGCTGATGGTTTGAACTTCACGCAGGCTGCTCATGCTGTTGGGGTTTCGAAGCGGACAGGCAAGGTCTGGCGTAATGGCCGGACTCGCTCAAGTGGACGGTGTGAGCGAGCCAGTATCGCTCCGCAGGCGCATTGGTACCGTCTGTACATGAAATGCCAACCGCATCGGATCAGTAAATGGTTCTTGTCCCTCAAGGAGCGCATGCTCATCTTCGGATGGCGCGTTGAAGGGCTTTCTATTCGTGACATTGCTCGACAGTTAGGACGTTCGCCCTCGACTGGGGCGTGTTCAATTGTCTGTGTATCCGTCTTTTTGTTTGAAAGGATTGATGCATGATGAATGATGATGATGTTGTTGTGGCTCGCGCTAGTGGGCGTGAGGCTGTGGAGGACCTGCGTCGCTCGGGGGCGTTGGATGCGTTGTTTGAGCGTCTTGATGCTGGCGAGGTCGAGATGACGGGCAGCCAGGGATTGTTGCCCGCGTTGCTCAAGGAGGCCTTGGAGCGCGGCCTGGTCGCGGAGCTGACCCAGCACTTGGGGTATGAGAAGGGCCAGACCAGCGCGCAGGCGCGCTCGAACACGAGGAACGGCACGACGAAGAAGACCGTGATGTCGGAGGTGGGAGCCTTCGAGATCGAGGTCCCCCGGGACCGGGCAGGCTCGTTCACCCCGCGCCTGGTACGCAAAGGACAGCGGCGCCTCGATGGCTTGGATTCGATGATTATCAGCTTGTATGCCGGGGGGATGACGGTACGCGATATCCGCCATCACCTGGCCTCCACCCTGGGCGTGGAGGTCAGCGCCGCAACGATTTCCACGATCACTGACGCGGTGTGCGACGCTGTCTTGGAGTGGCAGCACCGCCCCTTAGAAGCGTTCTACCCGGTGATCTACCTGGACGCGATCCGCATCAAAATCCGAAGCGATCACACGGTGGAGAACCGGGCCGCTCACCTGGCGGTCGGAGTGGACATGGACGGTGTTAAGCATGTGCTGGGCATCTGGGTCCAAGCCGATGAAGGCGCGGCTTTTTGGGCCCACGTGTGCGCCGAGCTGGCCAACCGGGGCGTGCGCGATGTCCTGATCGTGTGCTGCGACGGGTTGAGTGGCCTTCCCGAAGCCATTGAAGCGACCTGGCCCCAGTCCATGGTCCAAACCTGCGTCGTTCACTTAATCCGCGCCTCCATGCGTTTCGTGTCCTACAAGGACCGCAAGAACGTCGCCGCAGCTCTCAAGCGGGTCTACAGCGCGCCCAATGAGGAAACCGCCCGAGAGGCGCTCGAAGAGTTTGCGGCCAGCGACCTGGGAGGGCGCTACCCCCAAACCGTTGCGACCTGGAAGCGCGCCTGGCAGCGTTTCACGCCGTTCTTGGCGTTCCCTCCCATGCTGCGCCGCGTCGTGTACACCACCAACGCTATCGAGTCCTTGAACTACCAGCTACGCAAAATCACCAAGAACCGCGGGCATTTCCCCAGCGAAGAAGCCGCCGTCAAACTCTTATGGCTCGCCATCTGCGACATCGAAGACAAACGAGCCGCCGAGCGCCTCACAGACGCCGGCAAACCCGCCAACAAACGAACAGCCCCCACACGCCTCATCCAAGGACGCACCACCACCAACTGGAAACAAGCCCTCGCCCAACTCACCACCGCCTACCCCGACCGAATCACCCCCTACCTCTAACCCCCATACACAGAAAAATTGACAGGCTCCTCGACTGTGAGCCGGGAGCTCAGACTAATGGGATTACATCCACGTGCTACAACCCCTACATCGCTCACATGCGAGCAGGCAAGCGCCTCAAACGTCCTAAAGCGCGCAAATGCGCCAATCCTCGCTTGTGGGGCATCATCTGGGACAAGCTTGAGCTCAGATGGAGCCCAGAACAGATTTGCGCATACTTGCGCATGCGTTTCCCGCATAATCAGAGCATGAACCCATGCGTGGAGACGATCTACCAGTCCATCTTCATCCAGGCCAAAGGCGCCCTCCGCAAAGAGATCGCTTCCCTCATGCGCCAAGGGCGCACCCGCAGGCGCCCAGCCGCATACTCTCGCCAGGTACGACCACGATTCAAGGACCCCATGGTGATGATCAGCGAACGGCCCGCCAGTGTGGAAGACCGGGCGCTCCCAGGCCACTGGGAAGGCGACTTAATCATCGGAGCCAAAGGACAATCCGCGGTTGGCACACTCGTGGAACGCTCGACCCGGTACACGCTGCTGCTCTACTTACCCAATGGGCATACAGCTACTGACGTTCAAGATGCCATCATCGACAAGCTCGCAGACGTGCCCCATTCCTTGCGCCTGTCACTGACCTGGGACCAGGGAAGCGAGCTGGCCCAACACCGCAAGATCGCCTCCGAGCTAGGCCTTGACGTCTACTTCTGCGACCCACACTCACCCTGGCAACGCGGCACCAACGAGAATACGAATGGGCTCCTGCGCCAATACATGCCTAAAGGAACTGATCTGTCACTCCTGACCGAAGCAGACCTGGACGCCATCGCCGACCAGCGGGGCGACCGTCCACGCAAAACGCTAAACTGGGACACACCCAAGCAGCGACTTGAGCTGCTACTCAGGGCATAACACGTGTTGCAACCACCCCTGGAATCTGCCGAACTCCTTCACCAAGATCCGTTGCACCCACCACTAGAACCTAGACCCCACCGAAGCCATCAACGGCGCCTCGAACACCTACGTGGATCCGCCCTCGGGCTTGTGAAACCTCAGCCACTACAGCACCCGAGCGCTCCTCGAAACCGGAGGATTCAGACCCCAACTACGCCCCCAATTATGAAGAGCCGACAGTCTTAACCGGATTTTGAGTGAATTTTGAAGTATCTGGCATCTCCCCAACCTTCATGTATGTTATTTCGAAGGCTTTGACGCGACGCAATTCAGGCATACGACTCTCTATGCTGAAGGCGTCATTACTATTGAAGCGCTGCCAGATATCCAGTCCCCGGTCGAGCAAGATGTCCCATGAGTTGTCAATTTTCAGATGGCGTGCGTGCAACGTGCCGCTTTTGTCAATCTTCCATGTGAAATCGAGCCCCAGAGGCATCATTGACTCTTTGATTCGCTCCAGATAGTCCTCCTGCTTCGAATCGGGGTATTCGTCGGGCGCCGTAATCAGATGCACCTTGATTGAAGGTGCATCGTACTTGAAATGACGCACGACCACTTCGAGCAACTCCATGACGTTGCGACACTGGTGAAATGTCCTTACGTAAGGATCGATTATCTCTATTTCATGAGCACCCTCAAGATATGCACCAAACAGCTTCTCGTAGGAGACCCCGCGCTGGTTCTCGCGCAGCGCGAGATGCCCAGGCTTCGGATCAGCCTTCTGATTTGTTGCCGGTTGGAGGACGCAGTGGGCGCATTCAAACTAGGAGCGGTAATGGCTTGCGGCCCTTTGCCGCCTCGAGTCTCATAATTCGTCGCGGGTTCATCTGATATTGATGATGTGGCTGAATCTTCGTCATAAACATCCAACGCAACATCCTCTGTCACAATCTCGGAGCCCTCCCACGGAATCTTGTCCAGTGAATGATACGTCGCAGGGTAGTCGAGCTCCTCAAGCGTTGCCACCCGCTTCCAAGTGCCGCCTCCCTTGGGACGGTACGCGAAGTCGACGCGTTCAAAGGTCTCGTCGATGCGGATGAGTGTGTCCTTGACGCGCTTGCGCAGCTCCAAGGCGAACTCGACGATCTCGGCCGCCTCCTCGGCGGTCTCGTTGCGTCCGGGGAACAGGATCTTCATCAGGCCCGCACACGTCTTCAACACGCCGTCGCGGTCACGGGTCGAGATGTTGCTTGAGAGCTCGAAAAACCGGTCGACCTCGCCCGAGTAGTCCATCGGCCGCATGGCGCGTAGTGCCTCGGCGAGGTAGTCCACGATAAAGCCGAAGTCACTGCAGAACATGTCACCACGGATGATGTTCAGCTCCCATCCGGGGATGTACGCGTGCAGACGGTCGATGAAAGCCGGGTCGTGGTAGACGGTGGGTAGATCCTCGAGCAGATCCGTTTTGTTGATCATGTAGCTCACATCATGACTCGTATTGCCCACGAATGCCATGGACGCCTCGGCTGTCACCTGCTCGATGCCGCGACTGAAACTCTTGTTGGCCATGTAATTCTTCAGGATGTCGACGATGTCGGCCTTGGGCTTTTTGTTCTTGCCGGCGAACTCGTCGAATGCCACACAATCCCAGTAGCCGACCAGGCCGATCCTTCCTGTGGAGTTGTTCACGAACAGCTTTGCCGGGGTCACCTCGCCGCCCGAGATCAGAATGCCGTGGGGGCTGAACTCGCTGAAGACGTGGCTCTTGCCGGTGCCCTTGGGACCCAGTTCAACCAGGTTATAGTTTCGCTCGCAGTAAGTCACCAGGCGCGTCAGCTGGAACAGCTTTGCGCGTCGGCCAAGTTGGCCTGGGTCCAGACCAATGGAACGAATTAGAACATCGACCCATTCATTCTCGGTGAAGTGCGAGCGGCGCTCGACGAACCCCTCGAAGTTGAATCGCGACATCTGGATGGGCTTGAGTGCCTGCAAAACATAGGGCGATTCGTCGCGCGCTTCGGTGGCCTCATAGGCCAGATCAGCGATGCACCACACTCCCGACACCAGTAGGCGTCGATTCTTCTTGACCATGTCAGAGCTTACGAGGACCTTGGACACGCCAAGGTTTTCGAAGGACGCCTCGTAGGCGTCGCGCTTCTCGTTGAGTGAGACGGACACTTTGTCGATGATGCGCTTCTGACCGATTTGCTTTATGTCCGAGCGAATGGCACCCGCCTCGGCCCGCTGCACGTAGTGCTTGGCTAGGATGCTGCGCACGCGCTCGACGCCAGCCTCGATCTGGCCCTCATCGTCGGTGGCGCAGTTCTGACCGAGCAGGTACTCGAGTACGTAGCTGGGTACGGCGGCGTTGCCCTTCACGAGCTTCACGAGGTCCTTGCGAACCACATAGCCAGTGAATACGTCGTTGAGCTTTCGATCTAAATCGTTCATTCGAACTCCTATAGTGATGCCTTGGTTGCCTCTAATGCCAACGAGGGGGGCAACTACCTTGAATACCTGGAAGGGTGTGCCGCCGATTGTCTTGCCGATAGATGAACGTACCATGTTCCGTATCGACTCATCGTGCTCCGCATCAAGAAAGTCAGTGCCTTCCCGTGTTAGGTGCGAAGCCACAGCAATGTTGTAAGGATCGTTGTTGGTAGCCTGCACGTTTGCCACTAACAAGCCTGCCTCATCAAGAATGAGAAAGTGGTACGCGAGGTATTTCCGGGAATACTTAGCTGAGAAGAAACTAGCTGACCACAGTTCTTTATCGGAAGCCGGCAGTGCAAACAGGATGTCTCTAACGAGATCCATATCGCGTTTCATGGCCTTGACCTAATTCCAGGTACTTAGGCCCGAAACCTTGACAAGAGCATGAGGGAACTTGTTGTAATTGACTTTTACGCCGTCATCCAAATCAATGTGAACGCGCTCATTCGCGAGCGGGTAGATGACGTCGCGCTCCCAGTCAGTGAGCTCTCGTACCACCGCGCGGTACTTATCTGCTTGGCGGTTGTCGGCGGCGCGGTCGCTCTGCTCGAGCTGGCTGACCTTAGCGTTAATCTTTTCGATGTACTCACGAAGATACTTGGTTAGGATCTGCCCAACCGTGCTTGGCGTGTAGCGGTGCATGTAAACAAGCGCCTGGAAGTTGCTCTTAGGGCTTGCGAACATCCAATAGATAGGCCGTTTTCCGCTACCCGCCACTTGATAAGCTGTGCAGTGGTCCTTGTAGAAATCCTTGACGAAGTATTTGCGCAGGTCCTTGGTTAAGGCATCCTCGATGAACTTGACGTTCTCATTAAGTGTCTCGGTACCATAGGGTCACTTCAAGCCACTTGCGGAACTGTGCCACGATGTCGTCACCGAACCACTCGCCGTCAAGCACGGGAATAATGGCGTCATCATCGGGCAGGAACCCAGCATTGGGGACATTAGCCCTGAAGTCGTCCACCGTCTGCTGGCTGTCTGCCAGTATCAAGCCGGGCGTAAACGTGGAGTAGCGACCCATGATGCAACCGACGCCGTAGGAAATGAATGACTTCACTTCTTAAGTAAGCTATATTCTCTTACTGGATAATCGCGACTTTCCCATGGTGGCAAAATGGCTGAATTTACCCCGTATAGCGAGCAACAGAGTGAATCTATATGATTCATCAATTCTCTTGCGGTCAAAAGGCGTTCGTTGATGGTCGCTTGGAGAAGTCCCATTGCTTCAGTTAGGGATTCTGTATCATCTCTCACTAATGGGCAGCGCTGGAACCCTAAGCTGGTTTCATCCTCATCCCAATCGTCTCGAGATAATTCAACAAGGCGACGGCAAGAATCTGCCATAGAGTTATCATCGGGTATGATCAGGGGTAATGCCTTAATGTCTCTGACTTGGAGGTTAATTGAGGGATTAAGTACGGCAAAGAGTAGGCTTGCAATGCGCGAGTTTAGTATTGCGAGCAAATTATACAGATTGCTACTAGTTATGATCGAGGCTCCGCCCTTATCGAAGACGCATCCTCTCGGCAAATAGCGAAAACCCGTTCCGCGACTTGTGACAGCTGAATAGGTTATACCCTCTTTGTACCAAAGAGACGGATCAAGTAGATTTGAACTGGGGTTTGCGGAATAGTAATCGCGTGCCGGCTTGCGCCAATCAACAACATGAAGAATGTTGCCGTAATACCTCCTGAAGCTGCCTCCCTTGGCATAAGGTGTCCAGTAATCTTCCTTGATTGAAGAATGGGAGACTTCCCAGTGGAGACGAACGTATGTGTCGTTCTTTCCGGTAACGTTTTGAGATCCTGTAAAAGTGCCAAATTGCTCTACGTAGGAGCAATCGGTCCATGCGCCAATTAACTCCTTCGGCACCCAGTATGCAGAAAATGGCATTCCCGGGATTGTCTTGATGTCGTCAATGTCAATTTGATACCAGTGCTCTTTGTTAAAAAATTCTGCTTGCTTTTGCTCGTAGTTCTTTACGTCATCGAGTTTGATGGCAGTTATGCGGTCAATGTTTGGGGATGAGTTGCATAGGCAGAAAGCGCATGTCTGGACAACGTCATTGCCAATGTCCTTAAAAGCTTTGATGCCCAGTTGAATCAAACTGCTGAAATGTAGTTTAGACATGGTGTCTAATCGCATTTTTTCATAAGATGATTCAAACATCCAGGACTGCATTGTTATCATGGCTGAATAAGCAGATGTCTTTGCAAAGGATAGGCTCCTTTTGATAAAGCAGGTGCATAAATCGCCCTTTTCGTTAGGGTATTTTGCTTTAAGCCACTTGCTAACCCACCCATTAAAACTAGAACTGCCCATATACGGCGGGTTTGCAACTACGCAATCGACCCTGCGCGACAATGCCTCAAGTACGTGCTTCATCGTGCGGAGCTTCTTGAGCATGCGCATCCCGAACAGATCGTCCTCGCTGAAATTTGCGATGGCGTCTTCCACCGCGACTATATCACCGGGTATGGGCACGTAGAGGCTACCCACCTCGGTCATGTGTTCAAAGACGTCAAGAAGCTCGGTCATGCTTGAGATCGAGCCGGCACTGGCAAGCGTGCCGGGTTCGAACTTGACAGTCTCGAGTACAGTTACGTTCGAGTCGATGCGCTTTTCGAAGAAGCTGGGGTCTTTCTCTCGCGCCTTCATTTCCAATGCAAACTTGGCGATCTCGGCGGCACGACCGTCGATTTCCATACCAAAGAGGTTACGTTGCAAAATGAGTGCAGGAATGTCCTCAGGTAGGTATCCCTCGTCGAGGTAGATTTCATAGAGAACATCGAAGGCGTACGTCAGGATGTGGCCGCTTCCGCATGCGGGGTCGCAAAGTGTCAGCTCTTCGGGCGAGTAGACCTTGATGAAGTCCTCGGTCTCGTCTACGGGAGCTATGTAGTAGTCCATATGCTGGGCCAAGGGTGAGCCTGGATTGTTGAGCATCCAGAGGCGCCCGAGGGGAGTTCTCCACGAGATACTTTACGATCCAATCGGGGGTGAACAGCTGTGTGGCTGGCGCGATGTCGTCCGCGGTCGCCTTGCGATTACTGCCGTTGAACTCCGCTTTGCGCTCGGCCACATAGAATTGGTAGAGCCAGCCCAGCACCTCGACGGTTTCGCACTCATCGTCGTCCATGTCCTTGACGATGCGGGTCAGAATCGAGTCCTCGGCAAGAAGCCCCTGCGGTAAGACGAGGCTCGACGCCGCTGCCTCGCCGAACAGATACGGCATTGCCTTGGCATAGTGATCGCATACCGCAACCAGCAGCTCTCTGTAGGCCGCCTCGGTGCTGTTCGCGCCAGTGCCGCTGCCGCTGACAAGAATGCTCTGCACCCGGTCACGTACCAGGCGCGAGAAGCCGAATTCGGGATCGAACACGCCCTGGGCGGCGTCGGCGAGGATCGCGGGCTGGGTCGCGTGTGGGCGCGGCGTCACCACGGGGACGGGAGTGTAGCCGTGCGCATCCATGAAACGAAGGGCACACAGGCGGTTGAACCAGGTGTACGCCGTTGATTCGACTACGGCGTTCATTCCCCTATCGTTGATGGTTGCCTCGAGCTGCTGGGTCTTATCCGGTTGGTCGAGTCTCTCGGGAGCTTCCCGCCTCGAGCACGGCGTCGATTCTCGCGGCTACCTCGGCGCGCAGGGCGTCGCGGGCTCCGAAGGCCAGGTTTTTGATCTTGTTGGAGTCCATGTCTGCCGTCCTAGAAATCGAAGTCGTTGCCGAACGCACGGTTCACAGAGAGTCGCTGCTCCCACTCGGCGTCAAACTGGTTGGTGTTTCCCACGCGCCTGCTTATTCTCAGCACTGCATTAGCGCAGTCGTCTACGTCGTCGGTCACATGTAGCGTGACGCGTGTTTTCCTCTCCTCAGAGCTCTGCGCTGTGCTCGCGAGCTCGAGCGTCTGTTCCTCAGTGCAAAGGAGGCGGCTCGCGTCGTCGGGGTCGTAGAGGCCGACGCGCACGGTCAGCGGGGTCACCTTTGCGGTGCACGGCTCCGTCTGGTACACGTCGAGCGCGACCGTTGATCCTGTGATGGAGGGTCTTCCGGTGAGGAAGCCCTGCACTCCAGTGCGTTCCGCCGCATGGCGGCTGTTGACGCGTTGTATGGTCACCACGGGGACGACGTTCTCCTGCAGGGAGGCGCCCCCGTGGACGTAGCGGGCTCCGCTGCCGCGCAGGCGAAGGCGTGTGATGCCACGGGGGAACGCGAACCTGCCCGCGCCGTCGAGCGAGAGCTCTGCGGAGGAATACTCGATGAGGATGTCGCTCTTCGGCAGGGTTGTGCCCATGATGTATCTCCTACCGTGGCTGACCACCTGTTCGGGGGCGTGAGCAAGGTCCGAGAGACCGTCGATTGCCGTGTAATTGAACTCCTCTACCTCCCTGTCTTGGTAGAGGAAGCCGTGGTCGGCGGTCACGATCACCTTGCCACACCCAGCGCGCACAAGCTCGCCGGTTATCTTCGCCACCTGGGAGATGGCCTCCTCGCAGGCGGCGAAGACCTCACCCTCGGTGTCCCGGGAATCACCGCGCTTGTCAATTGCGTTGTGGTAGACCATCACGAGTGGTGCCCCTTCGATGGGCGGAAGGCCGTCTTCGAGTACCTTTGAAGCCTGGAGGAGCATCGCCCCGGGAATTCTCGCTTCTACGGCTTTCTGGCGGTTGGCGAGCCCGCCTGTGGCGTTGCCGCTCTTTAGCACGTTTTCCGATGCCAGGTCGACCATCATGGGGCCCCTGGGGAGCAACGCGGCCATGCCCAGCTGGGTGAAGCTAGGCAGCATGCAGGCCATTCCTGCGCAGTCCGCGCCCATTCGTGCTCGGCTCAGGGATAAAGCTCCGTTGGCGACCTGCAACGCCAGATCGGCGCCGACCTCGTAGCGCATCGCGTCGGAGATTATGACGCCGAGGCGCTTGCCGTCCTTGGGACTCGGGAACTCCTTCTCCACCCTCTCATAGAAGAAATCCGCCTGCGAGGGGATATCCGCGGGCGGATAGGCACCCGCGTCCATGAGATGCAGCTGCCAGCGGTCAGTAAGGTCGACAAGGAACTTGCCATAGGCGTCGTCAACCTTGGACACGAGCTCGTTAGCTCTCCTCTTGAAGCCCGCAGGCGCCTTGCGCATTGCCCCCACGAACCGACGGTACTCCCCGTCGATTCGGTGCCAGTCGGTGCAGTACGAGTCGAAGATGTCCTTCTCGGTCGTCTTTGCGGTGCAGGCGGCCTTGTAAGTCTCAATCTCCTCGAGCACTGCGGTTCCAGCTGCTAGGGCCTCGTACTGACAAGCATAGTCCTCAAACCAGTGGGTGTGTAGGCGCACGTTCAGCTCAGCACGAGCGTCTGCCGCGCGCAGTGTGCCGCCGAGGGAGCGTCCGAGCATGTCGGCGATGATCCAGTCATCGAAGATGGGGATGGCATCGATGGCACCGACTGCCTCTATGGTGCGCGCGCAGGCCGGCACCGATGAGCTGACAGCGTCGGAGTACTCGCGTGCCAGCGCATCATACGAATCGCGGGTGCGGCTGTTTGCGGCGAGGTCGGCGAGTATCCTTGAGGCGTCCGCATTGAGGGGCGTCTCGGCGCGCATGAGGCCAGTGCAACGGGCTTTGAGCATCCTAAGAGCAAGATCCTCGGGGGTTGGTTCCTCGCCGGCGGGCGCGGCGTACCCTACGATCTCGAGAACCTCGGACCACAGCGTCGCCGCGAGCCCACATTCGTGGATGGTGCGCAGGGTCTTGCCCTGCCCGCGCCCGAGATCGACGAGGAGCTTCTTCACCACGTCGCGCACGGCATCGCGCCGGGCGTCGGCCCTTGACCCGGCGCACGCCGCGAGCATTGCCAGCCGCAGGGCGTGCATGTCGTCTTTGCGAAGTAGGCTCGCAGCGAGGGTGCTTCGGCGCTCCTTCGAGTTGAAGAAGCTGCTGTGCTCGGCGAGTACGCCGACGAGGGACATGGGCACGCCACACTCGCTCGCCCAGATTCCCTCCCTCTTGCAGATGAAGGGCGTCGCGGCGAGCTTGACGTCGTAGAGGAAATCGTCCTGTGGGTGGGGGCTGGCGCCAGAGCGGTAGACCATGAGGCTGCGGGCCGGGCGGTCGCGAAGGATTACTCGCTTGCCGGAAAGCTCCGCGCCGGTCACATCGATAATTGCGCTGTCGCCCAAATTTAGGGCACTGACGATTGCGGCGTATTCGCCCGGCTCGTCCTCCCAGAACAGCGTTGTGTGGCCAAGGTCGAACTGCTCCCTGATCCTGTCCTCGATTTCATGTGTGTCGATATCCACGGTCCTACCTCGTAACGATGACTCCGTCGTCGACCTTTGCCTCGAGCTCGGTGCGCAGCGCCTCGAGGTAGTCGTCGATATCTTGCCTGCTCTTGATGGTTGGCTTGCTGTAGGCGTCCACGCGAAGCGAACCCAGCGTGCAGGTCCTGGGCGCCCGCGGCTGCGCGGGTTCGAGTTTCGGTTCACTGCCCACCTCATGCGTTGGCGCAGCCTCTGGCTTAGGTGGGTTCAGGAGTGCGACTATCTTCGCGGCATTGTCCCTCTTGAACGCTTCAAGGAAGGTCTGTATGCGCAGCGGTGACTGTTCCGCCGCCAGCATGCCCGAAGCCTGCTCGAAGAGCTCGGCGAATGCGCGTCGGCTCTCTTGCGACAACGCGTCGATGTCGTATGTTTCCTCGAACGAGATGCGGTAATCGTTGAGGTCACCTGCGACGCCAGCGCGCAGGCTCTCCTTCGCGCGGTTGATCTCATCTTGTGCCTGCCTGACTGCACCTGCCGCGCCGGAAATTTCGCGGGACTTGTAGCATTTGGGGTCGTTCACGACCGTAAGTGCACAATTAAGCTCGGCGGGGGCGCTGATGCCGAGGTCATGCATTTCAACGATGCCGCTCGCGCCGAACTCTTTGATCTCGCTCCACTTGGCGGCGAGGTGTGAGCCTTCGATGAACTGCTTCATTTTCGAGAGATCCGACTTGGCCTCGGCGAGGCCGTCCGCGTTCTCGGGGAATTGGTCGACGAGCCATTTCCAGTCGCCGCTCACGGAACCTAGTGCGCGGTCGAGTTTGTTCGTATTCTCGGCGAACTCGGAGGCGAAGGGGTAGGCCGAGGTGCGTCCGAGGGCGGCGCGGTATGTCGGGACCTCTTGCTCGAGGTAAGATGCCAGCTCGCCTGCGATAGTCTTTGCGTCCCCGCCGACGGGGTTGGTGCCCACGAGGTTTCTGTATGCGCTTTTGATCTGTGCGAGTCGCTCTGGAGATACGACTTCAACCTTGGAGACAACGAGCTTTCCAGGTCACGGCCGGTCTTGAGCGCCTGTGCTAGGGAGGTGCCCTCGAGCAGTGTTCCTGCCTTGCGGATCTCAATGCGGCCGGCGGCATAGAGCGTCGCGACGGCGTTGCGGACGGCCACGTCAGGCCATCCGAACTCATCCTTCGTGAAGTGTGCCGTCAGGCTCGAGGTGCCGTCCCCGCCGACGGTGACCGGATAGCCCGAGTCCATAAGGCTGATCCAGCTGAGCACGGTCTGGGCGTACTCAGGCAGCGGGAGGTTGATGATTGTCGGGGCGGGCAAGCAGCTGTTGTAGACATCGCTGTCGCTGTATTGTTGCGTGATCTGCTGCAGGCCCGTGTAACTACGCCGCACGAGCTCGCGTATGGCACACTCGACAGCGGTCTTGCCTGTGCCATACACGGATTCGGAGATGTCGACTCCGGAAACATAGAAGTGGGCTTCTCCAATTAAGCCCTCCAAGTCGGAGCGGAGCTTGCGTGCCTGTCCGTTGAGCATCGCTCTCTTGTCGGCGATGATCGTGGCACGCGCCTCGCCTGCGCCGCTCGCTTGGTTCACATACTTGTTGGTCTTCACGAACAGGGCGACGTCGTTGAGGAACGCGTTGGGGTTGTGCAGCGCGACGGTGAGCGTCTTGGGCCCTGAGGGGGGGATGGCTGCGATGCCGGAGGGGGGCGTCGGTTACAATGTCGAGGGTCAGGTCGCTGCTAGTGCGCCCGATGGCGTCGCCGTTCACCTTGAGGTTGTAGGGAAAAACGTGGGAGAAGGCGCCGTTCGTGTATGTCGCGCGGGAGGCTCCGACGATGTCCCTGAACGCCTCGCCGATCTTGTCGCGCACGTCCGAGGTCTGGATCTCCGTGTTACGGATTTCCTTCTCGATGTCCTTCTCGTCGTCGGTGAGGTACTCGTAGACGTTGGAGTTGGGGTTGCGCCGGATGTAGAGCTGGCGTTCGAGCTCGACGAGGGCGTCCTTGATCTCCTGCTCGAGCGACGCCGTATTCTGCCTGAAGGACCCGTACAACAGCACGCGGAGATTGCCCGACGTCGCTTTGAAGTCCTTGCAATACTTCACGAGGAGGAGTGCCTTCAGGGTGCGGATGGCTATGGGCATGTCCGCGAGGTTCGTCTCTGCGGTGCTGATGGCACCGTAGACCTCGCTCTTCAGCGAGTTGCGCAGACCCTCGAACATCGAGTCGAACGTCGCCAGGTCCTGACCTTCTGTTGAGCCGTCTCCGCTGCTGAACTCGACGCCGACCTCCTGGAACACTCCGAGCATTGAGCGGGCGCCCGTGGAGTGATGTCTACCTGTGAAGGCGTTGTAGTCGGAAAGCCCGCGCATGGCCGAGATAAAGAGCTCGAACTGGTAGGGTACGAAGGGGGTACGTGTCCACGAAATCCTCCTCGTCCCTGTAGTTCAGGTAGCGCTTCGAGCCGTCGGCAAAGTCGAAAAGCACTGGGAAGTCGTCCCTGTACCTCTCATACATTGCGCCTAGGTCGGGAAGGGCATCAGGGCTCTTAGCCAGAAGGCGCTGCTTGATCACTTCCTTGGCGTCCTTGGATGTGAGCTGCATCTTTACCTTGAACCGCGCCTGGATCTTAGAGAAGTCGTTGGCGGACCTGTCGGTCAGCTGGCCGATGGTGTCCTCCATGTTCTCTTGGCTGGTGACAACTACCCATGAAGCGCCGTCGCACACGGTGGCGAGTTCCTCCGCAACGGATTGCAGATTGGTCATGAGGTTCGAGCCCTTGGCGATGTACTGGCCGGCCTCGTCGACGAAGAAGTTCAAGCGGAACCCGGGACCGTGCATGTCAATGTACTCTTTCACGCGCAGTGCGAAGGCGTGGATGTCGGGCTTGTAGGTCTGCTGGTAGTAGCTTACGACGTTGCTGTTGGTTCCGGGTTCGTTTCCGCACACCTCGTCGAACACCGTGGTGATTTTGGTGCCGTAAAGGAGAGCCGCCTTGCGGACGTCTTCCCACGGCTTATTGGTCGCCGTCTCAATCTTCGCCTTGAATGCGTCAAGCAGTCCCTCGCGGTCGAGGTCGTATTCCATTTTGGCGATGTGCTGCTGGTCGCCGTCGAAGTATCCGCAGTGGCGGTTGAAGACTTTGATGAAGGCAGCGAGGAGCCCTCCTGCTTCGGTGCGACCCTGATTGGGTGCGATGATATCGATGTTGAAGAGGACCGACTCGCTTGGGTGGCGAGTGCGGGCTACTTCCATGGCGCCCAGCAGCGCAGGTTCGTCCTCGATTTTTGGCAGGATATAGTCGATTGCCCGCTTGCCTGCGACCTCCTGGTCCTCCAGGATCACGGCGAGGATCTTCAGTAAGTGCGACTTGCCGCTGCCGAAGAAGCCCGCGATCCACGCCCCGTTGCCGGTGGCGTCGGGGTCGTTGTACTCGTCGAAGAAGCGGCCGAGATGCCCTGCGAGCTCGGGGGTGATGATGTATTCGTCGAGCTCGTTGGCGAGGTGTTCGATGCTAGAGGCCTTCACGACGGCGTCGATTGGCCTGTCGATCGGTTTTTCGTACATATCCTCGTATCTCATGGGGTTGCCTCCTAAAGGTCGAACACGTTCGTCGCGCGGTAGTAGCCGCCGTTTGCGTCAGAGGGGATGTTCAGTATGTCAAGAGAGGTTGATCCGTCGGCGTTCTGGCAGTACTCGCCGGGAAACACCAGAACTATCGGTTTATCGGTGTCGATTTCGCCCAGCAGTGTGTGGGTACGTACATAGGGAAACGTCTCCCCGACGCCCGTGATGAATGCTATGTCGCATCCCGCCGCGCTGATGAGTCTCTCGACGGCGGGTTTAATGACACCCGTGACGCTGATGGTGTCCTGTAGCATCATGATCAGCTCGTCCCGCGTGGCGGCTTGCTCCGCCTCGCAAAGGGGTCCCCACATGCCCTGCGAATCCAGGTAGTCGAGAACGATGTCGTAGAGGTTCACCTGTACGGCTTGGACCCCCCTGTTGGGTAGGTCGTCGGCGCAGATGGCCCCAATAAGGTCCCGGGCATAGGACCTTTGGGATGGTGGATACGGCAAGACGTAGGTTGATTGTCGCATGGTGAAGCCCCTGCGGCCGAGTAAGGCGTCGTCGGAGAGGCGCTCTACGATGAAGGAGCGGGCTTCGGGCGTTCCGATATGTTCGAACTTCCTGTTCATAACAGGACACCTGCCTTCGGGAATATCTCGATATCCCACGGTGCGCGATCGCGAATGAGCGTCGCGAAGCGGGGTGAGGGGTAGAGTGGGGTTATGGTATAAGCGTCGTCGAGGAGGTGGCATTCTCGGAGCATCCCGAAAGCCCTGATCTCGAGCTGCTTGCGTGACTTAACGGTAAGGCGTGCAAGCGCGGGGTGATCTATAGACTCTTCGATGAATGCCGCCCACGCCGTTCGCGGCACGTCGGGTACCATCTTGGAAAAGCGTGCGGCTACGACTTCGGTCGAGAATGCGCGCAGGACGGGATAGGTGCGGCAGATGACGAGCCAAATCATGGCGATCTGGTCGTCGTCGACGGCGTTAGCTAAGAAAGCCATCTCATCCGCGTCGAGCATTCTGAGGCGTTTGATGAGCTCTCTGCCCACGCGCTTGCGCGTGCTCTCCTTATTGAGGCTGATGATGTTGTCCTCGACTATGCGCCGCCTGACCTCGGTCCAATCGAGGCAGTCGACGTAGGCTCTGGCTACCTCCGTAGTCTCGGGCCTGCGCGCCCCGATACTCGTGAAAGAAAGGCTGTACTTCTGCTGGCTATCTGCCATTCGTGAGTTCCTTGATGAGGCTTTCGCGGACGTAAGCGCTTAGGCTCGTGCTCTTTAACGAGGCTGCTTCTTTGGCTGCATCTCGCAGCGTGTGGGGAATCCTGATGGTGATGGCGGTCTGGTCGCCACTTACCAGATACTCCCTTATGTCAGTGGGATTCGCCTTATTGCGAATCATATCGGCGTAGCCCATATCGTCCATCCTAATGCTTGCAATATGCAATACAATGTAATTGTACGCTATGGTGAATCGCCGTGTTTGCGGAAGAACGAAAACAAGAGGGGCGTGAGCCGTTTGGCGAATAACGCTTCTGCGGGATGATGATGGCCGAAGATCGCCTATCGCCTTGAATCCCTGGTCGCTGCCCGCTTCTTGGTGTAGAGAATCTCGATCTGTGTTTCCAGGATACGCTCGGCGGCGGCGAGGGCGCTGCCAATATTAAGAGCCACCACAACGTGGGTGGCCTGCCCGAGGACATGACCTTCGAACTGGTCGAGCCCCTGCGTACCCTCTTCAAGGACGAGGTGCGTGCGGTCGGCCGCGAGCTGGGCCTGCCCGACTACCTGGTGAACCGTCAGCCCTTCCCGGGCCCCGGCCTGGGCATCCGCATCATCGGCGAGGTCACGCGCGAGCGCCTCAACATCCTGCGCGCCGCCGACCTGATCGCCCGCGAGGAGCTCACGGCGGCCGGCCTGGATCAGGAGATCTGGCAGTGCCCGGTGGTTCTGCTCGCCGATGTTCGTTCCGTGGGCGTCCAGGGTGACGGCCGCACCTACGGCCACCCGATCGTGCTGCGCCCCGTGTCCTCCGAGGACGCGATGACGGCTGACTGGACGCGTCTGCCCTACGACGTCCTGGCCCGCATCTCGACGCGCATCACCAACTCGGTGCCCGAGGTCAACCGCGTCGTCCTCGACGTGACCTCCAAGCCCCCGGCCACCATCGAGTGGGAGTGACGCTGCGCGCCCTCTAGCTGAGAACTGAGCCCCGGCCTCGTCCCTAAATCGTGGGACGAGGCCGGATTTCTTCTTTATTGGGTGAGTGTGGCGAGCGCCTGGCTGACTCGGTGCTTATCGCGCGGAGATAGCCTGCCGATTCTGCCCATGGTGATGGCTCTGGGTTATTCACCGTCCTCCCAGTCTCTCGGGAGCTGTGCGACCCCGTTTGAGTCCATCGTGGGGCGATAGCCGTAGCGTTCGAGTCCGTCAAACGTGGGAGTCTCGGGGCGCATATCAAAGGGGAGGCCACCAACCTCAATCGACTTGGCCAGGAAGATGTTGATCGCGTCCGAGAGGCTAATTCCCCAGCGCGCATAGACGGCTGCAGCGTCGGCCTTGATCTGAGCGGTCGTGCGGGTCTTCACCTCGGCGGTGCGGGTCATCGGCGGCATTATCGCTCCTTTCACTGCCTGCATCATAGTCCCTGACTGGTGCCTAGATGGGGCCAGTGTGGGGTGGTATCGACTGGTAGTATGCAGCTTCCCCTTGATCCGAGGCCAGACTCTGGCCATAATTATGGCTAAGGTTGAAAGGGGTAGAATGTCGACACTGACTATGGGGCTCGCCGAGGCGAAGAACAACTTTTCGCGAGTGACAGCAGAGGTGAATAGGACGGGGAAGCCTGTCACGATCCTCAAGAACAACAGGCCGTGGGTGGTCATTCAACCGGCGCAGCAGTCTGAGAGTGCTGTCGATGTCGCTGTTGACTTCATGGATGCCTACGCGGACGTGTTTGAAGAGCTCGCGAAGTGACCGCTTTCGCGTTTTCCCGGGATGAGGCCGGGGCTATTTCGCTTCCGAGGGGATCGTGAAGCCGCGCGTCGAGTAGGGTTCGTCGTAACGAAGCGGCAACCCCGAATCAAGGAGGATGGCACGTGGATCTGCTCGAATACATGCGCTCGCAAAACAACATGACGCAGGCCGAATGGGAGCGCACCTTTGAGGACGAGGCCAGGGAGATCCTCGTCCTGCTCGCCGGCGGTGGCGGGGCCGGCAAGAGGAGCGGATTCTGGGACGTCTCGCACTACTTCATTGCGTATGTGGACTGCCAGACCGGCGCGCTGCACACGGGTGACGGCCGGATCGTCTATCCCGTCAGCGACGAGGAACACGATGCCGGAGGAATCCTCGATCGCTTCCGTCGGGAAGCGGTATACCGCCTCAAGGCGCGCAAGACGATTCCACACGAGGTTCCCGAGGGCGTGACCGCCTCCTCGCAGAACCAATTCCTGATCGTCGAGGTCCTGGAAGAAGATGCCCCGTGCCCCGCCTTGGAAGAGGTGCTGGCCGAATACCGCAGGCCGGTAGTCCTCAACGACGAGGAGCTGGGCGAGCTCTCCCTCGACAAGGACCTCGACATGTTCGAAGGGGAGGTCCTGTGGCGCGGCGAGCAGATCTGCCTGTCGCTCGAGGTTGATGCGGCGGATGAGGACACCTGGACTGCTGCCGTGGCCGCCATGAAGCAGATGATGACCGATCAAGACCGGTGGGATCGCGACATGCGCGCGAGCGCCGCACGTGAGCTCACCGAACTTGCGTGCGAATGGCGCGAGTCCGCTGACGAGGAGGTCCCCGAGATTACGGAAGAGAGCTTCGCGCAGCGGATCGAACTCACTAGCATCGCGATGGATCCGGACGGCTCGTTCTCCGCCTACTTCGATGACGACGATATGTTCTTCGGGCACTGCGTCGTGGTGTACGGAACCCTGGCCGATGGGGTAGCCTCGGCGGTGATGGCGGGTTAGGCGTCCTACGCGTTGGTCGGAACGGCGCTGTCCATTCGACGCAGGAGCATGTAGAGCCTGATCGAGGAAACCAGGTCGGCGATGGGAATGGCATGCCCTCGCTTGTAATTCTTCGCCGTTTCAGGGAGATCAGTTGCTCGTTGCGCGCGCGGGCGATCGCCGCGAACCCGTGGGACGAGGTGACGATCATGATGATGTAGCTCCCCAGGAGTAGGGGAGGAGGAAGAGCACGTGAGGGGCGGGGCCGCCTGGATCGAACAAATATTGTCCCAGGAAGAGAATCAACAAGCACGCGATAAGGAAGAAGGAGGAAGCTAAGTTTGATGACGAGGCCCCAGAACGCCAGTTCGCGGGGATTGCGCCTGTTGCGCGAGATATTGGTGAAGACGACAGTTGCCACGGCGAACACAAGCATCGCGGGGAACCAGACGTCGATCCGGAGCGTCGGGAAGGGAAAGGGGAACACCATGGTAAAAAGCCCGCCCGCATAGGCTGTCGCGACAAAGCAGAACGAGGTGACGAGGGATGCGACTCGAGACATGGGGTTTTCTCCATCGGGCTTCATTGACTGGCAATGACTATAACATCGCTATCTTGAGACGAAGCCTACCCCGCCAAGCAGGGTAGGCCTCGTTATGTGCGCCTGGTGTCGCTACTGAAACAGTCGTGCGTTCGGCTCAGTGCGCGGTAGTGGGACTACTTCTGGCCCTCCACGTCGGGCATGTATGCGAGGAACCCGGCCAGGACCTCGTCGTTGTGCTCGAAGAACGGCTTCCCTTGTCGAGGGAATCGATCTGAGCCATGTCCTCGTCCGTCAGCGCGAAATCGAAGAGGTCGATGTTGTCCGCGATGTGCGAGGGCGTCTTTGAACCCGGGATGACGACGTGTCCCTGCTGGACGTGCCAGCGCAGCAGCACCTGGGCGGGGGACTTGCCGTGCTTCTCGGCGAGGGCCTGGATGAGGGGCTCGGTCATGATCGAATCGTTGCCGCGCCCGCCCAGTGGGTACCACGCCTGCAGCGCGATGTTGTGCTCTGCCAGGAGCGCCTTGAGCTCGGTCTGCGGGAAGTAGGGGTGGCACTCGACCTGGTTGATCGTGGGGACGACCTCGCACTCGTCGAGGATGCGCTGCGTCTGGGCCACGTCGAAGTTCGACAGGCCAATCGCGCGAATCTTGCCTTCCTCGTGCGCCTTCTCGAGGATGCGGTACCCCGCGACGGTGTCTCCCGCGGGCTGGTGCAGGATCATCAGATCGATGTAGTCCGTGACCAGGCGCTCGAGCGTCTCGTCGACGGCGGTGTCGCTCCCGTAGAAGGATGGCCACAGCTTCGTCTCGAGGACAATCTCCTCGCGCCTCTTCGAGGATGCGCGCATTCCGCGGCCGACGCCGCGCTCGTTGACGTAGACGTTTGCCGTGTCGATCAGTGTGTAGCCGTTGTCGAGCGCGAACGTCACGGCGGCTTGGGCGTCGTCCGGCTCCAGCAGGTACGTGCCGAGGCCGACCTGGGGGATTTCGACGCCGTTGTTCAGGGTGATGTGGTCCATGTGAGCTCCTTCGTTCTCATCAGAGGTGTGCGCTGGAACAGCAGTGCGGTAGTCGAACTGCGCGGACGCCGCTGATTGTCAGCCTATAGTCATCCCGGGAAGCCGTGCCTAACGGCGGTCGCGTGTAGGCGTGTGACATGTGACGAGTTGGCGTCAGGAGCGCTGTGATCCCTCGGTTCTGCGATTGACGAGCGCCTGCGTACGCCTATACTGAACACCGTTCAATATGTGTCGTCGCAGGAAGCGAGGGGGGAGGCGGTCGTGCCCAAACAAGTGATCGACCCGGAGAAACTGGTCAGCCAGGCCTACGCCATCGCCTCGTGTGACGGCATCTCCGCGCTCTCCGTGCGCAAGGTCGCCACCGCGTGCGGCATTGCGGTCGGCTCGGTCTACGGCTACTTCCCGACCAAGGCGGACCTGACGGCCGCCGTGCTCACCCGCTTCTTCGACGAGAACCTCTCCGACGAGCTGTGTGCCGTGCGCCCCGCTGAACGCTTCACCTCCTACGTGAGGCGATTCCGCGAGGCCCTGTGCGCCGCGCGCACCGACATGAGCGTCGACTGGTTCGCCGAGATGCGTCGCCTACCCAGCGGCGAACAGGAAGCCCTCGAAGCCGTGCGCGCCCCCATGCTCACCCACATCGAGCGGGGACTCGCGCGCGTCCTCGACGCGGACGAGGCCGTGGATCGCTGCCGGCTCGTCGGCCCCATGAGCGCCGAGGCCCTGTGTCGCTACGTGCTGCGCAGTATCTTCGCTTCCCTCATGGAGGGCGGCGAGTGCGAGACGCTGTTCGCCCTCCTCGACGCCGCCCTGTACGACGATCCCACAGACGAAAAGGACAGTAAGAAATGAGTCGATTCCGCATCAAGAAACAGCCCCTGATCGCCGTCGCCGGCATCGTCTGGCTGCTCGCCGGCCTGAACGTCGCGATCCTGGGCGTGCGCGCGGCCATCGACCTGCGCGGTCTTGCGGCCCTTATCCTCCTCGCGCTCGCGGGCGGCGCGGTCGCTATCTTCTGTGCCTTCCATCCCATGTTCAGCAAGCTCGTGAAAAAGAACGCCCAACGCATCGCCGACCTGGAGGGGGAGCGCCACCACGTCGTCCGCTTCTTTGATCGCAAGAGCTACCTGATGATGGCGATCATGATGTCGTTTGGTATCGGCATGCGCGCCGCAGGGATCTTCCCCGACTGGTTCATCGCCTTCTTCTACACGGGCCTCGGCCTCGCCCTGACCCTGGCGGGCGTCAGCTACATTGCGCGGGGCGCGCGCGGCCGCGCCTGGGCGTTCCACGGGACCAACTGAGCGTTTCACGCTTTCCCAGCCAAGGCCTCGTCAATGGGCGAGGCCGTCGCGCCCCCAGTGCTGCTGCTTCGTGTGTCTGCTGTGAGTGCTGCACTGTCCATGTTGGTGGCGGTGCTAGTGTGACCCTGTTTGAGTGACCTGCAAAAATATGGATAGCGCATGAACTTCTATACCCTCGACTACATTGTGTCGCACCAGAGTTTGGACGCGACACGGCGTCTAGCTGCGATCATTGTCTTGCTCGTTGTGGCTCTCGCTTTCAGTGCCCTGTATTTGCATAACCGGGTGAAAACTCGCTGGCGTGACGCGGGCATTGGGCTCCTCGTGTTCTCGCTTGTCCTGCTGGGAATCCAGACCGAGCAATACTTGAAGGTCAGCGATCAGCAGTCGCAGGCGCAGCTGCTCGTGGGCTTCATGGAGGGTGTCGCCATCGATCACGGTGTCCAGGTGCGTGATGTCATGGTGAACAAGACGTCCCTGCAGGACGGGATGATCGTGCGCTTTAACGAGGAGGACTACACCGTCCACCTCAATAATGACAACAATTCCTTCACGCTTGAGCGCACGCACATCATCGACCATGGCGTCTACGTGAATGGGGAGCACTGACATGGACTTCTACACGCTGACGGCTATCAAGTTCGCGCTCGGTATCCTCACGATGCTGCTCCAGATCAACATCCTGGGAAAGCGCGACTTCTCACTGAATACGCTTCTCAATCAGGTGCAGAACTACGTGCTGGGTGGCATCATCGGCGGCGTTATCTATAACTCGTCGGTGACGGTGCTCCAGTTCCTGATCATCATTTTGATTTGGTCACTCGTTGTTATCGCGACGAAGATCCTCGTCGATACCAGCAAAACCTTTAAGAAGCTTGCGGCCTGTCAGCCCGAGCTGATCGTGCGTGATGGTGAAGTGGATATTGCTCGCTGTGCGAAGGTGGGAATGACCGCGGAGGGACTCAGCCGGAGCCTGCGTGAGCAAAAGATCGCCAGCGTGGGTGACGTCGCTGCAGCGATCATGGAAACCAACGGGTCTTTAACGATTCGCGTGCGCGGTGACGGCTCTAAGCGCTCGCTCCTGCCACTCGTGACCGACGGTCAGCTGGTGCCCGATGGTCTCCTTCTCGCCGGCAAGGATAAAGCGTGGATCAAGGAGGAGCTCAAGAAGTTGGGGTATTCCTCGGTCAAGCAGGTGTTCCTGGGTGAGCTCGTCTCTGGGCACCTCGAGGTGATCCCGTACCCGAAGACAACGAGTGCCAAGAGTTGACTTCATGGAGGCCTCGTCAATTGACGAGGCCTCCTGCCGCTGTGTGGGTCATCTGTCCTTTGGCGCCACGCGATTACCGCCAGTGGCGGTATAATTGTGGCGGTAATAGGAGGTGGTCATGGCCTACGAACCGTCGTTCGAACGCACCGACGTGATTGATGCGCTCTGCATGGAGATCGCTGAGCTCGTCGGCATGCTGTCGCCTCAAGCCCCACTGTCGACCAGCCCGACACTGCGTCGGGAGCTGCGGATCCAGACGATCTACTCCTCGCTCGTCATCGAAGGTAACAGACTCGATGAGCGCGCGGTGAGCGCGATTATCGACGGAAAGCGGGTTCTTGGAGACCGGCGCGACATCCTCGAAGTCGAAAACGCGCGCGCCGCCTACGACCTGATTCCTGAGCTCGATCCTCATTCGTTGGCGGATCTGCTGCGCGTTCACCGCGTGATGATGGGTGGTCTCGTCCCTGACGCTGGGCGTTTTCGATCGGGCAATGTCGGCGTGTTCAACGGGGATGCTCTCATTCATGCGGGGACTCCGGCAGCCTACGTCCCCGAGGTCATGGGAGGCCTCTTCGAGTGGCTGCGTACGACGCGTATGCACCCGCTGCTTGCCTCGTGTGTCTTCCACGTCGAGTTCGAGTTCTGTCATCCCTTCTCTGACGGGAATGGGCGGACGGGACGTCTCTGGCAGACTCTGCTCCTGTCGAGGTGGCGTTCGGAGTTGGCGTGGCTGCCCGTTGAGTCCGCTATCAGGAGGCGGCAGGCAGACTATTACGAGGCCTTGGCCCGCTCGGGTGCGACCGGTTCGTGTGAGAGTTTCGTGGAGTTCATGCTCGAGGCGATTCGTGAGTCGATTCTTCCGTATGCGAAGCCGTCAAACCCGCAGGAGGTGATTCGAACCCCGCGCGCTCGCTTTCCTCAGTGAGAACCCGCGTGCCACCGTCGCTCAGCTCGCGCAGCATCTCGGGTGCTCGAAGCGGAGCGCCGAGCGTATGGTCGCGCAACTGAAAGAAGAAGGCGCGCTTGAGCGTCAGGGGAGTCCCCGTTCGGGCGTGTGGGTTGTCCACGCCTCCGGACTCTAGCCGCTTCCTCAGAAGTCGATGTGCTGGCGCGGGGAAAAACCTCGCTCTTTCAGCGTGCCGTTGACGTAGTCGAAGCGCGTGGGGGTCACCTTGATGATGTTCATGACGAAGGGCATGGCGCGCAGGCGCTCCATGGGGAGACCCCGCAGCTCGCAGGCGTGAGCGTAGTCTTCGCCGAAAGGCTCCACAACCTCGGCGGTGCCCGTGACCTGCAAGCCCGCCAGCGTCGCGAAAGAAATGTCGTCGTCATGGATCGCCAGGCACACGTTCTTGTTGGCCTGCAGGGTGCGGAACTTTTGGCCGCCCTCGCTGATGATCCAGAACGCCCCTTCGGCGTAGAGATATTCGACCGTCGTGTTGCGCACGATACCGTTCCCGGCGGTCGCCAGCGTGCAGATCTTGTGCCTGGCCAGGAAGGCCTCGATCTCCGTGACCAAGTCAGCCGCGGGCATGCGCGTCTCTGCGCTCTCCTGCGCGATCCAGTGGTTTGCCGCAGCCTCCCAGTCGATGCCACTCATTGCGAATCTCCCTCTTTGTCGATAGGGCACACGTCGTTGAGGCCCTCCACCCAGGATATGGCGGCGACGCGATTTAGTCGACGTTCTCGTGCCTGGGACTATGAACGAGGCCGGGGCGAGCTCGCGTGAAGCGCACAGAGTCGATCGTGTGCCGGGTCCTTGCTAGTGATATCACTGGTAGATGTGTCGGAGGTGCCCGACGGAAAACACTTCGATAATGAGGCGGTCATCTTCGATGATGCACAGAGCGCGGTAGTTGCCGATGCGGTAGCGCCACTCGCCTGATCGGTTGGTGGTCAGGCCTTTGCCGTGGATGCGGGGGTCGGAGCAGCCCTCGAGGTTTTTGCCGATCCATGACGTAATGAGTCGCGCGTCGAATCGGTCCATTTTCTTCAGTTGCTTGAGGGCTGTGTCGCTGTACTCGACGTGATAGGACATTTACAGGCCCAGCTGCGCGAGTACCTGCTCGTGGGTGTAGCGAACGCCGTTGTCTGCAGCGATCGCCTCGCGCAGAGTTGCGAGGTCCTGCTGGTCCTCGATCTTCTCGAAGACGGCATCTCGAACGAAGTCAGAGATCGTTTTTCCTTCAAATTCGGCGTACTTGCGCACGACTTCGGCGTCCGTTTCGTCAAGGCGCATGGTCATGGTGGGCATGGTGACCTCCCGGTGGTGAATACAACGTATTCTAGTTCTCGCTGGTGTCAATGTGCAATGGTGTTGTCCCTAGCGGGTCAAGCTGCTTGAACGGTCCTGTCTCTGCCTGATGGTTGCCGTCAGCGCTGCCCGGTCATTGGGACGGGCTGAGGTCTGGAGCGTGTAGCTATTTCAGGCTGACAGTATGCTGTGGGGCGTTCACACTGTTGTCAAGAACCGTGCGGCTAGGGAGACGAGGAGGCCGACGATGAGGCACGCCGAAACGGTGCTGTTAACGGGCGGGACGGAGCTTCTCGTGCGGAACGCCGTCGCGTCGGATGCCCGTGCGCTGCGTGACATCATGCAGCGCACGCATTCCGAGACTGACTACCTGCTGTCATACCCGGACGAGCAAAGCGTCGACGATGAACAAGAGGCTCGCTCGCTGGCGGAAACGGAACGCAGTGACAATGAGGTTGAGCTCATCGCGGTCGTCGATGGGAAGATCGTGGGGAGCGCCGGAATCACGGCGGTGGGCGGTAGGCGCAAGGTAGTTCACCGGGCGCGCTTTGGGATCAGCGTCCTCAAAGATTGCTGGGGGTTGGGGATCGGCCGAGCGCTCATGGAGGCGTGCATCGACTGTGCGCGCCGGGCGGATACACCCAACTCGAGCTCGAGGTAGTGGCTGACAATCAACGCGCGGTGTCCCTCTATCGGTGCGCGGGATTCGAGGAGTATGGACGCAACCCACGAGGCTACCGGTCTGCGTCCTCGGGCTATCAGGAGCTCGTGCACATGAGGCTGGAGCTGTAGCTCCGAAGGGTCGCTGGCGGTTACGTGTCTAGCTTGACGAGCCTAGAACCCCAGTTCCTTTCGTCGAAACGAGTGGGGGTGCCTTGATGATGTGCATGACGAATGCCATGACGCGCAGGTGTTCCATGTGTACCCCTTCGGCTCTTGGGGGCTCGCGTCGTTAGCCCCATCTCGGGGATGCTGAGGACAGAGACCCCTGCTGTCAGATTTGCAGCCGTTCACAGATACGATGAGTCCATGACGATCATGCTTGTGCCCCTGACTGAGACCGAACGTCCTGCGCTGATCGCGGACTTTCAGGAATCTTTCGAGCACTTCCAGGGCAACCCGCAGGGATCCTTCGTGGGGGAGCGTCTCGCCGCGCGTGAGCAGTCTCCGTCTGGTCCCAGCGAGGGCGGTGCGACGGCGCAGCCGATTCTCCCGCTGTCCGACATTGAGGAGTCCCTGAATGCGCCGGGAGCGCTCGCCTATCGCATTCTTGAGGACGGCGAAGTCGTGGGCAACGTCATCCTCACCGTTGCCGGTCATCGAGGCGAGGTTCTCCTTTTTCGCGATGAAGGCCTCGGTTCATTCCAGGGGAGTGGGGACGCGCGCCTGGTTCGCCATCGAGGCCGCCCACCCGCAGGTGAGGGAGTGGACCCTGGTGACGCCCTATTTCGAGGTGCGAAACATCCACTTCTACGTCAACAAGTGCGGCTTCGGCATCGTCGAGTTCTTCAACGAACATCACCCCGACACCTCGCATCCCCGCGGAGCGGGCGAGCCGATGGGCGAGGCCGACTACATGTTCCGCTTCGTCAAGTGCTTGGACCGCTAGTGGTGTAGCCGCTCAGTCGACGTCCTCGACCTTATCGGTGCTCATGGTGGACATTCCCTGGTCGGTGCGTGGGCGCGCTGCGGGCGCGCGGTTGCGAGCGGCGTACCCTTGAATCGTGAAGGTTCTCGTCGTTCCCATGGTCGCCCGCTCGCGGATGGGCGGGCCGTGGTCGCGCGCGCAACGTATCGCCGGCGCCTTCCAGGACGTCGGCCACGAGGTCACGCTTGCCTGGGGAGACGACGGCAACTGTGCCGATCCCATCGCTCCGACGCTCGAGATCCCGGTGCCCTCGCCCCTCGGTTTGCCCGAGGCCATTGCGCGCCATACCTTCTCCCTGGCCTCGCGCCTCGGACTCATGGGACGCAAGCCCGTGCACAGCTTCGAGGAGGTCCTCTGGCTGACCGGAGCCCTTGACGAGCGCTACACGCGCGCGGCCGTCGATACGCTCCGCGCCCACATGCGCACCGCGCGCCCCGACGTCGTCTACTCCGAATTCAGCCTCGCCGCCGTCATTGCCGCCCGTGCCGAGGGCATCCCGTGCGTGGGCAGCGGCTCGCAGCCGACGACCGCCGCCTACGCCTCCAACCCGCGTAAATCCGCGGGAATTCGACGCCTGCTGCGCGGCATGGGCATGCCCGCCCCGGCCTCGTCCCTGACGATCTTTGAGGGGGTGCGGCGCCACTTCATCCCGAGCTGCCCGACCCTGGAACCGCGCGCGGGGGAGCGGGCCATCTACTGCGGGTTCCTGGACGAGCCACCCGCCCTGACAGCGACGCCTCGCGATTGTGCCCTCGTGTACCTCGGCGCGGGCAGCGTCCCCGCGGGCGTCGCCGTGCGCGCCGGGCGAGAGCTCGCCCGGGCCCTCGGATGCGACGTCTTTGTCGCGGGAGCGCCCGAGGTCACCCAGGTCTCAGGTGGCCACACGGTGCGCTGTGCGCCCCGCTTCGACTTCGCCGATTTCCTGCCGCGCGCCCGCGTCTTCGTGCACCATGGCGGGCAAAACTCGATGATGGACGCCCTGTCCCACGAAGTTCCGCAGCTGATCGTCCCGGGTCGCGTCTTTGAGCGCCAATTCAACGCCGAGGCCGTGGAAAGCGCGTGCTGTGGCCTGACCGTGCGCGCACCCAAGCCGGCGCTCATCGCGCGCGCCGCTCGCCGCCTCATCGATGAACCGGCCCTGGCCTCGGGAATTCGAGGGCTGCGCGCGGAACTGTCCTCTCTGGGTGGCACCAAGCGCATCGTGCGCGAGGTAGAAACACTGGTCAGCTAGGCCCAGCCGCGCAGGATCGCCTCCAGGCCACGCTCAAACTGGGCGTTGAAATCGTATCGGCCGTCCAGGAGATCCTCGATGAGCGGACGCAGCGCCTGCGCGTCCTCGGGGGCGAGCGCGGCGCTTGCGGCCGACAGGTCGACCGGCTGCTCGGGGAGCCACCCACCGGGGGACGACCTCGGCGGCGACGAACGCCGTCGTATAGATCGACACGGCGTTGACCAGCCCCAGCATGTCCGCGTTCGGCGTGAAACCGCGCCGGGCGAGCGTCACGAACACGCGAGCCAGGAGCGCGAGCTGCTCGGGCGTCGACATCGGGTGCGTGAGCAGCAGCATGACCGCGCCCGGGTGGGAGCGCAGCGTGGAAGCCAGGCAATGCGCGTAGGCGCGCATGTACATCAACAGGGGCGAGGCCGGGGCTCCGTCGGTCGGTGCAGATGCCTCGGGTGTGGGCGTCGATTCCGCGCCGACCGCCCCGTCGTCCACGCGGCCCAGGAAAGCCTCGAACGTGAGGCGCCAGACCTGCTCGGCGATACCCTCCAAGAGCGCGGCCTTGTCGGGGAAATGGCGATAAAAAGCGGCCTGGGAGACGCCGAGGCGCTTTCCCAAGGACCGCAGAGACAAAGCGGAGAGCCCCTCCTCGTCCACCAGATCGAGCGCGGTCGACAAGATGATGTCTCGCGATAGTGCGCGCTGGCGTGACGACGGCATGGACTCTCCGCTTCGGTGGTCATTACTCCCTGTGATACCGGAACTGTACCAGTGCCAGCCCCGCGATCACCGCGAAGAAACCCCACAGGACGCCGATCCGCGCCCCGACCTCCGACAGGCTTGCCCCGTCCAGGCTTACCTCGTGAATCGCGGTGATCGCCCAGTAGGCGGGGGACAGGCGCGCGGCGTGCTGCGCCCAATCCGGGAACGAGGAGACCGTGGAGAAAGAACCGCCGATGCCCGCCGCCAACATGCCAATGATGTTCGACAATGACAGAGCCGCGTCACGGCTGCGCGACCACAGCGCGAGCGCGACGCCGAGCGCCGACAGGACCGAGGAGAAACTGAGAAGAACCGCGGCGAGTGCGACGAGGGATCCGGTCGGCCGGTACCCGAAGATGAGGGCGCCGAGCGCGAGGACGACTGCGATCTGGACGGTCTGCATGAGGAAGGCGACCAGGGCCTTGCCTGTCAGGATGGACGCGCGCGAGGTGGGGGAGGCCTCGAGGCGCTCCCACGTGCCCACGAGCGCTCGTTAAAGAATGACCCGATGATGTTCTGCACGGCCAGGAATGAAAAGAGGATCGCGATCGACGGAACCGCCTGCTCGGCACCCGTGACGCCGGTGTAACCGTCGGCCAGGAGCATCGACTTGAACGCCGGCATCATGAAGGGGATGAGGACCAGGGGAATCACCGTCAGGATGAGCGTGGGCGCCGGGTCGGTGAGCTGTAGGCGGATGTTCAGGCGGGTCATGGCCCCGATTTGCTTAAGCTGCGACATGGTCACTCTCCTTGATGATCTGCAGATATGCGTTGTGCAGGCTGGCCTGCGTGATGCGCACGTCGGTCAGGCGTGCGCCTTGAAGGGCGGGCGAGGCCAGGGCTTCGCCGATCCGCGAACCCGGGTCGGCCTCGTCCCCGATGTGTCGGAGGAGTGTCCCGTCGGCGTCCCACCCGTCGATCGAGGGAATGGGGCGGTCGAACTCGAGGGTGACCTCGGCGCGCCCGTGGCTGGAAATAATCTCCTCGAGGGTGCCGCTCGCGACGATGCGCCCCTCGTTCAGGATCGCGATGTCGGAGCCGAGCTCCTCGAATTCCGCGAGGTAGTGCGATGTGTAGACGACGGTCGCGCCCTCGTCGGCGAGGCGGCGGACCGCGCGCAGGATCTGGCTGCGCGCCTCCACGTCCGCTCCGACGGTCGGCTCGTCCATAAAGACCAGGCGCGGGCGGTGCATGATCGCCATGCCCGCGTGGAGCCTGCGCTGCTGCCCGCCCGACAGGTGCGAGGCGCGCTGCCCTCGTTTCTCCGCCAGCCCGAGGAGGTCCATGACCTCACCCGCGCGCGAGGCCGACTCGCGTCGACCGAGTCCGTGCAGCTCGCCGAAGGCCGCGAGGTTCTGGGCGACGCTCAGATCTGGGTAGATGCCCAGCTCCTGCGGCGCGTATCCGATCAAACGTGCGGCCTCGGCGGATGAGGGGCGGTGGCCGCAGATGCTGATGCTTCCGGAGTCGGCTCGGCGCAGGCCGCACAGGATCGTGATGAGCGTGGACTTGCCGGCCCCGTTTCGTCCGAGCAGACCGAGTATCTGCCCAGGTTCGACGTGCAGGTCGACCCCTCGCAGGACCTCGTGGGCGCCGTAGCTCTTGCGGATTTCCCGGGCTTCTAAGGCCGGAGCGTGTGGGTGTGACACGGTTTTTCTCCCATCGGTTAACGCTGTTAACTTTGTGTCGCAGGTAAGGTTAACAGTGTTAACTTATGGGTGCAAGTGAGCGCCGCAAGCAGGGTGACAACCATCGAATTACCGCTTTTTTCTGACAATCTGTCGCTGCGTGGGGGAGGGGAGCGGCCCTACACTGTCCACGCTAGGCGTGAAGGAGGACTGAAAGTGCCAGGTCTGGAAACCTACGACGCGATCATGCTGCTGTCCTACGGTGGCCCGAACGGCGAGGAGGACGTCCTGCCGTTCATGCGCAACGCGACGCGTGGCCGCGGAATCCCCGACGAGCGCCTGCTCCAGGTCGCCGCCCACTACAAGCGCTTCGGCGGGGTCTCGCCCATCAACGCCTGCAACCAGCGTCTGATCGCGGACTTGTCTGCCGAGCTCGCTCGCCGTGGGCACGACATCCCCGTCGGGTGGGGAAACCGCAACTGGCATCCCTTCGTCACCGAAGGCCTCGATGAGCTCGCCCAGGCGGGCGCCCGGCGCATCCTCGTCCTGCCCACCTCCGCCTACGCCTCGTACTCGGGGTGTCGCCAGTACCGCGAAGACCTCGCCGAGGCAGCGCAGGCCCTGCGTGGCAAGTGGGCACCATCGTCCTGGGCGCCGAGGACAGTGCCGACAACCCCGACGCCGACATCATCCTGGACAAGGTCCGCCCCTACTACTCGACCCCCGGCATGGCGAGCGCGCAGATCGCATCCGTCCGGCGCGCGTGGGAGGCCCTCGCTGCGCGCGGCGTCGACCCGGCCGGGATTCGCCTGATCTTCGTTACCCACTCCATCCCCGTGAGCATGGAGGCGGGATCCTCGCCCTTCCCGTTCCGCCCGACATTCGGCGAGGCCGCCCCGGCCTCGGGCGGTCGCGCCGAGCAACAGGGGGAGCGAGGCCTCGTCGGACGCGGGAACCCCCGCAACCGAGATCAGCTACGTCGCCCAGCACCACGCCCTCATTGAGGCGATCATGCCGGAGCTGCGCCGCGTCCTCGGCCGCGCGGATCTGGGCTACGACCTCGTCTATTGCTCGCGGTCCGGGCCCCCGCAGGCCCGCTGGCTCGAGCCCGATATCAACGATTTCCTCGAGGAAATCGCGGGCGACACAACGCCGCTGACCGGCGCCGTCGTCGTCCCGATCGGGTTCATCTGCGACCACATGGAGGTCGTCTACGACCTCGACACCGAGGCGAAGGAAACCGCCGCGCGCCTGGGGATCCCCTACGAGCGCGCCGACACCGTCTCCACTGACCCGGGCTTCGTGTCCTCCCTGGTCGACGTGCTCGAAGAGCGCGCAGCACAGGCACGAGGCGAGAACCCCGCGCGCGTCACCGTGACGGGCACCGGCCCCTTCCATACCGTCTGCCCGAGCGACTGCTGCCTCTCCCCGGCCCGCCCCGGCCATGCCTCGTCCGTTGGTGCCACCACCCACCCCGGCGCCGCACCCACCCCTCATTCTCCCGGCGCTCCCGCCCGAGCCGCCGGTCAACCAGCCGCAACCCAGGAGGACTCCATGTCTACCCCGCATCCCCACGCCGTCGTGCCGCCCGAGCAGAACCCGGAAAACCCGGGACATCCCGCAGGAGTGCCGGACCGCGTCGGTGAGCACGCCGCGCGCCACCAGGCCCGCCACGCGGGCACCGAGGCGACGCCCCATTCGCACGCCGCTCACGCCCGCGTCACCGACCCGCGCGACGCGACGGACATCGACTTCGACGAGGTCAACAACAAGCAGCACTACGCCCTCTACTCCGTGTTCGCGCTCGGTGAGTCCCTGCCCGCCGACGACGGTGAGCGCGGCCGCATCGTCGCCGAGTCCCTGGACTACGTGAAGGGTGCGGGTGCGGAAATCCGCGGCTTCTACGACGTGTCCGGCTTCCGCGCCGAGGCCGACCTGATGGTCTGGTGGCTCGACGACGACCCGCAGGTCCTCCAGGATGCCTACCATCGCCTGCGCGCGTCGGCGCTGGGCAAGTTCCTGGATCCGGTGTGGTCCTGCATGGGCCTGCACACCCCCGCCGAGTTCAACAAGCGCCACATTCCCGCCTGCTTCGGCGGTGTCGCGCCCCGCGACTGGGCGATGGTCTACCCCTTCGTGCGCTCCTACGACTGGTACCTGAAGGCCCCCGAAGAGCGTTCCCGCATCATGGCCGAACATGGCCGCAACGGCTTCGCGCAGTACCCGGACGTCAAGGGTTCGACCCTGTCGGCCTTCGGCTTCTCCGACTACGAGTGGGTGCTCGCGTTCGAGGCCGACACCCTCGACCGTCTCGAGGGCGTCATGCACGCTCAGCGCTACACCGAGGCGCGCCTCTACGTGCGTGAGGACACCCCGTTCTTCACGGGTCCGCGCGTGAGCCTCGGCGAGTGGGCGGAGCGTCAGCCCCGCGCATAAGATCCCCTGATCTGCAAGCCAGCCCCGGCCTCGTCCTGAGAAAAGGAACGAGGCCGGGGCTGCGTGCGTCGCGCTCACGCGGCGCGGCGTGCCCTACTTGCCCGGGAAGAGCAGCGGCAGGTTGTGCTCGACCTGGTTGGCGATCGAGGTCATTGAGTGGGTTTCGCCGTCGTCGATCCACAGCTGCAGGCTGTCCTCGGTCATGACGTCGGGATAGTCCTCGCGGAGCTCATCAATCTGCGGGGGTCATATCCCACAGGGCTGGGTCCTCCGAGCCGACCGACGCGAGAATGAGGAAGTCGCGTGGCCCGTAGTGGGCGCGTGTGACGCCGGCGGTCACGAGCTCGGCGATGCGTGGGGAGTCGGCGTCCTCCTCGCGCCCGATCCACGACTCGCCGGCCATCGGCATGTACCCGTAGAAGTACTGCGGACGCAAGGCAAAAACATCCCACGTGGTCGTCGCGCCCATCGAGAAACCGCCGAATGCGCGGTGCTTGCGCGAGGCTCGCAGCGACTGGTCGGACGTGTCGCCGCGGGCGAACGTGGTGTAGCGAGACTCGACCGTGTCGATCAGGGTATCGATCTCGCTCGTCGCGAAGAAGCGATTAAGGGTGTAGTCCTCCTCGTAGTCATCCGTCGCGAAGGACCGATCCGGATAGTAGGTCGCGAAAACGACCAGCGTCGGTGCGGCCTTGCCGGCGGTCTCCAGCTCGTCGACGACCGGCGCGACGCCGTCAGCCAGACCAGCCGCGTTACCCCACCAGCCGTGCGTCAGATAGAGGACGTTCGCGGGTGTGTCCGAGTTGTAGGACGCGGGAACGTACACGTAGGCCTGCTTGGTGTAAGTCGTTCCCTCGTAGCGCTGCTCGTAGGTGATCGTGTCGATCGTGCCGTGCAGAGACTTGGCCGTGTCCATGAGTGAGGCGACGCCCTCGGGCAGGGGGTCCTCGTCCTCTTCATAGGCAATGGCCGTGGGGTCTTTCTGTCCGTTGCCCGAACGATTGAGCGCGAACGAGGTGACCCCCACGAGGGCGAGCATGCACAGCGCGATGATGGCGGTGATGCGGAACCTATTGTTTTGTCGTACGAGTCGTGTTGTCACCGGCTGCGCCTCAGCCCGTTCGTCGTCATGCCTTCAGCTGTCCTCATGCGCTCCACTCTATGCCCGCTTGATGTACCGCTACCAATTAGTGTGGTGATTCCCGCGTCATCGTCCTTGCCGTTTCTTTATGGTTCCCCGCCGTCCCCTTGTCGTTTCCCCTGAACCTCGCACGTCCTTCCCCACCAATTTCGCACGTAATTCCCTCGCCGATCTTTCAAGATGTGAATTGTGATCGTTGAAATTCCGGGGTTTCTGGGGATTGGTGAAATGGGAGCGCGGGGAATTACGTGCGGAATTTGGGGAGGGGCACAGTGGGGAGGAGTAGGGAAGTGCTGAGTGATAGTCGATACGTGTGGATGGTTATCGTGTTACTCTCCCGGTATCTATCGTGAGTTGCATGGGAGCAAGCATGACCCGGGACCTGATCCGTCGTGGCGACAACGAGCGCCTGGTGTTTTCTGAAACCCCCTTCCTCAGCTGACGGACGTTCGAGTCGAGGGGACGTATGAGGTCAGCCTGAGTGAGGGCGGCGAGCCGGATGCGGCCGAAGCGTTCGAATTTGATCCCAACACCTCGCCCGCGCAAGCCAGAGATTACGTCTTTGCCGCAGCGAGTGGCACTCTCATGGGAGCACTCAGCGTCCTGTGGCAAAAGGACCTTGACCTGGCGGACGCGCGCAAGTTAGGGTCCGAAAAAATCGAGAAAATCGTTATCGGAGCAGCTCAGCGTGTAGGACTCAAGAAAGAGAATCCGAGCATCGCAGACGCTATCCGATTCCTCGAAGACAACTTCCCATTCGTGGGCGATAAGCTCACTGATGTCTTTGGCGGTGGCCTCCAGCATCACCTCCGCGATTTCTCGCATCACCCCTCGCCCGTGGGGCTCGTGTGCTCCATCCTCATGCAATTCACTGGCAAAGGGTTTGGAACCACGACGGATGGGAGCTTCGCGATCTTTGACTTGCCTGCCGAGGCTCTGAAGGATGGAAGGCTATTCGGCAGGAATGCTGAGGAGAAGTTCCTCTACGGCACCCTCAACTGGGTACTCCACCTCATCAGCGACATGGCGGGCTCGAGCTCGACCCCTGGCGCAGGCACGGGCATTCCTGGCCCGATTCTCTCCTTCCTCAAGGAGGCCTCGGCATTGCCTTTCTTCCGGGACATGTCTATCGCGTACGAGGACAAGGTCGCCACCTTCTCGCAGTGGGTGTCGAAGGCATTCAACGGTACTCTCCTGAAGGACCAGGATGGAAACCCCCTGCGCTTCGATCTGCGAACTGAGGTTGGCCTGGCGAGTCAGGTCCTCACGCAGGTTCCCGCCGTCCTCGCCAACGAGTGTATTGTCCGCGGCTTCTACACGATCACACGCTTCATCGATGAACTCAGACGCGCTGATGTGTCGAGCGTCAAGGACTTGGGACGCATTAATCCCTCGCGATTCCTGCCCCTCAATAGCCGGGCGCTGACGCGTATGCTGACGGTAGCCTCGGGCTCCTTCGTGGTCATCAATACCTCTATCGCAGCTGTGCGTGCGGCGGTCGACGGGGCTGCGAGTGGCGAGGTGGGAGCAGTCCCGCTTTTCTTCATGCGTCTCAACTATGTTGGGATCGGACGTTTTGCTTTCGCTCTATGGGCCGACAGGTCCTACATCTACGAGGATGTCGAACAGTGGTGGGAGCGGTGTCAGGCGAGCAAGATGGGCACGGATGTGGCCGTGCATGCGCCCATGGGTGAGGAGGTTCAGCGTGTCGTCGAGTCGCTACGCATGCTGTGGCTCGAGGACGACTGTCGCCGCGAGAAGAACGACAAACGGCGTGAGCGCAAAGAAGTGCTGATCGGCGCTTGGGTGCGCAGGCAGCGTATCGCACACGACGAGAGCCAGGGGGAGTACTTCCTTGACGCCGCCGATGTCTACCGCAACTTGGAAGCGGTGTGCGCAGGGGAGGATGGGGAACTCGTTCGCCTCGCCATTGCCCAGCAATTGCTCGCGTTCCGCCCCTACGCCACGGAAAAGAAACTCTCCCTCTCCCAGACGTGGCTCACCGATGTCTTTATCGCCGACCAGGATGTTATCGATTCGGAGATGCTCAAGCGGCTGAAGAGTGCGCGTGCGTCCTACGAGCGATGGCTCTCGGGTACCTACACGAAGTGGGCGGTGGGCGGCGCGGTTGCTGTTGCGGCCACCGTCGCCACGGGTGGGGTGGCGGCCGTCGCGGCACCCGCGATTGCGACGGCCCTTGCTGGAGAGGCTGTGGTCGGGTTGAGCGGCGCGGCGCTGACGAGTGCGAGCCCTCGCCTGGGTGGGCGGTGGTTCCCTCGCCGCAGGAGGCCTCGGTATGGCGGGTGGGACCGCGATCATCACGGGAGGAGGCGCGGTTCTTGGTCTGACGGCGGCGTCGAGTGGAGCGGCCCTGGTGGGGGCGTTCAGCAAGGACTACGCAGAACGAGTGAAGCAGGGGTGTGTCGAGTGGCTCGCCCAGTGTTCGGTGCTTCTCGAGGAGGATCCGACGCTAGCGTTGAAGGTCATCGAGGAATCGAAGGCGCGCTTGGAACGAGCGATTGACGCGGACAAGCGCACGATCGATGCTCTGAAGGGCGCGAAGGAAAAAGACGAGAAGAAACTGAGGCAAAGCCTGAAGGAAGGCGCTTCCCAGCTCGGCTACGCTGTGGCCGAGTTGGAGCGCCTCGGCAAGAAGGCACGCGAGGCCGCCCTGGAGAGCGGGGGCCTCGCGTCGAGCGCGAGCGCTGATGTCGCCCGCGCCGGAGACTTGGACTAGCGTGTGACCTCCAACGTGTTGGTCGTGGTTTGTCTGCGGACGTGGCATACGCTGGGGGTATGACACCGGAGATCACGGATCCGCGCTTCCAGAAAATCGCTGACGATATCAAAAATGATCCCGAGAACGCCTCGTTTACGAAGCGTGGAATCGACCCGCTGTTCTACGCGGGCCCCGATTGTCGCATCATGATCGTCGGCCAGGCGCCCGGGCGCGTCGCTGAGGAGACGGGCATCGTGTGGAACGACCGCAGCGGCGACCGGCTGCGCGACTGGATGGGCATCGACCGCGACGCGTTCTATCACTCGGGCAAGCTCGCGATCATCCCCATGGACTTCTACTTCCCGGGCACCGGTAAGAGCGGTGACTTGGCGCCGCGCAAGGACTTTGCCGACAAGTGGCATCCGCGCCTGCTCGAGCTCATGCCGCACCTGGATATGACGATCCTCGTCGGCGCGTACGCGACCAGGCGCTACCTGGACCTGAAGTCCTCGGCCTCCCTTACGGATGTCGTGCGTGACTACAAGCACTACCTGCCCACGTACTTCCCGCTGGTTCACCCTTCGCCGCGCAATCAGATGTGGATGAAGAAGAACCCCTGGTTCGACACTGACGTGTTGCCCGACCTGAAGAAGCGGGTTGCTGAGCTGATGAAGTAACGAGGCCCGGGCGGGTAGTGCACACTAGTCCCATGGACGATCTGCGCATTCCCGCCGGGCCCGGCTGCCCGCGCGGCCTCGTCGTGCCCGCAGGGGAGCTGATCGAGCGTTTCTCTCACGCCTCGGGCCCCGGCGGCCAGGGCGTCAACACGGCGGATTCGCGCGTCCAACTCAGCCTGGATCTGGCGACGACGGTCGCTCTGAACGAGAAGCAGCGCGAGCGTGCCCTGTCCGTTCTCGGGGATCGCCTGACGGGAACGCTCCTCACGATCACCGCCGCCGAGCACCGTTCTCAGCGCCGCAACCGCGCCGCCGCGCGTGAACGCCTCGCGCACGTCCTGCGTGCAGCGCTCACCCCGCCCACGCCTCGTCGGGCGACGAAGCCGACACGCGCGTCAAAGCTGCGCCGCCTCGCCGACAAGAAGAGGCGCTCGGAGATCAAGGCGCGCAGGCGCCGCCCGGACGCGGACTAAGAAGGCGGCTTTGAAGAACGAGGCCGGGGCTGCCTACGCCCACGCGCTCCCGTCGGTGCGCCAGCCGATAAACACCCAGGTGACGGGCAGAGGGTAGTCCAGGACCCATTGTTCCCCTGCCTTTTCCGAGGTGGTAGCGGCGTCCTCGCGAGCGAAATGCTGAGCGGCATACGCGTCGAAAAGCCGCTGCTCGCGCACGGTGAACGGCTCGGGGCCAGCTAGACGTCGAAGGTCCGCGCGTGCCTCGTCGAAGGAAGAAAAACGCATGGGACGGAAGGTCTGCGTGGTCGCGAAAACCGGGACGCGTCCCAGGGCAGCGAGCGCTCGTGTCACGTCGCGGACGACGCGCGGGGGACGCGCTGAGCGCCCCAGGTACGTGAGGATGCGTGGGTCGCGAGAGGGGAAGGGACTGCCCGGCACGATGACAGCCGCCCGCGAGCGTGCCGCCGCATCGAGCTTGCGCACGGCAGAGAAGACGTCCCCGCTCATGAGGGAACGCGAGGCGAAAGCGGTGTCCACGCTGTCTTCACCCAAGCCCGCTTCCTCCCAATCGTCCTCCCACGCGAGCAGGTGGGAGGTGATCGGCAGGTTCTCTGCTGCCGCGCGCTCGTCGAGGATCGCGAGCATCGCCTCGGCGAAGTCGCAGCCGTGCACCCGGTGCCCGGCGCGGGCGAGGGGGACGGCGAGCGTGCCCGTCGCGCATCCCATGTCGAGAATCTCCTCGCCCGCCTCGAGCGCGAGCAGATCCATGAGCCACCGCTCGTAGTCGCTGGTCGCGTCTCTCGTGAACGTCGCCGCGCGTCTATTCCAATAGGCTCGCGAGTCCCGGTTGATTGTGCTGTCGTGTGTCGCCATGGGCTGGCCCTCCGATGCGCCTACTGTTATGAGCCTCACGAGAGGTCTTGCACGTATAATGTCATGCAAAAGGAGGCCCTGTCGTGAGCGAAACTGAGATCGGTGCGCCTCGTTCGGCGCTGCTGATGCGGCTTCGCGACGAAAAAGATGCAGGTGTGCGTGGGGGCGTCTACCACCGCCTACAGGTGGAGATGACCTACAACTCCAATCACATTGAGGGTTCTCAGCTGTCCGAGGAACAGACCCGTCTTATCTTCGAGACGGCAACTGTTGGCGGCGAGGGCCTGAGAGTCGATGACATTATCGAGGCGCGGAACCACTTCCGCGCTATCGATCGCGTCATCGAATGCGCCGGAACTCCTATCGGCGAGGAATATGTGAAGGATCTGCATCGCATACTGAAGCAGGGAGCATCCAGGCTGATCTTGATTGGTTTGCCGTCGGCGATTACAAGCGTCTGCCGAACGAGGTCGCAATGCGTGAGACGAGCGCGCCCGCTGATGTTGCTGAGCATATGCGGCCTCTGTTCGAGTGCGTCAACGATGTTGATTCTCTCACGCAGATCCTGGACTGGCATGTGCGCTTCGAACGCATCCATCCTTTCCAGGATGGTAACGGGCGGGTTGGTAGGCTCCTCATGCTTCAGCAGTGCCTCGCCGCGGGAGTCGTCCCGTTCATCATCACCGACGATCTGAAGGCCTTCTACTACCGAGGTCTGGAGAGGTGGGGTGACGAGAATGGTTTCCTCATGGATACGTGCCTGAGTGCGCAGGACCGTTTCGCGGTGATGCTCGATTACTTCCGGGTCCCCTATGAGCGTTCGGACAACTAGCCATCAGTTGTCGGCGAGGAAGGAATTGTCGCTGTCCGGTGGGTGGGCCGGGTGGATCGGGGAACGAGGCCGGGCTAGCCTGGCTGCATGACACTCAACGCAGAGATGAACGACTTTTCCGCCTTGACCGCCTCGCGCCGCTCGACGCGCGCCTTTACAGACCAGGAGATCCCCGCCGAGCTCCTCGACGCGATCCTCGCCGATGCGACGACCGCGCCGTCCTGGTCTAACACGCGCGCCTTCCGCGTCGCCCTGGCCACGGGTGAGCGCGCCGCTCGCCTGCGCGAGCATTACGGCCGCCTCTTCGACGAGGAGATCGAGGCCCACGCCCGCAAGGCCAAGGATCCGACCGTGGAGATCCCCGTGTCAGACGGTGATTTCCCGGTGCGCAAGCGCTACCCGGACGAGGTGCGACCCGCCCAGATCGAGGTTGCAAAGCTCCTCTACGGCATCCACGGCATCGAGCGCGCCGACATCGAGGGGCGCAACCGTGTCAACCGCCGCAACGTCACGGCATTCGATGCGCCCGTCATGGGGTTCGTGTTCGTGCACGAGGACATGCTGCCCTGGAGCGCCATGGACGCTGGCCTCATGCTCCAAACCCTGTTCTTGTCCGCCAAGTCGCGCGGCGTTGACTCGTGCCCGATCGGCTTCCTTGCCATCTGGCGCGAGCCCGTTGAAGCCGAGTTTGAGATCCCCGAGGGCTACCGGCTTATCACGGGTTTTGCGCTCGGTTACGCGGATCCCGAGGCCCCGATCAACGCGATGCAGGCCCCGCGCCCGCCGATCCAGCTCCTCGAAGGCAAGTGACGCTACGAGCGATACACCTCGCGGCGGTGTGCCACGCGCACGACCGTCACGACGAGGACGTCGTCTTCGATGGAGTAGATGATCCGGTAGTCGCCGACGCGGATACGCCACGCGTTCTCCGTGCTCGCGAGCTTCTTGACTCCGTCGGGGCGAGGAGAAGTGGCGAGCGATTCGATGGCATCGAGCAGGCGTGCGCGCACCGGGCGATCGAGCTTGCGGACCCTGGCGCGCCGCCGCCGAGGTGAATTCGACGCGGTACATCGCTGGTCGTTGAGCTCAGCGCGCAGGTCTGCCAGGCTGACGCGCTGCCCGTCGTCGTTGCGAACCGCCTCGCGGAAGGCTTCGAGGTCGCGCGCGTCCTCGAGCTCTTCCAAGGCCAGCAGGTCCTCGACGCCGATCACGATCGCAGTGAGGCGGCCGTTCTTCGTCACTCCGATACGCTCGCCGCCGTATGAAGCTCTCCCGAGGACGTCGGAGAGGTTCGCGCGCAGCTCGCGAGTCGAGAGTGTCGTGGCAAGTGTGTTCATAGTGTCATTTTAGTACAATGTGTACACATTTACGCCTCTGTTACTCATCGTGAGCGTGAACAATTTCCCACGGACATACCTGACGCCCGGGGGAGCGTCTACCGTGGAACGAGGCCCCGGCCTCGTCAAACGTTCGCAATCGGAAGGACCCTATGTCCAAGAAGTACCTCTCTGTCGCCTTCGCCTACGTGGGAGTCGTCATCGGCGCGGGCCTGGCGAGTGGCCAGGACCTGCTCCAGTACTTCCTGTCCTTTGGTGCGAAGGGCCTGATCGGCATCGCGGTCCTGGGCGTCCTCAACGTCATCTTCGGCGTGGTCGCGCTCCAGCTCGGCTCCTACTACCGATCCGGCCACCACGACGAGGTCTTCGAACGCATCACCCACCCGGCGCTGCGCCGCGTCATCGATGTCGTGCTCGTCTTCTCGGGCTTCGCGATGGGATTCGTGATGCTCGCGGGCGCGGGCGCGAACCTCGAGCAGCAGTTCGGCCTGCCCGCGTGGGCGGGCAGCGCCCTGTGCGCGGTGCTCGTCATTCTCACGGCCTTCCTGGACTTCGACCGGATCATGAAGGTGATCGGTGTCTTCACGCCCATGATCATCGTCGCGATCACGATCCTCACCATCTACTCGCTGGCCACCCCGCACCCGGGAGTTGCCGAGCTGAACGCCGCCGCCACCCAGGTCACCCCGGCGCTGCCGGGCCTGTGGCTCTCCACGATCAACTACTTCGCGCTGTGCGTTGTCAACGGCATCGCGATGGCCTTCGTGCTCGGCGGCTCGGTGCTACGCATTGGCGAGGCCCGCCGCGCCGGGCGCATCGGCGGCACCATCATCGCCCTCGTCATCGGCGCGGACGCCCTGTGCCTGTATCTGAACATGGATCGCATCTGGGACGTGAACGTTCCCGCCCTCGAGATCGCCCGCGCGATCCACCCCGCCTTTGCCTTCATCTACACCCTCATCATCTTCGCGCTCATCTACAACACGGTCTTCTCGCTGTTCTACTCGACGGCGCGACGCTTCTCGGGCGGGTCGACCACTCGCATGCGCATCGTCCTCGTCGGCGTTGTTGCCGTGGGCTACGCGGCCTCCCTCATGGGCTTCAAGAAGCTGATCGGTGGCATGTACCCGATCATCGGCTGGCTGGGCGTCGCCCTCCTCGTCGTCCTCGCGGTCGGCTGGCTGCGCGAGCGCTCCGCCGTCCTACGCGAGGAGAACCTGCGCCGCAAGCTCATCCGCGTCCTCGTGCGCAAGCACGCCGACGACCTGGAGTACACGGACGAGCACCGCGCCCAGGCCCGTACCCTCGCACAGGCCTCGGTCGTTGACGGCGCCGAGCTGCGCCGCGAGGCCGACTCGATCGCCGAGCAGATCGCCGACACCCAGGATGATGCCGCCGCTTATGCTCGCGCGGCCCTGCCCGTCGACGAGGCCCTGGTCGAGGAAGCGCTCGAGGCCGACCGGGCGAACGACTGAGTCAGCTCACCGACGAGGCCGTGGCCGCCTCATGCGCGAGCAGCCAGGCTTTTCGCATCGCCTCCCGCCGCGTAGCCGCCCGGGCCGCCTGCCGCCACGACCCTGTGGCAGGGACGGACGAGGAGTAGAGGATTACGTCCTACCGCGCCGCCGACCGACTGAGCTGACGCGGGGATGCCTGCGCCTCGCAGCTGGGCGACGATCTGCCCGTACGTGCGCGTCGCGCCGTAGGGGATAGCGTCCATTGCCTCCCACACGCACCTCTGGAAGTCCGTGCCCGCAGGCGCGAGGGGAATGGTGGTGGGGGAGGCGTCCTCGCCCGCGAAGTATCCGTCGAGCCACGCCACCGCCGTGCCCAGAGCTCGCGCGTCGGCCTCGTCCCACCCGGCCTCGGCGAGGACAGCCTCCCGAGAATCGGGCGAGGTCAGGTCGAGCGCCGAGCGCGCCGAGGCCTCGTCGATGCCATAGGGGGAACCGAAGAAGCGCTGCCCGGCCACCCACAAACCGACGAGTGCACCGCCCCGCGCGGCCAGCGTGAGGCTACCGATGGGGGAGTTGTAGGTGGCGAGCGTCGGATCAGAACTGCTCGGGGTGATCTCGGTAGGCATACGCCCACACTGTCACGGCGACAGTGACAGCGCGAGTCCAGGCATCACGGACGGCGCTCAGTTCGTCACCCTCGAAGCCCTCCGCGAGGAGACGGTGACCGACCTCCACAGTGGGCGCGATGAAGGCGAGCACGTAGCGCAGGGGCACGAATGGTGTCGAGTCCGCCCCATCCGCCGCGTTCTTCGCTGCGGACATGTGCCGTGCGCCGATCAGGTACTGGTAGTCCAACCACGCCTGGTCACGCTCGCGCGTGCACATGTCGATGATCCACTGGGCGAAGCGCGGCTTTGACGCCTGCGCGTACTCGGGGTTTGGCTGCCCGTCCGGGTGCGCGGAATGTGCTGCCAGATACGTCTTTTGAGCCAAAATCCCACGCCACGTGTCGACCATTTCCATGGCATGGGGCGCCAGGATGGGTTCTGCTCGTGAGAGCAGCTCTGCGTCACCGGGCTGGACGTGTGCGGCGGCCTCGATCTGGCGTAGATCCTCGAGTGTGAGCGGGGATGTGGGGACGGCATCGGTGCCGTAGGTGTACCCCGACGAGTGGTTGTAAGCGGTCATGAGAACCTCCTTGAAACGATGCGTCGATTGTACAACGTGCTCTGCTCATGTGGATCTGTTGGACATCCGGTGATGGTGTAGGGGGCAGGTGGGTGGGGTGTGATACGCCGAGCGAGTTCGCCGCGCGCGTAGCCTGTGGTGAGATGGCAACGACGCAGGTGGGGTTGTCCGAAATACAATTGACTCGTGGACCCCCTTCTTATCGCTCTGGCCGGAATGCTCATCATCGTGGCATGCCAATTCATCGCGCCCAAGGTGCGCGTGGCATCCCCCCTGATCCTGCTGGTCGTCGGCTTGGCGATCGGGTTTCTGCCGCAGGTGGGGGCCATCGAGATCGAGCCGCATCTCATCCTTGAGATCGTGCTGCCGCCGCTGCTGTTCTCGGCGGCCGTGCGTATGCCGACCATGGACTTCCGGCGCGAGATGCAGGCCGTCGCGATGCTCGCGATTCCCCTCGTGTTCCTGTCCGCCTTCGCGGTCGGCTTCGTCATCAACTGGCTGGTTCCCGCCATCTCCCTGCCCTGGGGCGTCGCCCTGGGGGCGGTGCTGTCACCGACGGATGCGGTCGCCGTCTCGATTGCGAAACGTTCCGGCGTCTCCCACCGCATCATTACGGTGCTCGAAGGCGAAGGGCTCTTCAATGACGCGACCTCGCTCGTCCTCCTGTCCGCCGCGATGAACGCCGGCCTGGCCGCAGACGAGCACGCCCTCAACCCCGGCCTGCTCATTGGCAAGGTTGCCCTCGCGCTCGGTATCGCCGCCGCCATCGGATGGGTCGTCGGTGAAGTCGGCGTGCGAGTGCGCGCCCTCATCAAGGAGCCCTCGGCCGACACCGTTTTCTCCTTCACGGTGCCCTTCATCGCCTCGATCCCCGCCGAGCACCTGGGAGGATCCGGCCTCGTCGCCGCCGTCGTCGCCGGCCTGGTCGTCTCGCGCCGACGCGCCGCCACGATCTCGGCGACGAACCGACGTTTCTCCCAGCAGAACTGGCAGACCATGACCCTCGTCCTGGAGAGCGGGATCTTCCTAGCGATGGGCCTGCAGGCCTTCGGCATCGTCGAGGAGACCGCCGCGTTCTCCGGCGGCCTGGCCTTCGCCGCGTTCCTCGCCGTCACGCTCGGTGGGCTCATCATGGCAATTCGCGCCGTGTTCATCGCGGTTATGCTCGCCTGGCTGGACCACCGGCACAAGCGTCGTCAGCGCCGCTACGAGGCCGAGGCCGCGCGCATCGAACGCTTCGAAAAGCGCATGCACGAGGCGAGTGAAGTCGACGCGGACATGCTTGAGGCCCGCGACCTGAGCCCCGAGCACTGGGAGAACGCGCTCGCCCACTATCGCCGACGCCTCAAGCGCCGTGCGCGTCGCAACGCCATGCGCGGTTCCGACCTGGATTACTTCGAGAACGAACCGCTGGGACCGCGCGAAGGCAGCGTCATCGTGTGGGCGGGCATGCGCGGTGCCATCACCCTGGCCGCCGCGCAGACGATCTCGACGCACGCCCCGATGCGTGCGTTCCTGCTCTCGATCGCGCTGTTTATCGCGGCCGGGGCCCTCGTCATTCAGGGCTTGACCCTGCCTGCCCTCATCCGCATCGTCAAGCCGAAGATGGCGACGGGTGATATCTCAGAGGAGGAGCGCGGCAAGCTCCTGAAGGTGATGGGTTCCGCGCTGGTTGACACGGCCCTCGCCCAGGCGATCCACGAGGTCGACGGCCAGACCCTGCTCTCCGCCGGCGTCTCGCGCACACTGTCCCGGCTGGGACATGCGCTCACTGACGAGGCGATAGACGAGCATGCGCGGGTGGGGCGCGCCGCGGATCGTGTCCTCACGGACGTCCTCCAGGACGCAGCCGGTGATGGTGATGACGAGGCGCGCGATACCGTCGACATGAGCGAGGAAGAGGTTGAGCGCTCCTTCACGCGCGACCAGATCCGTGAACTGGCGCTGGAGGCGATCCACGCCCAGCGTGACGCGCTCCTGCAAGCCCGCGACGAGGGCATCTTCTCCTCGGCGGCACTGGAAGGCGCTCTCGCGCGACTCGACAACGAGGAGATCCTCCTGGTCTCCAGCGGCGGCGTCGGCCACTGAGCGTGCAGACGTCAGTCCGTCGTCACTCGCGAGGCGTAAGCCGGGTTCTCGCTCACCGAGTTGAGGGCCTCCTCCAGGCGCTGCGGGGTGACGACGCCGTCGCGCGCCAGGACGCGGTAGGTCTGGCCGGCCTCGTGCGTGAGCATGTTCGTCACCGTAAAGCCGTTGCGCTCGTAGAACGCCAGGCGTCGCACGCGCTGCTGGTAGTTCCCGGCCTCGCGAATGAGGGGCTCGATCTCGAGCAGCTGCGGCACGTCGCCGTAGCGCTCGCGGAAGCGGGTGAGGATGCGCGAGCCGTAGCCTGCGCTGCGCGTGCGACCGTCCACCGCGAGGAAGCCCAGGTAGAACAGGTCGGGGAAAGCGAAGGAGAACGTCAGGGCGACCACGTTGCCGGCCCCGTCCTCGCCTGCGGGAGGGACGGATCGATCCAGGCAAGAAATCGACCTCGTCGAGCGTGGCGCTCTGCGCCAGCTCGGGAAGGGGACCTGTTCCTCGGGCGGGAAGGACCGCTCGTAGATTTCCGTAACTTTGTCGGCGATCGGACCCTCGTTGGGCACGGGAATCTGGGTGAGGTCGGTCATGGAACCAGTCTACTCGCTTGGTCTGTTGCCTCCAGGGAGTGGGCCCGATGAACGAGGCCGGGGCGGGGTTTCGACCAGGGACTGTGGCGTGCGGAACTGTCGTCAGGGTCGGGTCAGGGGACGATCAGGGTCTATTCAGTGAACAGAGGCGGTCGGGCCGCGCGCTCGCTCGCCTAGACTTGCAGGCATAATCAACAGCAGATGTGAGGATGAAGCGTGCTAGAGCTCAAGGAGATCGTCAAGGCCTACCAGACCGCCAACCTCGTGCAGGTGGCGCTCAACAAGGTCTCCGTTGCGTTCCGCGACAACGAGTTCGTGGCCGTGCTGGGCCAGTCTGGCTCCGGCAAGACGACGATGCTCAACGTCATCGGTGGGCTCGATCGTTTCCAGAGCGGCGACCTCGTCATCGACGGTATTTCCACGAAGAACTACAAGGCGCGCGACTGGGATGCCTACCGCAACAATCGCATTGGCTTCGTCTTCCAGGCCTACAACCTGATCCCGCACCAGAGCGTTCTCGCGAACGTCGAGCTGGCCCTGACCCTCTCGGGCGTCTCGCGCTCCGAGCGCCGCAAGCGCGCGCTCGACGCCCTTGAACGCGTCGGCCTGAAGGACCACGTCAACAAGAAGCCCTCGCAGATGTCGGGCGGACAGATGCAGCGCGTCGCCATCGCGCGCGCCCTCATCAACGACCCCGAGATCCTGCTGGCCGACGAACCCACCGGCGCCCTCGACTCCAAGACGAGCGTGCAGGTCATGGACCTGCTGCGCGACGTGGCCCGCGACCGCCTCGTCATCATGGTCACGCACAACCCCGAGCTGGCCCACCAGTACGCGACCCGCATCGTCGAGCTGGCCGACGGCTGCATCGTCGCCGACTCCGACCCCTTCGTGCCCGCCGCCGAGGACCGGCGCGAGGCCAAGCCCGCGCGCCGTACCTCGATGGGCTTCCTGACCGCCCTGTCCCTCTCCTTCAACAACCTGATGACGAAGAAGGGCCGCACCCTCATGACCTCCTTCGCGGGGTCCATCGGCATCATCGGCATCGCCGCGATTCTCGCGCTGGCCAACGGTACGAACGCATACATCGCAAAGACCGAAGAAGAGACGCTGGGCGCGTATCCGCTGACAATCCAAAAGACCGGCATCGACATGACCGCCGCGCTGTCCGTGTCGGCCTCGGACTCCCAGGACTCCAAACCTGCGCCCGACGGCAAAGTCGGCGTCTCCAAGCTGCGCACTTTCGCCGACACGATCCGCGACGCGAAGACGAACGATCTGGCCTCGCTCAAGACCTACCTGGATAACAACGGCGGCGACATCAACTCGATGGTCAACGCGATCGAATACGACTACGACATCGTCCCGCAGATCTACCAGTCCGACACGTCCAAGGAGACCGTGCAGGTCAGCCCCGACCAGTCGATGAAGCAGATGGAGGCGGGTTTCGGCGGGGGTGCCTTCGGGTCGATGGTACAGACGAACGCCTTCTACCAGATGCCCGCCACGACCTCGCTGTACACCTCCGCGTACGACGTGGTCGCCGGCTCCTGGCCGACCGGCGCGAACCAGGTGGTCCTCGTCCTCGACGAGGACGGTAATATCCCCAACGTCTTCGAATACACGCTTGGCCTGAAGAACCACAAGGAATTCGATGACCTGATGCGTCAGTACTATCAGGGTGCTCTCACGGGCAAGAGCCAGTCCGGCGCGCAGTCGGGCACCCAGTCGGGGGCGAGCACCGCCACCTACGACTACTCCACGATCCTGGGCACCACCTTCCGCCGCGTCAACGCCTTCGACAAGTACACGTGGGACGACACCTACAAGGTGTGGACCGACCGCTCCTCCGACGCGGACTTCATGAAGAAACTCGTGGATGGCGGCCAGCAGCTGACGATCTCCGGCATCGTCAAGCCCAACTCCGACAAGGGCGGTGCCCTGCGTCAGGGCATCGCCTACACGCCTGCCCTGACCTACCAGATCATCGAGGAGGCGGCCGCCAGCCCGATCGTCAAGGCGCAGCGAGCCAAGCCCGACGTCGACGTGTTCACCGGCAAGACCTTCAAGGAACTGGCGGACAATCAGAAGAGCCAGTCCGGCGGCTTCGACATGTCCTCCCTGTTCACGGTGGACGAGTCCAAGCTCTCCGCTGCCTTCCAGATCGACCCCGACAAGATGCAGATGGACCTGTCGGGCCTGGACTTTTCCGGCATGGACCTCTCCGGCCTCGACTTCTCCAACCTCGACATGTCGGGCCTGGACCTGTCCACCATCGACCTGTCGGCCCTCGCCGCACAGTCCGGCGCACAGTCCGGCGCCCAGTCGGGCATGACCTTTAATCTGTCCGGCCTCGACTTCGGGGAGCTGAGCAAGGACCTGCCGCAGCTGGCCAACGTCGACTTCCCGACGATTATTCGCTCGGCCCTGGCCGACGGAGCCGTCAAAGATGGCGCCGCCGACTACCTGAGCGCGCAAGCCTCCCAGATCGCCCAAGGGTTCCAGGACTACGCCCGCGAGCAGATTGAGGCGGGAGGCTCGACGGATTTCGCGACCTGGCCTCGGCATACTTCTCCCAGCCCCAGGTGATGGAGCAGCTGCGAGCGGCGGTCTCCTCCGACCAGGTCGTCGACTCCCAGAAACTCGCCGCGAACCTGACGAAGGCACTTGGGGACGACCCGGCCCTGGCCCAGATCGGCACCGACGTGTCCACCCAGGTCATGAACGCGATCTCCGCGCAGATCGCCGCCCAGCTGGGGACCACCCTCACGAAGGGGGTGAGCGCCGTCATCGGCCAGGTCATGCAGGAAGCGATGACGAACGCGATGACCTCGATGATGACGCAGCTGTCGACCACGATCGGCAACCAGATTGGCGCCACCATGGAGCAGTTCGCCACCAACATGTCGAGCGCGTTCTCCATGGACCCGCAGGCGTTCGCCGACGCTTTCCACTCCAACCTGGATGAGAAGTCCCCCTCGCGGCCCTCATGGCGACCATGTTCTCCACGAACGTGCCGACCCTGGAGACGAACTTGAGGAACCTGGGCTGGGCGGATATCGCCTCCCCGTCGAACATCTCGATCTACCCCAAGTCCTTCGCGGACAAGGACAAGGTGAAGGCTGCCCTCGACGCCTACAACGCCGACAACAAGGCGGCGGGCGCGACCGACAAGGTCATCACCTACTCCGACGTCATGGGTGCGCTCATGAGCTCGGTGACCAAGATCGTCGACATCATCTCCTGGCTGCTCATCGCCTTCGTGTCGATCTCTCTCGTGGTCTCCTCGATCATGATCGCGATCATCACCTACATTTCGGTGCTCGAGCGCCGCAAGGAAATCGGTATCCTGCGGTCGATCGGTGCCTCGAAGGGCGACGTGTCGCGCGTCTTCAACGCCGAGACCGTCATCGAAGGTCTGTTGGCCGGTGTGATGGGCGTGGGCGTGACGTACGGGCTGTGCGCGATCGCCAACGGTATCGCTCACTCCTCCTTCAACGTGGACAACATCGCCCAGCTCTCGCCCGTCACGGCGCTCGTCCTGATCGGCGTCTCCGTCGGCCTGACCGTCATCGCCGGCATCATCCCGGCCTCACGCGCCTCGCGTCAGGACCCGGTCGAGGCCCTGCGCTCCGAGTGAGACACGCGGCCTCGTCCCACTGTGGGGCGAGGCCGTGGCGCGTTTTCGGGGTGGGCTCGCCTGCGCTAACCTGGACGTAACGCTTGTTGTAGCCGTGAGGAAAGAGGAATCATGCCCACTCCCGAGAAGCTTGCCACCGACGCCACCGTCGCCATCATGTTGGCCGACGGCTTCGAAGAGGTCGAGGCCCTGGCCGTCGCCGACGTCCTGTACCGCGCCGGTGTGCGCTCGGACCTGATCTCCGTGACCGACGCGCGCCACGTGACCAGCTCGCACGGCATCCGCGTCGTCGCCGACCTCATGCTCGAGGACGTGGACCTGTCCACCTACACCATCCTCTTCCTGCCCGGCGGCATGCCCGGCACCCTGAATCTGAAGGCCACGCCCGCGATCCAGACCGAGGTGCTGCGCCGCTCCGACGAATCGCAGCCCATCGCGGCGATCTGCGCGGCCCCCTCGATCCTGTCCGAGCTGGGTGTCCTCGACGGCCGCCACGCGACCGCCAACCCCGCGTTCATCAAGGCCATCGCCTCCGGCGGGCGATCGTTCACGAGAACCCGGTCGTCGCCGACGAGTTCATCATGACCAGCCGAGGTGCCGGAACCGCCCTCGAACTCGGCCTCGAACTCGTGCGCCAGCTCCTGGGCGACGAGGCCGCCGAAGAGGTCTCCCGCGGCGTCGTGCTCACGCGCTGACGCCCGCCTCGCCCCCCCTCGAAAGGACCCTTCTTCCGCATGAGCCCGCGTAAGCCTCGTCCCTGGCCCGACGCGCCCGCACCCCTGGCGGCGCCCGTGGTGGACAACCACACGCACCTGCCCACCCACGTCGGTGAGATCCCCAAGCGCGAGGGCGTGGCGCTCAGCCTCGAGGAGCAGCTGGACCGTGCCCGCGAGGTGGGCGTCACCCGCATGATTTCGAGCGCCTGCGAGCTGCCCGACTTCGACCCGATGATCGAGCTGGCGCGTGCCCACAACGGCGTGCGCGTCGCGATCGCGATCCACCCCAACGACGCGGCCCTGCACGCGGGCTGCGCCGAGCCCTCGCCCGACGGGCTGGTCCCCACCGTGCGCGACTACCACGTGCCGCTCGTCGAGGCGCTGGTCGAGGTCGAGAAGCGGCTGAACGATCCGATGGTCGTCGCGGTAGGGGAGAGCGGCCTGGACTACTTCCGCACGGCCGAACCCGGCCGCGAGGCGCAGAAGGAGTCCTTCCGCGCTCACATCGAGATGGCGCAGCGCGCTGGCCTGCCCCTCCAGATCCACGACCGCGACGCCCACGAGGACACGCTGGAGATCCTCCGCGAGTGCGCCAGCTCGGACCAGCGCATCGTCTTCCACTGCTACTCGGGGGATGCTGCCATGGCCGAGCACCTCGCCGAGCGCGGCTGGTACGCCTCCTTCGCCGGCCCCATCACCTACCCCGCGAACTCCGACCTGCGCGCCGCGCTCGCGGTCCTGCCGCGAGAGCTCGTCCTGGTCGAGACCGACGCTCCCTACCTGACGCCCGTCCCGTGGCGCGGATGCCCCAACGCCTCCTACGTCATGGCGCACACTGTGCGTTTCATTGCGGACCAGTGGGGCGTCAGCGAAGCTGCGGCGTGCGACCAGCTACGCGCGAACACTGAGGCGGTCTACGGCAGCTGGTGAGGGGCCTTTTCTCCCGTGATGACGCGGGTTTGACGAGGCCTTCGCGTCGTGTCGAACGGTGCCCACATGCTGGTGAATTGCGTCAAAATGGTCGCACAACGATAACAAATTGGTTACGGTGGGTGTGTCAGTCCAATTCGAGCGACTCGCCCGTACGCGCCCCGTCCTGCGGCACATGCGGTGATGTGACCCTCGAAGCGGAACCTTCAACGTCTGGAGACACGTGAGCGTTCAGCCCTCCCGCACAACCGTTATTTCCGTCGCCGCCGCGACGGCCCTCCTGGTGGCCGGCACCGCTGCTACCGCCATCGGCACCTCCTATCGTCACGTGACCGTCGAAGTTGACGGCGTCACCCACGACGTATCCGGCTTCTTCACGACCGCAGGCGACGCCCTGAACACAGCCGGTGTCTCCGTCGGCGCCCATGACCTCGTCGCCCCCGCCTCCGATCAGAGCGTTGCGAACGGCGATACCGTCGTCGTGCGTACCGCCACCGAATACAACGTGACCGTCGACGGCAACCAGACCACCGCTTGGTCCACCGCCTCGTCCATCCACGGCGTGCTCGCGACCCTGCCGGCGTCCGCCTCGTCGATGGCTGCCGACCGCTCCTACACCCGCGCCGAGATGCCCGTCGCCGAGGCCGGCGAGACGATCCACGTCATCGCCGATGGTGCCACGACCGACGTCGTCGCTTCCTCCGACGAGGGCACGACCGCGATCCTCGAGAAGGCGGGTATCAGCGCCGGTCCGATCGACCGCGTGACCCTGGAACACAACGGCGGCGAGGCCACCTTGCGCGTCGCGCGCGTCGTGCGCGGCAACGTGTCCTCCACGACCGAGATCCCCTACGAAACCGAAGAGCGTGAGGACGCCGAGGCCGAAGAAGGCACCGAGAAGACCGTCCAGGAGGGCGTTGCCGGCTCCGAGGTGACCCAGACCTACCAGGAGACCGTCGATGGCAACGTCACCGTTTCCGCCGTCCTGTCCACGACGCGCACCGAGCCCACCAAGCGCATCGTGTCGAAGGGCACGAAGGCCAAGAAAGCCGAGGATACGTCGTCCAGCTCGTCCTCCTCGTCTGATTCTTCGGGTTCCTCCGCTTCCTCCTCGGCTGCCTCTGCTCCTGCCGCCGTCTCCGGCGACGATGCGGCGATCTGGGCCGCCATCGCTCAGTGTGAGTCCGGCGGTAACCCCTCGATCAACACGGGCAACGGCTACTACGGCATGTATCAGTTCTCGCTGCCGACGTGGCGTTCCGTGGGTGGATCCGGCCTGCCCTCCGATGCTTCCGCCGAGGAGCAGACCATGCGTGCGCGCATGCTCCAGCAGCGCTCCGGTTGGGGCCAGTGGGGCTGCGCCTACAAGCTCGGCCTCGTCTGACGTGACATTGCCCGCTGGCGCGCCAGGACCCTGGCGTGCCAGCGGGCGCTCACGCTAAGCTGACCAGCAGTACCAAGAGCGAGTAACTGGAGAATTGTGAGCCATCATCTGAGCACCTCCCTGAGTGCGTCCGCCGCCAGCGCCCTGCACGTCCTCGGTGGCCGACTGCGCTCCTTTGCACCCTCCCCGCGCGTCGTTCTCGGAGCCGCGGCCCTGACCTCGGCAGGCGTCTTCGCTATCGCTGGCGTCGGCGTCGCCTCCTCGCACACCTCCGTCATGCTCGAGGTCAACGGCGTATCCCGCCCTGTCACCTCGTGGGGCAACACTGTCGGCGATGCGCTCAAGGCCGCCGGCGTGAGCGTTGGCAGCAACGACCTCGTGCAGCCCGGCCCGGGTGAGGCCGTGCGCGACGGCGACACGATCGTCGTGCGTACCTCCAAGGCCTACACGGTCAGCGTCGACGGGCAGACGCGCACCCTGTGGACCACGGCTTCCTCAGCGGACAGCATCCTCGCCGACGCTGCGCCGCTCGGCTCGGCTGTCTCGCTCGCGGCGGACCGCTCCTCGTCCCGCGATGAGCTGACCCCGCTCGTCTCGCGCGCCCGCAACGTCTCGGTCACGGTGGACGGCTCGACCCGCGAAGTCGCCGCACGTCCCGGCCAGGACGCGCGCGCCATCCTCGAGGCCGCCGGAGTCTCCGTGCACCCCCTGGATCGCGTCACCGTCTCCAACGGACCCACTGGCGAACTTACGATCAACGTGAGTCGCGTGACCCGCGGCGAAGCCACCGAAACCGTCGAAATCCCCTTCAGTGAGACGACGACGACCAGCGCCGACCTGTTCGTGGGCGAGTCCCAGGTGACCACTGCCGGCGTCAATGGTGCGACGACGTGGACCGTGTGGCAGGAAAAGAACGGCGACGAGGTCCTGACCTCCGTGCCGATCACCGAGCATTCGACCTCGCAGCCCGTCACCCAGGTGCGCAGCGAAGGAACGAAGGAAGCGACCCCGGCCGCGCTCGTTGCCGCGGGCATCGACCCGAAGGCTACGCTTGAGGAGAAGACCGAGGCGGACGGCACCACCTCCGTGCGCTACCGCGCGAAGCTCGGCACGATCTCCTCGAAGGAAGAGATCGCCGCTATTGCCGCTGACACGAAGAACGCGGACTCGGCTACCGCCGCCGCTGCTGCGGCTGCTGCCGCCGCGGCGGGTGCTGTGCCGACGACCTACTCGGGCGAAGACCCGCGTTCGCTGGCCAAGCCCCTCGTCGCAGCTCAGGGCTGGGGCGACAGCGAGTACCAGTGCCTGGTCCTCCTGTGGAACCGTGAGTCGCAGTGGAATCCCTACGCCGAGAACGCGTCGTCGGGCGCCTACGGTATTCCGCAGGCCCTGCCCGGTTCCAAGATGGCTTCGGTCGGCGCTGACTGGCGCACCAACCCGATCACCCAGATCAACTGGGGCATCGGCTACATCAAGGGCCGCTACGGCACGCCGTGCTCCGCGTGGGCGCACTCGAACACGGTGGGCTGGTACTAAATCGTGGTACTCTGGCGCCATTCGCTTAGCTAGTAATTGAGGAGAGGAGCTGTCCATGGCCAAGGGACACAAGTGTCCTTCATGCGGGCAATATACGCTTCAGCCGTACACCACGAATCAGCTGCGGTGCTCCCAGTGTGACACGATCGTTAAGAAGTGACTTAATGACTGTCATGCGATAACGGCATTGTTCGGGCTCCTACGATGTAGGGGCCCGAACTTCTTTTGAAATTGTGTCGTCTGGGAATCAGTGGACGCTGGGAACGGTATACGGATAGGTTATGAAGATGCGGATAGGTTGTGACGATACGGATAGGAAAATAACTATCCGCATGTCGATAACCTATCCGGAAGCGTGCAACCTATCCGGATGCGCGTGATCTATCTGCGCAGCACCGGTGTTGTATCACCTTGACACTTACCCTACAATTCCTGTGAAGGTTACCTAATATTCATCGCGGTTGTGTCAGTGAGGTCGTCATGGGTTTTTCCACCGTTGCTAAAGTGGCTGCATCGTTGGTCATCGCAGGTGCAGGATTCGCCGGTGGCATGAAGGCTGCCCCGGTATTCGGCGTCGGGGCCGGGGACCAGGGTGCGGAACCTGTCGTTACCGTTGACACGACTCTTGTGAAAAACTCTTTCGCCGACATCGGTGAGCTTGCCACCGAGTCGTACAACTTCACTCAGGTAGGGAAGTACTCGGAGGAGGGAACCAAGATCTTCGGCATGGAAGTGCCGGGCACAGGCGCCCATTACCTCATCACCTATTCGGGCGAGGTAAAAGCTGGGCTGGCTGACGTGAGCCGCATTCAAGTTCAGTCTGACGAAGAAGCTCATGTCGTGACAGTCACCGTTCCCGCTGTTGAGGTCCTCTCTTCAGCGATTGATCCTGCGTCTGTTGAGACCTACGACCAGTCTTTCTCCCCCCGTCAATCAGATTGAGGTTGGAGAGGTTACCTCCTTCTTGGCTGATCGCGAGGCCGCCGCGAAAGACGAGGCCGTCGCACACGGCCTGCTGAATAAAGCTCAGGATCGGTTGGGGGAGGTAGTCAAGGGGCAAGTGAACGCTGTCCTTGGCGAGCGGGCCACCAAGTATCAGGTGGAGGTCGTCGTTGCCCCTGCCCCCGCTCCGTGACGCTCTGAGCCTCACAGAGCGCCTAGCCGGAGCCTCGCGCTGCGGCTCGCGCCAAGCATGTAACCGGCCGAGCCTCACAAATATCCGAGCCTCACACCGTGCCCGTCCTTACTGTTCGGGGGTTGGTAAGCCAAGGGCTGGCCTTCGGGGCGCGCACATGCGGATAGGTTGCGAAGATATGGATAGGTAATGAGCATCCGGATAGCTTATTAACCTATCCGGATGCGGCTAACCTATCCGGATGCCTGGAACCTATCCGCGTAGAGTGGTCGCCATTGCCTGTCGAGGTCAAGTCCTGTCGCGCGGGTTCATGAGGCATCCCTGTGCTGTGCTGTCGCAATTTCGCATGCAATTCCCCGTCGAGTATTTCATGATCTGAACTACGGTCGTTGGAATCATGCGGTTTTGAGCCATACATAAAATCTGACCAGATTAAATTGCATGCAACATTGTCGGGGAAGGTGAGTTTGTGGCAAGCCCCGTGACGCTCTGAGCCTCACAGGGTGCCTAGCCTCGGCCTCGTCGGCCCCGTGCACTAGACTTGCCACCGTGAGCCGATCCTCCACTCCCCGTAACCAGCGCGATGCGCGCCGCCGCCTCGACCCGACCCTGCCCGAGGGCGCCGTCCCCTCTGAGACGGGCCTCCTCGGTCCCCTCGAAGTGAAGGCCATCTCCGAGGCGCTCGGTATTCGCCCTACGAAGGTGCTGGGCCAGAACTTCGTGCACGACGCTGGCACGGTACGCAAGATCGTCGCAGTCGGCGGCGTCGAGGAAGGGGACGAGGTCGTCGAGGTCGGCCCTGGCCTCGGCTCCCTGACGCTTGCACTCCTGGAAGTGGGCGCGCGCGTGCGTGCCGTCGAGATCGACCCGCCCCTGGCTGCCGCCCTGCCCGAGACTGTGCGCGCCCGCATGAGCGAGGCCGCCGACCGCTTCCACGTCGTCACCATGGACGCCACGGAAATCAGCGGCGTCGATGACTTCGGCGTGGACTGGCCCGCCCCCACGAAGCTCGTCGCGAACCTGCCGTACAACGTGGCCGTGCCGGTTCTGCTCAACATGCTCGAGGCCTTCCCCTCCATCCAGGTCGTCGTCGTCATGGTCCAGGCTGAGGTCGCGGACCGCCTGGCCGCTGGCCCCGGATCGCGCACGTACGGCGTGCCCTCGGTGAAGGCCTCCTGGTATGGCTCGGTTGAGCGCGCGGGGACGATTGGTCGCTCGGTGTTTTGGCCGGTGCCCGGCGTGGATAGTGCCCTCGTGCGCCTGACGCGCCTGGAGACCCCGCGCGGGGACGACGAGCTGCGCCGCGCCACCTTCGAGGTCACCGACGTGGCCTTCGGGCAGCGTCGCAAGACCCTGCGCGCGGCCCTCAAGAACTGGGCGGGCGGCCCCGAGGCCTCCGAGGCTCTCCTGTCGGCCGCCGGCATTGACCCGACGCGCCGCGGTGAGACTCTCTCGATCGACGAGTTCGTCGAGCTGGGGCGCGCCGTCATCGAGGCTCGCGCCAACGGCACCCCTCGAGGCGTCGACCGCGGCCCGCTGACGGCCGCTGGGAAGACAATCGGCAGGAAGAAGGAACGCCATGCGTGAAGTGCGCGCCAGTGCGCCCGGAAAAGTCAACCTGACCCTGCGCGTCGGCGCGCCCACGCCCGACGGCTACCATCCGCTCGTCACGGTCTTCGAGGCCCTGAATCTGCGCGAGACCGTCACCGTGCGCACCTCGAAGACGCCCGGCGTGCACGTGGAGACGATCGCGTACCTGCCCGACGGCAGCGTCGACGAGGCCACGACCCGCGCCATGGCGGACCTTGACCCGGCCACCCACCTGGCTGTGCGCGCCGCGCGCGTCCTCCAGCGCCTCGCTGCTGCGGGCCCCTGGGCGTCCACCGCCGCGGGCCTGAGCATTCGCGTCGACAAGCGCGTCCCCGTCGCCGGTGGCATGGCCGGTGGATCAGCTGACGCGGCGGCCGCCCTCGTTGCTTGCAACGAACTGTGGGAGCTGGGCCTGGGCTCCGAACAGCTGCAGGCGATCGGCCGCTCGCTGGGCGCCGACGTCCCCGCCTGCCTGGCGGGCGGCATCGCGCTGGGAACCGGGCGCGGCGACCACATGAGCGTCCTGCGCGAGGGGGACGAGGCCGGGGCTGGGCACCACTGGGTGATGCTCCTGTCTCGCGAGGGCCTGTCCACCCCCGAGGTGTTCCGCGAGTTCGACCGAGTGGACGCGGTCGGCGCGCCCGCCCTCGCCGAACCCACGCACGAGGAGGTTACCGCCCTGTGTGGGGGACCCGAGGAACTGAGCCACTGCCTCGTCAATGACCTGCAGGCGCCCGCCCTGCGCCTGCGCCCCGAGCTGGCCGAGACGATCGGTGCGGCGCGCCACGCGGGAGCCCTGGCCGTCACGCTGTCCGGGTCCGGCCCGACCGTCGCGGCCCTCGCGCGCGACGCCGAGCATGCCCAAGCCCTCGCGGCTACCCTGAGCGACGCACCCACGGTTGCGCGCGCGATCCCCACCCACGGGCCCGCCTGCGGTGCCCGCATCGAATCGACGGAGGCCATCTGATGGTGCACCTGCTCGGAACCCAGAACGTCGGTGCCCTCGCGGGATCCCGCAAGCTCCTCGAAGGGGTCACGGTCGGCCTCGACGACGGCAGCCGTGTCGGAATCCTCGGCCCCAACGGCGCAGGAAAGTCCACGCTCCTGCGCATCGTCGCGGGCACGCAGGAGCCCGACGGGGGAGTGGTGACCCGCCGCGACGGCGTGCGCGTCGCCGTCCTCACCCAGGCGGACACGCTCAACCCCGAGGACACCGTCATCCAGGCCGTTCACCCCGGCATGGAGGAGTACGAGTGGGCCTCCGACCCGGCCGTGCGCGACATCCACGCCGGCCTCCTCGCCGACATTAACCCCGCCGCGCTCGTCGACACCCTGTCGGGCGGGCAGCGCCGCGTCGCGCTCGCCCGCGTCCTCGCGGCCACCGCGGACATCGTGTGCCTGGACGAGCCCACCAACCACCTCGACGTCGAGGGCGTGGCCTGGCTGGCTGCGCACCTGAACGCCCGTTTCGCCCGCCCCGGCGCGTCCGGCGCGCTCCTGGCCGTTACCCACGACCGCTGGTTCCTCGACGCCGTGTGCGAGCACATCTGGGAGGTCGTCCCCGGCGTCGACCCGGGCGGCGACCGTCCGCAGATCGCCGGGCACGTCGAAATCTACGACGGCTCCTACGCCGCCTACACGCTGGCCCGCGCCGAACGCGTGCGCCAGGCCGACGTGGCCGCCGCCAAGCGCGCCAACCTGCTCACCAAGGAACTCGCGTGGCTGCGCCGCGGGGCACCCGCCCGCACCTCCAAGCCGAAGTTCCACATCGCCGCCGCTGAGGCCCTCATCGCCGACGTGCCGCCCCCGCGCGACAGTGTCGAGCTGGTGAAGATGGCGACCGCGCGCCTAGAGCAAGGACGTCATCGACCTCGAGGACGTCTCCGTGTCCTTCACGCGCCCCGACGGCTCGCGCCTGGACATCCTTGAGGGCGTCACCTGGCGCCTGGCCCCCGCCGAGCGCGTCGGCATCGTCGGCGTCAATGGCGCCGGCAAGACGACGATCCTCAACCTGCTGCGCGGCGACCTCGAGCCCACCTCGGGGCGCGTCAAGCGCGGCAAGACCGTCCAGGTCGCCACCCTCTCCCAGGACACGCACGAGCTCGACGCCCTGGCCGACATGCGCGTCGTCGAGGCCGTCGCCGACGTCGCCCAGACCGTCGTCGTGGATGGCAAGGAGGTCAGCGCCTCCCAGATGACGGAACGCATGGGATTCACGCGCACCCGCGCCTACACGCGCATCAACGAAATCTCGGGCGGCGAGCGCCGACGCCTCCAGCTCATGCGCCTGCTCATGAGCCAGCCGAACGTGCTGCTCCTCGACGAGCCCACGAACGACCTCGACACCGACACCCTGGCGTCCATGGAGGATCTGCTCGACACCTTTCCGGGCACCCTCGTCGTTGTCTCCCACGACCGCTACCTCCTCGAGCGCGTCACCGACCACCAGGTCGCCCTCCTCGGCGACGGCCAGATCCGCGCGCTGCCCGGCGGCGTCGAGCAGTACCTGCAGATGCGAGCCTCCGGCGACTTCGGGGCGTTTGGTGCCTCCGCTCGCGCCGACGAGGCCGGCTCCGCCTCCCGCGCCGCTGCGCAGCCCGCGGACGCCTCCTCGGGAGAGGAGAGCACGGGGCAGGGGGAGCGCTCGCGGCGGCGTGAGTGACGCTGCGGCACGGCGCGCGGCCAAGAAGGAAGTGGCCCGCATCGAACGCAAGCTGGAGCGCCTGCGCGCCGAGGCCTCGAACCTGGAGGCGAAGCTGGAGAAGCTGTCGATCCAGGTGGCCTCGGACCCCTCGGCGGTGTCCGAGCTGACGAAGGTCTCGGCGGCCCACCAGGACGTCCTGGCCGAGATGGACGAGCTGGAGGAGGCCTGGCTCGAGGCGGCGGACTTGCTCGAGTGAGTCGTGCTGTGATTAACTACAACGTTCGACTGAACAAGTGGTTGAACGAGTGGTGTTAGCCGCTCTCCATCCGATGAAGGAGGAGCGTGTTATGAGTGGACCTGGCTTCGGACTTGTTATCGGTGCACAAACAAAGCCGCAGGCTATGTTGTCGACTCGAAACCTCGCTCGGGGAAAACGCGCACACACAGTAGAGACAGAAATTAGTGGAGGACCTCTCTGCGAGCTGGACGATTCGTGCCGGAAAAGCTGCTGCGTGGAACCAGCAGCCAGGTGGAGCTGCACAGTTGCAGGTTATGAAGAGCGATGGTGAACCTGCGAGTGTTCAGGAACTTCTTGCAAAAGGCAATCTTAAGGGGAAGGCTAAACCCGTTGGAATTCATGGATGAATATGCATCAGTAATGAATCGATATGTGAAGATTGAAGTTCGCAATAGATTCAAGGAGGGGGGGGTGTTGATCTGTCTCTCAACTTTGGGAGTGGCGATGGGTGGCTGCTATGGCTAGAGGATGGCCAGTACTGCTTCGATGCGAAGGAGCGGGGGAAAAGTTAGGACAGGTGGACTGTTTAATTCGCAGTCAATTGAGTTGACACAAATTGTTATGGTGAATTGTACGGTACCCTACTTGCGTCATGCGCTGGGTTTTTCAAGCTTGTCTGTACCTAGTACAGTCGATGAGCTGCCGGTGGGCTGGTCAGTCAATAAGACTGCATCTGCTTGTTATAAGAGTATGAGAGGTCCGACGGGTGAGTTGCTTGAATTTGTGACTTGGAATCCGGCTCATTGTGTTCCACTCGCTTGGTTCTATGGTGTGTCTCCGTCTGAGCTGCTGCATGCATACATGCTTCCCTACGGTGGGCCGTTGCTTCGTCGCTGGCTTGGGCGCCCGTATCTGCGGTGAGGGCGGCTGTTTCAGGGGCCATCGTTGTTAGCTGACGGGCTCCTGGGGAGAGGGAGAATACAATGCTGAATGCTTTCAGTTGCTTTTTTGGCAGGATGGGCTCGGGGAAGAAAGACGACCCGATGGCCTTCCTGGACGAGTATGCAGCGGTCATGAACCGGCACACCGGGCTGAAGGTGTATAACGGCTTCAAACGGGGGCATACGGGTCTGTCGATCGATGCGGGGTTCGGTTCGGGAATGCTCCTGTGGTTGGAGGACGGGCAATACTGCTTCGATGAGGAGGAGCGTGGGAAGGTGGTAAAGGGTGGCATTATCGCGTCGGCGTCGGTCGAGTTAACGCAGAAGGTGATGGTCAACTACACGGTCTCGATTTTTGCGTCATAGTTTGGGGCTCCCGGCGTTGGGTGTTCCGACAAAAGTTGAGGAGCTCCCGGAGGGGTGGTCTTTGCATAAGGGGGCGGCTGCTCGTTACGACCGGCTGGATGGCCCTCATGGCGAGCGCCTTGATTTCGAGGCGGGAGCTCCGTCCTACTGCGTGTCCCTCGCCTGGCTCTACGACGTGACTCCCTCGGAGCTGCTCAAAGCGTACATGCTTCCCGACGGTGGGCCGTTGCTTCGTCGCTGGCTCGGGCGTCCGTATCTGCGGTGAGGGCGGTTGTTTCAGGGGCCATCGTTGTTAGCTGACGGGCTCCTGGTGAGAGGGAGAATGTAATGCTGAATGCTGTCAGTTGCTTTTTTGGCAGGATGGGCTCGGGGAAGAAAGATGATCCGATGGACTTCATGGATGAGTATGCGGAAGTAATGAATAAGTACGCTGCGGTAGAGGTGTATAACGGTTTTAAGAGGGGGTATACGGGTCTATCGATTACGTATAGTTTTACTTCGCGGGATATGTTGTGGTTGGAGGATGGCGTTTATTGTTTTGATCAGGAGGAGCGTGGGAAGGTTCGGAGGGGAAGGGTGTTCAATTCTCCTTCGATCGATTTGACGCAGAAGGTGATGCTGAACTACACGGTGTCAATCTTGCGGCACGCACTCGGGTTTGAGAGGCTTGGCTTACCGATAGAGGAAGACGAATTGCCGAGTGGATGGTCCTTGGAGAGGAATGGGTATCTGGAATACGTGTCTCTTAAGGGGCCTGATGATGTCAAGCTAGAGTTCAATACGGGTGAAGCGCGCTACTGTGTTCCGCTAGCGTGGCTTTACGACGTTTCTCCGTCTGAGCTGCTGCACGCATACATGCTTCCCTACGGTGGGCCGTTGCTTCGTCGTTGGCTCGGGCGTCCGTATCTGCGGTGAGGTCGGTTGTTTCAGGGGCCATCGTTGTTAGCTGACGGGCTCCTGGGGAGAGGGAGAATGTAATGCTGAGTGCTTTCAGTTGCTTTTTTGGCAGGATGGGCTCGGGGAAGAAAGATGATCGGATGGCTTTCCTGGACGAGTATGCGGCGGTTATGAACAAGCACACCGGGCTGAAGGTGTACAACGGCTTCAAACGGGGGCATACGGGTCTATCGATCGATGACGGGTTCGGTTCGGGAATGCTTCTATGGTTGGAGGACGGGCAATACTGCTTCGACGAGGAAGAGCGCGGGAAGGTAAGAAAAGGTGGCTTCTTTAGTTCGCCCTCGGTTGAGTTGACGCAGAAGGTAATGCTCAACTACACGGTCTCGATCTTGCGCCATAGTTTGGGCCTCCCAGTTCTGGGTGTTCCGACCAAAGCTGACGAACTCCCGCCTGGTTGGGTGCTTCAAGAAACTCCCGCGTGGAGTTACGTAGCTCTTGACGGGCCTGAGGGTGAGCACTTGGATTTTGAGGCCTCGGGGGCGCGTTACTGTGTAGCCCTCGCTTGGCTCTACGACGTGACTCCCTCTGAGCTGCTCAACGCGTATATGCTTCCCTACGGTGGGCCGTTGCTTCGTCGTTGGCTCGGGCGTCCGTATATTCGATGATGAGCTCAGCGGCTATGGCGAGATCATGTTGAAATGGGCGATCATGCGCATCGGTGAAAAAGCACGGTGGCGCCGCGGGTGGCCGCGAATTGATGTCCCTGGGGGGGCTGGAGAGTGTGTCGCCTCAATGGGGCTTTGAACAGCTCACCCCTATCACCGGTCGCCTCACTCTGGACGGAGCGTATATCCCGATGGAGATGCGCACAATCTTCCCGGTGCATCCGGAACTCAATCAACTGTCCCATGTGATGCAAATTGATTTCGATGAACTCCTCGCTGGATATATGGATCCATCAGGGGGTACTCACCTGCGTCAGTGGCTGTCTTGAAGTCGTTGGTGTCGAGATGGGGAGAAAGCGAGAATATGCATAGTTTCGGTTCGGAAGGGGAAAGGCGATGCTGAACGCGTTGGGGCGGCTCTTCGGGAGGGGAGGCTCAGGGGATAGGAATGCCCCGATGGCCTTCCTGGACGAGTATGCGGCGGTCATGAACCGGCATACCGGACTGAAGGTGTACAACGGCTTCAAACGAGGGGGCACCGGCCTGTCGATCGATGACGGCTTCGGTTCAGGAATGCTTCTATGGTTGGAGGACGGGCAATACTGCTTCGACGAGGAAGAACGTGGAAAGGTGGTCAAGGGGGGCATTATTGCGTCGGCATCGATTGAGTTGACGCAGAAGGTAATGGTCAACTACACGGTCTCGATCTTGCGCCATAGTTTGGGCTTCCCAGCGTTGGGTGTTCCGACGAAAGTTGAGGAGCTCCCGGAGGGGTGGTCTTTGCATAAGGCGGCGGCTGCTCGTTACGACCGGCTGGATGGTCCTCATGGGGAGCGTCTTGATTTCGAGGCGGGAGCTCCGTCCTACTGCGTGTCCCTTGCCTGGCTCTACGACGTGACTCCCTCCGAGCTGCTCAACGCGTACATGCTTCCCGACGGTGGGCCGTTGCTTCGTCAGTGGCTTGGGCGTCGCTATCTGAGGTGATAGCAATCGTGCCAGGAGGGGCGTCGCTGACGCGTCGCGCCGGCGGCAAGCGCCTTGCGCGCAGTAACGGCCGAGGGTTCGGCGCCTCATCTTCAATCTCTGCCACGCTATCGGAATCTCATATTTATAATTACAGTGCAAATATTGACTGTCGGTCTAATCCGCAGTATTCCGCAGTTCTTCACCGCGAAAATTTCTCAGCAACTCTTTTACAGTGGTACAAATCCGCTACTATGTGCCCGGGTTCCGCCGATAGGGCGGAGCATAGGAGCGAAGTGACGCCGTGAGCGCGCTTCAGGGCATGAAAAGAGGCTTGAGAGACATATGAAACGAGGACCCTTCATCGCAGGGGCGGCTCTGCTCGGCGTTGTCGCGCTGGTGCCTGCACTCGTCCCCAGTGCGGTTGCCGCCAACGATCAGTACGGTGCGAGCGTCCCCTACACGCGATACGAGGCCGAGGAGGCGAGCCGCTCCGACGGGACGACGCTCGAGCGCTCCGATGACCTCGAATCGACGGCTATTGAGGCCTCGGGCCAGTCCTACGTGGCCCTGAATGACAAGAACTCCTCTGTCGACTTCACGGCGTCGGCTGCTGCCAATGCCCTCGATCTGCGTTTCACGCTGCCGGATCACACCTCCGGTCGCGTTGATGTGCGCGTCAACAACGAGACGGTCGCTACCCTCGACCTCTCCTCCGAGAGCGCCTGGCAGTACGTTGGCGGCAGCAGCGTGTACGACGAGTCGGGAGCCGGCCTGAGGGCGCGCTTCCGTTTCGACGAGGTTCACACTCTGCTCGGCCGTCAGTCCAGAAGGGTGATCATATTCAGATCGTCAAGGTTGGCGACGATCAGAACTCCTACGGCATCGACTTCATTGAGCTCGAGCAGGCCGCACCGGCCATCGAGCGCCCCGAAGGCGCCGTGAGCATTGCCGACTACAACAATGCGCGACCCGGCGATGGCGTTGCTGACGACGCGGCTCTCGCCGCCGCCATGGACGCGGCTGCGAACACCGCGTCCAAGACGGTCTACATTCCCGCAGGAACCTGGGAATTCTCTGGCAAGATTGGCATTAGCCACCCCGGTCTGACCTTCCAGGGCGCGGGCCTGTGGTACACCAACATCTTCTTCACCTCCGATCAGGCGAAGGGTGGCGGCATCGTCTTCAATCATGGTGCGAGCAATGAGACGCTGACCGACTTCGCCATGTCCTCGAACCTGAAGTCTCGTTACAACCAGGAGGCTCAGTACAAGGGCTTCGCCGGTGCGGCCGGTGAGAACACCCGCGTCGCCAACGTGTGGGTCGAGCACTTCGAGTGCGGCTTCTGGATGGGCGACTACGTGGACGCCAGCCAGATGCTCTACACCAACGGCATGGTCATTGAGAACGCTCGCATCCGTAACAACCTGGCCGATGGCGTGAACTTCGCGCAGGGCACCAAGGACTCCACGGTTCGTAACTCCTCCGTGCGTGGCAATGGTGACGATGGTCTGGCTTCCTGGGCGAGCATCGACACGTATTCGCACAGTGAGGCACGTGTGGCCGAGGGTAACTCCTTCATTGGCAACACGGTTGAACTGGGCTGGCGAGCCTCGGGCATTGGCATCTTCGGTGGCAAGTCCCACGTCATCAAGGACAACCTCATTGTCAACAACTTCTCCGGCGCGGGCATTCGCCTGAACACTGTGTTCGATGGTCATAACTTCGACCTCAACACGGATCAGGGCATTACGATCGCCCACAACAAGCTGGTGCGTTCCGGTACGACGGATGACTTCTATGGAAAGACTCGCGGCGCGATTGATTTCCAGGAAGCGAAGGGCGAAATCCGTAATGTCACGGTTTCGGACAATCTCATCGTGCGCCCCTACGCCGAGGAGATTCGCGCGGACTTCGGTCTGGGTCAGGATGCCCTGTCCGCTCGCGGCATCACGCTGCGCGATAACAAGCGTGACGACGAGGCCATGGATACCGCGCAGGCGAAGGTTGTTAACTACGTGCTCGTGGGCGACCAGGTTGTGCGTACCGTTCCCGAGTCTGAGAACTACAGCCTCTACTGGTACCAGCGCGACGAGCGCGGCAATGACGGCACGATCAACCGCTACTGGGTGTCCAAGGCGGATGGCCTGAGCATCACCCCCGACATGGAGTACTCCGTGGAGGGCGGCAAGCTGGGTCTACAACGTGACGCTCGGCGACCTGCCCGAGTACCTGCCCGTCTCGACGACCGATTTCTCCGGTTCCTACAACTATGTTGCGGACCTGGAGCGCTCGCAGCCGGCCGACGATGGCACCACGATCGTGGTCCGTTTCTGGTCTGCGAAGTGATCGTTTCCTGATCAGCGGCTCTGTGCCGGATTCGCCCGTGCTGCCCCGTGCAGCGCGGGCGTTTCCTTGCCCTGAAGTGCATCGGGGTAGGTCTGCCATACAGGTGCAGTGCAGGCTCACCTACCCGAATTACGCAAAGGAAATGCCGCATTTATTTGCGTAATTAGTGACGGTGTGAATGCGAAAATAGCCCCGTCATGCCCCAGGAGTATCGTTGGAATTGCAACGAAAACTCGCCTCGTTTGGGAAGTGTTGCGAAAAGGCGTATCACTGGTGTCAACAGCGCGGCCAACCCGGTCGCGACCGGCTACATTCAGGCCCCACGGGGCCACGTTGAAAAGGACACTCTCATGGCAGATATGCCCCGCATCCTCGACTGCTCCGTCACCTCCTGCTCCTACAACAAGGAGAAGAACTGCGGAGCCGCCGCTATCACCGTCGGCTACTCGACCTCCTGCACGACCTTCATCCCGCTGACCGTCAAGGGCGGCCTCGCCAAGTCCGAGACCTTCGTTGGCGCCTGCCAGAAGGCCGACTGCGTCCACAACTCCGCGCTCGAGTGCACCGCCGCCGCCATCTCGGTCGGCGCGGGCACCGCTGACTGCCTCTCCTTCGAGGCGCGCTGAGTTTCACTCACAGACGAGGCCGTGGCAGGGATGACCCGCCACGGCCTCGTCGTATGGAAAGAAAGAAAAAAGTCAGCGTCCGTCGCCCGATCGCACCCGCAGCGTGGGGTGGGGGCGCAGGCCGCGCTGGCCGTTCCAAATGAGGTTGACGACGTGGGCGGCGACCTCGTCCTTCTTCATGCGCCGGTCATCGAGCCACCACTGGCCGACCTGCGCGATGAGGCCGACGAGCATCTGGGCGTACAGGGGAGACCAGGTCGTATCGAAGTCCGAGCGCTTGAACTGCTCGGCGATGATGTGCTCGACGCTGGTCGCCACGTCGCCCATGACCGAGGAGAACGAACCCGCCGCGCGATCCGAGGGGGCGTCGCGCACGAGCACGCGGAAGCCGTCCGTGTTGCGCTCGATGTAGTCGAGCAGTCCCAGGGTCGCGTTCTCCAGGATGAGGCGCGGGCGCTGCGAGGACTCCAGGGACGTCTGCAGGGAAGAGATGAGCGCCTGCACCTCGCGGTCGACGATGACCGCGTACAGGCCTTCCTTGCCTCCGAAGTGCTCGTAGACGACGGGCTTGGAGACCTTCGCGCGGGCCGCGATCTCCTCGACGCTGGTCGCGCCGAAGCCCTTTTCGGCAAACAGAGAGCGCCCCACGGCCACCAGCTGCTCGCGGCGCGCGAAGCCGCTCATTCGTGTCCTCTTCTCAGCCATGACCCCAGTATCACACGAGGCCTGGGCTGGGCCACGTGCAGACCACGCCGCGGGCACGGGGCCGCGTTTGAAAGCGCGCATGGGGTGCAGGTATCATCACAGTGGACGCATTCCGCCTTGGTGTAACGGCAGCACAGAGGTTTTTGGTGCCTTTAGTCTAGGTTCGAATCCTAGGGGCGGAGCGACCGGTCCCGATGGGACCGCAGACCCCGAGGAGGAACATGTCTCGCCCCGCCGCCGTCATCGTCCTGGCCGCAGGTCAGGGAACGCGCATGAAATCCGCTCTCCCGAAGGTCGTTCACCCCCTGTCTGGCCTGTCCATGATCGGACACGCCCTGCGCGCCGCCCATGGCCTCGACCCTCAGTACCTGGTTGCCGTGGTACGCCACCAGCGCGACGTCGTCGCCGCCGAAATCGAGCGCGTCCTGCCCAGCGCCATCATCGCCGACCAGGACGAGATCCCCGGCACCGGCCGCGCCGTCCAGTGTGGCCTGGAAGCACTCGATCAGGCCGTCGAGCCCGTCTCCGGCACCATCGTCGTCACCTACGGCGACGTTCCCCTCCTCTCCACGGACACCCTGGCCGAGCTGATCGCCACCCACGAGGCCGCCGGCCACGCTGTCACCGTCCTGACCTCGCGCGTCGAGGACCCCACCGGCTACGGCCGCATCATCCGCGATGCCTCGGGTACGGTCACCGCGATCGTCGAGCAGCGCGACGCGACGCCCGAGCAGGCCGCGATCAACGAGATCAACGCGGGCATCTACGCTTTCGACGCCGATTTCCTGCGCGCCTCCCTGGCGTCACTCGGCACCGACAACGATCAGGGCGAGGTTTACCTGACCGACGTCCTCGCGGCAGCCGCCCCCGCCGGACGCACCGCGGGTGCCCTCGAGCTCACCGACCACTGGCAGAGCGCGGGCGCCAACGACCGCGTTCAGCTGGCCGAGCTGGGCGCCGAGATGAACCGTCGCATCTGCGAGGCGCACATGCGCGCCGGCGTGACGATCGTCGACCCGGCCTCCACCTGGATCGACGTCGACGTAACGGTCGGCGCGGACACCACCATCTACCCCGGCACCTGCCTGCGGGGGACGACCGTCGTTGGGTCCGACTGTGAAATCGGTCCTAGCGCCACGCTGATTGATGCGGAAATCGGGGACCGCAGTGTGGTTCCCACCGCGTGGATCGGTCAGGGCTGCGTCGCAGCCGATACGATGGTTGCGCCATATAGCACCATCGGCACATTGATCGCGGCGCCCCCGCGCCTGATCCAACACAAGGAGAGACAACCGCATGAGCGGACTGGTGACCACCGGAGAGAAGAACCTCGTCCTCGTTTCTGGACGAGCTCACATGGACCTGGCTCACGCCGTGGGCGAGGAAATCGGATGTGGGGTCTCGCCGGTGACGGCCTACGACTTCGCCTCCGGCGAGATTTACGTGCGCTTCAACGAGTCCGTTCGTGGCGCTGACGTGTTCGTCCTGCAGTCCATCGCGGGCGACATCAACAAGTGGCTGATGGAGCAGCTCATCATGATCGATGCTGCCAAGCGTGCCTCCGCCAAGCGCATCACCGTCGTCGCTCCCTTCTACCCTTACTCGCGTCAGGACAAGAAGCACCAGGGCCGCGAGCCTATCTCCGCTCGCCTCATGGCTGACCTGTACCGCGCTGCCGGTGCCGACCGCATCATGAGCGTCGACCTGCACGCCTCGCAGGAGCAGGGCTTCTTCGACGGCCCGGTCGACCACCTCTTCGCCATGCCGGTCCTCGTGGACTACGTGCGCGGCCGCGTCGACCTGTCCAACACCGCTGTCGTCTCCCCGGACGCGGGCCGCATCCGCGTCGCCGAGAAGTGGTCGAAGAAGCTGGGTGGCACGCCCCCTGGCCTTCGTCCACAAGACCCGCGATACCACGCGCCCGAACGTCGCCGTCGCGAACCGCGTCGTTGGCGACGTTGCCGGCAAGGAATGCGTCCTCGTGGACGACATGATCGACACCGCCGGCACGATCACCGAGGCCATCAAGGTCCTCATGGACGCCGGCGCGAAGAAGGTCATCGTCGTGGCCACGCACGGTATCCTCTCTGACCCGGCGGCCCGTCGCCTCTCCGAGTCCGGCGCCGCCGAGGTTGTCGTCACCGACACTCTGCCGATCCCCGCTGAGAAGCGCTTCGATCAGCTCACCGTCCTCTCCATCGCGCCGCTCCTGGCTCGCGCGATCCGCGAGGTCTTCGAAGACGGTTCGGTCACATCGCTCTTTAACTGAGCGGCTCCCGCTTCACATCCGCCCTCGTCGTGAGGTAACCTATTGGGGTTGCTCCGGCGAGGGCGGATCCGTATCCGCCGTTATCGACAGGGCCTGAATCGAAATGCTGCGCGTTTCCTTCACTCTGCCGACACCGACGCCGGGCCTGAGAAACGAAGGAAAGACACATGAGCGACAACCCCGTCCTGATTGCCGAAGCTCGTTCCGAGTTTGGTAAGGGTGCTGCCCGCCGCGCCCGCCGCGCCGGCAAGGTCCCCACGGTCCTCTACGGCCACGGTGCCGAGCCCCGTCACCTGGACGTTCCCGGCCACGACCTCTTCCTCATCGTTCGCGGCTCCAAGAACGCCCTCGTTGAGCTGAAGATCGACGGCAAGACCCAGCTGGCCCTCGTCAAGGACGTTCAGGTTCACCCCGTGCGCCGCGACATCCTGCACGCCGACTTCCTGGCCGTCAAGGCCGGCGAGAAGGTCGACGTCGAGGTCCCCGTCGTCGTTGTTGGCGAGCCCACCCCCGGCACCGTCCACTCGCTCGACGAGTTCACCATCCTGGTGAAAGCCCCCGCCACCTCCATCCCCGAGCACCTTGAGGTGTCCATCGAGGGTCTTGAGGTCGGCTCCGCCGTCCACGTCTCTGACCTGCAGCTGCCCGCCGGCGTTGAGGTCGAGCTCGATCCCGAGACGGTCATCGTTTCCATCCAGGAAGCCGCCGCTGAGGAGGCTGAGGAAGCCGCTGAGGGCGAGGCTGAGGCCGCCGCCGAGGGCAACGCCGAGTGACACTCGCGTAGCATACGCTTTCCACGAGGGGGCGGGGCTGGTGCCTCGCCCCCTCGTCGTATCTGCGATACTGGGGGCATGAGTGACCTCCACGTGATTATTCCCGCCGGCGGAGCCGGCACCCGCCTGTGGCCGCTGTCGCGGCGCCGTCGTCCCAAGTTCCTCCTCGACCTGGCGGGCACGGGACGCACCCTCCTGCAGGGTACGGTGGACCGCTTGGAGGGGGTGGCCTCGTCGGTGAGCATCGTGACCGGCCAGGCGCACCGTGACGGCGTACTCGCCCAGCTGCCCGAGTTTGCTTCCTCGCACGATCGCACGCTCCTCATCGAGCCGTCGGGCCGCGATTCCATGGCCGCGATCGGCCTGGCCGCCTACGTCGTGCGCGAGCGCTTCGGGGACGACGCGATCATCGGTTCCTTCGCGGCCGATCATCTGATCGCCCGTCCGGAGCTGCTGCGTGACGCCGTCGAGACGGCGATCGGCGCCGCCCGCGACGGCTACGTTGTGACGATCGGCCTGACGCCCACCGAGGCCTCGACCGCCTACGGATACATCGCGCCCGGCCCTGCGCTGAACGGTGGCGACGAGGCCGGGACTGCCGACGCTGAGTGTGGCGCCCGCCGGGTCGCCGAGTTCGTGGAGAAGCCGGACGCAGATACCGCTGCCCGCTACGTGGCGGCGGGCTACCTGTGGAACGCGGGCATGTTCATCGTGTCGGCGGGCGTGCTCGCCTCCCATCTGGCCCGCCTGCTGCCCGACATGCACGCGCGCCTGGAGACGATTGCGCGCGTGGGGCACCCCCGCGTTCGAGGAGACGCTGGCGGAGAATTGGCCACATCTGACGAAGATCGCGATCGACCATGCCATCGCCGAACCCGTCGCCGCCGACGGGGGGTAGCCGTCGTTCCCGCTGATGCCGAGCTGGGATGGACGGACCTGGGCGATTTCGAGGCTCTCACCGGCATCGTTGCGGAGGCGGGCAACCTGGGTGAGGCGCTGCGCGTCGACTCCGACGGCGCGGCCGTCTTCGCTTCGTTGGGAGACGACAGCGAGGGGCCGCTCGTAGCGCTCGTCGGCGTGCCCGACGTGGCGGTCGCGCTCACTCCGGACGCGATCCTCGTCACGCGCCGCGACCACGCCCAGTCGGTGAAGGCGGTCGTCGACCAGCTCGCCGAACAGGGACGCTCCGACCTGCTCTGACGCGTCGTTTCCGCGCTGACTCACGCATACCCCGGCTCAGCTCCCGTGAGGGGTCGGCCTCGTCGCGCCGCGTTCGCTCTCGGGTGAGGTGCGCCGCCCCGCCCGCCGCGTGGGGGCGTGGGGCTGGTAGCGTGATTGGGAGCAAGAAGCCCCGACGAAAGGCATCACACGTGAACAAGCGGACCATCGCCGCCCTCGTAACCACCGCGACCGCGGTTACTGTGGCCCTTGGAGCTTGCTCGACCGCGCCCGCCGCCACACCCGCGGCCTCCGCGAAGGTCTGCGCCGCAATCTCCGGAGCCCACGGCGACGCCGCCGCGGACCCCGTCGCGGCCGCGCTCGCGGGCGCTGCGAACGACGCATCGGTCGCCTTCGAGGCTGCTAGTGGCGCGAGGCACCCGCCTCGCTGGTGACCTCCGGCTGCACGTTGATCGTGGGCGCGGATTCGACGATGGCATCGTCGATCTCTGAGGCCGCGCGCGCCAATCCGAAGGTGCGCTTCGCCCTCGTGGGCGCATCCTTCGTCGATAACGAGGTGCGCCGACCTCCCTGAAGAACGGGTCCATCGTCGACGTGGATGCCTCGCAGGCTGCCCTATCTGGCCGGCTACGCGTCAGCGGGTATGACGACCACGGGCACGCTCGCGGTCATCGGAGGCGCTCGCGACAACGTGACGAGCTCGCAGATGTCCGCGTTCTCGCAGGGGCGTGGACGCCTACAACCTGGCGAACGGAACGTCGATCAGCGTGCTCGGCTGGAACCCCGCGACGAGCGACGGCACCTACGCGGGCAGCGCCGACGAGGTGCGCGGCGCGGCCGCCGACTTCATCGCCCGGGGGCCGACATCATCGTGCCTTTCGCTGGCGATGCGAACGAGGGTGCTGCGCGCGCCGTCACCGAGGCAGCCAACCCGATGGTTCGCCTCGTGTGGTCGGGCCTGACGAAGGCCGATCTCAAGGGCCTGACCCGCGACGAGGCCCAGTCGGCCGAGACCGCGCCGATGTCCGGTCAATCCGGCGTGACGGCGACGCAGCAGGCGGACACGCAGTCCTTCGCGGACGCGTTCAGCTACATCCAGATCTCCAACGAGGTCCGCTCCGCCATCGGTGCGCCCGTGCTGACGGGCATCGTCGTCGACTACCAGAGTGCGATGGAGACGCTCATCGAGCAGGCGAACGCGGGCGCTCCCTCGTCCGTCGTGCCGGTCTCACTGGCCTCCGGTGGCGTTATCCTCACCGGATTCGGTGCCTACACGCCGATGCTTTCCTCCGACCTGAAGCTGGGGCTGTCCGACATGGCCGGTCAGATCGAGACGGGCGGCATGGTCATCTCCACACCTTTCGACGTGTGAGCTGACGGAATAGACGGTGTGCCCCGGGGATGCGTCCCCGGGGCACGCCTGTTCAGCGCGGTGTTAGCCTTCCAGTACTGCCAGTGCGGCCCCCGCGCTCAAACCGTCCGCGTCGAGGACGAAGGCCGGGTCCACGCAGTACAGGCCCGGGCCGTGTGGGATGGCCGGTGAGGTGGTCAGAGCGTTCGCCAGTGCCGCGCGGACATCCTGGTCAGGTAGGGACGTCGTGAGGGTGCGGCCATCCGCGGAGACGGTGAGGGACAGGGTGGCGCCCTCCTCGACGACCGGAACGCCCAGGCGCTCCAGGAGAGTCACCAGCAGGCCCGAGGCCTCGTCGACCGACACGGATGCCGGACGCGTGCCGGACGCCTCCACAGATGCGATACGGGAGGCGCAGCGGTCGACGTAAGCGCCGATCATTCCATCTCCCACGGACTCCCAGCCGTCCTCGGCACGCGGGAGGGATGCCTCATCCCCGAAGGCGGCCACGGCCTCGTCAATGAGCGCGAGGTCGGTGTCGGAGGCCAGCGCCCCCTCACGCGAGCGGTCGACCGCGCGTCCGCCCAGGTAGATGAGCGCCTCGCCCGACGCGCGCACGTACACTGCGCCGTCCGCCATGACCATGCGCACCGAAAACGCCGTGAGGGGAGCGGGGAGCGCGCGCGGCATGAGGAGGGCATGCCCGCCGGCCGCTTCGATGATCGCCGCGCCGTCGCGCGCGAGGTCCTGCCCCTGCGGTGCCTCGAAGCCAATGATGAGGCGGAAACGGCCGCCGGTGCGCGCGGACAGGAAAGAAGCGATACCCGCAAACAGCGACGGGCTAGCACAGCGTGTCATGTGCTGAGGGTAACACTGTGGGTGCCTTGCGTAAAAACCGGTATCGGGAACGAGGCGTGGGCGTGCCCTGATGCAACGGCGGGAAGACGCAGGTGGGGGAGGGTGTCGGTATCCTGGAGGCACCCACGAAGGAGGAACCATGCAGCTGACGAACGTGATGGATGCCGTTGAGCTGACGCGCCAGATGATCGACATCCCCTCGGTGTCGGGAGATGAGGGCCCACTGGCTGACGGCGTTGAAGAGGCCCTGCGAAGCGCCGGATTCGGGTCGGTCCCTGCCCTGGAGATCCTGCGCGACGGGGATGCCGTGTGCGCGCGGACCCGGCTTGGCCTCGCCCAGCGCGTGGTCCTCGCCGGCCACCTCGACACCGTTCCCATTGTCGACAACGTTCCCGGCCGCTTCGAGGAGCGCGACGGGCAGGCGGTCCTGTGGGGGCGTGGGTCGGTCGACATGCTCGGCGGTTGCGCGGCGGCCCTCGCGCTCGCCTGCGAGGCCGGGGTGGCCATCCGAGAGGGTAATGAAGCCGCGCTGAACGCCGATGTCACGTGGATCTTCTACGACCACGAGGAGGTCGCCTCCCATCTCAACGGCCTCGGGCGCGTCCAGCGCAATCATCCCGAGTGGCTGGCGGGCGACTTGGCGCTGCTGGGTGAGCCCACCGCCGCTCACGTGGAGGGCGGCTGCAATGGCACGCTGCGCGTCATCGCACACTTCCCGGGGCGTGCGGCTCACTCGGCGCGCGCGTGGATGGGGGTCAACGCGATTCACGCGATGGCGCCCGTCATTGAGCGCATCGCCGCGTACGGAAACCCCGTCGTCACGGTCGACGGACTGCAATTCCGTGAATCCCTGTCGGTCGTGCGCGTCGAGGGCGGCATCGCCAACAATGTGATTCCAGAGGCCGCGTCGATGACCGTCAACTACCGTTTCGCCCCCTCCACGCGTGCCGAGGATGCCCTGGAGTGGGTGCGTGGGCTCTTCGAGGGACGGGCGCCACGATCGAGGTCGACGACCTGTGTGAGGGTGCCAGGCCGGGCGCGGACTCGCCCCTGGCCCAGCGGTTCCTGTCCGTCGCGCGCTCCGTGGCCCGCGCGCAGGGCAGCGAGCTCCAGCTCAGCGCGAAGGTCGGGTGGACCGATGTCGCGCGCTTTGGCGAGATCGGCGTGCCCGCCATGAACTTTGGCCCCGGTGATCCGCTGCTGGCGCACACACGCGACGAACACGCGCCCGTATCGGATATTGTCAGAGTGCACGACACGCTGCGCGCGTTCGTGCTCGCATCGATCGGCGATGACGCCGACACACACGAGGAGGCATGAATGACCAAGCCGACGCACACCTATCGCCGCGGATCCGTCGTCCTACGCGGGGACCAGATTCCGCGCCTAACGGCAGACGCGTCCCTGCTTCAGTCCGAGCAGAGTGCCGACTGGAAGCACGAGGACCCGTGGCGCGTCCTGCGCATCCAGTCCGAGTTCGTTGAGGGCTTCGAGGCGCTGGCCGAGGTCGGTCCCGCCATCTCCGTCTTCGGGTCCGCACGGACGCGTCCCGAGGAGCCCCTCTACGAGTGCGCTCAGCGGATCGGCCACCTGCTCGTCGAGCGTGGCTACGCGGTCGTCACCGGCGGTGGTCCCGGCATGATGGAGGCCGCGAACCGGGGCGCCTGGGAGGCCGGTGGCACGTCCGTGGGGCTGGGTATTGAGCTGCCCCACGAGCAGGGGATGAATCAGTGGGTGAACCTGGGTGTTAACTTCCGTTACTTCTTCGCACGTAAGACGATGTTCGTGAAGTACTCCCAGGGTTTCATTGTGATGCCCGGCGGCTTCGGCACGATGGATGAGCTCTTCGAGTCCGCGACGCTGGTGCAGACGGGGAAGATTCGTTCGTTCCCGTTAGTTCTCGTGGGCACCCAGTACTGGTCGGGTTTGGTGGAGTGGATCCGTTCCTCGATGGTCGAGGCCGGAATGATCTCTCCGAGCGATGTGGACCTGCTGCGTGTCGTTGATGATCCGGAGGAAGCGGTTCGTCTCGCGACGGGTGCCTAGTAGTTAGTTCCCCTTTCTGAGGGTCCGAGAATTGCGCTCAATGCTGCGATAATCGGTCTAATTGATCGGACGGCCTATTTTCTTTTGATTTCTCTTTGCGAGCTGTTAAGGAAAAACGGCGCTTTTCCGGTAAAATGGATATGTTACCCCGCCTGTGGAGGCGCGGGCATAACTCTGAGAAGGAGTACTCTCATGGCAGCAATGAAGCCTCGTACGGGGGACGGCCCCCTGGAAGTCAGTGCTGAAGGTCGCGGTATCGTCATGCGGATTCCCACGGAAGGGGGCGGGCGTCTCGTCATCGAGATGACTCCGGACGAAGCTGCGGAACTCGCCAGAGCGCTCGGCGCAGCCATCTGATCCAATCATAGAAGCGGTGGGACAGGGTTCTCCTGTCCCACCGCTTCCTTGTCGTCTGGGGGCTCAGCGCTTGACTGCGACCGCCAGGCCGTCGCCGACGGGCAGCAGCGCGGGCACGAACTCCTCGGAGTCGCGCAGGTAGTTGACGACCTCGCGCGCGACAACGGTGTGCGCGTCGCGACGAGCCGGATCGGCAACCTGATCGTGCCACAGTGCGTGCACGAAGGCGATCGTGCCACCGGGGCGCAGGATACGAACGGCGTGATCGAGGTACTGCGGGGTCTCCTCCAGGTCACCGTCGAGAACGACCATGTCGTAACCGCGAGCGGCCATGCGCGGCAGAACATCGAGGGCACGCCCGGCGATCAAGCGCGTGCGGTGGGAGGACAGTCCCGCTGCGGCGAAGTTGCGACGCGCATGCCCCAAGAGCTCGGACTCGGAGTCAATCGTCGTCAGGACGCCATCGGAGGCCATACCATCGAGGATCCACAGCCCCGAGACGCCGGCACCGGTACCGATCTCGAGGACGGCGCGTGCCCCCGACACCGCGGCGAGCATGCGCAGGGCCGCACCCGTCCCCGGGGAGACAGGAGTGGCACCCATTTCCGTGGCGACGGCGCGTGCGGCGGTCAGCGCGTCGCTCTCCGCAACATAGTCCTCGGTGTACACCCACGTCTGGGCCTTGTCCGCCATCGCCTTGATCCTCACGTCGTATTGGTCGCCTCGGCGAGAGGCACGCACGCGCTGCGCCCTCCCCACGCATCAGCGTACAGGCGGCGTGACGTCAGGGCGCGGTGGCACTCCGATTCCCAGCGAAAACAGCGCGTGACGAGCAGTCAAAACCCCGGCCTCGTCAGGTGGACGAGGCCGGGGAAGAGCACGCGGGCTCAGTGCTGGATGGGGGAGACGCCCAGGGGGCGGCCCGCCAGCCCGCGATGCGCCGAGGAGAGCTGCTTGGCGAGGGCCGTCAGCTCCTCGGCGGCGGGACCGGAGGCGACGGAGACGGGCTCGCCGCGGTCGCCGCCCTCGCGCAGTGCGATATCGAGGGGTACCTGAGCGAGCAGCGGCACGGAGTAGCCGAGCTGGGCGGTCAGGCGCTGCGAAACGGACTCGCCGCCGCCCGCGCCGAAGATCTCCAGACGCGAGCCGTCGGGCTGAGGCAGGAAGGACATGTTTTCGACGACGCCGATGACCTTCTGGTTCGTCTGGGCGGCAATCGAACCGGCGCGCTCGGCGACCTCAGCGGCCGCGACCTGCGGGGTCGTCACCACGAGGATCTCCGAGTTCGGCAGCAGCTGCGCGATCGAGATCGCGACGTCGCCCGTGCCCGGAGGCATATCGATGAGCAGAACGTCGAGGTCACCCCAGAACACGTCCGCGAGGAACTGCTGGAGCGCGCGATGCAGCATGGGGCCGCGCCAGATGACGGCCTGGCCGTCGGGCACGAACATGCCGATCGAAATGACCTTAACGCCGCCGGCGCCCACGGGCGGGATCATCATGCCGTCGATGACCTGCGGGTCGTGGTCCACGCCGAGCATACGGGGAATCGAGAAGCCGTAGATGTCCGCGTCCATGACGCCGACCTTGAGGCCGTGCGCGGCGAGCGCGGCGGCCAGGTTCGCGGTCATGGAGGACTTGCCGACGCCGCCCTTGCCGGAGGTCACGGCGATGACGCGCGTGAGGGAGTCGGGACGGGAGAACGGAATCTCGCGCTCGGGGCGACCGCCGTTGAGCTTCTCACGCAGGGCCTTCTTCTGAGCGTCGTCCATGACGCCCATCTCGACGGAGACGTTGTCGACGCCGTCAAGGGCGCCGACACGCTCGGTGACGTCCTTCGTGATCTGGGTACGCAGAGGGCATCCAGCGGTGGTGAGCAGGACCTTGATCGCGACGGACGAGCCGTCGATGGTGACCAGGTCGGGGGTCACCATGTTCAGGTCGGTGATGGGGCGGCGGATCTCGGGGTCGATGACCTGGCCGAGAGCCGCCATGACGGAATCAAGCGTGACTGGCATGGACTCCACTCTACTGGCCGGTGTGCCCATCTTCTAGGGGACGAAGGGCTTCGTCTGACTCGTGATCGCTCTCTGTCTCATCCTCATGCGCCGAGGCGTTGGCGGCGTCCGCGGCGATCTCGGCACGCAGGTCCTCGAGCATGTCGCGCAGTTCGGAGCGCACGAAGTCGCGTGTCGCGACGTCCTGGAGTGCCAGGCGCAGGCCTGCGATCTCGCGGGCGAGGTACTCGGTGTCAGCGAGGTTACGCTCGGCGCGAATGCGGTCCTGCTCGGCTACGACGCGGTCGCGGGCATCCTGGCGGTTCTGCGCGAGCATAATCAGCGGGGCCGAGTACGAGGCCTGGGTCGAGAACGCGAGGTTCAACAGGATGAAGGGGTAGGGGTCCCAGGCGGCCTTCTCGCTAATTCCCGCGAGGATAAGGTTCGCGCTGATCCAGGCGACGACGAAGATCGTCATGTACAGGACGAACTTCGGCGACCCCATGAACGTGCGGTGGCCTCGGCGAAGCGGCCGAAACCGTCGCCGCTGCCCGACGAGCGGCGGAAGAACCACTGACGCTTGTCGATCGGGTTATCCAGGCGATCAGCCATCGATGCTCCTTGCCATCATGCGGTCGGTTACGTCGTCGTCGAAGTCTCGCCAGTCCTCGGGCAGCAGCTCGTCGAGGACGTCATCGACCGAGACGGCGCCGTGCAGGTGCCCGTCCTCATCGACGACGGGCAGGACGGTCAGGTTGTAGGTTGCGAGCAGACGCGTCACGGTCGCGATGTGCGCGTTGGGATCCACGGACTCGATGTCGCGATCCAGGATCGTGCCGAGCAGCGTCTGCGGGGGCTCGCGCAGCGCGCGCTGGATGTGGACCATGCCCAGGTACTGGCCGGTCGGCGTCTCCTGGGGCGGGCGTGCGATGAAGGCGACGGTCGCGATCGAGGCCGGGATGTCCTCGCGTCGCACGGCCGCGAGCATCTGCGCGACGGTCGCGTTGGGACCGAAAATGACGGGCTCGGTGGTCATGAGCGAACCCGCGGTCGACTCGTCGTAGGTCATGAGTCGACGCACGTCCTCGGCCTCTTCGGGCTCCATGAGGGCCAGCAGGGACTGCGCTTGTGCCTCCGGCAGCTCCGCGACGAGGTCCGCCGCGTCGTCGGGCTGCATGACGTCCAGAACGTCGGCGGCTCGGGCGGCTTCCAGCGCGGAGACGATCGCGATACGGTCGTCGTTGCCCAGCTCCTCGAGCACGTCTGCCAGACGGGCATCCGTCAGCTGCATGGCGACCGCCATCTTGCGGTCCTGGGGGAGCGTGTGCATGAAGTCCGCCAGGTCCGCGGGGCGCATGTCCTCCGTGTACTGCACGAGTGCGGTCGCCGCCTGGTTGGAGTCGGTCTTGAGCAGGCCGGAGACCTCGGACACGTCCACGGTGAGGGTCTCGCCGCTGCGCGTGAAACCGAGGGAGGACGTGCGCACGCGCTGGACGTGCAGGGTGGAGATCACCCAGTCCTTGGGGCGGCGCTGGCGCATCGCGACGTCGAGGATACGCACCTGCCCCGAGCCGTCGTTCATCGTGACGACGCGGTCGAAGAGCTCGGAGAGCACGAGCGTCTCGATGGGGCGCTGCGTGAACGAACGGATGTTGAGAAGGCCCGTCGTGATGACAGAACCGGACTCGATCGCGGTCACGCGAGTGAGCGGCAGGAAAACACGCTTACGCGGGCCGACCTCGACGACGAAGCCGATGACGTTGGCCTCGGATTTCAGCCGAAAGATGACAACGACATCGTGAATCTTGCCGACCTGGTCGCCCAAAGGGTCGAAAACACTAGTGCCAGCGAGCTTCCCGATGTACACGCGGCGGCCCTTGGTGCCTAGTTCAATAGATGCAATGCTCACCCTTACATCTTAGGCTGGTGACCACAGATGCGTACTGATGAGCCGGTCGCCGCATGAACAATGCGTTCCATGCCACCGAGGCCGGGGACGAAGGAGAAGAAATGGCTGTCGTGACGGACCCGCAGATGCCCACGGGCACCGAGGTCGCTTCCTACCAGACCTACGCACAGGCGCGTGCGGCCGTTGATTTCCTGTCGGACAGCGGATTTGACGTCTCTTCGATCACGATTGTGGGAACGGACCTGCACCTCGTGGAGCGGGTGACGGGACGCCTGACGATCGCCCGCGCGTCGATTTCTGGCGCGTCGAGCGGCGCGCTGTGGGGCGCCCTCGCCGGCATGTTCATGTCCGCAGGTCAGAATGCTGGCGGTACGGGAGCGTGGGTTGTGGGCGGCATCCTCGTCGGCGCGCTGACGGGCATGGCCCTGTCCGCTCTGGCCTTCATTATCCGAGGACGTAGCCGAGACCTGGTCTCCTCTCAGCAGGTTGTCGCCCTGCGTTACGCGGTCCTCGCGTCGGCCGACATCGACCGCGCCTATCAGATCCTGCAGCGCACCCCCGGCAACCGTGCGCGCGTCGTGCGCCCGCGCAGCGAGCAGGCGCGCCCGAAGAAGGATTCCGTCGGTTTCTTCCCCGATGGCCGCCCCGCTTCGGCGCGGCGACCAAGGACGGGAGGTGCCCGGGGCTCGCCCGACACCGATGCGCACGAGGCCGTGGCCACGCCTTCCGCGCCCGAGTCGCCAGCGCCCGCGGTGACCACCCCCGAGAGCGCGCCCGCCGCACGCGAGGACGCCCCGGCCTCGTCCCGAGAGGACCAGACCGAGGCGTAACCTCAGCGTCTTCGCGTGGCTCAGCGGGACTGAACGCGCGTGATCCACTCCTCGACGTCGGCGATCGTACGCGGAATGTCCTCGGAGATGCGCGTGACGGTGCCGTCGGCGTTCACCACGACGTCGTCCTCGATGCGCACGCCGATGCCCCGGTATTCCTCGGGGATCAGCAGGTCGTCGGCGCGGAAGTACAGGCCCGGCTCGATCGTGAAGACCATGCCCGGCTCCAGCAGCGCGCCCTGGTAGAGCTCCGCGCGCGCCTTCGCGCAGTCGTGCACGTCCAGGCCCAGGTGGTGGCTGGTGCCGTGCGGCATCCAGCGGCGGTGCTGCTGGCCCTCGGGGGACAGCGACTCTTCCGGGGTGACGGGCAGGATGCCCCACTCATGCAGGCGGGCGGCGATGACTCTCATGGCCGCGTCGTGCACGTCCTTGAAGCGGCAGCCCGGCTCGTTCGCGCGTGCCAGGGCGGCCTCGCAGGCGTCGAGGACGGCCTGGTAGACGCGGGCCTGGACCTCGGTGAAACGGCCGTTGACGGGCAGCGTGCGCGTGATGTCGGCCGTGTAGAGGGAGTCGACCTCGACGCCGGCGTCAACGAGCACGAGGTCCCCGTCGCGTACCTCGCCGTCGTTGTCGATCCAGTGCAGGGTGTTCGCGTGGTTACCTGATGCCGCGATGGTCTCATACCCCAGGCCGTTGCCCTCCTCGCGGGCGTTGGCAGCGAAAGCACCCTCGATGACGCGCTCACCGCGGCGGTGGCCCACGGCGCGCGGCAGGACGCGGATGATGTCCTCGAACCCAGCCTTGGTGACCTCGACCGCGCGGATCATCTCCTCGAGCTCAAAGGCGTCCTTGATGAGGCGGATCTCCGAGAGGTGTTCTTCGAGGGCCTCGTCCTCCTTGCGCGCATCCTCGCCCGCGGGCAGGGAGGCCTGGGCGCGCACCTCGTTCACCATCGCCTCGACGTGTCCATCCACGCCGCGCACGACGCGCAGCTGCACGGTCCCGGCGTCCTTGGCCAGCACGTCGCGCAGCGTGTCGATGTGGCGGGTCTCCAGTCCGGTCTGCGCGCTGACCTCTTCGAGCGAGGGGCGCGCGCCCACCCAGAACTCGCCGTAGCGCGGATCCGCGTAGAACTCCTTGGAGGAACGCGAGGCACGCGGCTTAAAGAAGAGCAGGGGAGTGTGCGTGCCATCCTCGTTCGGCTCCAGCACCAAGACGGTGTCCGGCTCCTTCTCGCCGCCCAGGCCCGACAGGTGCGCGAAAGCGGAGTGCGCGCGGAAACGGTAGTCGCAGTCGTTCGAGCGGACCTTGTAGGGCCCCGCGGGCACGACGAGGCGCTCGCCCGGGAAAGGGGCACCGGCCTTGAGGGCACGGTCGGTCAGGAAGTCGGCGACGCGCTCGCGCTCGGGCAGCTCAGAGGGGCGAGGCCCCCACCCGGTGCCAATGAAGTCGCGGAACGCGGAGGACTGGGGTTGACGGGATCGGTTTTGGCCGCGGTCGGCCATGGACTGGGACGCTTCTTCACTCATGGTCACTATTCTACGGCCGCTTCGTCCCGGGGAGGACCCGATGGTCATGACAAACCCCGGCTTCGTTCCCATCGCGCGGTGGGCGCGGGGACGAGGCCGGGGCAGGTCAGGTGGGAGAGGATCAGTCCTGGAGGGTGAGCTCTCCCGCGATGGACAGGTCCATCCAACGCTTGAAGTCCGCGCCGCGCTTGCCCTGCGAGAGCAGGAAGACGGTCTTGGCGTAGAGGGCCTCGAGCGTCATGTCGTGCGCGCCGATCGCGCCGAGGCGCGCCAGGGCGTTGCCGGCCTCGTAGTGGCCGAGCATGACCTCGGACTGGTAGCACTGGGAGGCGACGATGATCGGCACATCCGCGTTGGCGAGCTCGGTCAGGACATCCACCAGGCCCGGCTCGGACGCGGGGATGTTACCCACGCCGAAGGTGCGCAGGATGACCGCATCGGGGTGGGGCGTCGTCATCGCGCGCAGCCGTGCGGCGCTCATACCGGGAACCACGTCGATGACGGCGACATCCTGGCGCGTGTACGGGCTGGGATCGGTCCAGCCGGTACCCGGATGGGGAGCGCCGTACCAGCGCCACGGGGCACCCGTGCGTGCCATCGGGGACACGGAGGGCGACTCGAAGCCGCGGAAGGCCCACGACGAGGTCTTCGTGGCGCGGTTGCCCGCCAGGAGCTTGTGGCCGAAGAACAGCATGACCCCGCGAGCGCGCGGCGAAATCGCTGCGCGTAGCGCACCCGTGACGTTCGCCGACGCGTCCGAGCCGACGACACCGAGCGGGTACTGGGAGCCGGTCAGGACGACGGGCTTGCCCATGCTCGCCAGCGCGTAGGACAGGGCCGCGGCCGAGTAAGCCATCGTGTCCGTGCCGTGCAGGACCAAGAAGGCGTCTGCTTCGTCGGCGTGCGCGTTAATGTCGTCGATGATGGCCTGCCAGTCCTCGGGGGTAGCCTCCGAGGAGTCGATGAGCGGGTCCAGCGTCGACATGGAAATGTTCGACGCCAGCTCGATGCCCTCCAGCTGGGATCCAAACCACCCCTGCAGGTCAGCGCCGGGGCGCAGCCCCTCGGGGGAATCGACCATGCCGATGGTTCCACCTGCATACGTGACGTGAAGACGCACGGTCAGTCCTTTCGATCAGTCGCCCGACACCAGGGTCTCGTCACCCTGGAGCGAGGCGGCGGCCTCGTCGGTCAGGTTGCCGACGCGCCCGCGCACGAAGTACCAGCCGGCGACCATGAGGACGACGACCACACCGAAGAGTGCGAGGGTTGCGCGGCCTTCAAAGGTCATGACGTTCGAGCCGACGACCACCGCGAAGAAGAGCAGCGCCAGGTAGTTGGTGTAGGGGGCACCGGGCATACGGAACGAGGGACGCTCCGCCTCGCCGCGCTTGACCTTGCGCAGGAATGCCAGGTGCGAGATGAGGATCATCGCCCAGGTGCCGGCGATGCCGATGCCCGCCAGGTTCATGACGATGTCGAATGCGCTTTGAGGAACGAAGGCGTTGAGCACGACGCCCAGCAGGCCGAGCGACGCGGTGATGATGATGCCGCCGTAGGGCACGTGGTTCTTGTTCAGACGCGACGCGAAGCGCGGGCCTTCACCCACGAGCGCCATCGAACGCAGCGTGCGACCGGTCGCGTACAGGCCGGCGTTCAGCGAGGACAGGGCGGCGGTCAGGACGACGACCTGCATGATGTCAGCTGCGTGGGGCACGCCGATGCCGGAGAAGAACGTCGTGAAGGGGGACTCGTCGCCAGAGTAGGCGGTGTAGGGCAGCGCGAATGCGAAGAGCGTGACGGAGCCGACGTAGAAGAAGAAAATGCGGATGACCATCGAGTTGATGGCCTTGGGCAGAATTGTCGCGGCGTTCTTGGCCTCGCCGGCCGCGACGCCCACCATCTCGGTGCCGCCGAAGGCGAAGACGACGCCCAAGGTCAGGGCGAAGACAACGGGCAGAGAGAGGCGGGGAACCAGCCGCCGGACTCGGCAATGTTGTGCACACCCGCGGAGTAATCGCCGACGGGCGCCTGCGTGAGGATTGCCCAGATGGCGACGCCCATGAAGATAAGGATCGTGGCGACCTTGATCAGCGCGAACCAGAACTCAGCCTCGCCGAAGGCCTTGACGCTGAGCATGTTCAGGACGAACACGAGGGCCAGCGCGATGAGGGCGATGACCCACTGGGGGACCGCCTTTGAACATATTCCAGTAGTGCATGTAGACGGCGACCGCGGTGATGTCAGCCATGACGGTGACCGCCCAGTCCAGGAAGAAGAACCAGCCGGTGACGAACGCGCCCTTCTCGCCCAGGAACTCGCGGGCGTAGGACACGAACGCGCCCGAGGAGGGGCGACGGACCGCAAGCTCGCCGAGGGCGCGGACCATCAGGAACGCGAAGACGCCGCACACCGCATAGGGACAGCGCCAGCACAGGGCCGCCCTGTGCCAGACGGCCGCCAGCACCCAGGAACAGACCGGTGCCAATCGAGCCGCCGATGGCGATCATCTGGATGTGTCGGTTTTTCAGAGCCTTGTTGTACCCGGCATCTCCCGCGTCAGTCGCGGTGGACACCTGGGTCTGATCCTTGTCAGACACGCATGTACTCCAATCGGTGTTGAGGGAGGCCAAACGGCCGTGTGATGTCAGTTTCCTACAGTCGGCAGCTGATCGCTGCAGGTGATCCGGTGGCCACCATCGTGTGGGCCGCGGTGAGAGAACGTGCAGAAAACACGGTCAAGATCGGGCAAAAACCGGTTTTTTGACGAGGCGCGACGGCGCTCGTGGGGGCGTCTCTCGTGCGCGGTTGTGTGATGGGATTAATGGGGTAATCTCAAATGGTGAAGCGAATTGACCCCCATACTCATAGCGCGTATTCCGATGGGACGGATACGCCCGCGCAGCTCCTGGCGATCGCCGCGCAGGCCGGGCTGGACGCCATCGCGCTGACCGATCACGATACGACGGCGGGATGGGACGAGGCCGCAGCTGCCGTCTCAAGCGCCGGCGTGAGCCTCATCCGTGGTGCTGAGATGTCGTGTTCGTCCTCGGGGATCACCGTGCACCTGCTGGCCTACCTTTTCGACCCGACCAGCCCCGGCCTCGTCGATAATTTCCGTCGGACCCGCGAGGACCGCGAGACGCGTGCCCTACGCATGGTGGAGAACCTGTCGGCGGACTACCCGATCACGTGGGAGGACGTCCTCTCCTTCGCGCCCGAGGGTGGGCCTGTGGGGCGTCCGCACATCGCTGACGCGCTCGTCGCCGCCGGTGCTTTCCCTGACCGTAGCGCCGCCTTCGTGCATGCCCTGCACCCGTCGGGTCCGTACTACGTGCACCACTGGGCGCCCGACCCGGTCGAGGCCGTGCGCTGCGTGCGCGAGGCCGGGGGAGTGCCCGTCCTCGCCCACCCCCGTGCGCGCAAGCGCCAGCGGCTCCTTCCCGAGGCCGTCATCGCCGAGATGGCCCAGGCGGGCCTCTTCGGCATCGAGCGCGACCACCGCGACCACGCGCCCGAGGACCGCGCCGACGTCGAGCGCATGGCCCGGGAGATGGGCCTGGCGATGTTCGGCTCCTCCGACTACCACGGGACGGGCAAGCCGAACCGCATCGGCGAAAATACGACGGACCCGCAGGTCATCGCGGAGGTTGTCGCGCAGGGCTGCATTGAGGTGGTCGAGCCGTGAGTCTCTTCGACGTCACCCTCTTCGCGACCGCCTTCGCGACGCTGACGGTCATTATGGACCCCGTCGGCACCGTCCCGATCTTCCTGGGGCTCACCTCGCGCTTTACGCAGCCGAAGCAGCGTCGCGCCGCCGTCCAAGCCACGCTGGTCTCCTTCGGTGTCATCCTGACGTTCGCGATCCTCGGCGGGCAGATCCTGCGCCTCCTGCATATTTCTATGGAGGCCCTGCAGCTCTCAGGCGGCGTCCTGCTCTTCCTGGTCGCTATGGAACTCCTCATGGGTACCGACTCGTCGACGCCCGATACGGGGGACGAGGGCGTGAACGTCGCGCTCGTGCCGCTGGGGACGCCGCTCCTGGCGGGGCCCGGCTCGATCGTCGCGGTCATGGTGGCCGTCGGGCAGGCCGGCACCAACGTCGGCTCGTGGATTGCGGTCATTGTCGCCGTTGTCCTGGCCCATGTCGTCATGTGGCTCACCATGCGTTTTTCCCTGGTGGTCTCCAGATTCCTGGGGCCCGGCGGCATCATGTTGCTGACAAAGATCTCTGGTCTGCTGCTGGCAGCCATTGCGACGCAGCTCATCATGGAGGGAATCTTCCAGTTCATCGCGGCTGCTCACCTGGGCTGACCTGGGCATTTTCATGTTGTTTCGAGCCCGTCAAGCTCCCGTGTCACTGTGGTATGCGACGCGCCGAGGGGTGATTTGCGAAAATCTGTGCGTATCGGTCAGGAAGTGTTGTAGGGTGGGGGAGAACGCCGTGACACGACACGGCCTGCACTGGTCAGGGTCACGCATTCATCCCTCACCACATCCGTACCAGGAGTAACAATGAAGAAGACGACCTCGTCTCTGCTCGCCGCGACTGCGGCGCTCAGCCTGATCGCTGCCTCGGCTGGTGTTGCTTTCGCCGCCGAGACCCCCGTCACCGAGCAGCCCTCGACCCCGGCTACCGAGGCCCCTCCACCGAGACCCCCTCGACCCCGGCCACCGAGGATCCGGCCCCCGAGCCCTCGACCCCGGCCACCGAGGACCCGGCCCCCGAGCCCTCCACCCCGGCCGACAACAACACCGGTGGCTCCGCTGAGACCCCGACCCCCTCCAACGATTCTCCGGCTCCCGCCCCGTCGCCGATCAGGGTGGCGCAGGCGCGGCCTCCGGCCCCGTCGGCAACGCTGGCGTGTCCACCCGCGGCCAGATCGCGACCGGCAATGGCCCGGCCCCCGTTTCCGCTCGTGGCGGCATCCGCAACACGAACGCCCCGGCTTCGTCCGGTGCCCAGGGTGGGGCTGCCCCGACCCTGGCGAACACCGGTTCTGCCGCTTCGATCGCCGCTGGCGCTGGCGTCATCGCACTGGCTGGTGGCGTGACCCTCGTGATTGCTCGCAAGCGTCACTGAGGCGTCCTCGCCTGACAAGCATCGCGGGCCCGCTCGATAAGAGCGGGCCCGCGTTTTGTCTAGTTTGCGCAGATCGACGATGATTTATGCACAAATGTGCACCTAAGAACCTCGAATTTGCACCGAAAGATACCCGTTTCGCCTTGATTTGATGCGTGCGTCACAGGCACAATGGAAGTACCGAAAGTCACCATGAATTGAGCCCTCATGTTGAACCGGTGATGGAAAGTGGCACCGCTCCATCGAGGGGTGCCACTTTCCTGTATGCGCCCCTGCGGGCAGTGCCCCCGCAGGGGCGCTCCCTGTCGCCCGTGTCCGGGTCTGGTCGCCGAGTCGAGTGCTGTGCCTGGCATCTTTTGTGATGTTGTATCCGGGTGGCGTCTGGTGCCGGGCGATGCGATCTGTTGGAACGGATCTTTCGTGACAGGACCGTTGTCGTCACGTGGGACGAGTCTGGGTGGCCCGTGGTGCCCTCTAGCCTGTGAATCGCGTGTCTTGATGCAGCTGTTATCGCATGTCAGTGTGACGCACGACGAGCTGGGTGGGTCTTTAGTCATAGGGGGTCTCGTGGTGGTGTAGTCGGTCACGTGGGCGGGGGTGGTGAATCTCCCAGAGGGCGATCACAACAGGGAATTAGCTGCTCGGATCGGTAATCTCTAAGGTGAGGCCCGATCCCTATCCGGGACTCGCCGCTTGGCGGGAGGGCATAGACACAAAAAAGGAAGTCATATGACGCTGGATCTGACGCAGTCGCTGCCCTCGCATGTGCGTGCGACCTCCGGGCGCCCCGTTGAAGATTCGACTCTGATGGAAGTGTGGCAGGGTCTGTCCGCCGCAATCGTTGATCAGATCGCCGATAACTGGGCCGCCACCACGGAGCGTTACGCCAAGGGCCGTCAGGAACACTACTTCTCCGCCGAGTTCCTCATGGGTCGAGCCCTGCTCAACAACCTGTCGAACCTCGGCCTCGTCGAGAAGGCTCGCGAAGCCCTCGCCGCCTACGGCCTCGACCTCGGTCAGGTCCTCGAAGAGGAGCCCGATGCGGCTCTCGGTAACGGTGGTCTCGGCCGCCTCGCCGCCTGCTTCCTCGACTCCTGCGCCACCCTGGACCTGCCCGTGCGTGGCTATGGCATCCTGTATCGCTACGGCCTGTTCAAGCAGCTCTTCGACAATGGCTTCCAGACCGAGCATCCGGACCCGTGGATGGAGGAAAGGCTACCCCTTCGTCACCCGCCGCGAGGAGCTCTCCCGTATCGTCTCCTACGCCGACCTGACCGTGCGCGCCGTCCCCTACGACATTGCGATCACCGGCTACGGCACCAAGAACGTGGGTACCCTTCGCCTGTGGAAGGCCGAGCCCATCGAAGAGTTCGACTACGACGCCTTCAACTCCCAGCGCTTCACCGACGCGATCATCGACCGTGAGCGCACCATGGACATCTCCCGCGTCCTGTACCCCAACGACACCACGTTCGAGGGCAAGGTCCTGCGCGTGCGCCAGCAGTACTTCTTCTGCTCCGCCTCCCTGCAGGAGATCGTCGAGAACTACGTGCGTCACCACGGCACCGACCTGAATGGCTTCGCCGAATACAACGCCGTCCAGCTCAACGACACCCACCCGGTCCTCGCCATCCCCGAGCTCATGCGTATCCTCATGGACGAGCACGGCCTCGGATGGGAAGAGGCCTGGAAGGTTGTCTCCAAGACCTTCGCCTACACGAACCACACGGTTCTGGCTGAGGCCCTCGAGACCTGGGATATTCACATCTTCGACCGCCTGTTCCCGCGCATCGCCGAGATCGTCCGCGAGATCGACCGCCGCTTCCGCATCGACATGGCCGAGCGCGGCCTCGATCAGGGGCACCATCGACTACATGGCACCCGTCTCGGGCAACACCGTGCGCATGGCCTGGATCGCCTGCTACGCGTCCTACTCCATCAACGGCGTCGCCGCCCTCCACACGGAGATCATCAAGCGCGACACCCTCAAGGAGTGGTACGCGATTTGGCCCGAGCGCTTCAACAACAAGACCAACGGCGTGACCCCGCGCCGCTGGCTCAAGCAGTGCAACCCCCGCCTGGCCGCCCTCCTCGACGAGGTGACCGGCTCCGACGCGTGGGTCCGCGACCTCACCGTGCTCTCTGACTTCACCGAGGCTGGCACCGACGAGGTGCTTGAGCGCCTGGGCGAGATCAAGCACGCCAACAAGGTCGACTTCGCCGCGTGGATCAAGGAGCGCGAGGGCGTCGAGATCGACCCCGACTCGATCTTCGACGTTCAGATCAAGCGTCTTCACGAGTACAAGCGTCAGCTGCTCAACGCCTTCTACGTCCTGGACCTGTACTTCCGCATGAAGGACGATCCGACGCTGGACACCCCCAACCGCGTGTTCATCTTCGGCGCGAAGGCCGCCCCCGGCTACATTCGTGCGAAGGCCATCATCAAGCTCATCAACGCCATCGCGGAGCTGGTGAACAACGACGAGGACATCAACGGCCGCATCAAGGTCGTCTTCGTTCACAACTACAACGTCTCGCCCGCCGAGCACATCATCCCCGCCGCCGACGTCTCTGAGCAGATCTCGATGGCCGGCAAGGAGGCCTCGGGCACGTCCAACATGAAGTTCATGATGAACGGTGCCCTCACCCTGGGCACGCTGGATGGTGCGAACGTCGAGATTCTCGAGGCCGTGGGCGCGGACAACGCCTACATCTTCGGCGCGACCGACGACGAGCTGCCCGAGCTGCGTCGCCACTACGACCCCCGTTGGCACTACGAGAATGTCCCCGGCCTCAAGCGCGTCATTGACGCCCTGACCGACGGCACGCTCGATGACAACCACTCCGGCTGGTTCTACGACATTCGCCACTCGATCCTTGAGGGTGGCTACGACCCGGCCGACGTGTACTACGTCCTGGGCGACTTCGCCGCGTACCGTGAGACCAAGGACCGCATGGCCGCGGATTACCGCGACCAGAAGGCCTGGAACGCTCGCGTGTGGGCGAACATCTCCCGCTCCGGCCGCTTCTCCTCGGACCGCACGATCTCCGACTACGCTCGCGAGGTCTGGAAGATCGAGGGTGAGCCGATCGCCTGACGCGCTCGCGAGGGGAGGCCCGGAACCGCATGGTTCCGGGCCTCTCTTGTTGCCTGGAAGAGTGTCGTTGTATCGCTCTGTGGGCCAACTGTATTAGTGGATTGACACAGTTGGGTATCTGTGTCATTGTATTAGTGTATTAATACAGCAAGACAGGAGGGATGTATCGATGCGCATCGATGACACCCGCCCCATCTGGATCCAGCTGGCCGACAACTTCCGCGCCCGTATCACCGACGGCACGTGGAAGCCCGGCCAGAAGATCCCCTCCGTCCGCGACCTCGCCATCGAGGCCGGCACCAACCCCAACACCGTCCAGCGAGCCCTCGCCGCCCTCGACGACGAAGGCCTTACCGTCCCCAAGCGGACGGCCGGACGATTCGTCGCCACCGACGACAGCGCACTACGCGCCCTCCGCCAGGAGGACGCCCGCGCCGCGGCCGACGCCTTCATCCGCGCCTGCCGCTCCCTCGGCGTCGATGTTGAAGGTGCCCACGGCCTCGTCAACGAGCGCTGGAACGCGGACCTGTAACCCAGGAGGACACACTCTCATGACCACCCAACCCACGGGCGCGAGCGCGACCGGCCCAGGCCTCGTCGAGATCGTCGGCCTGACGAAGAGCTACCGCTCGACCCCCGCCCTGCGCGACTACAACCTGAGCCTGGAGGCCGGGCACATCGTCGGCCTCATGGGCCCCAACGGCTGCGGCAAGACCACGCTGCTCAAGATCCTCGCCGGAGTCCTCTCCGACTACGAGGGCGCCGTCACCATCGACGGGCACGCCCCCGGCGTCGCCACCAAGGCGATCGTCTCCTACCTGCCCGACGCCGACTTCCTGAACACCGACTGGACCGCTGCGGACGTCATCCGCGTCTACTCCACGTTCTTCGCCGACTTTGACGCCGACAAGGCCGCCTCGATGGTCGACTTCTTCGGCCTGCCCACCGACCGCCGCCTTGGCCAGATGAGTAAAGGCATGGGGGAGAAGCTCCAGATCAGTCTCATCATGTCCCGGCGCGCCCGCGTCTACCTGCTCGACGAACCCATCAGCGGCGTCGACCCGGCGACGCGCGACGTCATCCTCGACGGCATCCTGCGCGAATTCGACCCCGCCTCGCTGCTCATCATGTCCACCCACCTCATCTCCGACATCGAGCACTTCGTCGACTACGCGATCTTCATGAAGGACGGACAGGTCCTCCTCCAGGGGGACGCGGACGACCTGCGGGCCGCCCACGGCGATTCCCTCGACGCCATCTTCCGGAAGGAGTACCGCTGATGTACGCCAAACTGCTTGCCTACGAGATCCGGTCGCGCGCCGTCGCGGACGGCCGTTCCTTCGGTGCGTTTATCGCTATTATCGCGGTTGCTGCGGGAATCGTCGCCGCGGGGCTGCCGGGGATCAGCGGCTCCACCGTAGTGCTCGCCTATGCGCTGTGCGCGCTCACGCCGGTCGCCTGCGCGATCGCGGCCCTGGCCGACTACTGGAAGACCCTCTACGGGCAGCGCGGCTACTTCACGATGAGCCTGCCAATCTCCGGAAAGGTCATCTTCTGGGCGAAGAACACCCGCATCGCGATCGAGTGCCTCCTGGCCCTCGCCCTGGCCGTCGGCGGAATCCTCGCCGTCGCGTCGGCCGCCGCGTGGAGCGACGGCATCAGCCTCGCCGAGTACACGGCCGGACCGCGTTCCGTCGTGGCCGGAATGCCGACCTCCACCGTCGTTATCGCGATTGTGGTGCAGGTGCTCGTGTCGTTGTCGTGGCTGGTACAGGGCAGCGCCGTCATGTCCATCGGTGCGGAAGGGCGCTTCAATCACATGGGTTTCGGCGCGCCGATCATCGGTTTCGTTCTGCTGTACATCGTGAACCAGGTGCTTTCCACGGTTGGCACGTTCTTCCTTCCGTTGTCCGTCACGACTGATGGCCACTTCTCCACAGAGATTATGTGGACCTCGTACCTGGCGACGATGGGAACTGAGGGGCACCCGAACGTCATCGGCATCGGCTCCTATGTTCTCGTGCCCCTGTTCGCGCTGGCCATGGGCCTGTGGGCCTCTCGCTCGATCGAAAAGCACACGTCCTTGCGCTGATGGCGTGATGCGCTGAGGGGTAGTCGGCGGTGGGATAGGGTTGTGACATCCGATCCCGCCGCCGACTTGTCTGTGAGGAGCGCTTATGACCGCTGGAGGACCGCAGTTTAGCGCCACACCCCAGAACCCCGACCTGCTGCGGTGGATCGGCATTCAGGTCCTGCTTCTTGTCCTGGCTTGGGTAATTGGCATGGTCGTGCGGCGCCTCCTAGCCTCGCGCATGACGATGTCCACGGCCTCGGCGACCCTCACCGGCCTCGGGGGCCTGTGGGGCGGCCTGCTGGTCGCAGGCTGGATCTTCTCATCCTCCGACATGTGGCGCCCCGCGATGATTGGTGTGGCCGCGGCGGTGGCCCTCGTCGTGGTCGTCATCGTCTCCCTGATCGTCGCGTACCTGCACCCGCGCCCCGGCCTCGAGCCCATCGCCGAGGTTGCCAAGCGCGGCGAATCCGACTCCCTCGAATTCAAGTCGAGCGCCCGCTGGAACATGCGCGTCGGCAAGCGCGACGACGCCATGGAAACCGTCATTGCGAAGACGGTCGCCGCGTTCATGAACTCCGGCGGCGGCACCCTGCTCATCGGCGTGGACGACGACGGGCGACTCATCGGGCTGGGCCCCGACTACGCGACCCTCAAGACACCGGACGCCGACCGCTTCGAGCTGTGGATCCGCGACCTGTGGGGCCAGCGCCTGGGGACCAACGCGGCCGCGCTGCCGCTGCTTGACTTCGCCGAGGCCTCGGACCCCCAGGAGGGCTACGGGCCCCAGGAGGTATGCCGGGTGACGATCCCGCCGTCCATGCGCCCCGTGTACCTGAAGGGCCCCAAGGGCAAGGGTGAGGCCGAGCTGTGGGTGCGCGTCGGCAACTCGACGCGGCACCTCGAGGTCGCCGACGCCGTGCAGTACGTGGCCGCGCGCTGGCCCGAATCCGTGCGCGTCTCGCCCCTGACTCGCATCCGCCTGTTCCTCGCCATGAGCCGCCACCGCGACACCCCCACCCGCCTGCCGCGCGTTGTCGAGCGCGTGCTCACGGAGCGCGCGAAGCACGGGGCTTCGGGCGCTGATGGGGAGTAGGGGCGGGGTTAGACTGGCCCCAGGAACTCAGAGAGGAGAGTGGTGGGTGTGAGCCTGCGCAAGACCCTGCCCGCGGACATCGAGCAGATCATCGCCTCCGGTGACGTCGAGGCCGTCGCGCGAGCGGTCGAGCGCTGCGAGGTCGGCGCGTACCTTCGGGGGGCCGTCTACGAGCCGAGGCTCATGCACTTCCCGGCCTCCGAGGAGATCACGGACTTCCTGCTCGCGCGGGGCGAAGACGTCAATTCGCGCGACCGGTATCAGCGCACTCCGATTCACGCGCGCGTGCGGTCGCGATGCCTCGACCAGATTCCGATGCTGATCGCTCGCGGAGGCGACATCAACGCCCGCGACACCTCCGACCAGACGGCGCTGTTCGACGTCGTCGAGCGTTTCCCTGTTGCCGACGTGTCACGGATGATTGCGTGGGGCGCGGACCCGCTGGTTGTTGCCGACTCGCGGGTCTACGGGAAGGCGACGCTTGTCGAGAACGCGGTGTCCTGGCAGAACTTCCTGGACGCCCCACGCGCGCTCGCGGTGATTCGGTTGCTTCTGTCCGTTGGAGCACCCGTCGGCGAGCGCGTACCCGTGGCGCTGCGGGCCATGGACCGGATGCGCTGCACGTTCATCACGCACGGGCTGCCGGACCACCTTTCGCAGTCGCAGGTCGACGAGGCCTCGGCTGCGTTGGCGGAGCTGTGCGCCATGTTCGGGGTGGAGCAGCGCGAGGCCGAGCGTGCGCCCGTCGTGGGGGAGCGGCTTACCTTCGACGCGGGTGCGACGCCAACCCAGATGTTTAGCCGACTCTGGGACCAGCTGGTCCCCGACAGTGGCCAGTGTCAGACGCTGCAGGGCGAGGTCATCCGCATTGCGGGGCGGGTCGGCCACGAGGTGTACGACAACGGTGGCATCAACTGGGATCGCTCTTTCGGGAAGCTGCTGGACCAGTATCTGACTGTCGTGCGTTCGGGCCTGCCGATGCCGCCTGCCTCCGTGGCTCGGGCCGAGGCCGCCGTCGCCTCCCCTCAAGTCCCGTTCGATGTCCCTACCAGGCCGTCGACGACATCACGGAGCTGGCGGTGGCGTGGGTGCGTTTAAATCCCGTTCTTGTGGAGGCGGATCTGCCCGACGTGGGGCGGTGAGCGGGCTAGGTGTAAAGCTCGCGATGATACGCTGTTGGCATGGAGAAGCGTATCATTGGGTGGCTGCGACAAAGGCGTGTTGCAGTGGTGTATGGAGTGCTATGGTGTTGCTCGCTTGGAGTAATTGCAGTGTTTTTCTCCAAAACTCTCACTGCTATTTCATATCGTGCTGATGGGGAGATCGCTGAAGCCTGCGTTTCGATGTATGTAACTTCTATTGTCCTCAGTGTGAGTTGTTGTTTTTTTTGGATTGTCGATTCGTCGGGGGTGGCGGCGTCTTTGTGTCACGATGCAATTGCTGGTATTTACTATATTTCTAGTAATATTCCGGATTGTTTTTGATGTGCTTGGTGGAGAGAGCCTTGCGTTTGCTATTGGAGTATCTGCCTCTGGAGTTGTGTCGGTTTATGAAGTGTTCTTTATATGGGCGCTTTTTGTTGTAGGAGCAGGGCTCCAAATCGCCTTCATTTCTAATGAAGCCTGGCATCCTGAAGTGAATGTGCTTCACGGTGGTGTTCTCGTTATTGTGGGAATCCTTCTTCCTAAAATGCTCGATTCCCATTCACTGCTTCGTGCTCATTGTTACGAGGCGCAATGTGGTGAAGATGAGCTCGGTAGTATCATGCTGTTTGAAATGGCAATTGCCTACGCGGCGGCTCTGGCCGTAATGTTCGTCTTCGGGGTCTTTTCTTCGTCTATTCGTACTTCTATACGCAGAGTTACTGGGGAAAGTGAATTTGAAAGCGTAATGCATTCTGATGCTGTTCCATATCACTGTGATCGGGGTGTTTCCTTCAAAGCAGATAAGGAATTGCTTAATAAGTGTATTGATGGATGCGGACCTGGAACTGACTCCTCGCCCGTAAGTTTGCAAGTTTCTCCTGATGCTGTCGATGATCTGACTAAGTCTGTTGGATCGGACGAAGTATCAGTTGTAGCGAGCAAGACGGCAGATTATTCCAGTGGTTTGAGTAGCGTTGCTGCGCCCGCGCGGCTGATGGGTGCTGCTGTCAGTGGCCTCGTCGCCGGCGCGTGTTTCTTGGTCGCGAGCGGTCTCTTCGGTCGTCGTTGACTCGTCTCTCGTGTTGTCGCTGATGCTCTAGCGCTGAGTCCATAGCTGAGCTGTCGCAGACAGAGTTCATGGCGCGCATGCTTCCCCACAAATGTCGCATGCAATTCCCTTCCTGATGTTTCAGGTTTTGAAATCAAATCCTTGGAATCTCAACGTTTTCTGGATGTATCTGGAGTGGCGCCGGGGGGAATTGCATGCGAGATTGTGGGGGAACTATGTCGCGTGCTCCCGAGATGTTTGTTTGCTCGGGTGTTTGTTGTGCTGGCCGTGGTGGGTGCAGGCGTGATGAGTGTGTGTCTCGTGGTCGTGCCGGGCGCTTGTTTTTCGGTCGTGAGTCGTCTCTTTAGTCGCCACTGAGCTGCGTTGCCTTGCGCTTTGACTGGCGAGTCGGGGCGGGTCTCCGCAGTGCGGCTTGTTTCCAAGTGGTGTTACGCCACTTAGCGGGGTGTTACACCAGCTCGGAGGTGGTGTAATGCTCCCTAACTGGTGTAATGCTCCCTAAGTGGTGCAGAGCTGCGTGGCCTGGGCCTGCCGGACGCTTGTTGGGGTTGTTATGGAGCAGCTTTTCCGCGATGGGGCTTGTTGGCCAGTGGCATTGCACTAGTTAGCGCAGCGTTGCACTGGATAGTAGGCAGTGCAATGCTCTCCTATCTAGTGCATTGCTGCTGTATCTAGTGCAGCGCTGTACGGCCTGGGCCTGCCGGAAGCCGACGTGCCGACGCTGGTAAGGTTATCCGCGATCATGTTTGTTGTCGATGAGGCGGTGCACCCGATCCGTAGGCATTACACCCCTTCTGATCGGGTGCATCGCGACGTAACGGGTGTTTCGCGACGTAACGGGTGCAGCGCCTCTCGTTCGGAGCTGGGGTGAGCATGTCGAGGCCGTGTGGCTGCGTCCGAGGCGGACGGTTGGGGTCTGTGGGGAGGGAGTGTCCGCGGTTGGGCTTGTCGTGGGAGGTGGTGCACCCGATCTGTAGGCATTACACCCCTTCTGATCGGGTGCATCGCGACGTAACGGGTGTTTCGCGACGTAACGGGTGCAGCGCCTCGTTCGGAGCCGGGGTGAGCATGTCGAGGCCGTGTGGCTGCGTCCGAGGCGGACGGTTGGGGTCTGTGGGGAGGGAGTGTCCGCGGTTGGGCTTGTTGTGGGAGGCGGTGCACCCGATCCGTAGGCATTACACCCCTTCTGATCGGGTGTAGCGCGACGGATCGGGTGTAGCGCGACGGATCGGGTGCAGCGCTGCTTGACCTGGGCCTGTTGGATGCCGGCATGTGCAGTGTCAGCGAGGATATCCACGTACAAGCTTGTTACCGATGAGGTGTTACACCTGATCGGGAAGATTCAACCCCTTCTGATCGGGTTGAATTTTCCCTAACGGGTTGAATGTTCCCGATCAGGTTGAATCTTGCCGCGCCCTGAGGCCCCAAAACAGGGGAGGGGCCCAAGCCTTTCGGCTTGGACCCCTCCGCATGTCGTATCAGCGCAGCGGCTCTAGCGCCTCACTCGCCGCCCTTGCGGCGGCGGATGCGCTGCGGGCGCGGGGAGCGCGCTCAGAAGCAGCACCGGCAGCACCAGCTGAACCAGCCGCGCCACCATCAGCCGAACCCGAACGCTGCGAATGCTCGCCGCGGCCACGGCCACGCGTGCCGCGGTCGGAGCGGCCGCCCTTGCCGGCGTTCAGCGTGCGATCGCCGTCCTGGGAGCCGCGACGCGACCCGCGCGAACGCGACGCGTCGGAGGAAGCAGCCGAACCACCACGCGACGAACGACCGCGGCCACCACGTGAGCCACCACGCGAGCCACCACGCGAGCCACCACGCGAACCCGAACGCGACCCGGAACGGCCGCCACGGCCTCGTCCTTCGGAGTGGGGGGAGGAGCCGCCCAGGTCCTCAAGGACCTCGGCGTCCAGGCCCGCGCGCGTGCGCTTGGCGCGCGGCAGGCGGCCGGTCGTGCCCTCCGGGATGTCCAGGTCGGTGAACAGGTGGGGGGAGGTGTGGTAGGTCTCGAGCGGATCCGGCACGCCCAGGCCCAGGGCCTTGGAGATCAGCGACCAGCGCGGCGTATCGTCCCAGTCGACGAAGGTGACGGCCGTGCCCGAGTTACCGGCGCGGCCCGTACGGCCGATGCGGTGGATGTAGATCTTCTCGTCTTCGGGGCACTGGTAGTTGATGACGTGCGTGACGTCGTCGACGTCGATGCCTCGCGCGGCGACGTCGGTGGCGACCAGGACGTCGACCTTGCCGTTGCGGAACGCGCGCAGCGCCTGCTCGCGGGCACCCTGGCCGAGGTCGCCGTGCAGCGCGCCGACCGCGAAGCCGCGGGCGGTGAGGTCCTCGCCCAGGCGGGCGGCGGTGCGCTTGGTGCGGCAGAAGATGACGGTGCGGCCACGACCCTCGGCCTGGAGGATGCGCGAGACGACCTCCACCTTGTTCATGGCGTGAACGCGGTAGATGACCTGCTTGACCGTGTTGACGGTCTGGTTCTGGTCGTCGGGGTCCTGCGCGCGGATGTGGGTGGGCTGGACCATGAAGCGGCGGGCGAGTGCCACGACGGGGCCGGGCATGGTCGCGGAGAACAGCATGGTGTGGCGGTTCTCGGGGACTCGGCTGAGCAGCGTCTCGACGTCGGGCAGGAAGCCCAGGTCGAGCATCTCGTCGGCCTCGTCGAGGACGACGTTCTCGACGCCGGACAAGTGCAGGTAGCCCTTGCGTAGCAGGTCGATGAGGCGGCCGGGCGTGCCCACGACGATGTCTGCGCCGCGCTGGAGGGCCTCGATCTGGGGCTCGAAGGCGACGCCGCCGTAGATTTCGACGATGCGAGTCGACAGGTACTTGGCAGCGTCGCGCAGGTCCTGGGCGACCTGCTTGGTGAGCTCGCGGGTCGGCAGGATGATGAGCGCCTGCGGCTGGTTCGGGTTGAGAAGGTCCTCGTAGCCCTCTTCGTCGGGCGCGATGACGTCCTCGAGGACGGGGATGCCGAAGCCGAGGGTCTTGCCGGTGCCGGTCTTGGCCTGGCCGATGATGTCGTGGCGGTCCAGCGCGGGGCCGAGGGTGAGGGCCTGGATCGGGAAGGGGTGCGTGATGCCCTTGTCTTCGAGGGCGTCGACGATCGGGTCGGTGACGCCGAAGTCCGCGAAGGACTTCTTGTCGAGGTCCTCGCCCTTGCCGGTAATGTCCGGGGTGGCCTCTTCGACCTCGGGGGCTGCGGGCTTGATGTTGCCGAGGCGGACGACGCCTGCGGAGTATTCGACGGACGAGGCCGGGGTGGCCTTTTCGGTGGCGTCGACGTCGGGGGTGGGCACAGTTGCCTCAGTGCTCGTGTTGGTCACGATCTACCTTGTCTCCCGGGCTATTCCGGGGTTGGGGTCGGTGCCGATCGCGCATTATCTGGCGCGGGGATGCTCGTCCGCGCGTACGTGTTACTTATTCAAAAATGCGACCGGTCGTCCGGTTGTCGTCTTTCAGTGTAATCGTGTGGGAGCAGTTCGCGGGCGAGGGGCTGGTCACAGGGAAGACCGCCAAATGTCAAGAAGAGGGGCGAATGCACCACACCGCGCGGCTTGTCAGGCACTATGCTGGAGTCATGGCACACGAGTTTGATTCCGTCCCCGCCGACGACGCTGAAGTCCTTGGTATTCTCGCCTATTCGTCGCTCGCGTTTATGACGCGCTTGGCGAAGGACGGCGAGCAGGCCCCCACGTTTGAGGCCCACGTGGAGCATGCGCGCATGGCGGCGCGGTGCTTCAAGCTCTACCAGCAGCTGGAAGTGTGGAGCGAGCATCGCGGTTTTGACCTGCTGGCGGCCGCCGACGCGTTCTCGGGCGCGTACGACGATCTGGATGCGCGCACGCGACCCACGACGTTCGCGGAGCGAGCTGTCAAGACGTTCATTACGCGCGGCATGCTGGGCGACATGCTGATCCGCGTCGCGCAGGTGCACGGCCTGTTTGAGGGGATCGAGGACGTGTGGCCCTTCGAACAGGGACACTGGGTGCGCGCGCATCTGGGCCCGCAGATCGAGGCGGATGAGCAGTTGTCCTCGCGTCTGTCCCTGTGGGGTCGTCGCGTGGCGGGCGAGGCCCTTGGCCTCGTGCGCGCGACGCTGTTCACCTACCCGTCGCTGGCGGCGTCCCCGGAGAACGTCGATGAGATCACGGAGTACGTGATTAAGCGCCACGGGGAGCGCATGAGGGACATTCACCTGAAGGCCTGAGGCCGCAGGCATTGACGAGGCCGGGGTTCCTCGGGCGATATCGTGTCCGCTCGGGTTCCCCGGCCTCGTTCGTGTGGGCGCGATCAGCGCATCAGTGGATCGCGAAGCCGACGCGGCGCTCGGACTTGGCGGCGACCTGCACGTATGCGAGGGCCTGGGCGGGCACGAGGGTGCGCTGGCCCTTGGTGTCGGTGAGGTCGAGGACGCCGTTGGTGGCGGCAAGGGCCTCGTGAACCTTGGCCATGAGCTCGCTTTCGGTCATGTCGACGTCGAGACCGAGCTGACGCGTGTTGTCGCGGATGCCGATGAAGATCTCCATGATGACTCCTTGCTGGTAAATGTCGTCACGCCCATCATATGTGCCGCAGATGTGGGTGGGGTCTGCGAGTATTGCGTTATGAGCGAAATTCAGGTCAGGTTGCGCAGCCGTGGCGCCGATTGGTGGCGTCTGCCGGAGCTGAACGTCCGCCAGCGCGCGGTCGTGGAGGCGGCGTGCTCGGGCGATGTGATTGCGCGCGGCGCACCGTCGTCGGGGCGCTCGACGTGCGCGCTGGCCGTGTTCGAGCAGGCGGCCTCCCGGGGTCGCAGCGCGCTGATTCTCGCTCCCGATCGTACGCGAGCCGATGTGCTGACTCCGCGCGCCCAGGGGCTCGGCCCGGACGTGGTGCGCCCCGTGCGTACGCCAGCTTCCTTCGCGTATCAGGTGGTGGCCACGTGGCGCACCCAGCGCGACGTGCCGTTGGAGGGCGTGGAGCTGGTGACGGGCGCGGCCCAGGATCAGATGCTCGCCGAGGCCCTGGAGTCGGTGGAGGCGCCGTGGCCAGAGGATATCGGCCCGCAGATGCGCGCGATGCCGGCGTTCCGAGCGGAGCTTCGCAACCTGGTGGCCCGCGCGGGCGAGGCCGGGATGGACGCGTCCGCCCTGTCCGAGGCCGGGGCCAGGTTTGGTCGGCCGGAGTGGCAGGGGGCGGGCGCGATCATCGCCGCGCTGGAGGAGGGGCCCGAGCACTCCCCGGAGTACCCGCAGACCCTGCGTGTGGACCTGTCGCGCATCCAGGCGCTCGCGGCTGAGCTGATCGATGCGTGGGAGAAGGATGCGCCCTCTCGCGGGGTGCAGGCGCCCTGCCCGGTGCCCGACGTGGTGATCGTTGATGACCTGCAGGATTGCACGCCGTCGACGTTGACGCTGCTGGCAGCGTGCCGCGACGCAGGGTGCCCGAATCGTCGCCTTCTCGGATTCCGACGTGGCCGTGGCCGGATATCGCGGCGGCGAACCGCACCTGGACCGTAGGCTCGCTTCCCTCCTCGGCGTTGAGATTGCGGAGCTCGGCCAGGTCTACGACATGTCCCGTGCCGTGCGCGAGTTGGCGCGCCAGGCTTGCGCGCGCATCGCGCAGTCCGGCTCGCCCGCCCGACGCGAGGCCGGTGTCTCGGAGGATGCGCCGCAGGGGCTCCTGGTGACGCACCTGGGTGCCACGCCCTCGCAGATGGGTGCGCTCATCGCGCGTGCCCTGCGGGCCCACCACCTGCACGACGGCATCGATTTTTCGGAGCAGGTCGTCATCGTGCGCAGCTCGTCGATGGTCGCCGAAACTAGCCGCTACCTGGCGCGCGGGGGCGTGTCGGTCGCGGGAGGTAGCCGTGCCTTCGACTTCGCGACCCAGCCGACGACGCGCCTGCTGCTGGACCTGGTGACCACGCCGATGGGACAGAGTGACACGGAGGCGGCCGCGCGCCGCGAACTCGCCGAGCGCCTGCTGCCCTCGCCCCTCGTGTGCGCCGACGCCCTCGCCGTCCACCGCCTGCTGCGCCGTCTGAACGCTGCGCGCGCCCAGGCCGCCGAGGAAGCGGGCGACGAGGCCCCGCTGATCCCGCTGACGGCTGCCGACATCGTCAGTGACCCGCAGACGTGGCGGCCTGCCCTGAACAGGCTGAGCAGGCGGGCGGCAAGCGTGCCCAGGCCGCCTCCATGCTCGCGCGCCCCCTCGAGACCGCGGTACGCCTGTGGGAGCTGGGGATGAGCGGCGGCGTGCGCCCCAGGAGCGCCTGTGGTCGCTCTGGGAGGCCTCCGGGGTGGCTGGTGAGTGGCGCTCGCGTGCCATCGCGTCGGATGACTCCTCGGGCTGGTACGACGACCAGCTGGACGCCGTCGTGGCACTCCTACGTGTGGCCGACGTGTGGGAGCAGCGCAACCCCGCGGGCTCCGCCGTCCGCTTCGCGTCTGAGCTGCTGTCCGGCTCGGTTCCCATCGACACCATCTCGCGCGTGGGTGTGCGCCCGGGCGGCGTCGAAGTCCTCACTCCCGCGCAGGCGATGGGCCGCCACTGGCAGGTCGTCGTCCTCGCTGGCCTGCAGGACGGGGCGTGGCCGAACATGCGCCTGCGCGACCGGATCCTGCGCGCCGACCTGCTCGCGGACGCGGGCGCGGGTCGCGTCGCCGTGGGCGAGGATGGGCGCGAGGAGCTCATCGACTCGACGCGAGCTGCTCGGCGCGCGGTTTTGGACGACGAGTATCGCCTCTTTGTCGCGGCTGTGACGCGCTCGCGGTGCATTGTGCATGCCGGTGCGGTGCGCTCGGAGGACGCGGCACCCTCGGTGTTTTTTGATCTGGTGGCACGCATGGCGGGCACGCCGCGCGAGAACGACATCGTGCCGGTGGATCCGGTGGAGGCACCTCTGTCTCTGTCCGGGCACATCGCGGACCTACGGGCGCGCGCCGCCAACCCCGACGAGCCAGCCGATGCGCAGCTGGCCGCCACCCTGCTGGCACTCATGGCGCGCGAAGGTGTGCTTGCGGCGCAGCCGGACCGTTGGCTGGGGGCAGGCGGTACCCCGACGACTCAGGAGAAGTACACGGGTGAGATCACGCTGTCTCCCTCGCAGTTCGAGCGTGCGCTGTCGTGCCCGCTGCGATGGTTCCTCACCACCATCGGAGCCGACGGACCATCGAACGCTGCAGCCAGCTTTGGGTACCCTCGTTCACGCGGTCGCCGAGGAACATCCACACGGCACGCCAGAGGAACTGACCGAGGCGCTTGAGGCGCGCATCGATGAGCTGGGCTACAACCTGGACACGTGGGCGGGGCGCGTCGCCGACCGCCACGCGCGCGACATCGTGAACAACCTGGCGTCCTACGTGGAGGGCGTTCCCGGCCGGGTCGAGGTCGAGCAGTCGGTTTGCGCTGAGGTTGATGGCGTCACGATCCGCGGCCGTATGGATCGCCTCGAACACGTCGATGAGGGCGTGCGCGTCGCCGACCTGAAGACAGGAAAGAGCGGATATACGGCGAAGAACGTCCCCGATAACGCGCAGTTAGCGGCGTATCAGATGGCCCTGATCGCTTCGGGCGAGAAGGTCGCGGGGGCTCGCATTGCTCTGCTCGGTGGCGATAAGCCAAAGATCTTCGACCAGCCGGCTCTGGAGGGCGAGACCCTGCAGGAGTGGCACACCAAGCTTCGTGCGGTCGTGGCGGACGCGCGTGGACCCTACTTTGAGGCACGCCCCCTCGGAGACGGCGTGCCTGTTCTGTCCCTTCGATCGGCTGTGCCCGGCGCGCGAGCGCGGCCGCAAGGTGGTGGAGTGACGTGGCAAAGGATAGTGCAATGAATCTCGGTGCTCTGCAGATCCAGGCAATCGTCGATGCGACGAAGACTCCGACGCCAGAGCAGGTGCGAGTAGTCGAGGCCCCGCGCCGTCCCCTCCTCGTCGTGGCGGGGGCGGGGTCTGGTAAGACCGAGACCATGTCCATGCGCGTGCTCTGGCTCCTGGCGAACCATCCTGACCTGAGCCCGTCGTCGATCCTGGGTTTGACCTTCACGCGCAAGGCTGCGGGTGAGCTGGGGGAGCGCCTGCGCGAACGCATCCGCCTGCTGTCGCGCGAAATGCCGCAGCTGCGTGAGCGCCTCGACGAAGACCCTGTGGCACTGACATACAACTCCTTTGCGGAACGCATTGTCTCCGAGCACGGGATGCGCATCGGCCTCGACCCCGATTTCTCGATGCTCTCCGAGGCTGGCGCGATCGACCTGATGACTCAGATCGTCGAGGCGTGGCCCACCGACCTGGATGACACGCTCACACCGACCGGCGTCGTCGAGCAGGTACTGCACCTGGCAGGCGAGATCGCAGAGCACGGATACACGGTGGGCAGTGCTCGTGAGGCGTTGGAGGAATTCGGGCGCGAGCTGGAGCAGGTGGGGCGCGGGAACAGTAAGTCTCGCGATGCCATTGACGTGAATCGACGCCGCATTGCCCTCCTCGACCCCATCGAGGTCTACCAGCAGCGCAAGCGTGACATGGGCGTCCTGGACTTTTCCGATCAGCTGGTCCTGGCCACGCGCATCGTGCGCGAAGCTCCTGCGGTGCGTGAGTCTCTACGCGAGGAGTTCCGCGCGGTCCTCCTCGACGAGTTCCAGGACACCTCCGTCATCCAGATGGATCTGCTGTCGATACTCTTCGCGGATCACGCGGTGACCGCGGTGGGCGACCCGAATCAGGCCATTTATGGCTGGAGAGGGGCCTCGGCCTCGTCGCTGGAGTCTTTCCTGGATCGTTTCCAGACGGGCGCGCCCGAAGAAGGACAGACGCTCACGCTGTCGACCGCGTGGCGCAACGATGTGTCGATTCTGGACGCTGCGAACAGGGTGGCAGCACCCTGCGGGAGGTACCTTCCTTCCAGGTGAGCAAGCAGCAGCTGAAGGCACAGTCTCCGGTCCTGGTCCCCAGGGGCGGCGCGGGTTCAGGAACCGTCGACATTGCCTTCACGCAGGACTACGACGAGGCCCTGGGCGCGATGGTTGATTTCGTGCGGCGGGTGCGCTCGCAGCCGACTAAGGGCGGTCAGCGCCGGAGCGTCGCCGTGCTCAGTAGGCAGCGTCGTGATTTTCCGCTGATCGATGACGCGCTGCGCGAGGCGGGCATTCCCACGGAGATCGTCGGCCTGGGCGGTCTGCTCGATCAGCCGGCCGTCCAGGACGTGCGCGCCGCGCTGGAGCTGGCCTACGACGTCGAAGCGTCCCCGTGGCTCGCGCGTCTGCTGGCAGGCATTGACCTGGGGGCGGCCGACTTGATGGCTCTGGGTGACTGGGCTCGGATCCTGGCGCGCGGGGAGGGGGCAAGCCCGCACCAGGCCGTGCTCTTGGATGCTGTCGATAACCCGCCAGCGCCCGGTTGGGCGGCTGAGGGACATCCCGCGATCAGTGAGGAAGCAGTGCGCCGCGTGCGGCTGCTGGGCCAGCGCCTGCATCAGGTTCGTGAGGGCGTGGGGCGTTCCATCACCGAGCAGGTCGAGCGAGCAATCCTCATCATGGGCACGCTCGATGACGTGATCGCGGATCCGCTGTCGATGGGTGGGCGCGCGGCACTCGATGAGTTCATTTCTGTCGCTGCGGCATACGAGAAGGAAACGCCGGGTGCGTCCCTCGGGTCCTTCCTGGCGTATCTGGACATGGCAGAGAAACGCGAGGATGGGCTGGATGCGCCGCTGGGCGAGCCGGATCCGAACGCTGTCCAGATCTTGACGGTCCACGGCTCGAAGGGCCTGGAATGGGACGGGGTTGTTGTCTTCGCTTTGGCCGATGGCTCCTTCCCGATGCATAAGAGCAAAAGTCGGTCGTGGATCGACGATCCTCCCGCGAATACCGCATGGGTGACCAGTGCTGGTGCACTACCGCACCCGTTGCGCGGGGACCGCGTGGACCTACCGCCCTTCGAATTTGACGTTGATGGGGAAAGAACCCGTCAACTGCCTTCAAGAAGTGGCTGGAGGGCGAGTATGGCGCGTCCCTCGGGGAACACGCGGAGCGCGAGGAACGGCGCCTGGCCTACGTGGCGATGACGCGTGCGCGTAGCGCTCAGCTGCTGGTGGGTTCGTGGACGTCTGGCTTTAACAAAAAGGTGACGCATCCGTCGCGCTACCTGATGGAGGCCAGCGCGCAGTTGTTTGGGCATACTCCGGATGCCTCGTCTGGCTCGGTTGGTGCCATCGAAGACCCGCAGATGTGGTCCAACGGGCGCTGGCGTGACCTCGCCGGTGAGTCCTCGGTGGGGGAGGGCAGGTGTCTGATAGCCCCGATTCCGCATCAGGACGAAGACGATGAACCCGCCGCGGGGGTGCGCGAGTTCGAGACTTTCCCGCAGGATCCGGGGCCTTCGCGTCAGCGCGCCTCGGCAGCGGCGCAGGCAGTTGAGGCGCAGATTGACGCGATGCCTGAGGATCAGGACGTGTACGAGGCCTTGGCGCAGCTGGGAGATGACCCCGCGGTGCGCGATACGGTCGCTCTCATCGAGGAGTACCACCTGTCTCGGGAAACGCCGGTCGTCGACCTGTGGGCCGAGCGCGTTCCGGCGACGTCCGTGTCGGCACTCCTGCAGGATGCACAGGAGTTCGCACGCGATATGCGCCGCCCGATGCCCACGCGTCCCAGTTCGTTCTCAGCGCTGGGCACGGTGTTTCACGCGTGGGTGGAGCGCGAGCTTCACCTGGCCTCCGCGGACCCGGCCTCGGAGATCACTGCGGGTGCCGACGTGGTCGCGGGCGATGACACGGCGCTGGCTGGCGGCGACGATGGGGCGGAGGAGGCCCTGCTGACGGATGGTGAACGCGAGCGCCTAGAGCGGCTGCGCGAGAATTTCCGTGCCTTTGTGGCGGGAGTGCTGTCGGACTACCGGGCCGTCGCGATTGAGGAAGCCTTCTCGGTCGAGGTGGGCGGCGTGTCCGTCCAGGGCCGTATCGACGCCGTGTTCGAGCGCGTACGCGGCGATGGGCCGCGCTACCTGGTCGTCGACTGGAAGAGCGGCCGCCCGGTGACCGATTCGACCAAGCCCGACAAGGTCGCCTATTTCGTGACTCAGCTGCGCCTGTACCGGCGCGCGTGGGCGGCTCGCATGGGAGTGGATCCGGCGGAGGTCGGTGCGATGGTCGCCTTCCTGGCAGGCCCGTCGCACTACACGCTCGAGAGCCTGGAGGCCATGATTGGTGGCGCGGAGATTTCCCTGGATGAGGCGCTGCGAGGTGTGCTCGCAGACTAAAATCCCTCTTTAATCCAGCTGAATGAGTGACAGATCGGCAAGAGTTTGATGGAAACGATTGAAAACCCTGTTGCCTGCGTTCCTACGAAGTTTCATAGGATAGTGAGAGTTAATGGATGAATGTGATCGAAGTTAAAATCAGGGTTGTGTGCGCAGGTTGGGGAATGGTATAGTTGTCCTGTCAATTTCAATGACGAGAGACGGCACGTGAGGGTAGGTTCCCCAAACCGCGTTACAGAGAGGCGACGCGACCACTGGAACTCCCGGTGCCCTGACAAGGAAGGAGCGCATCGTGCGCCCCACTATCTCCAAGTTCCTCGCACTCGGTGCGACCGCCTCGGCCTTCGCCCTGCTCGCAGGCGCGTGCGGATCGGGAAGCACCTCGTCCAGCGGCGGTTCCGGTTCCGATCAGGTTCACCAGATGTACACCTGGGTCTCTACGGACAACGACCGCGCCCAGTGGCAGTCCTTCATCGATGCTGCCAAGGAGAAGGACCCTAACTTCTCCCTGACCTTCGACGGCCCGGCCTTCAACGATTACTGGACCAAGGTCAAGACTCGCATGGTTGCCTCGGATGCGCCCTGCATCCTGACCACGCAGGCGGCTCGTGCGCAGGAGCTCTCCGGCCTCCTCGAGCCTCTCGACTCCTACATGGAAGCCGCTGGCATTAAGGCCTCGGACTACAACGCTGCGATGATGCAGGGCATGACGGTCGACGGCAAGGTGCTGGCCCTGCCTTACGACGCCGAGCCCGACGTCCTGTACTACAACCGTGAATTGTTCGAGAAGGCTGGTCTGGCGGCCCCCTCGACCTCGTACACGACCGACCAGTTCCTCAAGGACGCCAAGGCTCTGACGGGGGACGGCAAGTATGGCATGGCGGTCAAGCCGCTCCTCCTGGGCAACGCGCCCGGTGACTTCGGCATTTCTTTTGGTGGACAGGTCTCCAAGGATGGCAAGAACACGCTGACGGATCCCAAGTTCGTCGAGGGCGTCCAGTTCGCTTTCGACCTGGTCCACAAGGAGCAGGTCGCGGTTGCTCCGAACGCTGCGGACAACGACGGCCCCGCGCAGACCGCCTTCACCTCCGGCACCGCCGCGATGATCGTGGACGGCCCGTGGATGTACGGCTCCTTCGAGAAGGAGCTGGGCGATAAGCTTGGCGTTGCGGTCATTCCGACCCCGTCGGGTCAGCCCCGAGCCGTCATTCAGGGGTCGGGCTTCGGTATCTCGAAGTCTTGCCCCGACAAGCAGGCCGCCTTCGACGTTCTCAAGCAGCTGGTCACCCCCGAGGTCATTGGCTCGGTGGCGGACAAGCAGGGAACCGTCCCCTCGGTCGAGTCCGCGATGGACAAGTGGGCCGCGAACAAGCCTGCTGACAGCGCCGAGGCGGTGAAGGTTCTCCTCGAGAACGGCACCCCGCTCGTGACGACCACGACGTGGAACCAGATCAACACGTCCTTCCAGCAGTACTCGCCCGAGGGCTTCCGCGGCACCAAGACCGCGCAGGATATCCTCTCCGATCTGCAGAACTCCGCCGGCTGAGTCCGGCTCCCCATTGACGAGGCCGGGGTGACCTGCTCGGGTTCCCCGGCCTCGTTGAGTGGGTCCTTTGGCGTTAGCGCTAACGACGATGGTTGGCGCTGCCCGGCGGGCCCACCACGGTCCCTGTGATGGAAAGGTGACACTGCTGATGAGCACTGACACTGTGACACCCGGCCGCGAGGCGCCAGCGGGCGCGGCGGATACGGGTGAGGCGAAGGCCTCGAAGCGCACGAAGAAGGCGCGCGACGCGGGTAAGCGCGGCGACGGCGTGCGCGCCCTCGTCTACCTGGCTCCGGGCATGACCGGCTTCCTGCTGTTCATCGTCCTGCCTCTGATCGCGTCCCTCGTGATCTCTTTCTTCGACTGGTCGCTCTTCGGGGGTGGCCGTTTCGTCGGAATCGACAACTACAAGCGCATGCTCAGCGGAGCGGACCCCGCGTTCTGGACGGTCATGCGTAACACCGTCGTGTTTGCGGCCTGCTACACGGCGCTCAACCTCGTGATCTCGATCGGCCTGAGCTACTGGCTCCAGCGCGTCCCGGAGTGGCTCAGTCGGATCCTGCGTGTCATTTTCTTCATCCCCGTGGTCACCCCGATGGTCGGTAACGCGCTGATCTGGCGCCTCCTGCTCTCCGACCACGGCGTCGTGAACTCCGCGCTGGGTGTCTTCGGGATCGAGCACATCCCATTCCTGAACAAGCCCGCTCTGGCGATGGGGTCGCTGCTGGTGATGAGCCTGTGGCAGGCCTGGGCTACAACATCGTGGTCCTGACGGCCGGGCTCAACGGCCTGAACACCTCGGTGCTCGAGGCCGCCACGATCGACGGCTGTAACGGCGTGCAGCGCTTCTTCAAGGTCGTCTTCCCGATGATTTCCCCGACCGTGTTCTTCTGTACGGTCATGACGATCATCGGTGCCTTCAAGGTGTTCGCGCAGCCCTATTTCCTGACGCTGGGCGGCCCGGGAGAGTCGACCAACACGATCGTGTTGTCCCTGTACCGCAACGGTTTCTCATTCGACAAGCTCGGGTACGCCTCGTCGATGGCGTGGGTTCTCTTCGTGATTGTCATGACGGTGACGGCCCTGCAGTTCGCGGGCCAGAAGAAGTGGGTGAACTACGATGCGTAGCAAAAAAACGACTGTCGACTGCTGTTTCGGTTGTCCTGCTGGGGATTGTTGGGGTCGCGTTCCTGTTCCCCTTCGCATGGATGGTCGCGACCTCCCTGAAGCCCACGACCGAGGTTTTTACCTTCAGTCCGACGGGCAGTGAGGTGGCGTGGGAGAACTATCCTTCCGCGCTGCGCTCGATTCCCTTCGGTCGGGTCGTGCTCAACTCGTTCATCGTGTCGTTGTCCGGCGCGGCCCTCGTGGTCGTCGTGTCGGTTCTGTCGGCATACGCGTTCGCGCGGCTGCGCTTTAAGGGGCGCGATCACCTGTTCATGCTGTTCTTGGGCACGCTCGTCCTGCCCCAGGAGGTCCTCGTGATTCCGCTGTACATCGGCATGCAGCGCATGGGCCTCGTGAACTCGTATTTCGCGCTCATCGTGCCCTTCGCGTTCGGGGCGTTCGGGGCGTTCCTGATCCGGCAGTTCCTGCTGTCCTTGCCCCTCGAGTTCGAGGAGGCGGCGCGCATCGACGGCTGCAGCGACTGGCAGATCCTCACGAAGATCCTCCTGCCCCTCTTGAAGGCTCCGATCACGGTGGTCGGCGTGTTTGCTTTCATCGACTACTGGTCCTCGTTCCTGTGGCCTCTCATCGTGGTCAACGATTCGACGCTGGCGACGATCCCGCTGGGCCTGCAGATGTTCTCGGGTGAGCGCGGCACCGACTGGGGTCCGCTCATGGCGGCGGTCACGATGACGACGATCCCGTCGATTCTGCTGGTCGTGTTCCTGCAGAAGCAGCTGGAAAAGGGCGTTACCCTGGGCGCCTTCGGAGGACGGTGATAAACGTGACCGAACGCAACGAAACGATGAGTGACGAGCAACGCTGGAGCTCGCTGGCTCGCCCGACCCCGCAGTGGTTCGAGGACGCCCCGCTGGGGATCTTCGTCCACTGGGGCCCCTACTCGGTCCCCGCGTGGGCCGAGGACCACGGCGAGCTGGGCGTCGAGGAGGACTGGGAGGCCTGGTTCACCCACAATTCCTACGCGGAGTGGTACTTCAACACGATTCGTATCCCAGGCTCCCCGGCCGCGCTGAGGCACAAGACCTGTACGGCTCGGCCTCGTACGACGCATTCCTAGATGCGTGGGATCCTGACGCGTGGGATCCGGCCGAGTGGATGCGACTCTTTCATCGCGCCGGCGCCGGGTACGCGGTGCTGACGACGAAGCACCACGACGGCGTGACCCTGTGGGATGCCCCCGAGACGGGCACACGCAATGCCGTCCGCCGCGGTCCGTGCACCGACCTCGTGGCGGGCTTTGCGAACGCCGCGCGCGACGAGGGGCTGCGAGTGGGCCTGTACTACTCGGGTGGCCTGGACTGGCACTATCGGCCCGCGCGTCCCATCCTCTCCGAGGACGATTGCAAGGACCTGTGCCGCCCGAAGGACGCCGACTACGCGCGCTACTGCTTCGTGCACGTGCGAGACCTCATTGACCGCTACCAGCCCGACGTCATCTGGAACGACATCGACTGGCCGGATGGGGGGAAGAACTTCGGTCCCTACGGCTTGGGGACGCTCTTCGAGTACTTCTACGCGAAGCGTCCCGAGGGTGTCACGAACGACCGCTACGGCGGTGTCCACGCGGATTACCTGACCAGCGAGTATCAGCACATGGGAGACTCGGAGACGAGCGGCAAGCCGTGGGAGAACTGCCGAGGCGTCGGTCTGTCCTTCGGCTACAATCGTGCCGAGAGTGAGGACCAGTACCTCAGCGGTGCGGCTGCTGTCCGTCACCTGGTGGATGTGGTCTCGCGCGGCGGGCGCCTCCTCCTCAACGTGGGCCCGCGCGCCGACGGTACGATCCCGCGCGAGCAGCGCGAATGTCTCGAGGGCCTGGGCGCGTGGAACGATTTGTACGGCTCGGAATTGCGCGGCGTGCGTGCGCTGCCGGTCGCGGATATCGAGGCCGTCACCGCGCGCTCGACCGAGGACGAGGCCTGGGTGCGCCTCCTCGCGCACGAGGATCACGTCGCGTTGGTGGCGGACGCGTCTGTTACGACGGTGTCGGGTTTGCCGAGCGGATTCGACTACTCGCGTTCCGCGATTCTCACGCCGGGCGCGGCGTGCTCGTGGGACGGACAGAGTCTGACCCTGCAGGCGGGGGAGCAGCCTCCGAGCGATGCTCGCGGTGACGCTCTACCGATCGTTGTGAGCGCCCCCAGGGCGTGAGATGAGGTTGTCGGCGCGGGCCTGTGGCTCGCGCCGACAACTTTTTGAGAGGAGCAGCGGAACCGTCGCCACGATGGGTGTCGTGATGGCCGGTGCGATAGGTGAGAACTCCTGTGCGAGGCGAGTGATATCGCAGAGAAAAACGCGCTAACGAGATGGAAGTGACAGAGGCCCACTGTACGATAGTGCCATCGGTATGTGAGTGGGAGGAGGAACGCTATGAGCGCGACCCGGGTGAGGGCAGTCAGCGTCGACAGGTCCATGAGTATTCCTTGCGTCGGATCAATAGGAGGTGGCGGGCGAGGCATTCACAAACCGTGCTTGGTGCGTGCATGTCAGCACATTAGGGGTGGAAGCGACTGCGTCGCTTCCACCCTCCCAGATGATTCGCGCGGGAAGTTGAGGAACCGCGCGAAGCTGCTCACTGACCCAGCAGCGTGCCCAACACGTAGTCACGCGCAATGTGCGCGTACTCCAGCGGAGGAGCGATCTTCGGATCCTGCTCAGCCTCAACCAGGATCCAGCCCTTGTAGCCGTGCTCAACGAGGAAGGCATAGGGCTCGGTGAAATCAATGGTGCCGTCGCCGGGAACCGTGAACATGCCGGCGAGGAAGGAGTCGAGGAAGGAGCGCTTGGCCGCTCGGGACTCTTCCATCTTGGCGGGGCGCACGTCCTTGAAGTGCACGTGCTTGATGCGGTCGATCGCGCCGCGCAGCAGGCCCATGACGTCGCCATCGCCCACGTAAGCGTGGCCCGTGTCGAAGAGGAGAGAAACCTTGTCCGGGTCGGACAGCTCGAGCAGGCGCAGCGTCTCGCCCTTGGTCTGGACGACGGTGCCCAGGTGGTGGTGATAGACCAGGTCAAGGCCGTACTCATGAGCAATCTCGCCGAGCCTGTTCAGGCCCTCAGCCAGAACGGGCCATTCCTCGTCCTTGAGGACGGGCTTGTTCTCGAAGATGCAGATGTCGCGAATGCCCTGCACCGAGCCGGTCTGCTCGGAGACGACGACGCGGGTGGCGCCTAGGAACTGCAGGTACTCGCAGGTGGTGCGGAAGTCCGGGATGACGGCCTCGACGCCGTCGCGAACGATGAAGCTGGAGAACCACTGGGCAACGATTCTCAGGCCCGCAGCGTCAGCCTTCTCCTTCGTCTCTTCCTTCGAGGGGTACCAGCCTGCGACCTCGGTGCCAGCGAAGCCGGCCTCGGCCAGGTCGTCGAACATGATGTCGATGGTGTTCCATTCGCCGACCTCGGGAATGTCGTCGTTGCGCCAAGCGATGGGGTGCATGCCCCACGTGATGCCGTTGGGGTCATTGATCGCGGTTGCGGGATCGTAGACGTGAGTCATTGCAGCTCTCCTATGAGTTGCGGTGATGTGTGGGCCAGTGTGTCGGTAGCGCTATTCTACGCCATCCTGTCTGATTGTCCAGACAAACGTGGGGATTTGGGAGTTTTCTCAGAAGTATCTGATGAGTGTGAACGTGTGCCTATCAGCATGTGTGCGGGACTCGACAGTGGTGCCTAGGTACGTCCGTATGAAGAAATGAGATGCATCTTGGATGGCCTACGACAATGAGACGGTCCCGGCGGGGAAGGAAGGAACCCCGCCGGGACTTTCGCGACGCTGTTAGGCCAGTGACACGGGCTTTCCGGTCTTCGCAGACTCCGTGGCCGCCTCGGCCAGGCGCAGAGCCTCGATCGCATCGTCGATGGACGGCGTGGGGTTCGTGCCCGCGACGACCGCATCGATGAAGGCGGTCAGCTCAATACGGTAGGCGTCCGCATAGCGCTGCAAGAAGAAGTCAAGGTATGGCTCGGCCGCGTCCGTGACCTCGGCGTTGGACAGGCGCACGGTTGTGGCGCGGATATTGTCCACGTTGAGCGTACCTGTCGACCCCTGAACCTCCAGGCGCTGGTCGTAGCCTGCTGGGCACTGACGGTTGTTGACGATGGTGGCGACGACGCCGTCGGCGTTCTTCAGGGTGACCACGGCGGCGTCGAAATCGCCGGCCGCCTTGATCTCTTCGTTGAAGTTTTGGCCGAATGCGTGCACCTCGACGATGTCGCCCAGGAAGAAGCGGGCCATGTCGAAGTCATGGATGGTCATGTCGCGGAAGATGCCGCCGGAAACCTTCACATAGTCGGCCGGGGGAGCGGAGGGGTCGCGCGAGATGATGAGCAGGTTCTCCAGGTCGCCGATCTTGCCCTCCTCGAGCTGAGCGTGCGCCGCAGCGAAGGAAGGGTCGAAGCGGCGGTTGAAGCCGAACATGACGGGTACAGACACGGCACCCAGCTCGTCGCGGGCGGCCTCCACGTCCTTCATGTCCAGGGCGATGGGCTTCTCGCACAGCACGGCCTTGTCGGCCTTGGCGGCAGCGAGCAGGTGGGGGATGTGCAGCGGCGTCGGGGAGCCGATGACGACGGCGTCGACGCCCTCGTCGGTGAAGACGGAATCAACGTCGGTCGTGTGGCGGGCACCGTAGACCTCGGCCAGCTTGCGTGCGGCATCGCCGAAAGGATCGGCGACGAGAACGAGGGTGGTGCCGGGGTGGGCGGCGATGGTCTTGGCATGAACGTGGCCGATGCGGCCGGCGCCGATGACGGCAATGTTGAGCATCTTTGCTTCTTTCTGGGCGGGGTGTGCTGGGGAGCAAAATACCGTGACCGGTGGTGGCCCCACACGCATCGTGCGGGGCCACCGAGTGGATCACGGGGCGGGCATAATGACGTCGCGCACCAGTGCGTCGAGGTCAGCGTCTGCCTGCAGGAAGCCGCGCAGAGTCCGCACGGTGGCACCGAAGGTATCGAACTCTTCCGGGGTCATGCCGTCGGGCTCGTAGGCACGGACGAACTCGGGGATCGAGAGCAGGGTCTTCATAATGTCCTCGCGCACGGGGATGTCCATGCGCTCTTCCACCGTGTAGTCCGAGTCGTTGATGAGCTTGGCCCACTCGAACGGCGGGGAGACGACCACGTCGCCACCGACGAACTCGGACCAGTGCATGACGTTACGGAACGCGGCGGAGAGCATGCGGGCGCGCAGACCTCGCTTCTGGAATTCCTGGTAGGCGCGCTTGAAGGCGGCAATGCCGCACCACTCGAGGTGACCCGGATCGATGAACAGGCGATCGCGCTTGGCGACCTCCTTGATCCAGTCGTCAAGGCGGCCCACCATGAGGGTGACGACCGGGCCCATCTGGGAGGTGTCCCTTGCCCTCGGCCTCGCGGCGCTTGAGGCCGCGCTCAATGGCCTCGCCCGTGACGACGGCCTGGGCGACGGAGAAGGACACTGTCACGTTGACGGAGACGCCGCGGTAGGTGGCCTCTTCGATGGCTTCGATGCCCACCGACGTGGCGGGAATCTTCACGATAATGTTCTTGGCGAGGTTGTGGAACTCCTCGGCCTGGTCAGCGAGGGCCTTGGCGCTGCGGGCCAGGCGCGGATCCGTCTGCATGGATAGGCGACCGTTGCGGCCATTCTCGGCCTCGAAAATGGGCACGAGGAGCTTGGCGGCCTCGAGTGATAGCTCGCGCACGACCTGCCAGCCGATTTCAGACTCGGTAGCCTCGGGCATTTCCTTGGCGAGTTCGGCGATGCGGGGCAGCCACACGTCACGACGCTGGTTGATGCAGGTGTAGGCAATGGTTGGGTTGCAGGTGGCGCCGACGCCACCGAAGGAAATGGACTGTGCCAGCTCGCTCGGGTCCGACGAATCGTTCCACAGGGCGGTGGGCGTGTTACGCGCGGCGTCCAGAAGGGGGCCGGGGGTGTACTCGATGGACATAGCGGGAAGCACTCCTTTGTGATCGCTCTCGACTTTCTTTGTCGGCAACAAGTCTACGGCGAGCGCCTACGCCTGTCAACAATTTGTTAGGACAAAATGTCAATGCTTAATCACTGGGCAAAAAGGCTTGCCTCAAATGAATATCTGGATGCGCGATAGATGTGATTGCCGCATTCCACGATGCGACCTGAAGGGTCGTATGTTGTGCGCTGGCTCGTCAGTAAAGCTGCGCCGCGGTGTTCAGACAGGAGCTTCGCTTCCTTCGTTGTCGCGCTGCGTGCGCCGATTATCTGACGTGCTGAGGCTAAGGTGACTCCGCGCTCGCGCATGAGGTCGTAGAGAGAGGCGGACTCGAGTTCTTGCATTGTGGGAGCGATGTCGGCCGGGATGAGGTTTGTGAGGACCGCGATTGGCTCGTTGTCGGCAAAGCGAGTGCGCTCAATGTGGACGACAAGGGTACCCTCGGTGATCTTCAGGGTGTCGGCTTCCTGGGCGGTGGCTGGTCGCGCCTCGTAGTGTTGGATGGTCGTGTGCACCTTGTGGCCGGCGTTGACCAGGTCGCGCATGAGTGAGGTGAGCTCCATGGGGCGATGGACGTGGCGTGGTGAAACGATCGTGCCGACGCCGCGGCGGCGCGTCAGGAGGCCGCGGTCAACGAGGCGCTGGAGTGCCTGTCGTGCTGTGGGGCGGGAGACGTGCAGTCTTGCCGCCATCGACAGCTCGTCCTCCAGGCGTGTGTCCGCGGGTAGCGCTCCAGAGTTAATGAGTTGTGCGATGGGCTCCGAGATCTGGAAGTACAGGGGCACGGGAGAAGAGCGGTCCAGGGTAATGTCCGGAACGTAGGGGGCGTTTTCCGGAGTGGGCAATGCTTTGGACATGTCAAACCTTCATGTGCGGCGCGGCGTCGTATTAATTTAATACGGTTACATGGTATCAGCGTTGTTGTCGGCTAGGGGGTCGACGTGCTGTTACATATTGTACGGACAAAGATTGACGATTGCTTGTTGATAGTGCATCCTTGGAACATCAGGCTAACGGGCCACCCCAATGGAGAGGAAAGGGAGTCACCATGCCCCTTGAGCGTCGCGATGTCGATATTCTGACGATGGGTCGTTCCGGCGTCGATATCTATCCTCTCCAAGTTGGCGTGCACCTCGAAGATGTCGAGACCTTCGGCAAGTTCCTCGGCGGCAGCCCAACGAACGTCGCAGTTGCAGCAGCACGCCTCGGGCATCGCACCGGTGTCATCACCGGGGTGGGGGACGATCCCTTCGGTCGTTTCGTTACCCGTGAGCTGGAGCACCTCGGGGTTTCTTCTGATCACGTTGTCACCGTGCGCGACTTCCATACCCCAGTCACCTTCACGGAGCTTTTCCCGCCCGACTCCTTCCCGCTCTACTTCTATCGTGAGCCGAGTGCGCCAGACCTGGAGCTGCGGGAGGATCAGATCGATTGGGGCGCCGTCGAGCGTGCCGAAATCTTCTGGTTCACCGTCACCGGCCTGTCGCGCAACTCCTCCTTTGATCTGCACCTGCGTGCTCTCGACCACCGTGGCCCTTCTAGCGGCCTGACAATCCTCGACCTCGACTATCGGTCCAATCTGTGGAGCAGCATGGCCCAGGCGCGTTCGCGCGTCGCGGCCGTCCTGTCCCGCGTCGACGTCGCCGTCGGCAACCGCGAAGAGTGCGAGATGGCCGTGGGCGTCTCCGATCCCGAGGGGGCAGCCGACGCTCTCCTTGAGCGCGGCGTTCGCCTCGCGATCGTGAAGCAGGGGCCCAAAGGGACCCTCGCCAAGACCGCCGACGAACGTGTGTGGGTTGAAGCCTGGGACGTCGACGTTGTTAACGGCCTCGGCGCGGGCGACGCCTTCGGTGGCGCGCTTATCCACGGCCTCGTCGAAGGATGGGACCTCGAACAAACCATCCGTTACGCCTCGGCCGCGGGAGCCTACGTGTGTTCGCACATCGAATGCTCGACCGCCATGCCGACCCAAGAACAACTTGGCTTCTTTATGGAAACGGGGGCCCTCCCGTAATCCACCCGACCAGCACCTGCTTCGTTCCCCTTCTCTTTCCGCGGCACCGATGCCCAACTTTCAGGAGACTACGATGACTCTTCCCGATATTTATGTTCCTGCCGGCTCCTCCGGCCACGGCAATTTCACCGTCGATATTGACCCCCAGCGCGCTGGCTGGACCTTCTCCGGTCTGCGCGTCCTCGTCCTCGAGGCCGGAGCCTCCGAGGTCGTCGAAACCGGCGAGGCTGAGCTCCTCGTCCTGCCCCTTGCGGGAGGTGCAACCGTCGATGTCGATGGCGAAACCTTCGAGCTGGAAGGCCGGCGCGGCGTTTTCTCCGGCGTCACCGACTACCTGTACGTGGGACGTGGCAAGACCCTGACGATCACCTCCGCCCTCGGCGGTCGTTTTGCCTTCCCCTCCGCTCTCGCCGCTCGCGACATCCCCGTCGCCTACTATCCCAAGAGCCAGGTTCGCGTGGATTTGCGCGGCGCCGGCGACTGCTCGCGCCAGGTTAACAACTACTCCCTCGCTGTCGAAGGCGTCACCACTTCCCACCTGCTGGCGTGCGAGGTCATCACCCCGGGCGGCAACTGGTCTTCCTACCCGGCCCACAAGCACGAGCAGGACTCCGAGGATGAGCGCGAGCTCGAAGAGGTCTACTACTTCGAGATTGAAGACGGTCCCGAGGGGTCCAAGGGCTTTGGTCTGCACCGCACCTACGGCAGCCCCGGCCGCCCGATCGACCTGTGCTGCGAGGTCCACGACGGCGATGTCGCCCTCGTGCCCCACGGCTATCACGGCCCCTGCGTCGCTGCCCCCGGCTACGACATGTACTACCTGAACGTCATGGCAGGCCCGAACGAGGACCTCGTGTGGCTGGCCCCCGACGATCCGGCGCACCACTGGATCCGCGCGACCTGGGAACACCAGGAAGTGGACCCCCGCCTCCCCATGAACAAGTAAGAAAGCCTCGAAAGGATCACCCATGAGCAACGAAGCCTACAAGGGAACCGTGCGCCTGACGGTCGCGCAGGCAATCATTCGCTTCCTGTCCAACCAGTACACCGAGCGCGACGGCGTCGAGCGTCGCCTCATCGTGGGTGCCTTCGGCATCTTCGGCCATGGCAATGTTGCTGGCGTCGGTCAGGCGCTCCTGCAGAACGAGATCGCCCCGTCTGAGGGTGAGAACCCGATGCTCTACATCATGCCCCGCAACGAGCAGGGCGCTGTCCATGCCGCCGCGGCCTTCGCTAAGACGACGAACCGCCTGCAGACCTGGATGACAACCGCGTCGATCGGCCCCGGCTCGCTCAACATGGTCACGGGCGCAGCCCTGGCGACGACCAACCGCCTGCCCGTCCTCATCTTCCCCTCCGACCAGTTCGCGACCCGCATCCCGGACCCGGTCCTCCAGCAGCTCGAGGACCCGACGTCGCTGGACGTCACCGTCAACGACGCGTTCCGTCCCGTGTCTCGCTTCTTCGACCGTATCAACCGTCCCGAGCAGTTGATCCCCTCGCTGCTGGCCGGTATGCGCGTGCTGACCGACCCGGCCGAGACCGGCGCCGTCACGATCGCCCTGCCCCAAGACGTCCAGGCTGAGGCCTACGACTGGCCAATCGAGTTCTTTGCCAAGCGCGTGTGGCACGTGCGCCGTCCTCCCGTCGAGCGCGCCGCCCTCGAGCGTGCGGTCGCCAAGATCCGCGCCGCCAAGCGTCCCCTCATCATTGCCGGTGGCGGCACCATCTACTCCGAGGCCTCGGAAGAGCTGCGCGCGTTTGCGGCCGCGACCGGCATCCCGGTGGCGGACACACAGGCCGGTAAGGGCGCCATCAACTGTGATCACCCGTGCTCAGTCGGCGGCGTCGGTTCGACCGGCGGTGACTCGGGCAATCACCTCGCCGACAAGGCCGACCTGATCATCGGTGTGGGTACGCGCTACTCCGACTTCACGACGGCCTCGAAGACGCAGTTCAAGAACCCCGACGTCTCCTTCGTCAACATCAACATCACGCCCTTCGATGCCGCCAAGCAGAGCGCTGAGATGGTCGTGGCCGACGCTCGTGAGGCGCTCGTCGCGCTGACCGAGGAGCTGGCCGACTACCGCGTCGATGAGGCATACACCGCCGAGATTGCTGCCGAGCGCGAGGCCTGGGCTGCCAAGGTCGAGCAGTGCTACCACGTGGGCAACGCCCCTGCTGCCCGCACAGACCGAGGTCTTCGGCGCGCTCAACGAGCTCATGGGCAACGAGGATGTCGTCATCAACGCCGCCGGCTCGATGCCCGGCGATCTGCAAGCTCTGTGGCAGGCGAAGACCCCCATCCAGTACCACGTCGAGTACGCCTTCTCCTGCATGGGCTACGAGGTGCCGGCCGCCATGGGCGTTAAGCTGGCGCGCCCGCAGTCCGAGGTCGTCTCGATCGTTGGCGACGGTAGCTACCAGATGCTCCCGATGGAGCTGGCCACGGTCGCCCAGGAGGGTATCAAGGTCATCTACGTTCTGCTGCAGAACTACGGCTTCGCTTCGATCGGCGCCCTCTCCGAGTCCCGTGGCTCCCAGCGCTTCGGTACGAAGTACCGTCAGCGCGGAGGGGGCTCGCACCTTGAGGACAACGAGCGTATCGCCGGCGTCGATATCGCCGCGAACGCCCGCTCCTGGGGTATTGATGTGATTGAGGCCAACGGCATCGAGAGTTCAAGGAGGCCTACAAGGCTGCTGCCGCCTCGGATCGTGCAACGATGATCCACATCGAGACCGACCTGATGGGCCCCAACTCGCCCGGATCCTCCTGGTGGGACGTGGCCGTCTCGCAGGTCTCCGAGTTGGAGTCCACGCAGCGTGCTTACGAGGATTACCAGCGCGACCGCAAGCCGCAGCGTCACTACCTGTGATGATCTGAGCGTGTGAGGGCGGCCCCGGACTTTTCCGGGGCCGCCCCTTTGCTGGAAGTCTGTGCGCGCGTGGGGCTTGTTGTGAAACGCTTCGTGAAACGGTGTGTTCGTTGATGAGGTGGTGGTCGCGGTGGGGTAGCGTGTCTGATAGACGGGACAAATGGGTTCCGATATGTATTGGTGTTGCTGATATTGCGACATTGGGTCCAGAAACATGCTACTGTTTGTCCGAACAAAGTTGTTCCGCCATTCGTGGATGAATGGGAAGAAAGGTAAACCAATGACAATCAACCTGTGGGTTAATGGCGAAGAGTATGTCGCTCACTGCGACAAGACCATTGACGTTGAGAACCCCGCCACCGGCAAGGTCGTCGATCAGCTGGCTTTGGCCGACAAGCACTGCCTTGACCAGGTCGTCGAGATTGCCCGTCAGGCGCAAAAAAGGAATGGGCGCGTACCGCCCTGGCCAAGCGCGTGGACGTCATGTTCAAGTTCCGCCAGCTCGTCATCGAGCATCAGGATGAGATTGCAGACGCCATCGTGCGCGAGGGTGGCAAGACGCACGGCGACGCCCTTGGTGAGATTGCCCGTGGTCGTGAGACTGTCGACTTCGCATGCGGTATCAACGCTGCACTCAAGGGTGAGTTCACCGACCAGGCCTCGACCGGCGTCGACGTGCACACCCTGCGTCAGCCCGTTGGCGTCGTCGCGGGTATCTGTCCCTTCAACTTCCCGGCCATGGTCCCCATGTGGATGCATCCCATCGCCCTTGCTACCGGTAATGCCTTCATCCTCAAGGTCGCCTCGACCGTCCCCAGCGCATCGATGATCATCGCACGCCTCTACAAAGAGGCCGGTCTGCCTGACGGTCTGTTCAATGTCATCGCCGGTGACCGCCACCTGGTCACCGACATTCTCACCCACCCCGGCATCGACGCGATCTCCTTCGTCGGTTCTTCGCCGGTCGCGCACATCGTGCAGGATACGGGCGTGGCCCACGGTAAGCGCGTCCAGGCCCTCGGCGGCGCGAACAACCATGCGATCGTCATGCCTGACGCCGACATTGAGTTCGCCGCGCAGCACATCAGCGCCGGTGCCTTCGGTGCAGCGGGCCAGCGCTGCATGGCCCTGCCCGTGATCGTCGCCGTCGGCGGCATCGAGGAGAAGCTGGTTCCCGCCATCAAGGCTCGCGCCGAGAAGATCGTCGTCGGCCCCGGCACCGATCCGGCCTCGGAGATGGGGCCGGTCATCACCCGCTCCTCTCAGGAGCGCATCACCACGTGGATCGACGAGGCCGAGGCTAAGGGTGCGAACGTTGTCCTCGACGGTCGCGGCTACCGTCCCGAGGGTGAGGAGTATGCGGATGGCTTCTGGCTGGCCCCCACCATCCTCGACAACGTGGATCGAGACCTGAGCGTCTACTGCGAGGAGGTTTTCGGTCCGGTCCTGGTCGTCGTGCACGCCGACACCTACGAAGAGGCCATTGAGATTGTGAACTCCTCCGAGTTTGGCAATGGCTCCGCGATCTTCACCTCCGACGGTGATACTGCCCGCCACTTTGTGGTCGATGTGAGGCAGGCATGGTCGGCGTCAATGTGCCGATCCCGGTTCCGGTCGCCTACTACTCCTTCGGCGGCTGGAAGGAGTCGCTGCTGGGTGACACCCACATTCATGGTCCCGAGGGCGTGCGCTTCTACACGAAGGCCAAGGTTGTCACGACCCGCTGGCCCAAGCGTGGCGAGAAGGTGGGCTACGTCGGAATGAACTTCCCGACGAACGCCTGAGTGTGACGGCTCTGTGAGTGGAGGGGCGGGTGCGCTGCACCCGCCCTCCACGCCACACGGTCATGGGTGTGGGCTTCCATGCACCGACGACGAGGTGTTCGCTAAGGCCTCGGCCTTGATATCCTCAAGGGGTGCGACCGTCATCCGCCTGATATCTGCTGGGAAGCGGTGCGTACACGGGCGCGGCATTATGCTATGGGTGCTGTCTCGTTCATCCGGATCGCTCCGACGAGGAAGTGCAGAGGAGAACCATATGTCACACACTCCAACGATTGACGACTACACACCCGACAGGGTGCGCGAGCTCGTCGAGAAGACACCCGCTTCCGGTGCGAAGCGCTCCCTGGGCGCAATTGCTGCCATTGCTACGCTGGGCTCTCTCCTCTTCGGCTATGACACCGGCGTTGTCGCTGGTGCCCTGCCATACATGTACATGCCCGGAGGTGCCGGTGGCCTGCACATGACCACCTTCGAAGAAGGCTGGGTCGGCGGCCTGCTGTGCATCGGTGCTGCCGCGGGTGCGTTCTTCGGCGGACGCCTCTCCGACCGCTTTGGTCGCCGCCATAACATCACGTTGCTCGCCATCATCTTCCTGTTCGGTGCCATCGGCTGTGCGATTGCCCCGAACATCTGGGTCCTCTACCTGGCGCGTATCATCCTTGGGTTCGCGGTTGGTGGCGCTTCCGCGACGGTTCCCGTCTTCCTCAGCGAAACTGCTCCCAAGCGGCTGCGCGGTTTCCTCGTCGCGACGGATCAGATGATGATCGTCTTCGGCCAGTTCCTGGCCTTCTCTATGAACGCTGTCATCGCTCACATGCAGGGTGGTCCCACCGTCACCCTGACCGGTGATGCCGTGGATGCTTCGGGGAATGTGCTTGGCCACGCTGGCACGTCCGTCGCGTGGGAGACCGTCCAGGCCGCCGTCAATATTGCGGATGTCGCCGGCACAGGCAATGGTCTGACCTGGCGCTACATGCTCATTCTGTGCTCGCTGCCCGCCATTGCCTTGTGGATTGGTATTCGTACGGTGCCTGAGTCCTCGCGCTGGTATGCCGCCAACCTACGCATCGTCGAGGCCATCGGTTCCCTCAAGCGCGTGCGCGATGAGAAGAAAGACGATGTTGCCAGTGAAATCAACGAGATGCTTGATGTCCAGCGCGCCGAGTCCGCTCAGGAAAAGTGGTCGCTGTCGCGGATCCTCAAAGTGAAGTGGGCTCGCAAACTTCTCTACATCGGCATCGTCCTGGGCATCGCCGACCAGCTGACCGGCATCAACACGGCGATGTACTACACGCCGAAGATCCTCAACGCCGCGGGCATTCCGATGGAAGACGCCATCACCCTGAACGTCGTCTCCGGGGGCATTTCCGCAATCGGTTCCGCCGTCGGCCTGTGGCTCGTCGCCCGCTTCGCCCGTCGGCACGTCGGCATGTATCAGGAGCTTGGCATTACCATTTCCCTGGCTGCGCTGTCTGCCGTGTTTGCCTTCTTCATCAGCCCCTACTTGGGCGCTGACGGCAACATCTCGGGCGCCCCGACCTTTGCGCCCTGGCTGGTTCTTGGCATCGTCTGTATCTTCGTGTTCATCAAGCAGTCTGGAACGGTGTCCTGGGTTCTCGTCTCCGAGATCTACCCGGCCGCCGTTCGTGGTACTGCCCTCGGCATTGCGGTGGGTACTCTGTGGCTTGCCAACGCGCTCGTCGCCGTTGTTTTCCCACCGCTCATGGCGACCGTCGGTGGCGCGGGCACGTACGCGATCTTCGCGGCCATTAACTTCCTCTCGTTCCTTTTCTACTGGAAGGTCGTCCCCGAGACGAAGTTCCACTCGCTGGAGGAACTGGAACTGAAGTTCCAGAAGGACTACTCCTGAGAAGGAATTATTCGCGTCCGAGTGCCCGGTGGGGAGGTCGTCCCACCGGGCACACCCGTCTGTTGAACGGAAAGGAGAGTCGATGACGATACCGCAACATCGGAGTGCACGTCGCCCGACTCGCTGTCAGCTGGTTGTGTTGAGGAGGGTGTGAGCGTTGGCGCTCCGTGCGCCCGCGAGCGACGGCGCTGGTGGGGGCGGCGTGGATCAGTGATGAACGTGCGACATGTGGATAGGTTGTGACGTTACGGATAGGTTATGCGCATGCGGATAGCTTATTAACCTATCCGCGTGGGAATAACCTATCCGCGTAGCGATAACCTATCCGCATGTGCGCGTCATGGACGCTGTCGCGCGAGGAGCACGTGGATGATCATCGCGGATCCTGGGTGTAGCCCAAGCGCGACCAGGATTCCGGGATAAAACCTCTCCCTGCTGGGGGCCACGGATGTCATATCCGGGATAAAACTCTCCCTGCATGCGTAAAACAGGCCAAAATGAGCGTTTTATGACGAGCGGGGAGAATTTTGTCCCGTTGCTTCGGCTGATGAGTTGAGCGGGGAGAGTTTTGTCCCGCAAGTGGTCCTGTGTGCGGTACAAAGTTCTCCCTGCTCGGCTTGCCTCTGCCGTAGGCGTGAAATAGTTCTCCCTGCAAGCGAGAAATGGCTTGGTATCGCCGTTTTGTGGTGTGTTGGGAGAGTTTTGTCCCGGGTGGGCCCATCGGGGCTGCCTGCTGGGAGAGTTTTATACCGGTTCGATCCGCCGGGTTTCGTGTGGGGAGAGTTTTGTCCCGCAAGTGGTCCTGTGTGCGGTACAAAGTTCTCCCTGCTCGGCTTGTTGGTGGATTGAGCGGTACAAAGTTCTCCCTGCAAGCGAGAAATGGCTTGGTATCGCCGTTTTGTGGTGTGTTGGGAGAGTTTTGTCCCGGGTGGGCCCATAGGGGCCGTCTGCTGGGAGAGTTTTTGTACCGGTTCGATCCGCCGGGTTTCGTGCGGGGAGAGTTTTGTCCCGCTCATCGGGTGAGACTGCCCGATCGGAGGGGTGCGAGGCCTGCGGGGGATGTATCTGCGGTGCCGAAGGGCGGCGGCCCGACTGGAGAGTGGCGCGAGGCCTGCAGGGCCTGGCTGGCTTCGAGGCGACGCGCCGAGCGAAGCTCGCGGCGCGGTCGGCGAGCGGGCGGGCAGGCTTCGCGCCGCACGGAAGTCTGGCGGGGTGCGCCGCACGGAAGTCTGGCGGGGTGCGCCGAGCGAAGCTCGTTGGGATGGAGGTTGCGGTGCCGGTGGTCATGGTCGCCCGATCGGAGGGTGGTGCGAGGCCTGCAGGGCCTGGCCGGGCTTCGAGGCGACGCGCCGAGCGAAGCTCGCGGCGCGGTCGGCGAGCGGGCGGGCAGGCCTCGCACCGCACGGAGATCTGGCAGGCCTCGCGCCACACGGAGGTCTGGCGACTGGGTGCCTCGCGGACGACGAGCGGGCGGGCCGCCGCCCACCGGCGCATAGAGCAGACGCAGACAACAGGATGTGCTGGGCGTGACCGGCTATTGCGCGGACTCGTAAGCTCCTATCCTCTCACCCGCAGCTTGTACTACTCTAGAGGTCAGTTCGTAAGCCATCGGATGAACGATGAAAGAGGCTCTATGACCCAGCTTGAGGCGCGCCAGGTGAAGGCGGTTGAACTGGACATTCTCACAGAACTGGACCGCGTGTGCCGCGAGCACCAGCTCTCCTATGCGCTCGCGTACGGCACTCTCATCGGGGCGATGCGCCACAGCGGATTCATCCCCTGGGATGATGACATTGATGTCTACATGCCCCGCGATGACTACGAGAAGCTCTACGACCTGTGGAAGCAGGGGGCTCTCGGGGAGCACTACAGCCTCGTCAGTTATCGTGATCGAACCTCGATTAACTCTTACTGCAAGCTCGTTGATACCCGAACCCGGGCGGTTGAATCATTCCTCGACGAATCTGCCGGAAACCTAGGGCTGTGGGTGGATATTTTCCCACTTGAGCGTGTCGACATCACTGACCCTGCCGTGCATCGTGCCGCACGCACGGGGCACCGACTTGTGTGGTGGAAGTACATCGCGGCGTCAAACCCGCGCTACGCAACCTCCACGTTGCGTCGCATCATCAAGTACATGCTCTATCCGATTACTCGCTTCGCAGATCTGTACGCCATCTCTCGTCGGCAGGATGAGCTTGCCCGCGCGTGCCACCGTTCGTCTGTTGAGAATCTGGACAACGAGCGCTACGTCCTGCTCCTCGACGACATTATGAGCCGCAATATCATCCGGCCTGAGGAGCTGTTCCCAACGCGTACGGCGAGCTTTGAGGGGCGCGAGTTTGCGATCCCTGCGCAAGCCGAGAAGCTGCTTGAGGACTACTACGGTGATTGGCGCGCGGTCCCGCCCGAGGACCAGCGTCCGCCCGCCCACATGCGATCTGTCGAGTGGGTGGCGGACACTCCCTTCGGTGAATGACGCGAGGAAGCTAGCCCGCTGGGCGGGCCGCTACTTGGTCGTGGAGTGGGCAACCAGCTCCGGGTGCATGCGTCGGAATTGAATGCCGAGCAGGTGGGCGCAGGCGCGCACTCCCAGCAGACGGCACGCCCACTGTGCGATACGTGCCTCGCGGGTGTGCGACTGCGAGATGAGGGGTAGGAAGAACTGGCTGATGAATGCCTTGCGGCGGCGCGCCTGCTGCCCGTGCTTCTTCTCGTCGAGCAGTCCCAGGGCCGAGGCCTGGCCCACCCACACCATCATCGGACGTGCGAGGAATGCCATGAGTGCGCCGCGGCGTCCTTCGGGCAGTGAACGAGCGGCGGACAGATTCGAGCGCAGTACGTGCTCTAGGTCGTCGACAGTCGAGACGGCTAGCGAGTGTGAGGTCTGCGCGTAGGGGTGGCCCATTCTGTACACGTAGAAACGCTGGTCGAGCCAGGCCACGGAATCGATGTGCGCGATGATTTGAGCGCTCACGTCCGTGTCCTCGTTGCGCATGCCCGAGGGGAAGACGATGCCGTGCGTGGTCAAGAAGTCGCGGCGGATCACCTTCGTCCACACGGCACTCGTCGTCAGCTCGTTGTCGATGATGGTTCGGATTGCCTCGTCCGTGCTCAGCGAATCGATCATGGAGGCGATCGACGTGGGTTCGGCTTCCGTGATCTCGGTGCCCTCCGGGTTGGCGCGCGCACTCATGTGCCACAGGAGGTCGACGGGGCGCCTCGTCAGGGCCTCGTGAACGAGCGTGAGCGCCTCGAGGATGCGCCACCAGTCGTCGTTGTCCATGAACGTGATGTACTCGCCCTGCGCCGCCTTGAGGGCTGTGTTGCGGGCCGCGCTGGTTCCGGCGTTCTCCTGATGGATGACACGGAAACGGGGGTCGCGCTGGGCGTAGGAATCGCACAGGGCGGGCGAATCATCCGTTGAGCCGTCGTCAACGAGGATCACTTCCCAGTCCGCAAAGTCCTGCGTCTCGATGGATCCCAGGGCGTGGGGCAGGAATTCCTGTGCGTTGTAGACGGGGATGATGACGCTAATAAATGGCATGACTGCTCCTCGGGAAACAGGGTGGACGTCAGAGGTGGTCGGGGGAGTGTGGCGCGCGGCCATCCAGTAGTGACTCGGCGATGCTCGCGTACTCGCGGGCCCGTACCGGCCACGTCCACGCGTTGATGAGGCTGGGATCCCCCAGTTCAGGTGGATTGTTCAAGAAGTCACGCAGGGTTGAGACAAGCGACTCGAGTGTGCGTTCGGCGGTGATGACCACGGGGTTCCCCTGGTCTGCGAGGACTGCGCGCCGGGCACTGTGAACGTGACGACGCGCCCTCGTTCGGCCAGCGCCTCCAGCAGGGTCGTCTGGAATCCCTCCGACAGGACCGTTGGATTCACGAGGGTCGCTCCCGTCAAGCGGGTACGGACCTCGTCTGCGCTCACTCGACCGGGTGCTGACACGACACCGTCGAGGCCCTTGGCGGCAATCATCTCTCGAGCGGCGTCGAGATCTGCGCCTGCGCCCAACAGCTCGCCTGTCACCTCCTGCCCCTGCGCGCGCAGCTGTGCCACGGCCTCGATGAACGTGTCCCATCCCTTACCGGGCACCATGCGGCCCACGAACACCAGGTGACGGTGGCGGTCCTTGATCGGTTCCGCGTGCGGCTGCGGGGGAGTGATCGCGTTATAAAACACGTCCGCATGAACGCCGCCGAGACGCGACGCGAAGGCTGCGGCCTGCTCAGACACGCCCAGCACGCGATCCGCGTGACGCAGCACGTAACGGCCCATCGTCACATCGACTCCGCGCGATGCGGGGGCGATGATCGGCGAGGAGGATGCGACAAAACCGGAACCGTGCTCCGTGTGAATGACCGGGATTCCCGCTTGGTGTGCGGCACGCACCCCGACGAAACTCATGGGGAAAAATCGAGTGTGCACACTGACGACGTCGATACGGTGCTCGCGGAGGAAGCGTGCGATCGCGCGGGTCGCACCCAGGGCCGGGAAACTGATGATGTCGGCGATCGGGAAGTGGCGTTGATCGGTACGAATATCGACGCCCTCCTCCTGTCGATGCCCCGGCTTATCAGAGATAGTCAATACGTAGACTTCGTGTCCTAGCTGTGCCAGGGACACCGACAGGTGGTAGATGTGCGACTCCAAACCACCCAAACGCGGAGGGTAGCTGTTGACGATGAAAGCGATGCGCATTCACTGCTCCTGACCGGTCGTAGGTTCCGAGCGAGGATCCTTCTCATCGCGGGAAGCGAGAAGATCCGGCACCCCGCCCTGATCGGGGTCGAAACGACCAAACTCTAGCGTCTCCGGTAGGTGCGTGCGACGATCAGCGGGATCCGGGATACGCATGTAATCGCCGTAACCGCGAGTGAGCAGGGCGTCGACATCATGGGGGATCGAGGCCTCAATCGCTTCAAAGGGAACGCGGCGCGTGGGGAGGAACTCATCGCGGTGCACGATCCAATTCCACGGGTCACGCATCGTGAAATCGGCATAGGTGCCCGTTGCTTCGCCTTCGGCGCTGCGCGCCGCCTTCTCCCACCGCGCGTACAGCCCGCGTGGCGACATCTGCGCGGTGCGTAGTGCGAGGTTGACACTCCGCGTCACCGCATGAATGAGCGAACGTTTCCACGCCACCATGCCGGGCAAACCGGGAGTCGGAATGCCCGACAGGAACAACAGGCGGCCCCACCACCAGGTCTTACGGCACATAGAGCGGAAACGCTTCGCATCCTCAGGCACCGTATCGAGTGGGAAAATATCGAGGAAGATCGGCGGCGTGTAGTCCGGGTTCACCTCGCCCTGCGAGCGGAAAACCGTTCCCGTCAAGCCCAGCTTGGAGAACAGAAGGTGGTATCGGGGGACGCTCCTCTGGTTGTCGATGCGGAAACCTTCAGACAGATGTGCGGGAGCCTCGTGCAGGAAGCGCTCGTAGTCCGGTCGGAGCATGAAGACATCAATGTCGTCATCCCACGGGATAAAGCCACCGTGGCGAACAGCTCCGATGGCGCTACCGCCGTACAGTGCGTAGTCCACGCCGATCTGGCCGCACACCCGGTCGAACTCTGACAGGATGTAGGTCAACAGCATGTGGACCTTGCGTAGGTCGCTGGGGGGCGTCGTCATAAGTCCTCCGAATACGGAAAGCGGGTGGACGCGTACGCGCCCACCCGCCATTGTCTCATGCCTGGGAGCTTGTGACCTTCTCCGTGCGCTTGGGAAGCAGGTCACCCCAGTTGGAGGTGGCCGCCAGGACCGTGCCCACGAGGATCACGACGCAGCAGATGACCTGCGTGAGCGTCGGAATCGTGTGCGGGGGGAACGCCAGGGCGAAGATGATCGCCCACGCGGAGTAGGAGATGTTCAGGGCCATGCCGCGCGAGGCGCCGATCGCCGACAGGGCCTTGTAGTAGAAGAGGTACGAGGCCGTGCCTGCCAGGCCGGCCAGGGCCACCACGCCCGCGGACAGGTGAGCCAGCGAGTGGAGCGTGTCGCCGAAGACACCCGCGATGGGGGCTACCACGAAGAGGTAGACCAGCGCCGAGGTCGTCTCGCGGATTTGGAGCGCCACCTCGTTATCCACGGCCTCGTCGCGCATGCCCCACGTGAGGATGACGGCCTCGGACCCCCAGCCGATCACGCACGCCAGCGCGCCGATGATACCCAGGATCGCGTTGCCGTCCTTAACGGGGTCGGAGGTTGCAGACAAGCCCGTCACCACGATGGCACCAAGCGCCACCAGCAGCGCCACGATCTGACGCGGAGCCATGCGCTCCTTGAGCAGGGCGAACGCCAGCAGCGTTCCCAGGGCCGGGTAGAACGTCGAGATAATCGCTGTCAGGCCGGGGCCGATGTTGTCGATGGCAATCAGGTAGCCGCTCATGCCGATCGGGCCGCCCAGCAGCGCCGCCGCGATGACCGACTTGCCGGGGCGCGTGCGCAGCGCAGCCCAGGTGTCCTTCAGGCGCCCGCGAATCGCCATGTAGACCAGGAGGATCACGGCGCACGCGACGTCGTGCAGGACCGCGCCCACGAGCGCCGACTGGCCGAAGTCGTCAAACGGAATCATGGTTAGCGCGATCGCTAACACGACCGTGTCCAGGCCCCATAGGGCGCCCGAGAAGAAGCCGTAGCGCTTGCCTCCGTGCTGAGTTTTCATGCCAGTTCACCTTCCGTAGAGATCTGAGTGCTCGAGGCTGCCTCGTAGGCTGCGAGCAGGGAATCGAGCGTGCGTGTCGCGTGCGAGTAGTAGATGTAGAGCCATTCACCCACATCGTCTCCCTCAGCCTCCTTGACCAGCGCCCACAGGTACCAGCACCAGCCGGCGAACACCTCGTAGGCGAAGAAGTGGCGCGCCTCGCGCTCGGAGGGGGTGTGACCCAGGTAGTACTCGAGGGCGGCGGCCGCGCGCTCGCGGGTCATCTCCGCCGTGCACACGGTCATCGTTCCGAAGTCGGCGGCCACGTCCGACATGCCCGCGTACTCCCAGTCGATGAGGCTGATGTTGCCGTCCTTGTCCACCAGGAAGTTCGGCGGGAAGAAGTCGTTGTGCGAGGGGACTTTGTCGAAGCCGTCCGCGTCCGCGAAGGCCTTCAGACGCAGGACCTTGTCGCGCAGTTCGAAGTACCCGGGCACGTCGATCGGGCCGAAGGCCTTGAGGAGGCCCTCGTAGCGCAGGCCCTCGGTGACGAAGTCGAAGGAACGGTCCAGCACGCGACCGGAGGTGTGCAGCGCGCGGTCCATCTCCATGGCCGCCTTGAGTTCCTCGGGGCGGGTCACGTCCAGGTTGCGCACGTCGCGCACGAAGCGCGAGATCTTCCAGCCCGCCGCGGGGTCACCCGTGAGGAAGGTGTCGTCGATACCGAGCTCGGCGGCCAGGCGCAGGCCGGCGAACTCCGCGCTGCGGTCCACGATCTTTTCCGTGCCGATGCCGGGGTGGCGGTAGACGTATTCGTCGTCGCCCACCGTGAAGTGGCACGACAGGTTCGTGATGCCCTGCTTGAGCGGGTAGAAGTCGCGGATGTCCGACTTCTGGCAGCCCAGGGTGGCCACGATGTGATCGAAAACCTCGGAGTCGACGTTCTCCATGAACAGGGGATCGAAGCTGCGTAGCTCGTCCACGGAATCGAACTCGTGGATGACGCCGTCCGGGTAGCGGCGGATCACCATGTCGAAGGACTTGATGTGGTCCAGGTAGATGGACTCCCACAGCTTCGACACGGTCTCGGGCAGGTGGTAGACCTGTTCGAGAATCTCGCGGAATGTCGCGGAGAAGTTGCGGTCGAAGTAGACGTGGCCGAGCATGACCCACGCGTCGGCGCCGCCCACGGTCGCTCCCGTGATGCGGTCGGCCGGACCCGTCTTGATGCACCATTCGTCGGTGGGGCCCTCGACGTAGTTCGCCGAGTAGTAGGACTTGTAGACGTAGGGCTCGAAGGGGTTCGTGGTGAAGTAGTCGTCCGAGGAGCACACGTAGGTGTTGTCGAGGCGGTCCTTGACGAGCCAGAGGGATCCGTTGTTGTTGCGGGTGGCGTATTCGCGGTTGACGACGATGTCGAGACCGTACTTGTCGGCCAGGTAGAAGAAGTATTCCTTCTTGTAGCCAACGACCAGCGTGATGTTCGTGATGCCGGCTTCGTGGAGCTGGCGGATCTGGCGTTCGACGAGGATTTCGCCGCGCACCTTGAGCGTGCCCTTGGGACGTTCGTAGCTGATGGGGGCGAAGCGGGAGGACAGGCCTGCGGCCATGATAACGGCGCCCGTCACGCGGTAGGGCTCGAGTGCCTCGCGGCCGGCGTCGGTGATCGCACGGTCGTTGATGTAGCCGGCGGCCTCGCATTCGCGGGTGGCAGTGTTGACGCGTCCGAGGCTCATGCCGGTGGCCTCCGACAGTGCCCGCTGGGTGAGGGGGGTATCCGTCTTGGCCAGTGTGGTCAGGATGTTGAATTGGGGCTCGCTGAGCGTGCCGACGTTGGTTGTGGGCATGCCGCCACCTTTCGTTCACAAGGTTGTTTGAGTGCTATATGTTCGAGCATACCACTCATGATCGGATTTGTGAACATTTGGGTGTGGGATGCCTCATGACGAGGCTTGGGTGCCCTCCGGGCCGTGCGGCTCAGATGCGGGCGGCGGCGCGGAAGGCCTCGATGTGGACGGGAAGCGGCGCGCGCCCACGTGAACTCGTCGGCGCGCGGGATTGCCGCAGCACCCAGCGCCGCGCGGCGTGCGGGGTCATCCAAGAGCTCCGTGAGGGCCGAGGCGATGGAGTCCGGGTCGATATCGCAGTAGGCGACGGCGTCGCCTCCGACCTCGGGCAGGGAGGTCAGGCGAGTCGTCAGCGTCGCGGCGCCGCAGCTCATGGCCTCCAGGACCGGCAGGCCGAAGCCCTCCGCGATCGATGGGTAGGCCAGGATGACGCATCCCGAGAGGAATCCGGGCAGGTCCTCGAGCGGCAGGTAGCCGGGGCGCAGGACCGTCAAGTGCTCGGGGACCGAGGCCAGGGCCGGGTCGATGTCCTCGTCCCAACCCTTGCCGCCAGCCAGGACGAGGGCCGGGGGATTCGGGCGATCGGAGACGGCCTTGACCCAGCCGCGCACCAGGTTCGGGACGTTCTTACGAGGCTCCAGCGTGCCCAGGAAGCCGATGTAGTCGCGGCCCTCCAGGCCCAGCGAGGCCTTGACGCGCTCGCGCTCAGCGTCGGAAACCGGGTGGAAGATCGACCGATCCACACCGTGGTAGGCGACGTAGAACTGCGAGGATCCCCGCCCGCGTACTTGATCGTCTCATCGCGCGTGGCCAGTGAGGGAACGACGAGGGCGTCCGCGCGGCGGATCGCGCGGCGGATCGCGGCAGTGAAAAAACGCTGCTTGAGGGGCGAATGCGCCTGCGGGTGAGAGAAGAAGGTCGCGTCGTGCAGCGTGATGACGACGGGGACGCCCGGGAACTGCGGGCAGGTGTAGTGGGGGGAGTGCAGGACGTCGGGGCGCACCTTGCGGATCAGCTTGGGCAGGCCCGTCTGCTCCCACGCCATGCGCGCCGGGCGCGGCTCGAAACGCCGGGAGATCGGGATGATGCGCGCCGAGGGAAGGCGGGTCGCGAAGTGCTCCGCGTCGCGCTCTTGGACGGCCATCGTCAGGTCCACGCCCTGGTCGACCAGCTCGGGAACCAGGTCGTCGACATAGCGACCGACGCCGCCCAGGTCTGCGGGGATCGCGGTCCCGTCCAGCAGGACGCGGATCGGATGCGAGTGAGAAACGAAGTGGGCCACGATCATCCCCATTGGGTCGGGAGCAACAGCTATTCCCCTTATCGTATTCCATTTTGGGCTCGCTCATACTTTTGTTCCCGCCCCCGCGCGCCCGTGAACTACCCTGGACGCATGAGCGTCAACGTTGGAATGGTCGTCGAACAAATGTGGCAGCCGGTGCCCGGAGGCTCCGGCCGGTACATCGTCGAAGTCGCCTCCCGCCTCGCCAGCTGCAGCGTGCGCGCCCTCGGTATCGCGGCGCGCCACGGCACGAGCGAAGCGACGCCGCAACAGGTGGGACTGACCATTCCCGTCCTCAACTCCTCGCTGCCTCGGCGCGCGCTCTATGCCGCCTGGGACCGCCTGAGTATGCCCAGCGTGGACCGGATGCTCGGCGTTGGATCGGGCGGGGGAGCACACGTCGTGCACGCGACCACCTGGGCGATCCCGCCGACCTCGCGTCCCCTGGCCGTCACCGTCCACGATGTTGCCTTCCTGCGCGACCCCGACCATTTCACGGCCCACGGTTCGGCGTACTTCCACCGCGCCCTCGAGATCACCAGGAAGCGCGCCGACGCGATCATCGTCCCCTCGCAGGCCACCGCCGACGACTGTATCGAGGCAGGCCTGGACGCCTCGCGCATCACCGTCATCCCGCACGGCCTGAGCCACACGCCCGTCACGACGGCGCAGGTGGAGGAGTTCCGCTCCCGCCACGGCCTGGCCCGCCCCTACATCCTGTGGGTCGGCACCCGAGAGCCCCGCAAGAACCTGTCCACCCTGCTGGCGGCCTACGAGCAGCTGGGCGGCACCGACCTCGACCTCGTCCTGGTTGGACCTGCCGGGTGGGGTTCTGACCCGACGGACGCACCCTTGCCTCCCGAGCGGGTCCACGTCCTCGGCCGACTCGACGACGTCGACCTGGCCTGCGCCTACGCGGGTGCGCGCGTCTTCACCTTCCCTTCGATCTGGGAGGGCTTCGGCCTGCCCGTCCTTGAGGCCATGGCGCACGGCACTCCCGTCGTGACCAGCGCGGACACGTGCATGGCGGAGATTACGCGAGATGATGCAGGTCTCCTCGTGCCGGCCACCGACGCCTCGGCCCTCGCCGACGCCCTCGAAGCGGCCTCGGGGGGCGAGCACGACCGCCTTGCCGCCGCCGGTATCGAGCGCGCCCGCGACTACACGTGGGAGGCCTCCGCCGCCGCGCACGCCGCCATCTACGCGGACCTGGCGGGCGAGCGATGAGGGCGCGCAGCGCGAGGGTCATCCTCGTCAACTGGAAGAACGCGCCGCTCACCCTGCGCGCCGCCCACTCGATCGCCCCGCAGATGGGGGAAGGGGACCACCTCGTCATCGTCGACAATGGATCCGACGACGACTCCCTGACCGTCCTACGCGAGGGCGTGGGAGAGCTGCGTGGTGCCGCCAATCACGCGCGCGTCACCCTCGTCAACGCCGGGACCAACGATGGCTTCGGCGCCGGCGTCATGGCCGGGGCAGCCGGACTGGAGGAAGCGCCGTCGTCCTGCTCAACAACGACGCGACCGTGCGCGACGGGTTCCTCGACGCCCTCCTGGCACCCCTGGGTGAGGCCGTGGGCGCCACGACCGCGCTCATCCTCCTGACCGGCAGGTGGCGCCCCGCCGCCCCCTCCGACGAGGAGTTCCTCGTCGCCCGCGACGGCAGCCGCTGGACGCGCGTCACCGACGCGCAGGGCGGCGGGCAGGTGCTCATCAACTCCACCGGCAACGAGGTCGACAATGCGGGCAACGGGTATGACCGCTCCTGGCTGGACCCCGCCGATTCCCCGCTGCCCGCCCCCGAGGTCTTCGGCCTATGCGGCGGCGCGTGCGCGATCGACGCGGACGCGTGGCGAGTCGTCGGGGGAGTACGTACCGACCTGTTCATGTACTACGAGGACACGGACCTGTCCTACAAGCTGCGCGAGGCCGGATACGAGGTGCGCTTCGTCGCCGGAGCCGTCGTCGACCACGAGCACGCCGCCTCCTCCGGCACGTCCTCGCCCATGTTCCTGAGGGTCAACGCGCGCAATCGCATCATCGTCGCCGCCCAGCACGCCCCCTGGGGCGTCGTCGCGCGCGCCATCGCTCGCTCGATTGCGCGCGCCGTGCGCTCGGGTGGTCGTGGTCCCGTCGCCCGCGGAGTCCTCCAAGGCCTCCTCGCTCTGCCTCGCGCGCTGCGTCACCGCACCGCCGCGCATCCACAGCGATAGGGGAGTCGGCCTCGTCGACGAGGCCCGGGCGGGCAGGTGCGTCACGGCACACAACGCGGGGCGGAGCTGCGCAGCGCCGCGGCCTTGATAGACTGACTCACATGGTGAAGACTGTCCTCGTTACCGGAGCCGGCGGCTACATCGGCCGCCACATTGTTCACGCCCTGCTGGAGCGCGGCCTTGACGTCAGCGTCGTCGACTTCCGCCTCGACGGTGTCGACGAGCGCGCGCGCCGCATCGATACCCAGATTTTTCAGCGGAGACGCTGACATCTACGACCAGCTCGGACGCCCGGACGTGGTCCTGCACCTCGCATGGCGCGACGGCTTTGTGCACAACTCGTCGGCCCACATCGACGATCTGCCCGCCCATTACCACTTCATTGAGAATCTCCTCAAGGGTGGCTGCACCCACGTGGCCGTCATGGGTTCCATGCACGAGGTCGGCTACTGGGAGGGTGCCATCGACGAGAACTCCCCGTGCAACCCCGCATCGCTGTACGGCATCTCCAAGAACGCGCTGCGACAGATCACGACGCTGCTGACCGCCCAGCACGGCGCGACCATGCAGTGGCTGCGCGGCTACTACATCGTCGGCGATGACGCGCACGGCTCCTCGATCTTCTCCAAGCTCCTGGCGGCCGCCCAGGAAGGCAAGAAGACCTTCCCCTTCACCACGGGCAAGAACCTCTACGACTTCATCTCCATCCAGGAACTGGCCTACCAGATCGCCGCCGCCGTCTCCCAGGACGAGATCGACGGCATCATCAACATCTGCAGCGGCGAACCCATGAGCCTCGTCGACCGCGTCGAGGCCTACATCCGCGACAACGACCTGGACATCACACTCGAGTACGGGGCGTTCCCGGATCGTCCCTACGACTCGCCCGGCGTGTGGGGCGACGCCACGAAGATCCGACAGATCCTGGCGGCCGTCGACGGTTCAAAGGAGTGAGACTGTGAAGCGCGCCGGTATCTTCCTGTTCTTCGATCCCCAGGGCCTCGTCGACGACTACATCGTGGAGTGCCTGACCTCGCTGCGCGAGTACCTCGACGAGATCCTCGTCGTCTCCAACTCTCCTCTGGACGACACCGCGCGTGAGCGCCTCCTGAAGGGCGCCACCGAGGTCTTCGAGCGGGAAAATACCGGCTTCGACGTGGGCGGATACCGCGACGGCATCGCGCGCTTCGGCTGGGATCGCCTCGGTCAGATCGACGAGCTGATCCTCTTCAACTACACCTTCTTCGCGCCCATCAACCCGTGGAAGAACCTCTTCGACCGCGTGGAGGCCGCCGGGGCGGTCGACTTCTGGGGTATCACCGAACATGACGAGGTACGCCCCCACCCCTTCCTGGCAGCCACCCGCATGCCCCGGCACATCCAGTCTCATTGGATCGCCGTGCGCAACCCGCTGCTCAGCTCCCCGGACTTCCGCAAGTACTGGGACGAGATGCCCCCGATCCGCTCCTACAACGACTCCATCCAGTGGCACGAGTCGCGCTTCACGGAGTACTTCGGGGACCTCGGCTACACGCACGTCGTGGCCTATCCGCGTGAGGACTACCCCTCGCGTAACCCCGTCTTCGACAACGCCTCGCTGCTGCTCGCGGACGGCTGCCCGATCCTCAAGCGTCGTAACCTCTTCCACGACCCGCTCTACCTGGACCGCCACGCCATCATCGGCGCGGACATGCTGGAGCTGGCCGAGCGGGCGGGCTACGACACCGACCTGATCCTCACGAACCTCGCGCGCACCTCGCGTCCGCGCGACCTCGTGACGAACGCGGGCCTAACGACCGTCGTCTCACCGCGCGCCGACCAGGCCACCCTGGATGCGGCCGCTTCCCTCAAGGTCCTTGCCGTCGCACACATCTTCTACGCCGACATGGCCGACGAGATTCTCGACCGCCTGAGCGTCCTGCCCGCCGGTTACCACCTGGTGGCCACGACCTCGAACGAGGAGAACAAGGCGCTCATCGAGGCGCGCGCCCAGGAACGAGGCGTGGACGCCGACGTGCGCGTCGTGTCCTCCAACCGCGGCCGCGACATCGGCGCGTTCCTCGTGGATTGTGGCGATGTGCTCACCTCGGGCGAGTACGACGTCGTCGTGAAGATCCACTCGAAGAAGTCCGTCCAGGACGACTACAACGCGGCCCAGCTCTTCAAGGAGCACCTCTACGACAACCTGCTGGCCTCCTCCGACCACGTGGCCGGCATCCTCGCCGACTTCGCCGCCCACCCGGGCCTGGGCATGGCCATTGCACCCATGCCGCACATGGGGTACCCGACGATGGGCCACGCGTGGTTCGCGAACCGCCAGCCCGCCCGCGAGTTCGCCAAGAAGGTCGGCATCACCGTCCCCTTCGACGACGACCAGCCGCTGGCCCCCTACGGCTCCATGTTCATCGCGCGCCCCGAGGCCCTGTCTCTGCTGACCGGCGCCGGCCTCGTCCCCGAGGACTTCCCCGAAGAGGGCGGCTACAAGGACGGATCCCTGGCCCACGTCATCGAACGCCTCCTGGCCTACGCGGTCCTGTCGCGCGGCTACTACGTGCGCCCCGTCATGACCCCGAAGTGGGCGGGCGTGTACTACGGCTACCTCGAGTACAAGCTGGCCGCGACCTCGTCGATGATGCCCGCTTTCGCGATCGACCAGGTTCCCTTCCTCAAGGCGCGCATGGGAACGGTCCCGAACCTGCTGGGTGCCGTCAAGACCAACATCATGGTGCGTACCCCCGGCCTGGGCAATGCCCTCAAGCCGGCGTACCGAGCGGCCCGAGGGTTCGCCCACAAGATCCGATCCATGAAGGGTGAGCGATGAGCCTGGCCTCCACGATCCGGGCTGCGGCCCCGCACACGCCCCAGTCCGTCGCGCAGGCATTCAACTCCAGGTCCAACTCGATCGGGTTCTTGCGCTGGCTGATGGCCTTCATGGTCATCTTCTCGCACGCCGGCCCGATCGCCGGATTCTACGGCGGCGAGGACCTGGGCGTGCAGATCTCGAAGGAGCAGTCCATCGGCGGCGTCGCCGTCGCGGGATTCTTCTTTTTCTCGGGATTCCTGATCACGCGCTCGCGCATGGGGCGCGCCACTATCTGGCGCTACATGTGGCGCCGCGTCCTGCGTATCTTCCCGGCCTTCTGGGCGGCCCTGCTGTTCACGGTCGGTATCCTCGCTCCGATCGCCTACTGGCACACGTTCCACAACATTTCCGGCTACCTGCACCCGGCCACCGAGTCCCCGCTCACGTACTTCGTGAACAACATGTTCCTCCACCTGGGACAGCGCAACATCGCCGGCATGGGCGAGAACCTGCCGTACTACATCCTGCACGGCGCGCGCGACTGGAACGGCTCGGCGTGGACGCTCATCTACGAGTTCAAGGCATACATCCTGGTGGCGATTCTCGGCCTGTTCGGGGCGCTGGCGAACCGCAAGGTGGGCGGCGCTTTCGCCCTCGCCCTCATCGCCCTGAACGCCCTGCAGTGGATGGGCGCGGGGCAGGTCGCCAGCGTTAACTACCTGCTGCGTGACCCGTTCATGCTCATGTTCATGGGCCCCTTCGCTTTCGGTATGCTCTTCACGCTCTACGGCGACAAGATCCCCATGGATTCGCGCCTGGCGTGGGGCGGCCTGATTTTCGGCGTCCTGTCCTACGCCTCGGGCGGCTGGAACATCATCGGTCAGTACGGTTTCCTGTACTTCCTCATGTACCTGGCGATCCGCCTGCCTCTGCAGAACTGGGAGAAGCACGGCGACCTGTCCTACGGCATCTACATTTACGCGTGGCCGATTATGGCCTTCGCCGCGTACTTCCACCTGCAGGATCGCGGCTGGCTCGCCTACCACCTGACGGTCGTCGTGACCGTGCACATCCTGGCCTACCTGTCGTGGCACCTCATCGAGAAGCCCGCGATGAGCCAGAAGAACTACCTGCCCGGATGGATGGACAAGCTCATCGAGCACTTCCGTCCCACGTACGAGGCCGTGGCCCGCCGCATCGTCACGCCGGCCCTGTCCTCGACCAGGATCGCGACGGTCATGGAGGCCGAAGCGGCATCCGCGCACGCCGAGGAGGAGACCAAGTGAGCGAGAAGAAGGCTACCGGCCAGTTCAAGGAATCCGAGTCGGGCCTGCGCGACATCTCCTTCGACGAGGGAGTCCCCCACCGGCTCGTGGAAGCACCGCCTCCGCTACGTGCCCCTCGCGATTCTCCTCGCGGGAGCGTGCGCAGCCACCACGGTCGGCGTGTGGTACAAGGCCACCCATCCCGCCCCTCAGGTGGGAGCGCCGCCCGCCGCCCAGGCCTCGTCGTTTGCGCGCACCACGCCGCAGTCCCTGCCCGAGGTGTGCGCGCCCACCCCGCGCGCCGACGTGGGACCGTGGACGCCCGGCGTCGCGGGCACCGCGGGTACCTGCCGACCGACGCTGCCCAGGCCTCGTTTGAGAAGGGCATGACCGGCGTGACCACCTACGTTGAGGGGCGCGACGGTTACCTGTTCCTCTCCGACGTCTTCAACGCGAACTTCTCGCAGGCGCTGGGCCGCGTGCGCCCCACCGCCGACCAGGTGAGCGCGTGGGACCGCTACATGAGCGGCATCGAGACCGCAGCCAACGCGGCGGGCTCGACGGCGCTGTTCCTGCCCGCCCCGGCCACGTGGGACGTCTACTCCGATAAGCTCCCGCAGTGGGCCGATCCGCTGACGGGAACGACCTCCCTGGACCTCATGCGCTCCGCGCTGCCCACCCACGCCTGGGTGGATGTGCGAGAGGGGCTGCGCGAGGCCCGAGCGGGCAGCGAAGCACCGCTGTACTCGACGGTCAACCCGCACTGGTCGCCCTACGCCGCGCACGTCGCCTGGAACCAGACGCTGTCCTGCCTGGGCGCGGTCAACCCGCAGCTCGCGGATCTGCCGTCCCTGTCGCCCTCAGGCGTGACCAGCGCGGATGCCCCCAACGAGTACGAGGCCCTGGGTGCCCCCGCTCAGGTGGGTCCGTGGGCGGTCCCCACCTACGAGCAGGACCCGGGCAGCGTCCACCTCCTGCAGCTGGAGAGCCGCGATGAGCTGGCTGACACCGCCGCGCGCCTGGCCGAGGTGAGCGCCGCGCCCGAGGTATCCCTGGCCAGCCCCGTCGACTTCCAGAACAAGCCGGCACTCACCTACAACCCGAACGGACGCGGCACGGCGCTCATCGTGCGCGACTCTCAGGGCAACAACCTGGGTCCCGAGGTCGCAGCGACCTTCGAGTACACGATCCAGGTCGGCCACGGCCTCGACACGGAGAACCCGACGGATGTCGCCTCCCTCATCGAGGCCTACAAGCCCAGCGTCGTCATCGTGGAGTTCACGCAGCGCTACCTCGCGCTCACGCCGGCTGATCGCAAGTAGAATAGTTTTCCTGACCACGACAGAAGCGATGGGAGAAGCCGTGTCTGAGACGAAACGGGTCGTTGACCTGACGATGCGCATGGCGCAGCGCTCGATCTCCTCGGAGTTTAAGGGCACCGCGCTCGGCCGCCTGTGGTCCTTCATCAACCCGGTCGCCACGATCGCCGTGTACGCGCTGATCTTCGGCGTCGTCTTCCGCGGCGAGGCCGACAAGGGCGTGAACTCGGGGCTGTCGTCCTTCGCGCTGTGGATCGGCGTGGGCGTCATCGCCTGGAACTTCATGTCGAGCGGCATCCAGCGCGGCATGGACTCTCTCGTGGGCAACTCGGGCCTGCTGACGAAGGTCTACTTCCCGCGCCAGGTCCTCATCTATTCCTCGGTCTTGGCCCTGGCCTACGACTTCGCGTTCGAGCTGGCCGTCATCATCGTCATCATGTGTATCGCCGGCGGCCCCGGCGTGCTGCTCATGATCCCAGCGGTCATCGTGATCACGGCGCTCGCGATGCTCTTCGTCATCGGCATGGGCCTCATCCTGTCGATCGCGTCGGTGTACTTCCGCGATATCTCGCACCTGTGGCAGATCTTTAACCAGATCTGGATGTACGCCTCCGGCGTCGTCTTCTCTCTGTCGATGCTCAACAAGGTGCAGACCGACCTGGCGGCCAAGGGGTGGACCTGGGGCGGCGAACCCCTCCCGATCGTCACGATCTTCCGTCTCAACCCCGCCGAGCTTTTCCTTGAGGCCTACCGCTCGACGCTGTACGGCTTCGCGATGCCGTCCTGGCAGGTGTGGCTCGGCTGCGCCGCCTGGGCCTTCGGGATCTTCGGCCTCGGCTCGCTGATCTTCCGCCGCTTCTCGGCACGAATCGTGGAGGAACTCTGATGACGAACGCGATTTCGGTGGAGGGCGTCTCCAAGCGCTTCCGCATCTACAAGAACCGCAACCAGTCCCTCAAGGGTGCGTTCCTGCAGCGTTCGCGCGCCCAGTTCGAGGAGTTCTGGGCCCTCGACGACGTCTCCTTTGATATCCCGCAGGGCAAGACCTTCGGCCTGCTCGGCCATAACGGTTCGGGCAAGTCGACGCTGCTCAAGTGCATCGCGAAGATCCTCACCCCGGACAAGGGAACGATCTCCTCGACGGGCCGCATGGCCGCCATGCTCGAGGTCGGCTCCGGCTTCCACCCCGAGCTCTCGGGCCGCGAGAACATCTACCTCAACGGCGCGATCCTGGGCATGAGCAAGAAGGAGATCGACTCCAAGCTGGACGCGATCATCGACTTCTCCGGCGTCGAGCGCTTCATCGACCAGCCCGTCAAGAACTACTCCTCGGGCATGTACGTGCGCCTGGGATTCTCCGTGTCCATCCACGTCGAGCCGGACATCCTCCTCGTCGACGAGGTCCTGGCCGTGGGCGACATGGAATTCCAGAACAAGTGCATGGATAAGTTCGCCCAGCTCAAGGACCAGGGGCGCACGGTCGTCGTCGTGTCCCACGGCCTCGAGCAGATGCGTACCTTCTGCGACCAGGCTGCATGGCTGGACCACGGCACGCTCGTCGACGTGGGCTCGGCCGCCGAGGTCATCGATACCTACTCCGACGTCGCGCACCACGCCGTCGAGGTCGAGGGCGGCGGCACGCGCTTTGGCAGCGGCGAGGCCATGATCGAGCGCATCGACCTGCTGAGCGCTTCCGGCGAGCCCACGTCTCTCGTCTACCCGGGCGATCCCGTGCGTTTGCGCCTGCACTACCGTGCGAAGGAACGCATCGAGTCCCCGGTCTTCGGTGCCTCCATCGACACCCGCGAAGGCGTCTTTGTGTGGGGCCTGCACGGCATGGATGCCTGCTACGTGCCGACCTCGATCGAACCGGGGACCGGTCACCTGGACATCGAGATCCCGCGCCTGACCTTCAACCCGGGCGCCTACACGATTTCGGCGGCCATCCAGAACCACGACATGACAGGCGTCATCGACGCCCTCCAGAAGGCGCGCCGCTTCGACGTGCTGCCCGGCCCCGGCATGGAGTCCGGTGGACTGGTCAACCTGGGCGCCTCCTTCACGGGCCTGACGCCTGCGCGCCCCATGCGCGACGTCCCCAAGCGCGGCACCGCCGACTACGAGCACCTCGCTCGCATGCAGGCCCAGCAGGCCGACGCGCTCGAGAATGAGGACTGACGGACGCACTGACGTCGATGTGGGGCCGGGTTCAGCGGTGTGATACCGCTGAACCCGGCCTTTTACCTGCCTCGAGGGCCCAAATGCCGCGCGCGCTGTGACGATCGTTCTACACTTATAGGAGAACTGTTTCCAGCGACAAGGTACAGCCATGGCACCGACGCCCACACTCGCCCGCCGCGCCCCCGCGCGCGCCCTCATCGCAGCCCTCTCCCTCGCCCTCATCGCCCTGCCCGCACAGGCCCGCGCCGACGCCGGTGAGGAGACCGCGCCGCAATCCTCCGCAGAGAGTTCCACCGCGGCCCAGTCCGCCGGCGAGACGACGCCGTCCGCGACGCAGACGACGCCGTCCGCGACGCCTAGCCTTCCGCCCACGGGCGCGCCCGAGGCCACCGACCCCAGCGCGAGCGAGCAGGAACGGGGTGCCCCAGGCCTCGTCGGTCGCGACCGAACCGCCGACGATGAACGCCCCGGACGAAACCGGTCGGGGAGCGTGGATACGCGACTCGGTCGGCTGGTGGTGGCGGCGCGCCGATGGCACCTACCCCGCCTCCCAGTGGGTGGCGATCGGGGGGAGCCGCTACTACTTCAACGGCAACGGGTATATGGCCACCGGCTGGCTGCTTGACGGGAGCGACTGGTTCTACCTGGCGTCCTCCGGCACGCTGCTCGGCGGCTGGGTGCGCGATGGTGGCTCGTGGTACTACCTGGACCCCACCAGCGGCGTGATGCACACGGGTATGACCGGGGTGGACGGCACGTGGTATTACATGGATTCCTCGGGCGCGATGCGCACCGGCTGGGTCAGCCTCACCGACGGCTGGCATTACTTCGCCTCCAGCGGCGCGCAGATCGGCGGCTGGCTGCGTGATGGTGGCTCGTGGTACTACCTCGACCCGAACAGCGGCGTGATGCACACGGGTATGACCGGAGTGGATGGCACCTGGTACTACATGGATTCGTCGGGTGCGATGCGCACCGGCTGGGTCAGCCTCGTCGACGGCTGGCACTATTTCGCGTCCAACGGCGCGCAGATGGGCGGCTGGCTGCACGATGGGGGCAGTGGTACTACCTGGATCCCAACACGGGCATCATGCGCACGGAACCCCTCGAGGTGGGCGGGCGTCGCTATGAGTTCGACGCCTCGGGGGCGTGGCGCGGGTACGAGGCTCCGGCCGGGTACCTGCAGCCCACCGACCACATCACGGGCCTCGGAGATGCGACCAATACGCTCACGTGGGGAATGAACGGCACCAAGGTGCGCATCGCCCAGGTGCGACTCGGCCTGTGGCATTCCAACAAGCTCGCCTCCGTCGACGCGCCCTTCGTCACCGCCGTCAAGAACTTTCAGCAACGCGCAGGACTGCCCGTCACCGGCGTCGTCGACAAAGCCACCTGGGACGCCATGGACACCGGCTACCCGTGGACCGTCGACCAATACCAGGCTACGCCCCTGCCCCTGACCGCCACGCGCAACGAGCGCGTCGAGGCCATGATCGGCTACGCGTGGAACCAGACCGGATCGTCCTACACGTGGGGAGGGGCCGGCCCCTACGACCAGGGATTCGACTGCTCCGGCCTGGTCCTCCAGTCCCTCTACGCCGCCGGCCTGGACCCCCAGCCCATCAACGTCATCAAGCACGCATGGCCGTCGTATCGCACATCGCAGGAGCTCTACGCATACCCGCACTTCCAACACGTGCCACTCGCCCAGCGCCAGCGCGGAGACCTCATCTTCTACACGACGGGCGGAACCGTCACGCACGTTGCCATCTACCTCGGAGACGACTTGATCGTTCATACCGACTGGATGGGGCGCCCCGCTCGCATGCAGCACATCACCGCCGGATACGGGTGGGATCGCATGACCGCAGACGTCGTGCGCCCGCTGCCGTAAGACAAACGACGAGGCGGGCCGACCGTGGTCTCTTCCACGGTCGGCCCGCCTCGGTCAGTGGTGCTGCTCAGCGCCCCAGCAGGCGGCGCACGATGCGCTTGGGCAGGGACGCCGTCCGACGCAGCGACCGCTGCAGGGCCGAACCCGCCTCGAGCTGCGCACGCAGGGCGCTCACCTCGCCGCGCAGTTCGTGCACCTGCTCGTGCAGGGCCGTCATCGTGTTGAGCATGTTGACGTGCACGAGATTCAGCGAGGAATGGAAACCCGAATCCACGCGCCCCAGCTCCTGGCGCATACGGCGGTAGTACTCCGCCGACAGCAGCGCCTGGCCCAGGTGCGGAGACGAAGGATCATCCGTCGCCAGCATCGCGCGCAGGTAGCGGTCGCGGATATGCAGGTTATCCCACTTGTGCAGGTACGCGTCCGTGACGACCGAGTTGCCCAGCGAAGCATCCATCGTGTCGCGGTGGTGCCAGTAGGCCAGCGGCTCCCCGTCGACGAAACCGACCGGGGAATCCGCCAGCAGCCGCAGGTTGAAATCCCAGTCCGCCTGCGTCTGCAGGGACCCATCCCAGTGACCCACGCGGTCGGCGACCTCGCGGCGGATGAGCTGCGAGATCGGAGGCGTGTAGTTCTCCACCATCATGTCCACGAGGGACAGGCCGTAGTTGTCCGTCGACAGACCTCGCGCTCGATCTCGATACAGGTACCGTCGGCGCGCACGCGCTCGCGGATGATCTCGCAGCGGGTCGCAACACCGCCCGCCTCCGGATGCTCATCCAGGTAGGCGACCGTCTTCTTCAGGAAGTGCGGGTGCCAGGAGTCATCATCGTCGTGGACCGCATAGTAGGTGCAGTGCGAGGCAGCCAGGCCGGACTCGAGCGCCGCCTCGCGACCATTCGAGACCTCGTTCGTGACGATCGTGATCTTCGAACGTACGGCGCTCTTCTGCTTCTTGACGATCGAGCGCACCTCGGCCTCGTCGCCGGCGTCATTAACGATGACCACCTCGTAGTCGTCGAAGGTCTGAGAAGCGATCGACGCGAGGGCACGGGTGAGCATCGCCGGGCGATTGCGCGTGCGCACGACGACGGTGACTGTTGCGCTCATGCGGTTTGTTCCTCTTCGGTCGGAGTGGACGAGGCGGGCGCCTCCACCTGGCGGTGACGCAACAGGTAGATGGCGCTCACCAGGGCAAGCGTGTATCCCAGCGAGGCGAGGCCCCACAGGACCATCGGGCTCAGCGGCATGTCGGCCCACCACCACTGGATGTCACCATTCAGATTACCCGGTGCGATCCATCCGATGTGGGGAATCCACAGGAGCCCACGGACATAGCGGGCGATCGTCGTGTGCATCGCGACCGCTTGCGCGACGCTGAGGAAGACGACGAAGAAGGTGAACTGCCCCTTGGTCGGGGACGGCTTCTTCACGGCTGACGTCACCCAGATCATCAGCCACGTGCCCAGCAGAGGCAACGCGTAGCGCGAATGGTATCCGCCGAGGTTGGGGAACGCCGTGGGCGTCGCGATCAAGAGCGGGATTCCCGCCATCGCCCCAAAGACCGTGAAAGCAGCCAGGGCCTTGCGCAGGCTCACCGAGCGCGCGCCGTAGAAGAGCACCGCACCCAGGACGAGGAGCCCGAGGATGGTCGTGTAGCCCGGCAGGGAGTGTCGCGCCAGCCCGGCCCGGAGTACAGTCCGAGGAAGCCCGCGAAGTAATCGGGCAGGTAGCGCACGTTCATCACCGCGACATCGATACGATCCTGCAACGTCACGGTTGCGTCGCTCGTGTGAGAGACGTTGGATGCTTGGCCGCTGCCGAGCATGAGCCACACGCCAATCGCGCTCAGAACGGTGGCAACCCCGATCTCGGGGAGATGACGCCTGCGAGCCTGCAGGATCAGGATGCCCAGGGACGCAACGAACACATAGAAGGACGCATCGCCACGGCATTCATAGCACAGGAGTGCGGACAGGCCCGCCACGCCCAGGAGAGTCCAACGTCGCCACCCCTGTGCGTGCAGTGCGGCGTACAGGGCTGCGCCGTAGCAGAAGACGCCGGTGATCGCCCAGGACGAGGGGTTGTTGGAAGCGATGAAATACAGGCCCATCGGCGTCCACGCGATGAGTGCTGCCAGTGCAACACTGGTTCTGACTTCACGGCGTGACAGGCCGATGATCGCCCCCAACAGAATGAGGAGGATGGCAACGTTCGCGGCGCGCATGTGCCACACGGAGCTCTCCACGTTGTGCCCCGTCAGCAGATGGTGGAAGTGGTAGAAACCCGGCGGATACTGGCCGTCATCGTAGCGATACGACGGGAACAACGTGTCGTCTGAGTATTTCTTGACGCACGCGTGAGATGTGTCTGGGTGGAAGGCCTCGCACTGCGCGTGCGACACGGTCTCGGGAACAAGCACATTCACTTGCCCCTTGACCATGGTCGTCTGGCAGGAGGATTCGATGGGGCGCGGGCACCACGCGGACACGAGATGGTAGTCATCGTCGGGGGCGGACCCCGGAGGGGGACGCGAAGATCCAGCCGGTGGCGACGGCGAGGACGCCGAGGACCAGGAGGACGAAGGCGAGGGGTCGTGCCGCGGTGGAGACGAAACGCTCTCGCGCAGAGGCAAGGTGGTCGGCGAACGCACGTGCCATGAATCGAGCCAATCTGTCCGGAATAGGTACGTCTAATGTACACGAGTCCGGGGCCTGCCCGGTGAGCGCGAGGAGGAGGAGAAGCTAGAAGACGACGGGCCAGTGCGGCATACAGGTCGTGAGCGTGGCATGGGCGTCCGTGGCCTCGGCGAGGGCCTGGGTGTAGGCGGGGTTCGTCTCGGGCTGTTCACCGCGCTTGAGCGCTTCCTCGGCGGCCTCCTGGTCGGCGAACTCGGGGATGGCGCCGGAGTCGAGGGCTGCGTTGCGCGCGACATACACCGAGAGGGCATCAAGTGCCTGCTTGGAGGTTTCGTCCGAGGCTGCCTGGGTGAGACGGTCGGAATAGTCGTTCTGAAATGCAGCTGCGAAGGCTTCCCATGCGCGGTGGCGCTCGTCCGCGTTGGTTTCCCCCGAGCGCTTGGCTGCCAGCGCCCGGTAGGCCTGGCCGGTCTCGGAGCCGTTCAAGGCCTCGGTGAAAATCGCGTCCATCGCAGCACATCCGGGCGAAGCCGCATGCAGAGTCGGGCTGGCCGAGCTCGAGGGCTGACCGGGATCTCCGGGTGAAACGGAGACAGTGGGCGTCGACTGTGCGCTCTGGGCGTCCTCCGACGGGGAGCACGAGGCCGTGGCGAGCGCGCAGAGCGCAAGCAACGCAAGGGAGGGGACGAGGCGAGTCACGAGGGATCCGTTTCTGTTGGGGATGCGTCCAATTTATCAGCGTGGAGTGGCTGGCCAGGGGACCTCCAGCGTGGCGAATAGTGACGTATCCGACGGGGTAGCGGAGGCCAGTGTCAGGGAAAGCGTGAGAACTACGGCATAATAGGGGCAGGAATGGGGTGAGTGGCACCCTCGGACGCCCACGGGCGCGCAAAGGAGAAAACTTATGAAGATCGTTGTGACCGGCGGTGCCGGCTTCATCGGAGCGAATTTCGTTCACACGCTGCTGGAGGATCACCCGGACGTCGACGTCGTCGTCCTGGATAAGTTCACCTACGCGGGTAACCGCGCTTCCCTCACCGACATGCCCGCCGAGCTCGCCGCCCGCCTGAGCGTCGTTGAGGGTGACATCGCTGATGCGGACCTTGTTGATGGTGTCGTCGCTGGCGCAGACGCGGTCGTGCACTTTGCCGCCGAGTCGCACAACGACAACTCCCTCCTCGATCCCTCGCCTTTCATCCAGACGAACCTGGTGGGCACCTTCACCCTGCTGGAGGCCGTGCGCCGCCACAAGGTCCGCTTCCACCACATCTCCACGGACGAGGTCTACGGCGACCTTGAGCTGGACGACCCCGCGAAGTTCACGCCCACCACTCCGTACAACCCCTCCTCGCCCTACTCCTCGTCCAAGGCCGGATCGGACCTGCTGGTGCGCGCGTGGGTGCGCTCCTTCGGCGTCGAGGCCACGATCTCGAACTGCTCGAACAACTACGGCCCCTACCAGCACATCGAGAAGTTCATCCCCCGCATGATCACGAACCGCCTGCGCGGCGTGCGCCCCCGCCTGTACGGCGACGGCTTGAACGTGCGCGACTGGATCCACGTGCGCGACCACAACACGGCCGTGTGGGACATCCTCACGAAGGGCCGCATCGGTGAGACCCTACCTGATCGGCGCGAACGGCGAGACGAACAACCGCGACGTCGTCGCCATCCTGAATGAGCTGATGGGTTACGCTCCCGACGACTTCGATCACGTGAACGACCGCCCGGGCCACGACCTGCGCTACGCGATCGACAACTCCAAGCTGGTCACCGAGCTCGGCTGGGAGCCCAAGTTCACGAACTTCCGCGACGGCCTGGCCGACACGATCGCCTGGTACACCGAGAACGAGGCCTGGTGGGCCCCGCTGAAGGAAGCTGTCGAGGCGAAGTACGCCGCCGAAGGACACTGATTCCTTGACTCACGTGACCCGAGGTGAGGCCTCGCCTCACCCCCGCGTCACCGTCCTCATGGCCACCTACAACGGGATGGCCGAGGGCGGGGCGTGGCTCGACGAACAGGTGGACTCCGTGCTCGCTCAGGCGGGCGTGGAGGTCCGCCTCGTCGTGTCCGACGACGCGTCGAGCGATGGGACGCGCGCGCACCTTGAGGAGCGTGCGGCCGCCGACCCTCGGATCACGGTTTTGCCCCAGCGCGACGGCACCCCCGGCGTGACGGGCAATTTCCTGCATCTTTTCACGACGCACACCCCTGACGGCTCCTACGTTGCCTTCACCGACCAGGACGACGTGTGGCACGAGGACAAGCTGAGTTCTCAGCTGGCCCTCATGGCTGCGCGCGGGGCCGACGTCGTGTCGTCGAACGTCACCTCATTCCAGTCGCTGCCCGGCGGTGGGGTGGGGAGCGGCGCTCATCCGCAAATCGCAGCCCCAGCGCGGATGGGACTTCTCTTCGAGGCCGCGGGACCCGGCTCGACCTACGTCTTCAGCCCCGAGGCCCACGAGACCCTCGTGCGCGTCTTGGGCGACCTCGACTACAGCGAGATCGGCGTGCACGATTGGTACGTCTATGCGCTGGCGCGGTCGATCGGCCTGACGTGGGTGATCGGCGAGGAGCCGACGCTTGAGTATCGCCAGCACGGCGGCAACGTGCAGGGCGCGAACTCCGGTTCCGGCGCACGCGATGCCCGCATGGCCAAACTGCGCAACGGCTTCTACCGCAAGCAGTTCATCCTGACGGCCCGCGCCGCCCAGAAGGTCGGAACCTTCGATGAGCGCCGCGCGCGCCAGCTGCGCGCCATCCTGCGCGAGCTCGAGGAGCAGGGCGTGGCCTCGCGGCTGCGATTCGCCCTGCGCTGGCGTCAGATCCGCCGCGACCCCGTGGAGGGCATCAAACTCGCGGCCGCCCGCGTTCTGGGCGTGTGGTGACGTCTACCGCCGATAGGTGACGAGCCCGCCGTCCGCGTCCTCCGTCGCGAGGATCTGCGCCAGCTTGTCAGGGGAAACCTCGCGCGGGTCGATGATGACGACCGACCGTCCCTGCATCCACTGATCCAGCACCTGTCCCGCGCCCGTTCGCGCGTCCCACAGCAACGCGACGCGGCGACCGCGCACCGGCTCCGACGGGTGCGAACCGGCCAGGGCCTCGTCCCGGGCTTGCGTGAGTATCGGGGGAGTGTCGACGACGAGGCCGTCCGGCTGCGTGGCGATCTCCGCGAGGCCGTCGAGCGCCCCGCCTAAGGGGCCGTCCCACGCGAAGGACAGGTACTGTGCGGGCTGGGCGAGCACATGCGCCCCAGCGTCGATTGCGTCGGAGGCTTCGGGGCCGAGAATATTCGTGACGAAAAGGTCGCCGGGCAGCGGGCGTCGTGTATCGAGGAGCTCCCATCCCATCGCTCGCGCGGCGATCTGCCAGAGGGTGTCCTGCCAGGGTTGAAGAGTCGTGTAGATGCGGGTTGGTGTCGGTTCGCCTGTGCCGAACAGATCCGCGGCGAGTTCGTTTGTCAGGTAGTTCGTGATCTTCGATAGCCACCTGCCGACCACGGGTCCTCCCAGTTCAACCCGCTCCTGGCCGTATTGGGTGAGCGCTGGCCCTGACCATTCGTTAATCGCTGTGATACAGTGGGTGAGCCTGCTCATAGTTTCTGAGGACGCATTGTTCATGGTTTCAAGTATATCGAAGGTCCTATGTGTTCCAAGTACTTAGTAACTGTGAAGTCCTTGAAAACAGGCACTGTTTTACCGTTGGGTCAAGCGCTACGGAAAAGGTCTCAATATCGCGAAACCGCTTGACTTCCTGCAATGACACGCGTGTAATTCTCGTATTGATCGATTCGTTATAAGGAGCTCCCGCAATGTGGAACATCTTCGGTGACGGACCCCTGGAGTGGTCCGAGGACGCCGACGCGGCGCTGTACGCCCGCATTGACGGTCCCCTTGCGTGGCAGCAGCACGCGCTGTGTGCACAGACGGATCCGGAAGCTTTCTTCCCTGAGAAGGGTGGCTCTACCCGCGAGGCAAAGGCCGTTTGTCAGGCCTGCCAGGTGCGTGAGGACTGCCTGGAGTACGCGCTGGCAAACGATGAGCGCTTTGGCATCTGGGGTGGCATGTCCGAGCGCGAGAGGCGGCGCCTGCGCCGTATGGCCGGTTGAGCCCGACACAGCGCTCCGTCGGTGCGATCCTCGTCACGAGGGAGAGCACCGCTCACTCAGTCCGTCCTGCGGGCCATCGAGAATCAATCGATGGCCCCGCACTCGTTGACCATCATTGACGTCGCAGGTCGCCACGTCACCCCCTTCCCGTCCGAACGCGTTCCCGAGGGAGCGCAGCTCGTTCGCGTCGGTCGTGCCCGCAACCTGGGCGATGCAATCAAGCGTGCACGCGCACAGGGAGCCGCTTTCACCTCGGAACACTGGTGGTGGATCCTGCATGAGGACTCGGCCCCTGAACCCGAGTGTCTCGATGAACTCATTCAGGCGGCCACCGTCGGCAAGACCGTTGGCGCGGTCGGCGTCAAGCAGATGAGCTGGGACGGGAGCCGACTCCTCGAACTGGGTATTTTCGCCACGGCGAGCGCCCGACGGCTCGAACGCGTCGGCGACGACGATATCGACCAGGGGCAGTACGACGGGACCAGCGATGTTCTCGGCGTGGGCACCGCCGGCCTGTTCATCAGCGCCGAGGCCTACGAGGCGGTTGGTGGGTTCGACACCGCGCTCGGTCCCTTCGGCGACGGGCTGGACCTGGGGCGTAGGCTCCACCTCGCGGGGTACCGTGTCATCGTTGCGCCCAAGGCGCGCGTGCGCCACGCCCGCGTCTCCCTGTACTCCCTCTCAGGCTCTGCTCCGGAGTCGGATCGCAATGAGCCGACGGGCGACGTGTCCGACGCGATTATCGACGGGAACGCTGCGACCGACGGATCTTTCCGTAAGCGCCGCTACGCCCAGATGTACAACTGGTGCAAGGCTGTGCCCGCCCTCGTCCTGCCCTTCCTGGCTCTGTGGCTCCTCGTGTGGAGTCCGGCGCGCGCGCTGGGGCGGATCTTGACGGGACGCGCCTCCCTGGCCCTGCCCGAAATCGGTGCCCTTCTCTCCGTGATTGGAGCGACCCCGCGTCTGCTCGCCGGGCGTGCCCGCGCGGCTCAGTCGCGTTCCGTCCCCCGTTCTGCCCTGCGCGGCCTCGAGACGGCCCCCGCCTCGCTGCGTAAGGAACCGGCGGGCGTGGATGAGGATGAGAATGGCGAGCGCATTGATCCGCTCATTGTCGCTTCGATGCGGCGCTACCGACTTCGCTCTGCCTCCACCTGCCTGGGCCTCGCGATCGTGACGTCTCTGATTGCTGGCGCGCAGTGGTGGGGAACCTCTGCAGGCCTCGTGGGCGGAGCGTGGGTGTCGCTGCCGGCGACCTGGGCGGAGCTGTGGAACGCCGCGTGGGCCGCGTGGGTCCCCGGCGGAGACGGCTATGCCGGTGGCGCGGATCCCCTGACGATTCTGCTTGCCCTCCTGAGTGCCCCCGTCGCGCCGCTCGGCACCACCCCCGGCGCGTTCGCGACCTTCCTGCTCGTGGCCTCGAGCCCGCTCGCAGCGATCACTGCCTGGATTCCGAGCCGCACTCTCGCCTCCTCGCTGCGCGTACGCTTCCTCGCCTCGCTCGCCTGGGCATTCGCGCCCGCACTCCTCCTGAGCGCGACGCATGGCGTCCTCGCGGGCGTGCTCGCCCACATCGCCTTGCCTGTCTTCGCGGCCTTCTGCTTCGGGACACCCAGGCCTCTGTTCGTGGCCGGTGCATCCGGCGTTGAGATCGCGCCCGTGCAGCCCCGCGGAGTGAACGCGGGATGCGCGGCGCTCGCCCTCGTCGTCCTCGCATGCTGCGCCCCGTGGATGCTGCCGCTCGGTGGCCTCGCGCTCGCGTGGCGATCCCGGCGGCGCGTCCTCGTCGCGCTGCCCGCTCTGACGCTTCTCGTGCCCACCTACGTCTCCATCCTCGCGCGCCCCGCGGCGTGGCCCGCCCTTGCCTCGACGAGCGGGGGAGTGCACGCATACACCCGCGCGCCCTCGTGGATGGCGGCGCTCGGTATGCCCGCGGCCCCCTCGAGCATGGTCGAGGCCGTGGCGCTGGGAATCGTCGGCGGCAGTGCCTTGCTCTTCGGGACGATTGCCCTCCTGCGGCAGCGTTCGCGCGCTCTCCGCATGGCCTACGGGTGGGCTCTCATCGCCTCCGCTCTCGCATGGGGAGCATCGCACGTCGGCATCGGGATGTCCGGTGCGTCCGTGGCCTCGGCGTGGGCCTCGCCCGCCCTGTCCCTCGCTTTCATCATCCTGGTCGCGCTGGCCTGTTCGGGGCGCGTCGCTCCTACCGATGCTGCCGCCGACGCCGCTGCCTGGGATGCGTCCCGGCCCTTCGCGCCGCGCGCTCTGGGCGTTCTGGTTGCCGTCGCGATTGTCGGATGTGGATCCGCCGCGAGCGTGTCCGCCGTCGCCGGTCGCTCCAACCCCGACGAGGTCCCGACCTTCACGATGTCCCAGCGCGAAACCGTCTCGGCGCTCTCCTCGCCCATTGTCTCCGCCGTTGCCTCCCAGGCGCAGCGTTCGCCGCGCGCCGGACGCATCCTCGTTCTCGATGGCGACCCGACGAACGACACGGTCAACGCCGCGCTGTGGCGAGGAAACGGACCGTCGCTGACAGGGCGAACCCCGCCGTTCGTGCACTCGCGCTCGCCGAGGCGCGCTCCGGCGCCGCCACCGGTAGCCTGAGCGACCCGGCCACCGCCTCGCTCGCGCAGGCTGCCTACACCCTGGTCGTTTATCCGGACGACGCGACCGTGCAGACGCTGGCTGCGCACGATATCGACACGATCCTCGTCCCCCTCGGTGCGAGCGGCTCCGCTGCTCTGACCTCCGGCCTCGACCGTGCTGACGGACTCGAAAAGGTCGGTGACACGACCTCCGGCACCGTCTGGCGCGTACGTCCCGACGGGCTGACGCCGGCGCGCGTGCGCGTCGAGTCGGCCAGCGGCGTGACGACTCCGGTTGGATCCTCGCAGCTGCGTGTCGACGGCGACGTGGACGCTGCAGGCACCCTCGTCCTGGCCGAGCGCGCCGACTCCGGATGGCATGCGTGGGTCGACGGGGTGGCGCTCACCCCCGTTGCCGCCTCCGACGGGTGGTCGCAGGCATTCGATATGCCCACCGCCGGGCACCTCACGCTCACCTACAGCCCGTGGTGGATCATTCCGTGGCGCATCGCTGCGGGTGCGTGCTTTGGTCGTTGCCCTCGCCAGCGCCCTATCCGCGTGGAGGAAGAGATGACAAAGCCCCGCATCAGTTCCCTGACGACGCTAGCGGGCGCGGGGATCGCCGTTGCGGCCATGGCCTGCGCCTCCGTGTGGGTCGGTGCATCCCCGAGCCGCGTCGACGGGACGGCGCAGAGCGCTCACCCGTCACAGGTACGCCTCGCGTGTCCCTCGGGCGTCGTCGATCCTTTCGAGACGACCAGCGTTGCGGCCGGTTCCACCTGGTCCTCGCTCGCATCCGCTCCGACGAGCCCGGCGCCCGCGTCCATCACGGGTAACGGGGAGTCATTCCCACCGCCCTGACCCTTGCCGGCCAGGGGGGAGGCGAACTCGCAGGCCTGAGCGCCGTCGGATGCGCGGCGCCGCGCACCTCGCAGTGGATCGCGACGGGGGCTACCACGTCTGGCGCCGACATGGTCCTCATCCTCTCCAACCCCGGTCCCACGGCCTCGGTCGTCAGCATTGACGGATACGGGGCTTCCGGGCCCCTCAACGCCGCGCCGCGCCAGGTCACCGTTCCGGCGTCCTCCTCGGTGTCGGTGCTCCTCGCGGGATGGTTCCCGGACGAAAACTCCCTCGCCCTCCACGTCCGCGCAGACGGGGGCGGCGTCGCCGCCTGGGTGCAGGCCTCCCTGATGAACGGCGAGATCCCCCAGGGAACCACGCTCGCCTCCGCAGTCGTGCCCGCGACCTCGCAGACGATCTTGGGAGTGGACCCCAAGGGCACGTCGCTGCTGCGCCTCGTGTCGCCCTCGGGTGATGCCCGCGTGAGCGTTTCCGTCGCCGATTCGACGGGCGTACACCCCCTCCCCGGCGGTCAGGCGACCGTCGCCGAAGGGACCACCCTTGAGATGCCTCTCGATGGCGCGTCGAGCGATGCTACTCCGATCGTGTTCCTCGTCACCTCGGATCGCGAGGTCGTGGCACAGACGACGACGATCACCGTCGGTGCCCCCTGGGCCGAGCGTCTCAGCGCCTGGATCATGAGGTCCAACGCGAGCCCAGCGACGACGTTCACCGAGGCCTCGGTCCCCGGCGTGAGCCAGCTGACGACGATGACCACCTCCGTGCTCTCGTCGACACCCCTTCGTGCCACATCGGTCGCCACCGACTCCGGGGTGAACGCCTCGTCTGCGAGCCTCCTGCTGTACGTGCCCGCTGACGCCGCTGGCGCTGCAACCGCGAGCCAGGGGGACGGAGCTCAGTCTTCTCAGCCCGTGCCGAGCTCCACACCCGACATCTGGGCCTCGCCCTCTCCCGTCACGTCGCAGTCCGGTGCCTCCCAATCCGGCCAGTCGCGCGATGCCCAGTCGAGCGGTACCTCCGCCTCGACCCCGGGAGCTGTTCCGGTGCGCGTGGGAGACCGAACGATCTACGTCGCACCGGGTGTCCCCACCCTCGTCAACCTTCCGGATAGCGCGAGCCACATCAGCGCGGACACCCCTATCCAAGCAGCCCTGGTCATCACCGCGGACACGGCGGTGGGGCGCATGAGCACCACGTGGAACGTGGGCACGGAGGGCATTAGCGCCGTTACCGGTGCTATCCGCACCGCTAACTGATCAGCGCATCGCGTCGTCGATCTCGTCCGGGGGCAGCGCCAGAATGTGACTGATCCTCTCGACGAGGAGCCTGCGGGTCATGACCGCGACCTCCTCGGGCGGGCAACGCAGCGTGATCGGTAGGCGGTAGACCACGATCCGGTCGCGCAGACCGCGACGTCGATCGGCCGGGAAAATACGCGCGACGACGACGCTGTGAGACTCCCAGGGGGCCGGATTCGACGGCGGAACATCCTCCACGGCGAATTCGATCGTAGACACCTGAGGCCAGCGACTAATGAGCTCAGTGACGAGTTCGCGCACCATCAGATCGAAGTCTTCGCGCCGCGTCCTCCACGCCGGTGTTCCCGGAAAAAAGAGGGGACCGCGAGGACCGCGACCGTGGCGGTTGCGGCTTGAGATGTGGCGGCGCGTGGAAAACACCCCCAGGGTAGGCGCACGGCGCGCGGGAGTGGGCCATCGGCGCGCAGAGTGTCGTACTCTTAGGGACGTGATTGCCCAACGCCACTGCTCGAAACCCGGCTGCTCGACCGCCGCTGTCGCCACCCTCACCTACGATTACCGCGATTCAACCGTGGTCGTCGGTCCCCTTGCGACCGTCGCGGATCCCAACTCGTATGACCTGTGCGAGGAACACGCGCAGAATCTCACCGCGCCCCTGGGCTGGCAGGTTGTCCGTCTAGCGACCAACTTTGAACCGGCACCGCCCTCCGGAGATGACCTCGCCGCGCTCGTTGACGCCGTGCGTCGCGTCGCTCAGGAGGCGCAGGCTGAGTCGACTCCCGCTCCTGCCACGCGCAGGCCTCAGACCGGTCCGTTCGGCCCCGCACGCTCCGTGGGCAGCCCCGACACATCGAGCCCGCTCGACCCATCGAGCCCGTACGCGCGCAGGCGCGCGCAGTTCACGGTGGTTGACGGCTCCGAGAAGGACTCCGAGGACTAACCCTCACAAGCCGAAGCGAGGCTGCGTTGCCTCGTGGAATCGCGCCTTGCCGCGCGCGCGACGCTCACACTCGCGCTCCCACTCGCGATCACGGCGGGCCACAAGAATGGCCGCAATCACGATCTCCGGGTGCAGCCCAGCCGGCAGCGGCGTCTGGACACGCTTCACGAGACGCTCAGCAAGGGAAATTGCGACCTGCCCGCGCAGCTTCGTGTCGATGGAGCGGTTCGCTCCCAGGAACGCGCGAGCCTCAGCAGCGAGGGCATCGTCGAGGGGCAGGATCGTCGCCGAGGCCGCCCACTCCTCGAGCCCGGGAGGCATCACCAGGGGAGGGTAGAAGACCGAGTCTCCCTGAGAGCACACCATCGTCCCCGCGGCGATGTCCCCCAGACGCTTGCCCTTCTTGTTGACGAGTTCGGTGAGGAACGCGAGGCCGCCCGACGTCAGCCAGTTTTCCAGGATTCCCACGCCGACGCGTACCGCGCTGTGGCGAGCGGTGATCGCGCCGCCGTCATCGCGTACGACCCGCAGGTTGAGGGCCCACTTGCCGAGCGAACGGCCTTTCGTGGTCACTTCGACCACGAAGGGGACGAAAAACATGACCGAGGCGACCAAGCCGATCACGAACACGCGCACGAGAGAGGCAGAGTCGTTCGACCAGGTACGCGCGGCGCTGATGAAAACGAGGAGCGCCACCCCCAGATACGTGGTGCCGTCGATGACTGCGGCGGCGAAGCGTTCGGGGGGCGAGGCAGGGGTGACGTCGAGGGAGACGGCCTCGCCCGTGCGGACATAGTCGTCTTGAATGACGCGTGATTGACTGCGTTGCGCGCTCATGTATGACACGCTAGTCCAATGGACATCGATGTGCTGCGGGTGAGCGGAAAAACGGAGTGGAAACGCCTCGAGGAACTGACGCGTACCCGCTTTCTGACGGGTGAGCAGATCGACGAGCTCGATCGGCTCTACCGATCTGCCACGACCGACCTAGCGCGCGTACGCACGACCAGCCCCGATCCCGACGTCATCGCGGAACTCTCACGCATCCTGTCGGCAGCTCGCGGGCGCCTGGCGGGAACGGCGGGCATCAACGGAACCGTGATCGCACGCTTTTTCAAGGTGTCGTTACCCTACGCCCTGTATCAGATTCGCTGGGTGACGGTGGGCGTCATGCTCGTGTCCGTCGCGCTTGCTCTCATTGAGGGTCACTACCTGGTCACGCACCCGGACGCGATGAACCAGCTGGGCACGCCCGAGCAGCTGCGCCAATACGCGAACAGTGACTTCGTCGAGTACTACCACCAGGATACGAATGCGGAGTTCGGACTGTCCGTGTGGGTGAACAACGCGTGGATCGCCCTGCAGAGCGTGGTGACGGGCGTGACCGGCGTGTACCCGCTGAAGATCCTGTGGACCAACGCGACGAACGTTGGGGTGGCCGGAGCCGTTGTGACCGTCTACGCGGGGCCCTGGCACTTCTTCCGTTTTATCCTGCCGCACGGCCTGCCCGAACGACCGCCGTCTTCATCTCGATCGCAGCGGGCCTGAGGGTCTTCTGGGCACTCCTCGTCCCCGGAGCGGCAACGCGCTACCAGGCGGTGGGCGTGGCCGCGCGCAGCGCCATGACGGTGGCGGTGGGCTGCGCTATCCTCCTCGCGGGCTCGGGTGTGCTCGAAGGATTCGTGACGCCCTCGCAGCTGCCCGACGCCGTCAAGATCGCCCTGGGGGTGGCGATGACCGCAGCCGTGTGGGCGTACACGCTGATCCTCGGTCGCAGGGCGCACCAGGCGGGCCAGGACGCCGACGTCGGCATCGACGCCGGCTACTACCAGCCGGTCGCGGGCTGACACCGCCCTCGCGGACTTACAGGCGTCCGCTCTTCTTCAACTCGATGTAGCGGTCGGCCGTGCGGGCGGGCAGCAGACCCGCCGAGGCCTGCAGCGTGAGGGCACCCGCGAGGCGCACGTCCGCGGCACCTGCGGCGTCGGAACGCTCGGCGAGCGCGGCCGAGGCCGCCAGGAATACCGCGTCAGCGTCCTCGCGCCCATTGCGGGCACGAATCTCGTCGGGGTCGGTTGCCGATGCGACGAGCACCGTATGGCGTTTCGTCAGGCGCGCCAGCGCGTCGGTGAACTCGGTTTCCAGCCCGGCGGGCGGGATCTTCGTGGCGATGACAACGAACGCCGAGTGACGCACAGTCTCCTCAACGGCGTCAGCTGCCCTCGACCAGTCGGTGACATCCAGGCGCGGATTCAGGTCGGTGAACACGTGCGCGAGCGTCTCGATGATCTTGGCACCGCGCACGCCGGAGACGCGGGCGCGCACGCGCGAATCGATGGCTACGACGTGGACCTTGTCGCCCGCGCGATCGGCCAGTGCCGCCAGGAGCAGGGTGGTTTCGATCGAGGAATCCAGGCGCGGTGCGCGGCCCAGCGCGATCGAGTCAACTTCCTCGTTCTCGGGGGCGCCGAGCAGCGCGGAGGATGCGCGGCCGCAGTCCACGACGATGACGACGTGGCGGTCGCGTTCGGGACGCCACTGGCGCACCATGAGCTCGGTGGAGCGGGCGGACGCGCGCCAGTCGATGTCGCGGGGGTCATCTCCCACGACGTACGCGCGCAGCGAGTCAAACTCGGTGCCTGCTCCGCGCAGCGTCGTCGGCGTCGTGCCTTCGAGTTCGTGGAGACGGGCCAAGCGCGAGGGCAGGAGCACCCGCGCCTTAAACTCCGGCAGCACCGACAGGGTCAAGGGCGCACTGATCGATACCTGGCGCGCGCCCAGGTGCAGGGGACCCCAGGAACGAATCGTGACGACATCCGCGTGGCGCGTTCCTCGCCTCGTGGGGGACAGGAGCGTCGTGACCTTCTCGGCGGACTTCGGGAGCACGCGCACGCGCCGGAAGGACGGCGACTGACGCAGCGAGGGAGGCCACGCGTCGCGCACGTCCAGGACCATCTGGCGCTTGGTCGTGTTCGTCAGGCGCAGCGAGGCCTCGGCGCTCTGGTCTGCGCGGATCGGGCCGGTGACCTCGCGGCTCATACGCAGGGTCCGAGGCGAGGGGGCGGCGAGGGCGTCCAACAAACAGACGAGCACGATGATGCCGCACCACATCCACGCGAAGCCGCGGGATGGGGCGAAGGCGAGCGGGATAAGGCCCACCAGGACGAGGAGCGCGCTGCGCGCCGAAATTGCCACGGGGAACCTCAGCGAGGAACGGGGGTGGCCGCGAGGACGCCGGTGATGACGTCGGTGGCGTCCACGCCTTCCAGGTTGGCCTCGGCGCGCAGACCCAGTCGGTGAGCGAGGGTCACGGGGGCCATCGTCTTGACGTCGTCGGGGGTGACGAAGCCTCGTCCCTGGAGGAACGCCCACACGCGAGAGGTGCGCAGCAGCGCGGTCGCGCCACGCGGAGACACACCCACACGCACGGCGGCGGACGTACGCGTCGCGCGGCACAGGTCCACCAGGTAGGCCATGACTGCGGGGGCGACCTCGATGCGCGAGGCAGCCTCGTGTGCGGCGTGGATATCGGCGGCGCCCGCCACGGGCCGGATGCCGGCCTCCGCCAGAGACATCGGGTTGAAGCCGGCCTGGTGGCGGGCAATGATGTCGATCTCGGCCTCGCGCGAGGGCAGGGGGAGTTCAAGCTTGAGGAGGAAACGGTCCAGCTGGGCCTCGGGCAGCGGGTAGGTGCCCTCGTACTCGACCGGGTTCTGGGTGGCGATGACCATGAAGGGGTCCGGCAGCGTGCGCGTGGCGCCATCGATCGAGACCGTGTGCTCCTCCATCGATTCCAGCAGCGCCGACTGCGTCTTGGGGGGAGTGCGGTTGATTTCGTCGGCGAGCAGCAGGTTCGTGAAAACAGGGCCTTCACGGAACACGAACTCGGAATGACCCGCATCCCACACCATGGATCCCGTGATGTCTGCGGGCATGAGGTCGGGGGTGAACTGGATGCGCGCCATGTCGACGTCGAGGGCTCGGGCGAGGGTACGGACGAGCAGCGTCTTAGCAACACCGGGCACGCCCTCCAGCAGCGCGTGACCACCGGCGACAAGGGCAACGATCAGGCCGGTGATGGCACCATCCTGGCCGACGACGGCTTTACCAATCTCCGCCTTGAGGGCCAAGAGGGACTCCTGCGTGCGCCGCTCGGCCTCGCTCAGCGAACGTCCCGACCAGCCTTCGCCGGTGGGCGCGGAATAGGAGGTGGCCTGCTGGGGCGCACCCTGGGGCGTGCCCTGAGAAGGGGGAGCAGTCGGCGCGTACGAGGCCGGGGCACCCTGCGCGGGCAGCTCACCCTGGGGCGCGTAGACGCCCGGAGCCGCCGAAGGCGCCGGAACCTGGCGGGGCGCACCCTCGGGAGCGCGGCCGGGCTGGGGCACGCCGTTGGACGAGGGGCCGGGAATCGGGCTAGTCATGGCGGATCTCCTTTTCGAGAGCGTCGAGGTCGTGGGCGAGGCGGATCAGTTCCTTCTCGGACGTGGGGGGGAGGGCCCCACAAGAGGGCGGTCGAGCGCGACGTGAGCAGGCCTCGTTGCTCAATCGCACGGGTCAGAGCCTCGCGGTCGCCGGTGTGGGCGATGCCCAGTGCGGTCGCGATGCGTGTGGCGCTCGCGCTGCGCAGCGCCGTGGCGGCGTGCTCGTACGCGCGTTGAGAGCGCATGAGACGGGCCTTACCGATGATGGTTTCAGAGGCAGGAACCTCAATGGGGAGATTCTCAGGCGTCAGGGGACCCAGGCGCCTGCCTCGGGCGAATGCAGCAATCAGGCACGCCCCGATCGTGAGGAGGAACGCGGGTGCGAGGTAGGGGGCCTCGGCGCTATCGTCTTTCCCGTGGCCGAGGGTGTCTGTCGCCTGTGGCGAATACCAGGCGACCTTGGAGGTGCGCCCGATCGCGTTGATCGCGAGGGCCGCGTTGCCCTCGTCGGTGATCGCGCGGTTTCGCAGGCGCAGCGAATCGGGAATGATCGCCCGGAAACGCCCGGATTCGACCTTCTCGGCGTATGCGTAGGAGTCGTCATCCCCGGGGAAGCAAAGCGCCCAGCCGTTTGCGCCGCTCGAGCTGCCAGAAACCGCGTAGGCGGAGGATGTCAGCGACTGCGCGCGCGTCGCCGTTTCGGAGTTGCACCTGGCCGTCACGACATGTGAGCTGTGCCAGTCGCGCTTCGCGCGCAGGCCGCCGAGGTAGGGAGCCGACGAATCGTATTCTTCCTCGAGTCCGACGTAGACAACGTTCGCCCGAGTCTCGATCGCCTTGGCGACGGAGTCACTCATCCGTGCGGGAAATGACGACGAGAGTCGTGTCATCGCCCACCTCGGATGCGCCCTTCGCCCCGACTTCGCGCACGGACACCCCGTGGTCGCCGAGCACCTGAGCGAGCGCGCGGGCGCCATCGCCGTGCTTATTGCGAATGCCAACGGGCGCGTTGTTGTACCCCATCTGGCTAAGGAAGGCCGAACCGATCAGAGCGATCACCGTGACCGCAATAAGAAGGAGCATCGGACGCGCCGCCGAGAAACGCTCGCGCGCCGTGGGAGTGACGATTGCGACCTGCCGGGACTTCATGACTCGTCCTTCGCGTAGCTACACAGGTCGAGGAGGACCGGAGTAAAGGAGCGCAGCGCGTCCACCTCGTCGCGCGAGATCGCGGCGCGACCGTAGCGAACCTTGTCGAAGGACTCAGCGTATGCGGAGAGCTGCGGGGCGAGGCCGGGGGCGACCCGGGTCGCTGCGTCGGCGGCCTCGCGGGCGGTCAGGCCCGGAGTGGAGGAAACGACGTCGTGGTCATCGAGGCCCAGAACCATGAGACGGTAGGCCCACACGTACGCCAGGTTCCAATCCTGAGCGGCCACGGCCTCGTCGAAGGATGCCTGAACCTGCGGCGCGCTGGTCTCCTCCTCGAAGACGAGGCCCGACTTGCGTCGTTTCGCCAGGCGAATCGGGTTGAGGATGAGCACAATGACCAGGGCCGCGATCACAATGATCGCCAGAATCGCCAGGATCAGCGAGATCGGTGGGGTGCCCTGGCCCTTCCACGACAGGAGCCGGAAGAAATCGTCGATCAAATTCTTCACGAAGCCGACGATCGGGCCACGGATCTCGCCGTATTCGCCCTTGGCAAGCTCTTTGAGGAGCCAGTCACGAGCCTCGCCCTGGTCGGGCGTCAGCGGAACCTCACAGCTGAGCATGGGACTCACTGAGGCTGGACGCTCGCCTGCATGAGGACCGCCGCGAAGTTCTCCTTACGGATACGCAGGTCCGCGTACATGAGCGTCTCGTAGGGTGGCAGTGAGCGGCATGACGAGGCCGCTGGCGAAGGTGGTCAGACCCGTTGTGATCGCCACAAGAATCATTGAACCGGTCCCGTTGTCCGCCATGGCGAACGCGGTGACTCCAGTGATACCACCGATGAAACCGCCGATGAAACCGGCGATAAAACCGGCGACGAACGTGATGAGGAAGATTCGTCCAAGCGTCGGCCAGAAGTAGCCCTTGCTCAGTTCCACGAACGCTTCATGGACGCGATCGGTCCGATCTCCTCAAGCACCGTGATGACGGAAGCGAAAGCGAACTTGATGTTCAGGAAATAGACGCCGGCGACAACGGGGAGGAAAAGGAAGAGTCCGATGCCTAGGAGGATCCCACCGGTCGAGTCGTCGGCGGCGTAGACGAAGAAGAATGCGACCATGAGGAGGCCCCAGATAATCACCGGGATGGCCGTGACAATGCCGGTCACGATGAACGTGCCGATCAAGGCACCCAGACGAGGCTTAGTCATCGCCCAGGCCTGCGAGAGGGTCACCTTGTTGCCAATCATCATCTGCGACACCGTGGTCGCCAGCATGCCCATGATGATGGTGGTGCCCGCAACCATCGACAGTGTCTGCACACCCTGAGATGCCAGGCTGGTCAGCAGTAGGACAGCCAAATCCTCCGTTCCCGCCAGCTGCGCCTGAGGGTCGTTTGAACTGGCCGCCGACCCGAGCGCGGTCGGGAGGAATGCAGTCACCATGGAGATGAGGGAGACGACCGCCATGACCGCCATGGTGAAGCCGAAGAGAATCTTCGGATTCTGGCGGATCGCCGCAAAAGAACCGCTCATCAGGTCGCCGATCGAGAGCGGACGGAGGGGATGATGCCGGGCTTGGCCTCCCATCCCCACTGGTTGGTGTTCACGCTGTAGCCGGAGGCGCCGGGCTGCGAGGCGTAGCCCTGCTGCGCCCCGTAGCCGGGCTGACCGCCGTACCCGGGCTGGCCCCCGTATGCTTGCTGACCGCCGTAGCCGGGCTGACCGCCGTAGCCGGGCTGGCCGCCGTAGCCCTGCTGCGCCCCGTAGCCGGGCTGCCCGCCATAGCCTTGCTGCGCCCCGTAGCCCTGCTGCGCCCCGTAGCCGGGCTGCCCGCCATAGCCTTGCTGCGCCCCGTAGCCTTGCTGCGCCCCGTAACCCTGCTGGCCGCCGTAGGGGGATTGAGAGCCATACGCCTGGCCGCCCGCTGCCCCTGGCTGTGCCCCGGTGGGCTGATACGGGTTCGACGAATCGGGAGCGGTCCACGGGGTGCTCATTCGTGCCTCCATGTTGATGGTGTCGGTCTGTGACCAATCCTGCCATACGTGGCCGTCGCGTGAAACCTTGTCCAGGACAGAAATTGGGTCGTTGATGCGCGAGTCTTCTGCGTTCGTTGCGATTTCGTGACACTATCGTGACATGAGTTCGCGCATCCTCGTCGTCGACGACGACGTCGCCCTGGCCGAGATGATCGGGATTGTCCTGCAGAATGAGGGCTTCGACGTCGTCTTTTGTGCCGATGGATCCCAGGCGCTGGCTCAATTCCAAGAGAGCCACCCCGACCTCGTCCTGCTGGACGTGATGCTGCCGGGCATGGACGGCTTTGACGTGTGCCGTGCGATTCGACGTATCTCGGATGCGCCGATCGTTATGTTGACCGCTCGTTCCGACACGTCTGACGTCGTCACGGGACTGGAGGCCGGAGCAGACGACTACGTGCCCAAGCCCTTCAAACCCAAGGAGCTCGTGGCCCGCGTGCGCGCACGTTTGCGCGGACGCGAGGACGCCCAGGTGGACGAGGGGCTCACGTTGCAGGACCTGTCCATCGACGTGGCCGGTCACGTTGTGAAGCGAGGGGGGCATGTCATCGCTCTGACGCCCCTCGAATTCGACCTCCTGGTGACGCTGGCTCGCGCGCCCTGGAAGGTCTTTTCGCGTGAAGAGCTCCTCGAACAGGTGTGGGGCTACCGTCACGCGGCCGACACCCGGCTCGTGAACGTTCACGTGCAGCGTCTGCGCTCGAAGATCGAGCGTGACCCGGAGCGCCCCGAGCTCGTTGTGACTGTCCGCGGGGTGGGATACCGTGCAGGCGCGGGAGCGTAGGGACGCGCTCAAACGCCTCGTGGGCGTTATTACGTCGTCGAGGCCGTGGGGCTTTCTCGCGTCCTCGCATATCGCCCGCCGCATCCGTCACTCCCTGTCGGCTCGGCTCGCGGTCGCGATTACGCTCGCGGTCCTCGTAATTGTTCTCGTCTCGGGTGTCATCATCGCCTCCCAACTGCGCACGTCCATGTTCGAGACGCGCAGGGATGCGATCTTGGCCGACGCGTCCCTGCGGTTCTCCTCGGCTCAGTCCGTTTTTTCGTCGTCGACGGCTTCATCTCCCGCTCAGGTGCAGGAGTCCGCGCGCGGGGCGCTGGCCTCGCTCAAGGCCTCGGCGGCGGGCGCGGGTGCGACCAATGTGGCGCTGCTGCGCTCCGAGGGCACCGCGGCCTCGCTGCGCATCAACCAGATTGAGGATGAGCAGATGCGCGGCCTCGTGACGGCGCAGATGCGCGCGGCGGTTGCTGGGGAGGGGCGCAGTGGCAGTCGGTGGCCATCCGTTCGAGCGACGGCAAGAAGGAAGAGCCGGGGATCCTCGTCGGCACCCAGGTTCAGCTGCCCCGAGCGGGCACGCACGAGCTCTACATTCTGTATTCGCTGTCCGCCGACCAAGCCCAGGTCGATGTCGTTCTGCGGGTTCTGCTCCTGTCCTCCCTGCCGGTCATCGTCGCCCTGCCGATCGGCGTGTTTGCGCTCCTCCATCGCCTGCTCCTGCCGGTTCGCGTGACCGCCCAGGCGGCGACGAAGGCCTCCGAGGGCGACCTGGATGTGCGCGTTGACGTGCACGGCGATGACGAGATGGCGGACTTGGGACGCGCATTCAACGCGATGACGTCCTCGCTGCAGGACACCATCTCGCGCTACGACGAGCTCGCCAAGCTACAGCAGCGCTTCGTCTCCGACGTGTCCCACGAGCTGCGCACGCCGCTGACGACGATCCGCATGGCCGAGGACGTCGTGTGGGATAACCGCGACGAGCTGCCCGCGCACGCGCGCCGGTCCGCGGAGCTCCTGCATGACCAGACCGAACGCATGGAGCAGATGCTTGCCGACCTGCTGGAAATCTCGCGATACGACGCCGCGAGCGCGCTGCTGGATGCAGAGGAACGTGACCTGCGCCCCATCGTGACCCGCGTCGTCGAAGCGTGCGCTGATCTCGCGCAGCGCCAGGGCGTCACGGTTGAGATCGTGGCTCCGGTGCGAGCTGGTGCAGAGATCGATGAGCGCCGCATTGAACGCGTGATCCGCAACCTCGTTGTCAACGCGATCGAGCACGCGGACGGCACGACGGTGACGATCACCGTGGCGGCCACCGAGACGGACGTGGCCTGCCGCGTGCGCGATCGCGGTGTGGGAATGACCCAGGAGGTCGCCGACCACGTTTTCGATCGCTTCTATCGTGCGGACACCGCTCGAGCGCGCACGACCGGAGGCACCGGCCTCGGCCTCGCGATCGCGACGGAAGATGTCGCCATCCACGGCGGGCGCCTGCAGGCGTACGGCGAGCCGGGAAAGGGGGCGTCCTTCCTGATGACACTGCCCAAGCGAGTCGGCGAGGAGATCGCCAGCCGCCCCCTCGTCCTGTGGGAGGCCGAATGAAACGCTCCCTCGTCCTCGTTGCGCTCGCGTGCTTGATTCTCGCGGGCTGCACGTCCCTGCCCCGGTCGTCGGCTCCGGCTCCCTTCGACGTGTCCTCCCGCGACGGCAGTGGCGTCCAGTTTTCGGCGGAGGGGCCCGCTGACGGCTCCGATGCGGCGACCCTCGTCAATGATTTCCTCCTGGCGTGCGCGGCCGGACCGCAGGACGACTTTGCGACCGCCCGCCTCTTCCTGAGTGCTTCCTCCGCTCGCACCTGGCAGCCGGAGACGGAGATCCTCCTGTACGACACCGACACCACGCCCGCCATTACCGCCGGCTCCGAGACAGCCTCGCAGGTCGATGTGACGGTCTCGGTGCTCGGTGTGGCCAGCGTCGATTCCTCGGGTGTGCTCACGCGCGTCGATGCATCCACGGCCTCGCACACGTTCACGCTGGTGCGTGAAGATGGACAGTGGCGTATCAACGCGCCCGACAACATGGTCCTCATGAGTCGCGCGGCTTTCACGGCCTCGTACTCGCTCGTCAACCTCTACTTCCCGACCCAGGAAGGCTCCGACCTGGTCGCGGATCCCCGGTGGTATCCCTCGCGTCGCCTCGCCTCGTATCTGCTGGCTGGCCTCGTCGCCGGGCCCAGCCAGGCCCTCGCTCCCGTCACCGCGAACGCGATCCCCGCGGGCACGACGATCCCCTCCCACGGCGTCGACGTCAGTGATGGAGTCGCGCACGTCGAACTCAACGCCGTCATGCCCGCGAGCGAGGGCGGCCGCGAGAGCCTGGCATGGGAGCTGACGCGCACGCTCACACAGGCAACAGACGTGTCCCAGGTGAGCGTGTCGCTGTCCGGCGAGACCTTGGAAGCGTCCGCCCCTCCTGCTGAGCCCACGTATTCCCTCGACACTCTCGTCGGTGCCGGGCCGGACGGGGTGGGGATCGTCTCGGGTACGACGATGACGATGCTCGCCTCGGTGTCGGGGGCTTCCTCTCCGACGGCGTCGCCGGTGGATCCGTCGCTCATCGCGTGGAGTAGCGCCGACGGGGTGTACGCGCAGCGAGCGGGTACATCCGTGGCGTTTATTCCCGGCACCGCGCCTGCGGGCCCCTCCATTGATCGTTTCGGCTGGGTGTGGGCGCCTCGACCTCGGCGGCCTCTGTCTCGGTCGCGGGTGGGGCGGATGGCGTCTTCCCCGTGAGCGTCGAGTCTGAGGGCGCGGGCGATATTCGCGCCGTGCGTATCTCGCCGGATGGGGCGCGCGCGCTCGTGATTCGCGGAGCCGATTCCAGCGCATGGGTGGGCGTCGTCGAACGCGGCCCCGCGGGACGCCCGCAGGCGGTGCGATCCCTGACCCAGGTGAGTCTCGAGCGGGGAACCGTCATTGATGGCTCGTGGACGACCTCGACGGGCCTGGCCCTCGTCGTGCGCGAAGCAGGAAGCTCCGACGACCAGCTCGTCACCCTTCCCCTGGGTGGTTTGCCGTCGAACGTGTCGCTGCCGATCCGCGTGAGAACGATGAGCGCCGGCGCGTCCTCCTCGTCAATCGTCATTACGGGCGCCGATGACGCGGGCAAGCCCCAGGTCCTGATCCGCTCGGGCGCGCTGTGGCAAAACGCCCCCGATCCGCTGACGTCTGCGCGCTACGCGGGGTAGGTGTCGTGGTGGGTGCGCGCGGTCATCGCACTCTTGCGCGGGGATTGATCGGGCGATCCTTCCCGTGCAATGCGCGGGATGTCGCGCCTGGGACGAGGTCCTGTGCCCCTCATGTCGGCGTCTCGCCCAGGTCGAGCCGACCCCGACGCTCATCGAGGGCGCGCGCGGCGACATACCCGCTCTGGCCATGGGGATTACGCGGGTCCTCTGCGGCGGATCGTCCTGACCGCCAGCATTCCGCGCGCACGGACGTTACCGGTTTTTCTCGCCGAGGCCGGGGCCCGCCTCGGCGCCTCCCTGGCCCGGGTGCTGGGCGTGGCTGGGTCAGCCTGCTGGCGCTGGGGGTTCCCGTCAGGGGTGGGCGCCGGTGGGCGGGGGAGCGGTGGACGTGTGGGTGGTGCCCGCGCCCTCCTCGTGGAAGAGGCGCCTGCGGGGTCGTCAGGTGGCGATGCCACTGGCGTGCGCGGTTGCGCGGGTTCTGGCGGCGAGCGCGCGGCCAGGAGTGCGCGTGCGGGTGGTGGATGCGGTGCGACTGCGCGTGGGTGCCCTCGTCCCAGTCGGGCAAGGCGGGGGCGCAGCGCACGGTGGGGCGCATGGGGGCGATGCGGGCGCTCGCGGTGCCTCCTCGCGGAGTTCTTGTTGTGGCGGTGGATGACGTGGTGACGACGGGGGCGACGATCCGGGAAATGGAGCGTGTGCTGGGTGGGCTCGCCGCGGTTGTGGCGCTGTGCCGACCCGGGCTTATCTCATGACGCAGGTCACCGGCTGGGGTATGATGTGACTACGGACTTTCGATAGCGTGGGCAGCAGGGACGCTCCTCACGTCAATGCGGGAGGTGATAGCTCAGACCACGGTTCGGGCAGTGAGCACCGAACAATCCCCACCCGCGGGCAATGATGCCCGCCGCACACCATGGAGGAAACACATGGACATCACCGTCGTCGCACGTAATGCCGAGATTCACCCGAATTTCCGGGCTTACGTGGAGGAGAAGGTTTCGAAGATCACTCAGTTCTACCCCCGCGCTCAGCGCGTCGACGTGGAGCTGACTCACGAACGTAACCCCCGCCAGGCCGACACTGCCGAGCGCATCGAGCTGACCGTTTACGGTAAGGGCCCGATCATCCGCGCTGAGGCTCAGTCCGCCGATCGCTACGCGGCCGTCGACATCGCCGCCGGCAAGCTCTACGAGCGCCTGCGCCGCCTGCGCGATCGCGTGAAGGACCACCGCCGCAGGTACCCGCGTGACCTGGTCGAAGCCGAAATCCTCGAAGCTCCCGTCGTCGAAGAGGTTGCCGTCGTCGAACCCGAGGCTCCCAAGCCGCTGCGCAGCGCTGAGGATCTGAAGGTTGGAGAGGCCCGCGAAGAGCAGTGGGGTGACACCCCGATCATTGTCCGTCAGAAGGTGCATGAGGCCCCGCCGATGAGCGTGGATGAGGCCCTGGACCAGATGATGATGGTCGGTCACCCATTCTTCCTCTTCGTCGATAAGGAGACGAACCAGCCGTGCGTCGTCTACCACCGTCACGGGTGGACGTATGGTGTGCTTCGCTTGAACACGACAATCTGACGGTTGAAGGACCGCGGGGCGCCCCGGGCACGAGGCCCGGGGCGCCCCTGTGTGCGCTGTTAGCGTTAAATGCGTCCATGTTCGCGCGGGCGTTTCCACTTTGGGCGGTTAGTTCGTAAACTAATGGGTGGATTTGACTGTCCGCTCTACAAGGGGGCGGGCGAGGAACGTCAGGAGCTATTCGTGTCGATTATTGACAAGATCCTTCGCGCTGGCGAAGGGCGTATGCTGCGCAAGCTGGATCGGCTTGCGTCGCAGGTTGATGCCTTGCAGGAGGATTTTGAGGCTCTGACCGACGAGGAGCTGCAGGCCAAGACCCAGGAGTTCAAGGATCGCCTCGAAGAGGGCGAGACCCTGGACGACATCCTGGTGGAGGCGTTCGCGACGGTGCGTGAGGCCTCGTGGCGAATCCTGCGCATGCGTCCCTTCCACGTGCAGGTCATGGGCGGTATCGCCCTGCACCAGGGCAAGATCGCGGAAATGAAGACCGGTGAAGGTAAGACCCTGGTCGCCACGATGCCCTCCTACCCGCGCGCGCTGACCGGCAAGGGCGTGCACGTCGTGACGGTCAACGACTACCCTGGCGAAGTACCAGTCGGACCTGATGAGCCGCGTGTACAACTTCCTGGGCATGACGTGCGGTTGTATCCTCGTGGGCCAGACGCCGGCCGAGCGTCGCGAGATGTACGCCTGCGACATCACTTACGGCACGAACAACGAGTTCGGCTTCGACTACCTGCGCGACAACATGGCGCAGGTGCCCGAGGATATGGTTCAGCGCGGCCACGCCTTCGTCATCGTCGACGAGGTTGACTCGATTCTTATTGACGAGGCCCGTACCCCCCTGATCATTTCGGGCCCCGCGGACGGCGATCTGAACCGCTGGTACGTGGAGTTCGCCCGCATCGCGCGCCTGCTCACGCGCGACGAGGACTACGAGGTCGACGAGAAGAAGAAGACCGTCGGCATCCTGGAGCCGGGCATTGACAAGGTCGAGGATCAGCTGGGCGTGGAGAACCTCTACGAGGCCGCGAACACTCCGCTGATCGGCTTCCTCAACAACGCGATCCGCGCCAAGGAGCTGTTCTTCAAGGACCGTGACTACATCGTGGATGGCGGCGAGGTCCTCATCGTCGACGAGCACACGGGCCGCGTCCTGCCGGGGCGCCGCTACAACGACGGCATGCACCAGGCGATCGAAGCCAAAGAAGGCGTGGAAATCAAGGCGGAGAACCAGACGCTGGCCACGATCACGCTGCAGAACTACTTCCGCCTGTACCCCGAGGGTTCCCGTTCGGGCATGACGGGTACGGCCGAGACCGAGGCCGCCGAGTTCGCGTCGACCTACAAGATCGACGTCATCCCGATCCCCACGAACAAGCCGATGATCCGCAAGGACCAGCCCGACCTCGTCTACCCGACGGAGAATGGCAAGCTGAACGCGATTATCGAGGACGTCGTCGAGCGTCACGAGGCCGGCCAGCCCGTCCTCATCGGTACCGCCTCGGTCGAAAAGTCCGAGCTGCTGTCCCAGATGCTCAAGAAGAAGCGCATTCCGCACCAGGTGCTCAACGCCAAGCAGCACGCGCGCGAAGCCGCCATCGTCGCGATGGCCGGTCGCAAGGGCGCGGTCACGGTCGCCACGAACATGGCCGGCCGTGGTACCGACATCATGCTGGGCGGCAACTCGGAGTTCCTCGCGCAGGCGAACCTGGCCGCCGAGGGCCTCGACCCGAAGGAGAACCCGGAGGAGTATCGCGAGGCGTGGCCCAAGGCCCTCGAGGCCGCGGAAGAGGCCGTCGAGGCTGAGCGCGAGGAGGTGCGCGAGCTGGGCGGCCTGTACGTGCTCGGTTCGGAGCGTCACGAGTCACGTCGTATCGACAACCAGCTGCGTGGCCGAAGCGGCCGTCAGGGTGACCCGGGCGAGTCCCGCTTCTACCTGTCGATGGAAGACGACCTGATGCGCCTGTTCAACTCGGGCATGGCCCAGCGCATCATGGCCTCGGGCGCCTACCCGGAGGATATGCCGCTGGAAAACCGCATGGTGTCGCGCTCGATCGCGTCGGCCCAGCACCAGGTGGAGGCCCGCAACTTCGAGATCCGTAAGAACGTCCTGAAGTACGACGACGTCATGACGGGTCAGCGCGAGACCATTTATGGTGAGCGCCGCAAGGTGCTCGAGGGCGAGGACATGGGCCCGCAGCTGCGCGCCTTCATGGAGTCCCTCGTCACCGGCCTGGTCGACGAGGCGATCGCCGACAAGGCCGTGGATGAGTGGGATCTGCCCTCGCTGTGGGAGAACCTGCGCGGCTACTACCCGCCGTCGGTCACGATCGACGAGGTCCTGGAGGAGCACGGCGGCGCCGCGTCCCTCATTCGCGATGACCTGGTGACCGAGCTGGTCGGCGACATCCACGCCGTCTACGCGGACACCGAGGATCGCTTGAACGCGAACCCGCTGGCGCAGGCACAGCTGGGCGAGGAGCCCATGCGCACCCTCGAGCGCCGCGTCGTCATCTCCGTAGTGGACCGCCTGTGGCGCGAGCACCTCTACGAGATGGATTACCTGAAGGAAGGCATTGGCCTGCGCGCCATGGGTCAGCGTGACCCGCTCGTCGAGTACAAGGACGAGGGCGCTCAGATGTTCCAGGCGATGGTCGAGCGCATCCGCGAGGAGTCCGTCCAGCAGGTGTTCTCCTACGCCAAGCAGTTCGAGCGTGCCCTGGCCTCCGCCGAGGAACAGGCCGGCGGCTCGATCGCTTCCGCGTCCGTCGCGTCCGTCGCGTCCGAGTCCGCCCCCGCCTCGCCTGCGCCGTCCGAGCCGAGCATCGAAGATGTGGCGGCCGCCGAGTCCGCGTCCTCCGAGGCTGCGCGCGAGGCCGTGGCTCGCGCCCGCTCGGTGATGGGCAACGTGGGCCGGGAGAAGGCACCGAGCCGCGTGAACTACAGCTCCGCCGAAGGCATCGAGTCGGGTGCGCCGTCGTCCGGCGGTAACCGCGCCGAGCGTCGCGCGGCCGCTAAGAAGCGTCGCCGCCGCTGATTGCTAGCTGATACGGGTGAGGGGTTCTTTCGGGAGCCTCTCACCCGTTTGCGCTACCCGTGGGCGGCCTCGTCGATGGGTTAGGCGAGCTCCAGCGCCGTCATCATCCAGCGTCCGTGGTACTCCTCCAGGCGCAGGGCGAGAGCGTACGTGCGGGCGGCGGTAGCAATAATGACGGCCGCCTCGGTGGTGACCGCGTCGATCGGACAGGTGCGCACGTGGACGGGACGTGTGCCGCGTGCGCAGGGGGACAGGTGCACGGATGCCAGCGCCCCATAGAGCTCGGGCAGGAGCCAGCGTCGCAGCTGCGGTGCCTGGCGTGCTCCCGTGACGACTTCGACGACCGCGCGTGCGAGCGTTGCAGCCCACTGGTCGGGATCGGGAAGGGCGTGCGGTCCTGGGTGAAGGGTGTTCGCGGATGCGCCGGAGGGGAAGTGCCGTGGGGAGTGCCTCGTCCCGACTCCAGCGGAAGGGGGCTGGCTGGAGTGGGCGGGAGGGCGTCGGCCTCGTGATCACGCGACGCCGGGGTGTTTCGGCCGTACGAGGCCGTGGTGCGATTGCATGCTCATGGTAGGTCCTGGGGAAGGGTGAGTTTCTGTCCGGGGTGGATAAGGTTCGGATCCGGGAGAGTGTCCGCGTTCGCCTCGTAGATCGCGCGCCACGCCGCATCGATGGAAGCATCGTCTGCGCCGGGGCGCAGCGATGCGGCAATCGACCAGAGGGGAATCGCCGGGGGCGACCGTGAACGATTCGGGCGCGGCGGACGTGGGTGCGGAAGGGACGTCCTGCGTGGGTTCGGGAATGGGCAAGCTGGCTGGGTCTGTCTGCGTTGGTTCCTGTGTGGTGCGTGGGCTATCTGCCCACGTGAGCGAGACCCCTGGGATGGTGAGGTCCTGCGGCGTCGCATGCGTCGGCGCCACCGGAGCGCCAGTCACCAGCGCAGAGCCAATGAGTGCCCCGGCACCGGCGCGGGCGAGCAGCGTTCGCGAGAGTTTGGTGCCGTAGCGAGCGACGAGCGCGCGTGCGATGCGGCGCAGAATGGGAGGGGTAGCGCGCAGGAGGACAAGGTGGGCGCATGCGGAGCTGAGAAGGCTCCACGACAGCAGGAGGAGTGCGGCCACCCCCAGCGCCCACACGATGAGCGTTTCGGGGTGCTCCGCGTCAATGGGCGGTGCGAGTCTGGTCAGGTACAGGGTGTCGAGGACGGTGAATGGAGCGCCGACTAACCAGAGACAAGCGTCAGACAGGTGTTCCTGCCCGTGAGGGGTAGGTGAATCATCAATCATGGTGGACTCTTCATCGAGTGAGATGGATTCGATGCGAATAACTATCCGCTTCTTATCAGTTGATGTCAATACGTTAATTAAAATGAGATAAAAGTGTGATGCACAGCGCTTTCTTTGTGGGTGTGGCATCGTTGGGGCATGGATATGTCAGCATTCATGGCCGAGCTGGAGGCGCGCTTCGACGAGGAACGCGAGCGTGATCTGGAAGAGCTTATCGATGAGCTGACGGACGCGGAGCGCGCGTCCGTCACCCTCTCGGCTCGACTCGCTGGCGCGGTGGGCATCGTTACCCTCGCGCTGCGTGGCGGGCACGTGGTGTCGGGACAGGTTCTTGACTCGACTCGCACGTGGGTGCTCCTGCGTGGCGAAGGTGGCGATAGCCTCGTCATGCTGTCCGCCGTCGTCGGTGCCTGGCCGCTCGGACGAAGCGTCGCGCGTGAGTCGTCGATCAGGGGTGGGGTCGGCGTGGGACACGTTTTGCGCGAGCTGAGTGCGCGGGGCGTCGGCGTCGCCATCGAATCCGATGGAGGAGACCACAGGGGGAGTCATCGACGCGGTCTATGCGGACCACGTCGATGTCGCCCTCAGTGGAACGGCCATCAGCTATGACGGCCGCGATGAGCAGGAAGAAATGATCGTCTCGCTAGCGCTTGCGGGGCTTCGTCGACTCCGCGTGCTCGGCCAGCGATGGTCGACCGATTACTGAGCGTTTTCCGCCTTTTGACGCTCGCGCGTCGCGGCGTATTGGTCCTGGATGAACTGCTCCAGGACCGATTCTTCGATCCTCCACACGTGCTTACCGCCGACCTGGATGGCCGGGAGTTCGCCGGAGGAAACGAGGGCGCGGGTAGCTGACATCGTGAGATTCAGGGTCTCGGCGACATCAGCGAGAGTGAGGAATCGTGTTGCCATGGCAACATGTTATCAGTTGAGATTGCTTCGTTTGATTGGTTTGAGTCGGCAATTTTTTGTCCGACATATGACCGATGAGATCGGTTGATTCTGATGAATAGTCGGCAACCTACCGCTTTTTTCCGGTTGAACGTGCATCATAGAAGAGTGAAACGCGTCTCAGCTTCAGTGTCGATTCCGGCGCGCGCCCCCGGCAAGATAGACCGCCGATTCATTATCGGAGTGGTCCTCGTCATCGCGTCCGTGATCGCTTTCAGCGTCCTCAGCGGCTTCCTTCGGGGTGGATCCCGCGTCTACACCGTGACCAGTACGATTGCGCCCGGTGAAGCCATCACAGCCGACAACGTGCGAGAAACCGACCTCCGCGTGGATGGCTCCGTCTATGCGCCCACGTCCGAGGCTCCCATGGGATCCGTTGCGACGCGCCAGCTCGTCCCCGGTCAGATCATCATGCGCTCCGATATCGCGCAGACCGCTTCGGAGGGTGCGGGGCAGACGGTGCGTCTCGCCGTGACGGTGACGACCGGACTACCCGATGGGGTGGCCGACGGCACCAGGATCCAGCTGTGGACGGTTCCAACGCGCACGCAGTCCCAGGGGCCGAGCAGGCGCACGAAATTGAGGGGTCCTTTACGTTCGTGCGTACGATCGAGGCCTCCTCCTCGTCCCAAACGAGGAGGGGAGCGCGCATCGAGATCCTGGCAGACTCATCCTCGCTACCCGTCCTGCTCGCCGCCCAGAGCTCGACGGATGGCCTCGCTGCCGTGCCCGTCGGTGCGCCATGAGTACCGTTCACGGGGTCGTTATCCTGGCCGAGCAGCGATACGAAGCGCCCCTCATCCAGGCAATACAACGCCATGGGGAGACCCTTGCGATCGTTCGTCGTTGCGCAGACCTCGCTGAGGTTATCGCCGCTGGCCGCGCGGGAATCGCGGATCTGGCAGTCATCGATGGTGCCGACCCCGACCTGACGGCCGAGGCCGTGGATGCGCTGCGCTCGTGTGGCATGGCGGTCGTCGCTCTCGGCTCGCATGCGCTCAGGCCCAGGCTTGTGTCCATCGGCGTTGCCTCGGTCGCCGCTCCGGGCAGTCCCGAACAGGTCGTCAATTCGCTGATAGCGGCGACACGCAACGTTCGTGTCCAACCCGCCATCGCGGATGAACAGCCCCCGCCACCCCCACCGCCCTCGTCTCCGGGTACGGTCATCGCCGTGTGGGGGACCAGCGGAGCCCCCGGGCGCACGACCCTCGCGACGGGCATTGCGACGATCCTCGCGCGCATCGCCCCCACCCTCCTCGTCGACGCGGACACCGCGAACCCGACGATTGCGCACCTTCTCGAGTGCCAGTCCAGGCCTCGGGCCTATCCATCTTGGCGCGCACCGCCTCGCGCGGCCCGCTCACGCCGCAGGACGTCCAGTCCGCCGCCGTCCAGCGATCCGAGGGACTGCGCGTCATCACCGGCCTGGTCACTCCTCACCGGTGGCGCGAAGTGAGCCGCACCAGTATTGAGTCGATCATCGGAGCGCTACGACTCAGCGCCCGCTACAGCGTGGTCGACATCGCCTCCACGTCCCTCGAAAAATCCAGCCGAGGTGCCAGCCGCGACGACGCCGCGCTCGGCGTGCTGGAACGCGTCGACCGGCTCGTGATCGTTGCGCGCGGGGACATCGTCGGCATCAACCGACTCTCCTTCCTGGCCAGCTGGTGGAACGAGCACGGCAGCGATTGTCCGATCACGCTGATTGTTAACCGCGTCAGTACTCGACGCGATCGGGCGCACCCCGTCGCATCCCTTCAGGACGCGATTGGCACCTTCATGCCCGAACAGGTCTTCCACGTTGTCGATGAAGATGCGGGCGTCGCGCGGGCAGCCCTGCGCGGCAAGGCGCTGGGGGAAAGCGGCACGCATTGCAAGGCCTCCGACGCGTTGGAGGCGATTGTCGCCCAGTGGGTGCCTACACTGTGACCATGCGCGTCTACGTTCCCGCCGTCCTGTCCGACCTGTCCGTTCCTCTCCCGCCCGTGCGCAGCGGCGTGTTGTGCGTGCCCGACGCCGCCATGAGCGGCGAGGACGTCGAGGTCCTCGAGGACGACGCCATCACCGAGGCCGCGCTGTCATCCCTCGAGCTGGCGCGCGAGACGGAGGGGCCGGCGCGGCGCGCGTCGTCCTGGCCGTCGACACGCCGACCTCCACGACGCTGACCCCCGGCGAGCAGATCGAGCCTCACATTTTCGAGGCCGCCGCCTTCGAATACACCTGGTCGGACGTGGCAGCGATCCTCGCGGACCTGCCCGACGCTGCGCCCGCGGTGGAGGCCGTCCTGAGCGCCGAGACGCAGGAGGATGCCGACGAGGCCGTGGCCGCCCTGTGGGAGTCCTCCCTCGCCTGGTTCGACCGCTCCGAGCGTCCCGCCGTCCTGGCCCTGCACAGGGGCTGAGCGTTAGGCGCGCACGCTCAGGGTCGATCCTCCCTCCGGCAGCGGCCGCACCTGGATCTGGTCCGCAATCTGGGTCGCCATCTCCTCGACGTGCGAGATCACGCCGACCGTGCGCCCCGCACTGCGCAGCGCCTGAAGCTGGGCCATCACGAGGCTGAGCGTGTGCGAGTCCAGCGACCCGAAGCCCTCGTCGATGAACATCGTGCGTAGCTCGACGCCCCCGGCCTCTGCTGAGACGACGTCCGCGAGGCCGAGAGCCAGCGCGAGGGAGGTGTAGAACGTTTCCCCGCCCGACAGAGTGCGTGGGCTGCGCATCGCGTCCGTGTCGTGGTCGATGATCGCCAGGCCCAGCCCAGACTTGCGTGAGGCCGTGCCGTCGTCGGGGACGGATGCGAGCTCGTAGCGACCCGACGAGATCGCCGCCAGGCGCGGGTTCGCGGCCGCCAGCACCTCCTCCAGACGCGCGATGAGTACCCACGCCGACAGGGGAGTGGACGCCAGGTTCTCTGGCCCGGAGGCCGTCGCAATATCGGCCAGGCGCCGGATCGGACCCGCCTGCTCGCGGGCGCGCGAGCGCATCCAACGCCCCCTCGAGCGACGTACGGGCAGCCTCCAGCTGCGCGCAGTGCTGCTCGAGGATGCCCGAGGCCCGGGCGGCGCCGGCTGCGTCCTCCTCGGCTTTGCGGGCGGTTTCAGTGAGAGCCTCGAGGTCCGGCGCGGGCGCTGCTGCCGCGCGGGTGAGGCGTTCGAGGCGAGGGCCTCGCGTGCCGCAAACAGCTCCTTGTCGTGAGCAGTCGCGCGCGCCTCGAGAGACTCGACCTGGGGGAGTGGAAGCAGGAGCGTGCGCCACGAGTCCGCCTCGAGGCCCTGTTCCTCAAGCGCATCCGCGAGGGCGCGGCGCGCCTGTGCGAGCGCGGCGCGGGCGTTGTCCCAATCGGCGCAGGCGCCGGCCAAGGCTGCCGCCCGGTGTGCGCGCTCATCCAGGGCTGCTGCGCGCTCACCGAGGGACACGAAGTCGGCGCGCTCGGCGTCCACGCGGGTCAGGGCTGCACTCAGCGCCGACTCGCGCTCCTGACACGTGGAGGCGAGGGACGCGGCGGCCTCGCGGGCGCTCGCGAGGGAATCCGTGAGGCCGTCGAGGCGGGCGCGCTCCTGCGCGAGTGCCGCCTCGATCTCGGTGATCTGCGGGCCGAGGGCCTCGAGCGTCGCGACGATGTCGGCCGCCCGATCCCGCTCGGTCTCGAGGGTCGGGGTGGGGGCACCGGCCACTCGTTGAGCTGGGCGATGCGCCGGACGAGCTCCTGGTGGCGCGCCTGCGCATCTCGCAGCGCGCCCTCCGCGCGGTCTCGTGCCTGGTCCAGCTCGGCGACCTGCTCGCGCGTGATCTCCCCGTCCGCGACAGGCGCCGGGCTGGGGTGCTCCGTCGACCCGCACACGGGACAGGGCGTGTCCTCCTCGAGCTCACGTGCGAGCGCCGAGGCACTCTGCGCGATCCACAGGTCGTGGGTGTCCGCCGCCGCCGCGTTCGCTAGCTTCGCGGTGGCCGTGGCCTCGCGCAGCTCATCCGATGCTCCGAGGAGAGCCGAGCGCAGCAGGTCCGCCTGCATGGAGGCATCCAGGCGTTCGTTGATGGCGCGCAGCGCGGACGCGGCCTCGGGCAGCGTGTCGGCATCCGCTCGCATGAGGCGCAGGGCTTCGGTGGCCTGCTCGATGCGCCCGGGCAGCTCCTCGCGCTCGGCCTCGATCGACGCGATGCGCGCCAGTGCCTGCTCATGCTGGGAGCGCAGCGACTCGATCTGCGCGCGTAGGTCAGGCAGTGAGCGCTCAACCGCGAGAGCCTCTTCCAGGGAACCCCTCGTTCGCGATGCTTCGTCGCGCTGGGCCTGCGCCCGCTGGCCGAGAACAGAGACAGCCTCGGGCGTGAGGGCGGCCGGTTGGGCACAGGCCTCGTCTCCAAGAGCGGGGGACAGGGCCGCGACCTGGTCTCCGGCGGCCTCCAGGCGCGCCGAGGCCTCGGTGACGGCCGTGTCGAAAGGTGCCACGGCCAGCGCCCGGCGGGCCGAACGCGCACGCTCGCGGTCGGATGCGACCGCCTCCTGGGACGCCGTGAGCTCGGCGAGCTTCGCGCTCACACGCGCGTGCTCCGCCTGCGCCTCTGCCAGCGCGCGGCCCTCGGCCAGTGCGCCGGATGCCTCGCGTGCTGCCGCCGTGGCTGCTTCGGCGACGCGCAGGGGTCTGCGCGTGCGCCTCACGCGCCCGATCACACGCATCCTGCGCCCATCGCGTCACGGCGCTGGCGTCCTCCGCACCCGCGTCCAGCTGGTCGGCCTCCTCGGCCTCGGCTGCACGCTCCTGGGCACCAGATGTATCCGTGTGCGCGTCCTCGCTCAGGGCGTCATTCAGCGCCCGCACGCGCTCGAAGGCGCCAACGGCGGCGAGGCGGCGCTCCTCGATGCCGCGCTTCGACGAGGCGGCCGCATCGACGAGGGCCTTCGTGAAGTCCACGTAGATCTGCGTGTCGAAAATATCGCGCAGAATCTGCTCGCGAGCATCCGACGTGGCGTTGAGGAACTGGGAGAACTTGCCCTGCGGGAGCATCGATCGTCTGCAGGAACTGGTCCTTATCCAGACCGACAATGCGCGGAATTTCGTAGCCGACGTCGCGCGGACCCGACGCGATCGGCTCCACCGTGCGCCACCCATCCGGAGCGTCCGGATCCTCCACGACCCGCGTGAGCGTCGACTTCGAATTACGCTGCGACTTCTTGCCCACCGGCGTGTACGCGGGGGTGCGCGTCACCCGGTAGATGCCCGTCGCCACCTCGAAAACCAGGTCCGCCTCCGACGGATCCGAATCCGAGATGTGATTGGAGCGCAGGCGGTCCTTCGATGCGTCCTTCGTGCGCGCGACGTCCCCGTACAGGGCGAAGGTGATCGCGTCGATGAGTGTGGACTTTCCCGCGCCCGTGGGGCCATCCAGCAGAAACAGGCCCGAGTCCTCGAAGGCCGAAAAGTCGACCGTGTGTGTCCCTGTGAAGGGGCCGATGCCCGTGATACGCAGCCACCGAATCTTCACTGCATGTCCTTTCCTCGAAGCTGCGCCCACACGTCCAGGGCCAGCTCGCGCTCCTGAACGTTCAGCGACCGCCCGCCCACGGCCTCGTAAAACTCCTCCGTGACCTCGCGCGGATCCCGGGACGCGCGTACGGCCATCGCAGGAGCCAGCGAGGGGGCCTGGGAGGGGCGGTGCACGACGACGAGGGCGTGCGGGTAGACCTCGCGGATGCGGGGCACCATGCGCTCGGGGGCGCGTCGTCCGTGACCGTGATCGACACGTACGAGGCCGTGGCGGCCTCGTCGGGATCCGTGAGCAGCTCCTCCATGGTTCCCTCGAGCACGGCGATGCCCCGCAGCGTCGGGATGGGCACCACCTCAATGTCGGTCACCGAGGTTGCGTCCGTGGTCACGAGGGTGATCGACTTGGTGGCCCCGGCCTCGGAGAAGGAATACGCGATGGGGGAGCCCGCGTAGCGGATCGGGACGGATGCGCCCGAGACGTTCTGCGGGCGGTGCAGGTGCCCGGCCGCCACGTAGTCCAGGCCGTGGGCCAGGGGATCGGTGCCCCCGAGCGTGTCGAACAGATCCGCCGACACGGAGGGCACGCCGCCCACCTGGATGTCGCGCTCGGAGTCCGAGGCCTGGGCCCCCGTCACGAAGGCGTGCGGCATCGCGATGGCCGGGCGTTCGTCGCCCGCGTCGCGCCGAGCCTCAAGGTCCGCGCGCACGCGGCGCAGCGCCGCCGCCAGAACCGCCTGATGGGATCGGGGCAGGGGAGCGGGCAACCCTGCATCCCCCTGAGGGGGCAGGTCCGACAGGGACTGGCGCACCAGGTCGGGTTCCAGGTAGGGCATCGGGTACACGAGAGCACCCCCGGCCGCGACGGGCGTGCCGATCGCCTCGGGGTCCGTCACCACGTGCAGCGAGGGGGTGAGCATGTCGGCGAACAGGCCCAGGCGCGCCGCCCCATCGTGGTTCCCCGACGTCAGGATGACCGTCGTGATCTCCGTCAGCTCGCGCAGTGCGCGCCGCATCCGCGCGAGTGCATCCACGGGCGGAACCGCGCGGTCAAACACGTCGCCCGAGATGAGCACGGCGTCCACGCCGCGCTCACGCACCAGGGCGACCAGCCACTCGATAAACGCGTCTGCGCTGTCGCCCAAAGACGCGCCGTGCAGCGTGCGCCCCAGGTGCCAGTCGGAGGTGTGCAGAATCAACATGCTCCCAGTGTGACAGAGGGCGCCCACATCTGCGTCCGTCACACACGCTTGGAGAGCGGACACCTTCTGCATGAGCGCAGGTAGTCGATAGCATGGAGCTATGACCAAGCCCTTCCTCATGCTGACCTCCCGCGACGACGGCCCCGTCCTTGCCGCGGAGAGCGCCGACCTGCCTCGCTTCTCGGGACTGAGGCCCGACCAGGTGCGACAGGTGCGCATGGAAAGGGAACTGCCCGACCTCGACCTGTCCGAATACTCGGGCGCCTTCGTGTGCGGCTCCCCGTGGGACGCGAACGCCGACGACCACCTGAAGGAAGAACGCCAGGTGCGCGCCGAGGCCTGGCTGCGCTCCTTCTACGATCGGGCGCTGGGCGAATCCTTCCCGATCCTGGGTCTGTGCTACGGGCTGGGCACCCTCACCCTGCACCTTGGCGGCGTCATCGACACCCACCACGGCGAGGAAATCAGCGGTATCGCGCTGACGAAGACCGACGCGGGCCGCGACGACCCGCTTCTGGAGGGCACGCCCGACCGCTTCCACTCCTACGTCGGCCACCACGAGGCCGTGCGCGAGCTGGCCCCCGGCATGCAGGTCCTCCTGGCCGGGGACGACACTCCGATCCAGATGGTGCGCGTGGGCGAGGCCGCGTGGGCGACTCAGTTCCATCCCGAGATGGACCTGGGCGGCGTTAACGTGCGCATCGACCAGTACGCGGGCCGCTACTACCCGGTGGAGAAGGCCGACGCGATCCGTGCCCAGGTCGCGACCGTGGACACGGATCCCTCGCGCCTCATCCTGCGTAACTTTCGTGCGCCGCTTCCAGCGCTGAGCGACCGCGCGCTTGACGCGCGGGCGACCGGCCCATGCCCCGGCTTTAGCTGGCCGGGGGAATCAGCCCGCGCCTGCGAGCGCGGTCCTTTGCGATGAAGAGCACCACGAATAAACAGAGGGCAACGAACACAGCACCCATCGCGACGTTCGATGGCGTGTTGTAGGGCTCGGGGCGGACTCCGTGGTCCGTGACGTCACCGACGATGACAGCGGCGGTGCATACGAGGGAACAACCCATCACCGCCCACTCGCAGGCGCGAAGGACAGGATGAACGCCGGGAATCGTGCGCGAATATCCTGGTACCTGAGTAGCGAGGCACGCCAAGCAAGTGACGAGCCCGTAGTCACGCAGCCGATTGTCTATCCCGAAGAAGGTACCGCCAATCGAATAGACGACCACTCCGATCAACAGCGCGAAGAAGAAGTAGCGGAGGACCTTGTCGACCCGCGAAAGCCCTGCAGTGTTGCCGATAAGGTTCTGCTCAATGGTGGACATAGCGATCACGACCTTGTGAATCAGAGATAGCGACCATCGCTATACTCTCATTGTCCACGCAGGGGGGGCGCTGTCAAGCACTTTCGGCGCCCACTTTCTTTACCGGGCTGCCTTGCTCGCAGCCTCCGCCGTCGCCACGGCCTCCAGAAGCCTGCGCACCGACGCCACGCGGGAAGCGCGCTCGGACCGCACCTGATCTGCGTCCTCGTCCCCGGCCTCGTCGATCGCAAAAGATGACATGGAAACCCCGCGGCGAGGGGGCCGCATCCATGCTGCAAGCTGGATGCGGCCCCCTCGCGCTTGGCGACGCCTAGCTTTGTGCACAGCTTCCGACGATAGATCAGAACTGGGCGCTACTGGCGTGTCGCTGCTTACTTGTTGGTGTCTTGGCTCCGGTACTTGAGTACGAGCAGCGCGATGAGGCAACAGAGCGTGCCGAGCAGGGCGCCATTCGCGATTCGCGATAGTGTCGCGAACTGTTCGTAGCCACCTCCATCGCCGGTGAACGCGCTCACCGTTGCCGCCACTATCGAGATCGCCGCGAAGGTGATTCCCGCCCATTCGAGGACACGAGTGAATATCCCCGAAGTTGTTCTTGCGCACGAACGCGACAAGACCGGCATCTGCCAGGCGACGAGTGCCGCGCACATGGCGGTCGTGAGTTCGGGTGAAGGCCTCCCTGACCTGGCGACGGACAACGCGACGGATGCGATGGTGACCGCAAAGAATACGAAGGCAAACACCCCGCGCAGCGCTCTGTCTACGCTGGTCGGCACGGTCTCAGCTGTGCCGACCGGGGCTCGTTGAGACTGCTGCATGTCTTGTCCCTCCCTGTGAGTTATAGGGTTAGTGGTTGGGTGCTAGTACGCGTAGCAGTAGTAGTGTGACCAGCACTCATGCGTGAACCCCTGGCGGAAACCAAGGTATCCGGCGGTTCCAAGGAGACCGACAGCGTTGGCTGCGTTGAAGATGGCCCAGCCCTTACGGCCCTGCCACTCGCTCCATGTCAGGCCGCCAGTGAGGGCCTGGTTGACTCCCTCATCAGACGCAGCACCGTATCCAAACTTCATCGCAGCGATCGCAGCGGCGACAACGGCGGCAACGGGGACGGCCTCAGCGGATTCCGTCTCCTCGACCGCTGTTTCGCCCGCCGGGGCAACGGTTAGCCGACTGGCAGCTTGTGTGGGGAGAACCGCGCCAGCCGACAGGAGTGCCGCGCAGGCGAAGGAAGCAAGAGCCTTGATGGCGATTTTCATGGTAATCACATCCTCGTAATCACGTGTAGCGACCATCGCTACACTTTCATTATCCGCGCCGTGGAGGCACTGTCAAGCACTTTCGGGGCGCATATTCGCGCATTTGTGTCTGAGTGCCACCTTCGTCTGCGGTCTACCGTGCGGCCTTGCTGGCGGCCTCCGCCGTCGCCACGGCCTCGAGGAGCCTGCGCACCGACGCTACGCGCGACGCGCGCTCAGACCGCACCCGATCCGCGTCCTCGTCCCCGGCCTCGTCGATGGTGAAGGGACCGGTGGCGCGCGCGTAGTGTCAAGTGCGCACGAGGGCTCCTCCTCGCCGTGCGAGCACAGCGGCAGGCACCAGGCGGCCGCCTCCGCGACGTCCGGGAACACGCCGAGCACGTCGGCGACGCTCACGTGCCCCAGGCCGAAGGAACGCACGCCGGGCGTATCCACGATCCAGCCGCTCGTCTCCAGCTCGAAGGCCTCCGAGGACGTGGAGGTGTGGCGCCCGCGTCCCGTCACCTCGTTGACGTGCCCCGTCGCGCGGCCCGCGCCCGGCACCAGGAGGTTGATGAGCGTGGACTTTCCGACCCCCGAGTGCCCCACCAGCACCGACCAATGGCCGGTCAGGAGGGCCCGCAGCTCGGCGACGCCCGGGTCGGCCTCCCCGGCCTCGGCGCTCGTGAGCACGACGCGCACGTCGAAGTCCTCGTAGGCGGCGATCAGCTCGTCGGCGCTGGCCAGGTCGGCCTTCGTCAGCACGAGGACGGGAGAGAGACCGGCCTCGTAGGCGGCGACCAGGCAGCGGTCGATCATGCCGGTGCGCGGGGGCGGATCCGCCAGCGCGACGACGATGCACATCGTGTCCGCGTTCGCGACGATTGCCTTCTCGCCGCGCTGATCTGGCGCGTCCTCCAGGGAACGGCGCAGTACCGAGGAGCGTTCCTCGACGGCGACGATGCGCGCGAGCGTGTCGGGGCGCCCGGACAGGTCGCCGGTGAGGCGCACGCGGTCGCCCATGATGACGGAGCCTCGCCCCAGCTCGCGGGCGCGCACGGCGACCACGCGGGTCCCGTCCGCCTCCAGGCACACCTGGTAGCGGCCGCGGTCGATACCGACGACGCGGCCCAGCGGCTTGGAGGACCAGTCGGGCCGGTCCTTCGTGCGGGGGCGCGAGCCCTTGCCGGCGCGCACGCGCACGCGCGGGTCGTCGGTTCCGGTGTCGCGGCGGGCCATCACTTCTCCTCCTCGATCGACGAGGCCGGGCCAGCCTGAGCATTCTCCTGACCGTGAGCGCTCACGAGCGCGGCCCACATGGCCTCGAAGGTCGGCAGCGTCTTGGAGGTGCAGGCGATGTCGTCGACCGTGATGCCGGGCGTGACGAGGCCCAGGATCGCGCCGAAGGTTGCCATGCGGTGATCCGCGTAGGAGCGAATCTGCGCGGCGTGGAGAGGGCGCGGCGTGATGATCAGGCCGTCCTCGGTCTCTTCGGCCTGCCCGCCCGCGCGGTTGATCTCGGCGACCAGCGCCGCCAGGCGGTCGGTCTCGTGTCCGCGCAGGTGGGCGATGCCGCTCAGGTGCGAGGGAGTCGAGGCGTAGGCGCAGATCGCGGCCAGGGTGGGGGTGAGCTCGCCGACCTCGGCCATCGTGGCCTTGATGCCCGGGTAGTTTCCGGTGCCCGGACCCGTCAAGGTCAGGCCCTCCTCGTCCAGCGTGATGGTCGCGCCCATGTGTCCCAGCAGCGCGCGCCAGGCGTCGCCCGCCTGCGTCGTCGCCCCCGGCCACGCCGGGATGCGCACGCGCCCGCCCGTCACCATTGCGGCGGCCAGGAAGGGGCCGGCGTTGGACAGGTCCGGCTCGACGGTGATGTCGCCGCCGCGGGGGCGCGACGGGAAGATATGCCAGGTGGACAGGTTCGCGCGGCCCTCGTCCACGACCTCCAGATCGACGCCCGCGCCCGCGAGGGACGCCAGCGTCATCTCCACGTGCGGCATCGACGGGACGACGCCCGGAGCCGACACGAACAGGGGATCACCCACGAGGGGAGAGACCAGAAGCAGCGCGGACAGGAACTGCGAAGAGGACGAGGAATCCACCCATGCCTGCGCGCCCAGCGGCGTGTGGATCGGGCCTCGAATCGTGAAAGGCAGGTGCCCGCGCTCCCCGTGATAGGTGACGGTCGCGCCCATGCGCACCAGGGCGTCCAGGAGCGGGCCGAGCGGGCGCGCGTAGGCCTGCTCGTCCCCATCGAAAAGCGTCTCCTCGGGGGACAGGGCAGCGAGGGGCGGCAGGAAACGCATGACCGTGCCGGCCAGTCCACACTCGATGCGACCGCCTCGGGGCGGCAGCGACATCGGGGTGATGCGCAGGGTGCCCGCGCCCTCGTCCTCGACGCGCGCGCCCATCACCTCAAGGGCGGCCGCAAACAGGCGCGTGTCGCGCGCATCCAGGGCACCCCGAATGATGGAGGGGGAGTCGGCGACGGCCGCGAGGTAGAGGGCGCGCGCCGTGATCGACTTAGAACCCGGCACCTCCACCGTGGCATCCACGGGAAAGGGGGCCAGGGGAGCGGGCCAGGGCGCGCTCACGAAGCGGAGCCGCTCAGACGCTCCACGACCGCGGCCTCAGCCGCGGCGATCGCGCGGCGCTGATCGCGGCGCATCGAACGCGCAACGAGAGCCGACGGCTGGCCGACACGATCCGTCGACGCGAGAAGAACGCCGGCGGCCAGACCCGCCTTGTTGAGCGTGCGGTAGCGGCGACGCTTGATCTGCTCCTTCGACAGGCCGCGCGTCGTGCCCGGCAGAGGAGCATTGACGAGGGCCATCGGCGCACCGATCGCGGCCAGAGTCAGGGCAGCCACGCGGGGCTTACGCCCCAGCGCGAAACGCAGACCCGCGACGACCGTGACCGCTCCCGTCACTCGGGTCGCGACGGCCAACTGCTGGTCCGTCAGCGGCTCCAGGCCAACTGCGTCGGTTGCCTTATCGATGAGGGGACGAATGCCCGCGGCGCGCTCCACATGGAAACGCGGATGCATGAGGGCATCAACCCCGTCGGCGATGAACGGGGCGGCGAGCAGGGGACGGGCAACAACGCGCAGCAGATTCATACCCCTATTCTTCGACACCTTTGCCCCAGGGGGAAGCCGAACGGCCCTGACGCTCCCAAACACCGGCCCGAAAGTGGTGCAACACACAGATGTGGGTGGTTGTGGAATAAAGGCGCATCTGAGGCGTTGCCCTCAGTATGAGCTCCCACCGACCACTCGCAGCCGCGCCCCGACCGCGCGCGACTACGCTGGAAGGCGATGGATGCAACAACCCCCCAACCAGCGGCGCAGGCGCCCTGAGCCTGCCCCGGCCTCGTCCTCCCCGGCCTCGTTGACCCCGGACGACGCGTCGCTCCAGGCGCGCTTCATGGACGAAGCGATGCCCCTCATGAACCAACTCTTCGGCGCGGCCCTGGGCATGACCCGCAACCGAGCCGATGCGGAGGACCTGGTTCAGGAGACCTACCTCAAGGCCTACCAGAAGTTCCACCAGTACAAGCCCGGCACCAACATCAAAGCCTGGCTGTACCGGATCCTCACGAACACCTACATCACCGGCTACCGCAAGGAACAGCGTTCGCCCAAGCGCGCCTCCAGCGACACCGTCGAGGACTGGCAGCTCGCCGACGCCGCCTCCCACGCGGAGGTCGGCCTCAAGTCTGCGGAAGTCGAAGCCCTCGAGGCGCTGCCCTCCACGCAGCTGCGCGAGGCCCTCGATTCGCTCTCAGAGGAACACCGGATGGTTGTCCTCATGGCTGACGTTGAAGGTATGAGCTACAAGGAAATCGCCGAAGAACTAGGAGTTCCCATGGGGACCGTCATGAGCCGACTGAACCGGGCGCGCAAGAACCTGCGCTCCGCACTGGCCGACGTCGCCGCGGAATACGGGATCGGAGGAGCCAAGTGAACACGCGCATCACCTGCCAGGACGTCCTCGACGCCCTGTACGAACTGATTGACTGCGAGGAATGCGACCGCCGCAGCGGCCTCATCGACGCCGGGTCTGTCCCCGGCCCCGACGCCCGTGCCCGCGCCCTCACGATCCAGCACGTCGCCACCTGCGAGCACTGCTCCGACGCCCCTGGACGCCGAACGCCACGTGCGCGCCCTCATGCGCGGCTGCTACGAGTCCGAACAGGCCTCGGATGCCTTGCGCGCCCGCGTCGTCGCCTCCATTACGAGCGTGTCCGTCAGCTGGCGTTGAACCTTGCGCGGGGTTGTTACCCGCTTGGTCGCGGCGTCGGCGCCCATTTGCGTGCCAACTCGCGCATCGACAAAGCCCTGGTGAACCACCCGTTTTTCGGTGACCTTCGTCGCCGGGAACCGCCTGTGCCTTGGTGGTTTGGGTCAATGTGTCCAAAAATGCTTCAGTCTAGACAACAAACCCAAGGAGAATGACATGTCGAAGCGGGGTCGTAAGCGTCGCGATCGTCGTAAGCACGGCGCGAACCACGGCAAGCGTCCTAACGCCTGAGCCGAATACGTTGCGCGCCCGGACCGGATGGTCCGGGCGCGTTTTGTATGTGCGTTGTCTACGCGTTTTGTTTGCGCGTTGTTTACGCTCCGCTGGCTGGGTCAGGTGCCGTTGCGCGAGGCGCGCGTGACGTCTGGGGAGTGCGCCGCTAGCTGGGCCAGGGGTGGCCGTGGCTGGATGCAGGTCCTTCGGAACCAGGGGCCCGGCGGGTGTCCGTGGTGTTGCTTCTGGATAGGATCCGTGCATCTGGATAGGATCGGCGCATCCGGATAGGAACGGCGCATTTGGATAGGTTATTAACCTATCCGCGTGTTCGTAACCTATCCGGATGTTCGTAACCTATCCGCGTTGTGGCGGCCTAGGAGCGGGTCCGTGAGGAGACGCAGGGCCAGTTGTTTTTCCGCTTGCGAGACGACGTGGGCCTGGTGGTTGGTGGACTCGTGCCCTCGCATCTGGATAGGAACGGCGCATTTGGATAGGTTATTAACCTATCCGGATGTTCGTAACCTATCCGGATGTTCGTAACCTATCCGGATGTTCGTAACCTATCCGGGTGTTCGTAACCTATCCGCGTGATCGCGTGTGATGGGTAGGATCTGTGAGAGACGTGAGTCCGGTTGATTGTCTGCTTGCGAGACGACGTGGGCCTGGTGGTTGGTGGACTTGTGGCGTCGCATCCGGATAGGGAACCGCGTATCTGGATAGGATCGGCGCATCCGGATAGGGCGTGTTCAATTGTCTGTGTATCCGTCTTTTTGTTTGAAAGGATTGATGCATGATGAATGATGATGATGATGTTGTTGTGGCTCGCGCTAGTGGGCGTGAGGCTGTGGAGGACCTGCGTCGCTCGGGGGCGTTGGATGCGTTGTTTGAGCGTCTTGATGCTGGCGAGGTCGAGATGACGGGCAGCCAGGGATTGTTGCCCGCGTTGCGCAGGGAGGCCTTGAGCGCGCCTGGCGCGGAGCGACCCAGCACGGGGTATGAGAGGGCCAGACCAGCGCGCAGGCGCGCTCGAACACGAGGAGGGGCACGACGAAGAAGACCGTGATGTCGGAGGTGGGAGCCTTCGAGATCGAGGTCCCCCGGGACCGGGCAGGCTCGTTCACCCCGCGCCTGGTACGCAAAGGACAGCGGCGCCTCGATGGCTTGGATTCGATGATTATCAGCTTGTATGCCGGGGGGATGACGGTACGCGATATCCGCCATCACCTGGCCTCCACCCTGGGCGTGGAGGTCAGCGCCGCAACGATTTCCACGATCACTGACGCGGTGTGCGAGGCCGTCTTGGAGTGGCAGCACCGCCCTCTGAAGCGTTCTACCCGGTGATCTACCTGGACGCGATCCGCATCAAAATCCGACGCGATCACACGGTGGAGAACCGGGCCGCTCACCTGGCGGTCGGAGTGGACATGGACGGTGTTAAGCATGTGCTGGGCATCTGGGTCCAAGCCGATGAAGGCGCGGCTTTTTGGGCCCACGTGTGCGCCGAGCTGGCCAACCGGGGCGTGCGCGATGTCCTGATCGTGTGCTGCGACGGGTTGAGTGGCCTTCCCGAAGCCATTGAAGCGACCTGGCCCCAGTCCATGGTCCAAACCTGCGTCGTTCACTTAATCCGCGCCTCCATGCGTTTCGTGTCCTACAAGGACCGCAAGAACGTCGCCGCAGCTCTCAAGCGGGTCTACAGCGCGCCCAATGAGGAAACCGCCCGAGAGGCGCTAGAGGATTTCGCGGCCAGTGACCTGGGAGGGCGCTACCCCCAAACCGCCCTGACCTGGAAGCGCGCCTGGCAGCGTTTCACGCCGTTCTTGGCGTTCCCTCCCATGCTGCGCCGCGTCGTGTACACCACCAACGCTATCGAGTCCTGAACTGCAGCTACGTAAAATCACCAAGAACCGCGGGCATTTCCCCAGCGAAGAAGCCGCCGTCAAACTCTTATGGCTCGCCATCTGCGACATCGAAGACAAACGAGCCGCCGAGCGCCTCACAGACGCCGGCAAACCCGCCAACAAACGAACAGCCCCCACACGCCTCATCCAAGGACGCACCACCACCAACTGGAAACAAGCCCTCGCCCAACTCACCACCGCCTACCCCGACCGAATCACCCCCTACCTCTAACCCCCATACACAGAAAAATTGACAGGCTCTCCGGATAGGTAATTAAGCTATCCGGATGTTCGTTACCTATCCGCGTGTTCGTAACCTATCCGGATGTTCGTAACCTATCCGCGTTGCGGCGGCCTAAGCACGGCTTCGTGAGTAGAAGCGCCGCAATGGGCCATCGCAACGTTGCGTCGGTAGCTTCCAGAGGAAACGACATTCGGGAGCAGGATTGATTGGCCCGAGGACCCGGCTTAACCTGATACGCAGTTGTTCCCAATCGTCGTAGTCGGGCCAACTCACTCGGATAACCCTCCACCCGGCATCCCGCAGGTTTTCGTCGCGCAACACCCATTCGCGCTTCGCTTGTTCGAGCTCGACTCGGGTCTCACCAAGCTTTGCAACCCCATCGAATTCGATGATGAGGTGCAAGTCCTCAATCAGTATGTCGATGTAGTAGTGGCGGCCGTGTACCCCGATGTGCACCTGTGTTTTGACCGCGAAGGGGCAGATGGACAGTACCAGCCACAGAAGCGCAGCTTCTGCTGGATTTGCGCAGCCCGGATCGATAGCCTTGAGGATCGCGCGAGCACGTCGGTAACCGCGCACGTGGCCTGCCCGATCGAGTCGAGCGAGCAGTTCAGCTCGTATTTCCTCGGCTCGCGGGCGGCACTCATCCTGATGAAACATCGAGAACTGACTCCATACGTTGAGCGCCATACACCCAAGGACGAAGGACTCTAACGGCTCCTCATGAAGCGCACAACGGACGAGCGCATCGTAGGGGTGTTCCACGACCAAGCCCTCGATCCTGCTACGTTCCTTCGAAAGAGGTGGAAACTGAGAACACGAAACTGATGTAGGTGGAACCGTCGTGGAGCCGACACTACAAGAGGGGAGAGACGAGGTGCATCTCCGGTTCTCCCGATAGATGGTAACGGGAGGGTTTTGGGACCACCCACGGATCCCTAGGAGTCGTAAGCAGCTTTGCCCGACAAAGACAGGAGAGTGCTCGTGGGAGGTGTCGACGGCATGTATGCGTGCGCGAGCGACGGCGTCCCATACGTCCCATGGGTTGGCGTTTGTGGAATCGAGGGGTAGGACTGCGCAGACGCCACGCATGATGTGGGCCAGCGTTGACGCTGATTGTTCGCGAGGTGCGTCTGCGGGCGGGGCGATAATAATGGAAGATTTCGTCATAGATGAAGTTTCGTATCATCATCGGTATCGAGGAAAGCACTAGACGAGGGCCTGTGGATACACCCGACACTGGAGATAGCCCTGTGGATAAGCGCATGCGAGTATCTGGATAGGATCGGCGCTTCTGGATAGGAACGGCGCATCTGGATAGGAACGGCGCATCTGGATAGGTTATTAAGCTATCCGGATGTTCGTAACCTATCCGGGTGTTCGTTACCTATCCGCGTGATCGCGTGTGATGGGTGGGATCTATGAGGAGACGTGAGGCCAGTTGATTGTCCGCTTGCGAGACGACGTGGGCCTGGTGGTTGGTGGACTTGTAGCGTCACATCCGGATAGGAACCGCGTATCTGGATAGGATCGGCGCATCTGGATAGGTTAATAACCTATCCGCATGCTCGTAACCTATCCGCGTAGTAGGTTCGTCCGATGTGTTCTCGCCAGATTCCGGCGGCGAGCAGATACGGCCTTCAGAGCCTGTCAATTTTTCTGTGTATGGGGGTTAGAGGTAGGGGGTGATTCGGTCGGGGTAGGCGGTGGTGAGTTGGGCGAGGGCTTGTTTCCAGTTGGTGGTGGTGCGTCCTGGATGAGGCGTGTGGGGGCTGTTCGTTTGTTGGGGGTTTGCCGGCGTCTGTGAGGCGCTCGGCGGCTCGTTTGTCTTCGATGTCGCAGATGGCGAGCCATAAAGAGTTTGACGGCGGCTTCTTCGCTGGGGAAATGCCCGCGGTTCTTGGTGATTTTGCGTAGCTGGTAGTTCAAGGACTCGATAGCGTTGGTGGTGTACACGACGCGGCGCAGCATGGGCGGAACGCCAAGAACGGCGTGAAACGCTGCCAGGCGCGCTGCCAGGTCGCAACGGTTTGGGGGTAGCGCCTCCCAGGTCGCTGGCCGCAAACTCTTCGAGCGCCTCTCGGGCGGTTTCCCTCATTGGGCGCTGTAGACCCGCTTGAGAGCGGCGGCGACGTTCTTGCGGTCCTTGTAGGACACGAAACGCATGGAGGCGCGGATTAAGTGAACGACGCAGGTTTGGACCATGGACTGAGGGCCAGGTCGCTTCGATGGCTTCGGGCAGGCCAGTAAGTCCGTCGCAGCACACGATCAGGACATCGCGTAGGCCTCGGTTGGCCAGCTCGGCGCATACGTGGGCCCAAAAAGCCGCGCCTTCATCGGCTTGGACCCAGATGCCCAGCACGTGCTTGATGCCCTCCATGTCCACTCCGACCGCCAGGTGAGCGGCCCGGTTCTCCACCGTGTGATCGCTTCGGATTTTGATGCGGATCGCGTCCAGGTAGATCACCGGGTAGAACGTTTAAGGGGCGGTGCTGCCATTCCAAGACGGCCTCGCACACCGCGTCAGTGATCGTGGAAATCGTTGCGGCGCTGACCTCCACGCCCAGGGTGGAGGCCAGGTGATGGCGGATATCGCGTACCGTCATCCCCCCGGCATACAAGCTGATAATCATCGAATCCAAGCCATCGAGGCGCCGCTGTCCTTTGCGTACCAGGCGCGGGGTGAATGAGCCTGCCCGGTCCCGGGGGACCTCGATCTCGAAGGCTCCCACCTCCGATATCACGGTCTTCTTCGTCGTGCCGTTCCTCGTGTTCGAGCGCGCCTGCGCGCTGGTCTGGCCCTTCTCATACCCCAAGTGCTGGGTCAGCTCCGCGGCCAGGCCGCGCTCCAAGGCCTCCTTGAGCAACGCGGGCAACAATCCCTGGCTGCCCGTCATCTCGACCTCGCCAGCATCAAGACGCTCAAACAACGCATCCAACGCCCCCGAGCGACGCAGGTCCTCCACAGCCTCACGCCCACTAGCGCGAGCCACAACAACATCATCATCATTCATCATGCATCAATCCTTTCAAACAAAAAGACGGATACACAGACAATTGAACACGCCTGGCCTTCAGCCACCGGCACCTACCACCACTGGTGTTTCCTCCCGATAGCTACGATGAACACTCGCAGTGAGCAGCGAGCCTTCCTCACGGCGTATCCTGGTACGTGCTGGCGCGCGGGTGCGTCCCGATGCGAACAGAAACTGTTTGTCGATCCGAAAGAGCGAAAGAGGCTCCATGTCCCTCCAGATGCGTCTCGTTCACGCCCGCAAGGGGCTCACGCCTCCCGCGCTGCACACCGAAGAAGCCGCGCGCGATATGGCGGCCCACGCCCCACAGCCGGGCCCGATGCCCGCGTCGATGCGAGCACGTTTCACGGCGACGAGCGACAGGGGCATAACCCGCGTGTTCCCGAAGCAGGGGCTGCGCTCGGGCGGTGCCCTCATCTTCCTGCACGGTGGCGCCTACCTCTTTCCCCTGGTTGATGGCCAGTGGGGGATTGTCGAGGGCCTCATCGACCGCACGGGCCTGCCCGTCATTATTCCGGACTATCCGCTCGCCCCCAACCACACTGCGACCGAAGCCTTCGACTTCGTCCAGCCCATCATCGACGAGGCCCAGGCTGAGTTTCGGCCGCGTCATCATCTTCGGCGACTCGGCGGGTGGCGGCCTAGCGCTCTCCCTTGCCATGCAGCGGCGTGATGCGGGTCAGCGACAGGTGGACGGCCTCGTCCTGTATGCCCCGTGGGTGGACGTCACCATGACGAATCCGGCGATCGAGGAGGTGCAGGGCCGCGACAAGATCCTGCGCGTGCCCGGGCTGACGTGGGCGGGTCGCGCGTGGGCTGGCGACCTGGATCCGGCCGACTGGCGCGTCAGCCCCCTGTTTCGGCGATCCCGTCGGGCCCTGCCGCCGATGCGTATTTTCCAGGGGGACGCGGACATCCTGGGGCCCGACACGATCGAGTTCGCGCGCAAGGCCGCTCGCGCTGGAGTGGACGTGCGTCTGCGCGTGGAGCCGGACGGTTTCCACGTGTATGTCCTGAGTGTTCCCATCATTCCCGAGGCCGAGGCAGCACTCGACCACAGCGCGCGCTTCATCTCGGGGATCCTCACCCAGGCGTAACCGAGGCGTTTCACACGCTGTTTCACGGCCTCGGCGATCGAGGATCACGGTCGCAAGCCACGGCCGCAGGCCGCCCTGCGCTGCTAGGCAACTAGTCGAGGCGTGCGTCCACCAGGGTTTTACTGTGCACGTACATGTCGATGGTCAGCGGCGTCTGGTCGGGGTGGAGGACGCAGCCTTCGTAGAGCGGGTGAATGATGCCCGGCAGCTGGGAGATGTCCTGCTCAGAGGTGGCGATGGTGAAGGTGTGCTGGGTGCCATCGTCAAAGCGCATGACGAAGTGGTTGTTGTAGCTGGTGCCTCCGGTGAACCACTGTGATCGTGTGACGGTGTCTTGGGCGTAGCTGCAGGAGGCGACAGCGCGCGGTTGGGGGTCTTGCGCCAGGTCGATCACCGCGGGCGTGAGGAAGTAAAAGACGGGTGCGGCAATCACGAGGACGCCGAATGCCATCGAGGCGAGGTTGTCCAGCTGCTTGCGTACCGCCCGCCGGTCCCCGGAGCGCTTCGCGGCGCGCAGGTCTGGTATGGAGGCGAGGAGGGTGGCGACGGCGCCGATGACGACGAGGAGCCCCAGACAGCACAGGATGATAACGCCGACGAGTTTGCTCTTCCCATACGAACCCATGTTGTGCATGACGACGATGATCGTGGTGATCAACGCCGGGGGGACGAGGAGGAGCAGGAACAGGGAGCGTCCTGCGCCGCGGCCCGGCTTCGCGACGGCGGGTGCGGGTCTCGGAGGCAGGGGAGGAGTAGGCGGAGTATCAGGAACTGGAGGCAGGGGAGGGGTGCTGGGAAAACTCATGGGGTCATGTCCAGTGTGTGGAGGCCGTGGGGCCTGGTGCTAGCCGAGGTGGGCCTCGATGATCCGCCAGCTGCGGGGCATGACCTGTAGCGTCATGGGTGTCTGGCCCGGATGGGTGATACAGGCGTCGTAGAGGGTGTCGTAGATCGCGAGGGAGTTGGCGGGTTCGGAGTCCTGCGGTTGCAGGCTGATGTCTTGGACGCGGGTGGAGCCGTCTGTGAGCTGCATGGTGATCTCGTAGACCTGATAGATGGTGGTTGTGCGCGATCCTCGTCTGCCGCTGCGCCATTCACGGTCGGCGACGCTACTCGTGCAGCTGGTGACGGTCACGGGTTTGGGGCCGCTTGCCAGGTCTTGGACGAGGGGGACGATGCGCACGGTGCTCAGTATCCCGAAAGAGATGGCGATGGCGACTCGTCCGGCGGCTTTCCAGCGGCGTCGGCGGGGGATCGCCTTGTCGACGCCGCGGGCCTGCGCCTCGCGGGCGTCGCGCAGCATCACGGGAATCGCCAGCGGGATCGTGAGGCAGGTGAGGAGGATACTGAGGTTCATGCCGATGCCCGTCCACAGGCTGAGCGACCCGTATTGCGCGCCGGTCTTCATCGCGATCGGGAACAGGATGAGCGGGGCGAACGTGAGGCCGCGGATGACGTAGTGGTGGTCAATGAGCTCCCTGTAGTCCTGCCGCGATGGCGGAAAGGAAGGTTCATACGGGGGCATACTCATGGCTCTCTCCTGTGTGTTGTCAGTCGATGCGTGCCTCGACGATGGACCACGTGTGGGGGTAGACCTCCATGGTCATGGAGGCGGACCCGGAGCGCGAAGCGCAGGCCTCGTAGAGGACGCCCGTGAGACCGCCGCGTGAGGCGATGTCGTTGGCATTGTCTGTTTCGATGACCGTGGCGCGCTTGGTGCCGTCAGCGAGCGTCATTGTGAAGGTGTTGTCCCATCCGTTGTCGGGCGGACGATCAGCGCCTATCATCGGGTTTGATCGTGGCATCTGCTCGAAGCTGCACGAGGTGACGGTGACGGTGGTGGTGCCCTCCTTCAGGTCGCGGAAGGCGGGAAGGCCCTGGCTGATCGACCGGAATCCCACGTATAACGCGATCACGCACAGGGCGGCCATGCCGAAGGAACGCTGGTTGTACTTCTCAATATCGACGTTGCGCTTGGCCCGCCACACGCCGAGGTAGGCGAACGCGCACGCGATGAGGAGCCCGGCGACGATGACGAGCCCAACGCCGCAGGCCTGCGTATACCACACGACGCGCTCGCGGCCGAAGTCTGTGTGCTCTCCGATGACCAAGAAGATCCCATAGGCGGAAATGACGAGAGCCACGAGGACGGCCCCGATGGCGGTGGCGATCTTCTTGAGGACACCTGTGCGTGTCGGGCCTTGCGCGGGCGAGGAAGCCCGACGAGGAGAGGAAGCGGGGTTGCGTGACATGGGTTCCCTTTCAGGCCGTAGAGGTTGGGACGAGGCCGGGGCGCGTGCGCCGGCCTGCCGGGTGGGCGGGCCGACCGATCAGTTGTTGATCTTCGCGCTCGCGACGACCCTTGAATGCGTGTAGTAACCGATGGTCATGGTCGCGTTGCCGGAGCGCAGGGCGCAGGCCTCGTAGAGGACGGCTGTCACGTCCCCTTGCCTCGCAATCTCATCCTTGCTGTCCGTCTCGACGGTCTGCGTGTGGGTCGAGCCATCCTCAAACGTCATGATGAACTGGTTCTCGTACACGGTCGAGACGCCGCCGCGGTAGCGTGACCGACTCGTCTTGTACTGCTCGAAGCTGCATGACGTGACCGTGACAGTGTGTGGGCCGTCGGCGACGTCAAGCACCGCGGGAACGCCGTTCGACAGCGCGTAAATGGCGAACCCGAGGCCAAAGACGCCGACCATCCCCAGGCCGAGCTGGCGTTGTTGTGCCACTTTCTCGTCTCCCCGCGCGCTCGCCGCGAGGTAATTGCGCCGCGTAACAGCATAGAGGGGAATCATGGCAAGGGCGAAGACGAGTGCGACGGCGCACTTGATGAGGGTCCAGACGATCCGTTCCGTGCCGAAGTCGAACATCTCACCGAAGAAATAGAGGACTGTGCCAAGGAGGAGGCCCACGAGCGTGAGCAGGATCCACCACCCCGTGTGCTTCTTCGGCACCTTGCCCTCGCCGGAAGGATCGTTGGGGGCAGGAACACTCTGAGAGGCCTCGTCGGCGTCGGACGACGCGGCATACGCCTGCCCGTATGGGGACCCCTGATATGCCCAACCCTGGTACGACAGCGGCGGCAAGGAAGGCTGCGCGTCGCCCGCTTGCGGCTGCGGCACCTGCGGCTGATTAGCGGGCTGACTGCCGTCAGTGGACGGATCGTAGGGGGAGGAATAAGGGTACTGATTGCTCATGGTGGACCTGAGGGGAAGGGTGGGAACGAGGCCGGGGCGAGATTGATCGTGTGTGTCAGTTCAGGCGGGCGTCGACGATGATCCAGCTGTGCTCGTAGACGTCCAGGGTCATCGACGAGCTGCCCGATTGCACTTTACACGCCTGGTAGAGCACCTCGTAGGTACCGCCCATGGTCTGGATGCTCGCGGGCTGGTCTGTCTCGATGGTTGTCGTATGCAACGTCCCGTCCGCGAGGGTCATCGTGAAGTAGTTGTCGAACACGGTGCGTCCGCGGCCGCGCCGACGTGACTTTCGATGCGAGCCCTGCTCGTAGGTGCACGAGGTGACAGTGACGGTGTGGTGGCCTTCGACGAGGTCTTGGGCGGCCGGGACGCCGTAGGTGACGGAAAAGTAGCCGCTGAGGGGGAGGATGATGATGGCGAAGAACAGGGCGCGAACGCGCATGCTTCTGGTTGCGATGTCACCGGCGGCCTTGGCTCGCCGCAATTCGCGGAAGGACAAGGGGATGCTGACCAGGCACCCGATGGCGACGATGAGCCCGAGGCCGCTGGCCGCCCCCGTCCAGATGAGCCTCTCCGTGCCGAAGTCGTATGAGCCTCCCACCACGGCGTAGATGACCACTGCGAGAACGGCCAGGACCGTGAGAACGGTCGTCGCGAGGGAACGCTTCTTCTCTTGGGTGGGGGCAGCAGCCTCTTCCTCGTGCGAGGAGTCGGGCTGGGCGTACCCGTAGGAGGCGGCGCCCGCGGGCGACTGGTTCTGCGGGTACCGGTAGTCGGCTTGCGGGTTGTACTGGCCCTGATACTCGCTGCCGTAGCCGTCGGGCGACGCGGCACCGGACGCCTGGTAGGGCTGCCCGTACTGCGGATACTGGTATCCGGATGCCTGCTGGGAGTCGGTGCCCTGGTAGGAGGGGTACTGGTACTGGGAGGCATCGAAGGGGGGAATCTGTCCGGGGCCGGACGTGTTCGACGGGGAGTTGAACTGGTTGGGGGTGCTCATGCGGGGACCTATGAAGTGAGGAGTGACGGGCGAGGCCTGAGCTAGGAGGGTGCACCCGCTGCGGTGGGCAGGTGCGCGGTGAGCGACCAAGCACCGACTTGCTCGTCGGTCTCCACACTACCGCTCACGCTATCGATGAGGGCACGGATCTCACCCATGCGACGCCCTGCCCAGGACGGATGCCTGGGCGCAGACGGGCATCGGGGTGGGCTTAGCGAGGTTCGCGAGCAGCTTCTCGCGGCTGGTGGCTTTCTGCTTGGTCATGTGCCGCTCATTCCCCTCGCACGTCGACGAGGACCCAGCTGTGGCGATAGACGTCCACGGTGAAGGTCGCGGAACCGGATCGCGTCACGCACGCGTCGTACAGAAAAGCCCCGACACCGGTCGCGTGCTGGATTGAAGTTTGTGACCCGGTCTCGAATGTCGTTGTGTGTCTGGTGTAGTCGGCCGCAGTCATGATGAACTTGTTGTCGTACACGGTTGTGCTGCTGTGTCGGGATCGTTTTTCGGTGTGCGTGTCTTGCTCGAATCGACACGAGATAATGGTGACGGTTTGTGGTCCGTCGATCGCGTCCCGAATGCGGGGGAGGGCGTAGGTGACCGGGACGTAGCTGATGAGGGCGGACAGGAAGAACGCGACACCGAGGAAGAGGGAGGTAACCGTCGCGCCGAGTCCTTTTCCGTTTTTTCCGGGGCGCGTGAAGGCATACGTGAGCAGGGCGATGACGAGCAGACAGCCAAGCGGGATGAGGAGCGCTGCCCCGGCACCGACCAGTTCCCAGATGAACCTGTCTTTGCCGACGTCTCGCCCTTGCCCGCTCATCTGGTAGATGTAGGCGCACGCGAGAATGAGTGCCACCGGCAAGGAGATGCGCGTTTTCTTGTGCCCGCGTGGGGACGTCTTCTGGGGTTGGGTGGTCATGATCTCCTGATGCGGGTGTTCGGGCGGTGGTGGGCGAGGCCTGGGCTAGGGAGGGTGCACCTGCTGCGGTGGGCAGGTGCACGGTGAGCGACCAGGCGCCGACTTGCTCGTCGGTCTCCACACTACCGCTCACGCTGTCGATGAGGGCACGGATCTCACCCATGCGACGCCCGCCCAGGACGGATGCCTCAGACGTGAGGGCGCTGATGGTCAGCGTCAGCGCCCCGTCCATCGCGGACCCGGTGACAGTGACCGAAGCGTTCTTGTCAATTTCGGCGATGTGGGAGAGAACCAGGTAGATGGTTTCCGCGCCCACGGCCTCGCGGAAGTCATTGAGTGGCGTGTGCTCGGTGAACAGGTTGATGATGGAAAAGCCGGATTGCTGCGCGTAGCTGATGGCACCGTCGATGGTTGCGAAATTGCTCGGCGGTGTAGGAGGGCCGGGCGCTCGCGGCTGGCCGCCCTGGGCGCGGGCGGGCGTCGGGGTGGGTCCAGCGAGGTTCGCGGGCAGCGTCGCGGCTGGGTGGTTGAGGTCGTGGCGGGGAGGCGTCTTCCAATCCCTGTACAGGAATCGGATGCCGGCAGTGGCTGCGACCACGATGAAGACAATCAGATACGAAGCCGCTGCGGTGACGACGGCCGACGACCATGCGCGGGGTGAGAAGAAAGATCCTAAGACGATATTGAGGGACATGATAGCGATGATGATTGCGCAGGGCGAGGAGCTTGTCGCGCGCGGTGGTTTTCTCCTTGGTCATGTGCCGCTCATTCCACTCGTGCGTCGACGATGATCCAGCTGTGGCTGCAGACATCGACGGTCAGTGACATCGCGCCGGAACGCGCCTTGCAGGTCTCGTAGATGAATGCGGAGACGCCGCCCTCCTTGGCGAGGTCGTCGGAGTTCTCGGTCTCGAGCGTGAGTGTGCGCGTTGTCCCGTCCTCCAGGGTCATGGCGAAGTGATTGTCGTAGTAGTCGATGACCTTGCTGTGATCGTCCGACGGCTTGCAGTGCTCCTTCTGGGTGAGTTGGCACGACGTGACTTTGATCGTGCGGGGCCCCTCCGTGAAGTCCCGGGCGACGGCGATCCCGTAGACGCCTGACACAGCAGCGATCACGATGCCGACAACGCCCACCGCGATTGAGACGGCGGTGTAGAGCGTACCGGAGGAGGCGTTCCCTCGGCCTGCGCTCGGCGCCCACGCCTCCGCAGATGAGGTAAAGAGGACCGCGCATGCGATCGCAGCGACGAGACCGATGGCGCACCATGCGGCCACCCACACGAGCCGCCAGAACCCGAAGTGCACGTACCTGCCGAGCGTCGCGAAGGCGTAGGCAATGGTGCCGAAGAAGCCGATGACGACGAATGCGAGCAGGTTTGCGCGCGTTGAGAACCCCGCGGCAGGCGCTCGATCATCGACGAGGCCGGGGACGGTTGGCGGGACCGGGCGGGGAGAGATGGGGTACTGGTTGCTCATGGTCTCACTGACGTGTGTGGGATGGACGAGGCCGGGGCGCGTTTACGTCACGCCTCACGGATGGCCTTCATGATCCCACTGCGTGGATAGTAGTCGACGACGATTGAGGTGGTGGCAGGGCGGGCGACGCAGGCCTGATAGACGGCGTAGTAGGGGCTCGTCGGCTGCGCAAACTCGCCTTCTGTGTCCGTCGTGACCTCAAAGCGGCGTGACGTTCCATCGTCAAAATGGAGAGTAAAATAGTTGCGGTAGTATTTGCTGCCGCGACGCCCGTGTTCGGTCACTGTAAAGTATTTTTCGCAGCTTGTGACGGCCTTCGTCTGGGGGCCTTGGCGGGCATCTTCGTAGCCTTCTGCGAAGGCCCCACCACCCATGACGACCATCGTCGTTCCGATGAGTGCTGCGGCGGCAATCATGATGAATGTGCCGATTGCTGGGCGGCTGTCGCCCGGTCCCTGCAGTGCATCGCGCATTGCGCGAACGAGCGTTGGGAGGGCCACAAAGCAGCAGATGCCGAGGACCACCTCTGCGCCAGAGCCGATCATCACGCAGATCAACTCATGGACACCGAAATTACCGGACAGAACAAACGCGGCGAACATGACGCCTATGGACGCGAGGAACACGTAGGCCCATATGATCATGGCGCGCTGTTGCCGGGCGGTGCCCGGACGTATCTGAGGGGAGAAACGCGAACGGCGCGGATACATGCTCAATTCCTCCTGCGCTCACACGTCCGCCGGGATCGCTCCCGTCCACTCGTACCAGCCCTGGTGCTGGACGATCCACGCCATGAGGGCGTAGCCGGCCTGGCCGGGCAGGGTCTGGCCGTCCCCTCCGCGCGCGAGGGAGGCAGCCATGTCCTCGAACCACTGGTCGTGTGCGACCAGCGGTGTGTAGCAGTCGACGAAGGGGATGCCTCGGCGCGCGCACACCTCGGAGCACGAGGAGGACAGCGCCTTGAGAGACCCGGAGTCCACGCCAGCGAGCGGCGGGGGACCCACGACGAAGCTGGGGATGCCCAGCGCTGTCGCCCGGTCGGTGATGTTGGCCAGGTTCAGGCGCGAGCGGGCCGTCGAGATGCCGGCCGCGACGTCGCCCGGCCCCACGCCGATGACGAGGCCGTGGGGCTCGCCCTCGGCCAGGCGCGGCAGGACCTCGGCCTCCCAGCGCGCAGCCATCTGCTTCGTCGTCTCGGAGGGGACGGCGAGGGTCAGGAACGTGGCGGGCAGATCGAAGGTCGAGTGAGCGTTGACGCGACCGACCCAGCCCAGGCCTCGGGGGTCACCGACGCCGGCGACGAGCTCGTCTCCGATGAAGCAGATCCGCATGGTGTTCCTTTCCTGTGCCTCCCGCGCGTACTCAGGCGGTGCGCGCGGACCCTCTTAGCCTTCGAAGGCCTGCGCAATAAGGGTAGCTGCTTGCTCCTTGTGAAGCGAGGCACGTCCCGCAGCGGTCGTCGCAGACTCGGGGCGCGAGACCACGCGGACCGGGCGTCCCAGAGACGGGAACAGGTTGAGCGCCAGGTGCGGCCACGCGCCCTGGTTGCGCGGCTCGTCCTGCGCCCACGTCACCGACGCGTTCGGGTACTGGGCGAGGACCTCGGCGAGCTCGGCCTCAGGCAGCGGGTAGAGCTGCTCCAGGCGAATGATGGCCGTCGACGTGTCGCCGCGGTGCTCGCGCTCCTTCGCGAGGTCGTAGTACAGGCGGCCGGAGCACAGCAGGACGCGCGTCACCGATGCGGGATCGGTGATCGTGGTGTCCCCGATGACGGGCTGGAAGCCGCCCGAGGTGAACTCCTCGAGGTGTGAGGATGCCGCCGAGAGGCGCAGCAGCTGCTTGGGCGTGAACGCGATGAGGGGCTTGCGCGGGCGCTTGTAGGCCTGCGTGCGCAGCATGTGGAAGTGGTTCGCCGGCGTGGAGGGCTGAACGATCCACATGTTGTCCTGGGCGGCCAGCTGCAGGTAGCGCTCAATGCGCGCACTCGAGTGGTCGGGTCCCTGTCCCTCGTAGCCGTGGGGCAGGAGCATGACGAGCGAGGAACGCTGGCCCCACTTCTGCTCGGCCGAGCACACGAACTCGTCGATGACGGTCTGCGCGCCGTTCGCGAAGTCGCCGAACTGCGCCTCCCAGATCGTCAGGGTCTCGAGGGCTCTCCAGCGAGTAGCCGTAGTCGAAGGCCAGCACGCCGTACTCGCTCAGCGGTGAGTTCCACACGTCGAAAGCGCGCCTGGTTTTCGGTGAGGAAGCGCAGCGGCGTGAACTCGCGGCCGTCGTTCGCGTCGTGCAGGATCGCGTGACGCTGGACGAAGGTCGCGCGGCCCACGTCCTCGCCGGACAGGCGCACGCCGGTGCCCTCCATGAGGAGCGTGCCGAAGGCCAGGAGCTCGGCGAAACCCCAGTCGATCGGCTTGTTGCCCAGCGCCATTTCGAGGCGGCGCTCGCACAGCTGACGCAGCTTCGGGTGGGGCTCGAAACCCTCGGGGAAGTGCGTGTGCGCGTGGCCGATGCGGCGCAGCTGCTCGGCGGGGGCAGCAGACGTCCACCCGATCATCATGCCGATGCCGGGCAACTGGGACTCCGGCATGGTCCATTCCTCGTCGGGGGATTCCCCGGCCTCGCCCACGCCGACCGTCAGCGCGGGGTCGTGCGTGCGGCTGCCCGGGTTGACCTCGGACACGGAGGACGCGCCGCCCGCGCGGGTCTCATCAAGGATGCGCCCGAGCTCCGCCTCGTACTGGGCGATCGACTGGCGGGCCTCGTCCTCGGTGAGCTGGCCGCGACCCACGAGGCCGCGGATGTACACGGCGCGCGTGGAGGGGATGCGGTCGATGAGGGAGTACATGACCGGCTGGGTCATCGACGGGTCGTCGCCCTCGTTGTGACCGCGGCGGCGGTAGCACACCATGTCGATGATGACGTCCTTGTGGAAGGCGTTGCGGTATTCGAAGGCCAGGTGCGCGCAGCGGATGACGGCCTCGGGGTCGTCCGCGTTCACGTGCAGGATCGGGACTTGCAGGCCCTTGGCCAGGTCGGTCGCGTATCCGGTGGAGCGGCCCTGCGTCGCGCCGGTCGTGAAGCCGATCTGGTTGTTGACGATGATGTGGATCGTGCCGCCGGTCTTGTAGCCCTCAAGCTGGGAGAGGTTGAGGGTCTCCTGGACGACGCCCTGGCCGATGAACGCCGCGTCGCCGTGGATCAGGATCGGGATGATCGGCAGGTCCGGGTCGCCCAGGTGCTCCTGCTTGGCGCGCACGATGCCCTCCAGGACGCCGTCGGCGGCCTCCAGGTGCGAGGGATTGGCACCCATGTAGACCTTGGTGGCCAGGCCGTCATCAAGGGAGTAGACACCCCACGTGCCCAGGTGGTACTTGACGTCGCCCGATCCCTGGACGGAGTTAGGCATGTAGTTGCCCTCGAACTCGTCGAAGATCTGCGCGTAGGACTTGCCTGCGATGTTGGCCAGCACGTTGAGGCGGCCGCGGTGCGCCATGCCGATGGCGACCTCGTGGATGCCGGTGCGCGCCGAGTCGGCCAGGATGTGGTCGAGCAGCGGGATCAGGGACTCGCCGCCCTCGAGCGAGAAACGCTTCTGGCCCATGAACTTGGTCTGGAGGAACTCCTCGAAGGCCTCGGCGCGGATGAGGGTGCCCTAGGATGTGGCGCTGCGCGTCGGGCGAGAGGGACTCGTAGGGGCGCTCGATGCGCTTTTGGACCCAGGCGCGCTGCTCGGGATCCTGAATGTGCATGTATTCGATGCCGACTGTGCGCGTGTAGGTGTCGTGCAGGCGCGTGAGGATGTCGCGCAGCAGCATCTGGTCGGAGCCGCCGAAACCGCCCGTGGGGAAGGGACGATCCAGGTCCCACACGCTCAGGCCGTAGGAGGAAATATCGAGGTCGGGGTGGCGTCGCACGCGGTAGGCCAACGGGTCTGTGTCAGCGGCGAGGTGTCCGCGCGAACGGTAGGCGTGGATGAGCTCCGCGATGCGCGCGGGCTTGCCCTTCTCGTGGTTCGGGTCGTAGTCGTAGTCCGCTTCCCACGCGTAGGGGCGCGCGGGCACGTGCATCGAGGTGAAGACGCGCTCGTAGAAGCCGTCGCGGCCCGAGAGCTTGGCGTCCACGAGCGCCAGGAGGCGGCCCGACGCCGCGCCCTGGATGATGCGGTGATCGTAGGTGGAGGAGAAGAACATCGTCTTGCCGATGCCGAGGGCGGCCAGGCGCTTGGGGGAGACGCCGCGGTATTCCGCCGGGTAGTCGGTGGCGCCCACGCCGATGATGAGGCCCTGGCCGACCATGAGGCGCGGCACGGAGGTGGTGGTGCCCAGCGTGCCCGGGTTCGTCAGGGTGACCGAGGTGCCCTGGGAAGTCGGCGGTCGTCAGCGTCGCGTTGCGGGCGCGCGTGACGAGGTCCTGGTAGGCGTCGACGAACTCGGCGAAGGTCAGCGTGTCGGCGTCGTGGATGACGGGGACCTTCAGGGAGTGGTTGCCCTGCGCGTCGGCCACGTCGATGGCCAGGCCGAAGCCGATGTGCGCGAGCTGCTCGACGGCGGGCTTGCCGCCCTCGATCGTGTAGCGCACGTTGAGGTCAGGCATCTCGCACAGCGCTTCCACCAGCGCGTAGCCGATGAGGTGGGTGAATGAGACCTTGCCGCCGACTGTGCGCGCCAGGTGCGCGTTGATGAGGGCACGGTTTTCGATGAGGAGCTTGGCCGGGATCTGGCGCTGGGAGGTGGCCGTGGGGATGGAGAGCGAGGCCTCCATGTGCTTGGCGGTCGCGCGCGCCGCGGACTTGAGGATGTGGAGCTCATCCTGCGAGGGGGCACCCTGGAAAAGGGTGAAGGCTGCGCGCCCGTGCTGCTGGCGCGTGTAGGGGCTGGTGGCCTCCGCGACGGCGGCGGGCGGTGCGGGCGGCAGGTCCGAGCGCGTCACGGAGACGACATGGGCGTCCGGCTGGCGCGAGGCCTCGGGAGCGTCGTCCTCAATGTCGAGGGTGGGCGGCGTGACCGATGCGGGAATCGCGTGATCAGTGGGGGCCGAGGCCGACTCGAGTGTGGGTGTGCCCTCGGGGATCGCGGGGCGCTTGGCGCGCAGCTGCGGGGGAGCGGACTCGGTGGAGAAATAGGCTCGCCAGGAGGGATCCAGGAGCTGGGGATCGCGCTCGTAGAGGTCTCGCATCTTCGCGATGTACCACTGGGGATCGGGCTGAGAAGCGGTGGGAGTGGGCACGTATTCCTCCGTAAGTGTCGCGCCGCGCGCATGGGCAAAATCCCGCGCGGCCATACCTCAATAATTCTACCGCCGCGTGACCGTCTTCACGAAACCTGGTATGCCTTTGGCGTGTACTTCAAGGGTCTTTGGTCCGTTGGAGAATGATTGTTGGCACATGCGCCGCGGTGTGCCGAAATGCGCGCTGGGGAGAGGGGTGAGGACGGTAGACTGGAACCATCATGGACTGCGACACTGTCGGCTGTACTGCCGCTCTTTCTCACCCCTTGCCCGCGCGTCTGCCCGCGACCAGCCCCGCCCTCGTGGAGGGGGATGCGCGATGATCACAGCGCTCATGCTTGTGCTTGGCATCGTCTTGACCGCCGGCACCTTCGTCTTCGTGTCCGCCGAGTTTTTCCCTCGTCGCGGTCGACCAGGCCGTCCTCGAGAAGAAAGCGGAGGAGGGGGATCGCGGCGCCGCATCCGTCCTGCGGGCCACCCGGACTCTTTCCACTCAGCTGTCGGGCGCTCAGGTGGGCATCACGCTGACCACGATCCTGCTCGGCTACACGACGCAGAGCGCTCTGGCTGAGCTGCTGGAGGACCTGCTCGGATCGGTCGGCCTCGCGTGGGGCCTGGCGACCGGGATCGCGGCATTCGTGGCCGCCGCGTTCATCAACGTTTTCTCGATGCTCTTCGGCGAGCTCGTCCCCAAGAACCTCGCCCTGGCCCATCCGCTGGCCACGGCCGTACGCGTCGTCCCCTTCCAGATGGTCTTCACGGTCATCGCTCGCCCCATTATCTGGGTGCTGGGCGGGACCGCGAACTGGGTGCTCGCCCGCATGGGTATCGAGCCGCAGGAGGAAATCTCGTCGGCGCGCTCCGCCTCCGAGCTGGCGGCCCTCGTCGAGCACTCAGCCGAGGAGGGCACGTTCGACACCTCCACAGCGGACCTGTTCACGAACACGATCCGCATGTCCACCCCTGAGCGCCGCCGACGTCATGACGGACCGCGGCCGCCTGCACACCCTCAGCGAGCGCGATAGTGCCCAGGACGTGCTCGACCTGGCCCACGAAACCGGGCACTCCCGATTCCCGGTGATCGGCGACGACTCCGACGACATCCTCGGCCTGGTGTCCCTGCGCCGCGCGGTCGCCGTACCCGCCGAGCGGCGCGCCGAGGTCCCCGTTGTGTCGTCGTCGCTCATGACGGACGCGCCTTCGGTTCCCGAGACCGCGCCGATCGGTCCTCTCATGGTTCAGCTGCGCGACGAAGGCCTGCAAATGGCCGTCGTCGTCGACGAGTACGGCGGCGTGTCCGGCATTGTGACGCTCGAGGACGTCGTTGAGGAGATCGTCGGCGAGGTTTCCGACGAGCACGACCAGCGTCGCCTCGGTATCCGCCCGCGCCCCGACGGGACCTTCCTTGTTCCCGGCACGCTGCGCCCCGATGAGCTCGCGCGCCGCACGGACATCAACCTGCCCGAGGACGGCCCCTACGACACGATCGGCGGCCTCGTCATGAATGAGCTGGGTGAGATCCCCTGCGTCGGCTCGCGCGTGAGCGTCGATGGTATCGGCATCGAGGTCACCCAGATGCAGGGCAGGCGCGTTGCCCAGGTGGCGATCACGCCCGCGGCCTCCGAGGATATCGATGAGGAGGTGTCCCTGTGAGCGTCGGGGTTGGTCTCGCTATCACCGTGGCCCTGCTGGCCGTCAACGCGTTCTTCGTGGCCGGCGAGTTCGCCGTCACTTCGACGCGTCGCTCGCAGGTCGAGCCTCTCGCGGACGAGGGGATGCGCGGAGCCGGCGCTGCTCTCTTCGCCCTGCGGCACGTCTCCCTCATGCTGGCGATCTGCCAGCTGGGTGTGACGGTCGCGTCCACGACCCTGGGCGTCGTCGCCGAGCCCGCGATCGCGCACCTCGTCGAGTCGCCGCTTGAGCGCCTGGGCGCGCCCGAGGCGACCAGCCACGTCGTCGGATTTGCGGCGGCCCTCGTCATCGTCCTCTTCTGCCATGTCGTGTTCGGCGAGATGGTCCCCAAAAACGTCTCGATTGCCGCCCCCGTGCGGATGCTGCTGGTCCTGGCCCCCCGTCCTCGTGCGCCTGGGCCACGTCCTGCGTCCGATCATCGAGGCCATGGATCACTTCGCGAACTGGTTTGTGCGCATGGCGGGCTACGAGCCGCGCTCGGAAATCTCGGCCACCTACACGGTCGAGGAGGTGGCCTCGATCGTCGTCGCTTCGCAGGCCGAAGGCGTGCTGACAGATGAGCTGGGTCTGCTCAGTGGCACCCTGGAGTTCTCCGAGGAAACCGCTGGGACCGCGATGGTTCCCCTCGACAAGCTCGTCGTGCTGCCGCAAAGGGGCTACCCCCGCCGACGTCGAGGAGCAGGTCGCCCACACGGGCTATTCGCGCTTCCCGATCGCTGGGGACGACGGCTCCATCGTCGGCTACGTTCACCTCAAAGACGTCCTGTACGCCACCGGGGAGGATCGCGAGCAGCCGATCACGCCGTGGCGCATCCGTCGCCTCGAGGCCGTGTCCTCCGGCGACCAGGTCGAGGATGCGCTGCGCCACATGCAGCGCACCGGCGTCCACTGCGCTCTCGTGCGCGACGCGGGCGTCGTCGTCGGCATCCTCTTCCTCGAAGACATCCTGGAACTGCTAGTCGGCGAAGTCCGAGATGCCCTCCAGCGCCCATGACGAGGCGCGATCAGCAAGGTACATTAGATCGAGACCCGCAAACGACGAACACAGATGAGGGGGAGAGCGTGAGCGACATCGAATGCCCGCTGCCGAAGCGGTCACAGCTGCGCGCCGCGCGCTCCGAGCGCGGCGAGGACTCCCAGGAGACCCCGATCACCGCGGCGATTCCGCTCGACCTGGATCCCGCTGCGCCGCCGCCCCCTCGCGCCGCGGCCACGCCTGACGAGGCCGCACCCGGCGAGGCTGCCCCGGCCTCGCCCGTGGCCGTTCCCGAGAGCGCGGGCGAACCCGAAAACCGGACCGAGCCTGAGGACCGGGCCGAACCCGAGAGTGAGGCTGAACCCGGGAGCGAGGCCCCGGCCTCGTCCGCTGGCCGACGCCGAGACGTCCACCCCGTGGGCTACGTGCTGCGCGCCCTCCTCGTCCTGGGCCTGGCGGGCACAACGATCGCCGTCCCCATGACGGGACGCGTCGGCTCCGACTCGTCTTTGACCGTGCCCGCGCGTGCTTTCGGCACCTCGGTGGGCGGACCCAGCTGGGCCGTGTCCTCCGCGCTGCCCCAGGCCACCGCCCTGGATGGCACCCTCACCGCGAACTCCCGCGCCAAGGCGAAGGCCCCCGTGTCTATCACCGGCTGCGCGTCGGGCAACGGCGCGGACGGCAACCGCAACGTGCGCGTCGTCGCCGACACGATCTACTGGCCGCTGCCGGAGGGGTCCTACACGATCACCTCGCCCTTCACGATGCGTATTTCGCCCGTCTCCGGCCAGCTCCTGGCCCACGAGGGTATCGACATGGCAGCCCCGCTCGACACCCCCATCACAGCCGTGTACGGCGGCGTCGTCGAAGAGGTCGCGGAGAACTCGCGCTCCGGCGCCTACGTGCAGATCAAGCACACGAAGTCCGACGGCACCGTCTTCCACTCCGCCTACCTGCACCAGTACATGAACAAAATTAAGGTGAAGGTTGGCGACACCGTGACCGCCGGGCAGGTCATCGGCGCGGTCGGCAACAACGGCTGGTCGACGGGCCCCCACCTGCACTTCGAAATCCACGACTCCTCGGACACTCCCGTGGACCCGGAGGCGTGGATGGAGACAAACAAAGCTGTTTATCTCGGACAGGAGTCTTGCTCATGATGCCCGTCACGATGCGCCAGGGACCCATCATTTTCGCCCACCGCGGCGGCAGTGAAGAGGCACCCGAAAACACGATGAGCGCCTTCGCGCACACGTACGAGGCCGGGATCCGCCACGTGGAGACCGACGCTCACATCACCGCCGACGGCAAGGTCGTCCTCTGCCACGACGAGACCGTGGATCGCTGCTATGACGGGACCGGCACGATCGCCCAGATGACGTGGCGCGAGCTGTCGAAGCTGCGCCACCGCGACTCCGGCGAGCAGATTCCTCTGCTCGCGCAGGTTCTCGAGGCCTTCCCGGATATGTACTTCAATATCGACGCGAAGGAGCCGGGCGTTGAGGGGCCGCTCCTCGATGTCATCGCCGACCATGGTGCGGCCAACCGCGTGCTGGTTGCCTCCTTCTCCGAGCCGCGCCTGCGCGCCGTGCGCGACACGGCCGCTTCGGACCCGGCCCGCGCGGTCGCCACGTCTCTCGGTACCGAGGCCGTCGTGCGCCTCGTGGGTGCCGCGAAGAGCGCCACGAACCCCGCCTGGTGGCACGTGCCCGGCCCTCGCCAGGGCGCCATCGCCGCCCAGGTGCCCATGCACCAGGGCCCGATCCGCGTCGTTGACGAGCGCTTCGTTGCCACCGCCCACACCCTGGGCCTGGCCGTGCACGTGTGGACCATCAACACGGTGGCCGACGTGCTGCGCCTCCTCGAGGTCGGCGTCGACGGCATCATCACCGACCGCCCCGTCTTCCTGCGTGACTTCCTGGAGACTCGCGGCCTGTGGACTCAGCCTCCGGCCCCCGGTTCTGTTTCGGGCCCCAGGGACTGACTGAGGTTATTGCTTGAAATGGCGGGCGCGCACCGGCGGGTGCGCGCCCGCTTTCTCGTGCCCCTGGTGCTTTGACTTTCTTGTGGGCCGTGCAATATTCTGGCGTGTTACTGCTTGCTGCTTGCTGTGGTGTCAGGAGAAAAAGTGTCCGCTTTGATTGCAGGGGGACCGGGGAGACAGTTGTGAATTCGGAGCTTAACTCTTACCCGCTCGGTGCCTTCCTCCTCGGGGTGTCGGGGATGGCCTACTGGTATTACCAGATGTTTCACGCCAGTGGAGGCTGGGATTTACCACGACGCGTGGGGAGATATCGGCGCCCCAAGAACTTTGACTCTGTCATCGTACCGTCATATTCCATGTGGTTGATCGTCGGGCCGGTGGTCGTGTGGTTTGGTCAGTATGATCCTCCGAAGTGGTTGTTTTTCTGCGCGTGTGTATTCCAGTATTTCTTTTCCCGATACTGTTCGTTGTTGGTTTTCTGCCCATCAAATTTCCCGATTGTATGTACCCGGAATGGCAATATGCCAAGCGCAATGGTCTATTAGAAGAAGGGAAAAACGGTCAGAAGCCCTCTCAGACCCGCGGTTCTGATGGGGTAGATCGTCTTGTGGGCACAGGCGTGATGATGCGTGTGGCTTCCGGTTGGAGGCAGCTGTCGGAGGAGGAACGCGGAGAGCTCGGGGATCTCGGCGAGGATGAGAGTATTCGCTTCATTGCCGTCGGGGAGGCAACAGAGGGGTACGTGCCGAACATCGTCATCACTGAAACTGAGGTATTCAGCGGCAAAGGGGAGAAGGAAATCCTTGACGACAGTGCTCGTCGTCTGGCTGAGCCGCATCCTGGATGTCGCCTCATAGATGACACCGTCGTGCCGTATCCAACCGCGCGTACCCGCTTCATCACGGGCGTGTACACCCCCTCAATGCCATCTCAATGACCGTCTCGCAGCTCGTGTGGCTCACCCGGCATAGAAACGACGGGGACGAGGAGTCCCGCCAATTCCTATGGGCCGCAACATGCACGTGCGCGAGTAGTGACTTCCCAACCGTTATTGCCAGCTTCATGGAGATGGCGCAGACTCTGGAGGTGGAATCATGACCGCCGAAGGAACCACGGCCTCGTCGCCGGAGGAGCTCGTCGTCTCCCTCGAACAGGCGAATGCGCTCATTGACCTTATGGGTATGAGAGAAGGGGGCAACGCTCTCACGAGTGCAATGCCCGTCGGTGGACTGATCGGTGCTGGTCTCGCCGACTCCAACGGCCTCGCGGGCGACGCTGAGGCGATCCTGGGCCCCGCGCGCACGGTCGACTATCGTCTCGTTATCCGCGTCGTCTCTCCGAGGCCGAGCATCGGCGTGCGGAATGTGAGGATCTGGCCCTCACGGCCGCGCTCGGTCGTCATGCGCACCGAGGCCGACGGCGCGCACTTTACCCAGGTTGATAACTGCGATGTTCCACGCATCCTGGCCGAGGAGACTCTCCTGGAGCCCGGGCCAACCATCCATGACGGACCGCCGTGGATCTCCGCTGACTTCGTGCAGGCGGTGCGTGACGTGGATCTGGAAAGGGCACAGTCAGCCCTGATCGATGTGGCCGCCAAGGGCCCCAGTGGCTCTCACTTTTCGCAGGACTGCTGGCACAAGCGCTGGAGCGTCGTTCTGTGCGTGCGGGAAGAACGGACTCGGGATCGGTGGAAGGAGGCCGGGCACGTCGAATGCTTCGTCACCGATCACATGCACGCGCAAATCCACGCGCCCCTCAACCCTCGCGCACTCGCCCTCATGCAGGAGCGGAACGCACCCACCCTGGACGCCCCGCCGCGCACGGCCCTGTGGGGGTTCATGATGGAGCTGCTCGCCAAGTAGCGAGGCTCGTGGGTGCTTTGACCTAGGAAAACGAGGGGGCGGAGCCGCTTGGCTCCGCCCCCTCGACGCATCTGTCAAGACCGCTGACTTACTCGTTGCCGCTGAAGTCGGCCACGGCCTCGTCCAGGCCCGCGCGGCGGATGCGCACGAGCGAGAGGAACGCCAAGCCGAGCGCCAGAGCGATGCCCAGGCCTCGAACCAGCCAGGACTCGCCCACGAAGATCATCGCCATGGCGGCCAGGACGGGCACCAGGAGCGTGAACGCGTAGCCGATGTAGCGACCGAACGACGGCATGGGCACGCCGTCGGACTCGGCGACTGACTTGACCATGAAGTTCGGGCCGTTGCCGATGTACGTGATCGCGCCGCAGAACACGGCACCCAGCGAAATCGGAATCAGGTAGTACTCGGGCACGCCAGCAATCAGGGTGCCCTCGCCGCCGGATGCCTTCGCCATCTCGAAGAACGTCATGTACGTCGGAGCGTTATCCAAGACGGAGGACAGGCCGCCCGTGAACACGAAGTACGTCATGCGGGTCAGCGGCAGAGACGGGGCGATCTGCTCCAGGTAACGCAGCGCGGGCGCCATCGTCGAGAAGATGCCGATGAACAGGGTCGCAACCTCCATGATCGGGCCCCACGTGAACGCGTTCTCCTCGAAGCGCACCTTCTTGTCCGACAGCTTGTAGGACAGGCCCGCGACCGCGAACATGATGACCTCACGCCACGGCACCAGGTCGACCCACGACTCGAAGTGACCCTCGGCGAGAGCCTCGCCATCCCAGGAGGGAGCGAAAGCGACAGACAGATGATGATCGCGAAGAACAGCAGGTTGATCTTTCCGTGCAGGCGCAGGGGCTGCACGTCGCGGTCGTCGGACTCGATGGAGGCCGTGTCCTCGGAGGCGTAACGCACGCGGTCAATCGAGTAGTAGGTGAGGAGCAGCAGCGCCAGAGTAAACAGCCACTCCTTCCACAGTGCGAACGTCCACGAGAACGGCACGCCGTGCAGGTAGCCGAGGAACAGCGGCGGGTCGCCGAGCGGAGTCAGTATGCCGCCACAGTTCGCCACAATGAAGATCGTGAACAGGACCGTGTGCACGCGGTGCTTACGTTCCTTATTCGTCTCCAGGAGCGGGCGAATCAGCAGCATGGCCGCGCCCGTCGTCCCGATGAACGAGGCCAGCAGGCCGCCGATCGCCAGGAAGATCGTGTTGTTACGCGGAGTCGCCTGAATGTCGCCGGCCAAGTGAATGCCGCCGGACACCACGAACAGCGCGAAGAGCAGCGCGATGAACTGCACGTACTCCACGCCCGTGGCGATGAGCGGGCCGGTGCCCGCCCTCATAAACATCCAGACCGTCGTCGGCACGCCGAGAGCGAGCGCGACGGAGAGCTGGGAGCATTCCTTTTCCCACCAGTGCGAGGTCTTCGGGATGATAGGCAAGAGCGCGATGCACGCGAGCATCGCAACGAAGGGGAGCAGGCTCCACCAGGGGTAGGTCATCGGCCAGTCCTTGGTTGACGATAGATACGCTCACCATTTTATGGGGTAGGGGAGGCGGGTGCGGAGCCTTCCGGCAGGTGGGAGTGGCCTCATCGACGAGGCCGGGGCCCGTGTGCGCGTGGGTTTCCGTTGGGTTGAACGCGGGCATTGGTGGCCGACGGGTGTATGTGTGTGCGCGCGAGTGGGTATGCGTGGGTATGCGTGGGTATGCGTGGGTATGCGTGGCGCCCCGAACAGGACTCGAACCTGCGACCTCTTGCACCGGAGGCAAGCGCTCTATCCGCTGAGCTATCGGGGCAGCTCGGTCAGTTTAGCAGGGTTTCATACATCCACGCGGAACGGTGATGTGTGCCATACTAGTGGGCGTTGCTTGTTTGAGAACTCTCCAGGAGGATCCCATGCGCGTTCATATCGGCACCGATCACGCCGGTTTCGAACTCAAAGGAAAAGGTTGTCGCCCACCTGCGCGAGGCCGGTCACGATGTCGTTGACCATGGTGCTCACGCCTATGATGCGCTTGATGACTACCCGCCGTTCTGCATTGAGGCCGCCCAGGCCGTCGTCAGCGAGCCAGGCAGCCTCGGCATCGTCATCGGTGGCTCCGGCAATGGTGAGCAGATGGCCGCCAATTGCGTGGAAGGCGTGCGTGCCGCCCTCGTGTGGTCCGACGCGACCGCGCGTCTGGCTCGCGAGCACAACGACGCGAATGTCGTCGCCGTTGGTGCCCGCCAGCACAGCGAAGAAGAGGCCATTGCGCTCATCGATGCGTTCCTTGAGACCCCCTTCAGCGGCGACGAGCGCCACCAGCGTCGCATCGACCTGATGAAGGACTACGAGCGCTCCGTGCGCGCCTGATACCCGGCGGCGTCGGGGCGCCTGTTAGTCGCTGACGTCTGGGCATCTTGACGCTGGCCCGTTCGGTGGTGGATGCCGACGGGCTTCGCCGCTGCTCATGCGCTGGGTTTTCAACGCATATCAGGCACTGATCGAGACGAGGCGGGGCCGGTGGACGACCACCGGCCCCGTTTTGTACGCCGTCTTTGTGGTTGCTCGGCAGTTTCGCATGCAAATCGCCGAAGAGTATTTCCAACTTTGGAATTCAATCATTGGTATTCCAACGTTTTGAGTCGTTGTGCGTTTGGGGGGTGAGGGAATTGCATGCGATTTTGTGGGAGGCGTGCGCATTGGGCATCGGTGGGGTGGGTGCATGCTGCAAGAAACCGGTGATGCTTTGGCTTTCGGCAGGTTTCCGTGGGATGAAACCGGTGATGCCTTGGCTGGCCCACGCTCATTGTGGAGAGGAAGCACTGCCACCACTGCGGGATAAAACTCTCCCTGCGTCGGTTGTTTGCATCTCGACCGGGATAATTTTCTCCCTGCTCGCCTCGAATGGGCTGAAATGTGCGTTTTTCGCGATGCTGGGAGAGTTTTGTACCGGTTGAGCTCATGTACGCCGTGTGCTGGGAGAGTTTTGTGCCGGTTGCGGCCATGCATACCGTGTGCTGGGAGAGTTTTGTACCGTGGGTGTGCGCTGCGCGGCTGGTGAGTGGTGGTTTGCGGGAAAAAGTTCTCCCTGCTCGGGTAGTTTGCGTCCCGACCGTGACAATTTTCTCCCTGCTCGCGTCAAAAGGGCCGAAATGGGCGTTTTTCGCGATGCTGGGAGAGTTTTGTACCGGTTGCGGCCATGCATACCGTGTGCGGGGAGAGTTTTGTACCGTGGGTGTGCGCTGCGTGGCTAGTGGGTGGTGGTTTGCGGGAAAAAGTTCTCCCTGCTTGGGTTGTTTGCGTCCCGACCGTGACAATTTTCTCCCTGCGCGCGTCAAAAGGGCCGAAATGGGCGTTTTTCGCGATGCTGGGAGAGTTTTGTACCGGTTGAGCTCATGTACGCCGTGTGCTGGGAGAGTTTTGTACCGGTTGAGCTCATGTACGCCGTGTGCTGGGAGAGTTTTGTACCGGTTGAGCTCATGTACGCCGTGTGCTGGGAGAGTTTTGTACCGGTTGCGGCCATGCACGCCGTGTGCTGGGAGAGTTTTGTACCGGTGAGGGTACCCTGCGCGGCTAGTGGGTTGTGGTCTGCGCGAGAAAATTCGCCCTGCGGGGAGTGCGCGCGTTGCAAACGCGAAATTTTTCGCCCAGCGTGCCCAAAATAGGCCAAAACGGGCGATTTTTGCCGTGCTGGGCGAGTTTTGTCGCGGTGTGTACCTGGATCGGGGCGTCGGGAGGCTTTTGTCGCGGAACAAGGCCGCGATGCAGGCCCGCGCCACCCGCCCGGCAAGGCCCGTAGTAACCCGGGCGGCAACCATAGCCCCAGCCCGACAGCCCCTTACCCCTGGCCGGTGAGGGTGAGGTAGACGAGGAACAGGTTGAGGGCGACGATGACGGCCGCGATGAGGAAACCCGTCACGCGCAGGGGACGATTGTTGACGTAGTCGCCCATGACCTCACGGTTTGCGGTCAGGCGCATGAGCGGGATGATCGCGAAGGGGATGCCGAATGACAAGGCGACCTGCGAGACGACGAGCGCCCACGTGGGTTCGGCGCCGGCGCCCAGGATGATGAGCGCGGGGATCAAGGAGACGAGGCGGCGAACGAGGATGGGCACGCGGATGTGGAGCAAGCCGTTCATGATCTCGGAGCCAGCGTAGGCACCCACCGACGTGGAGGCGAGGCCGGAAGCGAGCAGGCCGACCGCGAAGACAGTGCCGACGATGGGTCCGAGCGTGGAGGAGATCGCGGCGTGTGCGCCCTCGATCGTGTCGGTGCCGCTCTGGCCGGCCAGCGCCGCGGCCGCCAGGAGCAGCAGGCCGATGTTCACTAGACCCGCGATGCTCAGCGCCCAGTAGATGTCGATGCGGGTCGCGCGCAGCAGGCGCGTGAGGTGTCCGGAGGAGTGGTGGGCGTCGCCGGTGGAGGGGCCGAGCTCGTCGGCCTCGTGGTCGTTGACGAGGGAGGAATGCAGATAGACCGCGTGCGGCATGACGGTTGCGCCCAGCATGGACGCGGCCACGAGGACCGAGTCGGTGCCCTGGAAGCGGGGGAGGAGCCCGCCGAGCATGCCTGAGGGGCTGGGGGGTGCGACAAAGAGGCCCGCGAGGAAGCCCAGCGTGATGATGACCAGCAGGCCGACGATGATTGTTTCGAATTGGCGCTGTTTGCCTTCGCCTTGGACGACGAGAAGCGCCATGGACACGGCACCGATGATGATGCCGCCCCACAGCAGTGAGATCCCGAAGAGGAGGTGGAGGGCGAGCGCGCCGCCGATGACTTCGGCGAGGTCGGTCGCGGCAGCCACGATCTCCGCTTGGATCCAAAAGGCGATGCGTCCGGGCTTGGACATGCGATCACCCAGGAGGGCGGGCAGGGATCGGCCGGTGACGAGGCCGAGCTTGGCGGAGAGGTACTGGATGACCATCGCGAAGATGTTCGAGGCCACGAGGACCCACACGAGCAGGTACCCGTAGCGTGCGCCCGCGGTGATGTTGGCGGCGACGTTTCCGGGGTCGACGTAGGCGACGGCCGCGACGAAGGCGGGGCCGAGGAGGGGGATAAGCTTGTGGTGGTGCTCGGTGTCCGTGCTGCTCACGGGAAATCCTCACTGCTGACGGAAATACTTCGGCTACCCGAAACATTACTCGGGTTGGGCGTGCGTGGGGTGGGAGAGTGGCGCATGGGACGCGTATGTGGCCAGGTTTTCATCCACGAGGCCGGGGAGAGTTCGCGGATAGGTGCACAGACCCCGTAGTCTAAAGGGGTGACTCCAGAAGAACTTGCTACTCTCATCCGCGCGACCCTGCTGGACGCTGCCGCCGCCGGTCGCATTTCGATCGACCCTTCGCTGGTCCCCGACCCCGTGACTGTGGAGCGTCCGCGCGTGCGTGAGCACGGCGATTGGGCGACCAACGTCGCGATGCAGCTCGGTAAGAAGGCCGGCATGGCTCCGCGCGAGTTCGCGCAGATCCTCGCCGATGATCTCTCGGCCGCGGACGGTATTGACTCCGTCGAGGTCGCGGGCCCGGGCTTTATCAACATCCGCCTGGGTGCGGGTGCTGCCGGCGAGCTGGCGCGCACGATCGTCGAGGCCGGTGCCTCGTACGGCCGCAACGAGACCCTGGCGGGTCGCTCGATCAACCTTGAGTACGTGTCTGCGAACCCGACGGGTCCCGTGCACCTGGGTGGTGCCCGCTGGGCCGCCGTCGGCGACTCCCCTGGCCCGCCTCATGGCTGCCTCCGGTGCCGCCGTGACGCGCGAGTACTACTTCAACGATCACGGCTCGCAGATCGACCGCTTCTCCCACTCCCTGTACGCCCGTGCCATGGGCCGCGAGGTTCCCGAGGACGGCTACGGCGGCCAGTACATCGCCGACATCGCCGACCAGGTCCGCGCCGACGCGCGCGCGGCCGGCGAGCCTGACCCGATCACCCTGCCCGAGGAAGAGGCCATCGAGGTCTTCCGCGCTCGCGGTGTTGAGCTGATGTTCGCGGAGATCAAGGAGCGCCTGCACTCCTTCCGCGCCGACTTCGACGTGTTCTTCCACGAGGATTCGCTGCACACGTCCGGCGCAGTCGCCGATGCGATTGAGCGCCTGCGCGAGCGCGGGGAGATCTTCGACGAGGGTGGCGCGGTGTGGCTGCGTACGACCACCTACGGCGACGACAAGGATCGCGTCCTCATCAAGTCGGACGGCCAGGCCGCGTACTTCGCGGGCGACGTCGCCTACTACCTGAACAAGCGTGAGCGTGGCGCGGACGCCGCCATCTACCTGCTGGGTGCCGACCACCACGGCTACATCGGCCGCATGATGGCGATGTGCGCCGCGTTCGGCGATAAGCCGGGTGAGAACCTGCAGATCCTCATCGGCCAGCTCGTCAACCTGGTGAAGGACGGCGAGCCCGTGCGCATGTCCAAGCGCGCCGGAACGATCGTCACGCTCGACGACCTCGTCGATGCCGTGGGCGTGGATGCTGCGCGTTACGCCCTCGTGCGCGTGTCGATGGATACTCAGGTCGACATCGACCTGAACCTGCTCTCGCAGCACTCCAACGACAACCCGGTCTACTACGTGCAGTACGCGCACGTGCGCACCTGCAACGTCGCTCGCAACGCCGCCGAGCATGGGGTCACCCGCGACGCTGGTTTCGACCCGGCGGCCCTCGACTCCGAGGCCGACGAGGCCCTGCTGGCCGCCCTCGCTCAGTTCCCCGCGCAGGTCGCGCAGGCGACCGAGCTGCGCGAGCCCCACCGCATCGCCCGTTACCTGGAGTCCCTGGCCGCGACTTATCACGCCTGGTACGGCCAGTGCCGCGTGACGCCTCGCGGCGACGATCCGATCGAGCCCGGCCACGTCGCCCGCCTCTGGCTGAACGACGCGGTGACCCAGGTGCTGCGCACCGGCCTCGGCCTCCTTGGCGTGAGCGCCCCCGAGAGGATGTGAGTCGGTGAGCGAGACGGAGAACGTCGCTGCCCTCACCTGCCCGACTCCCGATGAGCGCCCGGACCTGTGGCCCTGGAGTGCCACTCGGGAGAACGGCGTGCTGCGCGTGGGAGGCGTCAACCTGACCAGTGTCGCCGCCGACTTCGGCACGCCCACCTTCGTGCTTGATGTCGAGGCCATGCGCGGCCGCGCCCGCGTGTGGGCGAGTGCGATGGCAGAGGAATTCTGGGATGGTTACGGCATGAACGGCGGCGACGCCTTCTACGCCGGCAAGGCCTTCCTGAGCGCCGACGTCGCGCGCCTGGTCGCGGCCGAGGGCCTGGGGATCGACACCGCCTCGCTCGGAGAGCTGAGCCTCGCGCTGCGCGCTGGCGTGGACCCCTCGCGCATCGGCCTGCACGGCAACAACAAGTCCGACGCGGAGATCCGCCTGGCCCTCGAGGCGGGCATCCATCGCATCTTCATCGATTCGATGGACGAGGTCCACCAGATTGAGCGCATCGCCGCTGACCTCGGCGTCGTCGCGCCCGTCATGGTGCGCCTGAAGTCGGGCATCCACGCGGGCGGCAACGAGTACATTGCGACTGCCCACGAGGACCAGAAGTTCGGCCTGTCCCTGGCGACCGGCCAGGCGTACGAGGCCGTGGCCGCGATCAAGGATGCGCCTCACCTGGACTTCCGCGGGCTGCACAGCCACATCGGCTCCCAGATTTTTCGGGACCGAGGGCCTTCGCCGAGGCCGCGCGCATCGTCGTCGACTTTGCGGCGCTTGTGAAGGCCGAGGTGGGCCTGGACGTTCCCGCGATCGACCTGGGTGGCGGCGTCGGTATCGCCTACACGGGCCCGGATCCGGTTCCGACCTCACCGGTCGAGGTCGCCCGCGCCCTGGCGGAGGTCGTGCGCGAGCGCTGCGCCCACCAGGGCCTGCCGATCCCGCACGTGTCCGTCGAGCCGGGCCGCTCCATCGCGGGTCCCTCGATGGTCATGCTCTATCGCGTCGGCGTTGTCAAGGACGTCTCGTTGGAAGATGGGGAGTGCGCCGCTACGTCGCCATCGACGGCGGCATGTCGGATAACATCCGCCCGGTTCTCTACGACGCCCTCTACACGGCGACGCTCGCGAACCGAGACCCGGCCGATGCCTCGTCCCTGGTGCGCTGCCGCATCGTCGGCAAGCACTGCGAGAGCGGCGACATCATCATCCGTGACATCGACCTGCCGGCCGACATCGCGGGCGGCGACCTGCTGGTCGTTCCCGCCGTCGGCGCGTACGGCTACTCGATGGCCTCGAACTACAACATGCTGACGAAGCCCGGCGTTCTCGCGGTCGAGGATGGGGCCGCCCGCTGGTTCATCCGCCCGCAGACGGTGGATCACCTGCTGGCCCTCGACGCCGGCCTGGAGTAACCGCCGGCCTGGAATAACCGTCGGCCTGGGGTAAACAGAGTGCGAGACGGGGAGTGCCTGCGGGTGCTCCCCGTTTTGTGTGCACTCCCTGTCTTGTGCTCCCCCAAAATTTCGCATGCAATTCCCACATGAGTATTTCAAGATTTGAAATCGAATCGTTGATATTCTGCGGTTTTTCGGGGGTTCCAAAAATTGGGGCAGGGGAATTGCATGCGAAATTGGGGGAGGACCCGCACAGTGAGGAGTCCGGCTTAGGTAAGCCTAGGTTTTGTTGTTACTGGCAAACTCTAGGATGATGGGCGTAGCTGCCAATGCAGCCGAAATCCTGACAGTGACAAACGAAAGTCGAGGAAACATGCGCCGCATCGCAGCACGCATCGGTCTCGTCGCCGCACTCGCCCTGTCCATGGGCGTGGCAGCGGTGAACGCTCCCTCCGCGCGAGCCGAGGAGCCTGGCCTCGTCTCTGCGCCCCGCGCCGACAATGACGAGATGAACTATGCGATCAACCTCGCGGGCACCGATCCCGAGGACCTCCAGCGAGCCCTCGCTCTCGTCCCCGGGGCGGGCGGTGCTGCCCTGGCCTCGTACCCCGAGATCGGGACCTTCTTTGCGCAGAGCGCCACGCCTTCGTTCGCGCCCGACCTGGCCGCCGCCCTACGGCAGGCCGGCATCTCCATCCACTCGATTGGACCCACCCGCGTGGCCCCCGTCCTCTACTACGAGCGCGTCGAGCTTCCCACAGACAAGAAGGACGAGGCCCCGCAGTCCGGCGCGGCAGGCGGGCTGACCTCCATGCGTGAGGAGAGTGCGAGCGCCGCCCCCGCTGGTGCAAACGAGGAGGTTTTCAACTGGGGTGCGGTCGCCATGCATGCGCGCGAGGCCGAGGCCGTGAATGTCAAGCGTGCGCCGGTGACCGTCGCCGTCGTTGATTCCGGCGTTGAGGACACTCATCCGGACTTGGAGGGCGTGTTGATACGTCGCGTTCTGTGAAGTGTTCGGTCAATGGTGTTGCGACTCAGGATTTTTATGGGTGGCGTGACGAGTTCTATCACGGCACGCATGTCGCGGGTATTATTGCCGCCAATCACAACGATATCGGCATTGATGGAATCGCTCCGGAGGCGAGCATTGTCGCCATTGAGGCGACGAATGACAATCGCCTCATCTACCCCGAGTATGTGACGTGCGCGTTCATGTGGGCAGCGAGCCATGGGGTCGATGTTGTGAACAACTCTTACTCGATGGATCCGTGGGTGTATTGGAGCCCGACCGATCCGGAGCAGGCTGCGGGCCTCGAGGCGGCGACGCGATCCATCAAGTATGCGCAGGGTAAAGGTTTGGCCGTGATCGCGGCGGCCGGTAACGAGGGCGTCGACAGTGACAATCCGACGATAGATAACGGATCCCCGACGGACGTGCCCACGCCGACGAAGAACAGGGCCGTGAACGGCGGTATCCGCGTTCCCTCCATGCTTGACGGCGTCGCGCAGGTGAGCGCGGTTGGCCAGGCGTACAACGTGAAGCCCGGACTGTCCCTCGGTCGCGCCGAGTTCTCCAACTATGGCAACACGATCGATTTTGCCGCTCCGGGCGACCAGATTTACTCCACGGTTCCCCTGCTGTTCTACCCCAGCGGTTACGCCGTCGCCGACGGCACGTCCATGGCGACGCCGCACGTGTCGGGCATCGCGGCCCTCATCAAGTCGGTGCACCCGGAGCTGTCCGGCGCGCAGGTCATCGACCTCATGAAGAAGCAGGCGGCGGCCAATTACGGACGCCTCAACGCGCCCATCGATGGCAGGGAGTACCGAGGTTACGGCTTCCTCGATGCGCTCGATGCGGTGACGTCCGGCGTGGATCAGACTGACGAGGCCAAGGCTGGCGCGTGGGTGAAGGACGCGGTCGGCTGGTGGTACCGCTACGAGGATGGCAGCTACCCGGCGTCGATGAGCGCTCAGATCGACGGGGCGACCTACCGTTTCGACGCACGCGGCTACATGGTGACCGGCTGGGCCCTTGAGGGTGGTCAGTGGTTCTACCACGGTGCTTCGGGCGCGCAGGTGGCAGGCTGGGCCAACGTGAACGGCACCTGGTACTACCTGGATCCCGCCTCGGGTGCGATGGCGACGGGGTGGGTGTTCGTCAGTGGCACGTGGTACTACCTGGGAGCGTCGGGTGCGATGGCGACCGGCTGGGCCTACGTCGATGGCGCCTGGTATTACCTCACGCCCTCCGGCGCGATGGCGATCGGCTGGCTGCATGAGGGCGGCTCCTGGTACTACTTGGATCCCGCGACGGGTGCGATGGTCACCGGAAGCCAGCAGGTGAACGGCGTGGCCTACACATTCGGGCCGGACGGGCGCATGCGCTAACTGGCGGCGGTGAATCGTCGCGGTGGGGCCGGGCATCTGCGGGTGCCCGGCCCCGCTTTGTTGCGGCTCTGGAGCAGCCTTGTCCCGAGGCCGGGGTGCTATTGTCACGCCTTCCGTGCGAGGGTAAGCGGGGAATGATTACCCGGAATTCTCGCCTTTATCGAGGTGTTGGCGGAGTTAAGCGGTGCTAAATTGTGGCGAGTGACAAACTAAAGCATGATAGTTCTGATGAGTACATTGCCGTACTCGCCAGACCCACAACCGAAAGTCGAGGAACCATGCGCCGCAATGTTGCACGCATCGGGCTCGTCGCTGCCCTCGCCCTGTCCATGGGCGTGGCCACAGCGACCGCCCCACCCACCCGGGCTGACGACCACACCGGCCTCATCGCGCCCGCCCGCGCGAGCGCCGGCCTGATGAACTACGCGATTAACCTGAGCCCGCAGGCCAGCGCCGAAGATCTCGCGCGCGCGACCTCGCTGGTCGCTACCGCGGGGGGCGTCGCCCTGGCCTCGTACCCGCAGATCGGAACGTTCTTCGCTCAAAGCGAGTCGGCCTCGTTCGCCCCGGACCTGGCCCAAGCCCTGGCGAAGGCCGGCATTTCGGTGCATTCGGTGGGGCCGACGCGCGTGGCCGCCGTGCCCGAAGGGGAACGCCAGGCCGCTCCCGACCCGCAGCCCGGACCGCAGTCCGGGGGCGCGGACCCCGCGCAGTCCGGAAGCCAGTCGGGGGCCCAGTCCGGAGCCCAGTCGGGTGGCCCGGCTTCCCTGCGCGGTGAGAGTGCGACCGAGGCTGATACGCCCGAGGAGGTCGTCAACTGGGGTGCTCAGGCGATGAGCGCTGCCGACGCGGCCGCCGTGCCGATCGCGCACGCGCCCGTCACCGTCGGCGTCATCGACACGGGTATCGACGACACGCACCCCCGACCTCGTGGGGCGCGTCGACACCTCCCGGTCTGTTTCTTGCGCGCACAACGGCATCGCCTCCCAGGCCTACGGTTCCTGGCGTGACGACTACTTCCACGGCACGCACGTCGCGGGCATCATCGCCGCCAACCACAACGGCATCGGCATCGATGGCATCGCCCCGACCTCGACCCTCGTGTCCATCAAGGCCGCGAACAGCGAGCAGCTCATGTACCCCGAGTACGTGACCTGCGGCTTCATGTGGGCCGCCAGCCACGGCGTCGATATCGTCAACAACTCCTACTCGATGGACCCGTGGGTCTACTGGAGCGCGAGCGACCCCGAGCAGGCCGCCGGCCTCGAGGCAGCGACCCGTGCCATTGCCTACGTGCAGGGTAAGGGTCTGGCTGTCATCGCCTCGGCGGGCAACGACGGCATGGACAACGACAACGTCACGACCGACAGTGGGTCGCCGACCGACCTCGACACCCCGATCAAGGACCGCCCGGTCAAGGACGGCGTGAAGGTCCCCGCCATGGTCGAGGGCGTCAGCCAGGTCAGCGCCGCCACGCGCACCGACGTCGAGACCAAGCCCGAATGGTCGAACCTCAAGCGTGCCGACTTCTCCAACTACGGAAAGAGCATCGACTTCACCGCGCCGGGCGAGGACATTTACTCGACCGTGCCCACGGCGATCTTCGCATCCGGCTACGCCAAGACCAGCGGCACCTCGATGGCCGCACCCCACCTGACGGGCATCGCCGCGCTCATTAAGTCGATCCACCCCGACTTCCAGGGCAAGCAGGTCACCGACCTCATGCGCAAGCAGGCCGCCATGGAATACACGCGCCTGCAGGAGCCCGAGGACGGCAAGGAATACCGCGGCTACGGCTTTATCAACGCGCTGACCACCATGCGCCGCGACCAGCCCCAGCCCACCGTCACGACCATCCAGTACCGGGTCGGCAAGGGCGAATGGAAGGACCTGGATGACGCGACCCTGCCAGCCGGGCCCGTCACCTTCTACGCCGAGGCCAACGCGCCGATCAGTCACCTGCACATGGATGTCGCCTCCCCTGACCAGCGTCGACCGCGACGGTTCGGGCAAGTACGGTGATACAGCCGTCGGTGTATCGGCCGAGAACGTGAACCTCGCGTCGCTCCTGCCCGAGGGAACCGATTCCGTGACCGCTCGCGTCCAGGTCAGCGCCACCGGCATCAACTTCGACCGCCAGGCCGACGACGACACGGGCCGCGAGGCCGTCTTCACCGTCTCGCGCGACCCGAACGCCGCGGTGCAGCCGACGCCCGCGCCCGACACGACGCCCGCGCCCGCTGGGCCCGCTAAGGCTGGCATCACCGCCCCCGCGCGCGCCGCCGAGCAGCTGCCCGCCAACTACGCGGTCAACCTGCCCAAGGGCACCGATAACGCCACCTTCCAGCGCGCCGCGGCCCAGGCCTCGTTCCTGGGCGGCCTGGTCCTGTCCCAGTACCCGGCCTTCGGCACGTTCTTCGTGCAGGCCGCCTCGCCCACCTTCTCTCCCGACCTGGGTGCCGCGCTCGTGAAGGAAGGCATCAGCTACGACTCGATCGGCCCGACCCGCCAGGCACCCGTCGGCGGCAACGAGGCCGTGGTCCCCGTTCCCTACGAGACCCGAGTTGCGGCGGACGCGGCGCTCGCGGCCGCACCCCGCTCCGAGGGAGCTCAGGGGGCTCAGGGGGCTCAGAGCGATCAGGACGCGACCCTGACCCCGGATCCGCAGACCGGCAACGGATGGCACCTCCAGGCCCTGCACGCCCTTGAGGCGCAGGACGTGGACGTCATGCGCGCCCCCGTGACGGTGGGCATCATGGACCAGTCCGTGGATGACACCGTGCCGGACCTGGCCGGACAGGTCGACTACGACAAGTCCGTGGCCTGCAACGTCAACGGCGTACCCAACCGCGACCCCGACGCGTGGCGCTGGGACGACGCGACCCACGGCACGCACGTGGCCGGCTCGATCGCCGCGAAGCACGACGGCGTGGGCGTGGATGGCGTGAACCCGACCCTGCGCATCGCCGCGATCAACGTGGCCTCGCGCAACGGTGGTTTCTTCTACCCCGAGTACATCGCGTGCGGCTTCGTGTGGGCCGCCGACCACGGCATTTCCGTGACCAACGGCTCGTACTACGTCAACCCGTGGAAGTACTGGATGCCGAACGACCCCGAGCAGGCCGCCGGCCTGGAGGCCGTGCAGCGCGCGGTCGACTACGCGACCTCGAAGGACGTCATCAACGTGGTGGCCGCCGGCAACTGGACGACGGACCTGGATAACCCGCCTGCCACCGACGATTCGTCGCCGGGCGACACGTGGGGCGCGTATGAGCGCGACGTGAAGGGAGGCGTCTACATGCCGTCGATGCTGCGCGGCACCCTCGCCGTGTCCGCCCTGCAGCTGCCCGAGGGCGCTGACCCCGCCACCGGCGTGCTCGAGCCGACATCCTGGTCGAACTGGGGTGCGAACAGCATCGACTTCGCCGCTCCCGGCGCGAAGATCTACGCTCCGCTGACGAGCTGGTACGGCAAGGCCTACGGCAACCCTGTACGGCACCTCGCAGGCGTCGCCCCTGGCGGCCGCCGTCATCGCGACGCTGCGCCAGGTTCACCCGGAGATGAACGCCGAGCAGATCATCGCCCTGGCGAAGAAGCAGGCGGGCGATCCGGCGAACTGGAACCGCTTGAAGCCCATGGAGGGCCACGAGTACCGGGGTGCGGGCCTGCCCAACGCCCTGGACGCGGTGCTCAAGGATCAGGCAAAGCCCGTCATCGGCAGCGTCGAGTACTCGACGGATGGCGTCACGTGGCAGCCGCTGGCGGGGAGAGCGTCTCCGGGCGCGTGTCCATCCGCGTGACGGTGACCGGTCCGGTGACCTCGGCGCGACTCCTCGTCGGTGAGCGTGAGGTCGCGACCGGCGCGGGCAACGGCGCCTTCGAGGGTAACTCGGTGATGCTGCAGGCCGACGGCGTGGACGTGTCCCACCCGAATGGGACGGGACGCTTCGCGGGTGCCGCGACGGTTACGGTCGAGGCCATGGGCCGCAACAATGACTCGCGTGCCGACGACGACGCGACGCTCCAGGTTCCTTCACGGTCAGCCCCGACCAGGACGGCCCCGACGAGGCCCGCTCGGGCCGCTGGGTCTCCGGCGCGTTTGGCTGGTGGTGGCGCTACGAGGACGGCACGTACCCGACCTCGACGCAGCTGCGCATTGACGGGGCGATCTACCGCTTCGACGCGCGCGGCTACATGGTGACCGGCTGGGTCAGCGAGGGTGGCCACTGGTTCTACTACGGTCCCTCCGGCGGCCAGGCTGCGGGCTGGGTGAAGGTGCATGGGACCTGGTACTACCTGGATCCCATCAGCGGAGAGATGGCCAGCGGGTGGACCAAGGTGCGCGACACCTGGTACTACCTGGCGTCCTCGGGTGCCATGCGCACCGGCTGGATGCGCGAGGGTTCCACATGGTACTACCTGGCTGACTCCGGCGCGATGGCCACGGGCTGGGCGCGCGTCGGCTCCTCCTGGTACTTCTTCGCCCCCTCCGGCGCGATGAGCGTCGGCTGGGTGAAGGACGGCGGCTCCTGGTACTACCTGTCCTCCTCCGGGGCGATGGTGACCGGAGTGCGCTGGATTGACGGCACGCGCTACGTGTTCGATCAGTCGGGTCGCCTGCAGGAGTAGGCGTCACGAGGCCGGGGCTGGGTCCCGGTTGAGCGACGAGGGGCCGCGCACGAGTTCTCGTGCGCGGCCCCGCTGCGTTGCTTTCTGTGCGTTGCGTGCCGTGGTGCGCGGTGGTGTGTGGTTGTTCTGTTTTAGTGTCCTTGTTTTTCTTCCCAGGTGTCGGTGTTGGAGACGGTGAGGTGGCCCAGGGGGAAGGGGCCGGTTGTTTCTTTGGTGGTGACCAGGCCGTTGATGGTTTGGGTTTCTCCGGTGAAGGGGTTGGTGGCCGTGCCGCTCCAGGTGGTGGTGAGCGTGATGGTGCGGGTGGCGTCGGGGTAGGGTCCGTCGAAGCGTGAGCGCTACCCGTTGGGTGGGGTGTAGTAGTGGCGGATGAGCCTGGGGTCCTTGTTGGGGTCCATGCCCTTTTCGAAGGCCATTCCGTGGTAGGCGGTGATGGTGTGTGGGGTGTCGTCGCCCCAGTCCCATTCGTAGTTGGTGGCTTTCAATGTGATAGTGATGTCGTGTCCGAGCAGGTTGATGACGCGAGTCTGGGTCGGGTTGGTGACCGATACGAGGGTCGGGATGTACTTGTTCGTATATGAGACTTTTGGTGGCTGCTTGTAGATCCCTGCGCCATCCGCGTGAATGGTGGCAGCAGCGTGACGCAGAATCTTCTGGGTTGAAGGAGGATCTGATGGCGTTTCTGCGGACGGAGGAGGATCGTCGCATCTCCAGTAGGTTGGGAACATCATATGACCCGAATCGTAGGAAACTGGGTGTTCACAATGGTAGCCAAACGCAAAGTCCAAAACGCTGTTCGTAGTCGTTGGTTCAGTCGCTCGAGGTGAACCCGTGTCATCTTCTGATGGTCGAGAGGGGCTTCCTACTGTGCCAGGATTATCTTCGTTCTCGTCCTCCCACATATCAGTGTTGACATCCCTATCGATTCCGTTGGCGTCAAAACCCGAACTTGGTGCGAGGGCTATCGCAGGTAGGCAATTTAAAATTAGTAAAGAAGATGAAGTGGAGGTGATTGCTAGGAAAATACGTAATTTATTCGTCATCATGATCTGTGGCGCTTCCTTGTACCTCTGTCCAGCGGTTATCTTTCCATGTCATGAATAAGGTAATTGTTGAACTGTGTTCGGAATCGTCAACAATAATGCTCTGCCCCTTGCACCTTGTTCCATTATTTGCGCTGACGCGAAAGCGAACTCCGACGGTATTTGGTGGAATCGTTCCATCTTGCGATGAAACTGCTTCAAGACGAAGCACCTCCTGTACTGTTACTGAGTTTCCATATGACCAGCCATTTGTATACATTTCTTGAGTGTTGGCAATGTGGTTCTTTGCAAAGTTCGATGATGGGTCAGACATATCGGCTAGTGGCTGAGTGTCGCCAGTATTCCAAGAATAAATCAGGAGTGCGAGGTAGTGTTCTGCGGCTGCTTCTGCGCCTCGTTCGGTGTTTTCTGTGGCTTCTGTGGGTAGTTCGGGTTTGGTGTAGGTGTCTGCGGCGTATTGGGCGGGGCGCACGAGGACTCCATCTGGGCCGATCTGATAGCCGCCCGACATGGCCGCCTCGCTCGACAGTGATGGTGCGGGCGCGGGCTGTGTGGTAGGGGCTGTGGCTGCGACGCTGGGTTTTTCACCCCAGGCGTGCCACCAGCCTTCGGCGACCCCGTTGATGTAGACGGCGAAGACGGCGCCTGCGGCGAGACACACGTAGACGACACGCATCACCCAGTAGAAGGGTTCGACGTGCAGCCAGGCCTGGGCGCGCGCCCGGGCTCCCTTGGGGCGCGTCCTTTTGGCCTCGGAGCGGTAATCGGCCCATCTGCGCCGCAGCGTGTACCTGCGCGGGGCGCATTCCTCGCGGAAGCGCTCCTCGTCCTCCTCGGTCACGGGACGCTCAGATAGCGGTGGAACCATCATGATCTCTCAACCTCCACGGTGAGGTGCCCTGCAGCGTACCCCCGTCGTTGGGGGCACGCCCTACCATTTCAGGGTACGCGCAGAACCGACACGAAACACTAAGAATGTACAGTAACTACCATGCACGTTCTTCCAGGCTGGCCGCACAAGCGTGCGCGCGACCATGTGACCCAGCCCCGGCCTCGTCAATGACAGATGAGGGCAACTTGCGTGTGGGGTGGGAGGGATGGTGTCACGCGCGTCTGTACATCTGTATTGCGTCTGGTCACACTCGGGCTAATGACTCCTTGACATATAGTGATAGATGAGAATTCAACGAATAATAAGTTGGCTTGTATAGTGTTGAAAAAGCTTGTATTTATGGAAATTAGTTCAGAAATTTGTGTCGTGTGACAAAGCGGTGGATCATGGTTACTGCATGGACAAAGTTGTCCATGCGCAGTGACAACTGAAAGTCGAGGAACCATGCATCGCACCGTTGCACGCATCGGTCTCGTCGCGGCTCTCGCTCTGTCCATGAGCGTGGTCACGGTGACCGCCCCGCCTGCCAGTGCCGACGATAACGTCGGTCTGGTTTCGCCCTACCCGCTCCAGCGCGGGCCTCATGAACTACGCCATCAACCTCGACCCCAGCGCGGGACAGAGCGAGATGGCCAGCGCCGCCGACCTGATTCCGCAAGTCGGCGGCGTTCTCCTGACCAGCTATCCCGAGCTGGGCACGCTGTTCGCCCAAAGTGAGTCGGCCTCGTTCGCGCCTGATCTGGCCGCTTCCTTGGCTAAGGCCGGGGTGAGCGTTCACTCCATCGGCCCGACCCGCGTTGCCGCCGTGCCCGACAGCGAACGCGCCGTGGGTGACAACCCGCCCGTAGCGCCTGCAGCTGCAGCGCCGGCAGCCGCACCGGCAGCCGCGCAAGCGCCTGCCGCGGATGACCCCGCCGTACCCACCGACACGATCCCGGATCCGGATAGCAGGATCTTTTCCACCCAGGCGAACTGGGGCGCCGAGGCCATGGAGGCCCGAGGCGCTAACGAAGTGGTCGTGACCCGCGAGGCCGTCACCGTCGGCGTCATTGACACCGGTATCGACGAGGCGCAGCCCGACCTGGAGGGGCGCGTGGATACCGCCCGCTCCGTCTCCTGCGCCGTCAATGGTGTCCCGAACCAGGCGGAGGACGCCCGGAAGTTCAGTAGCGGGCACGGCACGCACGTTGCGGGCATCATTGCGGCCAACCACAACGACATCGGCATTGACGGCATTGCGCCGAGGGCGACGCTCGTGTCGATCAAGGCGCTCAACGAGTCGCAGCTGCTCTACCCGGAGGCCCTCGTGTGCGCCTACGAGTGGGCGACGAGCCACCAGGTGGATATCGTCCACAACTCCTATCAGATGGACCCGTGGGTGTACTGGAGCCCGACGGATCCCGAGCAGGCGGCGGGTCTTGAGGCCGCCGAGCGCGCGATTCACCACGCCCAGTCGCGAGGACTTGCCGTGATCGCGGGTGCCGGTGACCGAGGCGTCGACATCGACCATGCGACGACAGACAGCGACTCGCCGACGGATTCGACGCCGATCGCGAACCGTTCCGTTGAAGGTGCGCGGATGGTACCGGCGCAGGTCAGCGGCGTTGCCACGGTCGCCTCGGTCGGTATGGAGGACTGGGACGCGGATCCGTTGCGGGCGACCTTGACGCGCGCGGAGCGCTCGAATTACGGCGCGTCCGTTGATTTCGCTGCGCCGGGGGGTGGATCTACTCCACCTACCCCAATGGGAGGATTCCGCAGATTTACGGCTTTTCGTCGGGCACGTCGCTGGCCGCCGCGCACGTCGCGGGCGTCGCGGCACTGCTCAAATCGGTGCACCCGACGCTGCCCGGTGCGCAGATCGTCACGCTCATGCGCAAGCAGGCCGCCTACGATTACGGGCGTCTGAAAGCCTCGAGTGACGGCGCGCAATACCGAGGCTACGGCTTCCTGAACGCCCGTTTCGCGATGGTGAGGGACCAGGCTTCCCCGGTGATCCGCGCGGTCGAGTACCGCATCGGTGACGGCGAGTGGGCCAACCTGAACGGGGCGGTGCTGCCCGCTGGGGTCGTACAGATGCGCGTCGAGGCGAGCTCCCCGGTCTCGTACATGAATCTCGACGTTCAAGGCGTGACAGCCGTGTCCACCGAGCAGGAGGACAGCTACTTCGCCGAGCCGATGGTCTTGGAGGCCCAAGATGTTGACCTGAGCGGTGTTCTCGCGGATGGGCAGGATGACAAGTCGGTGACCGCGACGGTCTACGCCGAGGGCATCAACTACGACAAGTCTGCCGACGACGACGCCACCTCCACGGCCGTTTTCACGGTTGCGCGGGACCCGAACGCCGTACCCACCCCCGAGCCCGCACCCGATCCTGGGGAGGACCCGACTCCCGGTGACCCCGTCGCTCCGGGCATCGTTTCGCCGGACCTGCAGGCGCACCAGCTGCCCGCCAACTACGCCGTGAACCTCACGTCCGGGACGGACGAGGCCACCTTCCAGCGCGCGGTCGCCAAGGCCTCGTCCCTGGGCGCGCTCGTGCTGGCGCAGTACCCTGCTTTCGGCACGTTCTTCGTCCAGTCGGGTTCGCCCAGTTTCGCGGGCGACCTGGGCGTGGCGCTCTCCGAGTCGGGCATTTCCTTCCACTCCGTGGGGCCGACCCGTCAGGCGCCGGTGAGCGGTAACGAGGCCATCGTACCCGTCGACAAGGCAGGCCAACCGGGTGCGGACGGCGCCACATCGGACGAGGCCGTGGCCGCGTCGGGTGGAGAATCGACGGCACTGGGCGGCGTCTACCCGAACCCGCCTGCGGACAATCAGTGGCACTTGAAGGCCATCGGAGCCCTCGACGCGCAGGGCGTGGACGTCATGCGCGCGCCCGTCACGGTCGGCGTCATGGCGGACGGCTTCGACCAGGTGATCACCGACCTGGATGGGCGAGTCGATTTTGATAGGTCCGTATCCTGCAACATCAACGGCATCCCGAACGGTTCCCCGTGGATGTGGGGGTCGACGGGCGCGACGCGTGGCACGCAGATGGCCGGAGCGATTGCGGGGCGGGGCGTGTCTAGTCCCGTTGGCGGCGTGAATCCGACGCTGAGCGTCGCGGCGATCAACGTGCAGTCGCGTCAGACGGGCATGCACTACCCGGAGTACGTGGTATGCGGCTTCGTGTGGGCGGCTGATCACGGGATTTCCGTGACGGCCAGCTCCTTTGCCGCGGATCCATGGAAGTACTGGATGCCGGGCGAGGGCACGCAGGCAGCGGGCCGCGAGGCCATGAAGCGCGCTATCGACTACGCCGCGTCCAAGGACGTGATCTCCGTCGTGGACGCGGGCACTGGCGGTATCAACCTGGATAACCCGCCGATCAAGGATTCTGCCTCGCCCACCGACACGTGGGCGCCCTACCAGCGTGATTCGTGGAGCGGCCTGACCATCCCGGCCATGATGGACCATGTTGTACCCGTGTCCACCCTGCGCCTGATGGACGGCCAGGGATCCGGCGACCGGCACGCTCGAGGCGGCGTGGACGGCGAACTGGGGCAAGCAGACGATCGCGTTCGCGGCACCCGGAGAGAACGTCTCACGACGCTGCCCGGGATTCCACGGTGCGCGGCGACTTTGCGATGGACGCGTCGATGGCCGCTCCCGTGGCCTCGGCCGTGATCGCGACGCTGCGCCAGGTGCACGGAGATGAGCGCCGACCAGATCCTCGAGCTGGCGCGCAAGCAGGCAGGGCGCGTCTGCGGGATTGGTCTCGCCTGGCCGAGCCCACGAATGAACGCGAGTATCGGGGCGCGGGCATGCCGAGCGCGCTCGACGCCGTCCTGAAGGATCAGGCGCGGCCCGTCGTCGGCGGGGTCGAGTACTCGGTTGACGGTTCCATGTGGGCCGCGTTGGACGGTCAGACCGTGTCAGGTCGCGTTTCCCTGCGCGCGACCGTGACCGGGCCGGTGACGTCGGCTCGCCTGTTGGTGGGCGGCCAGGAGGTCGCGACCGCTCAGGGCAGCGGCGAGTTCTCGGGCCCGGGTGTGACGGTGCAGGCCGACGGCGTGGATGTGTCGCATCCCGTGGCCGGTGGTTCTGCCGTCGTCGGTGCCACGTCCGTGAGCGTCGAGGCCTTTGGACGCAACAACGATCCGCGTGCCGATGACGATGTCGTGGCGTCGACGCCGTTCACGGTCGGATCGGGGTCAGGGTCGGGTTCCGGTGGCTCTGAGGGCGCAGGCGTCGCCGAGGCCGGGGCTGGGCGCTGGGTCACCAGCATCTGGGGCCGATGGTGGCGTTACACCGATGGCACTTACCCGACGAACGTGCGACTGCGCATCGACGGGAAGGTGTACCGTTTCAACGCGCGAGGCTACGTGGTGAAGGGCTGGAAGTCCGAGGGCGGCCACTGGGTCTACTACGGGAATGACGGCGCGCAGGCCTTTGGCTGGGCGCACGTGCGAGGCGCCTGGTACTACCTGGATCCCGCTTCGGGGTTCATGCGCACGGGCTGGCTGACGCTGGGCGATGACACGTATTACCTGTCGTCGTCGGGCGCTATGGTGACGGGTACTCGTTGGATTGACGGCAAGCGGTACGTGTTTGATGCGCGTGGGCGTTTGAAGCAGTGATCCGAGTGTGCTTCGCGGCGGCACCATGTCGCTGAGGGGCCCGGGGCCGCGCACGATTGCTCGTGCGCGGCCCCCGCTGCGTTGCTTTCTGTGCGTTGCGTGCCGTGGTGCGCGGTGCGCGTGGGTTGTTTGACAATCTCGCACGTAATTCCGGTGTGCGTCCTTCATGGTTGTCTTTGGAATCGTTGCTATTGTGCGATTTCTGCGTTCTGTCGTCGGAGGGGTGTGTGTGAATTACGTGCGAAATTTTTGGGAGCGCGGTGCATGTGTGGCCTGGTGACGGTTTAGTGGCCTTGTTTTTCTTCCCAGGTGTCGGTGTTGGAGACGGTGAGGTGGCCCAGGGGAAGGGGCCTGTTGTTTCTTTGGTGGTGACCAGGCCGTTGATGGTTTGGGTTTCTCCGGTGAAGGGGTTGGTGGCCGTACCGCTCCACGTGGTGGTCAGGGTGATGGTGCGGGTGGCGTTGGGGTAGGGTCCGTCGAAGCGTGAGCGCCACCCGTTGGGTGGGGTGTAGTAGTGGCGGATCAGCCGGGGGTCCTTGTTGGGGTCCATGCCCTTCTCGTATGGCATTCCGTGGTAGGCGGTGATGGTGTGTGGGGTGCCATCGCCCCAGTCCCATTCGTAGTTGGTGGCTTTGAAGGTCACCGTGACCTCGCGGCCGAAGAGGGTAACCGTGTGGGTTTGGGTGGGGTTGGTGACTGAGACGAGCGTGGGAATGTACTTGTTCGTGTACGAGACGTTCTTGGGCCGCTTGTAGATTCCTGCTCCGTCGGCGCGGATGGAGACGGCGGCGTGTCGCAGGAGTGTCCGTGTCGACGGTGGTTCCGCTGGGGTCGCGGTGGGTGGCGGGTCGTCGCATCTCCAGTAGGTAGGGAACATCATATGACCCGAATCGTAGGAAACGGGATTCTCACAGTGATAACCAAACGCAAAGTCGAGAATGTCATACTTCTTTTCGGATGAACCTGTCGCTTCCGATCCGTCGTCATCGAAAGCATCATCGTTAGAGTTATCGCCAGTATCGTCCGCTCTATCGCCAGCGGATCCGTTGATGTATGCGGTATCGCCGTCGGTATGGCTGCCCATCGTATCCGGAATATCGTCTGCAGCGAATGTCTGGGCTGGTAGGGCAATGATCGCAAGCAGGTCAGTGCGACAGAGCAGCTCAAATGCATCAGTTGGTTCTTACTCATTGTCGCTAATGATCCTTCCTTGTGTCTCTTTCCAGCGTCCATCAGACCAAGTCATTACGAGTGTGAATGTGGATTGGTAATGTTTGCTGGACGTACGGGTATTCTTATTCACGCACGTTGTCCCATCGAATGATTCAATACGATACTTAACGAGAACCGAGCCTTCGGGGATATCCGTACCATTTGCGTCCAGTGGTTTGATTGCGAGAATTTGGGTGACCTTTGACTCCAATCCGTAGGTCCATCCATTCGCGTAACGTTCATCGATATCATTGATATATCCATTGGCGAACTCCGATGTGGGGGATGACATGTCAGCGAATGGTTGTGTGTCTCCGGTGTTCCATGCGTATGTCAGGAGTGCGAGGTAGTGTTCTGCGGCTGCTTCTGCCCCTCGTTCGGTGTTTTCTGTGGCTTCGGCGGGGAGTTCGGGTTTGGCGTAGGTGTCCGCCGCGTATTGGGCGGGGCGCACGAGGACTCCATCTGGGCCGATCTGGTAGCCGCCTGACATCGGTGGTTCGCTTGAGGCCGTGGCGGTTGGAGTGGGGTTCACGGCGGGCGCGATCGGGGCCGCGACGCTGGGTTTTTCGCCCCACGCGTGCCACCATCCTTCGGCGACCCCGTTGATGTAGACGGCGAAGACGGCGCCTGCGGCGAGACACACGTAGACCACGCGCATCACCCAGTAGAAGGGTTCGACGTGCAGCCAGGCCTGGGCGCGCGCCCGGGCTCCCTTGGGGCGCCGCGCTTTGGCCTCGGAGCGATAATCGGCCCATCTGCGCCGCAGCGTGCGCCTGCGCGGGGCGCATTCCTCGCGGAAGCGCTCCTCGTCCTCCTCGGTCACGGGACGCTCAGACAGCGGCGGAACCATCATGATCTCTCAACCTCCACGGTGAGGTGCCCTGCGGCGCTCCCCACCCTTGGAGGCGCGCCCTACCGTTTCAGGGTACGCGCAGAACTGACATGAAACATCAAGAATACGTAGTAATCACCATGCACGTTCTTCCACTCCGGCCGCACAAGCGTGCGCGCGACCACGCGACCCAGCCCCGGCCTCGTCAATGAGTGAAGAAGATGTTATGGGGTGGTCGCCATGCGTGGCGTGAATTTCGTATACGATATTTGTATGAGTGAGCGTCTTCTTCATGGAAAGTTCGTTAGTGACGAGCAGATTCAAGCGTGGGCTGATGAGGCTGAGCGCGGCTATGACCTGACCAAGCTGCCGCCTCCGCGTCCCGGCCGCCCTCCGGTGGGGAAGGGGCCAGGGGCAGCCGTCACAGTGCGTTTGGATGCGCAGACTCTCAACGCCCTTATGGAACGTGCTGCCCGCGAGGGGATCGATAGTCGTTCCGACGCGATACGCGCAGCCGTGCGCGAGTGGACCCATGTCGCTTAATCTCCACGCCAGCGCGCGCAAACATTTCGTGCGTGACCGGCTTACTGATGAAGCAGTCCGATATGCTTACGAGCACGCCTTGAACTCGCGGCCCCTCGATGATGAGAACGATCCAGGGCGCTGGCTCGTGGTTGGCATCGACCAATCTGGACGCGTTCTGGAAATGGTCGTCTTGATTTTTGACAGTGGCGGCGAACTCCTCATTCATGCGATGAAGGCACGTCCACAGTTTCTGGAGGAACTTCGATAGCCCCGTTCTCGGAGCTCGTGGCGCGCGAATGCCTTCAACGAACGTGGCTGCCCTCCGACCTGCACAGGGGGCGATCGGAGGACAGCCGCGCAACAGTGCCGCTCTGTTACCCCTTGCCCGCGGGTGTGAAGCCCGCTTTGTCCGGCGTCGTGCCCAGGCGCGCGGCGATGAGCTCCTTGTCTTCCTCGGATGCGAGGTCGCGGACCCACGAGGCGTAGGTGGCCTCGTCGGCGTGGACCTCCTGCGTGAGTGGGTTGCGCCGCTTGGAGACGATCGTGCGCACGTGCGCCGCGAACACCCACACGTTCGCCACGAGGGCGGCAGCCGAGAGGATGAGCATCGCCCAGGGGTTGTGCGCGCTGCGGTGGGCGAACATCGAATCGTGCATGAAGTGCGGGAATGTGAGCACGACGCCCGACCAGAGCGTGAGCGTGTACGCCCGGTACTGGATCCACGCGCCTCGCCCGAACTTCATGAGCGCGGGGATCGTGCACGAGGCCAGCAGCGCCACGCCCGAGTACCACGCTCGGTCCGCCAGGCAGTTGTACACGTAGGCGAGGTTCCACAGGTCGTAGGCGATGATCCACCCGATCGTCAGGTCGCCCCAGATGAGGGCGCGCTCTTTGCCCTTGGACACGAAGATCCCGACCCATCCGGAGATGGCGAGCAGGTTCAAGATGCCCGCGACGCCGTTCATGATGTTCCACGGCCCGCCCCACGTGACCATCCCTTGGGCGGGATCCACCCCGTGAATCCCGTAGCACTGGAAGTCGCGGACCACGGCCTCGGCGATGTTCACCGCGAGGATCGCGGGTGGGATGATGAGGTACCAGCGGTTGTAGCGCAGCCTCGGGAAGACCTGCAGGGCGACGAGACACAGGGACCCCGCCAGCGCCGAGTACTGTTTCACGATCGGGAACCAGCCCGCCGAGGCCGTCCCCGCCGTCGAGTGCGGCCACCAGAAGATGGTCAGCGCGATGGGTACGACCACGAAGAGCGCGAGGACCACCCACATGTTGCGCTGGGCCAACCATGCGGCGCCCGCGAGGAGCGCGACGACGAGGAGGAGCATCGCGTAGTCCCACCACTGGCCGACCTCGAAGAAAAAGAGCGTCGGGTAGTCCGGGGGAGTGATACCGCCCATCAGCGCTGCTCCTTCCCCCAATTGGGCAGGTAGGTGCGCTCCATCTTCTGGCGGATCTGCTCCTCCCAGGAGAAGGCGGGCTCACGCCAGCCTTCGAAGTAGGAGGCGTCGACCTCGCTCGCCCACGGGCTGTTCGCGCCCGTCGGCGGCCAGGAGGGGGTCGTCGGTGACGGGCGGGCGGATCTCGGCGACGGCCGGGGCGGACCGTCCGTAGCGGAACCACTGGGTGAAGGTCTCGTCGAACAGGGGAGTGCCGTCGTAGCGCCCGGCGGGCGTGCCCGAGTTGAAGAAGCGCCCGCCCAGCATGCCGCGCATGAAACGGCCCGTCAGGTGCTGCTTCTTCTTGAACTCGAGGACGCGCTTGACGTAGAGGTTTTGCAGGTGGGTCATGCACCCGCCGATGAACTCGATGTTCACCCAGTTCAGGGCCTTCATGGCGGGGGAGGCGGGCTCGTAGCCGATGCGCCAGTGGTTGATCAGGCGCGTGCGCCCGCCCGACAGGGGCACCATGTAGAAGCACCAGGCGGCCGCGAAGTTCGTCATCCCGGGGAAGCGGAACGCGTAGGAGCCGGGCGCCTTGGGCGGGTTCTTCGTGTCGACCCACTGGACCATGTACTTGCCGGGCACGACGTCCGCCCACTCCATCGACATGCCGTGGAAGTCGAAGGCCGCGATGTCGCCGGGCACCATCGAGTCGGGCTGCTGGAACTCCTCCTGGATCTCGTAGGAGTTGAAGAACGGCAGGCGCGCGAAGATGCGCTCGAGGAACTCCGAGGAGAAGGACCCGGACTTTTCCGCGCCGATCTGCTTGAAGAGGCGCCACACCGCGTAGGCGGGCGCGTCGATCGTGATCGCGTAGGTCGAGGAGTAGCCGTTGTCGTAGTTGGCGTCGATGAGGTCGTCGCCCGGGTAGTGCCAGGCCTGCTCCTCGGGCGTGGCCTTTGCCGCTCAGCTGGCTGAAGGCGTACATGCCTCCCAGGAGCGCGGCGGTGCCGGTCAGGCCGGCGGCGCAGAGGGTGCGACGGGGTAGGCGTGTCATGGGTCCTCCTCCTTGAGGAATTGACGAGGGGCGCCCGCGCTGGCGCTGGCCCGTGGGGAGCCCCGGAACGATGGGGATTCGACGGTGAACCCCGCACACTAGGTTAGTGTTTCGGATTATGATAGCCGACAACTATTAGCCCGGTTGTGCGTTCGAAGGAGAATGCCGTGGACTCGCTTTTCCTGTGGGAGCTTGGGACTCCCAAGGTCTATTTCATCTGGCTGCTGGTGCTCGCCGCCCAGATCGCCGTCGCGGAGATTAATCGCCGGTGGAACTGGACGATCTTTGCCGTGTGGACCGTCGGCGGCATCGCCCTCATGCCCTACGCGTGGATCCACGGGACGCCGATGGTGGGGTGGTTCCCGTTCGGCAAGTACGCGATCATGATCCTCACCGCCACCATGACGGGCACGGTCCTGGTGTACGCGAAACGCAACCCCGTCAAGGCGCACAAGTACGCGATCTGGCTGGGCGTGGCCCTGTGGATCGGCCTGGCCGTCAACATCATGGAGGCCAACATCCGCGACCTGACGATCTGGTTCAACGCGGATTCGTACTACGCGTGCGGCGCCGACTGGCAGTGCCTGAAGGGTGTCAACGACGCGCACACGATCGACATGATCGCAGGCCTGCCCGAGGCCAGGGGAGTGAGCGCCGAGCTGCACTCCCAGCAGTGGTACCAGGACGTCGCCGCCAACCTGTCCGCCCGCCACGTCGGGATCGACCCGGAGACGGGCTTCCGCACGATTGGTGGGTATTGGAACCTGCTGTCCGCTGCGGCCGGCCTGCTCAACATCATCACGATCACGGGCCTGGGCAAGATCATCGTGACCTCACCCGGGAAGCGCTCCGTGCGCGGCCTCATCTGGGTGGACATGGTGTGGCCGTGGGTGATCGCCTACGACCTGTGGAACCACGCGTTCTTGTACAACTCCCTGGCTGATTACACGTGGTACTGCACGCTCGCCCTGCTGCTTGCCTGCACGATTCCGGCGTTCACGTGGGCGAAGGGCCAGTGGATCTGGTTCCGCTGCTTCACCCTGGTCTTCTGGATCTCCATGAACACCCTCCTGCCCGAGGTCTTGGTCCCTCCCCTCGGACATCTTCAACTTCGCGACCATGGACCCGCGCGCGAACATCGCGTGCGCGGCCCTAGCGCTCGCGGCCAACGTCGCGCTGTTCGCGTACTGGCTGTACAAGATCGTGGTGTACAAGCGCAACCCAATCACGGGCGTCCTGTACTGCGAGCTGGCCGAGTTCCGCACCATCGTGCGTGAGCACTGCGACGACAAGGACAAGTACTTCCTCGTCGACCGCATCCCCGAGACGCCCGAGGAGCTCGGCTTTGAGCCTGATTCGCCCACCCCGCCGCCTGATGGGTATCGAGCCTGGATGCCCTGGTGGAAGGGAGAGGATAGGCGGCATCCGTCGAAGAGGGACGTGGGTTTGCGGTCGTAGGTAGCATTCGCGTTCATCGTTGACGAGGACTGGGTGGCACCAGTGCGCGAGCAAATTGAGTAGGGGAGGGGAGCGCATGCCAGCTGACATAGGACGGTGTGAAACCAGTAAGTGCGGCTATGTGTTGATAGGCTGGTGCTAGGCAGTCGACCGGTGGTGCTAGCCCGGGTGTGACGGCGCTCGGGCGTTTGAATGGCGAAGGTTAAGTGAACTTGGTGATACACGAATACAGTGGTGAGCAAGATGTGCACTTTCTAGATCACGGAAACTAGCTACTAGTGTCCGATGTATTAGTCAGGGGACATAGTGCCTGAAGCAAAACACGACGTGTATAAGCAGACGCACCTCTTGACTCAGGACGGACAACTGACTTCTGCGGAGTTAAAACCGCACAGTGCATAAATCTCGTTGAGGCATAATCTTCTAGAGGAATCGATCAGTGATAAGCCGGTCCGGGCATGAAACAAGTTTGATGAAAATAGAAGTTGGCTGGACCGCCTTTCGAATGTTCGGAGCGGCTTCGACGACCACGACAATAAGAAATTAGTTTGATGTAGCTCAACCTCCTGTTTCGCTTCGCCCGCAGGTGAGGGACGTGCTAGCGATGCCGACACTCTAGAGCACCACTGTAAAACCCGGCAGGACGCCCGAGAGTTCAGAATAATCGTGGAGCGAAAAACGGCTCTTCGCATTTGAGGGTGTAGGTGTTGTGGGCGGGGTTGGGCGTGTCGTGGCCGGGTAGGGGTCGAGGTCCTTGATGATGAGCGGACTTCTACCCCCGCTGTCGTCAAGGACCTCGACAATGTCTCACCCTACCTGCTGCTGCTCTGTGTCGCTTGATCGTTGTGATCGGTGTGATCTGCTCGTCGACTTGGAGGGCTTCCATCTGATGAGTGCGGTTCGCACCCCAGATGCTCTGGTGCTCGATGTTGAGTCGTGCAACCAGCTGGCGGGTGCCCAGATTGTGGGGTGATCGCTCAAGGTCATGGGCGTGTGGTGGTGGAGGTGATCGACGCGCCCTGGGCCGGGGTCCCGGTGCGGATCCGGTGGCATAAGCGACGCTGGATATGCCGCGAACACACCTGCCAGATCACGACTTTCACTGAGCAGAACCACTCGGTGTGTGCTCCCAGGGCGCGCCTGGGTGTTCGGGCGATCCGCTGGGCGATCCGACAGTTGCGCTTCGAGGGAGCCACTATCTCGGGGCTGGCCCGCCAGTTAGGAACCACGTGGAATACCGTGTGGTCCCATATCAAGCCGTGTCTGCAAGCCGCATCTGATGACCCCGCCCGTTTCTCAGGGGTGCGGGTGCTGGGGGTTGACGAGCACGTGTGGCACCACCAGGACCGACGCCGACGAGGGCCCCGTGAGCTCACCGGCATCGTCGACCTGACGCGAGGGGAGGATCATCCCACGGCCCGCTTGTTGGATCTGGTCCCGGGAAGGTCTGGCACCGTGTACAAGAACTGGCTGGCCGAGCGCGGCGAAGACTTCCGCTCCGGTATCCAGATCGCGACGCTGGATCCCTTCCAGGGATATAAGAACGCCATTGATGACCAGCTCCAAGACGCAACCAGCGTCCTCGATGCCTTCCATATCGTCAAGCTCGCCGGCGATGCCCTTGATGAGGTACGCCGCCGCGTCCAGCAAGACACGACCGGTCACCGCGGGCGCAAGGGTGATCCTCTCTATCAGATCCGCAATCTTTTGCGCGCCTCGCGTGATCGGCTCACGAAGCGTCAACAAGAACGACTCCGTGAGGCCTTCACGGCAGACGAGGCGCATATCAGTGTCGAAGTCGCCTACCACTGCGCCCAGCAAGTGCGCGACGTCTTCCATCAAGCCAGGCCCGCCCAAGGCCGACGCCTGGCCGCTCATCTCGTCGAGCGCCTACCAACGTGTCCCATCCCCGAAATCGCCCGACTGGGTCGAACCCTACGCAAATGGAAGGACGCCTTCTTGGCCTACTTCGACACCGGCGGAGCCAGCAACGGCCCCACCGAAGCCATCAACGGAATCATCGAACTAGGAAGACGCACCGCCAGAGGCTACCGCAACCCCACCAACTACCATCTCCGAATGCTCCTCATCGCAGGAGGCCTAGATGCCTCCAACCACACTCAACTCCGAAGAGCCGGTCTTCCGATGATGGAGATTCCTACACCGTCCATCTGAAAGACCTCGACATGCCCAATACTACCTTTGATCGCCCCGACCTGAGCGCGTTCACGCGCCTGGATGACCTAGGCCTGGAAGTGACAGGCCAGCGCATGTGGCCAGACCATGCAGTGTTGGCATGCCGTATTACGGGTGAGGACCGGTGGTGTCGACGCTGCGGGTGCCAGGGCGTGGCTCGTGACACGGTGATCAGGCGCTTGGCGCACGAGCCTTACGGGTGGCGTCCCACGATTTTGCACGTGAGCGTGCGCCGCTACCGGTGTCAGGGGTGTTCTCACGTGTGGCGTCAGGATATGAGTCAAGCGGCCGATCCGCGCGCCAAGCTCTCACGGGCGGCGGTGCGCTGGGCGCTCACTGGGCTGGTCGTCCACCATTTGACGGTGGCGCGCATCGCCCAGGCTCTGGCTGTGTCCTGGAAGAGCCGCTAACACTGCTGTCCTGGCCGAAGGAGAGCGCTCACTGATCAACGACCCGACCCGGTATGAAGGCGTGCGCGTCATCGGGGTGGATGAACACGTGTGGCGCCACACCCCCATACGGCGACAAATTCGTCACCGTCATCTTGGACTTGACGCCCATCCGAGATCGCAGTGGCCCCTCCCGACTCTTGGACATGGTCCCGGGCCGCTCCAAGCGGGTCTTCAAAACCTGGCTGGCCTCCCAGCCCGATACGTGGCGCGAGAATATTGAGATCGTCGCGATGGATGGATTCACCGGGTTTAAGAGCGCAGCCGCTGAAGAACTCCCCGGCGCGAGGGCGGTCATGGATCCCTTCCATGTCGTGCGCCTGGCCGGTGATGCTCTCGATGAGTGCCGCAGGCGCATTCAGCAAGAACTTCACCACCGGCGCGGTCGGGCCACGGATCCCCTCTACAAGGCCCGCAGGATGCTTGCGCACCAGATCCTTCCTACTCACCCTAGGCCAGCAGTACCAGATCCTCGACCTGTTTTCCGGCGACGAGCACGTCGCCCTTGAGGTCACCTGGAGCGCCTACCAGAACATCATTGATGCCTACCGCACACCCGACACGGCCGCGGGCAAGGCAATCATGGAAGCCGAAATCATCACCCTGACCTCTACGCGCGTACCGAGGGGCCTGACCGAGCTCATCACGCTGGGCAGGACACTCAAACGCCGAGCCGGGGACATCCTGGCCTACTTCAACCACCCCCACACCAGCAACGGCCCTACCGAAGCGATCAACGGACGCCTCGAACACCTACGCGGATCCGCACTCGGACTTGCGAAACCTCACCAACTACATCACCCGAGCACTCCTCGAAACAGGAGGATTCAGACCCCAACTACACCCCCAATTATGAAGAGCCAGAAAACGCCCGCAAAAGGTATCAGCACCTAGAGTGCTACGACAACGAACACATTGAAAACGAATAGCAGAAAAGTACTCGTCTAAGTAAGTTGGCTCTTTGTCAAAGATGCGCCGACGCCCAGCTAACCAGACCGGAGGTAGCTGAGTAATTTCAAAGTGCTAAAAAATTGAATATGAGCGTTCGAGCCATGTTCGAATCTTTGTTTCACAGTATGTAGGTAACGAAGATGCGTAAGAACGAACTCGGGATTTGGTGGACTCGAAGAAAACTTGAAGCTCGCCGGAGTTCAGATAACATTCTGAAGCGAGCAATGTTCGAAGATCTTTAGCTATCATTCTATCATTCAGAACTTGCTCACAGAACTGGACCTCGTCTGGTGTAGCAACACCATACTTGATGCGATGCTGACACGTGCGAAGCATCTGTACGAGATGCGGGAGATCTTCTGATTCACTCATTGCGCAAGCGTCTACTACACAGGAGACAAAATATTCGAGATGATAAGCGAATGATTTCATGAGGAGACTTTCAATGCTCGCAAGTGTCGGCCGTCGTGCACTCTTTGTGCCATTTCGGTTCGCGCTACCCTTTCTGAACCGAGCGATTGTATCGAAAGTGTCCTTGATGCTGTCGCCGTCGACCCAGCAGGATAGTGCGAGCTGAACCTCCGCCAATTCAAAGCTCGAGAATAAATCGCGCCTGCATTTGTAGAAAGCTGAAGCAAGGATATTGAAATCTCTGCAATCGGAGGTAGCGAAGAGTTGAAATTCTGAAGAGCTTATCCATTCGAAGATTTGAGTACCTAAAGTTCTGTCTAGTTGAGTCTTGTAATAAAAGCCGCTGATAGAATGCTCGGTGGAGATCAATTTGCCAGCGATTTGTTGAAACACTTGCAACAGTCTTTCCTTTTCGAAATCCGAGGCCAAATGATATGCATAAGTAGAGCTACAAAGCTTAGTGACGTTGTTGTCAATAAGTGGTTCGTGAATGAGTGTCGCGCAGTAGCTTTCGATGGTGGAGAGTGCACCAAGTTTAGTCTTCGTTAAGCGGGTTGCAGTTTTAGTATCTAGTCCAAGCTGGTTGAGATAATATTCAAATAGTTTATTCTCGAGGCTATCTGATCCGTAATGTTTCAAAATGATGTCGACGACTGTGTTAGCAATAGTTAATGTTCTGGCAGAATAGTAGCGACGATCTTCTTGAAATAGAACGTACCATAGTGTGCTCTCGCAACGTAAAGAACTATGCTGGTTTGACGAAATTGCGCCCAAAGCGGAAACATTCCGACGTGTATTTAAAATTAAAGTACTGCCTCCAGTGTAATGTCCGCTTCTGCCGGCACGGCCTATCAAATTATTGAAGTCACGTGGTGTCATCACTTTTCTGTCAAGATCAAAACCCGTTACTATAACGTATTTGAGTGGGAGATTGACACCTTGGCTCAATGTTGAGGTGCAAATTACGGTCGAGGCGTATTTGCTACGGAAAGATGATTCAACACTGCATTTAATTGAGCTCGGTAGATCTCCGTAATGTGGAAGAATGCCTGCCTGAACTCCATCGATAAACTCTGAGTCGTTGCCGTAGTGCATAGCAAACAAATGTGCGATTTTGTTGCACTCATCTTCATTGCATTGTCCTGCAATTTTTGAGAAAGGTATGCCCGATCGCGTTAAATAGGAAAATCGTCTGAAAGCTTTCCGAATGCTAGCGGGTTTAGGGAAATATATTGCGAGACTTCCGCGATTGGCAAGCAAGTTCGCATAATATAATCCTAGATCGTGAGCTGCATATTCGGAATCGGGAAGTATATCAGGATAGCGTCGCTCAACTCCGTTGCGTTTTTGTTTGAGTGGGTGATAATCAATGCGAAGTTCTAGCCTGAATTTCACCTCCTGACATTGGGGTTCAGAGTAGTATGTAATGCTGGTTCTTTCTGTGTCAACCAATGCGTACGACCGATTTGTGTCGGGCACTTCTCTATCGACCACAAGTGAGGCGTCAGAAAAAGCCCACTCTGCAATCTGATTAGCGTTTGACACTACAGCCGATATAAGAATCCATTGAGTACGTGATGGCGGTGATATCGAGAGTAGGTGCGCTAGCAATACTTCAAAGTTGGCACCTCGGCTATTATCGCCAATTAGGTGAGCTTCATCAAACACGATAAGGTCGAGGTTTGATGCTAAGTTTGGATCGTGGCGAACTAGATATGCTAGTTTCTCTGGGGTTATGACGGAGATGCTAGCTCTGTTAATGTTCGTAAATGTTGTATTTGGGGAACTCTAACATCGGACGTTCTTGATATAGTGGCGATATCCGATAGATGTTTCGTTAGATTTTTCGCCACTTCGTCACAAAGCGCTGTCATCGGTGCTACATATATCGCCTTCCTGCACTTTTGGGCAAGTATGCGTGCGCGCAATAGCAGTTCAATGCTTTTCGTTTTGCCAGCGCCCGTTGGCATTTGTATGAAGCCACTCTGTCCGCGCAGCAATCCGTCTTGTGAGATTGCTTCTTGCACCGGCCAAAGAATTTGGGGAATGCGTCCTGCGACCAATTCATCGTGCCATATAGCTTCTGGTAGAGTTGAATAGCGACTCAGCTGTTTAACTGAAGAGCATTCTTCAACTTGTGCTCTCACAACATTTAGAATTCTTGCGAAAAACTCGTCTTCGAGCGTATTTTGCGGACGAGCTGTGTAGGTAGGTAAGCTTTCTATGCTTTCGTCTTGTAATAGTATATGTTTTAAATAGTTATAGAGAATAGCTGCGTTGGTCCCAAAATAGTCAGGCTGATTGATCTTATTTAAACAGACAATTGTACTACCGTAGTTTTTTGTTAGAAAGTATGCTGACGCTGCGAAAATCCAGTACCCATCGTTGTTTGTAGCATATTCTTCGTAAGTCGATGCTGCGTCGTAGAATTCAGCGACTTTCTTCAGGTCTGCTATATGTGGCTCGGTGTCACTGCCCTGTGTTTTCGCGTCTAGGTAACGGGATATTGTTGCGATACAACTGTAGTGAAGCTTGTCTGCATCGAGTTCACGGACTGGAGTGTTGTAGCTGTCTGCTGATAGTTCTATAACTTTAGCGCGCGCGTTTGCTCTCGTTAACCTCGCTTCCGCATAGTCTCCGAAGGTCATTGTGTGCATCTTTCGTAAATTGAGTCGATCAGGTTTCCTAATTGTGCGCGGTATACTACATATACAGGCTCTTCGTCATTTTCTTTAAATTTAGTATTGTGGTGGTCAATGTGGTACTGCATGTCGTCTATCGATACCACGATTGCGTAGCCGTTGGTTTCCTGGAAGTCCGCTGCATTCTGGTCTTGAAATCTCCTAATTTCGTTTGCTGTAATCAGATCATTTAGCATCATCGCTCTGCGGCGTATGTTGTCAACCGATAGAGCGCGTCTAGTGAGGTTTCTGCGATAGTCCTGTTTCGCTTTTCTCAGAGACTGCGCCACTCTGTTTTCTGCCCGTGAGCTCTTTACTTCGATGAGAAGTAGTTCGTCATCAGTTTGGGGCGTAAGTGGCGTCTTAAGTTTGTATGCTACGATGTCGACGCCCTGACCGGACATGTTCTTGTCATCCCGGTCGAACTGTTTGTACCGGGGTACTATATAGCCTTTGTTATGCTCTATGATGTCGGCTACGAGTATTTCTCCGAAGTCTCCTGTACGCGTCCTTTCTTCATCGGGTATTATCAGTTCGCGCAGGTATTGGTCGGTAGGCTGTATGGTCGAAATCGACGCTAGCTGATCGTCCCGTGCGTAGTGGCGTCTGATGTGTAGTGCCCACTCGGTTAGTGTTGTATCGTCATATTCGGATGCGAGCTTGAATGATTCGATTGTGCAGTTTAGTCCGGATTGGTGTAATTGTATTTGTGTCGTTGTCGTGAGGTATTTCGGCTTCGGTAAGTCTCTGATATTTGAGCAATTTATTTGCATGTTGTGTTCCGTTGTTTAATTGAACTTGTCTTCGTATCCCATTGTTCTTCGTGTTGATTAGTCGTGTATTCCGCGTGTCTTATTTTGCCTTCTTCAAGTCGGTTGACTCGTCTCACATTCAGTGGATCTGTGTGTCTTGAGTAAGAGCGGGCATATCGTTCTCCCGCATGGGGTGTAACTCGGTATGTTTTGTTGTGCTGTATTTGTGCTAGCAACGGTGCCTCCCATCACTCGCGTGTGACTGTCGTCTCTGACCCTAACATGGCTGTCGCGATAGGTCATGCGCAACTGTCAAGTTGTCTGGCAAGTCGAAAAATACAAGCGAATCGCCGGAAAACCCTTGTCGTAACATATGATTTAATCAAGGGGTTAATTTGTGGCCACATAGCTGTCCAATGGAATGTAGGGTCGAATTAAGGCAAGCTTCCATGTCTGCCAGGTAGGCGCTAGGGGAGTGGGTCCACAATCGCTCGGGGCGCCCGCCTCTCCACTTCTTCACCAAAAGGTCAAGGATTCTTAAAATGTGAAACCCTCTAGGAGGTTGTCGACAAACCTTGACACCATGGTTCAATGGCGCGCCATCCGGAACGCCCCGGAGACGCGTCCCCATCAGAACAGAAACGAGGAACAATGATGCATCAACGCTCATGGAAGACCCTCATCGCGGGAGGTGCGGCGCTCGCTGTCGGCGTCACGCTCACCGCGTTCGGTGCCCCCGCGTATGCGGCTGGCACCCCGGGGATTACCTCTGAGGCTCGCGCCCAGGACGAGGTCATGAACTATGCGGTCAACCTGACCGCCGACGCCTCCCGCTACGATTTCAACGCGGCCGTCTCCAAGGCCTCGGAAAGCGGCGTGGTGCTGGCCCAGTACCCCGAATTCAACACTTTCTTCGTCCAGTCGGTGAAGGCCGCCTTCGCGCCCACCCTCGGCAAGAACCTCGTCGACGCCGGCATCTCCTACCAGTCGATTGGCCCCACCCGCTACAAGACGGTCACCGGCGACGAGGTGCGCACCGAGCAGCCCCAGAACACCACCTCTGAGGCCAACGCGGTCGCTGACGCCGCCGGCACGCACACGACCGGCCTGTCCGCCGACTCTCAGCTCAACGACTTCACCCCCGACGAGGGCGACGCCAACGCCTGGGGCCTGTCCGCGATTGGCGCGATTGATGCCCAGCAGGTCGACGTGGCCCGCGAGAAGGTCACCGTCGGCGTCATGGACACCGGCATCGACCCCGACCACAAGGACCTCAAGGACAACCTTGACCCCTCGCGTTCGGTGGGCTGCCAGGTGAACGGCATCCCCAACCAGGACCCGAGCGCCTGGAAGGATGACCACTACCACGGCACGCACGTCGCCGGCACGATTGCCGCCGCGCACAACGCGTACGGCGTGGACGGCGTGGCCCCCAGTGCCACGATCGTCGCGATCAAGACCTCGAACGAGGCCGGCTCCTTCTACCCGGAGTACGTGGCCTGCGCGTTCGACTGGGCTGCCGAGCACGACATTGACGTGACGAACTCCAGCTACTACATGGACCCCTACGCCTTCTGGATGCCCACCGAGGGGTCCCAGGCTGCGGGCCTCGAGGCTGCCTCGCGCGCGATCCGCTACGCGAAGAACCACGGCGTCGTCAACATCGCCGCCGAGGGTAACGACAACGACGACCACGACAACCCGACGATTGACAAGGCCTCGCCCAACGACGTCGAGGGTGCCGCGGTCGAGCGCAACGTGGCCGGCGGCGTGGACGTGCCCGCCATGCTCAACGACTCCGTCGTCTCCGTGTCCGCCCTGGCCCTGCCCACCGGCACCGATCCGGCCACGGCCACGCTGGAGCGCTCAAGTTCTCCAACTACGGCAAGAACTCCGTCGACGTGGCCGCTCCCGGCTCGCGCATCTGGTCGACCCTGCCGACCTGGAAGAAGGATCCGCCCTTCGGTTACCTGTCGGGTACCTCGATGGCTTCCCCGCACGCCGCGGGCGTTGCCGCGCTGATCAAGCAGATCCACCCGGACTACACCCCCGATGAGACGATCGCGCTGCTCAAGAAGCAGGCGGGTTACACCTACGACCGCCTCGCCGTGCCGACCGACGGTAAGGAATACCGCGGCGCTGGCCTCGTCAACGCCCTGGCCGCCGTCCTGAAGGACCAGCCGCAGCCGGTCGTCGGCAACCTTGAGTACTCGCACGACGGTGTCACCGACTGGCGTCCGCTGGCCGACGCCCGCGTGTCGGGCACGGTCTACGTGCGCACGACGATCACCGGCCCCGTGACCGCGGCGTCTCTCCAGGTCGCCGACAAGGAGCCTGTGACCGGCACCGGCACCGGCGCCTTCACGGGTAACGAGGTCACGCTCGTGGCCGGCCCCTACGCTGCCACCGACCTGATCGGCGACGGCCCGCACGTCGACGTCACCGTGTCCGCCGAGGGCCGCAACAAGGACTCTCGCGCCGATGACGACGTCAAGGACACGATCCACTTCCACGTGGACGAGTCCCTGCACGACGGTGGTGCCTGGGTGAACGCTGCCGACGGCTGGAAGTACTGCTACGCCGACGGCTACTGCGCCCGCAGCAAGTACGTCACCATCGATGGCGACACCTACTACTTCAACGGCGACGCCGTGATGGCGACCGGCTGGGTCACCTTCGACGGCGCGTGGCACTGGATGACCCCGTCGGGCCGCATGGCCAAGGGCTGGGCCAACGCGAACGGCACCTGGTACTACCTCGATCCCACGACCGGCGCCATGGCGACCGGCTGGGTTAACGACGGCGGCACCTGGTACTACCTGAACGCCTCGGGCGCGATGGCCACCGGCTGGGCCAACGTTGACGGCTCCTGGTACTACCTGAACGGCAACGGCTCCATGGCCACCGGCTGGACCGCCGTGAACAGCAAGTGGTACTACCTCACTGGCAGCGGCGTGATGGCGATCGGCTGGGTCAACGACGGCGGTACCTGGTACTACCTCGATGCCTCCGGCAAGATGGTGACCGGCTGGGTCGTCATCGACGGCGCGTGGCAGCACTTCGCGTCCTCCGGCGCCTGGCTCGGCTGAACAGGCGGGGACGAGGCCGGGGCTGGGACGCTCCGGCCTCGACCCCCGCGCTGGGCGCACCTGACGCTGAGCGCACCTGACGCTGGACGCGCCTGACGCAGAGCGCAACTGACGCCCAGCGCAACTGACGCCCAGCGCACCCGGTGACCAGAGCACCCGGTGCCCAGCGTAACTGAATACGCGAGGGGCGGGTCCGAACAATCATGTTCGGACCCGCCCCCTTGTCTCTCGCAGGTCCCGGGAGAGATCCGGGCGCGCCCCCTCGTCGTGCCCTGAAGGCGCGATGGGTTACCACAAGGAGTCGAAGAGGACCTGCAGGCCCTCGCCCATGGTCGGGTGCGCGACCGGCAGGAAGCGCAGCTGCTCGTAGGTCAGGCCGCCGGCCATCGCGACCTGTACGGAGGTGATGACCTCGGAGACGTTCGGGCCGATCAGCGTCGCGCCCAGGATCTGGTGCGTGTTCGCATCCACGACGGCCTTCCAGAAACCCTCGCCCGCGTAGCGCATCGTCTTGGCGCGCGGAATCGCGGCCGTCGGGATCTTCGCGATACGCACGTCCAGGCCGGCCTCGCGCGCCTCGCCCTCGGACAGGCCGATGCGGGCCAGCTCGGGGGTGGCAAACACGGCGTAGGGGATCGTGCGGCCCTTCGTGGTGGTCGTCGGATCGTCCAGGGATGCGCCGGTCAGCTGGGCGCGGATGATGCGGAAGTCAGACCAGGACGCGTGCGTGAACATGGGGGTTCCCGCGCAGTCGCCGGCCGCCCACACGCCCTCAGCGGAGGTGCGCAGGTGCTCATCGACCGCGACGAAACCGCGATCGGTCAGCTCAACCCCGGCCTCGTCCAGGCCGATGCCGTCCGTGTTGGGCACGCGGCCCACGGCTACCAGGACTGCCTCGGCGGACACGGTCGAGCCGTCGGAGAGCGTCAGGGTCGTCGTGTTGCCCTCGCGCGAGGCAGACTCGGCGCGGCCGGGCACGATGCGCACGCCGGCGGCTTCCAGACCAGCTTCGACGACGCGGGCGGCGTCCTCGTCCTCACGGGGCAGCACGTGATTACCCGAGGAGATGAGCGTGACGTCCACGCCGAACGTCGCCATCATCGACGCGAACTCCACGCCGATGTAGCTGGCGCCGATGATCGCCAGGGAGGAGGGCAGCTCCTCGAGGCGCAGGATCTCCTCGTTCGTCCATGCGCCGGACTCCCACAGGCCGGGGATCGCGGGGCGCGCCGGACGCGAGCCCAGGTTGATGAGGACGCGCTCGCCACGGATCGTGCGCTCGCCGCCGTCCTCCAGGGCGATCGTCACCGTGCGCTCGCCCGTGAAGCGGGCCTCGCCGCGGATGAAGTCCCAGGCCGGGGGCCGCGAACATTTTCTCGTGCGCGCCGACCATGGCACCGACGATGCCCTCCTTGTGGGCGCGGAGCTTGGCCAGGTCCACGCGCGCACCCTCGGTGCCGACGATGCCGAACGCCTCGTCCGTGCGGGCGTCGCTCAGGCGACGAGCCGAGTTGACCAGCGACTTCGTCGGGATGCACGCGACGTTAATGCAGGTGCCGCCGATGAAACGGCGCTCCACCATGGCGACCTTCCAGCCCGCCTTCGCGCGCTCCATCGCGAGGGACTTTCCGGCCTTGCCGCCGCCGACGACCAGCAGGTCGACGCTTTCGATTGCGTTCGTGGACATGTTTCTCCTTGGGTAGTGAAGGGTTACCTATCTCAACGCGCCGTGCGGGCTTCTATTCCGGCAGGTGAGCAATCGATAGGTGTGCATTATCACGTTGCAACGGCAAACTGACTCTCGTTTGGCGGGTGTAATGAAGCGAAGGGTCACATAGTGATCGTGCCGTTGGTTCAAACCCGCTTTGTCATGCTTAGATAGGGTGCATGAGGGCTCTAGAAATTGGTGATTTCAAAGAGGATGTGGGTGCCGCACTTGCGCGCGCCTCATCCGGTGAAGTCGTCACGCTCACAGAGGAAGGCCAGCCCGTCGCCGAGCTGGGCCCCGTGCGCATGTCGACCTACGCGCAGCTGCGCGAACTTGGCCTTGAGCGTCCCGCCATGGCGGACCTTGACGCCTACCAGATGCCGTCCAAGAACCTGCCCGACGGGCGGGGAGTCGTCGGCAAACTCGACGAGTAAACGCCCGGCGCGGGGGAGCGTGAGCGCGCTACCCCCGGCGCTTGGCGCGGTTCGTGGGCTCCGCGTGCAGCGGGTCCTCGGGCCACGGGTGCTTCGGGTAGCGCCCGCGTAGTTGCGCGCGCACGTCCCGATACGGCCCCGCCCAAAACGACGTCAGGTCAGAGGTGACCGCCGCGGGGCGCCCGCGGATCCGTCAGATGCAGCACCAGAGGCACACGCCCGTCAACCAGACGGGGCGTGTCCGTCCACCCGAAGGCCTGCTGAACGCGCAGCGTGAGCACAGGGTGCGCGCCGCTCCAATCGATCGGTCGGGTGCCACCCGACGGGATCGGCATCCTCTCCGGCGCCAGCTCATCCAGGCGCGCAGCATCCGGCCACGGCAGCATCGAGCGCAGCACGTCGAGCATCGACACCTTGTTTAATGAAGCGCCGTTCGCGAGGCGCTTCGCCCAGGGAGGAGCCACTGATCCGCGCTGCCCGCGAGGGCCTCATCCGACACATCGGGCCAGGGATCGCCGAGCACCTCGTGGAGGACGCGCATGCGCTCGCGCAGGGACGAGGCCTCCTTCCCCCAGCCCAGATCGCCCAGACCGTGGGCGGCCAGGTGCTCGGCCACCAGCGCGGTCGCCTCCTCCTCGCTCAGGGACGAGGCCGGGGCGGCCTTCAAGGGAATCGCCCCCAGGGTGCGCGTGCGTGTGGCTGTGAGAGCACCTCTGTCGATTGAGGCCTGCGTGCGGGTTTCCAGCAGTGCTGCGCCCGCCGCCAGGGCGTCCTCCTCCGACAGGGGAACAGCCGCGAGAATGCGCGCGTGGCGCGAGGCCGGAGCGCGGTCAATCGACGCGACGGCCAGCCACTCCTGACCCTCCAGAGGAGAGCCCTGCGGCAGCTCCGCACCCACGCCCCCCGCCAAGATGTAGGCCATCGACCCCGGGCGGCGACGCGCAATCCACTCCGGGTACGCCAGCGCGCATGTCAGCGCCAACTCGTCCTCGCGGGTACGCACGTGCGCGTCCTGGCGCGCAGCCACAGACGTGAGTGCGTCTGCGGCGGAAGAAGCCGACAGGCGCTTCGCCAGGCGCTCCAGGCGCGCCTGCGTCTCCTTCACCCGAGCCGCCTGAGCGTTTCCGCCTCCTGCGGCGCTGGCGCCCACCGCGACCCAACCGACGCTCCCACGCACCCAGGTCAGCCCCCGGAGCGCGCACGTCCTCCGACAGGAGGGCCACGAAACGCGCCGCCTTCGACGCCCCGAGAACCGCGCTCGACGCCAGGAGGGCCCTGCCCAAGGGCGGGTCCAACGGCAGCGACGCCAGCGTGCGGCCGAGAGCGGTGGCGGCCCCGGCCTCGTCGATGGCACCGAGGGAGGACAGGCGCTGGCCCGCGGCCTCCCACGTGCCCGCGGGTGGAGCGTCGAGCAGGGCCAGTTCCTCCACCGGGGTACCCCACGCGGCCACCTGGAGGCGCGCGTCCGTCAGGTCCTGCGTGGCGATGCCCGGCGCGGACTGCGCGGGCCTGCGCGCCACGTCCACCGCATCCATGACGCGCACGGCGACGCCGGGGCCGGTACGCGCGGCGCGACCCGCACGCTGCTCGAGGCGTGCGAGCGCAGCCGGGACCGTGACGAGCGAGGAGAGGCCGCGACCCGCGTCAAAGCGTGGCTCGCGCGCGAGCCCCGCGTCCACGACGACGGACACGCCCGGGACCGTCAGCGAGGACTCCGCAATCGACGTGGAGAGGATGACGCGGCGTCCGGAAGCGGGGGAGAGTGCACGGTCCTGCTCGGCGGCGCTGAGCTGTCCGTGCAGCGTCAGGACCGGGACGTCGCCCAGGTGCAGGTTGCTGCGCACGGTCTCGATCTCGCCCACGCCCGGCAGGAACACGAGGACCGAGCCGTCGGTGGATGCGACCGTCTCCTCGACCGTGCGCGCCACGTGCGCCAGGTACTCGCGGCGAACGCCCACCCGGTCGTTCCCGATCGCACCGACGGCCTCGACGCCGCGCGGCGGGGGAGCGTAGCGCAGCTCCGCCGGAAAAATATCCCCCGGAATATCGACCAGCGCGGGCTCCTCGCCCGTCGAGGAGCGCAGGAAATCAACCGTGCGCGAGGCCTCGAGCGTGGCCGAGGTGAGGGCCACGAACAGGTCGTCGCGCAGCGCCGAACGGGCATCCAACGCGAACGCCAGCGCCAGGTCCGTGTCCAGGTCACGCTCGTGGAACTCATCCACGATCAGCGCCGACACCCCGGGCAGCTCCGGATCGCGCTGCAGCCGGCGCAGCGCCACGCCCGGCGTCACCATCTCCACGCGCGTACGTTCGCTGACACGCGAATCCCCGCGCACGGAATAACCGACCTGCCCGCCGACCTCCTCGCCGAGCAGGCGCGCGATCCTACGCGCCGCCGCCCGCGCGGCCACCCTGCGCGGCTGGGTGACGAGCACCCGCCCCGCCGACGCGTCGTGGCTCGCCAGCGCCACCGCCACCGCGGGCGGCAACAGCGTCGTCTTACCCGTGCCCGGAGGCGCCGTGATCACCGCGCAGCCACCCGGCCGCGTCGCCGCCGCAATGTCGCCCAGCGCGCGCGTGACCGGCAGCTGTGGCGGGTGCGAAACGAGTTCTTCGAGGGTGGGCATAGATTCATTGTGCGTGTTCTTGGGGCGCGCACGCATCCGGGGAAGAGTCGTCTCTCTGTGCCGATGCGTCCGGGGTCACTGCGTGAGAGGGCAACGTGAAGCCTGTGGAGGATGGCGCTCCAGCGTAGAATGGAAGCAGTATGACTACGGAGAACACAGCGCCGGCGCTCGCGGCGGCCACCCTCGCACACACCACGGGGCGCGTCACCATCCCCGCAGACATGGACCCGATCGTGGTCCTCGGCGTCGCAGACCAGGTCCTGCGCGCCCTCGAACGCGGATTCCCGCACGTCCGCTTCCTCGTCACCGGGCGCGAAATCTCCCTGGCAGGCACCCAGGCCGACATCGATGTGGCCGCGGGCCTCCTCGAAGAACTCATCGGCATGGCCCGGCGCGGAACCGCACTGGATGCGGCCGCAGTCGAGCAGGCCATCGGGTTGCTCGGACGCCTGACCTCGGGCGAGGCTCCCACGGAGGAAATCCTCTCCGCGCGCGGGCGCTCGATCCGTCCCAAGACCCCCGGCCAGAAGGCGTACACGGACGCCATCGACCGCGCGACAGTCGTCTTCGGCATCGGCCCCGCGGGCACGGGTAAGACCTACCTGGCGATGGCCCAGGCCGTTCGCCGCCTCCTCTCCGGCGAGGTGCGCCGCATCGTGCTGACCCGCCCGGCCGTCGAGGCGGGGGAGAACCTCGGCTTCCTGCCCGGCTCCCTCACCGACAAGATCGACCCATACCTGCGCCCGCTCTACGACGCCCTCGGCGACATGCTCGACCCCGAGGCCCTGCCCAAGCTCATGGCCGCCGGAACCATTGAGGTCGCGCCCCTGGCCTATATGCGTGGACGTACCCTCAACGACTCTTTCATCATCCTGGACGAGGCCCAAAACACCACGGTCGGACAGATGAAGATGTTCCTTACACGCCTCGGCTTCGGTTCCAAGGTTGTCGTCACGGGCGACGCCTCGCAGGTCGACCTGCCGGGCAGCCAGACCTCGGGCCTGTCTGTCGTCGAAAACATCCTCGGCGACATCGACGACATCGAGTTCTGCCACCTGACCAGCGCCGACGTCGTGCGCCACGAGCTGGTCGGCGCAATCATTGATGCCTACCAGCGCTTTGACGACAAAAACGCCGCGCGTCGCGCACGCACGCGCAGCCACAACACCGCACGCAGGGAGTACACGTCATGACCGAGGTCATCAACGAGACCGACTACGAGATCAACGAAGCCGAGTTTTCCGCGCTGGCCGACTACGTGCTCGACCAGATGCACGTCAGCTCCGACGCGGAAGTCAACATCATCTTCATCGAGCCCGAGCCGATGGAGGACCTGCACGTGCGTTGGCTGGACCTGCCCGGCCCGACCGACGTCATGAGCTTCCCCATGGACGAACTGCGCCCCGGCACGGCGGATCACCCCACGCCTCCCGGCATGCTCGGCGACATCTGCATCTGCCCCAAGGTCGCCGCGCGCCAGGCCGCCGAGTCCGGCCACAGCGCCGCCGAGGAGATGCTGCTCCTGGCCACGCACGGCATGCTGCACCTCCTGGGATACGATCACGCGACCGACGCGGAACGCGAGGTAATGTTCGCGCTCCAGCGCAAGCTCCTGCTGACCTTCCTGGCCACCCGATGATCCTTCCCCTTCAAGCGTCCTCGGCCTCGTCGGCCCTGAACGTGCCTTCCGTCGCGCTCCTGATCCTCGCGATCATCGCCCTGGCCTCGGCGTCCTTCGCGCAGAGCGTCGAGCAGGCCATCCAACGCCTGACCCTGGCCGGCGTCGAAGACCTTATCGAGGAAGAGCGCAGGCACGCGCGTGTCCTCTACGGCCTCGTGGATCGCCGTCGGCGCACCCTGCTGTCTCTGCGTGCTTTCCGTACGTTCTGGCAGGTCGTCTATGCGGTCATGAGCACGATCGTCCTGGTCGGCACGCACCTGCCGTGGTGGGCCGTCGCCCTCATCGCCGTCAGCGTGATCGCGGTGATCCAGCTGATTTTCGTTTCCTTCTTGCCCGCCCAGTGGGGCGCGCGCAACCCTGAAGGAATCGCGCTGGTTGGCACGCGATTGGCTGACCGTCTCGCGCGCCTGAGTCACGTCGCTGACCCGCTGCTGACCCGCGTGCGCTCCTCTCGCCCCGCACCAGAACCCACCGAGGCCCAGGCGCGCGCCGAGCTCATCTCCGACCTGCGTGAAATCGTCGACGAGGTCGGTGAACCCGAGAGCTTCGAGGAAGAGGACCGCGACATGGTCCGCTCCGTCCTGGACCTCGGGCACACGCTCGTGCGCGAGGTCATGGTGCCGCGCACCGACATGGTGACCATCGACGCCGACACGCCCGCCCCTCCGCCCTGCGCCTCTTCGTGCGCTCCGGATTCTCGCGCGTGCCCGTCGTCGGCGACGACGTGGACGACATCCGCGGCATCCTGTTCTTCGAGGACCTCGTCTACCGCTGGGAGGCCACGGGCGGCCAGCTCGACATGCGCGCCGAGCAGATGATGCGCCCCGCCGAATACGCCGTCGAAATGAAGCCCGCGGACGACATGCTGCGCCAGATGCAGGCCGAGCGCTTCCACATGGCGATCGTCATCGACGAGTACGGCGGTGTCGCTGGCCTGGTCACGCTCGAGGACATCCTCGAGGAAGTCGTCGGCGAGCTAACCGACGAGCACGACCGCCACGCCATCGAACCCGAAGAAGTCGAGCCGGGCGTGTGGCGCGTGCCCGCGCGTTACCCGATCTCCGAACTGGGCGAGCTCCTCGACCGCGAGATCGAGGACGAGGACGTCGACTCCGTCGGTGGTCTGCTCGCCAAGGCGATTGGGCGGGTTCCCCTGCCCGGCGCAACCGGCACCCTCGCTGGCGTCATGATGACCGCCGAAGAGGCGCGCGGACGCCGCCGCCAGGTTTCCACGATCCTGTGCCGTCTCGACCCCGACGCGCAGCCCCTGACCCCCGACCACAACCCCGCCGACGACAAGGACAACTGACATGCGATTCCCTCCGACGACGAACTCATGGCCGGCCCCAACGCCTTCGGGGACGCACGCATTGAGATCGAACCCGACGCGGCCGACCCGGAAGCCGACGCTCGCGCGCAGATCGACGCCGGCCTCGGCGAAGACATCGAGGACGAGGCCGGGGCCGAGCCCGGCGACGACGAGGACTGTGACGACTCCGAGGACTTCGAGGGCCTTCAGGACGAGGAGGACGCGGACCTCGACGCCTTCGAGGCACTGACCTCGCTCGCATCCCTGCGCGAGGACGCGGCCGCGACCATCGAAATCCCGGACTTCCCCGAGGACTTCCGCGCGGGCTTCGTGTCGATCGTTGGGCGCCCCAACGTCGGCAAGTCGACCCTGACGAACGCGTTGGTCGGACGCAAGATTGCGATCACCTCGGGCCGTCCCGAGACGACGCGTCACAACATCCGCGGCATCGTGCACGGGGAGGGCTACCAGCTGGTGCTCGTGGACACACCCGGATACCACCGCCCGCGCACGCTGCTCGGCAAGCGCCTCAACGACATGGTGCGCGAGGCCCTCTCCGAGGTTGACGTCGTGCTCTTCTGCCTGCCCGCCGACCAGCGCATCGGCCCCGGCGACCAGTTCATCGCCCGCGAGCTGCGCGGCATCAAGCGCCCGATCATCGCGGTGGCGACCAAGTGCGACGCCGTGCCGCGCGACCGCGTCATGAAGCACCTGCTCTCCATTGAGAAGCTGGGGGAGTGGGCGGCCATCGTGCCCGTTTCCTCCGTGGAAGGCAAGGGCATCGATCACCTGCGTGAGGTGCTCGCGCAGACTGTGCCGCTCTCGCCCCCGCTCTATCCCGACGGCGACGTCACCGACGAATCGCGTGACACCCTCATCGCCGAATTCATCCGCGAGGCAGCCCTGGAGGGCGTGCGCGACGAGCTGCCGCACTCCCTGGCCGTCCAGGTCGAGGAGATCATTGAGCGGCCGCGTCGCGAGGGTGATGACCGCCCGCCGATGCTTGACATTCACGTGAACGTCTATGTCGAGCGCGACTCCCAGAAGGCCATCATCATCGGCCGCAAGGGAAGCCGCCTCAAGCAGATCGGCACGCAGGCCCGCGCCCACATCGAGGAGCTGCTGGGCAGGCGCGTCTACCTCGACCTGCACGTGCGCACCGCCAAGGACTGGCAGTCCGACCCCAAGATGCTGGGACGCCTCGGCTTCTGACATGCCCAGCGTTATCCGCGTGCGCGGCGCCCGCGTCCACAACCTGAAGAACGTGGACGTCGACGTTCCCCTGAACGCGTTCGTCGCGGTCGCGGGTGTGTCCGGGTCGGGCAAGTCCTCCCTGGCCCTGGGCACGCTCTACGCCGAGGGATCGCGGCGCTACCTGGGAGTCCCTGGCGACCTACACGCGCAGGCGCATCTCCCAGGCGGCCAAGGCCTCGGTCGACGGGTCGCGCACGTGCCCGCCGCGCTCGCGCTGCGCCAGCGCCCGGGCGTGCCCGACGTGCGCTCCACCTTCGGCACGGCGACGGAGCTGCTCAACCACCTGCGTCTCCTGTTTCTCGCGCGCAGGGCTCCTACCTGTGCCCGAACGGGCACCGCGTCCCGCCCTCGCTGAGCGTCGCCCTGGGGATCCCCGATCGTGTGCCCGCACGTGCGGCGAGTCCTCGATGGCCTGGGCGCGGAGCAGATGGCCTTCAACTCGGGCAGGCGCGTGCCCTGTGTGCGAGGGACGGGCGTCCAGCGCGTCGTCGACCGGGCGTCCCTGGTGCCCGACGAGTCCCTCATCGATCGACGAGGGCGCCGTGTCCCCGTGGGGATCCCTCATGTGGAAAGCTCATGAAGGACGTCGCCCGCGAGATGGGCGTGCGCACTACCGTGCCATTCCGGGACCTGACCGACGCCGAGAAGACGATCGTGTACGAGGGGCCTGCCGAAAAGCGCCACATCGTCGTCGCCACCAAGACCGGGCGGCGCGGGCTGGACTTCACCTACTTTCAACGCGGTCGCCACCGTCGAAAACGCCCTGTCGAAGGCGAAAGGACGGAAGGCCCTCGCGCGTGTCGACAGTACCTCATCACCCGCACGTGCCCCGGCCTGCGACGGCACGCGGCTGGGGAGCGGGTACGCCCGACGCTCGATCGACGGGCATCGACCTGGGAGATGCCTCGCGCCTGACGCTGACGGAGCTGCGCGAGTGGGTCGAGCGCGTCCCCGGCCTCGTCTCGGGCGAGGTTGCGCCCATGGCCCGCGTCATCGTCGACGAGATGACCGAGCCGATGGAGCGCCTCGTCGACCTCGGCCTGTCGTACCTGTCGCTGGACCGCGCCTCCTCGACGCTGTCCAACGGCGAGCGTCAGCGCGTCCAGCTGGCCCGCGCCGTGCGCAACCGCACGACCGGGGTTCTTTACGTTCTCGACGAGGCCGACGATCGGCCTGCACCCCTCCAACGTCGACGGTGTCCCATCGACATCATCCGCGAACTCATCGCCGACGGGAAACTCCGCCGTCGTCGTCGACCACGACACGCGTGTTTCTGGCGGCCGCCGAGCACCTCATCGAGATCGGACCTGGAGCGGGCGCGGACGGCGGACGCGTCATCTTCCAGGGCAGCATCGACGAGGGCTCGCATGCACCCCGCCTCCCGCATCGGCCCGTACGCGGCTGGGGCTGCGTCGGGTCGAGCGGGACGGCAGAGGGAGACAGCTCAGGGGCGCGGACGTTGACGGGCGCGGCGCGCTTCACCTGGAGACTCGCCAGATGCACACGGTGCGGCCCCTCAGCGTCGACGTCCCGCTCGGGGAGCGCTCACGGCGGTGACGGGCGTGAGCGGGATCGGGCAAGACGACGCTCGTGCTGGAGTCGCTGGTGCCCGCGCTGCGCGCGCAGCTGGCGGGCGATGCGCTGCCAGCGCACGTGCGCGACGTGGACGACAGCCGGCATCTCGCGCGTCAACGTCATTGACGCGACACCCGATCGGCGTGAACGTGCGCTCGACCGTGGCCACCTATTCCGGGCGTGCTGGACGAGCTGCGCCGCGCGTTTCGCTCGCACCGAGGAGGCGAGGCCGCTGGCCTGAAAGGCCCGGGCGCGTTCTCCTACAACACGGGTTCGCTGCGCTGCCCGACCTGCGACGGGACGGGGACAGATCACCCTGGACGTGCAGTTCCTGCCCGGACGTGGACATCGAGTGCACCGATTGTCGGGGGTAGCCGCTACGGGGCGCAGGCCTCGCAGATCCGACGCGACGGCCTGATCCCTACCCGACATCATGGCGATGAGCGTGGACGAGGCCCGGGGAGGCCGTTCGCGGACTCAAGAAAGCGGGTGCGCTCCTGGAAACGCTCTCCGGGCTGGGCCTGGGCTACCTGACGCTGGGGAGGCCACGCCCGCCCTGTCCGGGAGGCGAGGCCCAGCGCCTGAAGCTGGCCTCGGAGATGGGGCGTAGGCAGGAGGGGACGCTCTTCGTCTTCGACGAGCCGACGATCGGCCTGCACCCGAGCAACGTGCAGGTCCTCCTCGACGTGCTCCAGCGCCTCATCGACCGTGGCGCGACCGTCCTCGTCATCGAGCACGACCTGGACCTGATCCGCTGCGCCGACTGGGTGATCGACATGGGCCCGGGCGGCGGCATCGAGGGCGGCCGCATAGTCGCCCAGGGCACGCCGCGTGACATCGCGGCTAACGAGGCCTCGGTGACGGGCCGCTACCTGCGTTGAGAGTGCGGTCAAAACGATAGACGCGCTGACTGCCGTGCGGGAGCAGTGCCCGGGCGCGTGACGTTGTCAGATCGAGTGACTCACTTGACGATGACGACTCGCAGGAAGCGGGGGCCGTGCACGCCGTTGACGCGGACCAGCTCGATGTCGGAGGTCGCCGAGCCGCCGGCGATCCAGGTCATCGGGCGGGTGGGGTTCTTGCCGAGGATCTCGACGGCCTGGGGCACCGTGGGGACGATGTCGGAGGCGCGCAGGACGACGACGTGGGTGTCGGGCACCAGAGTGATCGCGCGGCGACCCTGGTCGGGCTCGCCGTCGAGGACGATGGTGCCGGACAGGGAGATAGCGACGCGGCAGCGCGTGACGACGGCGTCGATCTCGTCGAGCTCCAGCGTCGGGGATGGCCTTCTGCGGCTATCCTCGCGCACCGTGCGGCCCTCGCGGGCTGCGGCCTTCTTGAAGGCCTCGTCCAGGCCCGGTGGGGACCACGACGGAGGTGGCCTTCTGGTCGGCCAGGAACTTCGAGACTCGCGTCGGCGACCTCGGACGTCGCTGGAAACAACGACAACCTGCGCGGAGTGGTCCTCAAGCGTCTCGATCATTTCCTCGATGACCGCGTCCGAGCCGGGCGCGTGCTCGGTGGAGCGGATGTAGTCGCGGGGATCAGGGCGCACCGGACGGTCCCTGCTGGGAACGAGAGATGGCGTCGCGTGCGCGCGCCAGGATCGCGGTCTTTGCGTCCATGGTGGTGGTGCTCATGTCACGCCTCCTTTGGGGGTCGTGTTGGTGGTCATGCCGTGTTCGGATGCGAGCGGGAGGCCCTTCGCGGGGAGCGTCGGTGCGCAGCGCGTTGGCGTCGGAATCCTTGTGGGTGCGCTTCCACCACTCGCGGAAGGTTTCCTTCGGGGGCGACCGGCGGGTCGCGGGCGTGCGTCCACAGCGAGGCCGGGAACGGCAGCGCGCCGATGGCACCCTTCTTGGCGAACAGGCGGGTGGCCTTCGTGCCCGTTTCGGCGGCCTTCCACAGCTTTCGCGTTCGTCATCACCGGGTGGTCGCGCTCATCGCGAGGTCCCACGTCCGGCACGAGGTTGCGCTTGACGTCAACGGTGCGCGCACGCATATGGATGAGGATCGTCGGGATGTCGATCTTGACGGGGCAGACCTCGCCACACGCGCCACACAGGGAGGACGCGAAGGGCAGGGGTGTGCACTGGATCGTGCTCGTCGAGGCCCTGGGTGAGCTGCGGGGTCAGGATCGCGCCGATGGGGCCCCGGGTAGACGGAACCGTAGGCGTGACCGGAGGTGTGCTGGTACACCGGGCAGATGTTCATGCACGAGCCGCAGCGGATGCAGGCCAGGGCCTGGCGGCCGATCGGGTCGGTGAGGACCTGGTGCGGCCGTTATCCATGAGGATCAGGTGGAATTCCTGCGGGGCCGTCGCCGGGGGTGACGCCCGTCCACATGGAGGTGTAGGGGTTCATGCGCTCGCCGGTGGCGGAGCGAGGGGAGCAGCTGGGAGAAGATCTCGACGTCCTGGAAGCGGGGGCACCAGCTTCTCGATGCCCATCAGGGTGATGAGCGTGTCCGGGCAGGGTCAGGCACATGCGGCCGTTGCCCTCGGACTCGAAGATGGAGATCGGTGCCGGTTTCCGCGATGCCCATGTTGGTGCCGGAGACGGCGACCTTGGCGTGCAGGAACTTCTTACGCAGGTGGGCGCGGGCGGCGGCCGTCAGCTCGGTCGGGTCGTCGGAGAGGTCGCGGGGCGCGTCCTCCATGCGATCCAGGAAGATGCCCGCGAACCTCGGAGCGGTTGCGGTGGATCGCAGGGGACCACGATGTGGCTGGGCATGTCGTCAGCCAGCTGGACGATCATCTCGGCGAGGTCGGTCTCGCGAGCGTTGAATGCCCTGTTCCTTCAGGTATTCGTTGAGGTTCGTCTCCTGGGTGGCCATGGACTTGACCTTGACGATCTCGTCGACACCCTTGGACTTGATGATGTCCGCGATGATGCGGTTGGCCTCGTGCTTGTCGCGCGCCCAGTGGACGATGCCGCCGCGGGCGGTGACGTTGCGCTCGAACTCTTCGAGGAGCTCGGGCATGCGGGACGCGACCTCGAACTTGACGGCCTCGGCTGCGCTGCGCAGGTCCTCCCAGTCCGGCATTTCCGCGACGCGCTGCGCGCGCTGGCGCGGATCGTGCGGGTAGCGTGGCCCAGGTTGCGGCGCATCTGGGTGTTCGCCAGGGTCTTGTGAGCGCCCTGCGGGAACGTGGGGCCCCAGCGGAGGGTGTCCTCGGGGATGGAGACGGTGGTGCGCCAGCCGCCCGTGTGGGCCGGTGCGTTCGCGTCGTCAGAGACCACGCCGGGCATTCCGATGAACGTTTGCAGTCATGTCAGATCACCTGTGCGCTTTCGGGTGCGAAGGAGATGTTGCCCTCGAAGGGCTGGTCCTTGGTGGATGCCAGGATTTCGGCGAGGTGCATGGGGCGGATGCCCGGAGTTGAGGCAGGGAGAGGCCGCCGCCGACGTGCATGAGGCAGGAGTAATCGCCCATGACGAGGACCTCGGCGCGAGTCGACATGACGTTCGTGACCTTGTCCGCGAGCATCGACGTGGAGGTCTCGGAGTTCTTCATGGCGAAGGTGCCGCCGAAACCGCAGCAGACCTCGGCGTCAGGGCAGGTCGACGAGGGTCAGGCCCTCGACGGCGCGCAGGAGGCGGTAGGGGCGATCGCCGACCTTGGCGATACGCAGCGAGTGGCAGGTCGGGTGGTAGGTGACCGTGTGGGGAAGTACGCGCCCACGTCCTCCAGACCCAGCACGTCGGTGATGAGCTCGGTGAGATCGTAGGTGTGCTCGGCGATGCGCTGGGACTGCTTCGCGAGCTCTTTGTCACCCACGTGCTCGGCGACGACCTTCTGCTCGTGGCGCGCTGCACCGGTGCAGGAGCCGGAGGGGACGACGATGGCGTCCCACTGGCCGTCGAGCACGGGCTCGAAGGTCTTGACATGGTTGCGGGTGATCTTCGCGGCGTCTTCGAAGTAGCCGGTGTTGGCGTGCATCTGGCCGCAGCAGACCTGGTCTTCAGGGAAGACGACCTCGTGGCCGAGGCGTTCAAGCAGGGTCACTGTGGCCTGGGCGGCCTGGGGGAACATAACGTCTGCCAGGCAAGTGGAAAAGAGAGCGATACGCACTGGGGGATCCTTCCTCGTAGGTGCTGTCCTTCCCAGGGTATGGCTGGGTCCGAGGTCCCAGCATGCGTTTTTGTTCAGACAGTGTGCGCAAGGTTGTTTTACCCGCCATTTATCGCGGAAAAATCTCCCACAATAATCAGTGAAAAACAGTGTCTTATTGGGCGTTTTAGGACCTTCGGGACGCGACTTAGCTCAGGGTGAGTTTTCGTTTTTCGGTTTTGCGATGGTTTCGTCTGTGCGTACGCTCGCTCTGACCTCGAAAATGGACGAGGCCGGGGTGCGGTGGACAAGGAAAAAGGTGGTGCCTGAGGGGATTAGGGGTGGCCGATCGCCGTGAGGACGAGCAGCTGGCAGTCCTCGGACACCGCTATCGCAGTGATGGGCAGGGTTTTGAAATCGCGACTTCCCTTGCCTTTTTCAGGCGGGAGGATTGTGTTCGCATGCCCTGGGTTGATCGTCGAGAAATGGCAGTTCTCGGGCACGTACGTGTAGAGCCGTGGATCGATGCCCGGCAGGACACTCGCGTCCCCGGTCGCATCTTCCATGAGAGCGTCAATCGTCGTAGTGGGGACGGTGGCGACTCCGGTCAACCAGTATTCAGGATCCTGATCGAGAATATGGAAGATTCCTGAATGGGTGCGAGCGACGACCACATTCCCGGAGGTTGCTTCCATTCCCGGCCAACGCTCGTTCAACGAGTCGAGGCGCGTCTGTACCTCCGTCTTGCGGTCGCTCGTGTAGGTAAACGGGGCAAAGCGCGGATCGTGGGTACCTCTGGACCGGGAATTATTGTTCGTGAAGGGGTTGCAGGCGGTGGCGAGCGCAGCGACCGCTAGCAGCGACACGATGGTCTTGAGTGGGAGCTTCATGGTTTTCCTTGGGCGGATCCTTTGGACGGTTATTGACGAGGCCGGGGCGCGGTCGAGAGTGGCAGGGGGCGTGGGGCTCAGGAGTGGCCGAGGGCAGTCATGACGAGAAGGCGGCAGTCCTCGGATACGGCTAGCGCTTGTATGTCCATGGGACCAAAATCATCGGGAATACTCGACTTATCGGGTGCGAGGGCTTTGTCCGCGAACTGTGGATCGATGGTGGTGAACTGGCACTCCTGCGGCACATACTCGTAGAGACCAGGATAGATGCCGGGTAGCAGTGTGTCGGTGGCTGCCCCCTCCGCGAGGAGCTGGATCGTCTCGTCGGGGACTGTGGCAACAGCGGTCAGCCAGAATTCCGGGTCCTTGTCGGGAAGGAAGCCTTCTTGGCTGGAATAAGCGATGGCGAGGTGCGCCTCGGTCGCCTCCATGTTCGGCCAACGTAGGTTCACAGAGTCCGTCTGGTCTTTGACGGTTGGCTCTTCATCGCTTTGGAAGACGAACTCAGAGAAGCGGGGGTCCTGCGGGTATTGAGGAGCCGAAGCTTTGTGTGCAAAGGGGTTGCAGGCGGCGGCGAGCGCCGCGATTGCGAGCAGGGGCACGAGGGCCTTGAGTGGGAGCTTCATCCGTTATGCCCCAATGTGCACGCAGACGTACACATACTGTCCACAGATCGCGACGCGGGTCGAGTAGCTGCTAATGCCGAGATAGGTCGGCAGATGGGGACCGGTCATCCAGTGCTGGTGGCGGAGATCCGCAAGCGACGCGGGAAGCCACAGATCACCCGTGTATTCGCCGGTGCAATTGTCAGCGAGAAGGCTGCTCCACTCCTCGTTCGCCTCGGCGCAGATCACCATGAACCTATCCGCCGGAAGTGGCAGATCCGACTCAGACTTCAGAATGACGCGACGGTCAATGACATGAAAAAACTCGTGGGTCGGAAGCAGCTCGTCGAGCATCTCCGCTGACATGAGCTGATGGAAACTCACCATGGCCTGCGGCCTCCTTTCTAGTTTCTGTTTTCTCTATCGGCGACCGTTGTTGTCGGCCGGCTAATGGATGGATTCTTCATCGAGGACATTGTGAGGGGTGTGCGGCAGAACGGGGGGTTCTTCGCCGACCTTCCAGGTGTATGTCTGGGTCATGCTCCCACTGGTCTCGAAGCTCTTGGCCCATCCGAGCTCCTCGAAACGGCCGTTGACGTCATCGCCGAGGCCTGTAACAGTATCTTGCTCGCCTCTGTTGAAGTTCCACTTGTCCCGCGCATGAACGGTGACGGTCGCGGTAATCGTATCCCCGTCGACCTGAACGTTCGTCTCGGTGTAGGTGTTGTGGCCGCCGAGTGCCCACTTCCAGTTCGCTGTCTCCGGATAATCGCCGGTCGCGCCGAGACTGCTGCCGGGGGAGTGGAGGGTGACGCCGGTTTGGCCGGCTAAGGCCGCCTCGTTTGCTGCCGCCAGCGCACCATTGAGCTCTCCGTTGACGTGGTTTCGAATGCCCGCGTCCTCCTTGTACGCTCGCTCGTAATCAACAGTCATGGGGGTGCCGGTGTTGTCACGGAAATGCGCGTAGCACCTCGCTGCGTCGGTCATGCCGAGGCCATATACGCCGCCGAGGCCGCTCTGTCCGGCCTCCCATAGGAGATAATCGTTGGGGGTGGCTTGACCCTTCTTTGACCCCCAGACGAAGTCTTCGTCCCACTTCTGGGTGCGATCGGGCTCGACGGTCGAATAACCGCCCGACGTCGTGTAAGGCGTCGTGCCCGGTCCGGCAGTGATCGCTGCCTGCAGGTCGTATTGCTCGAAGGCCGAGACCAATGGAACGAGGCTATCTCGATACTGAGTGGCCTGGATGAAGAGCCGTCCAATGTCCTTGGGGCTTGCAAAAAACAGGCGGTTTCGAATCGGCCGAACACCCCACGTGTCAGTGACGACGAAACCGTCGAGCTCGATCTTCTCTACCTGTCCAATAACGTCGCCCTGGAGGCGCGTCTTGTTCGTACGATATGTCGTGAGAACGGTCTGTAACTGTTGAATCTCCACGATATGAGCGTTGATCTGGTCTTCGATCGCTTGCAGCCTCGCAAGGAGCGCATCGGCGCTCTGGCCCTGCATCGTCTGGGCAACTAGGTCTTTTGAATGCGCGATATCGTCTAACTTCTCCTGGCTGGTGTGAAGTGACGAGTCTAGCTCACTGAGCGTAGTAGTGAAGCTGGATAGATCGAGCGCATAGAGCTGCGTTTTCGTTACCACGGGATGTTTCCCTTCAGGGCGGAGGCGATCGAGTCGGAGATGCTGCTTTCCATCACCTCGAAGGATTGCTGTGTCGCCAGCATGTTGGAGTGCGTTGCCTTGAGCGCGTCCTGTATCGCGGTCTCTTCTTCGTTGAGGTTGCTGATCGGCCCGCTGATTCGCGCTGCGTAGACGCGGCTGCAGGGGTCTCCAGTTGGGGGCGTGACCTCTGTCGCGGGTGACGATCCGCCCAGGTACTGAGCAGCCGTGCGTAAGGCGTCGCTGGAAAAACTCAAGTCGGGCACTGTCGTCTCCTTTGTCCGTATGTCTGTTGGGAGCCTACAAGTGGGAGGTCCCGGGAAGCAAATTGCCTCCCGGGACCTCCGATCACATGCGCAGCAATGGATCAGTGCGGCATGTAGGCACCCAGCCAGCCCTGGGATGCGATGAACACGAGGACGCACAGGACCAGGAGCAGACCGACCGAGTAGGGGGCGGCCTTCTTGAGGATCTCCGCGTCGGAGCCCTTCGATTCGACGGCGGTCGCGGCGATCGCGAGGTTCTGCGGGGACACGATCTTGCCGATGCCACCGCCAATGGTGTTGGCGGCCAGCAGGATCGACGGGTCGAGGCCCGCACCGGCCGCGGCGGTCGACTGCAGGTTCGCGAAGAGCGCGCCCGCCGAGGTTGCGGAGCCGGCGACGGCCGTGCCGATCCAGCCCAGGATGGGGGAGAGGAAGGCGAAGGCCGCGCCCGTCGTCGCCAGCGCGGCACCGATCGAGGTGGTCTGGCCCGAGAAGTTCATGACGAAGGCGAGGGCCATGACGGAGGCGATTGTCAGGATCGCCATGCGCAGCGAGTAGATGGTGCGCGGCAGGACCGCGAACATCTCACCCACGGAGGTCTGGAAACGGCCGTTCGAGGAGTTCGTCCCGTACACGATGGCGACGATGATGCCGGTGACGAAGATCCAGGTGCCGGGGTTGGATAGGATCTGCAGCGAGTAGATTGCGGCGGTCGAGGGCGATCCGTCGCCGGTCAGCAGGTTGCCGTAGATGCCAGGCCACGGGACCTTGACGTCCGTCGATGAGAAGAAGGCGGCGACGGGCTTGGCCAGCTTCGTGATCGCGATGATGACGACGACGAGGACGTAGGGCAGGAGTGCCAGTCCGATGCGCGAGCCGGTGGGCTTGTCGGCCTCGTCGGCCTCGGTCGCGCACTCCGTGGGGGTCGTCGGACCCCACGCCAGCAGGAACACGTAGCAGGCGGCGAAGCCGAGCAGGGAGGCGACGACCGCAGTCAGCTCGTAGGAAACCGAGGGGGTGAAGAAGTGGCCCGCACCGGCAGCGAGACCGGCGACGAGGGCAAGGGGCCAGAGCTGGCGGACGCCGCGCGCGCCGTCGAGGATGAACAGCAGCAGGAACGGGATGAACAGACAGAAGATCCAGGTCAGGTGCCCCATATCGCCGGCGACGACGACGGGGTCCGCGCCGCCGAGCTTGCCCGCGGTCGTCGTGGGGATGGCCATGGCGCCGAAGCCGACGTTGATGGCGTTGCCGACGACGGCCACGACGGCTGCCTTGATCTTGGGGACGCCGAGGGTTACGAGCATGGCGCAGGTGATGGCCACGGGAGCGCCGAAGCCGGCCAGGCCCTCGAGAAGACCGCAGAAGCACCAGGCGACGATGAGGGCCTGGGCGCGCTGGTCGCCGCGGCCGATCGTGTTAAAAACGGCCTTCAGGTCGGCACTGCGACCCGACTTTTCGGTGAGGTTGTAGAGCCACACGGCCGCGATGATGATGTAGATGATCGGCATGAAGCCCATCGCCGCGCCTTGCGTGCCGGCCAAGAGTGCCATGCCGACGGGCATTTTGAAGGCGAGGACAGCGATACCCAGGGACAGCACCAGGGAGATGATCGAGCACCAGTGGGTGGCGACCTTAAAGACGCCCATCAGGACGAAGAACACGACGAGCGGGAGGAGCCCGACGACGGCTGTCAGGAAGACGTTACCCGCGACGGCAGTCGTCGACGGGGTAAAAGATTGGGCTAACAAAAGAGAAGTCATGGCTGCTCCGCGCGTCGGTGTGTGGGACATTGGACTAATCATCATGACATATGAACGCAGAGGCGTACACAGTTTTGAGCGTTTTTCTTTGTCAATGCCGGATGGGGGAGCGCGCCGCATCTCACGTCCAGTATGCGCAGTGCCTGCTCGTGGGCAGTGCCTCGTCGATAAACTACGAAGCGTGAAGACTACATCCGCTGTTCCCGTTCCCTCCGGCTCGCGAATGCCGATCCGTAAGTATCGGCCGTTCCTCGATACGAATCCGATCGATCTGCCGGATCGCCAGTGGCCCTCCAAGCGCATCACGAAGGCGCCGCGCTGGATGTCCACCGACCTGCGCGATGGCAACCAGGCCCTCATCGAGCCGATGGACCCGGCTCGTAAGCGCCGCATGTTCGACCTGCTCATCAAGCTGGGGTACAAGGAGATCGAGATCGGTTTCCCCGCGGCCTCGCAGACCGACTACGACTTTGTGCGCTCCCTGATCGAGGACGACGCGGTGCCCGAGGACGTGACGATCTCGGTGCTCACCCAGTCGCGCCCCGAGCTGATCGAGCGCACGGTCGAGGCTATGGTTGGCTTCCCGCGCGCGACGGTGCACCTCTACAACGCAACGGCTCCCGTGTTCCGCGAGGTCGTCTTCCACGCTGATAAGGCGCAGACGGTTGAGCTCGCCCAGTCCGGTGCGCGCGAGATTATTGCGCAGGCCGAGAAGCGCCTGGATGATGACACGATCTTCGGTTTCGAGTATTCGCCCGAGATTTTCGTGGATACCGAGCTGGACTTCGCCCTCGAGGTGTGCGAGTCCGTCATGGACGTGTGGGAGCCGGGCGAGGGACGCGAGATCGTCCTGAACCTGCCCTCCACGGTGGAGCGCGCGACCCCGAACGTGTTCGCCGATCAGATCGAGTGGATGAGCCGCAACCTGAGCCGCCGCGAGTACGTGGCGCTGTCCGTGCACCCGCACAATGACCGCGGGGACGGGCGTGGCGACGGCCGAGCTGGCGCTGCTGGCCGGCGCGGATCGTATCGAGGGCTGCCTGCTGGGTCAGGGTGAGCGCACCGGCAACGTCGACCTGGTGACGCTGGGGCTGAACCTGTTCAGCCAGGGCATCGATCCGGGCATCGACTTCTCCGACGTGGACGCTATCCGTCGCACGGTGGAGCACTGCACGCAGATGGAGACTTCGCCGCGTGCCCCCTACGTCGGCGACCTCGTCTACACGAGCTTCTCCGGTTCGCACCAGGACGCGATCAAGAAGGGCTTCACCGCCCGCAAGGCCAAGGTCGACGCGGCTGGTGGCGACGAGGAAGCGGTCGTGTGGGAGCTGCCCTATCTGCCGATCGACCCGCACGACGTGGGCCGCTCGTACGAGGCCGTGGTGCGCGTGAACTCTCAGTCCGGCAAGGGTGGCGTCGCCTACCTCATGTCGACGGCGCACGCCCTCGAGCTGCCGCGCCGCCTGCAGGTGGAGTTCTCTCGCATCGTCCAGCGCCACACCGACACGTACGGCGGCGAGATCAACGCGGATCTGCTGTGGCAGATCTTCGCCGACGAGTACCTGCCGACGAACGCCGCGCCGGGCCTGGAGTCGTGGGGTCGCTTCGATCTGCGCTCCTCGCAGGTGGGCACCATGGATGATGAGCATGTCGAGCTGAACGCGACGCTCACCGACAACGGCGAGGTCGTCAAGGTTCACGCGCAGGGCAAGGGCCCGATCGACGCGTTCGTGTCCGCGCTGCATGAGTTCGACCTGGATGTGCGCATCCTCGACTACTCCGAGCACGCGATGAGCCAGGGCCGTGATGCGCGCGCTGCCGCCTACGTGGAGGCGGCCGTGGATGGTCAGATCGTGTGGGGCGTCGGCATCGACTCCTCGATCACTCGCGCGTCCTACAAGGCCGTCATCTCGGCGGTGAACCGCGCCCTGCGCTAAGAGCGCGCGATAACGATAGGGACCCCGGCCTCGTTCAACGTGACGAGGTCGGGGTCCTTCATATGCGTCAGTGCCCTCAGGAGGTGGGCCCTCAGGAAACGGGGGAGTGCGCGAAGAGCTCAAGGCTGCGGCGCACCTGCCCGGCGAGGATGCGGGAGATTCGCTCCGTGAGGAGGGTGGGATCAGCGCTCATGTCGGAGGCGAGCCACTGGGAGACGTGTCCGAGCACGCTGAGCGTGAAGTGCTCAGTAATGAACTCGCTATCGTCCGCTCGGACAGTCAGACCGTCGCTGTAGTGGTCGACGATGGGTTCCATGACGGCGCGCAGCTGCTTGTAGAGGAAGACCTGGAGATCCTGCGTGGACAGGGTTGAGACGACGGAGAGTGTCTCTCTTCGCGGTGGGCCTGCATCCATGTGAGCATGGCGAGCAGTCCCTCGGACCAGTCCTCGTGGGTGGAGTGGGCCTCGATCTGGTTGGCAACCTCGCGCTTGAAAACCCAGACGGTCAGGTCGCGGATGTCGGCGAAGTGATAGTAGAAGGCCTGGCGGGTCACGCCGGCGGTGCGCGTGAGACCGGAGACGGTCACCTTTGACAGGGGGACGGTCTGGAGTGCGTCGCGCAGGGCGTGCGCGAGCATCGTTTTCGCATCGGTGTGGGGCATCGGAGATCCTCGTCGACATGAAAAGAGGGGTTACGAGCAAACTGTACAGGCTGTATCGCGGATCCGCGAAATTTCAGTGCAATGTGCGACTGACCAATTGTATAGCTCAGATTAGCTTGTATGCATCCGGAAACGTCGTTGTGTGGAAGCGGAGCGTATGGTTCAGCCCCGGCCTCGTCGAAATGAACTGTCTGGACGAGGTCGGGGCTGAGGGGGTCTGTACGTCTGTCCCTGTGCGGTTGGTGGGAATAACCGCGTTACTTGGCCAGGCGAGCCAGGGCCGGAGTGGTCTGGTCGGTCATGAGCACTCGCATGCGAGCGATCGCGAGCGAGGGGTTGACCTCGAGGCCGGAGAGCATCCACTGTGCCATATGGGCGGTGGTTGCCAGGGCGAAGTGCTGGGCGACGACGTCGCGTGCGGTGGCTGAAGCGGAGCCGGGCAGGCGGGACTCGATGAGCTCCTGGATATGAGAGGCCAGGAATGCCCACAGGTCGTTCGCTTCGATGGTCTTCATGGCCGAGGCGGTTTCGTCGCGATGGTTATGCATCCAGGTCATGGTGGCCTCGACGGCATCGAGCCATTCTCCCGAACTGGCGGTCAGGCGCGATGTGACTTCCTCGCGGAAAACCCAGGCGTTCAGGTCGCTCAGGGAGTTGAAGTGGTAGTAGAACGCTTGACGGGTGACCCCGGCGGAACGTGTCAGCGCGCTGACAGAGATCTTTGACAGGGGGGTCTGCATCAGGGCCTGACGCAGTGCAGTGCCAAGCTTTTCGCGGGCATCGATCGGGGGTGCCATCTTTTTCCTTCCTTCGACGGTTATGAGTAAACCATAACCAGTTACGAAGAAACTATCTACTTGAAAACTACTTGCCGGCTGTGTAACCGACCACGCTGTCAGTTTCTCATATATTGTTGTCAGCGCCCGTCTGAGGGCTTGTCGGTAGATGTGACAGTGCACTTCACAATTAATTTCGCGCCCTGCGATGTGTATCGGCATCGCCCGACTGTGACTGTGTCGACGTGACACAATGTTCGTGTGATGAAGTCCTATCGAGACGAGGCGATCGTCCTGCGCACCCACAAGCTGGGCGAAGCGGATCGCATCATCACGCTTCTCACCGCTGAGAATGGTCAGGTGCGCGCCGTTGCGAAGGGGGTGCGCAAGACGACCTCCAAGTTCGGTGCCCGCGTCGAACCCTTCTCCGTCATCGACGCCCAGCTCCATCGCGGCCGCACCCTCGATACTCTGACCCAGGTCGCTTCCATCGCCCAATACGGTGACGCGATCGCCGCCGATTACGACCTCACCTGCGGCCACCGTCATCGTTGAGACCGCCGAACGCCTCACGACGGATGCGCAGGACGGCACGCATTCCCAGTACCTGCTCCTCCTCGGTGCACTCAACGCCCTCGCGAGGGAACGCCACGACCCGACCCCTCATTCGTACCTCGTACACGCTGCGCGCCTCGCCCCTGGCCGGATGGGCGCCCTCCTGTTTCGACTGCGCCGTGTGCGGCACCCAGGGACCCCACTCGTTCTCTATCCCCGACGGCGGTACCGTCTGCGACACCTGTCGTCCGCCCGGTGCCTCCTCGCCCGCACCCGACACGGTGGCCCTCCTCGGTCAGCTGCTCAGCGGCGACTGGGAGCGCGCCGACCGCTGCGAGGCGTACGCGCGCACCGAGGCCTCGGGCCTCATCTCCTCGTACACTCAATGGCATCTGGAACGCCGCCTGCGCTCGCTGAGCGTCATCGATAGGAGTCACCCATGACAGACCCGCGCCCCACTCCTATGGACCGCGCCCCGCAAGACCCCACCGCGCCGCTGCTCGGACCGGGCCAGTGGCACCGCGACGCACCCGTCTTTCGTCAGGGAGAGGCCCCCGCGCACGTCGCTCTCATCATGGACGGAAACGGTCGCTGGGCAAACAGTCGAGGCCTGGCCCGCACTGAGGGGCATCGCGCCGGGGAGTATGCGCTCATGGACACGATTGCCGGTGCTATTGACGCGGGCGTGCGCTACCTGAGTGTCTATACGTTCTCGACCGAAAACTGGAAACGCTCGCCCGCCGAGGTCTCTTTCATCATGAACTACGCCTCCGACGTGCTCGCCCGTCGCACCGACCAGCTCGCGCAGTGGGGCGTGCACGTGCGCTGGAGCGGGCGTCGGCCCAAGCTGTGGAAGAGCGTCATCAACGCGCTGGAAAAAGCCGACCGTGCGACCTCGCACTGCAAGACCCTCGACCTCATCATGTGCGTCAACTACGGCGGGCGCGCTGAGCTCGCGGATGCCGCCAGATCCATCGCCGAGGACGTCGCGGTCGGGCGCCTAAGCCCGCGCGGCGTCACCGAAAAGACGCTGTCGCGCCACCTCTACCTGCCCGACGTGCCCGACGTCGACCTCATGATCCGCACATCGGGCGAACAGCGCCTCTCCAACTACCTGCTGTGGCAGATGGCATACGCCGAAATGATGTTCGTCGACACACCCTGGCCGGCCTTCGACCGCGAAGAGCTGTGGGGCTGCCTGGAGGAGTTCGCGGGCCGCGACCGTCGCTTCGGCGGCGCGATCGACCGTGTCGCTGGCTCCTCGGACTCCTAGGCGTTGTCTGCCGCACCTGGATCAAGTGCGGCACTGACCGCACGACGCTTACGGCGCCCCCATGCGATCTTCGCGGCGATGAGCGCGATGATGAGGGCGAGGCCCGCCCAACCCCAGGGGGAGCCAGCGAGCGCGCGGATCGCCGCCGCAAAGACCGCGAGCGTGCCGAGGCCATACAGGAGAGCCCAGAGGATGCACCCCGGGATCATCGCGAACGTGTAGGTGCTCCAGCGCATACGCACGAGGCCCGCGCCCGCGTTGACGGCGGTCTGGATGCCGACCGTCAGGAAGCACAGGGGAATGACGATGATTCCCCACTTGTCCAGGATGGCCGCGCCCTTACGAGGGATAGGGCCGTCAAACCAGCGTGCAATGGCGCCGACGAGGCCGCGCCGCCCGTTCGCTCTAACCGCGCCCGAGGCGGCACCTCGCGCCAGCCAATAGGTGAGCTGCGCGCGGAAGAAAACGACCACGAAGAGGAACACGAAGAGCCAGACGCCCTCGCGTGCGAAGGTGGGGACCATGGAGTCGATACCGGCGGCAAACATGACGCTCCCAGAGTGAGGCTCAGCAAACGAAGCCTATCCTAACCTGCGAGGTGGGGTGTAGAAAAGGCCTGGGAGTGTATCCGCCTCCCAGGCCTTTTCGTATGCGTATCGCCCCGTTAGCTCTTCGCACGACAGGAGCTGCACACGCCAAACAGTTCCAGCGAATGCTCGAGGTCGCTGAAGCCGTGCGCAGTTGCCACGGCGTCTACCCACGCCTCGATCTGCGACTGCTCGATCTCCTCGGTGAAACCGCACTTGCGGCACACCAGGTGGTGATGGTGGTGGTGCGTCGTGTGCAGGAGCGGTAGAGGGCCTCACCGTCGGAGGAACGCAGCGTGTCGACTCGTCCGTCCTCTGCGAGGCTTTGGAGCGAGCGGTAGACGGTCGCCAGCCCCACGCGCTGTCCCTGCAGGTGCAGGTCTTCGAAGATCTGCTGGGCACTGCGGAAGTCGTTGACGCGCGTCAGCTCGTCGAGGACTGCTTGACGCTGCTTCGTCATGCGCTGCATGGTGTTGCCTCCATCGTCATGCGTTCGAGTGAGCGATCTGGTCGTGCTCAGGGTGCTGGTTGTGGCTGCGTGCCGCGCGAATCCTGCGCACCCTGCGGATACGATCCACAATAGCCCTGATCCCGAAACCAATAGCGTACAGAGCGATTGCTCCCACAACGATCGTTGCGCCGGGGGAGAGGTCGACGAAGTAGGTCAGGGACAGGCCCGCCGTGCAAATGACGACGCCCAGTGCCATCGCGATGCCCATCGTCGAGCGGAACGAACGCGCTCCCAGCTGTGCGATGGCGACGGGGACGACCATGAGGGCGCTGACGAGCAGCGAGCCGACGACTCGCATCGCGACGGCGACCGTCAGCGCCGAGAGAACCGCGATGAGGAGGGACAGCGTGCGCACGGGCAGGCCCGTAGAGCGCGCGAAGTCCTCGTCGTTGGTCACCGAGAAGAGCGCGGGAGCCAATCCCACGCCGAGGGCCACGATCGCGATCCCGAGGATCGTGATGAGCGTGATGTCGCTCCAACGCACCGTCGAGATCGACCCGAAAAGGTAGGAATTGAGCTGCGCGGAGGTGCCACCAGCCAGGCCGATCAGCAGGACGCCGCCGGCGATGCCGCCGTAGAACAGCATGGCCAGGGCCGTGTCCCCGGACGTGCGGCCGCTCTGGCGCACCAGCTCAATCGTGACCGCGCCGAGCAGTGAGATGATCACCGCACCCGGGATCGCCCACGAGTCGGCCGGGCTCACGTTTGCGAACGTGCCGACCAGCCAGCCGAGCGCGACGCCGGTCAGAGAGATGTGTCCGATGCCGTCTCCGAGCATCGCGAGCCTGCGGTGCACGAGATACGTGCCGATGATCGGGGCGGTGAGGCCCACGATGAGGGCAGCGAGCAGTGAACGCTGCATCATCGGCGAGGACAGGAGGGTCGTCAGTGCGTCAATCATGCGTCGCTCCCGTCTAGATTCCGCTCACGAGGCCGTGGTCGGTCGGCGCGGCCCCGGGGTCGATGGTGGGGTGGCAGTGGTCGCCGCCACCGTGGTGCTGTTCGTGGTCGTCCTCGATGTGGGGCGGGCCGTCGTAGGAGACGTGCCCCGCGCTGATGTGCAGCTCTCGGTCCAGGAGGGGGCCGAGCTCGCCCAGCTCGTGCAGGACAATGAGGATCGTGGTCCCCTCCGCCTTGGCCTCGGCGACGATCTGTGCCAGGCGTGCGCGCGAGGCCGCGTCGATTCCGGCCATCGGCTCATCCATGATGAGCAGCTCGGGGCGGCGTACAAGGGCGCGCGCAATGAGGACGCGCTGCGCCTGTCCACCCGAGAGGATGTTGAGGGGAGTGGGCGCGGTGAGCCATGCCGACGCGCTCGAGGGCTGTCATCGCCTTTGCGGTGTCGCCCGGCAGGGCCCATAGTCGACGAGGCCCGAGCAAGCCCGAACGAACAACCTCGATTGCGCTGGCACTGATCGCGCCGCCCGAGGAGATGCGCTGGGGCACGTAGCCGATCTTGTTCCACGGGATACGGCGACGGGTGGTGACCGAGTGCCCGAAGAGCTGTGCGTCGCCGCTCGTGATGGGAGCGGTGCCGAGCAGGGCCTTGAGGGTCGTAGATTTGCCGGAGCCGTTCGACCCTGTGAGCGCCACGGTCTGGCCAGCGGGAATGGCGAGCGAGATTCCGTGCAGGATCAGGTCTGTATCCCAGGCCACGTGTAGATTATCGAGACGCACGACGGCGGTCGCCTCCGCGTGGGAGGCTCCCGCCGTCGTGGGGGTGTCAGTAGTTGTCACTGGCAGTCAAGGGCTTTCGTCAGGGCGTCAATGTTGGAGTTCATCGTTGCGGCGTAGTCCTTAGACGCGTCGGTCTGGGACTCGATCGGATCCAGGACAGCCGTCGTGATGCCGAGGTCGTCGGCCAGGGTCTGGGCGACCTTGGGGTCGATGAGGGCCTCGGTGAAGATCGTCGTCACGCCCTGATCCTTCGCGATCTGGGCAATCTCGGCCAGGCGTGCGGGGGAGGGGGGGAGGACTCGGGGTCGAGGCCGGAGATGCCGACCTGGGTCAGGCCCGTGCGATCCGCGAGGTAACCGAAAGCGGTATGTGCGGTCACGAACGTCTTGACCTTGCAGGTCGAGGTCTTGGAGACGAGGGTATCGCCCAGCGTGGTCAGTTCCTCGGAGAGGGCCTTCGCGTTGGCCTTGTAGGTGTCCGCGTGGGCGGAGTCGGCCTCGGCGAGCTTGTCGCCCACCAGCGTCGCGGCCTTGGCCATGCGCACGGGATCCAGCCAGAAGTGCGGGTCCGCGGTCATGTCGTGGTGGTGCTCGTGGCCCTCGGCCTCGTGATCGTGGCCTTCCGCCTCGCCGGACTGGGCCTCGTCGGTGCCCTCTTCCTCTTCTTCGGCGGGGTGGTTCGCGTCAGCGCCGGCTTCAATGAGCTCTGCAGCGGGGGAGACGTCAATGACGGTCTTGGGGGCCTGCTGCTCGATCGCCTCGTCGACTGCGCCCTGGAAGCCCGCGAGGTAGACAACCGCGTCTGCGGAGGACAGGGAGTCGACCATCTTGGGGGAGAGCTCGAGGTCGTGGGGCTCGGCACCGTCGGGAGTCAGGGAGGTCACGGTGACGTGCTCGCCGCCGATCTTCTCGGCCAGGTACTTCAGCGGGTAGAAGGAGGCCATGACGGTCAGGGGCTCGTCCTTGGAGGAGCTACCAGAGGACGAGGCCGTGGAGGAGCAGGCGGACAGAGCGAGCGCTGTGGCGGCCGCGCATGCGGCAGCAAGGATTCTCTTCGACATGAGAATCATTCTCTTTGTAATTGAGAATCTTTGTCAAGTCATTCTCGGAGATCGGACCCCGTTGCGAGTGCTAGTGCGCGTGCCCGGTCGATCCTCGCACGATCAAATCAGGTGAGAAAACGTAGTCAGCGTGCGTGGGTACGTAGTCGGGTGCGCGAAGGGCTTCGAAGAGGCTGCGCACCGCCGATGAGACGATCGATGGGACGGGCTGATGAATCGTCGTGAGCGCTGGATCCAGGTGGCCCATCAGGAAGGTATCGTCGAAGCCGATCACCGAGATGTCGCCCGGGACTGACAGGCCGAGCGAGGTGATCGTGCGGATCGCGCCGAGGGCCTGCAGGTCAGAACCGGTGATGATCGCAGTGGCGCCGCGCTCGAGGAGTGCGTGCGTGTGGGCGGCCGCGGCCTCGTACGTGTAGAAGGTTTCTTCGATGATGGGGGAGTGGTCGCCGATGAGCTCGCCCATGACCTGGGTAAAGGCCTCGGCCTTGCGCAGGGCCGGGACAATGTGCGTGCGTCCCGTCAGGAGCGCGATGCGCGTGTGCCCCAGCTCGTACAGATGTGTGACTGCCGCGCGGATGCCGAGCGAGTCCCCCGTGGAAAAATCGGGTGCCGGGACCTCCGGTCGGGCGCCATTGATGGTTACGAAGGGGATCTCGCGTGCGGCAGCATCGTGGTACGGCGCGAGGTCTGAGAGTAGATCTGCGTGTCGGCCTGAGACAAAGATGAGTCCGTTCACACGGTGTTCGATGAGCGAGGAGAGGTGATCGAACTCGGACGTCGCTCCCGGTGTCTGCGAACGGATGAGGGCGATGCCGCCCGCGCGCGAAATCTCCTCCTGGAGGTGGTGTGCGAAGGATGCGAAGATTGGATTCGTGAGCTCGGGCACGATGACGCCGATCGTGGGCGTACTTGGTGTGCGCTCGGCAGCCGGGCGGTCGTATCCCAGCTCGTCAATCGCGGTCAGGACCCTGCGGCGAGTGTCTTCGGAGACCCTGTCCGACGCCGTTGAAAACCCGTGAAACAGTTGCAGTTGAGACACCCGCGTGCATGGCGATGTCGGCCATGCTCGTGCGATTTTTCGTCATCGAATCAACGCTCCTTTGGGTCTTCGCGCGCGGTTGTTTCCCTACAAATGTAACAGCTTGCACACAATTGCGAAAATTGTTGCAGAAACAAAATCGAGGGTATTACAGTGAACCTTGTAGCGGGTCGCTGATGGAGGCGACCACCTGACCAACACAGGAGTAATAATGCGACGTGGCATCGCAGCACTCGGCGTCTTCGCGGCGGTTACCGCCCTGGCCGCCTGCAACAACGGCACGACCTCTTCCTCTTCCTCTTCCTCCTCGGACGGCGCCAAGACCGACGCCGTGGCGACCCTGACGATCTGGGCGGATGACACCCGCTTCACGCAGGTCGAGACCATCGCCGAGGACTTCACCGCCAAGACCGGCGTGAAGGTGGATGTCGTCCAGAAGTCTGAGTCGGACATGGACACCGAGTTCACCACCCAGGTCCCCACTGGCAACGGCCCCGACCTGATCGTCATGGCCCACGACAAGCTGGGCGCGCTCGTCTCTAACGGCGTCGTCGCCCCCGTCGACCTGGGTGAAGCCAAGTCCCAGTTCGCTGACGTCGCGGTCAAGGGCGTGACCTACAACGGCCAGACCTACGGCGTTCCCTACGCCATCGAGTCCGTCGCCCTGGTGCGTAACAACGCGCTCACCAAGGACGAGCCCAAGACGTACGACGACATGATCGCCTCCGGTAAGACCACCGGCGTTGAGTACCCCTTCATTATTCAGATGGGCGACAAGGGTGATCCATACCACTTCTACGGCTTCCAGACCTCCTTCGGTGCCCCTGTTTTCAACACGAACGCTGACGGCGAGTACACCTCCGAGCTGGCCATGGGCGGCTCCGGCGGCACCGACTTCGCGAACTGGCTGAAGGCCCAGGGCGACGCGGGTGTGCTCTCCCCGTCCATCACCGCTGATATCGCCAAGCAGGCCTTCCTCGATGGCAAGGCCGCCTACACGGTGACCGGCCCCTGGAACGTCGCGGCCTTCCGTGAGGCCGGCATGGACGTCTCCGTCCTGTCCATCCCCTCGGCCGGCTCGCAGGCCGCCCAGCCCTTCGTCGGCGTCCAGATGTTCTACCAGAGCGCTAAGTCCGCCAACCCGGTTGCTGCCAAGCAGTTCTTCAACTACCTGGCTACCCCCGAGGCCCAGACCCAGATGCAGAAGCTCGGTGGCCGCGCCTCGGCGATGCCCTCCGTTGCTGAGGCTTCGGATGACCAGGACATCAAGGACTTCTCGAAGGTCGCAGAGTCCGGCGCTCTCGCCCCCGCGATCCCCGCGATGGGTTCCGTGTGGAACTTCTGGGGCCAGACCGAGGCCAACATCGTGAGCGGTGCCGAGGCTCCCGCCGACGGTTGGGCTACGATGATCACCAACATCAACAACGCGATCGCCTCCAAGTGATCGTGAGCGCCGGGTGCTAGTCGCCCACGCGCACCGCGCTCGCCTCCGGTGAGCACCGCCTCACACCCGACCGCCTCCCACGCGGCGGGCGGGTGTGAGGCCCTCTGATAGCAGCGCCGCTTAGCGGCGCGCGGCACCACCGGTGCCACCTTCTGTCGCCAGTCGGGGGCAGAACCAAGTCGCAATGACGCGCGAACGCGCACGTGTGGAGGACACGATGTCTGAGCCAGTGAAGGCTGCGGAAAGAAAAAAGAGGGGCCCAAGACCTCTCATGCAAATGATGTGACCAAGCGTGGTTTCTTCGTCAAGCTCATCTTGATGATGCTGATTGACGCCCTGGGACTCTATGGCATCTTCACTGCCTACATGGTGAAGTCCTGGATTGTTCTCGGTGTTCTGGCCGCGCTGCTCGTTGTCGTGAACTGGATCTACTTCTCCAAGCGGATGATCCCCGCGAAGTACCTGGTTCCCGGCATGGTGTTCCTGCTCATCTACCAGGTGTTCGTGATGGGATACACGGGTTACGTGTCCTTCACGAACTACGGTCAGGGCCACAACTCGACCAAGGATGACGCGATCTCTGCGATCCTGAAGGCCTCCGAGCAGCGTGCGCCCGGAGCGGTCAACGTGACCGCCGCGGTCGTCGAGGATGGCTCCAGCCTCGGCCTCGTCATCGCAGACCCGACGACCGGTACGCTCAAAGGAAGGCAACCCCGACACCCCGTTGCGCGACGTTCAGGGCAATGTCTCCGCTGGCGTGATCTCCGACGTCCAGGGCTACAAAGTCCTGAAAGTTGCCGATATCCTCAAGCGACAGACCGAGGTCGCCGGAATGACCGTTCCCGTCTCCTCCGACCCGAACGACGGGTACTACAAGACCGACGACGGTGCGACCGCCTACCTGGCCAAGTCGACCTACGCCTACGACGCCCAGGCCGATACCCTGACCGACACTGTCACCGGAACCGTGTACACGGCTGATAACAAGACCGGTGTCTTCGTGGATTCCGCCGGCAACGAGCTCACCCCCGGCTGGCGCGTCTTCGTCGGCTTCAGCAACTACAAGAACATGGTGACCAGCAATGACCTGGGCGGCCCCTTCCTCAAGGCGCTCATCTGGTCCTTCGTGTTCGCTGCGGCCTCGGTGCTCTCGACCTTCGCGCTCGGCCTCATCCTGGCGCTTGTCTTCTCCGACAAGCGCATCAAGGGCCGCAAGATCTACCAGTCCCTCATGATCCTGCCCTACGCCTTCCCGGCCTTCCTGGCGACCCTGGTGTGGAAGGGCATGCTCAATACGGACTTCGGCTTTATCAACCAGGTCTTCCTTGGCGGTGCCCACGTCCCGTGGCTCGATAATGGCCTGCTCGCCAAGCTTTCGATCCTCGGCGTGAACCTGTGGCTGGGCTTCCCCTACATGTTCCTCGTCTGCCTCGGTGCCCTGCAGTCCCTGCCGGGCGACATTGAAGAGGCTGCGAAGATCGATGGTGCCTCCGGCCTGCGCACCGTGTGGTCCATCAAGCTGCCGCTGGTCCTGCAGTCGACTGTGCCGCTGCTGATCGCCTCCTTCGCGTTCAACTTCAACAACTTCTCGCTCATCTACATGCTGACGGGTGGTGGGCCGAACTATCCGGGCCTGTCGGTGCCCGTCGGTGAGTCCGACATCCTGATTTCGATGGTCTACAAGATCGCCATCGATTCCGGAACCCCGAACTACGGCCTGGCCTCGGCCATGTCCATCGTCATCTTCATCGTCGTGGGCGTGATCGCGTGGCTTGGCTTCCGTCAGACGAAGACCCTTGAGGAGCTGTGATGAGTGCTGCAACCGTTTCTAAGAAGCATGATGGAAGCACCCTCAAGGGTGCCCGCTGGTGGGCCGAGGTCGGCTGGCGCCACATCGTCGCCATCCTGACGATCATCTACTGTGTCATTCCGCTGCTCTACGTTCTGTCGGTGTCCCTGAACCCTGGCGCGACGCTGACAGGTTCGAACTCGCTGTTCTCGAAGATTTCCTTGGAGAACTTCCAGGCGCTGGGGAGCGGCAAGTACGCCATGTACTGGTCGTGGATCCTCAACTCCCTGATCGTGTCGACTGCGACCGCGATCGGGACGGTCCTCATGGGCGCTGCGGCCGCTTACGCGTTCAGCCGCTTCCGCTTCAAGGGCCGCCGCGCGACCCTGACCGGCCTGCTGCTGGTGCAGATGTTCCCGCAGATGCTGGCCTTCGTGGCCCTGTTCCTGCTGCTCCTGGGCATCCAGGACATCTTCCCGGTGCTCGGCCTGAACTCCAAGCTCGGCCTGATCTGCGTCTACCTGGGTGGCGCGCTCGGTTCGAACACGTTCCTGCTCTACGGTTTCTTCAACTCGATCCCGCGTTCGCTCGATGAGGCGGCCATGATTGACGGCGCGACCCACGCGCAGACTTTCTGGACGATCATCATGCCTCTCGTGCGTCCCGTCCTCGCGGTTGTCGGCCTGCTGAGCTTCATCTCCTCGCTCGGTGACTTCGTCATTGCCCGCGTGGTCCTGCAGGATCAGAGCCAGTTCACGCTGGCGGTCGGCATGTACATGTGGGCTGCCGACTCGCGTACTGCCCCGTGGGGCATCTTCGCCGCGGGTTCCGTGATCGCGGCCATCCCGGTGGTCCTGCTGTTCCAGTACCTGCAGAAGTACATCGTGTCCGGCCTGACCGCAGGTGCCGTCAAGGAGTAAGCCCGCGCCTTTCGGCCACGCTCACCCCGGCCTCGTCCCCTATCCCCGTGGGACGAGGCCGGGGCTCTTTTGTGCGTTCGGGCGCCGTGTGGGTCGAGGGTGTAACAAAGCCGCCCAACACCCGCCCAATGCCCGCCTGGCGTCCTGTGCTCAGGCTGGTTGTGGCGGGGAGTGGCTCGGTTTGGCAGTTCCGCGTTTGTTCTTGTGTCTTGGGGCACTGCACCCGATCCGTAGGCAATGCACCTCTTCTGATCGGGTGTAGTGCCCCTGATCGGGTGCATGGTCCCGTAACGGGTGCAGCGCCCCTGCTCGGGCGTTGCTTCTGGTGGTGGTGTGGCTGTTTGTTCGGGTCGTAGGGCGCCATCGGGCCTTGAGACGCCTTCTGGGGTTGAGATCCCTTCTGTTTGGGGTTCTTTGTCTCCTCGCGCTGTGGTTCCCCAGCAATGTTGCATGCAATTCCCCATGCAAACCTTTCAAGTATTGAAATCGCATCGTTGGAATTGCAACGTTTGTGAGCTGTGTTGAAAACTGACCAAGGGAAATTGCCTGCGACTTTTTGGGGGAGTGGGTTCGTTGTGGAGGGCGCGGGGAGGGATGGCGTGGGCGCAGGCGTGGGGGAGTGGAGTGTGACCTGAGACTTGTGTGGTGAGACCGCTTGACAGGCTACCTGGTTATATGGTTCATTAGTCATGTAATAAACCGCTGAACCTGAAGGGAGGACTTGCGCATGGCACCCACATTCGTCTCTGGGATCCCCATCTACGTGCAGATCGCCGACGACATCCGCGCGCAGATCCTGCGCGGCACCCTGCGTGCCGGGGACCAGCTCACCTCCACCACGGAATACTCCGCGACCTACCGCATCAACCCGGCAACCGTCGGCAAGGCCTTCGCGATCCTCGTCGATGAGGGCCTCGTCGAAAAGCGGCGCGGCATCGGCATGTTCGTCGCCGAAGGTGCTCGCGATGTCCTTGTGGCCGACGGGCTCGCGTCCTACGTGGAGGAGACCCTGAACCCCGCCGTCGAAGCGGGCCTGGCCCTGGGCCTCGACCTCGACGCCATCATCGACCACGTCCGCGCCTACAGCGCCGACACGACCGCCAAGGACAACTCATGATCACCATCAACTCCATCAGTCACACGTATCCGGGAGAGAACGAGGCGGCGCTGCGCGACATCTCGCTCACCCTCGGGGACGCAACCGTCACCGCCCTGGTTGGCCCCAACGGCTCGGGCAAGACGACGCTCATGCAGATCCTCGGCGGCCTGATGGTCCCCACCTCGGGGAGCATCTCCATCGACGGCAGCCAGGCCAGCGCCGACGACCTGCTCACAGGATCGATCATCGCTTCCTCCGCTCGCGACTTCGACGCGCTGTACAGCCAGTCTCTCGTCGACTACGCGCGCCTGCGTCCCACCTGGGATGAGAAGCTCTTCGCCCACTACGCCGAGCGCTTCGATCTGCGCATTAACCGCAAGTACGTGCGCAAGCTCTCCGGCGGGCAAGCTGCCATTCTCTCCGCCTCGATCGCGCTGGCCTCGGGCGCGCCCCTCACCCTCCTCGACGAGATCCAGGCACCCCTGGACGTGCCCACGCGCTACGCCCTCTACGAGGAGATTCTCGCTCTGGCGGGGGAGGTCATGGAAGGACAGCGCCCCCAGCGACGCTTCCTCATCTCCTCGCACATGGTCTCCGAACTCGAAAAGGTCGCCGAGGACGTCATCGTCTTGAAGAAGAGCGAGCTCCTCGCTCACGAGACCATCGACGACTTCACCTGCCGAGTCTCAGCTCTGACCGGCCATGCCTCCGACGTCGAGCGTTTCCTTGCCGCCCACCCGGACCTCGCCGTCATTGCGAGTCGCGAGCTCGGCTCCACGCGAGAGATCGTCGTGGACCTGCGCGGTAGCGCCGTTGGCGACACCGAGCTCGCATCCCACTCCCTGACCTCTTCGCCCTGTTCCTTCCAGGACGCCTTCGCCTACCTCATCCAGGAGAACGACCAATGAGCACCGCAACCACCGTCTCCCGCACCCCCAGCGCCTGGCGCCTCGGCACGGTCAGCATCAAGCCTGCCGTCGTTCTCTGCCTTGCAACCGTCTTCGCGCAGTTTGCGCTCAACGCGCTCATTGCGGGTTTCTTCTACGTGTCCCGCGGCAGGCCCTCGGAGAATATCTATATGGCTGCCCTCAACTCAGCTTTAGTCATGGGGATCTTTCTCATCGTCGCAGGCATCAACCAGACGATCTCGTACATGGGTGCAGGGTCGCTGAGCGGGGCGCCGCGCCGCACACTGGCGCTCTCGAGCTACGTCATTTCGGTTGTATTGATCGCCCTCGGCAGCGTCATCTGGTGGGTGCTCATCCTGATCCAGCCGTACCTGACCTTCATGACGACAAACACCAACACTACGGGTGTTGACACGTGGCTAATCGTCGTGGCCGTCTGGATCGCCTGTGACGCGGCGGCTCGCTTCGGCTCGAACGTCTTCCGCCACCGCGGAGGGGGATGGGAAGTCGCGATCGCGGTTGTCGTTGGTGCCGTTACCGTCGCTGTTCCGTCCGCCTGGCTGATCCTGACCCTCATGGACAAGGCAGGAGTCGCCGGTCCCATGCACCCGTCCTTCTGGCTCATGGGAATCATCCCCCTCGCGGTTGTGATCGCCAACTGGCGCCTCACCTCCACGGGTAGGATTCGCCGCCTCAACTGAACGACAGATGCGCCCTGGGCGCGTGACCTCTCGACCCGGCCTCGGCCTCGTTCCCGCTCTATCCAGGGACGAGGCCGGGGCTGTTTTGTGCGTTCGGGCGTGTTGTGGTAGCTCCATGTGAGTGTCCAGGCGCTGCGAGTTGCTGTGGGGGGATCCTCAGGCGCTGCTGGTTGCTAAGTGCGGCACCGTAGTTCTGTGCGCGCCCTGCAAATTCGCATGCAATTCGATGATGGAATGTTCAATCATGTATTGAAAATGGCGGAATTTCAACGAAATTATTTCATCGCATGAAATAGGTAAAGGGGAATTGCCTGCGACTTTTGGGGTGCTGTGCTTGGTGAGCGTGGGTGGTGGCTGTCGGCGCTGTCAGCTCTGTCGGTGCTGGCATGTGCGCATGCGGATAGGTTCGAAGTTGGCGTGCTCGTACTCGCTGTAGCGGAGCCTGCCCCTCCTGATCCGGATAGGTTACGGCGATGTGGATAGGTTATTCACATGCGGATAGGTTAATAAGCTATCCGCATCTTCATAACCTATCCGTATGCTCATAACCTATCCGCGAGCGTGCCGGGAGAAGCGCGCCGAAGGGCCATCCTGAACACTGGGCTGGGTGTCGTGTCGATCTTGGGCGAGGGTGCCGCAGGGGTGAGCAGGCTTCCAGTCTCGGTGCCCCGAATACAGGTCGCCGAGTGTACGACCGGTGTACTGGCCTCCCGCGCGGTGATCAGGAATCTCGTGGGGCGAGGCCAACACAACGAGGCCGGGGCTCTTTCGCTGGCCGGGCGCGCACCTGTGGTGGGATCCATGGGCGCGGAATGGCTCGCAAGCGCCCGAAACAGTAGTTATCGGCTAGTATCGATGGCGACACGACAGCCAGTCGTGCCCCAGATACTCAAGGAGTGACAAGTGGCTAAGGGACCCTCCCGCCTCGACAACGTGATCAGCCTGGCCAAGCGCCGCGGCTTCGTCTTCCCCTGCGGTGACATCTACGGTGGCACCCGCTCCGCGTGGGACTACGGCCCGCTCGGCGTGGAACTGAAGGAAAACATCAAGCGCGCCTGGTGGAACGCCATGGTCCGCCGCCGCGCCGACGTCGTCGGCCTCGACTCCTCCGTCATCCTCCCGCGCGAAGTGTGGGTCGCCTCCGGCCACGTCAAGGCCTTCACCGACCCCCTCATCGAGTGCCTCAACTGCCACAAGCGCGCCCGCGAGGACCAGCTCATCGAAGAGCTCGCCGAAAAGAAGGGCGTCGAAGAGTCCTCCCTGACCACCGCCGACCTCGCCTGCCCGACCTGCGGCGTGCGCGGCCAGTGGACCGAGCCCCGCGCCTTCTCCGGCCTGCTCAAGACCTACCTGGGCCCCGTCGACGACGAGGCCGGCCTGCACTACCTGCGCCCCGAGACCGCCCAGGGCATCTTCGTCAACTACGCGAACGTCATGAACGCCGCGCGCAAGAAGCCGCCGTTCGGCATCGGCCAGATCGGCAAGTCCTTCCGCAACGAGATCACGCCCGGCAACTTCATCTTCCGTACCCGCGAGTTCGAGCAGATGGAACTCGAGTTCTTCTGCGAGCCCGGCACCGATGAGGAATGGCACCAGTACTGGATTGACTACCGCAAGGCCTGGTACGTGGACCTCGGCATCGACCCGGAGAACCTGCGCGAGTACGAGCACCCCAAGGAGAAGCTCTCGCACTACTCCAAGCGCACCGTCGACCTGGAATACCGCTTCGGTTTCCAGGGCAGCGAGTGGGGCGAGCTCGAAGGCATCGCCAACCGCACCGACTACGACCTGACCGTCCACTCCGAGGCCTCCGGTGCGAAGCTCGACTACTTCGACCCGAACACCAAGGAACGCTGGACCCCCTACGTCATCGAGCCCTCGGCGGGCCTGACCCGTTCCCTCATGGCCTTCCTCATCGAGGCCTACCACGAGGACGAGGCCCCCAACGCCAAGGGCGGTGTCGACAAGCGCGTCGTGCTCAAGCTGGACCCGCGCCTGGCCCCCGTCAAGGCCGCCGTCCCACCCCTGTCCCGCAAGCCCGAACTGACCGGCCCCGCCCAGGAGCTGGCCGACGAGCTGCGCGGCATCTGGAACGTCGACTACGACGATGCCGGTGCCGTTGGTCGCCGCTACCGTCGCCAGGACGAGATCGGCACGCCCTTCTGCATCACCTACGACTTCGACTCGATCGAAGACCACGCCGTCACCATCCGTGAGCGTGACACGATGGAGCAGGTACGCATCCCGCTCGACAAGGTCAAGTCGTACCTGATCGAACGCCTGGGCTGCTGATTTGTCCATAGCCTCAACGTCCGCAGCTGCCCCTCTTCGCGTGGGGCCGCTGCGCCTGTGGACACCCGTCGTCCTGGCCCCCATGGCCGGGGTGACGGACGTGCCCTTCCGACGCCTGTGCCGCATCATGGGCGAGTCGGGCCTGCCCGACCACCTGCGACCCACCGGCATCCCCTCCTGGGCGGCCGAGTCGGGGGAGGGGGGCCACGGCCTCGTTCCCGAAGAACACAGGTCAGGCGTCCAACGAACCGCGCCACGTGGCTATCCCGCGCGTGGACGCGCCCGCCGGCCTGTACGTCACTGAGATGGTGACCAGCCGGGCGCTCGTCGAGGAGAACGAACGCACCCTGGAAATGGTGCGCCCAGACCCCACCGAACGCGTGCGCTCCCTGCAGCTCTACGGCGTTGACCCCGCCGTCATGGCGAAGGCCGCGACGATGCTCATCGAGCGCGACCTCACCGACCACATCGACCTGAACTTCGGGTGCCCCGTCCCCAAGGTGACGAAGAAGGGCGGGGGAGCGGCCCTGCCCTGGAAGCGCGACCTGTTCTCCGACCTTGTGGGTGCCGTCGTGCGCGCCAGTAACGAGGCTGGGGAGTGCGCCGGGCGAGAGATCCCCGTGACCGTCAAAATCCGCATTGGCATCGACTCCGAACATGAGACGGCGACCGATGCGGCGCTCGCCGCGCAGAAGCTGGGCGCCGCCGCGCTCACCCTGCACGCGCGCACCCAGAACCAGCACTACGCGGGTCAGGCTCACTGGGACGAGATCGCTCGGCTCAAGGACCTGCTGGACATTCCGGTCTTCGGCAACGGCGACGTCTTCGAGGCCGCCGACGCCCTGGCCATGCTGGAACGCACCGGCTGCGATGGCATCAGCGTCGGGCGCGGCGCCCAGGGGCGCCCCCTGGATCTTCCGCGACATCGTCGCCGCCTGCCATGGTGGGACCATCCCGCCCGGCCCCAACCTCGCCGAGGTCGTCTCCGTCATCGAGCGTCACGCCGCCTGGTGCGTCGTTGACCAGGGCGACGAGGGGCGTGCGCTGCGCGAGATGCGCAAGCACATCGGCTGGTACCTGCGCGGATTTGCCGTCGGAGGCCCCCAGCGTCACGCGCTGTCCATGGTCTCCACGCTGCAGGAGCTCCACGAGCGCCTCGCGGACCTCGACCTCGACCAGGCATTCCCGCCCGCCGCACGCGGACCGCGCGGACGTGCCGGCGGCGAAAAGACACCCCACTGCCCGACGGCTGGCTGGACCACCCCTACCTCACGCAGAGCGAACGAGATCGCCTGCACCTGGCAGAAATCGGATACTAAGCGAAGGAATCATGCCTCACCCATCTGCGCCCGACCCTGACCCTGCGCCCGGACTCGTCACCATCGGGCGAGCCGCCAAGAAGGCGACCCTCGGGGGACGTACCCAGGTCATTGTCCCCGTCAGCGGGGACGCGGCAGCCCTGAGCGGGCAGGTCGAGGCGCTGGCCTCGTGCCGCGCGGACATTGTCGAGTGGAGGGCCGACACCTTCCTGTCCTCCCTCGTAGGGTCGCATTTCGTGGCCGCTTCGGACGTGGAGGCGGACCTGGTACGCATGGCCCGCTACGTCGCGGATTCGTCGCCGCTGCCGGTTCTGGCCACCATCCGCACGTCGGTCGAGGGCGGCAACGCATACCTGGACGACGAGGAGTACTGTGCCCTCGTGCGCAGGCTCGCTTCGTGCGTGGGCGGCGTCGACGTGGAGATTTCGCGCGACGGATCTTCTACCCTCATTGAGGATGCGCACGAGGAGGGGGCGATCGTCGTCGCTTCTTTCCACGATTTTGAGGCCACGCCCAGCGATGAACGGCTCGCCGAGGTCCTCGCTGCAATGAACTTTGCGGGCGCGGACGTTCTCAAGTTCGCGTGCATGGCCCACAGTGCCACGGATGCGGCCCGCGTCCTGGCCGCCCAGGCGTGGGCGCGCGAGGCCTACGACCGTCCCATCATCGGCATCTCCATGGGGCAGCACGGCGCGCCCACACGCCTGGTCGGTTCTGCGCTTGGTTCCGCGGCCACCTTCGCCACCCTGCCCGGCTGGGAGGGGAGTGCCCCCGGACAGTTCACCGTCGAGCAGGTGGGTGCCGTCTTGGATATCGTCGAGGGCGCTGGGGTCTAGCGCTTGTGTCGCGTCGCCTACTTTCCGTGAAAGCGAGGGCTGGTGCCCAGGTGAGTCGGGTAGGGATTGTCTTTGTTGGTTACCTGTGACTCGTCGAGGCCCCGATAGACGTAGGAGTTGTCATACGCGATCTCGCTCGGATCAACGAGGCCATCGGCGTACTGCTGAACCTCTGCGGGGGTCGGGCTCGATCCACCACCCTTGTCGGCCAGTGGGTTTTCGTCCGGGTACTGGCTCGGATCGGTGTTGAGCATTTTTCCGGGGTTAATTGGTCCGTACCCGACGTAGATGTCTCTACCGCCCTGAGGTGTGCTCGCAGTGTTGACGAGAAGCTGGAGGAGCTGATTCGATGTCGCGTTGGGCCACTTGGCATGCGTCTGTGCGAGAACACCACTGACAATAGGTGTTGAAAAAGACGTTCCCTGAGTAGAGGAAATATTTCCGTTTGCATCCCGCGCAAGGACAGGGCCTCCGATAGCAGTCGTGGTGACTCCCTGCCCCCAGGAGGAATAGGAAGCGAACTTTCCATCGGTATCAATGGCGGAAACACCGACGACACCCGACCACTGCGACAAGGAATTCTCAGTGTTGTCTGAGGCGGTGTTTCCTGCACCAGCAGTGATGATGACGCCTTTGACTCATCGCACGAGCGATTGCCCACTTGAGGTGGTTTGAAGGTGAAGGTGAGGTTGCGGAGTAATTGATAATTGATGCTCCGTCATTGATTGCTTTATTGATCAACGATGACACTTCGGTTGGCAGAACACCAGCTTTCATCGGGCAATCATCCCCCGCCGCGCTGTTGGTATCGATGCTTTGGTAAGCGAGCAGCGCAGCATCGGGCACCATGCCGTAAGCACGTGAGACCAATAGCGAGGCAACTTCGGTGCCGTGGCTTCTGTGAGCAGGGCTAGATGAGACTGAGCAGGGGCTTTTATCCGTAATGTTTGCGCCTACCAGCTCCGGGACAGAGGTGTCGACGGTCCCGTCGATGATCGCGATGGTGACGCCTGCGCCCGTGTAGCCCTTGGCCCGCGCCGAGTCCAGGTGATAGTACGAGTAGTAGGGCTGGTCTGCTGCTGTGATCTCTCGGTCCTCTGCGTGCGCGGGGAGCCGCTACTACGCCACCTGTGAGGATGAGGGTGCAGCCCGATGCTAGTGCCGCACGCCGTAGGCTCGGCCTGGCACCTTGCGTTCGTGGTGTCACCATTGATTCGGATCCCATCCGTCGTTGCGCCGAAAAGAAAGCAGAAACTCTGAGTCGAATGCAACGTCTGGCATCGCTCCGTTTTCCTTTGATAGGTGGAACCTTGCACTCCTGCGGCAAGGTAACCGAACGGTCAACAGTCTAGTTGCCTCGCTTGAGCTTGTGCAAGAACATGCACGGTATCAATGAAAGAACCACGGTTACCGCCGGTGCAACAAAAAATGGTGGGCGAGCCAATTGGCTCGCCCACCACTCTTGGGTCACAGGCTCACTGTGCGGCTTCCTTTGGGGACACCGTCACAACCGTGTCGGTGATACCCACCGGGCCGGGAGCGGCCGGGGTGATCTCGCCGAACTTCTTCTTGTTCGTGACGACCATCGGGGTGACTGTGTCGTAGCCGGCTTCACGGATGACGTCCCAATCGACCTCAGCCAGGACGTCGCCACGGCGAACGATGTCGCCCTTCGCAACGTGCGGCGTGAAGCCTCGGCCCTCCAGCTTCACAGTGTCCATACCGATGTGGATGAGCACCTGGACGCCGGACGCGGACTTAATGCCGTATGCGTGGCCGGTCGGGAACGCGACCGTCACCTTGCCGTCACACGGGGCAACGACGACCGCGCCGGCGGCGGGGGACAGAGCAACACCGGGGCCGAGCGCTCCGACGGCGAAGGCCTCGTCGGCCACGTCAGACAGCGCAACGATGGTACCCGCCAAGGGGGAAGTGAGCGTCAGGTCAGCCTTCGCCTCGTCGCTGAAAGCGGGAGCGGCCTCGGCCGCCGGAGCGGCGGCAGGCGCAGCAGCCGACGCAGCGGGGATGGCAGCAGCCGCGGCGGCGGGCGCGGGGGCGTCGTCCTCGAGCAGGCCCTTCTTCGCGCGAGCCTCTGCCTTCTGTTCCTTCGTGCGGTAGTCGAACAGCACGACCATCAGGAACGCGGTGACAAACGCGGCGGCGACGCCCAGGGCGTAGACGGCCATGGGGCTGAAGACGGGGATGGTCAGCAGCGAGGTGAACACGAAGGTATTCGTGGTGGCTCCGCCACCGATGCCGATAACCAGGCCGCCGACGACACAGCCGGTGAGCATGAGCGGGTAGATGCGCTTGAAACGCAGGTGGATGCCGTACAGGGACGGCTCTGAGATACCGCCGAAGAGGCCAGCCGCCAGGGCACCGGACGCGGTCTGACGCATATCGGTGTCGCGGTCACGAATCGACAGGAAGAGAACGCCCGCGGTGGCGCCGAAGCAGGCGAAGTTCCACGCGCCCATGGGGCCCTGGATGAAGTCTGAACCCGTCGCGGCGATGTTGGCCAGCTGCAGGGCGTTGAGCGGCCAGTGCAGGCCGAGGGGCACCAGGAAGGGGTAGATGATCGGGATGATGATCGAGAAGACAATGGGGGCGTGTCCGTTGAGCCAGGCGAGGCCGCCACCCAGGCCGTTACCGATCCAGATCGACAGGGGGCCAATCAGGAAGGCGGTCAGCGGCATGATGATCATGAAGGAAATGAAGGGGACGAACACCATCTGGACGTTCGCGGGGACAATCTTCTTCAGGCCCTTGTAGACCAGCGCGAGAATCGGCACCATCAGCAGCGGCACGAAGACCTGGCCGCCGTAGTCAGCCAGCTGGAGCGAAATGCTGTGGGGGAAGGTAACCCGTCCAATGAGAGGGAGCCAGAAGTCGATTTTGTTCAGTATGGGGAACGAGGACAGCAGGGGCTCAAGTGAGGCGATCTGGCTAACACACTGCTCGGTACCCAGGGCAGTCTGCTCACAGGTCGTCTCGCTGAACGAGGACGCGTTGCTCAGGCCGATGAAGTTAGGGGTGAGCAGCGAGAGGATGACGGCCGTGCCGACCCAGGGGTCGATGTCCAGCTTCTGGAGGCGTTGTAGGCGACCATCGCGGGCAGGAAGTAGAAGACCGCGCGCCACATGGAGTTCACGTAGCCCAGCCACGCGGGGATGGTCTCGGCGCGCGTGTCGACGATGTGAAGGGCGTCGAGCACCGCGAGGAGCGCCAGGATCAGAGATGCGCCAAGCAGAACGGGCAGCAGCGGGCGGAACGAGTCCGACAGGTACTCGAAGAAGGCGTCGACGAGGGCGTTCTTGCCACGCGCTTTGGCGCGGGCGGCGGCCTTGACGTCGTCGTTCGAGGCGGCGGCACCCGACTTCATCGACGGCAGGTTATTGATCTCGTTAAAGACGGACTGCACCGCACCGCCGATGACGATCTGGTAGCGATCGCCCGACTGGGGGACGGCGCCGAGGACGCCATCAATGGCCTCGACTCGGTCCTTGTCGACGACCGACGCGTCGTTGAGTTCAAAGCGCAGACGCGTCGCGCAGTGGGTGAAGTGGGTGATGTTGCCGGGACCACCGACCGCATCGAGGATTTCCTGTGCCGTGTTGGACACGGGGGACTCCTTCCATGGATGGGGATTCGACGCTGAATGCGACACTTGACAATTAGCATGTTTGAACAGGTAGTGACATAGGCGACGGTCTATCTCACAGTATTTTGTGGGTAATTTGTGCCGCTTTGACGGTCACGAGGCCTGGGCCGGTTCTGCGCAGGCGTTTCCCTAGTAAAATGGCCCCGTGAATGAGTTTTCCCTGGCAATCCCCGGTGTTGATGGTGGCGACGCGCGTCGCCCGTACGCGTCCGCCGATTCCGAGCGTTGGGTGCCCGAGGAGCACAAGTCTTCCGAACGTACCGAGTTCGAACGCGACCGCGCGCGCATCCTCCACTCGTCCGCGTTGCGTCGCCTCGGCGAAAAGACGCAGGTGCTGGGTCCGATTTCGGATGACTTCGTGCGCACGCGCCTCACGCACTCCCTCGAGGTTGCTCAGGTGGGCCGCGAGCTCGGCAAGGAGCTGGGGGCGGACCCGGACGTCGTGGACGCGGCGTGCCTGTCCCACGACCTCGGGCATCCGCCCTTCGGGCACAACGGCGAGCGCGCGCTGGACGCGGCGGCCGCCTCGATCGGCGGTTTTGAGGGCAACGCCCAGACCCTGCGCGTCGTCACGCGCCTAGAGCCGAAGGTCATCGGCGCGGGCGGCGTGCCCGCGGGCCTGAACCTGACGCGCGCGACGCTGGACGCGATCTGCAAGTACCCGTGGGTCAAGGCCGGTGGCCCGGACCTGGCTAAGTCGACGCGCAAGTACTCCGTGTACCCCGACGACGCGCCCGTGTTCGCCTGGATGCGCCAGGGCGCGCCCGCTGGCAGGCGGTGTCTGGAGGCCCAGATCATGGACCTGTCGGACGACATCGCCTACTCGGTGCACGACGTGGAGGACGCTGTCGCGACCCGCAAGCTAGACCCCTCCGATCTCTTCGACGACGCGCACTGCTCGGCGGTCGTGGCCTCGACCCTGGACTGGTACGGGGCGTCCGTGGCGCGCTCGGACCTGGAAGAGGCTCTCGAGCGCATCGTGTCCATGCCCGTGTGGCTGCGCTCCTTCGATGGCTCCTACGCCTCCCTCGCACACCTGAAGGACGCGACGAGCGAGCTGATCGGACGCTTCTGCTCGGCGACCGTGGCCGCCACGCGCGAAACCTTCGGGGATGAGCCGCTGGGCCGCTACCGCGCGGACCTCGTCGTGCCGCGGCAGGTGCGCGCCGAGATCCAGATCCTCAAGGGCATGGCCGTCCACTACGTCATGAGCCCGCGCGAGACCGAGCCGGTGTACTACCAGCAGCGCACGCTCCTGGCCGACCTCGTCGACGCTCTGTACGAGGCCGGGGCCGAGGCCCTCGAGCCCCTGTTCGCCGCGCAGTGGAGGGCTGCCTCCGACGATGGCGTGCGCCTGCGTGCGGTCATCGACCAGGTTGCCTCGCTCACCGACGTGTCGGCCTCCGCGTGGCATGCCCGCTGGTGCGGCATGCTGTCCTCGCAGCTGTGAGCGTGATCGGACGCAGACGTGGGCGGGCATCGGTAAACTGAGGGACATGGCGGGTCTGATTCGCAAGGACGACATCGAAGCGGTACGTAACGCAGTGAAGATCGACGAGATCATCGGCGAGCACGTAGCGCTGCGACCTGCGGGCATCGGCTCCCTGAAGGGCCTGTGTCCCTTCCACGACGAGCGCACGCCTTCCTTTAACGTGCGCCCCCACCTGGGCATGTTCCACTGTTTTGGCTGCGGTGAGAGCGGCGACGTCATCTCCTTCGTACAGAAGATGGACCACTGCCGTTCACCGAGGCCGTGGAAATGCTGGCTGCGAAGGCCGGGATCACCCTCCATTACGAAGAGGGCGGGGCGCGTGTGCGCACCGAGGAGCCGGGCAAGCGTCAGCGCCTCCTGGACGCACACCGCGTCGCCGAAGAGTTCTACCAGCGCCAGCTCGCGTCCCCCGAGGCGCACAAGGGCCGCACCTTCCTCGCCGAGCGCGGCTTCACCCAGGCGATGTGCGCGCATTTCGGGGTCGGATACGCCCCGGCCTCGTGGGATTCCCTGACGCGCCACCTGCGTTCGAAGGGTTTCACGGACCAGGAGATCCAGATTTCGGGCCTGGGCTCGCAGGGCAGTCGCGGCGTGTACGACCGTTTCCGTGGGCGCCTCGTGTGGCCGATCCGGGACATTACGGGCGCGACGGTCGGTTTCGGGGCGCGTCGCCTGGACGACAGTGACAAGGAATCGCCCAAAGTACCTCAACACCCCCGAGACTCCGATCTATAAGAAGTCGCAGCTGCTGTACGGCCTGGACCTGGCGAAGAAGACGATCGCGACGGAGCATAAGGTCGTCATCGTCGAGGGCTACACGGACGTCATGGCCGCGCACGTCGCGGGCGTCACGAACGCCGTGGCCACGTGCGGCACTGCCTTTGGCTCCGAGCACGTCAAGATCATTCGCCGCCTGCTGGGCGACCACGCGGATCCGGCTGCCGGTGTTCTCCTGTCGTCGGGGCCCGCGCACGGCTCCGAGGTCATCTTTACGTTCGACGGTGACAGCGCCGGGCAGAAGGCCGCGCTGCGGGCCTACGGCGAGGATCAGAACTTCGCGGCGCAGACCTTCGTGGCGGTCGCGCCGGGTGGGCAGGACCCCTGCGAGCTGCGGCTGTCCCAGGGCGATCAGGCGATCGTCGACCTGGTGAACTCGCGCATCCCGCTCTTTGAGTTCGCGATCCGCTCGGTCCTGTCCCAGATGGACCTGCGCAGCGCTGAGGGTCGCGTGCAGGGCCTGCGCGCCTCGGCCGGCATCGTCGCGCACATCAAGGATCGCGCGCTGCGCGGCGAGTACACGCGCCAGCTGGCCGGGTGGCTCGGCATGGACATGCGCACGGTCGAACAGGCGATCCGCGCGGCCGGACGCGTCGAGGTCATCTCGCACGAGGCCCGCCCGGGAGAAATCGAGATGGCGGGTGCCGGCCGTCCCGCCCCCATGCGCGAGCGCCGAGGCCCCGAGGACCCCGTGAGCCGCGTCGAACGTCAGGCGCTCGAGGCCGTCCTCCAGCACCCGCTCTTCGCCGTGGGCTCCGGCTTCGAGGAACTCGACGGGCAGTCCTTCACCGTGCCCACGCACCGCGCCGTCCACGATGCGATCCGTGCGGTCGGCGGCCTCGACGCCTTTACACAGATGATGCGCCAGGCCGAGGCCCACTTCGGCCCGGGCGAGAACGCGACGCTGGCGGCCTCGCGCCACTTCGTCCAGGTGGTCCTCGAGACCGCCGGTGAGATCATCGGCCCCGCCGTCACCCAGCTGGCCGTCGCGCCCCTGCCCGTCGCGGGCGAGGCCGACGTGCGCTCGTACTGCCGCGGCGTGGTGGCCGCAATGGTGCGCATGGACCTGACCCGCAAGCTCGGCGAGGCCCGCGCGGCCCTGTCGCGCATGAACGAGGAAGACCCCAACTACTCCGAGACGTTCCGGGAGCTCATGCGCCTGGAGCAACGCCGGCAAAACTACACCGAAAGGGACTAACCGATGGCCGAAGTTGAGAGCTTTACCCTGGACCACACCGCCGTCAAGGCGCCCTACGTGCGCCTCATCAACGTGGAGTCCGGCCCCAAGGGCGACCAGATTTCGAACTTCGACGTGCGCCTCCTCCAGCCCAACGCCGGGGAGATCCCGACCTCGGGCCTGCACACGATTGAGCACCTGCTGGCCTCCCTGCTGCGCGACCGCATCGACGGCGTCATCGACTGCTCGCCGTTCGGCTGCCGCACCGGCTTCCACCTCATCATGTGGGGCACCCCGTCGGTGCGCGAGGTGACCGAGGCACTGGCCTCCTCCCTGCACGCGATCGCCGAGGACGTCACCTGGGAGGACGTGCCCGGCACCGATGCCTACTCGTGCGGCAACTACCGCGACCACTCGCTCTTCAGCGCACGCGAGTGGAGCCGCGCGATCCTCGAGCAGGGCTTCTCCCTCGACCCCTTCGAGCGCGTCGACGTCATCCACTGATTCCGGGCGTCCGCCTGGATATGGAAGCGGGACCCATCCTGGTCGGATGGGTCCCGCTGTCGTCTGAGGATGCGCGCGAGTGAGCGCGGGTGAGGGGGACTGCGGATGCACGCGAGGGGAGTGTGCCCCTGATGGGGAGCCCCGGCCTCGTCGATCAGTCGAGACCGACTGCGTCGCGCACGCGGGCTTCCAGTGCGTCCGCCTCGCGGCGCCCGTCGGCGTCCAGCGGCCCGTCGGCCGTCAGGACCGAGAAGAGCCCGTCCTCGCCGCGGCGCACCCACGCCGTCACCGTCGTCCCGTTGCCGACCTCCACCTGGGAGTGCAGGACGATCGAGCGGTTCACGAACTCGCTCGTATGACGCATGAAATCCTGTGGGTCCCCGTTCCACGTCCCGCCAGGGCGGGGCGGGCCGGGTCCACCCACTCTAGGGCGAAGAGCGAGCCCTCCGCCTCCCAGCGCGCTCGCGCCACGTCGGACCAGGGGAACACCTCGGGGGTGGGCATTCCCTCGTTGTTCGAGGCCTCGGCGCCGAACACGTACAGGCCCGACTTCGCGGCCGCCAACCAGCGCCCGTCCTCCAACTCCAGGCCGGGGAGCGGCGCTCGCGGGAGGGCAGGGCGGAGGCAAGGGCGTCAGGCAAAGTCGTCATGTGTTGATCGTATCCTTTCGGCAGAAATCGTGCGCACAGGCCTATGCGTACGTGAAAGCGTACGTTATGATGGGAGTGGAAAGGAACAATCATGACTGCTGTCAGTGCTACCGCCGCCCGCTCGGACCTGTACCGGCTCATCGACACCGTGAATGAGGAGTCGACACCCATCACGATCACCGGCCGTCGTGGAAACGCCGTTCTCATTGGCGAGGCAGACTGGTCCGCCATCCAGGAAACCTTGTATCTGCAGGGGATTCCCGGAATGGCGGACAGCCTGAAGGAAGCCGCTCGCGAAGATCTTGACGATGCCCTCGATGACGTGGAGTGGTAGTGATGTGGCGGGTCGTCTACTCCAAGCAGGCCGCGAAGGATGCGAAGAAGCTCTCCGCTAGTGGCCTCAGGACGAAAGCGCAGGCTCTCATTGAGCTCTTGAAAGAGGATCCGTTTGTGACGCCTCCCCGCTACGAGCGCCTCGTGGGCGACCTCGCAGGCATGTATTCCCGCAGGATCAACATTCAGCACAGGCTTGTCTACGAGGTCTTCGAAGAAGAGTGCACTATCCGTGTCCTGCGCATGTGGACACACTACGAGTGAGTCTTTTCGGGGTGAGAACGTCCACAGGGGGCGGGGGGAGTGGGCCACATGCCGAAACCAATCGGCCACAGTGTGGACTGCGGGCATATTCTGGCCTCATCTTTGTGAAAAACCACGACAGGAGACCTTATGGCATCGACGCAGCACACCCCCACGGAACTTGAGGCTGCCGGCGACCAGGTACTTCCCGCCGCCGACGAGCTGGCCGGTCGTTTCCCCCTGACCCACAACCCGCATCCGGCGACGCCCGAAGAGTACAACGAGACTATGTCGACCCTGGCCTTCGGCAAGAAGTTCACGGATCACATGGCCCACATGCGCTGGACTCGCGACGGCGGCTGGGATGACCGCGGCGTCATCCCCTACGGCCCACTTGAGCTGACCCCCGGCGCCTCCGTCTTCCACTACTGCCAGTCCGTCTTCGAGGGCATCAAGGCCTACAAGCGCGCCGACGGCTCCGTGTGGACCTTCCGCCCCGGCTACAACGCCGCGCGCCTGAACCACTCGGCGCGCCGCCTGGCCCTGCCCGAGCTGAGCCGCGAGGACTTCGTGGCCTCCCTCGTGGACTACGTGCGCGCCGACGTGAAGTGGGTTCCTGACGTCGATGGCTCGTCGCTCTACCTGCGCCCCTTCATGTTCGCCTCCGAGGAGTTCGTAGGCGTCCACCCCGCCGGCGTCGTCGACTACTACGTCATCGGCTCCCCCTCGGGTCCCTATTTCAAGGGCGGGTTGTCGGGCGTGGCTATCTGGGTGGAGCGTGAGTACCACCGCGCCGGCCCCGGCGGCACCGGCAGCGCCAAGGCGGGCGGCAACTATGCGGCCTCCCTGCTGCCCCAAATCCAGGCCGAGGCTAAGGGCTTCTCCCAGGTCTGCTTCCTGGACACCTACGAGGGCAAGTACCTCGAGGAGCTGGGCGGCATGAACATGTTCGTCGTCATGGCGGACGGTACGATCCGTACACCCTCGCTCACCGGTGTCATCCTCGAGGGCGGCACGCGCAGCGCGATTCTGCGCATGCTGCGCGACGAAGGCGTGGAGGTGCGCGAGGAGAGGATTGCCCTGTCCGAGGTCGTGGACGGTATCCGCTCGGGCGCAGTCGCCGAGGTTTTCGCCTGTGGCACGGCCGCCGTGGTCACCCCGATCACTCGCCTGGCTGGCGACGACTTCGACGTCGAGATCGCGGTGGGCGACAAGACCCGCGAGATCCACAAGCGTCTCACCGACATCCAGTGGGGTCGCGCCGAGGATCCCTACGGCTGGACGTACCGCCTGGCCTGAGCGTTGACGCGTGAGGGAGCCACGGCCTCGTCGATTGACACGAGGCCGTGGCTTCTTTATGCGGTCACGATGGGGAATTGGCCCTTCGTGACAGTGGTGTCAGAACCTAACTAAGGCTATCCTTGGTTGTGTACTCGTGTGTGTCATGCGATAGGAGAACGATGAAACGCGCGATCGTGGTCGTCTGCTCATGGGCAGCGGCCCTGTGCCTGGCGCTCGCCTACCTGGCGATCGGCTGGGGAATCGACAGTGTTGTCGACGGGCATTCCTGGTCGACGTGGTGGATTGCCGTGCTCGGCGCTCTCGGATCGGGTGGGTTCGCGTGGGCGGTCAGTGCCCTGGGCGCATCTCAGATGAACCAGATGGAGCCCGCGCTGCGTCATTCGATGATCCGCCAGGTCTTCGCCCTGGGGCCCTCGCAACGCACCAACGAGCGCGCCGGACGCGTCGTCAACTCTGCCACCGACGGCGTCGAGCGCGTCGCCGCCTACAAAGGCATTTTCCTGGCCCCCATGATTGCGTCGCTGACGACCCCGATCCTCGTCGTCATCGTCATCGCCCTCACGATCGATCCGGCCTCGGGCGGATTCCTCGCGATCGCGATCCCGCTGGTCCCGATCTGCGTCATGGGCTTCCGCAAGGCTTTCAAGCCGGTGTCCTCGCGCTACCGGCACTCCTCCCGCCAGCTCGCCGCCAAGGAACTCGACGCCATCCAGGGCCTGGGCGACCTGGCCCTCATGAACGCCGGCAAGGACATGGGTCAGCGCCTGGCCGAGGCCGCCGAAGAAGTCCGCTCGAAGGTCATGAGCTACCTGGCCGGTAACCAGCTGATCCTCCTCGTCATCGACTCCGTCTTCTCCCTCGGCATGATCACCGGCGCGATCGCCCTCGCCCTCATCCGCTACCGGCAGGGCGCGATCAGCGTCGGCGAGGGCATCTCCCTCGTGCTCCTCTCCTCGATCATGCTCGACCCGCTGGACCGCATCGGCCAGTTCTTCTACATCGGCATGGGCGGCATCGCGGCCAACAAGGAAATCAAGAAATTCATTTCTCAGACTCCTCCCGTCACCGATGAGAAGGGAGTGAAGGTACCCGCGCTCCCGTCCGCCCCCGGCGAGATCGCCCTGTCTGACGTGTCCTTCTCCTACACCGCGGACACCCCGGTCCTGCAGGGCGTAAACCTGACCGTCACCCAGGGCGAGCACGTCGCGCTCGCGGGTCCCTCGGGTGCCGGAAAGTCGACGATCTCGGCGCTGCTGCAGGGCTTCCTGCGTCCGACTCGAGGCCGCGTGAGCCTCAACGGCGTCGACCTGGCTTCCGCGCCCCTGTCGTGGGTACGAGCCCAGAGCGCGGTCGTCGAGCAGACCACGTACCTGTTCTCCGGCACGCTGCGCGACAACCTGCTCCTGGCCTCTCCCGCTGCCACGGACGACCAGCTGATCGAGGCCCTGCGAGCCGCCCACCTCGGCGAATTCTTTGAGTCGCTGCCCGGCGGCCTCGACGCCCGCGTGGGTGCCCGAGGCCTGGCCGTGTCCGGCGGTGAGGCCCAGCGCATCGCGATCGCCCGCGCATTCTTGAAGAACGCGTCGATCATGATCCTGGACGAGCCCACGGCCCACGTGGACCTGGCCTCCGAGCGCGAGATCCTCGCCTCCCTGGAGACCGTGTGTGCCGGGCGCACGACCCTGACGATCTCTCACCGTGACGCCACCATCAAGGGGTGCCGACCGCGTCGCGACCCCTGCAGGAAGGAACGATCCGATGACCCGCAGGCAACTGTCTCTTCGACTCCTGTCGATCACGCGGCGCGTCCTGCCGCCCTCGCGGCCTCCATCGCCGCCCGCATCGTCTTCCTCATGATCGGCATCGCCCTGTTCGCCCTGGGCGGCTGGGCCGTCGCCGGCCTCGCGTCGGGGGAGAGCGCGTGGAGCATCGCGCTGATCATCGGCTGCGCGATTGGCCTGAGCCTGCTCAAGGGCCTGGCCCGCTACCTCGAGCAGTTCGCCGGTCACTTCGTGGCCTTCCACTGTCTGGCGATGCTGCGCAACTACTTCTACGACCAACTTGAACCCCAGGCTCCGGCGGGCACGGACCGCCTGGATTCGGGCGACATCATGAACCGCGTGACAAAGGATATCGACCGCGTCGAGGTCTTCTTCGCGCACACGCTCGCCCCCGTCACCACTGCGATCATCGTCCCGATCCTGTCGATCGTGTGGATGGGCACCGCGGTGTCCTGGACGCTGGCCGCCGTGCTGGCTCCCTTCCTGCTGATCGTCGGCGCGGTCATTCCCTTCCTGGGTTCCGGCTCCACCGCGCGCGCGCGCGTGAGCTGCGCGAGGCCCGGGGCGCGATTGCCGCCCACGTGACCGACTCGGTGCAGGGCGTGCGCGAGGTCCTCGCCTTTGGGGCCGAGGATCGCCGCGAGGCCGAGATGAGCGTGATCGAGGAGCGCATCTCCTCGGGGCTGGGCACCCAGGGCCGCTGGATCGCGCTGCGCCGAGGCCTCAACCAGGCCGCCGTCGCCCTCGGCATCGTCACGGTTGCCATGGTCGCGGGCTCGAACGTGCTCGCCGAAACGCTGACGCTGCCCCAGGCGGGCCTCGCCCTCGGTATCGCGATGGGGTCCTTCGGCCCGGTCCTCGCGGTCGAGGAGTTCGCCGCCGACCTGGATCAGGCCTTCGCCTCGGCCGCCCGGGTCTTCGCGATCACCGACCGCGCGCCCGTCGTCGCCGACCCGGCCGACCCCAAGCCGCTGACCCCCGGCGACATCGAGATCACCGACGTGACATTCGCCTACCCGACGGACGAGGACGTGCCCGCGCCCGCCCCCACGGTCCTGCACGGCGTCAGCATCCACATCCCCGCCGGCAAGCGCACCGCCATCGTGGGCGCTCCGGATCGGGCAAGTCGACGCTGGCCTCGCTGCTGACCCGCACGTGGGACCCTGCCTCGGGCACCGTCACCATTGGCGGCACGAACGTGACCGAGGTGTCCCTGCACGACCTGCGTGCCACGGTCGCCTCCGCACCCCAGCGCCCCTACCTCTTCAACGACACCCTGCGCGCCAACCTGCTGCTCGCCGCACCCGACGCGAGCGAGGAGGACCTGGAGCGCGCGCTGGAGGCCGTGGATCTCACCGACTGGCTGGCCACGGAAAAGGACGGCCTCGACACGGCCGTCGGCGACATGGGCGAGCGCCTCTCGGGCGGCCAGCGTCAGCGCCTGAGCCCTGGCCCGCGCGCTCCTGCGAGACGCCCCGATCTACGTGTTCGACGAGGCCACGAGCCAGGTCGACCCAGCCACCGAGGCGCGCGTGCGTGAGGGCATCGCCCGCGTCGCGACGGGCCGCACCATCGTCGAGATCGCTCACCGCATCAGCGCCGTGCGCGACGCCGACCAGATCATCGTCATGGACGCGGGCCGCGTCGTGGAGACCGGCACCTACGCTGTGCTCCGTGCGCGCGGCGGAGCACTCGCCGCCCTCGAGGCGCGCGAAACCGCCGATCAACCCAGCTCCTGACACAAGCACGCGCGCGGGGGATGGGGCCACGGCCTCGTCCCTCGCGTCTGTGCGTGCCCGATACCGATAGGATTCAACCTATGGAAAGACTGATCGGCTGGACGAAAGCTGACGCGTGGGGCTCCACGAACGCGATCCCCGAGTTCCTGGGGGCCGCCGCCGGGGACGACCCGGTGTCCGAGGTGTGGTTCGGCGCTCACCCGGACGGGCCGACGCTGCTGACGGATGGACACACGCTCGCCGAGCACATCGGCGAGGACCCCAAGCGAGCGCTCGGCGGAGGCCTGCTCTACGCCTTCGGGCCGACCCCTGCCGTACCTGGCGAAGATCATCGCCCCCGCGCAGACCCTGAGCCTTCAGGTGCATCCGACGAAGGAGATCGCGCGCGAAGGCTACCTGCGCGAGGAGGTCCTGGGCATCGAGCGCACGGACACGCGCCGCGTCTATCGGGACATGAACCACAAGCCGGAGATGATCTACGCGCTCACCGAGTTCAGCGCGCTCGTCGGCTTCCGCGTGCCGCGCAAGGCACGCCAGCTCCTCGTCGGCCTGGAGGGCGAGCTCGCCGACCGCCTGCGCCACCGCCTCAAGCTGTCCACCGTGCGTGGGGGCCTGCGCTCCCTGGCCACGTGGCTGTTCGACGAGGACTCCCCGGCCACCCCCTGAGCGCGTCGAAGAGTTCGTGGCCGCGTGCCGCTCCCGCCTCGCGTCGGGCGCGTCCCCCTCGCCGCGCACCGACGAGCTCGTGAGCGTCCTGGGGGAGAAGCACCCTGGCGACCCGGGCATCATCGTTGCGTTCCTCATGAACCCGGTGTCCCTGCGCCCGGGCGAGGCCGTCTACATTCCGCCGCGCCAGATCCACGCCTACCAGTCGGGCCTGGGCATCGAAGTCATGGCCTCTTCCGACAACGTCGTGCGCGCGGGCCTCACCGGCAAGTACGTGGACTCCGCCCAGCTCGTCGAAATCACCGAGTTCTCGGCGCTGCCGCCCGTGCGCGTGGCACCCGAGCACCCCTCGGCGACGACGGACCGCTTCCTGGCACCCGCCCAGGAATTCGAGCTATCGGTGACGACGCTCGCGCCCGGCAAGCACACCTCCCGCGTTGACGAGGTCGCCGTGCCCGGGGAGGGCCCGCGCATCGTCATCGCGACCTCCGGGTCGGTCACCCTGCACGTGAGTGAGGAGCAGGGCGGGGACAGCGTGGAACTGAGCCGCGGCCAGGCCGTGTTCATCTCGGCCGCCGAGCGCCGCGTGTGGGCGTACGGCACAGGATCGTTCGTGCAGGTCGCGGCCCCCCTGACCGGGGCGCGTCGCGCGAGGGGACGAGGCCGTAAAAGGGAGCGTTGTCAAGCCGTCCCACGTGGTGGTCTTGGTTCCTGAAAAAGCCTTGTAGCTGCGGCTTTTTCCTCTAAAATAAGAGCCGGGTCTCATCTCCGCTCGCTGCGACGAGGCCCGCTTGTCAATCGCAGTGTGGGTACCGCGTGGGGGGTGCCCGCACTGCGATTCTGTATGCGCCTTAGAAGACGCCGCACACCCAGTCGGCCAGGGTCTTGCAGGTGGAGGCCAGCTCGCCCTCGTGGGCGTCGTATCCGGCCACGATGTCCTCGGTGTCGACCCGGTCGTTATTCTCCGCCCACACGGTCGCGGTCTCGCGCGTGACCTCCGGGTGGAACTGGACGCCCAGGGCGGTGCCGTAGGAGAAGATCTGCGTGTACTTGTCCGAGCGTGCCCACTCGCGCGCGCCGCGGGGGAGTTCAGCGATGGCGTCGCCGTGGTCGGCGAAGACCGTGTGGGTCGAGGCCAGGGCCATGCGCAGGGGGACGGCTCCACCGCCGCCCGCCTGGTCGTTCGTGCCCCACGCCAGGGGAATAACGCCGTATTCGGGGCCCGCCGGGTCGGAGACGCTCACGCGCCCGCCGAAGGTCGCGGCGATCAGCTGGGCACCCAGGCAAATGCCGAGCACACGGATGTTGGCGCGCACACAGCGGCGCAGCAACTCGCGTTCGGCTTCCAGCCACGGCCAGGTTTCGTCGTCGTAGGCGTTCGCCCGGCCACCCAGCAGGATGAGGGCATCCGGCAGGGGAGCGGCCGCCAGGTCCTGGAGGCGCTGCGGGTCCTCCCAGGCGCGCACCACCTCGTGACCGCCGAGGAAGGCGGACAGCTGACCCACCGGAACGATCGGGTCGTTTTGAATCACGAGGATGTTCATATACCAATTGTAGTCGCGATCACGCGCAGACACCTATCGGCCCTTAAAGAACGTGAACAGCTGGCGCTCGCGGATCATCAGGGAGGCGATTGCGACACCGATGAGCGTCCACGACGCGGCACAGGTGCCCTCGGTTGCGACCAAACGCATGAGATCGGAGCGATCCCCGGGTGCCGCTCCGCTCAGAATCGTGAGGCATATGCCGGAGGTGAGGACGAATGCGCCGCCCACCCACGCCACGGCCTCGAACAGCTGAAGGACCGTCGTATCCGACCTGCGGAGCCCAGCGTGCAGAGCCGAGGCAATCTCGAGGCGACGCCACCACGTGGCAGCGGCCCCTACCGCCGCACCGATTGCGCTCGCCGCGATCCACGCCCACCAGGTCGGCCTCTGTCGCAGTCGCCCCGCCGCGTCGAAGGTCGTCCCCCGCGTAGGGTTCATGGCCAGGACCTGGGCGTTCTGGTCGTCGCTTCCGACGAGGGTTGAGCGCACTAGGGCATCGACGTCGTCGCTGTGCGGCCAGGATTCGTACCAGCACTCATCGAAGGTCCCCATCGCGGGCACGGGGGCAAGAGCCGCGTAGGCGTAGCCGGGACGACGCCCGTCGTTCTCGTCCCACGGGTAGGTGCCCGCGACCTCGGCCTGCCCGTGTGCGAGGGGGAGAAGGGCTCCTTGAGTGGTGCCGAGGTCCTCGGCTACCTGCTCAGGGAGCAGAATTCCCGTCGGATCGGCCGTTGTTGTCCCCAGGAGAGAGACGGTTCCAGGCGTGACCTCATACAGGGGCAGCGACGAGGCCGGAAGTGCGAGTGGGGACAAGCCGGATTCGACCGAGCGAACGGCTCCTGCGCGCACCCCGGGGATTCGCGACAGGGCATCGCAGGTAGCCCCGTCGATGCTGCCTTGCGCTTGGAGGACTCGCACCGATCCCAGATGGACACGGAAAGAGGCTGCCTCAACGCTGACGGAACGAAGCGAGAATGCATCGGCGCAGATGATGCCGCCGACCAGGGCGGTGGCCAGGATAGTCAGCATCCCGACGCGGGTCGTCCCGCTCAGGCAGTCCCTCCAGGCCTCGGACAGGAGTGCGCGCCACGAGAGTGTGCTCATTGCTGTTCCTCCTCCTGGAAGTGGGCGAGGTCGATGACGGCGTCGCACTGCGCGCGAATCGACGGATCGTGCGTCGCGATCACGACGCTCACCCCGTCCCTCGCGCAGCGAGCCGAGCGTGGAGGCGATGTCGCGCGCCGTGGACTGATCAAGCTGCGCGGTCGGTTCATCCACGAGGAGCAGGGTGGGGGAGCATGCGAGCCCGCGCGCGAGGAGCACACGCTGAGCCTCGCCGCCCGACAAATCGCGAAATGGGCGGGTCGCCAGATGTGCCAGATTGAAAGCATCGAGGAGCCGGTTCGCCTCGACATCAGCCTGCGCCCGGCTCATGCCGCGGGCCAACAGGGGGCAGCGCCACGTGGTCAATCGCGCTGCGCGCGCGAACGCCGAACGGGTTCTGGAAGACCCACGCAATGCGGGGCTTCTGCTCACCAGACGGACGGGGGACGCTGATCGTTCCCTCGGTCGGAGTCTCCCATCCCGCGATCAGCGACAGCAGGGTTGATTTGCCAGAACCGGATGGGCCGATGATGGCGGTGAGGGCACCGTCCTCGCAGCGGGTGCTCAGATGACGAAAGAGCCACGGGCTTGCGGCGAACTTGTGCCCGACGTTGTCTAGTTCGACGGACATGAGCGTCCCTCGACGGCGGTGTCGACGGCGGAGAGCGGGGTCGTTGGCAGGACGTAGGTTCGGCCAAGCTGGGAAGAAACGATGGAGACGGGAATCGGCGTGCCGCTTGCAAAGACGCACGCGTTCGTCGCGTCTCCGATCACTGAGGCCGGCGGGACGACCGTGACGGTGATGGGGGCGGCGAGCTTCCAGGAGACGGGCAGCTGAACGGGTCCATCGCTGCTCGGGGCGGAACGGACGAAGGTCGTGTATTCGCTCGAGGACAGGATCGTCGCCGTCAGGGTGGGGTCGGTGATGACGCCGTCAGAGGGAACCGGGTAGTCCGTGTCCCCCCCAGTGTGATGACGTGGTCCGCAGGATAGGCGTCCGGTGGGACGGAGAGGCGCAAAGAGTCGCGGGAGTCCTCAAGGGTGAGGAGAACCGTCTGCGTATCGACGCTGTCACCCAGGCGAACGGGGACCGATGAGGGAGTGACGGTCGGCGCGGGAATCCACAGGACGTGAGAGGCTTCAATACGGGAGGGGACACCTCCAGCTCCGTCGCTCACGCCCATCGCCGAGGCCAGGGCCGCTCGCGTGGCGGCCGTGACCCGCTGAGATTCCGCCGGAGCCGCATACCCAAGCCGCGCGAGCTCAGCGTTCAGGGCCGCGATATCTGGTCCCGTGGCTCCGTCCACCACGTCCTGATAGAGAGGAGTGGATAGGGCTAAGGCAAGAAGGGGCAGGCCATCGATCTCGCAGGGAATAGAACCGGAGGTGATGGGAGTTCCCGGTGCTGCCTGGAGGGCCGTGATGCGCCCGGCGATGGGGGGAGGTGAGTTCGTGAGGCGAGGCCGGGGAAATCGTGAGGGTGAGGGAGCGCGTATCGGTGAATTCGCGGGTGGTGACGGGGACCGTCGATGGAGCAGATGACGATGCCAACGAGGCCGGGGTGGGCGGCGAGGCAATGAGAATACCCGCGCTGACCCCACCCGCACCGGCGATGAGAGCGACAAACGCGGTGAGGGCGAGCCAGCGGCGAGAAGATGCCATCTCAACTCCTGAGGGTGGTTGTGGTCATTTGCTGGGGTCTTCGACGCATCGTTGCCAAATGTCGGGACCCTGGGATGGGTCGATGAACGGCAGCGCGCTGTCGAGAGGCGTTCCGCTCTCGCGAGCACGCGTGAATTCTTGGGCCGTGAACGACGGATCGACCGCCTTGTTGCGGATCAAACACTGCGTGTACAGCTCGTTGAAATCCCGATGATCCGGGTTGACTCGCATGTCGAACTCGAGCGCCTCGATGATCGGCTGACCGGCATCGATGGAACAGGCGTGGACGAATTCTTCTTGCTGTTCCTCAGATATGGAGGAGCCAACCGGCTGATCGGGGACGCTCAGCGTGCCGCTCGGGCCGAACGATGCGCCGGTGACGCCCTTGTCTGTCAGGCAGCTCAGCACGCGCTGACGCATGTCCTGGAGTTCTGCCTCGCTGATGGAAGAGTCGGCGAGGACAGATTGGACGAACTCGTTGGACGCCCACTCACTGCGCGCCTGCTCAATGTCGGCCGCCCACGGCCCCTCCGCCGCAGGTGTGGTCTGTTGGCAGCCGCACGCTGTAGCGGCAAGGGTCAGAGCAGTTGCAAACATAACGCCGCGCGAACGGATGGAGTGCGTGCCCTCCCTGTTGTTTGCTCCCATGATGTTCTCCCTCGAACAGCCTCGACAATGGGTGCTTACTTCCAGAATAACGAAGAAAGGGCTCGGTTTCCGCATGACGGAAAAGTGAATTGAGATGGGGATGATCAGATGACCCCAAACGCGCCGCAGCCCCCAATCCCGGAACCCGACGCGGCGTGCGATCCCCACCGCGGCAAGCCGACCCGGAAGCGGGGGCTGCAACACACAATCCATTGTGTGACGCCAAGCTCAAAGAACTGGGAGCTTTGGCTGAGAAAACCCTGGGAAAAGCGCGCGGGGGTGGATCCTCATCCACCCCGCGCGCCCCAGGCCAGCAATCAGGCGATCACTTCGATGCGAGACGAGCGCCCTCGGCAAGAGCCTCGAGCTTCGCCCACGCAATCGACGGGTAGATGCGGCCGCCCAGGCCACAGTCCGTCGACGCCACGACACGCTCGTCGCCCACAATGTCCGCGAACTGGCGGATACGCTGAGCCACCAGCTCCGGGTGCTCCACAACGTTCGTCGAATGCGACACGACGCCAGGGATCAGGTACTTGCCCTCAGGCAGCGGGGTGTCGCGCCAGATCGTCCACTCGTGCGCATGGCGAGCATTCGCCGCCTCAAACGTCAGGCCATTCGCGTTGACCAGCAGGGCCAGATCCACGATGTCCTTGAACGCAATATCCGTCGTGTGCGGGCCGTGCCACGAACCCCAGCACACGTGGAAACGCACCAGAGACGGGTCAATGCCCTCCAGCGCGTGGTTCAGCGCATCAATACGCACGCGCGAGAACGCGCGGTAATCCTCAACGGACGGCTCAGGGTTCATCTGATCCCAGCCCTCCGCGATATCCGGCGCGTCAATCTGCACCGTCAGGCCCGCGTCCGTAATGCGCTTGTACTCCTCGCGCAGCACATCCGCGCACGCCCACACCACGGCCTCGTCGTCCTCGTAGAACGCGTTAGCCACGCGAGCCGCCGAACCCGGCGAAATCGCCGCCACGAAACCATCCGACACGGGCTTGCCCACAGCCTCCAGCGCGTGCTTCACGCCCGCGATATCGCGCTCCACGGCCTCGGCACCGATGTAGGTCAGCTCACCCGTAATCGTCGGGAACGCAATCGGGTTGCGGTTCGCAATGTGAATACCCGAATCCGGATCCGCGTACGCGTCCGCGAAACGCTGCCAGTCGCGGCGCTCAGCAAACGACGAGAAAGACAGACGACCGTCACGGCCAGCCGGGGGACGCACATCAAAACGCTGCACGTCCTCAAAGGACAGCCCGCCGAAACGAGAGAAGGAATACGTCCACCACGCGCCGTAATCAACCGTGTCAATCATCGCGTGACCGTACTCGCCATCGTTGACGATATCCAGGCCAATCTCAGCCTGACGCTTCACAACGCCATCAACCTCAGCCTGGAGCACGGAGGTGAAATCAGCGTCGCTCAGGGAACCCTCGCGGTGCGCACGATTCGCCTCGATCAGCTCGGGGGTACGGGGCAGGGAACCAACATGAGTGGTGCGAATGGTCATCGCAGTCCTTTCTCTTTACTGTGCCCTCAGCCTACGTTTCGCGCGTCGAGAACGAGGCCGAATGTCCACACCGTGACCAATGCGATCAACCACTCATGAGGCAAGACACTAATTCACGCACGCACCCCTTGCGTTTTCCTTGCAATCACGCTCACAAGCGTCCACCCACTGACACGGCGATCCACTCGCTACAGCCCCCGGAATACCGCGCAAAAACCACCCCCACCCAGCCCCGGCCTCGTCCATGAGACGAAACCCGCACGGAAACGCGACGCTCACGCTCCTACTGTTGAGTCATTACAAGGCAAAAGAAAGGCACATCATGAGTCGCCCGCTGCGCTCGGCAACATCCACCCAAGGCCGCAACATGGCCGGAGCTCGCGCCCCTGTGGCGCGCCACCGGCATGAAGGACGGCGACTTCGGCAAGCCGATCATCGCCATCGCCAACTCCCTACACCCAGTTCGTCCCCGGCCACGTGCACCTGAAGAACATGGGCGACCTCGTCGCCGGAGCCATCGAAGCAGCCGGCGGCGTCGCCAAGGAATTCAACACGATCGCCGTCGACGACGGCATCGCCATGGGCCACGACGGCATGCTCTACTCCCTGCCCAGCCGCGACCTCATCGCCGACTGCGTCGAAACCATGGTCAACGCGCACCGCGCCGACGCCCTCGTGTGCATCTCCAACTGCGACAAGATCACCCCCGGCATGCTCCTGGCCGCCATGCGCCTGAACATCCCCACCATCTTCGTCTCCGGGCGGCCCCATGGAATCCGGGCGCCGCCGTCGAGGGCGTCGTCGAACACCGCCTCGACCTCATCGACGCCATGGTCATGGCCGTCGACGACTCCGTCAGCGACAACCAGCTCGCCAGCATCGAAGCCAACGCGTGCCCCACCTGCGGCTCCTGCGCCGGCATGTTCACCGCGAACTCCATGAACTGCCTCAACGAGGCCATCGGCCTAGCTCTGCCCGGCAACGGCACCACCCTGGCCACCCAGATCGAACGCAAGAAGCTCTTCACCGAGGCCGGCACGCGCATCGTCGACATGTGCCGCGCCTACTACGACAACGAGGACGACTCGGTCCTGCCGCGCTCCATCGCCACCAAGGAAGCCTTCGAGAACGCCATGAGCCTGGACGTGGCCATGGGCGGCTCCACCAACACCGTCCTGCACATCCTCGCCATCGCTAACGAGGCCGGCGTCGACTTCACGCTCGACGACATCGACGCGATCTCGCGCCGCGTGCCCTGCCTGTGCAAGGTCGCCCCCAACTCCACGACCTACCACATCGAGCACGTCCACCGCGCCGGCGGCATCCCCGCCCTGCTCGGCGAGCTCGACCGCGCCGGCCTGCTCCACCGCGACGTCCACTCCGTCCACTCCGACAACCTGGAGAACTGGCTGGGCGCGTGGGACGTGCGCAGCGGAACCGCCACCGACGAGGCCAAGCACCGCTTCCTCGCCGCCCCCGGCGGTGTGCGCACCACCCAGGCCTTCTCGACCGCCAACCTCTTCGAGTCCCTCGACACCGACTCCGTGGCCGGCTGCATCCGCTCCGTCGAGCACGCCTACACGAAGGACGGCGGCCTGGCCGTTCTCTACGGCAACATCGCCGCCAACGGCGCGATCATCAAGTCCGCCGGCATCGACGAGTCCCTCTTCCACTTCGTCGGCAAGGCCTTCGTCGTCGAATCCCAGGAGGAAGCCGTCGAGGCCATCCTCAGCAAGCAAGTCAAGGAAGGCGACGTCGTCGTCATCTTGTACGAGGGCCCCAAGGGCGGCCCCGGCATGCAGGAAATGCTCTACCCGACCTCCTACCTCAAGGGCCTGGGCCTGGGCAAGAAGTGCGCGCTCATCACCGACGGACGCTTCTCCGGCGGCACCTCCGGCATCTCCCTCGGTCACATCTCGCCCGAGGCTGCGGCCGGCGGCGCGATCGGCCTCGTGCGCACCGGCGACGAGATCGAAATCGACGTCAACAACCGCGTCCTGCGCGCGAATGTGAGCGACGAGGAGCTCGAGCGCCGCCGCGCCGAAAAGGGTGCCGCGCCGTGGAAGCCCTCCAAGCCTCGCGCCCGCAAGGTCTCCGACGCGCTACGCGTCTACGGCATGCTCGCGGCGTCCGCCGACAAGGGTGGCGTGCGCGTCCTGCCCGACTGGGCGTGAGCGGAGCGCCTACAATCGTGGGCATGCATGGAGAGTACAAAGTCCCCGGAGGAAAGCTCGTCGTCGTCGACACCGACGTGGAGGAGGATCGCCTCGCGCGCGTGAGCGTGTCGGGCGACTTCTTCCTCGACCCCGACGATGCGCTCACCCGGATCACCGCGTCCCTCGAAGGGGCCCCGGCCTCGTCGAGTGCGAAGGATTTGGCCGCGCGCGTGGAGGGCGCCCTCCACGAAGGCGACACCCTCATGGGGGTGACCCCCGAGGCCGTCGGCATCGCCGTGCGCCGCGCGCTGGGCGCCGCCCTGTCGTGGGACGACATCGACTTCGACGTCATCCACGGCCCCGTCGTCGACCCGATGATCAACGTCGCCATGGATGAGACCCTGGTCGAGGACGTGGCCGCGGGGGCGTCGTAAGCCCTTCATGCGCCTGTGGGAATGGAACGGCCCGCAGGTCGTCATCGGCTCCTTCCAGTCCTACCAGAACGAAATCCAGCAGGACGGCGTGGAGCGCTACGGCATCACCGTGTCGCGGCGCGTCACCGGCGGCGGCGCCATGTTCATGGAGCCCGGTAACTGCATCACCTACTCGCTCGTCATCCCCACCGCCCTCGTGGAGGGGATGAGCTTCGAACAGGCCTACCCCTACCTGGATCAGTGGGTCATGGAGGTCCTCGAAAAGCTGGGCATCAAAGCCAAGTACGTGCCGCTCAACGACATCGCCTCCGAGTACGGCAAGATCGGCGGTGCCGCGCAGAAGCGCTGGGCGAACGGCTACATGGTCCACCACGTGACCATGGCCTACGACATCGACGCTATCAAGATGAATGAGGTCCTGCGCATCGGCATGGAGAAGATCCGCGACAAGGGCACCCGCAGCGCCGTCAAGCGCGTGGACCCCATGCGCTCCCAGACCGGCCTTCCCCGTGAGGAAATCCTCCAGGCGTTCTTCGACCACTTCAAGGAGAAGTACAACGCGAGCGTCGGCACGATCACCGAGGCGGATCTCGAGGTCGCACGCCAGCGCTGCGAGACGAAGTTCGCGCGCGAGGAGGAGTGGGTGCACCGCATCCCCTGAACGCCCCCTATTCGTGGCCCGCTTCGGCGTCGTTTCGACGAGGCCGGGGCGGGCTTGCGCTTAGAAGAGCTGGAGCGCGCGCACCCCGTGGATGATGAGCTCGACGCCGATGACGAGGATCAGGAAGCCCATGATGCGCACGATCGCGCCGACGCCGGTGGCACCCAGCTTGTCGATCCAGGGCGTGCCGTAGCGCAGTAGCAGCGCGATGACGGCGGCTGTCACCGCGATTCCCAGGATGATGCCGACATGAAAACCGATGGCCGTGTTACGGGCGGCCAGCGCGATAACCACGCCGATCGAGCCGGGCCCCGCGATGAGGGGGAGCGCCATGGGGGAGAAGGACACGTCCGGCTTCGAGGTCGCGTGCTGCGCCTCCTCGTGGGTGGCACGGCGCTTGTTTTCCAGCATCGAGAAACCCGAGTGCGCGACGACGAGACCACCCGCGATCTGCAGGGAAGGCAGGTCGAAGCCGAAGAAACGCATGATGAGCGAGCCACTGACCGCGAACACCGTCAGGATGGCGAACACGTAGATGCCTGTCTTCCACGCCTGCGAGCGTACAGCGGTCGGAGAATCACCGGCGGTGAGCCCTGCGAACGCCGCGAGACCGCCGATCGGGTTGGTGATCGGGGCGAGCGCGAGGATTGCCGCGGACATTCCAGCGAGAACAGTCATCATGCGGACAATCCTACCGGGCGGGGCGTCGGCCCGAGTGAGCGGTCTGCTCAGACGCGGCGGGCCCCGAAAATGGCAGTTCCCAGGCGCACGATCGTCGCGCCCTCAGCGATGGCCCACTCCAGGTCGCGGCTCATGCCCATCGACAGCGCGAGGTCCGACTCTTCGACGCCCAGGCGCGCGGCCGCCTCGTCCCTGATGCCGCGCAGCTGCGCGTACGCGGCGCGCACATCGGCCTCGACGGGGGAGTTCAAGCCCACCGTCATGAAGCCAGTGAGCTGCAGGTGGGCCGAGGCCTCGACCGCGTCAATCAGCTCGGAGACGTCGGCGGGAACGCAGCCGTGCTTCGTGGCCTCGCCCGAGACGTTCACCTCGACGAACACCGGGAGCGTGCCGGTCGCACGCGCGTCGATTTTCGAGGCCAGGGCGGGGGAGTCCAGCGACTCGATTGCGTCCACGCAGGCCAGTGCGTGGTTGATCTTGTTGGACTGCAGAGGCCCGATCAGGTGGATGCGCGCGCCGGGCACCTCGCGAATCGCCTCCGCCGTCGCGCGCGCCTCCTGCACGCGGTTATGGCCGAGCAGGATGGGCAGGCCCGCCTCGCGCAGGGCAGCTGCGGCAGCCCGGCACTCCTCGGGCGTGCGCGTCTTGACCGCCAGCTCCAGGTGCACCGAATCCGTGCGCCCGCACGCGGAGGTAGCGCGGTCGATGCGGTCGCGGGCAGCGGCAATGGCCTCGGGAATGCTCATACCCTCATGGTAGACGGGCAGGCGCTATCAGGGGCTAATCAGGGGTGACTCAGGGGCATCTGAGCGACGCGGCGTGTCAGACTAGTATGTTCACAGAACAACGAAAGGACACGCCATGCGTACCCTGCTCAACATCATCTGGTTCTTCTTCGGAGGGCTCCCGCTCTTCCTGGGATATCTCCTCGCGGGTGTTGTCGCCTGCATCTTCATCGTCACGATCCCCGCGGGCGTGGCCTGCTTCCGCATCGCCGGATACGTGCTGTGGCCCTTCGGTAAGCGCGTCGTCGACCAGCCGGGCGCGGGCGCGGGCTCTGGCCTCATGAACATCGTGTGGTTCCTGGTCGCGGGCCTGTGGCTCGCCATCGGCCACATCACCACCGCCGCCGCGCAGGCCGTCACGATCGTCGGCATCCCGCTGGCCATCGCCAATCTCAAGATGATCCCGATCACCTGCTTCCCCTTCGGCAAGGCCGTCATCGACGACCCGACCGCATCCATCCTCTGACGCGTCCTACACTGGGGTCATGGCTCGTAAACACAGCAAAGACCACGGCGGTGGCCCCACCCGCGCCATCGAGGCGCTCACGGCGGCCGGCGTTGCTTTTACCGTTCATGAGTACGAGCACGACCCGGCCGCCCGGGCGTTCGGCGAAGAAACCGTTGAAAAATTGGGCATTGACCCCACCCAAGCCTTTAAGACGCTCATGGTGCGCCTGGACCCCACCGGCGAGTTCGTCGTCGGCTGCGTGCCCGCCTTGGCACACCTGTCCATGAAGCTGATCGCGAAGGCCGCGGGAGCGAAGAGCGCCGCCATGGCCGACCCGGCCGTCGCCCAGCGCCGCACCGGCTACGTGGTGGGCGGCATCAGCCCGCTCGGGCAGACGACCTCGCACCGCGTGTTTATTGATTCGGCGTGCCTGGACCACGAGACCATGATCGTCTCGGGCGGGCGCCGAGGCCTCAGCGTCGAGCTGAGCCCCCTCGACCTTGTCGAACTGACGAACGCGGAGGTCACGGACCTGGCGCAGGTCTGACCCCGGCCGGATTTGAACTCCGCCTCGGCCGTTTCACCATGCCGACTTCATCGCGGAAATCATGTCGGTGTCTGCGCGCGCAGGCATATGTCATACATCTGTGGTGCGTTGTATAATAAAAGTCGTACATTCGTCTGAAAGGTGTGGCGATATGAAAACGGCGACGCTTAACATGCGCGTTGATCCAAGCGTGAAGGAAGAAGCTGAGAGGGTGTATGCCCAGTTCGGCATGAACCTCACCGACGCTGTGAATGTTTTCTTGCACAAGTCCATCATGGAGGGTGGCTTACCCTTTGACTTGCGCCAGCCCCGCTTCAACGCTGAAACCGAGCTAGCTATGCGCGAGGCTCGCGACATCGCCGCAGGGCGTGTTGCCGCTACCCGTTACGCGTCCGCGGCACAAGCGTTCGCGGATGTCGATGATGAGTGAGCCTCAGCGGGGCCAGCGTGCCCTCGTGATGACCAGTCAATTCAAGAAGGATCTCAAAAGGGCCCGCAAACGAGGGCTCCCTATCAAGGAGCTCGAAGCGGTCATTGATCTCATTCTTACGGGCGAAGTATTGCCTCCCCAGCGGAGGGATCATCTCTTGACCGGGGACTACGCGGGGTTCCGTGAATGTCATATTCGGCCGGATTGGCTGTTGATCTATCTGGATGAGCCAGAGATCTGCGTTGTGACCGCAATTCGTACGGGTTCCCACTCGGACCTGTTTCAATAGCTGCTGTTTCCGTGAGAGTCGAGATCCTATGGTTGACATGACTGAACTGAGCCGTCGCGGGCGCGCCGTCTACTGGGTGGTTGCCACCCTCGCCTGGGCGGGCGTCGCCGCCACCCTCATCATTACGGCCTTTGATGGCTACGCTGCGCCGACCTACGTCGAGGAGGGGCTCTTCGCGGGTGCCGCCCACGGCTGGGCGGGCGCTCCCGAGCGCCTCATCAATTGTCTGTCCTACTTCACCGAGCTGTCCAACATCATGGTTGCGATCATCTCGACCCTCCTCGCGCGCCGAGGCTGCGTCGGGGCGTGGGGGAAGGCCACGCACCTGTGCGCGCTCATGATGATCACGGTGACCGCGATTGTTTACGCGACCCTGATCGGCCCCTACGAGGTCCTCTCCGGCTTCGCGCTCGTCACGAACCCGCTGCAGCACATTGTCGTCCCGGCCGCCTTCGTGGGTACGGCTGCGCTCGCGGGGCCGCGCGGCGGCATCGCGTGGGCGACGCTGGGGCGCGCCCTGTTGATCCCGGTTGCGTGGGTAGCGTACACGCTCGTGCGAGGCACCTTCACGCACCAGTACCCCTACGGCTTCGTGAACGTGTGGCGCATCGGCTACGCGCAGGTCGCGATCAACATCGTGGCGATCCTGATCGGCGCCCTGGTCTTCATGGCGCTCTTCGCGGGCGCCGATTGGCTGATCCGCAAAGGCCTCGCGGCGCTCTTGATTGGAATAGCGCGTGGTGGAGTGGCCTCACATACGAACGAAATTAAAGGTCTGGTTAATCAAAATTGATAATCATCTCAATTATTTCAGTAAAACGTGATCTAGTGTCATTGGTTACGACGATAGTTGGTGAACCGATGTTGTTTGCTGACAAAATGGCTTTTGTTGATGGATGACTCCAACGGAGGCTGTTGGCAGAAAAAACGCAGATCGGCGCTTCATTTCCGTAAGGACCAAAGCCGTCAAGAATCTCATTAGACCAGTCTTTTTCTGACCCGTGGTGGGGTGGTGCAAAGGTTCTCGTCTTAGTCTTATAATGAGCAAATATGCTATTAAATTCCTCTATAGACTCTGGGCTGTGACCGATTGGGGCATCGCCGCAGCCGATCCAGCCGCAGGCTGATGAAATGTACGCTAGGTTGAGCTTGTATGCAGAAGGATACGTGTTCAATGTCTGATTGCCGCGCCAATAGGCATGGAGTGTGCTGATAATGCGCCGGTTATTCGTGGGGCCAGAGTATAGAATTAAAGACGTTGGGTTAAGATCTTTGGATGGAGACACTGCTCTTCTGTAGGCTGTTTTGATGGCGTCAATATACTCTCTGCTGATTAGTTTGCGAAGCAAAGCGTAGTCGGTGAAATCGATTTGGTCTAACTTTTCCGTTTCCTTATTTTGAAAAGTGTTTCTTGAAGATTCCGTAGCCTCGATCGCTTCTAAGGTCTCAATCGTGTTGCCCTCTTGTTGCTTGTGTGTTTCTAACTTTCGCATTTCATCGATTAGGGCCGCTTTGAAAGACTGTTCAATTTTCCTGGCGTTGCCCTTTAGGGTGTGAGTGAATAGTGTCCAGATGGACTTATTTGCGATAATGCAGGCGATGTTGAATTTAGGTCGTATCCATCTGTTGTTGGGTTGTAGGTGGCATGGATCTCTATGTTATTTTCATTGTCTCCATTTTCAAATTGTCTGAGTATGACCTCATCTGCTTGCTGCGCTAATGCGGCGCGCGGATTTGCAACAAATTGTAGGGTGAAATCGCTTATGTCGAGAAGATCTGATGTTTGTAGTTCTCCGTATTCGTCTGAGGTTGAGTTTAGTAAGTAAATGAAACGCTCGGCTGGTGAGGCGTAGGGGATTGCTACCTCACTAACGTTGCATTTTTGAATCAAATAATTCAGTCCATTAATATGGTCATCGTCGAAATGGGAGATATAGATGATGTCGATGGCTGGCGGGGTGGTTTGTTTTATGCAGCTGAGGGGAAGCCATTCATCCTGAAATGGCGTTCCAATAAAATTGACACCTTCGTCGTATGGGTGCAGAGATATTGGGTGGCTTCGTCGCCAATATCGCCAGTAGCGTTTGGTCTCGGGTGTCCAGAAGTGTGCGAGGGATTCTGTGAAGGTGTTGATCTCGTCTTTGATAGTGGTTTTGGAATCTTGTGATGCTGTCTTTACGTTTCCTTTTGATCCGCAATCAAAGACGTAAATAAAAGGTTTTCCGTTGGCGTATAATACTCCGGTATGAAAGAAACCTTGACCCGCAGCCCACTGAGTTCTTGTCATGGTTAGGGGCGTGTCATCGTGCATTGTGTACCTCCTTGAACAACGTTTGACTGTTCAGTCTCGCAGTGAAGTGGTAGCGATGCCTTCAATGTCAAGTGGCGAATGAGTGAAATGCTAGGAAAGTTGCGCATATTGTCAGCTACCGCACCCTGACGGTGATCGTCGCCAGGGCACCCCTTCCAGCCTCGTCCGAGGCCGCTAGAGTGGGGCTATGACCAGTGAACCCGGGCTTGTTCCTGAACTTACCGTCACCGATTACGAGGCGTCGCGCCGTTTTTGGTGCGACCTCGTCGGTTTTTCCCTCCGCTACGAGCGGCCTGAGGAAGGATTCGGCTACCTCGTCCTGGGTAACGCGCACCTGATGCTCGACCAGATCGACCAGGGTAGGACGTGGGCGACAGGTCCCCTTGAGTTCCCCCTTGGTCGGGGTATCAACTTCGAGGTTCAGACCGAAGATCTGGACGGCGCATGGCACCGCATGGCCGAGGCAGGGTGGCCGATCTTCGTCGAACCCGAAGAGAAGTGGTACCGGGCGGGCGATGTAGAGATCGGTGTCCGGCAGTTCCTAGTCCAGGATCCCGACGGCTACCTGCTGCGCCTCCAGCAGGAAATCGGCGAGAGACCCGCTCTGCGAGGATAACTCGGGCGGCGGGGACCACGACTTTCTGCGTCGTTCACATCCGACTCATCCGAATTGCCACATCAACGAGGCCGTGGCGGCCCCTGATGTCCCAGTGGTGTCCCTCGAAGGGAGAGGGACCTACCGCGCCCCGACGGTGACCGTCGCCAGGGCGACGCGGTTCGCCTCGTCCGAGGCAGGCACGTCCACGAGGGCGACGATGCGCCAGTCCATGTCCTCCTCCGAGTCGAACAGGGTCTGCGTGGCCAGCCAGAACGTGCCCGCCGCAGCCTGATCCACCGCGTCCGCGATCGCCTCGATGCGCGCCACCTGGGCGCGCTCGAAATCCGACGAAACCGCAGCGGGGGCCAGCTCCAGCACGTCCTCGCGGGTCGGGGCCTCGTTCAGGGAACACAGCGACAGGGCGCGCGCACGCTGGTCGATACCGATCCATTCGTGCTCCGCCCAGTAGCGCTCGAGCACCGTGTCCCACTCGTCCTCGCCCCACGGCGCGACCACCGGGGTGCGCGAGGCCTCGTCCAGGCGCGCCAAGGCCTCGACGTTGTCGCGGCTCATCGCCTCCACGCGCTCGAACAGCGCGCCACGGATCGCCGTGCGGAACGCGTGACGGTTCGCGCTGAAGGGAACGGTCCCGTCCTCCCGCGCGCCAAACGCCAGCTCCGCGCCCTCCGTGCCGTCGCCCTCGGACGCGGGGAGGGCCTGGCCCGTGGACATGGCCTCCCACTCGTCCAGCAGCGAGGAGTCGACCGCGCGGATCAGCGCCGACAGCCACGCAATGATTGAACGCAGCTCGTCCGTCATCAGCTCGTCCGGCACGATCTGGCGCAGCGCTCGGTACGCGTCCGTCAGGTAGCGCAGCACGATGCCCTCGGAGCGGCCCACGTCGTAGCGGCCCACGATCCCCGTGAATGTCAGCGCGTTCTCGATCATCTCGCGCACGACCGACTTCGGGGAAATCTCCTGATCCTCGATCCACGGGTTCGCGTGCAGATACACCGCGAACGCGTCGCCCAACAGATCGGCCAGCGGGCGCGGCCACGTGACCTCTTCCAGGGCGGCCATGCGCTCGTCGTACTCCATGCCCTGCGCCTTCATCGCGGCCACGGCCTCGGCCCGCGCCGCCTTCTCCTGCGCGAACAGGAGCGGGCGCGGATCCTCCAGGACCGACTCGATGACCGAGACGACGTCCAGGGCGAACGTCGGGGACTCCGGATCCAGCAGCTCGAGGGCCGCCAGCGCGAAGGGGGACAGCGGCTGGTTGAGCGCGAAGTCATCCGGCAGATCGGTGGCCGCGCGCAGGCGAGGCTCACCCGACGCCGAGGCCTGCGCAGAAGACACGTGCTCGACGACGCCCGCCTGCTTCATCGACGTGTAGATCTCACCCAGGCGGCGCAGGTGCGGGTTGCGATCCGTGGGCGGATCGTCGTTGTTGCGCGCCAGCCACACGAGGTGCTCGCCCGGGTCGCGCCCGGCCGCAGGAGCCCCGGCCAGCACGTTGAGAACCATCGCATGCGTCATCTCGAAACGGCTGGCGAGCTGCTCGGGAGCCGCGTCCACCAGGCGCTCGAACGTCGAGCGCGTCCACGAGATCTCGCCCTCGCCGGGGCCCCTTGCGCTTCTTTGCCGACTTCTTGGCGGCGCGCTTGGCCTCGCGGGCGTCACGGGCCGCCTCCTGCGCGGCGCTCAGGCGTGCGCGCTCACGGGCGGCATCGACCTCGTGCTCGGGGGCCAGGACTCGCACGAAACCGACCGTGTCGAAGCCGGCGCGGCCGGCGCGGCCCGCGATCTGGTGGAACTCGCGCGCGCTCACGTGGCGCATGCGCCGCCCGTCGTACTTCACGAGCGACGTCATCAGCACCGTGCGGATCGGCACGTTGATGCCCACCCCCAGAGTGTCCGTGCCACACACGATCGGCAGCAGGCCCGCCTGCGTGAGGCGTTCGACGAGGCGACGGTAGCGCGGCAGCATGCCCGCGTGATGCACGCCGATGCCCTGAGCCAGTAGCGACTTGAGGGTCTGCCCGAAACCCTTCGTAAACGACACGCCCGCCAGCTGGGCGGCGATCGCCTGCTTCTGCTCGGGCGAAATCAGCGAGGAACGGTCAAAGGACTGCGCGGTCGCCACGGCGTCGCGCTGGGAGAAATGCACGATGTAGACCGGCCAGCGGCCCTCGCCCAGCAGTCGCTCCACCGTGTCGGGCAGGCGGTCCACGACGTACTCGAACTCGAGGGGCACGGGGCGCTCCGCGTCGTCGATAAGGGACACGTCGCGCCCGGTGCGCTCCTTCCATGCGCGCTCGAAACGCGTCGTGTCGCCCAGCGTCGCGCTCATCGCGACCACCTGCGGGGTCTCAGCTCCAGGAGCGGCACCTGCCAGGCCCAGCCGCGCTGACGGTCCCCATAGAAGTGGAACTCGTCCATGACGATCATGTCCGCATCCAGCGTGGGCCCCTCGCGCAGCGACTGATTCGCCAGGATCTCGGCCGTGCAACAGATGATGGGCGCATCGGCGTTGAGAGACACGTCGCCGGTCACCATGCCGACGTTATCCGCGCCAAACAGGGACACGAGGTCAAAGAACTTCTCCGACACCAGGGCCTTGAGCGGCGCCGTGTAATACGAGCGGCCCCCGTGCGCCATCGACGTGAAGTGCGCGGCCAGCGCGATCATCGACTTACCCGACCCCGTGGGGGTCGCCGCAATCACGTGGTTGCCCGCCAGGATCTCCACCAGGGCCTCCTCCTGGTGGGGGTAGAGCGGACGCCCAGTGCCCTGCGCCCAGGAGGTGAAGGCCTCGTACAGGGCGTCGTCGTCCCTCAGCTGGCCCGCGTCCTCCAGGTCGTCCAGGATCTCGTTCAAAGTCGCGCTCATACCCCCATTGTTCCAGACCCCGCCTCCGTCTGCGTCCACGCACCGCCGGACCCTTCCCGCAGCTCATCGACGAGGCCGGGGCCGGTCAGGCGGAGATGCGCGGCCGTGCGCGTGGCGAGACGTCGCCTGCCAGGCGCGAAGCCCTGTGGCAAGATGAACGGGTCCCATTACAACGCGCGGGCGCGTCCCGCGAAGTGCGCGAGGCACGGTGGTCCGTCCCCGGCCTCGTTCTTTGACACCCCGGGAGGCTCCTGTGGAACAAATTGCCCAGATCGAGCAGCACATCGCTGACTGGATCACGATGCACCTGACGATCTTTATCCTGATCGGCGTGGGCCTCGTCCTGACGGTCGTCTCCCGCGGCGTGCAGCTGCGCCTCTTCCCGGAGATGGTGCGCACAGTCCTCGGCTCGCGCAAGGGCGCCGACGGCGGCATCTCCTCCTTCCAGGCTTTCGCGATCTCGCTGGCCGCGCGCGTGGGTATCGGCAACGTGTTCGGCGTGGCTGCGGCGCTCATGTTTGGCGGGCCGGGTGCGATCTTCTGGATGTGGGTCGTGGCCCTGGTTGGTATGGCGACCGCGTTCTTCGAGGCGACGCTGGCCCAGATCTTCAAGGTCAAGCACTCCGACGGTTCCTTCCGCGGCGGTCCGGCCTACTACATCAAGCGCGGCATGAAGAACCGCGTCCTGGCCAACATTTTCGCCGTCATCACCGTCGTGACCTGCGGTGTCGTCATCACGTCCGTGCAGTCCAACGCGATCGCGGGCACGCTCACGAGCGCCTTCGGTGAAGCCGCCAAGCAGCCCCTGCCCGGCGCGGGTGGCTTCTCTGCCGCCCAGCTCACGGTCGCCGGCCTCATCTTCGTCTTCTCCGCGATGGTCATCTTCGGCGGCATCCGCACCGTCGCCCGCGTCACCGAGTGGATGGCCCCCATCATGGCGACCGTCTACGTCATCATGGTTGCCATCGTCTGCCTCATGAACATCACGCAGTTCGGCACCGTGCTGGGCCAGATCTTCACCTCGGCCTTTTCCGTGGACGCCACCGTCGGTGGCCTGGGCGGCGGCATCATCGCCGCGATGATTAACGGCACCAAGCGCGGCCTCTTCTCCAACGAGGCCGGCCAGGGCACCGCTCCCAACGCCGCCGCCACCGCGACCGTGTCCCACCCGGTGCGCCAGGGCCTCATCCAGTCCCTGGGCGTCTTCATCGACACGATTGTCGTGTGCACCGCGACCGCCTTCGTCATCCTCATCGCGGGCGAAAAGGTGTGGGGCGGCGCGGACGTGAACCCCTCCAACCTGACGACCCTGGCCGTGGCCCACGAGCTGGGCGCGTGGACGATCGTCCCCATGGCGATCCTCATCTTCGTCCTGGCCTACTCCTCGATCATCGCCGCCTACGTCTACTCCGACACGAACATGTCCTTCGTGTTCGGGGATGCCCGCTGGGCGAGCTGGACCGTGCGCGTCGTGTGCGTGCTCTCTGCGACGATCGGCGCGCTCCTGACCCTGGACGTCGTGTGGAACGCCGTCGACATCGCGATGGCGGTCATGACGATCACGAACCTGGTCGCCCTGGTCTTCCTGGCCCGCTGGGTGCTCGGCGCGCTGCGCGACTACGAGACTCAGCGTCGAGGCGGCATCGAGGAACCCGTCTTCGTGGGCGAGAAGAACCCGCTCCTGCCCGGCGACGTTCCCGGCAGTGTCTGGAAGCGCCCCAAGCACAAGAAGAAGTAATTCCCGCTGACCACCTTGCCGGGTGCGCCGTCACATCTCGTGCCGCGCACCCGGCGTCGTGTCTGTCGGCGCTGCTTGGCGCAACGCTCGCGAGCCTGCGTTAGGCTACCGGCATGAGAATCGCACGTTTTTCCGATGGTACGAACCCGGTGTACGGCGCCCTCGAGGAGGGTTCGACAAGGATCGTGGGGCTCAAGGGTGACCCGCTGTTCTCGCCCGTGGAGCCTTCCGGCCAGATCTACGAGCTGGACGAGGTGCGCCTGCTCTCCCCGGTGATCCCGCGCTCGAAGGTCGTGGGTATCGGCGATAACTACTCGGACTCCCCGATTCCGGCGGATGAGCGCCCCGAGCCGCCGATCTTCCTCAAGGCCAACACCTCGGTCGTGGGCCCCGACGATCCGATCGCGATCCCCGCCTGGTCGAACAAGGTCGCCTTCGAGGGTGAACTCGCGATTGTCATCAAGTCTCTGGCGAAGGACGTGAGCGTGGAGGATGCGCCGCAGGTGATCCTCGGTTACACGATCGCCAACGATGCGACCGCCCGCGATGCGATGACGGGCGGCCCCTGGTCTCGCGGCAAGTCCTTCGATTCGGCGTGCCCGCTGGGCCCGTGGATTACGGTCGATCCCGCCCTCGATGTCACCAACCTGGCGATTCGCTCGTACCTGAATGGCGAGATCGCTCAGGACTCCTCGACGGCGAACATGATCTGGAACCCCTTCGAGCTGGTGTCCTACGTGTCCCGCCAGATGACGCTGCTACCCGGCGACGTGATCGCCACGGGCGCGCCTGCGGGTGCAGGCCTCGTTCAGGCTGGCGACCGAGTCGAGATCGAGGTCGAGGGGATCGGGCGCCTGGCGAATCCCGTTGTGCGAGCCTAATTGTGTGACCTGTGTGATAGGATTACGTCGTTCTGACAATATCTCCGTCGCATAGGAGCACACCGTGAGCGAACCCCAGTCATCGGGCGCTCTGGCCGTCGAAATGGCCGGCCTGGACGTCATCCCCGAATCCGATCGCAAGGGAAAACCCTCTGACCTGTTCATGCCGTGGTTCGCGGCGAATATCTCGGTCCTAGGCATCTCGTGGGGCTCGTGGGTCCTCGGCTTCGGGCTCTCCCTCACCCAGGCGATCATCGTGTCCGTCGTGGGTGTCGCGCTCTCCTTCGTCGTGTGTGGCCTCATCGCCATCGCGGGCAAGCGCGGCTCCGCCCCGACGCTGGTCCTCTCGCGCGCGGCCTTCGGTTTCAACGGAAACCGGATTTCTGCGGCGATCTCGTGGATCCTGACGGTGGGCTGGGAGACCTTCCTGGCGATCATGGCCGTCCAGGCCACGGCCACGGTCATGGGGGCGCTCGGCTTCACGAATCACGTCGTCGCCCAGATCATCGCGCTGATCCTCGTCGTCGTGCTGGCGGCAGGATCGGGCATCCTCGGTTTCGAGGCGATTATGAAGGTCCAGACGTGGATCACCTGGGCTACCGCGGCCCTGACGATCGTTTACTAGTGCTGGTCGCCCCGACGATCAACTTTTCGGTCCTCGCCTCGCGTCCGTCGGCCCCGCTGACTGCGGTGCTCGGCGCGGGCTGCATGCTCCTCGTGGGCTTCGGCTTCGGCTGGATTAACGCGGCTGCGGACTACTCGCGTTACCTGCCGCGCGCTGCTTCGACGCGTGGCGTGGTCGGCTGGACGACGCTGGGCGCGGCGCTGCCCACGGTCGTCCTCGTCTTCTTCGGCATCCTCCTGGTTGGCTCGGCCGATGAGTCCCTCTCTGAGGCGATCGGTAATGATCCGATTGGCGCGCTCACGACGCTGTTGCCCACCTGGTTCCTCGTGCCCTTTGCTCTGGTTGCGATCCTGGGCCTGATTGGCGGCATCGTCATGGACATCTATTCCTCGGGCCTGTCGCTGCTGGCCACGGGCGTGCCCGTCTCGCGCCCCGTTGCCACGGCTATCGATGGCACGATCATGACGGTCGGAACGATTGTCGTCGTGTTCTTTGCGGATTCCTTCCTCACGCCCTTCACGGCGTTCCTCACGACCCTGGGCGTCGTCATCGCCGCGTGGGGCGGCGTCATGCTGGCGGATATCGCGCTGCGTCGCAAGGACTACGACGAGCCCTCGCTCTTCACCCCCTCGGGTCGCTACGGCTCGGTGAACTGGGGTGCCGTCGCCTCTTCTGATCGTCGGCTCGCTCGTGGGATGGGGCCTCGTCGTCAACGCGAGCGCTTCCTGGCTGTCCTGGCAGGGCTACCTCCTCGGCCCCCTGGGTGGCCGCGAGGGTGACTGGGCGGGCGCCAACATCGGTATCCTCCTGGCGATGGTCGTCGGCTTCGTCGGCTACTGGGCGACCAGCGCGGGCCGCGTGCGCGCGCAGGAGAAGCTGCCCTCGCGCACCTACGCCGAGGGCGCGGACGAGGGCGAGCAGTGAGCGTCGACCCGCGCTTCACTCAGGCTCTCTTGGACGACGAGGCCGTGGCCGGTGCCCGCGTCCTCACCTCCCTTGCGGGACGCCCGGATGCGCTCGTCGTGCTTGGTTGGGCCTGGCCGAGGCCCTCGACGAGGCCTGGGGCGCGCCCGTCGCCACCGTTGCCCTGGGTGACATCCCCGGCGTCGTCGCGCCGGTCGCGGACGGTCACGGCGGCGAGCTTCGCGCCTACGAGACGCGTAGGGGAGTAGTCCTCGTGGCCACGGGCCGCACGCACCTCTACGAGGGGCTGGGGCCTCGTCCCGTCACTGCCCTGGCCCGTGCAGCTGTGGCCGCCGGTATTAGCCGCGCGGTTCTCACGAACGCGAACGGGTGCCTGAAAGACTGGGATCTCGGTGACGTCATGGCGATCACCGACCATGTGAACGTCAGCGGTGCCTCGCCCTTCGACGGGCCGCTGTTCTTGGACGTGTCGGCCGTGTGGGATGCGCAGATGACGGATGCGCTGCGCGGGGTGTGCCAACGCGAGGGAACGTACGGCATCCTGCGAGGCCCCGAGTATCAGACCATGGCAGAGAGCCGCATTCTCGCCGGCCTCGGCGTGGATTGCGTGGGCATGTCAACCGTCATGGAGGCCATCACGCTGCATGCCCTGGGCGTGCGCGTCGCCGGAATGTCGGTCGTCTCCGACCTGTCGTTCGCCGACGCGCCCACGGATCCGACCGCCGTCGTCGAGGCAGCCTCTGCCGCCCGTCAGACCGTGGTCGCAGGTATCGAGGCGGCCCTGACAGCCTGAACGCACAGACACAGACGAGGCCGTGGCCGGGAGGTGGGTATCCACCGTTCCCGGCCACGGCCTCGTTTCGCGCGAGAGAAGATCAGAGCAGGCCGAGGACCCGCTCGACGATCCGCGAGGCCACGTCGGGGGCGCACGCCAGGTTGATGCGCGCCCACGAGGCGTAGTCCGCGCCGAGGGTGCGGCCCTCGTTGGCGGCGATGCGGGCGCGTTCGCGCAGCGTCGCGGCGGGGGAGAGCGGTCCCAGGTCGACGCCTTCGAATCCCCACCAGGTCAGGTATGTGCCCTCGGGGCGCACGAAGTCAATCGGGGTGTCGGCCAGGGCGCGCTCGACGAGGTCCACGTTGGAGCGGATCAGGTCCTTGACCTCGCGCTGCCAGGCGTCGCCGTGCTCGTAGGCGGCGATGGCGCCGAGCGTGCCGATGACGTTGGCGTCGTGGCGCACGTCGGCGGCGAACACGTCCCAGCGCTGCCGCAGCGCCTCGTCGGGCAGGATGACCTGAGCGGAGGGCAGTCCTGCGATGTTCCAGCCCTTCGACGCGGCGGTCGCGGTCACCGTGTGGGAGGCAAACGAGGGGCCGAGAGAGGCGTAGGAAACGAAGGGGATCGACTCATCGAGCACCAGGGAGGAGTGGATCTCGTCGGAGAACACGAGGGCGTCGTAGTCGGCGACCACGTCGTGCAGGGCGCGCAGCTCGTCCTCGCGCAGGACGCGGCCGACCGGGTTCCACGGGTTGCACAGGATGACGAGACCGGCCCCGGCCTCGAGCCCGGCGCGGATCCCTCCAGGTCGAGCGCCCACCCGCGGCCCCCCGCGCGCGTGCCGCGCAGCGAGGGAACCTCGATGACGGGGTGGTCGAACTTGCCCGGAATCGTCAGGAAGGGCATGTAGGCGGGCGTGGGCACGATGATCGGGGCACCCGGGCGCACCAGGTGATTGATCGTCGCCTCGAGCGCGGGCAGGACCGAGGCCACGAGGCGCACCTGTGAGGCGTCCACATCCCAGCCGAAGCGACGCTTCTGGAACTCGGCGGTCGCCCCAGCCAGGCGCGGCTCCAGCCAGGTCGGCTGGTAGCCGAGCAGACCGTCGTCGATCGCTCCCTTCATCGCGTCGGCCACTTCCGGTGCCGTCCCGAAGTCCATCTCCGCCACCCACGCGCCGATCGTCGGTTCACCGCTCGCGGTCGTGATGCCCGTCCACTTGAGGGATCCGGTGCGGTAGAGGTGGGGAGTCGGAAAAGAGTCGAACGGACACGCTGTCCTCCTGGATGAGTCGGTGGATGCGGCGCGGGCCGATCCCTGTGATGCAACCAGGGTATCCGCGCTCCCACCACGCGTCGCAGCGCGCCCACCCATCAAGCAAATGCAACAGCCACCGCTGGAGTAGGATGGAGGAATCATGAGTGAAACAACTGCCACCGGTGCCGACGTTCGCGTCCGCTTCTGCCCCTCGCCCACAGGAACCCCTCACGTCGGCATGGTCCGTACGTGCCTGTTCAACTGGGCCTACGCCCGCCACACGGGAGGAACCTTCGTCTTCCGTATCGAAGACACGGATGCCGCCCGTGACTCCCAGGAGTCCTTCGACCAGATCATCGAGTCCCTGCAGTGGCTGGGTCTCGACTGGGACGAGGGTATCGGTAAGGGCGGCCCGCACGGCCCCTACCGCCAGAGCGAGCGCATGGACATTTACCGTGACGTGGCCGCCCGCCTGCTTGAGGCCGGTTACGCTTACGAGTCCTACTCGACCCCCGAGGAGATCGAGGAACGCCACCGCGCCAAGGGTGAGGATCCGAAGCTCGGTTACGACGGCTTCGACCGCGATCTGACGGAGGAGCAGATCGCCGCCTACCGCGCCGAGGGCCGCAAGCCGGTCCTGCGTCTGCGCATGCCCGACGAGGACATTACGTTCACGGACCTGATCCGCGGCGAGATCACCTTCAAGGCCGGCTCTGTGCCGGACTACGTGATCGTGCGTGCCAACGGCCACCCGCTGTACACGCTGGTCAACCCCATCGATGACGCGCTCATGGAGATCACCCACGTGCTGCGCGGTGAGGATCTGCTCTCCTCGACGCCGCGCCAGATTGTCCTGTACCGCGCGCTCGAGGCGATCGGCGTCGCGAAGTTTATGCCGCGCTCGGGTCACCCTGCCCTACGTCATGGGCGAGGGCAACAAGAAGCTCTCCAAGCGCGACCCCGAGTCGAACCTGCTGCTGCACAAGGCTGCCGGCATGATCCCCGAGGGTCTCAACAACTACCTGGCCCTCCTGGGCTGGTCGATTGCCCCGGACCGCGACATTTTCTCCATGGAGGAGATGGCCCAGGCGTTTGACATCTCGGACGTGAACCCGAACCCGGCGCGCTTCGATCAGAAGAAGGCCATCGCCATTAACGCCGAGCACATTCGTCTGTTGGATGGCGAGGACTTCCGCGGTCGCCTGGTTCCCTTCCTGCATCGCGACGAGCTGGTGTCGGCCGACTCCTTCGAGGCGCTGACCGATCGCGAGCGTGAGATCCTCACGGAGGCCGCTCCGCTCGTCCAGACGCGCATCCAGGTGCTCGGTGAGGCCTCGGGTATGCTTGGCTTTCTTTTCGTTGCTGACGACGCGCTGGAGATGGACGAGAAGGCTGTCTCCAAGCTGAAGGACAACGCCGTGGACGTCCTGGACGCCGCCATTGAGACCGTCGAGGGCCTCGGTGAGTTCACGACCACTTCGCTGGAGGAGTCCCTGCGCGCTCGCATCGTCGACGAGATGGGTGTCAAGCCCCGCCTGGCCTTCGGCCCGCTGCGCGTCGCCGTGACCGGACGCCAGGTCTCCCCGCCGCTGTTCGAGTCCATGGAGATCCTGGGTCGGCAGTCCTCGCTGGCCCGCCTGCGCTCCCTGCGCGCCTCCCTGGCCTGATCGCTGCGTTCGGCCCCGGCCTCGTGTCCTTTTTTCTGGGACGAGGCCGGGGCTTCGTCGCGTGGAGGAGGCTCGGTCGTGGGGGAGTAGCGCATGGGTGATCGGGACCACTGGCCTTCGATTTGGCATGAGGGCCTCGGTCCGCTACAGTTATCTCCCTGTCGCCAGCGACGTGAAAAACGAAGCGGGTGATACCCAATGGGGTATGGTGTAATTGGCAACACAGCTGATTCTGGTTCAGCCATTCTAGGTTCGAGTCCTGGTACCCCAGCGATCTGAAACGAAAGTTTCAGTGAAGGCCCCCATCGTCTAGCGGCCTAGGACGACGCCCTCTCACGGCGTTAACGCCGGTTCAAATCCGGCTGGGGGTACGGTTCATCAGTGAATCAAGGCCCCCATCGTCTAGCGGCCTAGGACGACGCCCTCTCACGGCGTTAACGCCGGTTCAAATCCGGCTGGGGGTACCAGTAACCTCGTCACCATTGTAGTGACGAGGTTTTTTGTTAACCACTCGGTCCGCGTTTTGTCTTGTCCTTTGCAGAAAAGTTTCGGAACCGTTGCAGTGTGTCTAACCTAGAAGCAGCCCCCATGGGAGGGGACCGCTTTTAGACGAGGGAGTCTGTCGTGACATACCGACTCAACAGGACGACGCTGCGCCGAGCGCTGGGCGTTGGCGCTGCAATTGCTGTGATGGGGGGTGTTGTGCCAGCCGCGTGGGCTGCTCCCGAGACGGATGCGTCAAACCAGGGCAGTGTGGCGACTACCGCCGATGCGGGAGGTGCGCAAGCGAGCGCGGACGTCCTGGTGACAATCCCCGGCAGCCATAACAAGGCGATGGGATGCGACGCCGATTGGGCGCCAGACTGCGCTAAGGCGGCGCTCACGCGTGACGCGACCGGTGTCTACAGCGCGACGTTCACCCTGCCGGCCGGAGACTACCAGTACAAGGTCGCTGAGGGTGGCTCCTGGGATACGGCCTACGGTGCCGGGGGCGCAGCGGGGGGAGCGAACATCTCCTATACACTCAACGAAACGACGTCTGTGACCTTCTATTACGACCGGGCGACGCACCGCGTGTGGAATACGGCGACCGATCAGACGGTGACGCTGCCCGGTACGTTCCAGAAGGCGCTCGGCTGTTCGGACAACTGGCAGGCTCAGTGTCTGGCGCCTCTGTTGGAGCCGACGGGCGATGGCACGTACACGTATTCGACCACCGCGTTGCCCGAGGGTGACTACGAGTTCAAGGTTGCCATCGGCGGATCCGACAACGAGAATTACGGGCAGGATGGCACCGTCGGCGGAGCCAACTATCAGTTTGCAACGAAAGCGAACAAGCTCGTGACCTTCACCTACGATTCTTCGACGCACAAGGTTGCTATCGCCAGCGCTGACGCCCCGGTCGCAGGCAACGGTGAGCAGCGCGCCTACTGGGTGACCTCGAACATTCTCGCGTGGCCGACCTCCCTTCTGCCTGAAGGCGTCACACGGGCGCAGGTGCTGGACGGCTCTGCGAAGCTGTCCTACGAGCTGGTGACCGCCCCTGAGGGTGGCGCAGGACTGTCGGACGGTGCGGTCACTGGGGCCACGACGACCGCCCTGACCGTGGCCGGCGACCTGCCCGCTGAAGTGACGACGGCGCATCCCAATCTCAACGGCTACATCGCGCTGAAGGCCCCCATCGACGAGGCCGTGGCTCGCGAGGCCCTCACCGGTCAGATCGCGGTCGCCCAGAAGTCGGGGGAGAGCGTCAACGCTTTTACCGGCGTGCAGATCGCTCCTGTCCTCGACTCCCTGTACGCGCAGGCGGCCACCCAGGCCTCGTATGGCGTGAATTGGAACGAGGCCGGAAACCCGACGTTCGCGCTGTGGGCACCCACGGCGAAGAGCGTGGCGCTGGTGTCGTGGAACACCTCCACGCCGAGCGGTTCCGACGCTGATATCCCAGGCGATGGCCTGCGCACCGAAGCGGTGCGTGGCGACGACGGTCGTTGGAGCGTGGACAACGCTGCCGGCGAGATCCACGAGGGCGCCCAGTACCTGTGGGAGGTCACCGTCTACGTGCCCGAAACGGGCAAGGTCGAGAAGAACCTCGTGACCGATCCCCTACTCGGTGAGCCTGACAGTGGACTCGACGCGTTCGGTCGCAGTCAACATGAATAACCCTTCAACCGTGCCCGCCGTGTGGACGAACTCGAAGGCACCCGTCATCCAGGATGATGCGCAGCGCTCGATCTACGAGCTGCACGTGCGCGATTTCTCCGCTGCCGACACCTCGGTGCCCGAGTACATGCGCGGCACCCTACATGGCCTTCACGCAGTTCGAATCCAACGGCATGCGTCACCTGGACGAGCTGGCCCGCGCCGGCATGAACACGGTGCACCTGCTGCCCACCTTCGACATCGCGACGATCCCCGAGAAGCGCGCCGAGCAGAAGACGCCAGCAATCCCCGAGGATGCTGGCCCGGCGTCCGAGGAACAGCAGGCCGCGGTGTCCGCAGTGGCGGACCAGGACGCCTACAACTGGGGTTACGACCCGCTGCACTGGATGGCCCCCGAGGGCTCCTACGCGACGTCCTCGCATCAGAACGGTGGCGCGCGCGTGCGTGAATTCCGCTCCATGGTGGGCGGGCTGCACTCGATCGGCATGCAGGTGGTCCTCGACCAGGTGTACAACCACACGCCCGCGGCGGGACAGTCGGCCACCTCCGTGCTTGACCGAGTCGTGCCCGGCTACTACCAGCGCCTCAATGCCTCTGGCGGTGTCGAGACCTCGACCTGCTGCTCGAACGTCGCGACCGAAAATGCGATGAGCGAGCACCTCATGATCGACTCGATGATCCACTGGGCGAAGTACTACCACGTCGATGGCTTCCGCTTTGATCTCATGGGCCACCACCCGGCCGCTGAGATGAAGCGCGCGCAGGAGGCTCTGAAGTCCCTGACGCTCGAGAAGGACGGTGTGGACGGTTCGCGCCTGTACATCTACGGCGAGGGCTGGAACTTCGGTGAGGTCGCGAACAACGCGCTGTTCACCCAGGCCACCCAGGGTCAGCTGGACGGCACGGGCATCGGCGCGTTCAACGACCGTCTGCGTGACGCCGTGCACGGCGGCGGTCCCTTCGACGAGGACCACCGCGTCTTCCAGGGCTTCGGCTCGGGCGCGTTCTCGGACTTCAACGGCCTCGACACCCGCCCGGAGTCGGAGCGTCGCGCCGACTACTGCACCGCGTGGACCTGGTGAAGCTGGGCCTGGCGGGCAACCTGAAGGACTACACGCTGACCACCTACGACGGCAAGACCGTCTCGGGTGCCCAGCTGGACTACAACGGCCAGGGCGCAGGGTTTGCCTCCCAGCCTGCCGAGAACGTCAACTACGTGGATGCTCACGACAACGAGACGCTCTTCGACCTGGTCACCTACAAGATGCCGGCGGATGCTCCGATGGATCACCGCGTGCGCATGTCGCTGATCAGCCAGGCCTCCGTGGCCCTGTCGCAGTCGCCTTCGTTCTGGGCGTCGGGCACAGAGATGCTGCGCTCGAAGTCCCTGGACCGCGACTCCTTCAACTCCGGTGATTACTACAACGCGATCGACTGGACCATGCACGACAACGGTTTTGGCCACGGCCTGCCCGTGAAGTCGAAGAACGGCGCGGCCTGGGATCACATGCGTCCGCTGCTGGAGAATCCCGATCTGAAGCCGAGCCCGGAGCAGATCGACACCTCCTCGGAGATTGCGATGGACTTCCTGCGCGTGCGTTCCTCCTCGCGCCTGTTCACGCTGGGCAGCGCCGATCTGATTCGTTCCAAGGTGACCTTCCCGAACTCGGGTGAGGGGGCCGTGGACGGCACGATCGTCATGCTCATTAACGACGAGGCCGGGGCGGGCAGCGACGTTGACGCGGCGCTCGACGGTGCTCTCGTCGTCTTTAACGCGACGGATAAGACCATGACGACGGCTGTTGATGGCCTGGCAGGGCGCGTCTTCAAGCTGCACGAGGCTCAGTCGAATGGCTCTGACGCGGTCGTCAAGGACGCATCCTTCGACGCGAAGACGGGTTCCGTGACGGTTCCGGCTCGCACGGTTGCCGTCTTCACGCAGGCGGCGGGCGACCGCATTGATCCGAACGCCAACCCGGCTCCGGACCCGGGAGACTGCCCAGTGGGTCGCTTCCGGTGACGGCCGCTGGTGGCTGCGGTACGCGGACGGAAGCTACCCTGCAGGTGAGCGTGTTGTGCGCGGTGGCGTGACCTACTCCTTCGATGCCAGCGGCTGGATGAAGACCGGCTGGCAGCTCGAGGACGGCGCATGGCGCTACTACGCCCCGTCCGGCGCGATGGCGACCGGCTGGACTACCGTGGGCGGCACCTGGTACTACCTGGATCCCGATACCGGGGCCATGGCGACCGGCTGGCTCAAGGATGGCAACATCTGGTACTACCTGAACGGAAGCGGTTCGATGGCCACCGGCTGGGTGAACCTGGGCGGTGCCTGGTACTACCTGAACGGTAACGGCACGATGGCCACCGGTTGGGCTGCCGTGGGCGGTTCCTGGTACTACCTGACGGAGTCGGGCCAGATGGCGATCGGATGGGTCAAGGACGGCGACAGCTGGTACTTCTGCCAGGCGTCGGGCGCCATGGCGACCGGGCGTGTCGTCATCGGCGGCACGGCCTACACCTTCGACCGTTCTGGTCGCTGGGTCGCGTAGCGGGAGCCCTGAAACGGCGGGTGGGCCGGGACGATTCAATCGTCCCGGCCCACCCGTTTCTGTTGTCGGCGGTTGCGGCTTACAGGTCCGCGGCGTCTTCGACGGTGGAGAGGAACTCCGTGAGCCTGTTGGCGGCCGCCATGACGGAGGGGCCGTGCTGGCGTCCGGGCTGGCGACCCATGCGCTCGATGGGGCCGGAGATCGACAGGGCTGCCAGGACGCGGCCGGACGGGCCGCGCACGGGTGCGGAGACGGAGGCAACGCCCGGCTCGCGCTCGCCCACGGACTGTGCCCAGCCGCGGCGGCGCACCTCGGAGAGCATCGTGGCGTTGAAAGACGCACCGTACAGGCCACGGTGGAGACGGTCGGGCTCTTCCCAGGCCAGTAGAACCTGAGCGGCAGAACCGGCGCTCATGGAGAGCGTGGCGCCCACGGGGATCGAGTCGCGCAGGCCCATCTCGCGTTCGGACGCCGCCACGCACACGCGGTAATCTCCCTGGCGGCGGAAGAGCTGGGAGGATTCCTTCGTGTGGTCGCGCAGTGCCTGGAGGACCGGCATGGATGCCTGGAGGAGGCGGTCTTCGCCGGCGGCGGAGGAGAGTTCCTGGAGGCGGGGGCCGAGGATAAAACGTCCCTGCATGTCGCGGGCGACCATGCGGTGGTATTCGAGGGCAACGGCCAGTCGGTGGGCGGTGGGGCGTGCGAGCCCCGTGCTGGAAACGAGTTGGGCGAGGGTGGCGGGTCCTGCTTCAAGAGCGCTGAGAACCAGCGCAGCTTTGTCAAGAACGCCAACGCCACTGGATGTTTGCTCTTCCATACAACTATTTAATATCTCAGCTTTTGAGATAGCAAATTGTCGGATAGTGAAACAGGTCAAAGGTGCGTCCGAGACGTGAGATCAGCGGGTCGCATGGCGGATAAGGCGGTTCCATTGATTGCGACGTACGTATGACACCGTGTCTCCAAAGTGGGGACCAGAGGAGGAATAATGAGCGGAACGATGGCAGAAAAGGTGTGGCGAGACCACATTGTATCCAAGGGGGAGAACGGTGCCCCCGACCTGCTCTACATCGACCTCCACCTCGTGCATGAAGTGACGAGCCCCCAGGCGTTCGAGGGGCTGCGCCTCGCCGGACGACAGGTTCGCCGCCCCGATCTGACGATTGCGACTGAGGATCACAACACGCCCACGGTCAACATCGACCTGCCCATCGCAGACATCACGAGCCGCACCCAGATCGACACCCTGCGCAAGAACGCCGAGGAGTTCGGCATTCGCCTGCATTCCCTGGGGGACGCCGACCAGGGCATCGTTCACGTCGTCGGCCCTCAGCTGGGCCTGACCCAGCCTGGCATGACCATCGTGTGCGGCGACTCCCACACCTCCACGCACGGCGCGTTCGGCGCACTGGCCTTCGGCATCGGCACCAGCCAGGTTGAGCACGTGCTCGCCACCCAGACCCTGCCGATGGCCCCCTTTAAGACCATGGCGATTACGGTGAACGGGTCCCTGCCCGAGGGATCGACGGCCAAGGACATCATCCTCGCCGTCATCGCCAAGATCGGCACCGGCGGCGGTCAGGGCTACGTCCTGGAGTACCGCGGTCAGGCCATCCGCGAGCTCTCCATGGAGGGCCGTATGACGATCTGCAACATGTCGATCGAGGCGGGCGCCCGCGCCGGCATGATCGCCCCCGATCAGACGACCTTCGACTACATCAAGGGCCGCCCCCACGCCCCCGAGGGCGAGGACTGGGATCGCGCCGTCGAATACTGGTCCTCCCTCGCCTCCGATGAGGACGCTGTCTTCGACGCTGAGGTCATTCTCGAGGCCGCCGACATTGAGCCCTTCGTCACCTGGGGCACCAACCCCGGCCAGGGCGTGCCGCTCTCGGCCACCGTCCCCGCCCCCGAGGACTTCACCGACGAGACGGCCCGCGCGGCCGCCGAGCGCGCCCTCGAATACATGGACCTCAAGGCCGGTACCCCGATGCGCGAGATTGCGGTGAACACGGTCTTCATCGGCAGCTGCACCAACGGCCGCATCGAAGATCTGCGCGCCGCCGCCAGCGTCGTCAAGGGCCGCCACAAGGCCGACGGCGTGCGCGTCATGGTCGTGCCCGGCTCCGCCCGCGTGCGCCTGCAGGCCGAGGCTGAGGGCCTCGACAAGATCTTCACCGACTTCGGCGCCGAATGGCGCAACGCCGGTTGCTCCATGTGCCTGGGCATGAACCCCGACACGATGAACGCGGGAGACCGTTCGGCCTCCACCTCCAACCGTAACTTCGAAGGCCGCCAGGGCAAGGGCAGCCGCACGCACCTGGTGTCCCCGCTCGTCGCGGCCGCCACCGCCGTGCGAGGCACCCTGTCCTCCCCGGCCGACCTCTGAGGCCCGCCCTCCGCCACCCGACAGCGGGGGAGGGCCCCGGCCTCGTCCCCCACGGAAGAAAAGACTCAACCACCCATGGAAAAGTTCATCACCCACACCGGCATCGGCGTCCCGCTGCGCCGCTCCAACGTCGACACCGACCAGATCATCCCCGCCGTCTACCTCAAGCGCGTGACCCGCACGGGCTTCGAGGATGCCCTCTTCGCCGCCTGGCGTGGCGACCCGGAGTTCGTCCTCAACCAGGACGCCTACAAGAACGGCTCCGTCCTGATCGCCGGCCCCGACTTCGGCACCGGCTCCTCGCGTGAGCACGCCGTGTGGGCGCTCAAGGACTACGGCTTCCGCGTCGTCCTGGCCCCCAAGTTCGCCGACATTTTCCGCGGAAATTCCGGCAAGCAGGGCCTGGTCACCGGCATCATCTCCCAGGAGGACTGCGAGTCCCTGTGGAAGCTCCTCGAGGCCGAGCCCGGCACCGAGGTCACCGTGTCGCTGGAGGATAAGACCTGGCGCGCCGGTGCGATCTCGGGCACCTTCCAGATCGACGACTACGTGCGCTGGACCCTCATGGAGGGCCTGGACGATATCGCCCTGACCCTGCGCCATGAGGACGAGATCGCTGCTTACGAGGCGAAGCGTCCCTCCTTCAAGCCGCGCACACTCCCGGCGAAATTCTTGCCCAAGGAAGAAGTTGTGTCAGCTCGCGGCTGAAAGCACTGCGCATACTGGCCCCTACCTAGCTAGAGTAGGGGCCAGTTACGTCATAGTGAGGAGCACTCATGTCATCGATCCTTCAGGTTGAGGGCGGCCATCCGCTGCGCGGTGAGATCACGGTGCGCGGCGCGAAAAACTTCGTCCCCAAGGCGATGGTCGCGTCGCTGCTCGCCGACACCCCCTCCGAGCTCTACAACGTGCCGCTCATCCGCGACACGGACGTGGTCTCGGACCTGCTGAGCCTGCACGGCGTCCAGATCGACTTCGATCAGGATCGCGGCACGCTGCGCATGGACCCCTCCAACGTCAAGGTTGCGTCGCGCTCGGATATCGACACGCTCGCGGGCGCCTCGCGCATTCCGATCCTGTTCTGCGGCCCGCTGCTGCACCAGCTGGGCGAAGCATTCATCCCCGAGCTCGGTGGCTGCGCGATCGGTGGCCGTCCCATCGACTTCCACCTGGAGACGCTGCGCAAGTTCGGGGCGATCGTCGACAAGCAGCCCGACGGCGTGCACATCAAGCGCCCCGCCTCCGGCCTGCACGGCGCGATTATCGAGCTGCCGTTCCCGTCGGTGGGCGCGACCGAGCAGACGCTGCTCACGGCCGTGCGCAACGAGGGCATCACGACCCTGAAGGGTGCGGCCATCGAGCCGGAAATCCTCGACCTCATCAACGTCCTGCAGAAGATGGGCGCGATCATCTCCGTGGACACCGACCGTACGATCCGCATTGAGGGCGTCGCGAAGCTGACCGGCTACCGTCACACGGCCCTGCCGGATCGTATCGAGGCCGCCTCGTGGGCGGCGGCCGCCCTGGCTACCCGCGGCGACATCTACGTGCGCGGTGCGCACCAGCCCGACATGACGACGTTCCTCAACACCTTCCGCAAGGTGGGCGGCGCCTTCGACATCGACGCCGACGGCATCCGCTTCTATCACCAGGGCGAGCCGCTGCACTCGATCGCCCTGGAGACCGCCGTGCACCCGGGCTTCATGACGGACTGGCAGCAGCCCCTCGTCGTGGCGCTCACCCAGGCCGAGGGCCTGTCGATCGTGCACGAGACCGTCTACGAGAATCGTTTCGGCTTCACCGAGGCGCTGCGCAAGATGGGCGCGAACATTCAGGTCTACCGCGAGTGCCTGGGTGGGACCCCCTGCCGTTTTGGCCAGAAGAACTACTACCACTCGGCGGTCATCTCGGGCCCGACCCCGCTGCACAGTGCGGATATCGAGGTTCCGGACCTGCGCGGTGGTTTCTCGCACCTGATCGCAGCCCTGGCCGCGACGGGTACGTCCACCGTGTCGGGCATCGACGTGATTTCGCGCGGCTACGAGCACTTCACGCGCAAGCTCCATCAGCTGGATGCGCGCGTGCGTTACCTGGACGCCTGAGATCATGGGCGCATCGGGCGCGCGGCGCAGCATTTTGTTGCTGGTCTCGTCGATGTCGGCGGGCGGGCGCAGCGTGCGCCTGGGCCCGCGCATCGTGCGCATCCTGCGTGGTGGCGGCTGGGAGGTCGCGGTTCGCCTGACGACTCCCGGTGACGACCCGGCGGCGATCGCCGGTGGGGTTGCCGCGGGCTCAATCGTCGCGGCCTTGGGCGGGGACGGGTACCTGGGTGCGGTTGCGCGCGGGTGCCACGAGTCCGACGCGATCTTCGCCCCCATGCCGGGCGGGCGTGGTAACGACCTGTGCCGTGCGCTGGGTATCGGCACGGATCCGCTGGCCCGCGCACGCTCCCTGGCGCGCCTCGGCTTGACGTCCGACGAGGCCGGGGCGCTCTCCTCCGATTCCCTGACCTCTCGGGTGCGTCCCCTGGACGGTATGTGGGTGCGCTCGCGTGAGGGCGTGCGCCTCGCCCTCGGGGTCGTGTCGATCGGCCTGGACGCGCGCGCGAACATCCTCGCGAACGAGTCCTCGCTGACGTCTGGACCGCTGGCCTACGGCTACGGGGCCTTCGCGGCCCTCGCCTCGCACGAACCTACCGACATTGTGGCGACTGTGGATGGGCGCGAGCGCAACATGAGCGGATGGATCGCGTCGGTGTCGAATTCCGGGCGTTTCGGCGGTGGCATCACCCTGGTGGAGTCCTCCGACATGAGCGACGGCGTCCTCGAGGTATGTCACGTGGGGCCCCTGCCGCTGTCTCGTGCCCTGCCCGTGCTCGCCCGCGTCGTCGCCGGCCGCGCGAAGGCACACCCAGCCATCGAGGTGGAAAGCGCCCGCGTCGTCTCCTTCGCCGCCCCCGTGGGAACCATCGCTATGGCGGATGGGGATCGCGTCGCCTCGATCCCCTTTACGGTGGACGTCGCTCCAGGAGTTGTTTCCGTCCTCGTGTGAGGTCGATGCGGGCGTGGGCGCCCAGGGAGCGGTCCCCGTAGAATGAAGCCATGAGTGCTGTCTCCGGCTTTTACACCTTCGCGAAGGGCGTGCTGACGCCCATCATGACGCCCTGGATCAAGTTCACCGTGAGCGGTGAAGAGAATCTTCCCACCGAGGGCGGCTTTCTCCTGGTCCCCAACCACCTGTCCAACGTCGACCCGCTGTGCCTGTGCTGGTACTTCATGAAGCGCGACACCGCCGTGCGCTTCCTCGCGAAAAAGTCGATGTTCTCCGTGCCCGTGTTCGGCTGGATCATCAAGGGAATGGGACTGATCCCCGTCAACCGCGACTCCAACCCCTCGGCCGTCCTGGCACCCACCCGCGAGGCTCTGAAAGCCGGTGAGGTCGTCGGCATCTTCCCCGAAGGCACGCTCACGCGCGACCCCGACCAATGGCCGATGGAGTTCAAGTCCGGCGCCGCCCGCCTGGCCCTCGACACGGGTGTGCCCGTCATTCCCGTCTCGCAGTGGGGACCGCAGGACATCATGGCCCCCTACAACGCCAAGGGCATCGACATGCGCCCGGGTCGGCGCGTGTCCTACCACTTTGGTGAGCCGGTTGACCTCTCCGACCTGATGAGCCCCGCGGGCTCCGAGAACCACGAGGCCGTCAACGAGGCGACCAAGCGCATCAGCGACGCCGTTCGCGCGGGCGTGGGTAAGCTACGCGGCCTGCCCGTCCCCGAGAAGGTCTGGGACCCCGCCACGCAGGCCGGTCCCTGGTGGGAGGAAGAACTCGCCAAGAAGGCAAAGAAGACGAAGAAGGCCCGTAAGAAGGGCTAATCGCGGATATCGATCACCATGCGCACCGGGTTGGACAAGAATCCGATCTGAAAGTCGCGCGTGCGGGTGCACCGATGACGACGTGCGTGTTGTCCTCGAAGGCGCCGTCCGAGACGATATCAAGGTCCCCGGCACGCGTATGCGTCCCGCTCGGGTAGGGGGTGTCGGAGGCCGTCATGGGCGTGCCGTCGATGACCAGATCCAGGACCGCACCTCCCTCTACCTGGATGGGCAGGCCTCGGCCCTGTTCGACGGCCTCGTCCGTCCACGCGGCTGTGCGGACCCCTGGCGTCCCCTCGCCCGAAAACTCCAACACCACGCGCGTGAAACCCTCGTGCGCCGCCGCGCGGATCCCCGTCAGCGCCAGGGCCTTGGCCGGATCATCCGAGCGCACCGGCGGCAACCCCTCCACGCTCGACATCCAGTTATCCGCGTTGATTGGCCGCTGCCATCCAGCCCCGGCTCGGCGCCCGACGAAGCGTCGCTCGCGGACGTGGACGCTGGCGCAGCGGGGGAGTGGGAGGCACCCGACGAGGCCGGAGCTGACTGAGGCGCATCGGTGCGGGCCCCGGGCGTACACGCGCCGAGCAGGAGGATGCAGGCCGCTGCGCTCGCGGCGAGGCTTCGGCGGTGAGACACAGTTCCTCCAGGTAACAGTCGGTTGATTCAATCCTAGTAGAATGGCCTTGACAAGGAGGTCTCGATGAGTATGACAACAGCAGCCATCCTGGGAACGGGCGCGTGGGGAACGACATTCGCGCAGGTGCTCGCCGACGCGGGTGTGGACGTGACCATGTGGGGGCGCAACGCCGACACCATCGCGTTCATCAACGGGGGAGAGAACCCGACGTACCTGCCGGGCATCACGCTGTCGGATCGCATCAGTGCGACCACCGAGATTGCCGAGGCCGTGGCCGGTCGCGAGCTCGTCGTCGTCGCCGTGCCCGTCAAGGCCGTGCGCGCCACCCTGAGCGCCGCCCGCGAGGCTTTTGCGCCCGGCGTCGCCCTACTGTCCCTCGCCAAGGGCCTCGAGCTCGGCTCCCTGAAGCGCGTGGACGAGATCATCGCCGAGGCCTCGGGCGTGCCCGAGAATCGTATTGCGGTCCTGTCCGGCCCGAACCTGTCGCGAGAGATTGCGGATCGCCAGCCCACGGCCACGGTTGTCGCCGCATCTGACGTGGAGCTCGCCAAGGAGATCGCGAAGGCCTGCCACAACCCCTACTTCCGCCCGTACGTGTCCACAGACGTCGTGGGTACCGAGATGGCCGGTGCCACCAAGAACGTCATCGCCGTCGCTATCGGCGCGGCCGAGGGCATGGGCCTGGGCATCAACACGCGCTCGACCCTCATCACCCGCGGCCTGGCGGAGATGACACGCCTGGGTACCGCACTCGGCGCGGACCCCGCGACCTTCGCGGGCCTGTCCGGCATCGGAGACCTCGTCGCCACGTGTTCGTCGCGACTGTCGCGTAACTTCTCCCTCGGCCACCGCCTCGGCTCCGGAATGGGCTTGGCTGAGGCCCTGGCGCTGTCGCCGGGCGTCGTCGAGGGCGTCGCCTCGGCCGCCCCGATCCTGCAGGTCGCGGAATCCGTGGGAGTCGACATGCCGATCACGGGTGCCGTCGTCGAGGTGGTTGAGGGGCGCGCGAGTATCGAGGACATGGGCCGTATGCTGCTGGCGCGCCCGCAAAAGATGGACGGCTGGAAGATCGAGCTCGTCTGAACCGTGTGCACGCGGGCGGGACACGCCTCCCGCGCGGTAGTCTTGGACCCATGACTGCAATTTCTCGTCCTCGTGTCCTCATCGTTTTTGGTGGACGCTCCTCTGAGCACGAAATCTCCTGCTCGACCGCCGCAGGTATCCTCACCGCCATCGACCGCACCAAGTGGGACGTCATCCCGCTGGGCATCACGCGCGACGGCCAGTGGGTGCGCGTCGCCGATGACCCGTCGGCGCTGGAATTCAAGGACGGGAAGGGTCAGTCCGTGACCGCGGGATCCACCCGTGTTGCCCTGACCCCGGGCGAGGGCAACCTCGTCGAACTCACCTATGACGGCAACCCGGACGCGCCGGATTCGCGCGTCGTCGGCGTGGAGGACCTGGGCCACGTGGACATCGTCTTCCCGCTCCTGCACGGCCCCTACGGCGAGGATGGCACCATCCAGGGCCTCTTCGAGATGGCGGGTGTGCGCTACGTGGGCTGCGGCGTCACCTCCTCGGCCGTGTCGATGGACAAACACCTGACCAAGACCGTGCTCGCGGCCGCCGGTATTGACGTGGGCCACTGGGAGCTGGTTACGGCTCGTCAGTGGGATGCTGACGCCTCCGCGTGCATGGACCGCATCGAGCGCCTCGGATTCCCCGTCTTCGTTAAGCCCTGCCGCGCCGGATCCTCCGTCGGCATCTCGCGCGTCACCTGCCGCGAGGACCTGCCCGTGGCCATCAAGGAGGCCGCGAACCACGACCCGCGCATCATCGTCGAGGCCTCCATCTCCGGCCGCGAGGTCGAGTGCGGTGTCCTCGGATCGCGCTCCGACTGGCGTAGCGGCACCGCGCCCCTGGGCGAAATCGTCATCCCCGAGGGCGAGTTCTACGACTACTGAGCACAAGTACGTCGACGACGTGGTGGGCCTGTCCTGCCCGGCCGACGTGTCGCCTGAGTACGCCGATCGCATCCGTGAGACCGCGTGGCGTGCCTTCGACGCGCTCGAATGCGAGGGCCTGGCGCGCGTCGACTTCTTCCTCGACGAGGCCACCGACACCGTCATCATCAACGAAGTGAACACGATGCCCGGTTTCACCCCCATCTCGATGTACCCGCAGATGTGGGCGGCCGCCGGCGTCTCCTACTCGGATCTGCTGACCGAACTCCTCACCGAGGCCGCGCAGCGCCCGCTCGGCCTGCGCTGAGTTCCCAGCCACTGCCTCGTTAATTCCTTCACCCCACGATAGAAAGATAACTATGACGGCTCACCCCAAAGTCACTCTGGTGACCTGCTCGTCCATGCCTCACCTGTTCCCCGGCGAGGAGGGCCTGCTCGATGAGCTGGCGTCGCGCGGTTGCGACCCCCAGATCAAGGTGTGGAACGATCCCGACGTCGACTGGTCCGAGGCCGGCATGGTCGTCGTGCGCTCCGTGTCCGACTATGCCTCCGACCGCCAGGCCTTCCTCGACTGGACCCGTCAGCTGACCCGCGTGCAAAACTCCAAGGACGTGCTCAACTGGAACACGGATAAGCACTACCTGAGGGATCTGGCAGCTCTCGGTATGCCGACGATTCCCACGAATTGGCTCGAGCCCGAGCAGAAGCTCTCCAAGCACCAGATTCACACGCGCTTCCCGGCTTTTGGAGAGTTCGTCGTCAAGCCCGCGGTCTCCTCCGGCGTGCGCGACATCGGCCGCTACACGACCGTCGACACGCGCCAGCGCCAGGCCGCCATGCGCCAGGTGCAGGGGCTGCTCGGCGACGGCCGCTCGGTCATGATCCAGCGCTACGTTGAGGAAATCGACTTGCACGGCGAGATCTCGCTCGTCTTCTTCAACGGACTGGTCTCCCACGCCGTCGAGAAGCGCTCGGCCCTGCACCCTGCCTCCGTCACCAACCCGGAGATGCACGAGGCCGTGGTGACCGCAGAAGCCGCCGATTCCGTCGCGTGGCAGTGGGGCGAGGAGATTCGCCGCGTCCTGCACGGCTACGTGCGCTCCCGCCTGGGCCACGATGAGCAGTTCCTGTTCAACCGCGTGGACCTGGTTCCCGACGGCAAGGGCTCCTTCCTGGTCATGGAGGTCTCCCTCGTGGACGCGGACCTGTACCTGGGCGCCACCCCCCACGCGCTCGGTAATTTCGCCGACGCGATCTCCGCTCGCGCCCACTGGTGACGCACGCCACCGCCGTGAGGGTAGTGCTCGAGTTTTCAATCTCGGATGGGTAGTGCTAAGCTCTATCCGTTGCCTTCATGGCGACGCGATGGTGGCTGTAGTTCAGTTGGTAGAGCACCTGGTTGTGGTCCAGGACGTCGCGGGTTCGAGTCCCGTCAGCCACCCCATTGCCCCGGCGCTAGTGCGCCGGGGTTTTTGTTTCTGCAGTATGCTTGTAGCATCCTTAAATGACCGGACAAAGGAGTTGTCATGCCCCGCGTGATCGCCTACGGATGCGACGATGCCACCACCCAGTTCCACCCCCTGCAGATCGACATTCGTGAGCCTGGCGAGGGCGAGATCTACTTCGATGTTGCCTACGCGGGCATCTGCCACTCCGACATCCACAGCGCCCGCGGCGAGTGGGGTCCCGTCGTCTACCCCTCGTGCCCGGTCACGAGTTCGTCGGTACCGTCGCCAAGGTCGGCCCCGGCGTCACCAAGTTCAAGGTGGGGGACCGCGTGGGCGTAGGCTGCCTGGTCGGATCCTGCGGCTCCTGCGAAATGTGCGAATCCGGCTACGAGCAGTGGTGCACGTCGACGCCCGGCACCCTGTGGACCTATCGCGCCGATGCCGACGGAAACCCGACGACCGGCGGCTATTCGCGCGGCTTCACCGTGCGCGAGGACTTTGCGCTCCACATCCCGTCCGAACTGGATTTTGCGGCCTGTGCGCCCCTCCTGTGCGCCGGTATCACCACATACTCGCCGCTCAAGCACTACAACGTCGGTCCCGGCTCTCGCGTGGCCGTCCTCGGCATGGGCGGCCTCGGGCACGTGGGCGTGCAGATCGCCAAGGCCATGGGCGCGGAGGTCTCCGTTATCTCTCACGGCCGTTCCAAGGAAGCCGACGCCCGCCGCTTCGGTGCCGACCACTTCTACGCGACCAGCGAAGAGGGGACTCTTGAATCGCTGCGCGGATCCTTCGACCTCATCCTGTGCACCGTCTCCGCCGACGGCCTCGACTACGCCGGATACATGGCCGCCCTGCGCCCCTACGGCGTCTTCGTCGACGTGGGCCTGCCCACCGAGCCCGTTTCCCTGCCGCTGCGTGCCTTCGTCAACGGCGGCAAGTCCTTCGCGGGCTCCCAGATCGGCGGCATCGCCGAGACTCAGGAGATGCTGGACTTCTGCGCCGAGCATGGCGTCATCCCACAGGTCGAAATGATCACCGGTGAGGAGATCACCGAGGCTTACAACAATGTCGTCGCCTCGCGCGTGCGCTACCGCTACGTCGTCGACACCTCCACGTTCCCCGAAACTGCGTGAGGCGCGCGTGCCTCTGATGAGACATCCTCGGGCTGGGACTGTGTGCAAGTTGTTGACGGTTTGTTTATGCGACTGTTGTCCAGGCCGCTTGGTGTCGTTCGTATTCGATGGGGGATTTGCCGCCCAGGCTGGTGTGGATGCGGCGGCGGTTGTAGAAGTCTTCGATCCAGGTGGCGACCCCGGTGTAGACCTGGTCGCGGGTGGTGAAGGCGCGCCGGTAGTAGTACTCGGTTGTGAGGGTGGCCCACAAGGATTCGGCCATGGCGTTATCCCAGCACACTCCGGCCTGCCTCATCGACACGGTTCCTTTCACGGCGCGCATGTAGGCGGCCAGTTTCTGGGAGGTGAACTGTGTTCCCCGATCAGCGTGGGGCACGACCCCTGTGGGGAAGCCGCCACGGGTGGTAGCGGCCATGTCGAGTGCGGTGATAACCAGGTCGGTGCTTTACTGCTCACCCATGGCGTATCCGAGCAGTCGGCGCGAGTGCGCATCGCGCACGGCGCACAGGTAGACCCAGCCTTGCGCGCACCGCAGGTAGGTGCAATCCGTGATCCACACTCGGTCCAGGGCGCCTTGGTCCCACTGACGGGCGCAGTGATCCTCATGGGCCACTGGGGGACGCCCACCGCGCCTAGCTGGGCGCGGGTGCGTGTTCAGGCCTGACAGGCCTTGGCGGCGCATCGACGCGGCGACCGCCCGCACACCTACATCCACGCCCGCGCGCGTCAGGGCATGGCGGATGCGAGGAGCCCCATAGGTGCCACCCGACACCTCGTGTTCCCAGGCCACCGCCTCATCCAAACCCCTGCGCACTAGCGCGCGCTCACCCCTCACAACACGTGGAGGGGCATGAGGAAGCCGGAAAATTGGGGTATTGGAGCACTCTGACGCGTGATGTCTGCGCGCTTCTTGGCTACCGCAGCAGCTACGTACTAAACTGGTCCTACCAGTACCGGCTCGCCACGTCTTCGGATGTGGTCAGAGCCGGTCATCATGTGCCGAGGGTGTCCTATCGGAACAGAGAGGCCAAGCCCCTGGCGCAATCGTGACCTAGTGCGTGCTCGGCATCAGTGTGCTAACATGGGTGTCAACACGACCGGTTCCGCTGCCCATCTCGGTGGGAGTCCAGGGCCGGTCCCTTTCTATCTTCACGAGGTCGCATGGGGACAAAGCCGTTCAAGAGCTATGAGGAACAGGTCAGTATCCTCCAGTCACGAGGAATGGGCATCGACGATCCGGCTCATGCTGCCGAAGTTCTGCGTACGCATAACTACTATCGGTTATCGGGTTACTGGCACTCGATGCGTCAAGTAGATCCCCAAACACATACGGCACTCGATGTTTTCAAGGACGGCGCCACCCTCGATCTTGTCCTCGCGCTCTACGACTTCGATGCTCGATTGCGCCACGCGGTTTTTGCGAACCTATGCTCCCATAGAGCTAGCGATCCGTTCATTGCTTGGCTACCATCTCGGGGCACTTGACCCGCTGATTCACCTCGATGCATCGAAGCTCAGTGCCACCGCGAGCAATCCTTCAAAGCGCACTAAAGGGCGCTACTGAGCATGATGACTGGGTAAGGAAATATCGCCAAGCGTTGCGTAGCTCTCGGGAGGACTTCGTCGAGCACCACCGCAGCCAATATGACGGAGTCCTTCCTGTCTGGGTGGCTGTTGAAGTCATGGATTGGGGAATGCTCTCCCACCTGTACAGGTTTACTCCCAACCCTGCTCGCAATCGCATAGCTAGAGAGTGCAATATGAGCGGGCCGCAATTGGAGTCGTGGCTAAAGTCGCTCAATATTCTGCGGAATTATTCGGCTCATCATGCTCGCTTGTGGTCAAGTCCTGTGGAGTGGTGTAATCGTTTTGTGTCCTTCGGGGTGGGTTATGCGCTGAGTTGGAGTGGGGGTTCCTCCTGTTGGGTGGGTTGGGGTGTGAGTCGTGATTTGGTGAGGACATCGAGGCTGAGGTAGCGTCGGCCTTCGGCCCATTCGTCGTTTTGTTCGGCGAGGACGGCTCCGACCAGGCGGATGATGGCTTGGCGGTTGGGGAAGATCCCCACGGAGTCGGTGCGTCGGCGGATTTCGCGGTTGAGGCGCTCATTGGGGTTGTTGGACCAGATCTGGGTCCATACCCCGGTGGGGAAGGACGCGAACGCGAGGACGTCTGCCCTGGCTTGATCGAGGTGATCACACACGGCGGGGAGCTTGTCGTGCACGTAGTCCAAGAGCCGGTCGTATTGAGCGTTGACCGAGGCGGCGTCGGGTTGGTCGTACACCGAGTGCAGCATCGCTTTGACGGCGGGCCATAGCGCTTTAGGGGTGACCGACATGAGATTCGCGGCGTAGTGGGTGCGGCATCGTTGCCAGGTGGCTCCGGGTAGGTTCGCTGCGATGGCCTCAACCAGGCCCAGATGGGCGTCGCTGGTGACCAGGCGCACGCCGGTGAGGCCTCGGGCGACCAGGTCAGCGAAGAACTCCTTCCAGGCTGGACCGGTCTCGCTGGTGGATACGCGCACCCCCAGCACTTCGCGGTGTCCGTCATTGTTGACTCCCGGTGGCAGCCAGGACCGCGCACGAGACGACGCGCCCTCCTTCGCGCACCTTCATGGTCAGTGCGTCAGCGGCGATGAACGTGAAAGGCCCAGCATCATCGAGGGGGCGATGACGGAACTCGTCCACGTGTTCGTCCAGGTCCGATGCCATACGTGAGACCTGGGACTTCGACAGTCCTGTGATCCCCAGGGTTTTGACGAGCTTGTCCATGCGGCGCGTGGACACTCCCGCTAAGTAGCAGTCAGCGACCACTGTGATCAAGGCGCTTTCGGAGCGTTTACGGCGCTGGAGCAGCCACTGTGGAAAGTAGGTTCCTGAGCGTAGCTTGGGGATCGCCACGTCAATGGTGCCGACCCTGGTGTCCAGGGGCCGGTAGCGATACCCATTGCGCCTGGTCTGACGCTGCGGGTCTTGTTGGCCCCACTGGGCCCCGCACACGGTGTCAGCGTCCGCTGATAACAACGCGTTAATCACGTGCTGGAGCAGGGAACGCATCAAATCCGGGGACGCCTGGGACAACGCCTCGCCAAGCAGGCCAGCAGGGTCGATAATATGAGGAGCGGTCATCGTTGTGCCTCCAAATCGTTTCGAGTCAGAAGTAGGAAACTTTCTCGAAGGATCACACGGTGACCGCACCCATATCAAACGGGCCGGCCACCACACGGTTACACCACTATGCGGGACACTACTTCGCTTGTTTACGCGAGTGTTCGACATTAAACCAAAGACAATCGATGATCCTCGTATGAAGCCAGTTGAGAGCGTCTCACATCTCGTGTTTGGTCAGCTCAGCCTCATACGTTATCTGCATGCTGTTTTGGGAACAGATGGAGGTGTACCTGACCTCGCAGGCGTTCTGGAAAGCTATCCTCACAACCAGCTCGTCTCGTTCTATCGCCTGGGCACGCCCGAGAATTGGCGCGAGCTCGACCTCTGGTCCTAGCTAGATTGCTGACCCACAGCAACGCGAAAGCCCGTGTCGAAACACGGGCCTCGGAATTGGAGCACTATCAGGCGTCCATCTCCAGAGTGCCAGATTTACAGCAGATGGACAAGACCTGCGGCGGCGCCAACTAGGGTAAACTCTACTGGCGAAGACCCCGGAACGATCCCCAGCTTTGGCTGCATCGCCGGGGTTACCGCTTTTCTTACACTGGTACATGCCCCGGCGAGAATACCGGGATCAGGCCCTACGGGAAGCCGCATAACGGCTACCATTAAACGCGTCTAAGTTTCGGGGCGCAGTTCAGAGGTCTACACCGGGGTCGCCACCTGGATCGAAGACTTCTACAACCGCCGCCGCATCCACACCAGCCTGGGCGGCACCCCCCATCGAATACGAACTACACCAAGCGGCCTGGACAACAGTCGCATAAACAAACCGTCAACAACTTGCACACAGGCCCAGTTTCCCGGAACACAAAGCTCGTCATCTCCGGGTTCGGCTCATCGTGCAGCAGCCGGTAGAGCGGATGAGAGACGGCCTTCTCTTTCCCGCCATCGCTACGGGTCTGGTAGACGTGCAACGGTAGGCCGGCGATGGTCTCAGCCAGAATCCGCACACACGAATACACGGCGGTCATCTGCATGGCAGTGCGCTCGTTCACCGCCCGCCCAGCGCTTGTGGGGCTAAACAGGAACGAGTAGTTTGAGCCGATCGTGTGGTCCGTGGCGCGAGTAGTATTGTTCCTAATCCATCTAAATATGCCCACAGGTTACTCCTAGGGTTAAGCTGCAACGATTGAGGTGTGTCATGTCAACAAACTCTGAGTTCGAGGAAGTTCGGGTCGAGATTGAAAGGGACGGCAAGCCTGTAGTTGTGTCCTTCCAAGGACGCTCTGCCAGCCGGGCCGCACAGATTAGCAATGGACGCGAAACTGTTTACCGCGCTTATACGACGCCAAAGGGCAAGATCGCTGTCACAAAGCGCAGCGCAGTTGCATGGCAAGCGAGCGCGCATCTCGGCGAGGACGCTTGGGCTGACGTTGCCAACGGCGAAGAATGGTGGCAGCCCACCTACGAACTGTTCGTTGCCGACAATTGGGACGAGCTAAGCAAACAACTGACCCCAGAGGTAACGGCCAAGCTACACGATAAGGCGCAACCGCTCCCTGTCGAACACCTCGACATCTAAAACCGTCACAGCACAGTAGTCCGCGCTCGTCGTACACCGAGTGCGCGGGTGCTGCGTTGCCGTTTCGGATGGCTCGGTCTAGGGCCATGATGAGGGCGACGACGCCGTCGCTTTTCTCGGTGGATTTTTGTTTGTCGGGTTTGATGTTGCCGGCGGGGTCAGTGCGGATGTGGATGTTGTCGACCATCCAAGCGAGCACCTTGTTCCCGCCGTGTTGGATCCTGCCCTCGAGGGCGAGCTTCATCAGCTCCTTGCTCGGCGGGGACATGTCTTTGAAGCCTTGACCGAAAGGCACCACGGTGAAGCCCAGAGCCTCGAGGTTCTGGCTCATCTGCACCGCGCCCCACCGGTCGTAGGCGATCTCCCGAATGTCGTAGCGGGTGCCGAGTTCCTCAATGAAGGCTTTGATCGCGGCGTAGTGGACGACGTTTCCCGGCTCTTTATAATTGAGGGTGTGGTGGGTGGGGTTCGGCGTGTCGTGGCCGGGTAGGGGTCGAGGTCTTTCGATGATGGGGGTTCCGACACCGTCCATCTGAAAGACCTCGACATGTCCAATGCTACCTTTGATCGCCCTGACCTGAGCGCATTCACGGGCCTGGATGACCTAGGACTGGAAGTGATGGGTCAGCGTGTCGGAGGCGATCGGACCGTCTTGGCCTGCAAGGTAGTGGGTGAGGATCGGTGGTGTCGACAGTGTGGGGGCGAGGGCGTTGTACGCGACACGGTGGTTAGGCGCTTGGCGCACGAGCCATATGGGTGGCGTCCCACGATTTTGCATGTGAGCGTGCGTCGCTACCGGTGCCAGACGTGTGCTCACGTGTGGCGTCAAAACATGAGTGCAGCGGCCGATCCACGCGCGAAGCTCTCGCGCGCAGCGGTGCGCTGGGCGCTGGTGGGCCTGGTGGTCCACCATCTGACGGTGGCACGCATCGCCGACGTATTGGCCGTGTCATGGAACACTGCCAATACCGCGATCTTAGGTGAAGGCCAGCGCATACTCACAGGTGATCCAACTCGGTTCGAGGGGGTGCGCGTCATCGGTGTGGATGAACACGTGTGGCCCCACACCCCTGACGGCGACAAATACGTCACCGTCATCTTGGACTTGACTCCTATACGAGACCGTCGCGGTCCCTCCCGGCTCCTGGATATGGTCCCAGGCCGCTCCAAGCAGGTCGTCACAACCTGGCTAGCCTCCCGCCCCGATACGTGGCGCAGCCACATTGAGATCGTCGCGATGGATGGATTCACCGGGTTTAAGAGCGCCGCCGCTGAAGAGCTCCCCAACGCGAGGGCGGTCATGGATCCCTTCCACGTCGTACACCTGGCCGGTGATGCTCTCGATGAGTGTCGCAGGCGCATTCAGCAAGAACTTCACCATCGGCGCGGGCGGGCCACGGATCCCCTCTACAAGGCCCGCAGGATGTTACACACCAGATCCTGCCTGCTCACCCCACGCCAACAACACCGGATCCTCGACCTGTTCGCCAGCGATTGCCACGTCGCACTCGAAGTCACCTGGAGCGTCTATCAGAACATCATTGATGCCTACCGTGCGCCCGATACGAGCGCGGGCAAGGCTTTGATGGAAGCCGAAATCAACACACTGACCTCCACGCGCGTACCGAGGGGCCTGACCGCACTCATCACACTGGGGAAGAACGCTCAAACGCCGAGCCCGGGACATCCTGGCCTACTTCGATCATCCCCACACCACAGGCGGTCCTACCGAAGCAATCAACGGACGCCTCGAACACCTACACGGAGCCGCACTCGGACTTGCGCAACCTCACCAACTACATCGCCCGCTGCCTCCTCGAAACAGGAGGATTCAGACCCCAACCACACCCTCAATTATGAAGAGCCCGAAAACGCCACCCTGGATACTTCCCGGCGAGACCGGAAATCTTTGTATCCAGAATGACGTTCTTATGGAGCGGATGACGGGAATCGAACCCGCGTGATCTGCTTGGAAGGCAGAGGCTCTACCATTGAGCTACATCCGCGTACCCCCGGAGGGGACACGAAGATCCTAGCGGTTATTGTCCACGTGCGCGACATTTAAACTCTCCTCCCGTATGATGGGGCAGCGGACAGTAGTCCACGGGGTGTAGCGCAGCTTGGTAGCGCATCTGCTTTGGGAGCAGAGGGTCGCAGGTTCAAATCCTGTCACCCCGACCATCGGCGGCCACCGTGCCGCCGTTTTTCACGCCAACCAGGGGAGTGGCCATGCCGTCCTATCGCACCATCATGACGGTCACCACCCTCGTGCCCGGTCGGGCCCCCGAAGAAGTCGAGGCCGCCGCACGATCCGTCACCCGGCTCGAATCCTGGGACATCGCCATTGTCTCCGGTCAGCCGCGCGTCACCGCGCGCTTCACCGCGACAGACGACGCCGAAGCCCGAGCCATCCATCGCGAGATCACCACCGCCGTGCGTCTCGTCGCCGATGTGCCCCGCGCCCGCCTGGCCGCCGTCGTGCGAGGGCGCTCCCACTACCTCGCCCCCTGAGCGCACCGTTGAGCGTGGGCGGCCCTGGCCTCGTTAATGGGGGGAACGAAGCGCGCTGGCATGTGGTGTTGCGCACGTGAAGCGACGAAAGAGGGGTGGATATGCCCACTTAACGCCCGCGAATGAGGACATCAGCGGGGTCGTGGCGTACACTAAGCGAGTTGTTATGCGCCCGAAATGGGCGTTCCCGAATTCGTAGACTACGGAGCGTACGCACGTGAAGAGCACCGTTGAAACCCTCGAGCCCACCAAGGTTCGTCTGACCGTCGAGGTTCCCTTCGAGGAACTCAAGTCCGAAATGGACAAGGCGTACAAGGAGATCGCCGGACAGGTCAACATCCCCGGCTTCCGTAAGGGCCACGTGCCTCCGCGCATCATCGACCAGCGCTTCGGCCGCGCCGCCGTCATCGAGCAGGTCGTCAACCAGGTCCTGCCCGGCCACTACTCCGACGCCGTCAACGAGAACGACCTGCGCCCCATGGCTCAGCCCACCGTTGACGTCACCGAGATCCCCAACGTGACCGGCCCCCAGGGCGGCCAGCTCGTCTTCACCGCCGAGGTTGACGTTGTCCCCGCCTTCGAGCTGCCCGAGATCGACGAGAAGCTCGTCGTCGAGGTCGAGCCCACCGAGGTCACCGAAGAGGACGTCGAGAAGGAACTCGAGGACCTGCGCGGCCGCTTCGCCACCCTCAAGACCATCAACCGCAAGGCCAAGACCGGCGACTTCGCGACCATCGACCTGGTCGCCACCATCGACGGCGAGCAGGTTGACTCTGCCTCCGACGTCTCCTACGAGATCGGCTCCGGCTCCATGCTCGACGGCCAGGACACCGCCCTGCGCGGCACCAAGGCCGGCGAAGAGGTCACCTTCACCTCCAAGCTGAAGGGCGGCGACCACGAGGGCGAAGAGGCCGAGGTGACCATCACCATCAAGGCCATGAAGACCCGCGAGCTGCCCAAGGCTGACGACGACTTCGCTCAGATGGTCTCCGAGTTCGACACCATCGACGAACTTAAGGAAGACCTGAAGAAGCAGGCCGCCCAGTCCAAGGAGTCCCAGCAGGCCCTCGCCGCGCGCGACGCCCTCATCGACCTCCTCCTGGACAAGGTCGAGATCGTCCTGCCCGAGTCCGCGGTCGACCACCAGGTCGAGCACCGCGTCGGCGAGGACGCCAAGCCCAAGGCTAAGAAGGAAGCCCGCGAGGCCGTCGAGAAGGAAATGCGCACCGAGCTGCTCTCCGAGGCCCTGGCCAAGAAGTTCGACGTGCAGGTCTCCCAGCAGGAGCTGATCGACTACGCGATCCAGATGTCGCAGAACTTCGGCATCGACATCAACCAGCTCTTCTCCTCCTCCCAGCAGATGGCCAACGTCGTGGCCGACCTGGGTCGCTCCAAGGCCCTCATCGAGGCCCTGAAGGTCGTCACCGTCAAGGACACGAACGGCGCCGACGTCGACCTGAGCAAGTTCTTCGGCACCGATCCCGCCACCGAAGAGGGCGCGGAGATCATCACCGAGGTCGCCGACGAGCAGGAGTGAACCGCGGCGGGCTTACCCGCTGACGAGTGACTAACTCTCACCTGAGGGGGTGGGGCGAGAGCCTCGCCCCCTCAGTGCATGTGTTGCGTATATACACCGAGTGGGTGTGTCGGATGCATGTGCCGACAGCGAAACGACGGCCCGGCGCGCGCACGAGCGGGCGCGCAGCGGGTACGGTTGACATCAATGGGGCCGCCTGGGCCCGCGAACAGACGAGGAGGTACGCGTGAGCGTGCACAATACCGGGGCTGCCGACGATGGCTCGCAGCTGGGACTGGGCGATGCGGTCTACCAGCGCCTGCTCAAGGAGCGCATCATTTGGCTGGGCGGCGAAGTCCGCGACGAGAACGCCAACGCGATCTGCGCGCAGCTGCTGCTGCTGGCCGCTGAGGATCCGGATCGCGACATCTACCTGTACATCAACTCTCCCGGTGGTTCGGTGACGGCCGGCATGGCCATCTACGACACGATGCAGTACATCAAGCCGGACGTCGTGACCGTCGGTATGGGTCTGGCCGCGTCGATGGGCCAGTTCCTGCTCACCGCGGGCGCCCCCGGCAAGCGCTACATCACGCCCCACACCCGCGTCCTGCTGCACCAGCCCCTGGGCGGCGCGGGCGGCTCCCGCGACGGAGATCCGCATCAACGCGGACCTGATCCTGGGTATGAAGAAGGAACTCGCGGCGATCACCGCGTCTCGTACGGGTAAGACCGTCGAGCAGGTGGAGGCCGACGGCGATCGCGACCACTGGTTCACGGCGCAGGAAGCCCTCGAGTACGGCTTCGTTGACCGCGTGATCGACAGCCCGCAGGAGATCGGAACGCGAGGAGAGAACTGATGAGCACCCAGCCCTACTTCGAGGCGATCGCCCGCCAGATGCCGCAGGCGCGCTACGTCCTGCCTGACTTCGAAGAGCGCACGGCCTACGGTTTCCGCCGCCAGAACCCCTACACGAAGCTGTTCGAGGACCGCATCGTGTTCCTGGGCGTGCAGGTGGACGACGCCAGTGCGGATGATGTGATGGCGCAGCTGCTGGTCCTGGAATCCCAGGACCCTGATTCGCTGATCACCATGTACATCAACTCGCCCGGCGGCTCTTTCACGGCGCTGACCGCCATCTACGACACGATGCAGTACATCAAGCCGCAGATTCAGACGGTGTGCCTGGGTCAGGCCGCTTCCGCTGCGGCCGTGCTGCTGGCCGCCGGTTCGCCCGGCAAGCGCCTGGCGCTGCCCAACGCCCGCGTTCTCATCCACCAGCCCGCGATGGAAGGCATGCAGGGGCAGGCCTCGGACATTCAGATCGTCGCCGACGAGATCGACCGCATGCGCGTGTGGCTCGAGGACACGATCTCGAAGCACTCAGGCAAGCCGGTGGAGCAGGTTCGCCGCGACATTGAGCGCGACAAGATCCTCACGGCTCCGCAGGCCGCCGAGTACGGCCTGATCGACCAGGTGCTGGAGTCCCGTAAGGCTCTGTGATGCCTTTTCGTCACTGACGAGGCCGTGGCATCCCCGCGCATGAGTGTGTGGTAGGTGCCACGGCCTCGTTGCTATCTGCCTGGTCAGGCCTCTGCCACGCTGACAATTGTCGGCTAGAGGTGAACTTTTCATAACAATAGGCGTGGCTACGCGGAAAACTGGAGCGCGTACACTACGTTATTTGCTAGTAAGTGCGAAAGCACATCCGACCGAACGGAAAAACGTTCAACACCTTGGAGGTCTCGTGGCTCGTCTGACTGATGGCGCGGAACTGCTCAAGTGCTCCTTCTGTGGGAAGAGCCAGAAGCAGGTGCGTAAGCTCATCGGCGGCTCCGGCGCGTATATCTGCGACGAGTGCATTGAGCTGTGCAACGAGATCATCGAAGAGGAACTGGGAGCTCAGCAGCAGTCGTCTTCGACGACGCCGCTTCCTAAGCCGCGTGAAATCAACGAATTCTTGAATACGTGGGTGATCGGCCAGGACCGTGCGAAGCGTGCGTTGTCCGTCGCCGTGTACAACCACTACAAGCGCGTGCGCTCGCGCGAGGCTGGCAATAACGAGGACATGCTGGGCACCAAGTCCAACATCCTGCTGCTGGGCCCCACGGGTACCGGTAAGACTCACCTCGCGCGCTGCCTGGCCCGCCTCCTTGACGTGCCTTTCGCCATCGTGGATGCGACCGCCCTGACCGAGGCCGGCTACGTGGGCGAGGACGTGGAGAACATCCTCCTGCGCCTCATTCAGGAGGCCGACGGCGATATTAAGAAGGCCGAGAAGGGCATCATCTACGTCGACGAGATCGACAAGATCGGCCGCAAGGCAGAGAACGCCTCCATCACCCGCGACGTGTCGGGCGAGGGCGTCCAGCAGGCCCTCCTGAAGATCATTGAGGGCACGGTCGCGTCCGTTCCTCCCACGGGTGGGCGCAAGCACCCCCACCAGCAGTTCCTGGAGATCGACACCTCCGGCATCCTCTTCATCGCCGCAGGTGCCTTTGCGGGCATCGAGGACATCGTGAAGGCCCGCCTGGGTCGCCGTTCGACGGGCTTTGGCTCGGAGCTGAAGAGCGCCTCGGGAGATGGGCGACCTCTACGAGGCCGTGTCCGCCGAGGACCTCCACAAGTTCGGCATGATCCCCGAGTTCATCGGCCGCCTGCCCATCCTGACCTCCACGAAGGAACTGACGGAGGAGGACCTCGTCCGCGTCCTCACCGAGCCGTCGAATTCGCTCGTGCGCCAGTACCAGCACCTCTTCGAGCTGGACAACATGGACCTGGAGTTCACCCACGAGGCGCTCCTGGCCATCGCTGCGCGTGCCAACGAGCGGAAGACGGGTGCCCGTGGCCTGTCCTCGATCATGGAACAGACCTTGTCGGACCTCATGTTCGACCTGCCCAGCCGCGACGACGTCGCCCGCGTGGTCGTCACCCGCGACCTGGTCGAGGGGCGTGGGCCCCGCCGAGCTCTATCCTGAACGTTCCTCGGAAGGTAAGCGCAGCGCCTGAGTCCTCCCGATAGACTGGGGGCCGTGGATACGCACCAGGAGGATTGTATGCAGGATCGTGACGAGGCCGTGGTGGCAGCTTCGGCCGACCGTGGAGTCAGCGGCATTCCCGCCGAGCTGGCGGAGGCGCGCGCAACGATCGACAACATCGACGCCGCCCTCGTCCACATTCTCGCCGAGCGCTTCCGTTGCACGCAGCGCGTCGGCCACATCAAGGCGCGCCTGGACCTGCCTCCCGCCGACCCGGCTCGCGAGGCCCGCCAGGTCGAGCGCCTGCGCACGCTGGCGGCCTCCTCCGGCCTCGACCCCGATTTCGCGGAGAAGTTCCTGGGCTTCATGGTCCGCGAGGTCATCCGCCACCACGAGGACATCAAGGCCGAGTACGACGAGGGTTCGCAGCTCTAAACTGCACGCTCGGGGAGGGCCAAGCCCCGGCCTCGGCAGTTGTGCGCCCGGCTGATGCGGCGTTGATCCCGCTGAGCGATCAGTGAGTCAGCTAGACTGGGTGAGCTGAACACAGGGAGTTTTGGGAGGAGGATCGATGGTTAACCTCGGTGATATTGCGAAGGCGACGGGTTACTCGAAGGCGACGGTGTCTCGCGTCCTCTCGGGAGACCCCAGTTTCACCGCAAAGGAATCGACCCGCCACCGTGTCATCCAAGTAGCCAACGAGCTCGGCTACGCACTGCGCACATCGCGCGCCGGCGTCCCTCAGACCATAGCGGTGCTAGAGAACTTCGATCCCACGAATGGACCCCAGGATTCCTATTTCCGACGTGCGTAAGGCACTGCGCGAGCGTGCGGTGGAGAACATGATGAGCCTGGCGTTCTTCCCGACCGTGGACGCGCTCATCGACGCTGCGGACGACTTTTCTGGCTTTGTGTCCATCGGTCCTGCGCCGATCGCGCAAGACGACCTCGACCGTTTGTATGAGGCGCTCTCGCACGGCGTGTTTATCGACATCAACCCCGCGCCTGCGCTCTTTCATTCTGTGCGCCCCGACCTGCAGCAAACGGTCATCGACGCGATCTACACGCTGCGTGAGCAGGGGCGTCAGCGTATCGCCTTTATCGGCGGCGCCGGGCACATGATGGGCTCTCATGTCTTCGCACAAGACCCGCGTACCGTCGCCTTCAACGAGTGGGCGCACCTCCTCGACATGCCCACTGATGGCTACGTCTGCGCCTCCGGTCCCTTCACTGTGGAGAATGGACGTAGTCAGGCCGAAGCACTACTTGATGCGTGCACGGATGATCTGCCTGACGCTGTCCTTGTCGCGGCTGATCCGCTGGCGGTTGGCGTCATTCAGGTGCTCGCTGCCCGTGGGCTCCGTGTACCCGATCAGATTGCCGTCGTCTCCATCGACAATCTTCAGGTCTGCGAGTACACGGCTCCCACGCTCAGCTCCTATGCGATCGAGTGCTCCGAGTTGGCCGAGACCGCGCTCTTGCTCCTCTCAGATGCGATCGTGGGCCGTTTCATGCATAAGCATCACGTTCTACTGTCCACCCGCCTTGTTGTGCGACAGAGCTTTATTCCCGCGCACGGTGCCACCGCACAGTGATAGGGCGTGAACGCATAACGGCAGCGGCGGGGGAGTTGCCTCACACCCGCCGCCGCTGAATGTCTCTCACACGAGAGACAACGTCACGTCCAGGACCTGCTTCTCGGTCGCATCAATCTGGTACTCGTCATGCACCGGCGAACCCCACGAATCGTCACCGCCGACACCCATCTGTGCAGTGAGCAGACGTAGGTAGGTCGCGGGCCGCTGGGAGGGATCCGGTAGCTCCCACCAGTGTCGAGCGTTTTCGATGTGCGCGGAGGAGTAGGGCAGCAGCGAGACCCCGAGATCGCCGTGTGCCTGAACACGCAGGCCGTGTCCGTCGTCGTCCGTTACCTCGCACCAGCGGATGCCGGGGTGGAAGCCGCACTCCTGCGGTACCGCGTAGGGGGGCCAGCCCTTCGGCTGCGCTCTGGGACCACACGCCCAGGGTTGCTCCGGCCAGGCGGTCCGCGTAGGCCTCGACGGGGCCGAGGCCATAGAAACTCAGGCGGTCAATCGACGAGGGAGCGCCCACTCGAGCCCGAAGCATGGCATCGTTGGGAGATCATGCGCACCAGGGTAGGTTGCCGTTAGACGAATCGTGCCGTTGGCGCGCAGCTCGTAGCGCACAGGCACGGTGACATCTGCAATGCCCGCAAGACGGTAGTCGTAGGTAACGACGACACCCTCGCCGGTCTCTTCGACGGTGGTGTTCACGCATCGTGCGTAGGCTCCAGCCGTCGTCCAGCACGCGCGGTCGAAACCGTGCCCACAGCCTCGATCATTGTCCGTTAGCGGTCGGAACGTTGTCAGCTTGGGAGGAAGAGGACCATGGCCTTGTCGTCGCGACGCCACTGGACGATGCCACCCGCGGTACGCGACAGCAAAGCTTCGTTCTCACCCTCACGCATACCAATGTTCCAACGGCCCACGGTGAATGTGGCGTGGCCACTGGGTGTCGTCGGCCCGCTCGGGGTAGGAGAACACTGTCTGGCCCACGGAGACAATGTGCCCAGCCTCGCACCACGCGGTGTCGGAGGAGATGACAAGTGCTGCCTCCAACACGATCTCTTGTTTTGTGTCGGCTAGCAGTTCAGACGGCCATCCCACACTGACGGTGCTCCGCCCACGGGAGATGCCTGTTGCTGCGACCTCCTTCTCCCAGGCAACCGCGCCGTCAGCAAGGATCCGGGCACGCACACACAGGTTAGCAAGCGGCGCCGGGAGGACAACGGCATCGATCAGGATTCCGTCGATGCTCGGCGTGAGAGTGACGGGGGAGTAGAGCTGTTTGACCGCCATGGCTGAGGGCTTGGGTGTGCGGTCGGCGAAGAGGAGGCCATCACAGGAGAACTCCCAGTCACAAGGACGATCCTCGAAATCGCCGCCGTATGCCAGGAACTCACCATCCGAGCCAGCGGTCGGCTCATGGTAGAGAGCCTGGTCGATCAGGTCCCAGATGAAGCCCCCACCATACGCGGGGTAGCGCTCCAGGTCCGTGTAGTGGATAAGGCCACCAACAGAATTACCCATCGCATGCATGTACTCGCACGACAGATAGGGCTTCGCCGGGTTATCACGCAGGTACTCCTCGATCGCGTCAGGCAGCGCGTACATGCGTGACTCAATATCCGAGGCATCGTCGAACTCTCGATCCCACGTGACACCCTCGTAATGGACAGGACGAGAATCGTCCAACTCGTGACAGCGTCGGTACATGGAGCGGAACACCTCGCCGCCAAAAGACTCGTTACCCAGCGACCACATCAACACGGAGGCGTGATTGAGATCCTGGTGCAACATCGACTCGACGCGATCCACGCAGGCGCCCTCCCACTCCATCTTTGATCCCGGGATCGCCGTGGCTGGGGTGGGGATGTCGCCCGGCGTGCACCATGATCCGTGTGTCTCCAGGTTCGCCTCGTCAATGACATACAGGCCGTACTCATCGCACAGGTCTAGGAAACGGGTGTCATTGGGGTAATGGCTTGTGCGGATTGCATTGATGTTGAGCTGCTTGCACAGGCGCACGTCCGTCACCATGTCCTCCATCGACATCGTTCGGCCCGCGCAAGGATTGAACTCGTGGCGGTTGACACCGCGGAAAATGAGGCGCTGGCCGTTGAGCATGAAGACAGAGTTGAGGATTTCGAAGCGGCGGAAGCCCACGCGCTGAGTCACGGTCTCGCAATCGTTTCCATCGGCGTCGTGAATCGTGAGGCTCAGCGTATACAGGGCCGGATCCTCTGCCGTCCACGGGTGTGCGCCGTCTAGTTCACCCCGAAGCGTGATGCTGGGATCGTTTGCGGGCACGCTTTCACTCCACACAACAGTGCCGCTCGAATCGGTGAGCTGGGCGCTTGCGCTACTGTCGGCCTTGGTTCCCTTGAGGTCGACCGTGACATTGAGTATTCCCATGCCAGAGTCCGCGTCGTAGTCAGCGTTGGCTGCCAGGTGGGCGACGTGGCAGGCAGGCAGAGCTACCAGTGATACGGAACGGAAAATGCCATGGAAACGCCAGGAGTCCTGTCCTTCCAGCCACGAGGCGCTGGAATGCTCGTAGCAGGCGACGACAATCTCGTGTTCCGGGGAGTGCGTCAGTGCTGACGTGATATCAAACTCGCTCGCCGTGTACCCGTCCTCGCAGTATCCGACGAAAGTGCCGTCTACCCAGACGTAGAGAGCCATCGCAAAACCATCGAAGCGTAGGCGTGCGTGTCTTTTCTTGCTCAAAGACTCCTGGAGGGAATCATGCAGGGCGAAGGCGCGCCGGTAGAGCGCAACTCGGCACTCCTCTGGCGGTTTGGGAGCATGAGGGTTCTCGTGGCCGTCCCACGGCATCTGAATGTTGACGTACGCCGGAGGCCATAGCCCCTCAGCTTCGAGGGTTGAGGGAACGGGAAGGCTGTGTACTGCTTCCTGGTCGAATGCGGTGGTGGGGGAATCAAGAGCCACGCGCGAACTTGACGTAAGTGCGACTTCCCAGGTTCCGTCAAGACTCTGTGTTGGGGCGTTCGTGCGGTGTGCGCTGTGCGCGGGAAGTCGATTGACAGCAGAGGTCTGCGGATCGCTGAGCCATGCTGATGTGGGGATGGAGGCGGTGGGCGTGTGGAACATGGTGACCTTCCGGAAGTGCGACGTTGCGGTGGAGCGATCGTGCTCTGAGGTCAGAGTATCCTGTTGATCGCATCAATGCAATACAGTTACGCGGATATGTTTATGTGACCTAGATAGCATGGGAATTCTCAGGTAAATACGTTAACCTTATTGTGTCCGGGCAAGAGTTGCTTCGAAGGAGAGGGACCATGGCACACGAAGAAAACGTACACAAGAGCTGGGTGTCGCGAATCTGCTACGCGATCGGTAATCTGGGGCAGGCTGCGTTTTACAACGCGCTCTCAACATTCTTTGTCACCTACTATGCGGCGCAGACCCTGTTCCGCGACTATGAGGACTCTGAGGCCGAGGCGATGATTGCGATCATCACCGCCCTCGTCTTCATTATTCGGATCGTCGAGATCTTCATTGATCCACTGCTCGGGAACTTGGTGGACAATACAACCTCGCGCTTCGGGCGATTCAAGCCCTGGCAAGTCATTGGTGGCGTTGGATCATCCATCCTCCTTTTTGCGATCTTCACCGGACTCTTCGGCCTCGTCAACGTGAACAAAGGAGTGTTCATTGTTGTTTTTGTGATCGTCTTCGTGGTCCTTGACGTCCTGTACTCCCTGCGTGACATCTCATACTGGGGCATGATTCCTGCGTTGTCCTCCTCCTCGCAGGAGCGAAGTGTGTACACCGCTCTCGGAACATTCACGGGCTCCATCGGCTACAACGGCGTCACCGCGATCGTCGTTCCTGTAGTTGGATTCTTCGGTGCTCTTGCGGGAGCTGGTTCTGAGAGCCAGGAAGGATGGACGGGCTTCGGTGCAGTTATCGCTATCCTCGGCATCGCCACCTGCTTGGCTGTCGCGTTCGGAACGCGCGAGGAGGAGAGCGTCCTGCGCGATCCCTCCGATAAGTCCAGCCCTCTGCAGGCGTTCCAGGCGATCGCGCGTAATGATCAGCTGCTGTGGGTCTCGCTATCCTACGTGCTCTACTCGATCGCCAACGTTGCGACGACAGGCTTCATGATCTACTTGTTCAAGTTCGTGCTCCAAAAGCCTGGCATCTACTCGGTTGTCGGTATTATCGCCTTCGTCATTGGCCTGGCGGTCACGCCCCTGTATCCAGCGGTTAATCGCCGCGTGCCGCGCCGCTACCTCTACCTTGGTGGCATGGTGCTCGCGGCGAGTGCATACGTCCTGTTCATTCTCTTCTCGTCGAACCTCGTTGTCGTCTTTGTCGCCCTGGTTCTCTTCTACCTGCCTGCCACTTGCATCCAGATGACGGCGATCCTGACCATTACTGACTCTGTCGAGTATGGCCAGTGGAAGACCGGCAAGCGCAATGAGGCTGTCACCCTCTCGGTGCGTCCGATGCTCGATAAGATCGCCGGCGCCCTCTCGAACTCCATCGTCGGATTTGTCGCCATCGCGGCAGCTATGACCAACGACGTCGACCCTTCCCTGCTGACAACCGGAAATATTGAGACCTTCAAGACTGCGGCCTTCTACGCTCCCCTTGTGGTCATCATCCTGGCGTTCATCGTCTTCGCTCGCAAAGGTTACCCTGACCGAGGTCAAACACGGAGAGATCGTGTCTATTCTTCAGCAAAGCCTGACGCGCTCCGAGGCTACTGAAGACTGACCGAATAAACGCCCGATAGGGAGGAGGATCGGGTGAGTGGCGGGGGATGTGCGAGCGTCCCCCGCCTCGTTTTACGCTCTCAGGGTTGTCTGATGAAATTCTGCGCGGGCTCCCTGATAGTTTTCAGGTAGCTTTCAGTCTTGTGGGATGTAATCTACTCAGGTAGTGAGAACCATTGCCGATAAGCATTCCTCAAGGAGTTTTCGATGAAGAATCGCGCACAGACGCGCGCCCTTGCCGTCATCGCCATCACCCTGGCGGCGGCCCTCAGCGCCTGCGGGTCAACCGGATCGTCCGCCTCGTCCCCGTCCAGCTCGAAGAGCCCGAGCGCGGCGGCCACCAACGCCGCCAGCAACGACCCCAACCTGGTGTTCGCTCAGTGCATGCGCGAGAAGGGCTTCGATGTGCCCGACACGGGCCTGACGCCCGAGAACCTCAAGGACACCTCCGACGCGTTCAACAACGCCCTCAACGAGTGCATGGTGAAGGTTTCCGGCATGACCGGTGAGGACAACGTCGCGAACGATCCCGCCGCCCGTGAGGCCATGGTTAAGGCCGCCCAGTGCCTGCGCGAGGCCGGCTACGACGTCAAGGACCCGCAGGCCGGCGAAGGCATCAGCGTCAAGGACATCCCCGAGGACGTGCTCAACAAGTGCTTCCAGCAGTCAGGGGCCGCCAAGTGACGCGTCCGCGAACCCCACGCCCCGCGGCCACGCTCGCAATCCTCGCGATCGGCGCGCTGACATTATCCGCATGCTCGGGCGCCAACGCGGACGCCCAGGCTCCCCAATCCTTTGACGGCGCGACGGCGACCGTCACGAAGGGCGACCTGGTAGGGGAGACCACCGTCCAGGGAACGCTCCACTACGCCGACTCCTACACCCTCAAGAGCGCCTTCGAGGGCGTTGTTACCGCCCTGCCCACGCCCGGCACGACCCTCACCCAGGGATCGCACGTGTACACGGTCGCCGGCAACAACACGTACCTGCTCCACGGCTCCACCCCGGCCTGGCGCGCGTTCGAAGAGGGCATGAGCGACGGCGAGGACGTCACCCAGCTGGAGACGGCGCTGTCCGAGCTCGGCTACTTCGAGGCCACGCCCAACGCCCACTTCGACTGGAACACGATCGCGGCCATCAAGAAGTGGCAGAAGGCTCTGACGCTCACTCAGAGCGGCTCCCTGCCCCTGGGCACCGTCCTCTTCGCACCCGAGGACCTGCGCATCGGCGCGCTCAAAGCCCGCGTCGGCGATAACGCCACGATGGAGACGGAACTGTTCACGGCCTCGTCCTCGCGGCAGGTCATCTCCGCGAACCTGAAGCTCTCCGACCAGGCCCTCGGGGTCGTCGGGAACTCCGTGACCGTGCGCCTGCCCGGATCCGCCGCGACGACGACCGGAACGATCACCTCCGTCGAGCCGCCCCGCGAGAAGGACAGCGAGGAGGGCTCCAAGGAGACAACCAAGGAACGGATCATTCCGATCACCGTCACCCCCGACGACACCTCCGCTCTTGACGGGCTGCAGGAGGCCTCGGTGTCCCTGGGCCTGACCTCCCAGACGCGCACCGGCGTGCTGTCCGTGCCCCTCGGCGCGCTCGTGGCCCTCAGCGCCGACCAATTCGGCGTCGAGGTCGTGGATGAGAAGGGCGAGATACGCCGGGTTCCCGTCACCGTCGGCCTGTTCGCGGGAGACCGCGTCGAAGTGAGCGGCGACGAGATCGCCGAAGGCCAGCGCGTGGTGGTGCCCAACCGATGAGCCACATCCTGCAACTGACCGACGTGCACCGGTCCTTCGGCAGCCCGCCCGTGCATGCTTGCAACGGAGTATCCCTGGCCGTCGACGAGGGCGAGTTCGTCGCCATCGTCGGGCCGTCCGGCTCCGGAAAATCCACCCTGCTGAACCTCATCGGAACGCTCGACCGGCCCACCTCGGGCAGCGTGTTCATCAACGGCACCGACGTCTCCTCCCTGAAAGACGCCGAGCTGTCGGGGGTGCGCTCCTCGCTGATCGGCTTCGTCTTCCAGCAGTTCCACCTCACGGCCGGCGTCTCCGCCCTCGACAATGTCGCAGACGGCCTGCTCTACCGGGGCGTGCCCCGCGCCAAGCGCCGCGAAGCCGCGCGCGAGGCCTGACCCGCGTGGGCCTCGGGCACCGCATGGACCACAAGCCCCACCAGATGTCGGGCGGCGAACGCCAGCGCGTCGCCATCGCCCGCGCCATCATCGGGCACCCTGCCCTGCTGCTCGCCGACGAACCTACCGGAAACCTCGACTCGCGTTCGGGCGCGTCCATCGTCGCCCTCCTGCGCGAGCTCAACGAGGCCGGCACGACCATCATCGTGATCACCCACGACAACGACCTGGCGGCCTCGCTGCCCAGGCAGATCGCCATCCGCGATGGCGAGATCGTCTCCGACTCCGCGCACCCGGGAGGTGACCATGGCGAGTAAGAAGAACTCGGGAACCGGCCGCTCCGCGCTGCGCCTCTCGGACGTCGCGCGCCTGGGCCTGACGGGCCTGCGCGCCCGCCCCATGCGCGCCATCCTCTCGGCGCTCGGCATCGCGATCGGCATCGCGGCCATGGTCGGCGTCGTCGGCGTCTCCGCCTCCTCGCAGGCCCGCCTGCAAGAACAGCTGCGGGCTCTCGGCACGAACATGCTGACCGCGCGCAGCGGCGCCGACCTGTCGGGCGTGGACCTCATCCTGCCCGAGGACTCCGTGGGCCGCACCCTCATGATCCCGGGCGTCACCGACGCGGCCTCGACCTCGACGCTGAGCGGCGTCTCCGTGTACCGCTCGCGCCTGTCTGACCCGAACGCGACCGGCGGCATCATCACGATGGCGGCCGACACGAACCTCCTCAAGGTCGTGTCCGGGACCATGAAGAAGGGCGCGTGGCTCAACGACGCCACCGCGAAGTACCCGGGCGTCGTCCTGGGGTCGAGGGCCGCGCAGCTGCTCGGCGTCGTCGAACCGGGTACCCAGGTGTGGCTGGGCGGCATGTCCTTCACCGTCCTGGGCATCATGGATCCGGCACCCTTGGCCGAGGAACTCGATAACGCCGCGCTGATCGGTGTGTCCGCCGCGGGCACATATTTCGACGCGGGAAAGACCCCTACGACGATCTACGAGCGCTCGACAGAGGACCAAAGTGGAGAACGTTCGTGGGCTTCTCGGACCCACCCTTGCCCCGCAGGGGGCCACCGGCCTGAAGGTCTCGCGCCCCTCCGACGCGCTGGCCGCCCAGAACGCGGCCGACCAGACGCTCACGACGCTGCTCGCGGGTGTCGGCTCGATCGCCCTGCTGGTGGGCGGTATCGGCGTCGCCAACACGATGATCATTTCCGTCCTGGAACGCCGCAAGGAGATCGGCCTGCGTCGCTCGCTCGGCGCCAAGCGGGGACACATCACCGTGCAGTTCCTGGCCGAAGCCCTGCTCCTGTCCTTCCTCGGCGGGCTGGCCGGATGCCTGATCGGCGCGGGTGTCACCTGGGGCATGTGCTACGCGTACGGCTGGCCGCCCACCCTGCACTGGTGGGTGATCGCCGCGGGCCTGGGCGCCACCCTCCTCATCGGTGCCGTCGCTGGGCTCTACCCCGCGATCCGAGCGGCACGCACGCCGCCCACGGCGGCCCTCGCCTCGCAGTAATTCGCCGGGCACGCACGAGGCCGTGGCCGACTCAGCAATCCCGACACCCATCGGGGGAGCGCGAGCCGGCCACGGCCTCGTTTATGCGTGCGTCGGTTGTACGTGCGTCAAGTTTTGTACCGGGCCGCCGTAGATCTCGTCGATGACGGATGCGAGGCGGCGCGTGGCCTCGGCGCGTTTGACTTTCAGGGAGGGGGTGAGCAGGCCGTTTGCTTCCGTGAAGTCGGTGGTCAGGACCTTGATCTTGCGGATCGACTCGGCGCGCGAGACGTGCTCGTTCGCGGAGGCCACCGCCTTCTCCAGGGACGCCAAGACCTCGACGTTCGTGGCCGCCTCGGCGACGCTCATCGGGGGCAGCGAGTGCGCGGCGAGCCAATCGGGCAGCATCTCCGCGTCCAGCGTGATGAGGGCGGCGACGAAGGGGCGCTGGTCGCCGACGACCAGGACCTGGGAGATGAGAGGGTGGGAACGCATCGGGTTTTCGAGGCTGGCCGGGGCGACGTTCTTGCCGCCCGCCGTCACGATGATCTCCTTCGCGCGGCCCGTGATGGACACGTAACCGTCGCGGTCCAGGGACCCCAGGTCGCCCGTGCGGAACCAGCCGTCGTCGGTGAAGCAGGCGGCCGTGGCCTCGGGATCGTTGTGGTAGCGCTGGAAGACGCTCGAGCCCTTGAGGAGGATCTCGCCCTCGTCGCTGATCTTGAAGGACATGGGCGGCAGGGCCGGGCCCACGGTGCCGATCTTGGACAGGCGGGGCGTGTTGACGGAGACCGGGCCGACCGTTTCGGTCAGGCCGTAGCCCTCCAGAACCGGGATGCCGACGCCGCGGTAGAAGTGCGCGAGCCACGTGGCCAGGGGCGCGCCGCCCGACACGATGTAGTCCGCGTTGCCGCCCACCAGGCGGATGATCTGCTGGTAGACGAGCTTGTCGGCCAGGGCGTGCTGGGCCTTCAGGGACGCGCTGGGGCCTTCCTCCGTGTCGAGGGCCTGGGAGTAGGCGATCGCGACCTTGGCCGCCCAGCGGAAGATCTTGCGCTTGGGGCCGGACGCCTTCGTGTCCGCCGAGTTGTAGATCTTTTCCAGCACGCGCGGGACGACCAGTAGGTAGCTCGGGCGGAAGGACGCCAGGTCGCCCAGCAGGTTCTTCATGTTGGAGGCATGGCCGAGCACGCCGTTGCCGCTGATCTGGAAGACCTGCAGGAAGCGCGCGAACACGTGGGCCAGGGGCAGGAAGAGGAGCAGGCGCGAGTCCTTACCCGCGGCGATCTCCGGCATCCACGAGTGCGCGTTCAGGCACAGGTTCGTGAAGTTCTCGTGGCTCAGGACCGTGCCCTTGGGCGTGCCCGTCGTGCCCGACGTGTAGACGATGGTGGCGATGTCGTCCTTGGTGAGGGCTTCCGAGCGGGCGAGGACACGCTCGCGTGGGGTGGCCGCGCCGTCGGCGATGAGGGTGTCGATGGCCTCGGAGTCCAGGGAGAGGACGTGCGTGTTGTCCCGGTTTTCTCTCTCGGCTGCCGCGCGCACGATTTCGGCCATGGACACGGTCTCGGTGATGATGAGGGTGACGTCCGCGTCGACGAGGACGTGGGCGACCTGGTCGATCGAGCTGGTCTCGTAGATGGGCACGGGCACGAGGCCGGCCGCCCAGCACGCGAAGTCGAGGAGCGTCCACTCGTAGCGGGTGTGGCTCATGATCGCGACCCGGTCGCCAGGTTCGAGGCCGCGCGCGATGAGGCCGGCGGCGACGGCGTGGACCTCGTCGTAGAACTCGCGCGCCGTGATGGAGCGCCACGTGTCGCCGATGCCGATCTTGCGCAGGATCAGCGGGCGGGTGGCGCCGCGCTGCACGCGTTCTTTGAGCAGGTGGGGGATCGTCGTGTGTTCGTCGATGCGCACCAGGACGGGAGCGTGCCACTCGAGTGCCTCGGTGGTCGTCTGCGCCTGCGTCGTCTCGTCGTCGTTGGACGAGGTCGGGGTTTCGTTCTCGGTCATGCGTGCTCCCTGGTCGCTGGGCATTGTGCGCTGCGCTGCTTCGGGACGAGGCCAGCGGCGCTGCTACTGCTTCCCCTATCCTACGCGCCCCAAGGGTGGGGGAGTAAAACCCCCAAACTGAGGATGCTGTTTGTGCTACCTGACGTCGCCGTCAAGGACCTCAAGGAACTGATAGACAGATTCAGGTAAGGTAACTCTTCCTTGCCTCGCAGACTGCACGGCGAGTATGACAACCTGATCCTCCATCACAGCGAAAACGATGCGAAGCCGCTGGCGAAAACCTATCACCCGGATTGACGGGTGAAGATCGGGACGCGCTTCACCGCGATGAGGAAACTCAGTGAGACGGGACAGAAAACCGCGTAGGGCAGAGAGGTAAGCATCGGTTGTCTGTTCTGAGCCCGTGAGGGTCAGAAGCTCGCCGCGAAAGTTGACGAGGTCGCGGTATGCAGTATCGCCAATAGCAAGGCGTCGTTGGGGTGCCACTACTTCAGTCCCCATGCAGCAGTCAGCTCATCGAGAGTGTGCGCAGTTTCCGGGTGCTCAAGGTAGTGTTCGAGGGCGGGTAGAGCATTCTCACGGAGCCACGTCTCGTATTCCTCGCGCTCGCGGGCTTCCCGCCGTGCTTCGAGGGCAGCGATTGCCTCTTCGTAGAAAGCGGGAGAGACCAGAACTGCGCGGGTCTGTGCGCCGCGCGAGCGCAGCTCGACGGGTTCGACTTGGGCGGCGGCGATGTACTGAGCCTGGTTCTGGCGAAAATCGGAAAGTGTAGCTGTTGACATGTACTAATTGTACAAGTTGTTAGGAGGTTGTGTGTCGTTTCGTGGCTGAATCTTCAGGACTTTGGACGCCAGAACGACGTGATGTCTCGCTTTTCCGCGAGTTGGTGCTGAATAAAGGCGTCGAGGAGTTCGTAGTCGAAGGGCTTGTTCCAGGGCTGGCGGGCGAACATCTTGCCGAAGTCCGTGCCTCTCTCACGCATGACCGGCTCGAAGCGGATCATGGTGGCGCGTTCGGGGACCATTGCCATGTGCTTGGAGGCTGCCGAGAACCCGATGATGTACGTCCCGTGGTGGGTGAACATCGGCTGGTTCCATGCGATGCGTAGCTCCAGCTCCGGGTAGGTGAGTCCCACCCACACCAGCACGTCCACCATCCGTGCCCGATTGTCGTCGTTCGGAATGGTCTCGAGGTACTCGTCGAGTGTCTTGATTGCCATGGCTTGACCCTAACAACGCCCACGCACATCTGCGGCACGCGTGGCGATTGAAGCCTTGATATTCGGCGCTGTACCGCCACCTGATCTGCGAAAGAGGGGGCCGCCCGTGGTTTCCCACGGGCGGCCCACAACGAACAGTGGCGTTAGTGGCGTCTAGGCGTCAATACCGATCGTTGCACCCTTTCGCATCATCATGTTGTAATGGTCCGCTGCGCCATGCTCGGTGAAGATTTGCTCGAAGGCATGGAAGAGCTGGTCAATCGTCAAGTTATGTACAGCGTGGAGGTCCATGTCGAAGGCGTCGTGTGAATTATTGTTGGTGAACGCCATAAGGGCGCGAGTAGCAGCGTCGCTTGATTCTCCCAGCTCTGTGATACTTCCGATGCCACAGAGGTGAATCAAATAAGACTCAATGATGCGTCTCATTGTGTTTCCAATAAGTGGGGAGATCTGCGCACGAGGGTCACCAGTGGGTTTCGCGTCAGCGGGGGCCGAGTTAAGAATATCCCAAGCACGTCGAACCTCTTCCCACAGGAGAGCGTATTCGCTGTGAATCTTGCTATCGTCGAAGGGGCCGCTAATGACAGACTTGGCATGTCTGTCGTGGTCTGCGGGTGATAAGACTCGTTCAATTGTGTAGAAGGCGCAATCCGTGTTTGCCTTCTCAATCTTATAGGCAGCTTCCATGTGAAAGCGTGTGCTGTGCGTGAGAATAATTAACTGATCGACGTACTTATGGGCCTTATGTTTGCCTAGTACAAGGACCTCACTAATCAGTTCACGAATATATCCGGATGTGATGAAGCTGCTGAGTCCATCCATGGCGTTGACCGGATCGTCGATCACGACAGTAAATTTCTTGTCTGTGTTATCCGCGTCTTTGTGGAACTGATGGAAGAAGTAGAGGAAGCAGATCAGGTTACGTTCGCCATCCGAAAGCGTTTTTACGTCTGTTCGCTCCTTTCGTCCATACTTGTTTGTTCGAAGGAGAATATAGCCGTCGCGTTGAGTGGTATTCGGCAGGTGTCCGGTGATGAAGTCGTCCGTTGATGCTCCGAGCTCAAAGCTGGTCATTCCAATGCCGGCCAGTGCGCGATTGATGTGTTCGATGGCGGGATGGATATCCCTGCGGCTCTGCTCGGCTACTTTAATGAGATTGGTTAGCTCCTTCCGCTTCTTATCTTTCTCGGCAATCTGTTCTTCTAGTGCGACGATTCGTGCTGCCGTCCCTGTCTCTCCTCCAACAATCGAGTCGAAAGCCTTGAAGGCATCATGGCATGTGTGGTGGGAAAAGACTCTCCAGAACTGTTCTTCAAACTCTCTCCGGAGGTTGTCCTGATCGTTTACCTTTGCGTTGTGCTCGTTGACGAGTGTGTTCAGTCGTTCGCCCAGCTGACGAAGGGTGCTGCTAAAGGCGTCGATGTCCCATTCTTCTGGTGCGTCGAAGCTCTGCGACTGTTTGTCCAGTTTCTTGACGAGAAGTTCGTGTGCTGTGGAGAGGGCGTTCTCTATTGTGTCAAGCTGCGCGCTCTGTGAATATTCTGCGACGTCTTTGAGCTGATGTTTGCTAATCTCGCTCTTGAAGTTGGATAGCTGCTGAAGTGATAGCTCCAGAGTTGTTAGGCGTGACTGGAGTCGAGCGACTGCTTCGTCGTATGATCGATCCCAGAGCTTAGCGAGATTTTCGCTGAAGTCTTGCGGTGCCTGCTGCTGACAGAAGGGGCAACGGTCGCCGAGTATGTCCTGATGGGTATCCATGATCTGTTTGCCGTCGCGGACCCAGTCAGAATGCTGTATTTGTGAAATGAGTTCAGACAGCGGCGAATCTGCCGCCGGTATCAGTGGCGTGCGGAGTAAGTCGGGAAGGTCCTTGAGGTCTTGCGGAATCTGTGGGATGGCGCGTACTTGTGAAGCTATTTCAAGTGTAGTGGTGAGGAGTCCTTTTTCTTGCGCGGCAAGTTCGTCGAGAGTTGCTGGGAGTGCGTCCTCGGGTGGTAGAGGGTTCTGTCGAATATCTTTGACCTTGTCGCGCAGCTTCGTTCTACTTCCTTTGTATCCATTCAGGCATGATGAAAGCCGCTCAGGGACAATCTTTTTATTGTTCCAGATTGCGCCCAGTAGGGTTTTCTCGGCCTCTGACTGGTCATCCTCAGCACTCCCTTTATCTGATTTTAGAAGTTCAATCTCATCTCTGAGCGCTTCTCTATACTTCTTTTTGTTCTCTATATCATTTTGATTCGCTATGCTCTGTTTCCCAAGAAAGAAGATGCCATTTTCGGTCTCCTGAAAGGTCTCCTCGATGTACTTCGAGTTAAGGACGAGAATCTCCCTGGTCGATGATTCGTCGGCGAGCGCGATCCTGTCGTCATCAGGTCCTTCGCTCAATATTCGTGTAATGGATGTCTTGCCTGTTCCATTAGGGCCGAAGATGAAGTTTACCTTCTTAAGGTTTTCAAGCGTTGCTCCCGGCGCGAAGCATGGGGTTCCGCTCAGGTCTACTTTTCTGATCATGTGCCCTCCTTTGGGTTGCGTCTTGACAGTTGTAGCCTAATGACGACTAATCCTTTCCGCCCGCGTTATGCACTTGTCTGATAAGTACAAGATGAAGTGTGGTGAGTCCCAGTGGTGCTGCCTGTATTGTGTCGGCACGACACAGGCATAGATAAGGGGGCCGCCCGTGGTTTCCCACGGGCGGCCCCCCAGCAGCCTAACGCTCAGCCCTTGCGCTTTGCAGGAGCCTCGCCCAGCTCGAAGGACTCGACAACGGCCTCGGTGGCCTCAGCGTCGTCGGAGGCAGCCACGGTCAGGGCGCCCACGGCCTTCGATGCGGCCTCCAGGTCGCCCTTCACGGACTCCAGAGCCTCCACCTGAGCCTGCGGGGCGCGCACCGTCACCGCCAGGAACGGCGTACGCGGCGACACCTTCGCCTCAGACTTCACGCGACGCAGCGCGATCAGAGCAGACGACGCGGCCTCGAGCACCGAGGGATCGCCCTCGACGCCAGCCAGGTCCGCACGCGACCGGCCAGGGAGCGGTGTGCACGCTGCCCTCGCGGTACCAGCTCCACACCTCTTCCGTCACGTACGGCAGGTAGGGGGCCAGCAGACGCACGACGTTGTCGATGACGATCGCCAGAGCCGCACGGGCAGACGCGGCCGAGGCCTCGTCCCACGCGCCATCACGGTTGTAGGCGCGCTCCTTGACCAGCTCCAGGTAGTCGTCGCAGAACGTCCAGAAGAACGACTCCGTGACCTCGAGCGCGCGAGAGTGCTCGTAGGACGCCAGGGCAGCCGAGGCCTCGTCGATGACGGAGGCCAGCGCCGCCAGCACCGAACGATCCAGCGGCACCGTCACCAGCGCCGGATCCAGATCGATCGCCGCGCCCTCGCCGCCCATCGTGAGCGCAAACTTCGACGCGTTCAGCACCTTGATCGCCAGGCGGCGACCAATCTTCATCTGCTGCTCGTCGAACGCCGCATCCAGGCCCAGGCGAGCCGACGCCGCCCAGTAACGCACGGCATCCGAGCCCGTACTTCTCCAGGATGCCCATGGGGGTCACGACGTTGCCCTTGGACTTCGACATCTTCTTGTGGTCCGAATCCAGGATCCAGCCCGACAGGCCCGCGTGCTTCCACGGCAGCGCGCCGAACTCCAGGTCCGCGCGCACCACGGTGGAGAACAGCCACGTACGAATGATGTCCTGGCCCTGCGGGCGCAGATCCATCGGGTACGTGCGAGCGAACAGGTCCTCGTCATCCAGCCAGCCACACGCCAGCTGCGGGGACAGCGAGGACGTCGCCCACGTGTCCATGATGTCCAGCTCGCCCACGAAGCCGCCGGCCACGCCGCGCTGATCCTCCGTGTAGCCCTCCGGAACGTCCGTCGACGGGTCGACCGGCAGCTGAGCCTCAGACGGGGTGATGATGTCGTCGTAGTTCACCTGGCCGTCCGCGTCCACGCGGTACCACAGCGGGAACGGCACGCCGAAGAAGCGCTGACGGGACACCAGCCAGTCGCCCTTCAGGCCCTTCACCCAGTTCTCGTAGCGCACGCGCATGAAGTCGGGGTGGAACTCCAGCTCGCGGCCGCGGCCGATGAGCTCCTCGTTCAGATCCGTGCCCGAGGCCGGGTTCGTCCACGCGCGGCCACCGTTACGGATGTACCACTGGCGCGAGGTGACGATCTCGAGGGGCTTGTCGCCCTTCTCGAAGAAGTTGGTCTGACGCATCGTCTTGGTCGGCTCGCCCTTCAGCTCGCCCGACTCGCGCAGGGCGGCCACCACGGCCTCGCGCGCGGAGAACGTCGTCTTGCCGGTGATCTCGTCGAAAGCCGCACGGCCCGCATCGGTCGTGATCCACTCGGGCGTCTCGGTGATGATGCGGCCGTCCTTGCGCAGGATCGCGCGCAGCGGCAGCTCCAGGTCACGCCACCAGTCGATGTCGGTCGTGTCGCCGAAGGTACAGCACATGGCGATGCCCGCGCCCTTGTCCATCTCGGCCTCGGGGTGGGGCAGGATCGGCACCTCGACGCCGTACACGGGGGAGGCGACCGTCGTGCCGAACAGCGGCTTGTAGCGCTCGTCGTCCGGGTGGGCGATCAGGGCGACGCAGGCGGCCAGCAGCTCGGGACGCGTCGTCTCGATGCACACGTCCACGCCGTCCTCGACGGGCGCGCCGGCGGCGGCAGCCTTCGCGGCGGCCTCGGCGTCGGTGATGTGGAAGGCCAGGCGGTGGTAGAAGCCCGGGTACTCGCGGCTCTCCAGCTCAGCCTGGGCGACCGCCGTCTGGAAGGTGACGTCCCACAGGCCCGGGGCCTCGGCCTGGTAGGCCTCGCCGCGCGCCAGGTTGCGCAGGAACGCGGCCTGGGCGACCTTGCGCGCACGCGCGCCGATCGTCTGGTAGTTCTGCTTCCAGTCCACGCTCAGGCCCAGGTAGCGCCACAGCGCCTCGAACTGAGCCTCGTCTTCGACGGTGAGGCGCTCGCACAGCTCCACGAAGTTCTTACGGGAAATCGGCTTCTGGTCGCGAGCCTTGATCGACTTGCCGTCGCCGCCCACGTGCGGGGGCTCGAAGTCGGGGTCGTAGGGCAGCGTCGCATCCACGCGCACGCCGAAGTAGTTCTGCACGCGGCGCTCGGTGGGCAACCCGTTGTCGTCCCAACCCATCGGGTAGAACACGGACTTGCCCATCATGCGCTGGTAGCGGGCCACGACGTCGGTGTGCGTGTAGGAGAAAACATGGCCGATGTGCAGGGAGCCGGATACCGTCGGCGGGGGAGTGTCGATCGAGTACACCTGCTCGCGCGTGGCGCTGCGGTCAAAAGCGTAGGTGCCCTGGTCTTCCCAGGCCTCACCCCACTTGGCTTCGAGGCCTTCGGGGGCGGCGCGGTCGGGCACGCGAGGCGCCTGCGCACGGGTGTTCATGGCCATAATTGAGTTGTCTCCATCCGAGTCGTGGACTGTTTGCCCCACTAGCCTACGTTTCCCCAGGCATTTCGGTCCAATGCTGGGCCTTGTGGCGCCCGGCGCGTTGCTCACACGAGGCCGGGGCCAGGGTCGCGTGAACGTGCAACCCTAGCCCCGGCCTCGTAGAGAAGAACGACGGAATCAGAGGACCATCGCCGCGATCCAGCCACCGACCAACAGCGGAATGTTGTAGTGGATGAACTCGGGGATGACCGTGTCTCGCATGTGGTCGTGCTGACCGTCGATGTTGAGACCGGATGTCGGGCCAAGCGTCGAGTCGGACGCGGGAGAACCGGCGTCGCCCAGCGCGCCGGCGGTACCGATGATGGCGACGGTGGCCATGGGGGAGAAGCCCAGAGTCACGCACAGGGGCACGTAGATCGCCGAAATGATCGGCAGGGTCGAGAAGGACGAGCCGATGCCCATCGTGATGATGAGGCCGACCACCAGCATGATGACCGCGGCCAGTGACTTGGAGCCATTGAACATCGCGGAGGTCTGCTGGACGAGCGGCTCGATCTGTCCCGAGGCCTTCAGGACCGAGGCGTAGCCCTGGGCGGTGATCATGATGAGGCCGATGAGGCTCATCATCTTCATACCGCCGCTGAACACGTCGTCGGCCTGCTGCCACGGCACGACGCGCATGCCGAGCATCATGCACAGGCCCACGAGGGCACCCACGAGGAGCGGGTCGGCCTCGGAGTCCATCTTGGTGAGGACCGCCTGGATGACGAAGCATGCGACGAGGGCCACGACGGCGGCCCATACCTTCACCATATTGATGGGCTTGTCGTCGTTGGAATTGAAGGAGGTCTCGCGCTGCTCGTACTCGCGCGGCTTGCGGTAGGAGACGAGCAGGGCGATGGCACAGCCCACGGCCATCGAGGCAGCGGGGATCGCCATGGCGGCCATCGGGTTGACGACGCCCTCAACCGCCATGCCGGCTTCCTCGATGTTCTTGTAGAGAATGTCGTGCAGGAAGATGCGGCCGAAGCCGATCGGCACGAACATGTAGGTGGTGACGATGCCGAAGGTGATCGCACAGGCGACGAGACGGCGGTCCATCTTCAGCTCGTTCATGACGCCGATGAGCGGGGGCACCAGCAGCGGGATGAACGCGATGTGAATCGGAATGAGGTTCTGGCTCATCACGCCCATGACGAGGACGCCGCCGAGGATGCCCCACTTGGCGGAGCGGGCCACGCGCGCAGAGTTCGAGTCGTCAGCGTTGCGCAGCTTCTTGATGATCCAGTTGGCCAGCAGGCGCGGCAGGCCCGAGTGGGCGACCGACATAGCGAACGCGCCGAGCAAAGCGTAGGACAGGGCGATCTTTGCGCCGCCGGCGAGGCCGTCCTGGAATGCGACCATTGTGTCGGACATGCCCATGCCGGCGACCAGGCCGCCCACGAGGGAGGCCACGAAGAGAGAAATGATGACGTGCACGCGTGCGACGCTGAGGATCAGCATGACGAGCACGGAGAGCACGACTGCGTTGAAGAGCAACATGTGTGTTCCTGTGTTGAGGGTGCGCGGGTGCGCAAAATAAAGGGGAGGTAAGCCGCGACGCGGCAGGTGGTGTCAGCCGAGATGGGAGTCGGCGTGGATGGATGCGTCGACGGCACCTACCAGTGCGGTCGACAAACCACCTTCCTCGGCGGCCAGCAATCCTGCGATTGTGGTGCCGCCGGGGCTCGTCACCCGATCAATGAGTTGCGCGGGGATCGTGCCCGCCTCGCGCTCGGCGAGGAGCAGCGTGGCGGCTCCCGCCATCGCCTGCGCGGCGATCTCGACGGCGCTGTCCTTGGACAGGCCGTGCTTGAGACCAGCGCGGGCGAAAGAATCAACAATCTGGAAATACCAGGCCGGAGAGCACGAGGCCAGGGCCTGGAACACGGGGAAATAGTCCTCGTCGATGAGGATGGTGCGGCCCACCGAATCCATGAGGGATTGGACGGCTGCTACCTGTGCGTCGGTGGCGCGCGCGGCCGTCAGGGCGGTCATGGACTGCCCGACGGTGGCCGCGACGTTCGGCATGACGCGCACGAGCGGGATGCCCGCGCCGAAGTCGGTGGTGATCTGGTCGAGGGTGCGCCCCGCCGCCAGGGAGACGACGCAGACGTCGGGTCGACCGACCACGATGGGGGAGATCTCCTTGATGACCGCGCGCTGGTCCTTGGGCTTGACCGCCAGGATGACGATGTCGGCCTGGCGGGCCAGGGAGGCGTTCGAGGACGCGGCGGCCGCGCCGAGTTCGTCGGCGAGGTCGCAGGCCTTGGCGGCCGTGCGGTTGGAGAAGACCAGGGTCGCAGGATCGACGCCGGACGCGACGGCACCGCGAGCGATGGCCTGGGCCATGGCTCCCGTTCCGATGAATCCGATACGCATCAGGATCTCCCGCTGGTAATGGTCGATTGCGTTGCAGCTTACTCCACTTTGCCGTTTCTTGGCACAGTGGCCGCACTGTGAGACGAGGCCGGGGTCGAGCTCCTCGAAAGGAGTCCTCAGTCCCGGCCTCGTGCCGAAAAATCGGAAGGGTCAACGCTTGCGTGTACCGAAGATGGAACGCGTGATCTCGCGGCCGGCGGTGCGCAGGACGGACCCGAGGACGTTTTCGACTTGGCGGGTGCGGCGTTCGGCGGCGCGCTGGCGTGCGGCCTCCTCCTTCTCCTGCTGCTTCGACCCTGGCGACGCAGGCGCTCCATTTCCTGACGCGGGCGGCCTCTTCCTGGCGGCGGCCTTCTCGGCCTCCTTGGCGGCGCGTTCGGCTTCCTTTTCGGCTTCCTTCTGCGCGCGTTCGGCTTCCTTGGCTGCCGCCTCCTGCGCGATGGCTTCCTCGCGGGCGGCCTGGGCCTCGGCGGCTCGGCGCTCGAGCTTCTCCTCGGCTGAGTCCGGGTTCACGGCGTCGCGGTAGCGGCCCATGATCACGCTGGACTGGTTAATGCGCGCGATTGTGTCGGCGGATGCGGGGCCCATGACGGATGCGGGTGCCCAGATGCCGACGGGCGTGACCGGGGTGGGGTTACCCTTCGGATCCAGGACGGTCACGACGGCCTCGCCGGTACCCAGGGTCGTGAGGACCTCGTCGAGCTCCAGGGACGTCTTCGGGAAGGTCTGGACCGTGGCCTTGAGCTTCTTGAAGTCATCCGGCGTGGAGGCGCGCAGGCCGTGCTGGACGCGCGAACCGAGCTGGGCCAGAACGTCGGAGGGGATGTCCTTGGGGGTCTGAGTCACGAAGACGACGCCCACGCCCTTGGAACGGATGAGGCGCACGGTCTGGACGACCTGACGTTCGAACTCCTTGGTGGCGTCCGCAAACAGCAGGTGTGCCTCGTCGAAGAAGAACACGAGCTTGGGACGCTCGACGTCGCCGACCTCGGGCAGGGTGGAGAAGAGGTTGGCGAGCAGGAACATAATGACCGCGCTGACCAGGGCCGGGCGCGAGGAAATGTCCCCAACGCCGAGCAGGGAAATGATGCCGCGGCCCGTCGAATCCATGCGCATGAGGTCAGCCGTGTCGAAGCCGGGGGCTCCGAAGAACTGGCCGCCGCCCTGGGACTCGAGCGCGGTCAGGGCACGCAGGATGACGCCGGCGGTGGCCTTGGAGACGCCGCCGATCGTCGCCAGCTCATCCTTGCCCTCGTCCGAGGTCAAGAAGGAAATAACGGCGCGCAGATCGGGCAGGTCCACCAGCTCAAGGGCCTGGCCGTCCGCCCACGCGAAAATCAGCTGGAGCGCCTGCTCCTGCGTCGTGTTGAGCGAGAGGGCTCGGGCCAGCAGGATCGGGCCGAAGTCGGAGATCTGAGCGCGCACGGGCACGCCCGGGAACTGCGAATCCACCCCACCCAGACTCAGCAGCTCGATCGGGAACGAGGCGGACGCCCACTCCTGACCGTTAGCCGCGGTGCGGCTCAGGAGCTTCTCAGAGCTGGCGCCGGCCTCGGCCAGGCCCGTCAGGTCGCCCTTGACGTCGCACAGGAGCACGGAGGAACCGTTCGCGGACAGGCCCTCGGCCAGGAGCTGGAGGGTACGGGTCTTGCCGGTGCCCGTCGCTCCGGCGACCAGGAGGTGGCGGTTGAACATGGGCAGCGGCATCTTGGCGCTGACGCCGGGCACGCGCGCACCATTGTCGATGAGCGTGCCGATCGTGACCGCGGGGACGTCCCAGGAGTAGGCGCCCTGGATCTGGGCGGCGAAGGCCGACAGTTCGCCGCTCGGGGCGGGGGACGAGGCCCGGGGTGGCCTCGGGTGCGTCGGCGGCGGGAGCCTCGGGTGCGGGGGCGGCCTCAGCCTCGGCCTGCACGGCGGGTTCCTGCGCGGCCGCGGATCCGGCGGCTTCGAGCTGGAGGCGCAGGGCTTCTGCCTTCGCGCGGGCGGCCTCAGCCTCGGCGGCCTTTGCCGCGGCTTCCGCTGCGGCGAGCTGCGCCTTCAGATCCTCGATGTTCTCGCTCATGGTGTGGTCTTTCGGCTCTGGGCGCGGTGCGCCACTGTACTCGACGTTACCGGAACAGTATCCCTTGGGACTGCGGTCCCATGCGAGTTATGCCGGGGCGGGGTGAGTGTGGGATTCATCCACAGCCCCCGTGCGCCCACTGCAGTTATCCACAGGGGTGTCATTTCACGTGTTCTGAGCCCATGCGTCGGGGTTAGCGTGCATGCATGAACGTGTCACGATGGTTGGCGCGTCGGCGCATGGCGGCGCTGACGAAAGCCGTATACGACAGTGCCCTGAGCGAGGATGACGAACCCGCCGAACCGAGCGTCGCCCGCTTCCTCCCCGGAGGAGCGAGCGTCGCCGCCCTCATCGTCGTGGTCGTGCTCATCGCAGCCGTGGGCGTATGGAGACACGCCGCCACGCAGGAACGCGCCGACAGCCTCGCGCAATCCTCCCCAGAGCGACAGGAGAGCGGCGCCACGTCAGCTACTGCGCCCCCAGCCGCGTCCGCACCTCCGTCCGTGTCGGTGGGGGACCAAGCCACAGATGTCGTTGTCTACGTCTCCGGAGCGGTTGCCTCTCCCGGAGTACTCACCCTTCCCGCCTCCTCCCGAGTCATCGACGCCATCACCGCAGCGGGAGGAGCTCTGCCCGAGGCCGACCTGGAGTCGATCAACCTCGCACGCATCCTCGTTGATGGGGAACAGATACGGGTCGGCGTCGCAGGGGAGTCACCCCCGCCCTCATCACCCGAAGGAAACACGTCCGCCGGAGCCTGCGTCCGCCTGAACACCGCCACCGAGACAGAACTCCAGACGCTACCCGGCATCGGCCCCGCCCTCGCCAAGCGCATCGTCACCTACAGATCCACGCACCCGCGCCTGACATCCGTCGACGAACTCGACGACGTCCCCGGCATCGGCCCCTCACTCATCGAGAAGATACGACCCGGGGTATGCGGATGAACGACACACAATGCGCTCCCCGCATGATCGACCTGCGCCTCGCGCCCGCAGCCGCCGCCACCTGGGCTGCCACGTGGTGGGCGACAGGTCATCGCGCACTGGGAGGCCATGAGTGCGTGCGCCATCCTCGCCCCTCGCCTGCGCGGCCTCCCTACGCGTGCTCGCGACGAGGCCGACGCGCCCCCGGCATGCCCTCACCCCACCCGGATCACTCCGGCTCGGCCTCGCACTGCTCCTCGCGTGCATGGCCTGCGCGCTCGCGGTTGGGTCCGTCGCGCGCAAGCAATACGACTGGGACCCCGCCCGCCGCGACTCCGGACCCATCCACGCGCGCGTACGCCTGCAGACCGACCCAGCCCCGGCCCTCGTCAGGCTTCTCCACCACGCGACACGCCTGAGCGCGCATCGAGGCAGTCGCAGCTGGGGAGGAATGGATACCCTCACATGCGACCGCGCTCGTGAACGCTTCCGGGTGGGGCAGCGGCGCGCGCGGTGACATCTACGAGATCTGGGGGAGCCTGGACGCCACCTTCGCAGCCGACGCGCCATCGGTCGGCACGATACGCGTCAGACGATCCCAGCTGATCGAACGACCCGGTGGCCCATCCGCCTGGATGCGCGCCACCCATCAAGCCTTCGCGCGCGCATGCTCCTCCCTGCCCAGGGACGCCCGCGCCCTCGTACCCCGGCATGGCAATCGGAGACGACCGAGGCATGCCCGCAGACCTCGCCCAAGCCATGAGAACGACCTCCCTCACCCACCTCACCGCCGTCTCCGGATCCCACATCGTCATCATCCTCGCCACCGTCACCCTCGTGGTCCCCGCACGAAAACCCCTGCGCCTAGGGGCAACCATCCTCGTCCTGGGCACAATCCTCATCCTCGTCGGTCCCGAAGCCTCAGTGGTGCGCTCCGTCTGCGTCGCAGCCGTCGCCGCACTCGGACTCATCCTCGGACGCGACGGCCAATCAATCGCCGCCCTCTCCGCCGTCGTCATCGCCACGCTCCTCATCGACCCCTGGGCATCACGCTCCTACGGCTTCGCACTTTCCGCGCTCGCCGCGCTCGCGGTCGTCGGCCCGTCGTCTGCGCTCATCCGTCGCTCGCGCCGACGCATTCGCGGGGATACGCGCGCGGGGCGGACGCTGCGTCGTCTCGTGGAGATGGTCTGCGTGCCCGCTCGCGGAACTCGCGACCGCGCCCTCATCGTGTCACTGTCGGGGACAGTGCCGGTGTGGGGGATCGTCGCCAACGTTCTCGCTGAGCCCGCCGTTCCCATCGCGACGATCGCGGGGATTGCGGGAGCTCTCCTCGCCCCGCTGAGCATCCCAGTCGCCTCGGCATGTGCGCGCGTTTCCTCGTGGGCGACGGCGTGGATCGCGGGTGTTGCTCGGTTGTGCTCGGATCTACCGGGAAATGGGGTGGCCGTGCCCGGCGGGGCCTCGACCGTTGTAGGCATCTATGCCTGCTGTTGCTGCGGATGGTTCGTGTGGAGGGCGTGGGTGCGGTGGGGAACTCCGCTCATCGACGAGAGCGAGCTCATTGACGAGAGTGAAACGTCAGGGCAGGAGTAAGACGCCACTATGGGGGTGCCGTCAAACCGTCGTGACACCTGCCACGACTATTGTCCGCCGTGGGCAAAGAGGGACGCAGATGGGCCCTCCGAGTGGCAGACTTAGGGAGTTACTATCACAGCGGAAAGGCAGGAAGACGTGGCAGCACGCGGTTCGCGCCCGGCGGCCCCAGCCGAGATAACGCTGGCACCCATCGTGTTGATCAAAGGCCCCGAAGGCCTCCTCGTCGACCGTGCCCTCGACCGGCTACGCGCCCTCGCCCACGAGGCCGACCCCAACCTCGAACGCACCGACATCAACGCGGCCACCTACCAGGCCGGACAGCTCGACGTGATCGCCTCGCCCTCGCTCTTTGGCGAATCCCGCATGGTCATCATCCGGGACCTCGAGACCATGAGCGACGCACTCGCGAACGACCTCATCGCCTACTGCGCGGCCCCCGCCCCCGACGTGTGGATGTTCCTGGCTCATCCCGGTGGAAACGCCCGGGGCAAGAAAGTCATCGACACGATCACCAAGGCCAAATGGCCCGTAATCCCCGCCGATCCGCTGAAAAACGACCGTGACAAGCTGGCCTCATCGCCTCCGACGTGCGGGCCGCGCGTCGGCAGATGGACACCGAGGCCCAGCAGGCACTCGTGGACGCGCTGGGTAACGACCCTCGCGCGATGGCGGGCGCACTGGCGCAGCTTCTCTCCGACGTGAGCGGACGCATCACCTTGGAGGACGTACGCCGCTATCAGTCAGGGCGCGTCGAGGCCACGGGATACGACGTGGCCGACGCGGCCGTCGCGGGCAACTCCGCGAAGGCGCTCACGCTCGCCCGGCACGCGTTCGCGACCGGCATCGCCCCGCAGCTGCTCGTCACCGCCCTGGCCATGAAGTTCCGCGCCATGGCGAAAGTATCGATCGGTGGATCGGCATCCGCGTTGAAGATGGCCCCCTGGCAGGTGGACCGAGCGAGGCGTGAGCTGCGCGGCTGGTCCGACGCCTCGCTGGCAGGAGCCTTCGGCGCCATCGCCACGGCAGACGCCGAAACAAAGGGCGCGTCGCGGGACCCCGAGCGCGCCATCGAAAAAGCAATTATCACCATCTGCAGGCTGCACGGGCGCTGAATGCGCGCCCCGGCCTCGTCTGTGCGACGTTCGTAGGAACCGAAGAGGAGATACATGAAAACCATCCGCACGCTGGTGGGGAGGCTACGCGAGTTTAAGACCGCCTCGATCCTGACCCCGCTGTTCATCATCGGGGAAGTGGTCCTCGAGTGCTTGATCCCGCTCACCATGGTCTCGCTCGTGGATGCACTCGACGGCGTATCCCTGAGCCCCGTCATGCGCCTGGGCCTGATCCTGACCGGGCTGGCCTTCACCTCGCTGGCCTGCGGTATCCTCTCCGCGCGCTTCGCCGCGACCGCCTCGGTGGGCCTGGCGAAGAACCTGCGCCAGGATCTCTTCTTTAAGGTGCAGGACTTCTCGTTTGCGGACATCGACCGCTTCTCGACGTCCTCTCTGGTCACTCGCATGACCACGGACGTCACCAACGTGCAAAACGCCTTCGGCATGCTCATCCGCATCGCTGTGCGCGTGCCCCTCATGATCGTCTTCTCCATCGTCATGGCGTGGCGTATCAACGTGCAGATGGCCCTCATCTTCCTCGGCATGGTGCCGGTGCTCGCCATCATCCTGGCAGCTATCGTGCTCATCGCCTTCCCGATCTTCCGCCGTATTTTCAAGAAGTACGATGCCCTGAACAACTCCGTGCAGGAGAACGTCGCGGCGATCCGCGTGGTGAAGTCCTTCGTGACCGAGGACTACGAGACCACGAAGTTCCGCGCGGCATCGCAGGACGTACGCAAGGACTTCACGAACGCTGAAAAGCTCATCGCGCTCAACAGTCCCGTTATGATGTTCTTTGTCTTCGCAGCGATCGTGGCCGTCGACTACGTTGGCGCTTCGATCATCATCAACTCGGGTGCGACCGAGCTGACGAAGGGCGGGCTTACCGCCCTCATCACCTACGGCATCCAGATCCTGACACATATGCTGATGCTCGCCTTCATCTTCGTCATGACGACGATGGCCGCAGAGTCCGCGCACCGTATCGCCGAGGTTCTCAACCACGAGCCGTCGCTCACGTCACCCGAGAACGGCGCGACCGACGTTGCGGATGGTTCCGTCGTCTTCGAGGACGTGTCCTTCAAGTATTCGGCGAGCGCCGAAGAAAACGCCCTGTCTGACATCAATCTGCGCATCGAATCCGGATCGACGCTCGGCGTCGTGGGCGGCACGGGCTCCTCCAAGACCTCGCTGATCCAGCTGATCTGTCGCCTTTACGAGGTCTCCGAGGGGACTGTGAAGGTCGGCGGTCGCGACGTGCGTGACTACGATCTGAGCGCCCTGCGTGACGCGGTCGCCGTCGTCCTGCAGAAGAACGTTCTGTTCTCCGGCACGATTAAAGACAACATGCGCTGGGGTAACCCCGAGGCCACCGACGAACAGATCGAGCATGCGTGCAAGCTCGCGCAGGCCGACGAGTTCATCCAGCAGCTGCCCGGGGGCTACGACTACGTGATCTCCCGAGGCGGCAGCAACGTGTCGGGTGGCCAGAAGCAGCGCCTGTGCATCGCCCGTGCACTGCTGAAGAATCCCAAAATCCTCATCCTGGACGACTCGACCTCCGCGGTGGATACGAAGACCGACTCGCTGATTCGCAATGCTTTTGAGACCGAGATCCCGGGCACGACGACAATCATCATCGCCCAGCGCCTCTCGTCGGTGAGCCATGCCGATCAGATCATCGTCCTGGACGACGGTCGTATCACGGAACGTGGGACTCACGAGGAGCTGATGGCAGCGGGCGGCGAGTACCGAGAGATCTACGATTCCCAGAACGCCGCGAGCGAAAGCGAGGTGGCCTGACATGGCACGCACGCGCAACTCCCGAATCGACGACGCTGACAAGCTCGAGGGCATTGAGCGTCCCTTCGGCCGCTTAATGGCCTACGTCTTCCGGCACTATCCGGTTCGCATCTGCCTGACGATTGTGTGCATCATCCTCGCATCCGTGGCCTCGGCCGTCGGCTCAATCTTCATGCAGCAGATCGTCGACAACGTCGTGACCCCGGGCCTGGAGAGCGGCTTCGACGCGGTGCGAGGAACCCTGGTACGCCTCGTCGTCACGATGGCTGTCATCTTCGGTGTCGGCGTTATTGGCAGCTTCATCTACACGCGTGCCATGGCGATCGTGACGCAGGGGACACTCAAGCACATGCGTGACGACATGTTTGACTCGATGGAGCGCCTGCCCCTGCGATTCTTCGACACGCACCCGCACGGCGCGATCATGTCGACCTACACGAACGACACGGACGCGATCCGCCAGCTGATCGGCCAGTCGATCCCGACGCTCATCCAGTCGGGCCTGACCATCATCGTGCTGGTTGGCACGATGCTCTACTACCCGTGTGGCTGTTCCTCGTTGTGCTCCTCGTGGGTGCGCTCATGGCCTTCCTGACCGGCAAGCTTGGAGGCCTGTCGGGCCGCTTCATGAAGGCGCAGCAGGCGGCTCTCGCTGACGAAGAAGGCTTCATCGAAGAGATGATGGACGGCCAGAAGGTTGTCCAGGTCTTCAATCACGAGCAGGATGCCAAGGATGAATTCGTGGAGTTCAACCAGAAGCTCTTCGAGTCCTCGCAGAAGGCGAACATCTACGGCAACGTGCTGATGCCTGCCCTGGGCAACATCGGCAACATCATGTACGTCGTCATCGCCATCGTCGGTGGCGTCATGATCCTGGAGCAGACACCGAACATCCACCTTGTCGGCGTTGACGTCATCACGGTCGGCGTGGTTGTCTCCTTCCTGGGTATGGTCCGTAACTTCTCGCAGACGATCGGCCAGATGTCCATGCAGGTCCCCATGATCGCCCTCGGTATGGCGGGTGCAGGCCGCGTGTTTGCGCTCATCGACCAGAAGCCCGAGGGAGGACGAGGGTTACGTGACCCTCGTGCGTGCGCGCGAGCTGCCCGATGGCTCGCTCGAGCCGACCGAGGAACGCACGGGAATCTGGGCGTGGCGTCACCCCCACCAGGCCGACGGCTCCGTCACCTACACGCGTTTGCGCGGCGAGCTGGTCATGGAGGACGTCGACTTCTCCTACGACGGCGAGAAGCAGATCCTGCACGACATCTCCCTGTGGGCAAATCCCGGCCAGAAGATCGCCTTCGTGGGCGCCACGGGTGCCGGCAAGACCACGATCACCAACCTGATCAACCGCTTCTACGACATCGATGATGGCAAGATCCGCTACGACGGCATCAACATCAACAAGATCCACAAGCCGGACCTGCGCCGCTCGCTCGGCGTGGTCCTGCAGGACGTCAAGCTGTTCACGGGCACGGTCATGGAGAACATCCGCTACGGCCGCCTGGACGCCACGGACGAGGAATGCATTGCCGCCGCGAAGCTGGCCAATGCGGATTCCTTCATCCGTCGTCTGCCCGAGGGCTACGACACGATGCTGACGGGCAACGGCTCGAACCTCTCGCAGGGCCAGGCCCAGCTCCTGTCGATCGCGCGTGCCGCCGTGGCTGATCCTCCGGCGATGATCCTGGATGAGGCAACCTCCTCGATTGATACGCGCACCGAGGCCCACGTGCAGCAGGGCATGGATAACCTCATGGAGGGGCGCACGGTCTTCGTGATCGCCCACCGCCTGTCGACGGTTCGTAACTCGGACGCGATCATGGTCCTCGACCACGGTCGCATCATCGAGCGCGGCAGCCACGACGACCTGATCGCGCAGAAGGGCGTGTACTACCAGCTGTACACGGGCGCATTCGAGCTCGAGTAAGCGCTGGTGGATTGCCGCGATGCCCCGGCCTCGTTTCGACGAGGTCGGGGCTCAGCTATGCGCGTGACGTGCCGGAGTGCGGACACGATCGGGGGCATGCCTCGCCCCGCACAAGCACGGGGGAGTGGGTATACGAAAGCGGGTCGCCCAGTGGGCGACCCGCTTCATGTCAAACGTGCGTTTGATCAGTCAGCGATCGAGGCGACGCGACGAGCAAGCTTGGACTTGCGATTCGCGGCCTGGTTCTGTGGATGACGCCCTTGGAGACGGCGACGTCCAGCTTGCGCGAAGCGATGCGCAGAGCGGCGATAGCCTTGTCCTTGTCGCCGGCCTCAACGGCCTCGCGCGTGTGACGGACCAGGGTCTTCAGCTCGGACTTCACGGACTGGTTACGAACGCGGCGCTTCTCGTTGGTGAGGATGCGCTTCTTCTGGGACTTAATGTTTGCCACAGTCGGATTTCTCCTTGATGTATGTCTGACAGGGTCGGTGAGGGCTGTGTCAAGACCGGGACTTAGGCGTGGGACACCCGCAAACGGTCCTAACCAGACCCCCTGCCCGACCAGGCCGGGAGTCCAACGACCGATCATACCAGGAGGGCCTTCTCGTCATATTCCTGGTGCTTGTCCGGCCTCGTAAGGTCGGTCACGTGTCGCGGGGTTATTCTCCGTGCGTGCGGTAGTGCTCCTCGAGTGCGTCGACGATGAGCTGCCAGGTCGACTTGGGCAGGATGGAGCCCTCGCGCCGCACATCGGTGGCCTTCACCCACAGAGCGCGGTCGAGACGCACCTCGGAGGGGCGGCCCTTTGAATCCCATTCGCCCGCGCCGATGTTGAACCAGTAGCGTCCGGCGGCCGCCTCCTGGGCGGCATCGCGTGTGGTCCTTACTCGTCAGCTGCAGGATATAGACGCCGTCGCCCTGCGCGCCGATGACGACGGCTGGGCGGTCCTTACCGACGGAGGCGTCCTCCTGATAGGGGACCCAGGTCCACACGACTTCACCGGGGTCGGCGTCCCCATCCATGACGGGCGTGTACGAGGCATTGGCGAGCGCGTCGGCGATGCTCGCTTCGCGGATGGACGTCTGGGGGCGATTCGAGGTCGCCGGGTCCTCGTAGCGGTGGGCGGAGCCGGAGTGCGCGTTGGATGGTGAGGACGAGCGCGGCTTGGCTGTCGTCTTGTTGTTCGACTGGTGCTGCGATGGCTTGGTGGTGTTCGACTGTGATTCCTCGGCGGCGCCGGAGATGACGCTGATGAGGAAGTTGAACAGGCCCCTGACGAATGAACTCATGGGACCAGCATACGGCAGGGGAGGATTCGCCCGATTTTATCCACAGGGGTTCTGCGCGCGGCCAGGTTATCCACAGGGGTCGTTTCTCTGCGTGACAGTGCGCGGTTGTCTGTTTCATTCTGGATGTGTTCGCAGATGAACCCTCAACGATGAAAGGTGACGACGATGTCCACTGCAACGATTCACGGTCCGATCGTATCCCTCGATGCTTTCGGCCTGGCCTCCTCCACCCCTGGCTCACCCGACGCCCGGGCGCGCGCGTGCCTGGCTGATGCATTGAGCAGCGCCGCTGGCGGCGCGTTGGAGCGAGCCCTTGAATGTGCGACGGGGGTGTACCAGGACGAGGAGGTTGCGATCGAGCTGCGTCTCGAAGCGGCCAAACTCTGTGTCGACTGGCATAGCGCGCGGGGATCCTACGACCGGTGCCGACGCGTGGCGGGTGATGCCGCGCGGCTCGGAGCGAGGGTTCTGGAGCGTGACCATCCCCTTGTCCTCATGCTGAGGAACTCGGAAGCCTACTGGCTGTCGGTTCTGGGGTTCAACGATATGGCGGCCCGCCGCTTCGGGGCGCTCGTCGCTGATGTGAAGGCCTGCCGAGGCCTCGACCCTCAGATTGCGTTCGCGATTCGCAATAACTCGGCGATGCCGTGGAAGAACACGGGCAAGTGGAACAGGGCGGCCCGCGTCTATCGTGAGCTCCTCGCGGACATGGAAGAAACTCGCGACGAGGCCGACATGACGCTGCTGACGGTACGCGACAACCTCGCTGAGGTTCTTTCAGCCGATCGACACTACGACGAGGCGATCGCGCTCTACGAGCGCAACATGGACGCGCTGCTGACGGTGGTTGAACGCAGTGACTGGCGGGTGTTGCGCCTGCGCAACGAGATCGCTCGCAATACCTGGATGGGAGGTGATCGGGATGCCGGCGAGGATCTGTGGACGGTCCTGGCAGAAGACTGCCGCCGATATCTGGGGGATCGGGATCCGCTCACGGCGCGTATCCGCACCATTTTGCTCACCTTGGCCACGATGCGCGGGGACGAGACACGTGCCGAGGTTATTGCGCGCAAACTCCGCGACGATCACCCCGATGACTGGGAAGACTGCGATTTCACGGAGGCGATCTCCATCGTTGCTCAGGGGGAGATGGGAGGCGCGTCAGGGCTGTGAGCCGTGGTCACTGTGCGCGACTTCCCGCGCCTGAACTGGCACAAACGCCTGCGACAATGGGACGATAAGGAGGTTAACGACTTCACGGAGGTTCACGTGCCCATCCCCACGCCCGCGCAGCAGGCGCAGATTCGCCCGGCCCACACCCCGCAGGGGCAGATCCGTAACTTCTGCATCATCGCCCATATCGATCATGGGAAGTCGACGCTCGCGGACCGCATGCTCCAGCTGACCGGCGTCGTTGAGGCCCGCGAGATGCGCGACCAGTACCTCGATCGCATGGACATTGAGCGCGAGCGTGGCATTACGATCAAGAGCCAGGCCGTGCGCATGCCGTGGGCGTATGAGGGAACCCCCTACGCGCTCAACATGATCGATACGCCTGGGCACGTGGACTTCACGTACGAGGTTTCCCGTTCTCTCGCGGCGTGTGAGGGGTGCGGTCCTCCTTATCGATGCGGCGCAGGGCATCGAGGCACAGACGCTCGCGAACCTGTACCTGGCCCTCGAGAATGATCTCGCGATCATCCCGGTCCTGAACAAGATCGACCTGCCGGGTGCTCAGCCCGAGAAGTACGCCCACGAGGTTGCCCAGCTGATCGGCTGCGACGAGGACGAGGTCCTCAAGGTCTCCGGCAAGACCGGCGAGGGCGTCGAGGAGCTGCTCGACCGCATCGTCGAGGCTGTCCCTGCCCCCGAGGGCGACCCCGAGGCGCCCACGCGCGCGATGATTTTTGATTCCGTGTACGACACGTACCGCGGCGTCGTCACCTACGTGCGTGTCGTTGACGGCGTGCTCTCCACCCGCCAGCGCGTGCGCATGATGTCCACGGGTGCCACCCACGAGCTCCTCGAGTTGGGAGTGATTTCGCCGGAGCCGAAGCCCGAAGAGGGCATCGGCGCTGGCGAGGTGGGTTACCTGATTACGGGCGTGAAGGACGTGCGCCAGTCCCGTGTCGGTGACACGGTGACGAGCCAGGTACGAGGCGCGACCGAGGCACTCGAGGGCTATCGCGACCCCAACCCCATGGTGTTCTCCGGCATCTACCCGGTCGACGGCTCTGACTTCCCGGACCTGCGCGACGCCCTCGAGCGCCTTCAGCTCAACGACGCAGCGCTGACCTTTGAGCCGGAGTCCTCCGCGGCCCTCGGGTTTGGCTTCCGCTGTGGCTTCTTGGGACTACTCCATCTCGAGATCATCCGCGAGCGTCTGGAGCGCGAGTTCAACCTCGACCTCATCGCGACGGCCCAAACGTCGTGTATCGCGTCATTACTGAGGACGGCACCGAGGTGCGCGTCGACAACCCGAGCGAGTTCCCCGAAGGCAAGATCTCCGAGGTGCGCGAGCCTGTCGTCAATGCGACGATTCTGACGCCCACCGAGTTTACGGGCACCATCATGGAGCTGTGCCAGGAGCGTCGCGGCTCGATGCGGGGCATGGACTACCTGAGCGAGGATCGCGTGGAGCTGCACTACCAGCTGCCCCTGGCCGAGATCGTCTTCGACTTTTTCGATCAGCTCAAGTCCCGCACGCGCGGCTACGCCTCCCTGGATTACCAGGAGAGCGGCGAGCAGAGTGCCGACCTCGTCAAGGTTGACATCCTGCTCAACGGTGATCGTGTGGACGCGTTCAGTGCGATCGTGCACCGCGACGCGGCTTACAACTACGGTCAGCGCATGACGAAGCGCCTCAAGGAACTGATTCCTCGCCAGCAGTTCGAGATCCCGGTCCAGGCGGCGGTGGGTGCGCGCGTGATCGCCCGAGAGACGATCAAGGCGCTGCGTAAGGACATGCTCGCCAAGTGCTATGGCGGCGACATTAGCCGTAAGCGCAAGCTGCTCGAGAAGCAGAAGGAAGGCAAGAAGCGCATGAAGTCCATCGGCCGCGTTGACGTGCCGCAGGAAGCCTTCATCGCTGCGCTGACCTCCGACGTTCCGACGGGCAAAAAGTGAGCGAAGATCGGATGAACGAGGCCGGGGGTCGTCGTCCGGGTGAGGCTCCCGAGGGCACGGTCTTCATGAGCCGTACGAAGTCTTTCACGCGGCGCACGCGCGAACTACCCGCGAACCTTGCGCGCACATGGGAGGCGCACGCGCACCGCTATGTGGTTGAGCCGCGTCGCGGCGTTGGCTACACGACGGTCGCGCAGGATTTCACGCTCGATCTGGCTGAGCTATTCGGACGCCGCGCTCCCGTGACGCTCGAAATCGGCTCGGGCACGGGCGAACAGATCGTCGCGGCTGCGGCCGCTCATCCTGAGCGCGACTTCCTGGCCCTTGAGGTGTGGGTTCCGGGCATCGCGAAGCTCGTTTCGAAGGCCGTCGACGCAGGGGTGGACAACATCCGCGTCATCGAGGCCGACGCAGCCCAGGCGCTTCCGATCATGCTCGGGGACGCGTGTCTGGATGAGGTCTGGACGTTCTTCCCCGATCCGTGGCGCAAGGCCCGGCACCGTAAGCGTCGCCTGGTGTCCGATTCGTTTGCTCTCGAGGTCGCGCGCCTGCTGCGCGACGGGGGGAGCGTGGCGTCTGGCCACCGACTGGGACGACTACGCCTGGCAGATGCGAGACGTGGTCGAAGCCTGCGAATTCTTTGACAACCCGCACGCCGGGGAACGTCCGGACCCGCAGGATCCGCAGCCTGAGCGTGGGGGATTCGCCCCGCGTTTCTCAGGACGCGTCGTCACGCACTTTGAGACCCGAGGCATCGATGCTGGCCGCCACGCCCATGACATCGTCGGCATTCGTCGTCCCCGTGGCTGACGTCGTGAGACGCGGAGTGCGCCGGTGAGCCCCGCCCAGCCCGAGGGTGAGCGCTGGTCGACCGACGGATCACTTGACCCCGGCCTCGTCGAGGCGGATCGCGGTCGTCCCCTCTCCCTGTACGTGCACGTCCCTTTCTGTCGCGTGCGCTGCGGATACTGCGATTTCAACACGTACACGGTCGGTTTCGGCCCGGGCGCGCAGGTGGGGGACTACGCGCCCTCTGTTCTCGCCGAAGCCGCTCTGGCGTCTCGGGTCATGTCCGAGGCTGGGCTCCCCACGCGCCAGGCGCGGACGGTGTTTTTCGGTGGCGGTACTCCGACGATGTTGGATGTTGATGAGTTGACCGAGATCCTCGTAGGCCTGCGTGAACGCATCGGTATTGCACCGGGTGCGGAGGTGACCCTCGAGGCTAACCCCGATACGGTGACGCGGGATGGCCTTGCGCGACTGGCACAGGCTGGGTTTACGCGAGTGTCGTTCGGTATGCAGTCTGCCGTGCCCGAGATTCTTGCGACCCTGGATCGCACGCATACTCCCGAGCGTGTGCCCCTCGTCGTTGAGTGGGCGAAGGAGGCTGGCCTGTCGACGTCGGTGGATCTAATCTACGGAACGCCGGGGGAGAGCCTCGCTGATTGGGAGACGTCCCTGCGTGCAGCTCTGTCATACGAGACCGACCACATCAGCGCCTATGCCCTCGTCGTCGAGGAGGGGACCAAGATGGGGGCGCAGGTGGCCAGGGGCGAGCTGCCGACCCCCGATCCGGATGACGAGGCTGCCAAGTACGAGCTCGCCGATGCCCTCCTGGGCGAGGCGGGATACGCGTGGTACGAGATTTCGAACTTTGCGCGCGTCACCGAGGAGGACCGCGCCTCGGGACGTCCATCGACCTTCTATGGGCACGCCTCCTCCCATAACCTGGCCTACTGGCGGGACTGGGATTGGTGGGGCTTCGGGCCGGGAGCGCATTCGCATGTGGGGCGTATGCGCTGGTGGAGCGTGAAGAACCCGGGAGCCTACGCGGGGCGTCTGAATGCTGGACAGTCTCCCGCTTACGCTGGCGAGGTTCTCGACTCGGATGCGCGCGAGCTGGAGCGCGTCATGCTGGGCGTGCGTACGTCCGAAGGCGTTGAGATCGAAGGATTGCCGGGTCTGTCACTGCCCGATGGAACGCGTGGCTCCTCCGATGGGCGTATCGCCACGCTCATTGCGGATGGGCTGATCGATGGGGCTTGCGCTCTATCCGGGCGCGTTGTCCTCACGCTGCGCGGTCGTCTCCTCGCGGACTACGTGACCCGCGAAATTATGGGGTACTAACGGTCGTGTGCTGCCTATGTGGCGGAATATGCGTCTGGTGGTAAACATTGTTGCGCAACCCCATGTGCCGCGATAGAGCTTGTACTTCCCGTAGTACAAGTGTGAATGCGGAGATGGTTATTTACTGTTTGACACTCGGTTCGCATGCGCAATGTGACAAGCTAGCATTACGTCGCAATACTGTTGACATCATGGTTGAAATATGTTTGCCTAGATGTGTCATGTGAAGCCGAGTAATTTGCAGGGTTCCTCCATGAGGGGGCTTGTGAAGAGCCGTATACAAGGAAAAGTGTGGTACTGTGACTCTTCGTTACGCCGTCATTGCTGACATCGTGGGCTCTCGTACGCTGACCAATCGTGCAGAGGCTCAGAGAATCTATGAGGCTGCTCTTGGGGATGCGAGTGAGGGGCTCGCGCTACTGCAGGCACCTTACCCGACGGTCGGTGACGAATTCCAGGCTGCGGCGTACACGCTGGAGGATGCTCTTCTCCTGACGTTGCGCGCGCAGCTTCTGCTTCCCCCACAGCTTCAGCTTCGCTTCGGAATTGGTGCGGGACGAATTGAGGAGTTCTCCTCAGGTGTTCATCGTCAGGCTCCGGCGCGGTTGCGTGGTACGGAGTCGGCGCAACTTCAGGATGGCTCAGCTTGGTGGGCGGCCCGCGCTGCGATCAACCGTGCGCATGACGTGCAGGACTCGTCGAATCCGTTCATCCGCACATGGTTCATTGCACACGCCTCTGTCGAGTCGTCCTTCCCGAGCCATTGCCAGACCTGCATCAATGCGCTGCTGAGCCTGCGCGACCATGCGATCTTGAAGCTCTCCGCGCGTCATCGCCGCATCACCGCTGCGCTGCTTCTCGGTAAGACCCAGGTGGAGATCGCTCGGGCTGAGAAGCTCTCGCAGCAGGCCATTTCTGACTTCGCCCGGGGCACGGGGGTGGGGTTGATCCAGTCGTCACTCATCATTGCGGAGGCCGCACGTGCATGAAGTCCTTCTCCTGGGCATCGCTGCCTCGGAGCTGACCGTCCTCCTCACGTCAGACCCGCGACGCTGGTCGCGGCGCCTGTCGCTCTTTCTGACGCTGCTCCTCGCGGTGATCTGCTACGCGTGGTTCGTCCTCGGCGTCAGTGCGCTGGCGAATGCGCTCGGCGCGACGCTCGCGATCGTGTGGTTTGCATGGGATCTCGTCGATCCATCTGCGCGCGGGGTGCTTGGTCGTTGGGCGTTGGCCTCCATCGGCTTTGTCGCGCTCCTGAGTGCGGAACCGACCGAGTTTCCGATGCTGTCGCTGCGCTCGGGACGTTCGATCGACCTCATTATTGCCGTTCTCTTCCTCGTCACGGGTCCGGTCAATCATCTGATTACCGCGATCCTGCAGTGTGCGCGCGGTCGTGCTTCTGAGCCTGTCCCCGGGTGGATTAACGCACCCGTCCTGCCGGCGATGCCTGCGTCGGTGTCGGAGGATGGCGACGAAGCCCACGAGGAATCGGACGCCGTCGAGCCTCCTCTTATCTCGGGTGCGTTGCCCATCGTCGCCGGTCGCACAGAGGATGAGGGCGAAGTGACGGCACTGCGTGGTGGCCGCTGGATCGGTCCGCTTGAGCGTCTGCTGATCATCGTTCTCGCCGGTGCGGGCGCGGAGGTCGCGATTGCGGCAGTCGTTGCCGCCAAGGGCGTCATCCGTTTTCCTGAAATCTCGCAGGATTCGACCGGGGAGAAGGCTGAGGAATTCCTCATCGGCTCAGTGTCCTCGTGGATTCTGGCCGCCCTCGTGTCGATGCTCATTCACGCCGTGAGCCCTGCACTGAGCGGTTGTGCCGCTAGAGTAAGCCAGGGTGAATAGCTCAGATCCCTACGGTCGCAACATCTTCGCCCATGACCCGCATCGCGACGGGCCGGGGGCGAGGCGTCCGCGCTCTCAGGCAGTCCATGTCGAGATCGGCATGGTGCTGGAGGATGTCGCCTCCGGTTGGGTCGGTGCCGTGACGCGCGTGGAAAAAGTCTGGCGGTGTTCACCTCGTGGAGCTGGAGGATCGGCGAGGAGTACGTCGGTCCTTCCCCCTCGGCCCCGGTTTTTGGCTGGAGGGTCGTCCCATTGAGCGCTGCCGCCGCGTCCGGCCCTGCCCGAGCCTCGTCCGGCCCCCAGGTCAGTGCGTCGGGACGTCGCATCACGAACTCCGGTTCGTTCGCGCCCGCGTCGAGTGGCCCCAAGGTTGCCAAGCGCTCGCGCATCTGGGTGGAGGGTCGTCATGACGCCGAACTCGTGCAGCACGTGTGGGGCGAGGACCTAGCCGAGGCGGGCATCGCTGTGCAGCTCCTCGAAGGCGTCGACAATCTCGAGGCGGTCCTGGACATTTTTGGGCCGACGGATACGGCGCGCGCGGGTGTTCTGGTCGATCACATGGTTCCCGGGTCGAAGGAGTCTCGCATTGCCGAGGCCGTGTCAGCCCGCTGGCCGGGCGCGGTTCTCGTCCTCGGTCATCCTTTCGTCGACATTTGGCAGGCCGTCAAGCCGGCCCGTGTGGGCCTTGAGCGTTGGCCGGATATTCCGCGCGGTACCGATATCAAGCATGGGACGCTTGACGCCCTCGGCTGGCCGCACGCCGACCAGCGTGACATTGCGATGGGGTGGAAGCGAATCCTGTCGACCGTGCGCACCTATCGTGACCTCGAGCCCGCGCTGCTGGGCAGGGTGGAGGAACTCATCGACTTCGTGACGGTTCCCTGGGCGCAGTGAGGATCCCCTGCGATGCGCCGATGAGTCTGCCTTGTGGAGGTTCGCGCAGGGCGCACGAGTCGTTGCACACTACGCTCGCCTCCCGCGAAGGACCGGGAGTAGCATTGGCACTCAGGAAGCATGAGTGCCAAGCAGGGAGGGAGACGGCATGACACGCACGAGTGCACAGGACCGCCGCCTTGACGTCCTGCGTGCCATCGTCACCCAGTACGTGGCCACCCGTGAACCCGTCGGCTCCAAGGCGATCGCCGCCGGGGGCCTGGGCGTGTCCTCGGCGACGATCCGCAACGACATGGCCGTCCTCGAGGAAGCCGGGCTCATCTACCAGCCTCACACCTCCGCCGGTCGTGTGCCGACCGACCGGGATACCAGTGTTCGTCGACCGGCTCGCCGAACTTAAGCCCATGAGCGGCCCCGAGCGCCAAGCCCTCGAAACGTTCCTATCCGAATCGGTCGACATCGACGATGTCGTGGAGCGCTCGGTCCGCCTCCTCGCACAGGTCACGCATCAGGTGGCCCTCGTTCAGTACCCGGGCGCGCGTGCGCGCGTCCTCAAACACTTTGAGGCCATTGATCTGGCGCCCGGTCGTGTCCTCATCGTCGTCATTACCGCCGACGGCGAGGTCGGGAACGCACCTTGAGCCTGAACGCGCCTCTCGACGATGGACAGTTACACGAGGCCCGCGAGCACCTGCGGTGCCACTGCGATGGTGCCACGTCTGCGACCGTGCAGGCATGCGTCGACGCTGCGGCTGCCTCGGCCCGCCCCGACCTCGTCGGGACCGTCGCCGCGATCGGCGCTGCCCTCACCGACGTCCTCAGCGGTCCAAGCGAGTCGAAGATCGTCGTCGCGGGCGCCGCGAACCTGGCGCGGGGAGCGCTCGACTTCCACGACATCGCGCCGGTCCTGGACGCGCTCGAAGAACAGGTCGTGCTCATGAGGCTCTTTGCCGAGGTCGACCCAGGGTGATGACGTGCACGTCAGTATCGGTGCGGAAAACCCCCACGACGGCCTAGCGGAGGCAGCCGTCGTCACCGGAACCTATCGGGCGGGCGCCGACGAACAGGGCGGACGTGCTCACCTGGGCATCGTTGGTCCCATGAGAATGGACTACGCGCGCACCATGAGCTCGGTGCGAGCCGTGGCCGCCTACCTGTCGCGCTACCTGCCCAGGAAACCCACAGCTAACTCGGCTGCGTGCCGAGCACGATGACGATGAACGAACGACCCCACGAGAAGAAAGAGCAAGCGTGAGAGACTACTACGAGGTCCTCGGCGTCGCCCGTGACGCTAGCCAGGACGAGATTAAGAAGGCCTACCGTAAGCTCGCCCGAAAGCTGCACCCCGACTACGCGGGCGCAGACTCGGAGGAAGCCTTCAAGGAACTGTCCGTCGCGTACGAGACGTTGTCGGACCCCGAAGCGCCAGATGTACGACATTGGTGGTCCGGATGCGCTGCGCGGTGGCGGAGCCGGAGCAGGCGCCGGGTTCGGCGGTTTTTCCGACATTTTTCGAAGCCATGTTTAGCGGCGGCTTTGGCGCGTCGGCGTCGGGTCCGGCCTCGCGCGTGCGTCGGGGCAAGGATCGCCAGGTCGTCGTTGACATCACCCTGGAGGACGCCGCTTTCGGCGCGGCCAAGGAAGTGTCCTTCGATACCTACGTTCTGTGCGATGCCTGTCACGGCTCGATGTGTCAGCCGGGGGCCTCGCCCACGCAGTGCACGACCTGCCACGGCTCGGGTTTCGTGACTCAGATCCAGAACTCGCTCTTCGGTCGTATGCAGACGCAGGCTCCCTGTCCGACGTGCCAGGGATACGGCAACATCATTGAGACCCCGTGCGCCGAGTGCTCGGGAGCGGGACGCGTGCGCACGCGCCGCACTCTCAACGTCAACATCCCCGCGGGTGCCAGCGAGGGCACGCAGATCCGCGTGAGCGGCGAGGCCGAGGTCGGCCAAGGCGGCGGCCCCAACGGCGACCTCTACCTGTTGATCCGCGAGAAGAAGCACCCGGTCTTTGATCGTCGCGGGGGACGACCTGCACACGTGGATCACGATCCCGATGACGACGGCTGCCCTGGGCACCGAGTTCGAGCTGGAGACCCTCGACGGCAAGAAGACCGTGACGATCAACCCGGGTACCCAGCCCAACGACGACATCGTCCTGGAGGGACTGGGCGTGGGCCACCTGCAGCGCTCGGGCCGAGGCTCGATGCACGTGCACGTCGATGTCCAGATCCCCAAGAAGCTCGATGAGAAATCGCGCGAGCTGCTCGAGGAGCTGGCGAAGGTGCGCGGCGAGGTGCGCGTGGAGCCGCATCGTCAGCAGGCCTCGTTCTTCGACAAGCTTCGCGATACCTTCATGGGGTGATGTGCCGTGACGCTGCCCGTTTTCCTCGGTGAGGATCTGACCCCGCCCCTGGAGTCCCTGTCCGTGGGGGACAGTGCGTGCCTCGGAGGAGCCGAGGGGCGTCACGCTGCTTCTGTGCGCCGCATCGGTGCGGGGGAGTGGGTCGATGTCGTCGATGGGCGTGGCCTGCGTGCGACGTGCGAGGTCAGCGGGAGCGATAAGTCCGTGCTCTCCTTGGTCGTTCGTGAGATCACGCAGGAGGATGCCCCGAGTCCCGAGATCATCCTCGTTCAGGCGCTCGCCAAGGGTGGGCGTGACGAAGCAGCCGTCGAAATCTGCACCGAAATCGGCATCGACCGGGTGATCCCCTGGGCGTCGCAGCGCGCGATCGTCCAGTGGAAGGGGCCGAAGGCCGAGAAGGGGCGCGCGAAGTGGGAGAGCGTTGCTCGCGCGGCCGCCAAGCAGTCCCGCCGCGCCTTCGTCCCGGTCGTCGAGGGCGTCAAGGATAGCCGCGAGCTGGCCTCCTGGCTCGCCTCCTTGACGGACGAGGCCGGGGTTGCCTTCGTCTGCCACGAGGAGGCGACGGATTCGCTCGGGGCCGTGCTCGCCCGCATTCAGGAGTCTGATCCGGATGGGGCTTTGCCCTCGCATATCGCCCTCATCGTGGGGCCCGAGGGCGGTATCGGCGCTGAGGAGACGGCGCAACTGGTGGATGCCGGTGCCCGCACGATTGGGCTGGGAGATAACGTCCTGCGTTCCTCCACGGCGGGCGCGGTCGCCCTGGCGCTGATCCGCGCAGCCGCGGGGAAATACTAGGATCCTTCAGCTCCGGAAGCCAGAGATCCTTGCGCTGAGCGTATAGCTTTCGCCCGGCCCCAGCGCGACCACGTCCGTGCCTGAGTTGAAGGCGTTGGGCGGGCAGCTCATGGGCTCGACGGCCACGCCGACGCGGCCGATGTAGTCCGCCGAGTAGACCTGCAGCCAGCGCGCATCGGAGGACAGGGACACGCCCACGCCGGAGGCGGGGTCGCGCAGCGTCACGGACCAGTCGCCCTCGGGTAGGCCCGCGAACGCGTGGTCGAGTCGGGAGTCGCCGATGATGGCGGGGGAGCGGAAGTCTAAACCATAGGATGCCACGTCGTGGGCGGCGATCGGGATCATGGACGCGTCGGCCTCGTAGATGGTGGACGCGGGGTTGACGAGTTCCAGGGCGTCTGCCCGAAGATCGTCGACGGCGAGATAGGGATGGAATCCGACGCCGTAGGGGGCGGTGCCCTCACCGATGTTCGTCGCGGACAGCTCGACTGTGAGGCCGCGCTCCGCGTCCAGGCTGTAGCGCGCCGACGCCATCAGCGTCCACGGGTAGGAGTAACGCGCCGCGATGAGCGTGCGCAGGAGGACCGAGGAGGGGTCGGCCTCGGCGATCTCCCACTCCTGGAAGGCCACGAAGCCGTGGAGTGAGGTCCCGAATGTCGGTTCGTCGATGGGCAGATCGTAGGCGGTGCCCTCCCACGAGTACGAGCCGCCCGCGATGCGGTTCGGCCACGGCATGAGGACCTTGCCGAGATAGCCAGGAGGGCATTCGCCGACGCCGTGGGGGACGACGAGTTCATGCCCGCGGTAGCGCAAGCCCGCCAGGCCAGCGCCGACGGTGACGATCCGTGCCTCGTAGTCCCCAGCCTGTACAACGATCTCGCGCCCCGAAGCTCCCCGATTCACCATTGATGCTCCTGTGCATTCACTGAACACGAATAACACTCATTCTAAACGGAGTCGAATCGTCTGGGTCACTGACGGAAGCGTATTCTTATAGAGAATGGCTCTCGATTGAAAGGAACGCCTCGTCCTATGGCACACGAGATCACCGACGAATTTGTCGCCTCTCTCCACGCATCCTCAGACTCCGCCCGCGCGGTCGCACGCAACGCCGTCGCCCACGCCGGCGTCGAGCCGGTCGCCTTCGACCGCGCCAAGGTGGTCGCTACCCCCACGGTCGTGTCCCACAAGGTGGACGACTGGAAGGTGACGTCTCAGAAGAAGTCCGGCCGCTGCTGGCTCTTCTCTTCCCTGAACCTGCTGCGTTCGACTGCGCGCACCCACCTGGGCCTCAAGGACTTTGAGTTCTCGCAGAACTACGTGCTGTTCTGGGACAAGTTCGAACGCGCCAACTTCTTCCTCACCGATATCATCGCCACCGCCAAGACCGAAGAGCTCGATGGTCGTCTCCTGCAGTTCCTGCTCGGCGACGTGCTCTCCGACGGCGGCCAGTGGGACATGGCGGTCTCCCTCTACCTCAAGCACGGCCTCGTCCCCAAGGTCGCGATGCCCGAGACCGAGTCCTCCAGCCACACCGCCCCCATGAACGCCCGCCTGAAGGTCGTCCTGCGTCGCACCGCCCTCGAGCTGCGCTCTCTCGTCGAGGCCGGTGCCTCGCAGGAAAGAGATCCGTGAGTCAAGGAGGCCGCGCTGGCCGACGTGTGGCGCATCCTCGTTATCTGCCTGGGCGAGCCCCCGGCCTCCTTCAGTGGGAGTGGCGTGACGATAACGGCGAGTTCCACCGCGACGGTGTCCTCACCCGCGTGAGTTCTACCAGCGCTACGTGGACGTGGACCTCACGCAGTACGTGTGCCTCGTTGACGACCCGCGCGCCGAGCACCCCAAGGGCCAGACCCTCACGGTCGACCACATGGGCAACGTTGTCGGCGGGCGCCCGATCCTCTACGTGAACACCCCGGTCGAGCAGATCCGCGAGATCACGGCCTCCGTCCTGGCTTCGGGTCGCGCCGTGTGGTTCGGCGCGGACTGTGGCCAGCAGTCTGACCGCGCCTCCGGCCTCTTCGTTGAGGGCCTGTACGACTACGACAACCTCTTCGGCGTGGACTTTTCCACCTCGAAGGAGCAGCGCGTCAACACCGGCGAGTCCGCGATGAACCACGCGATGCTCTTCACCGGCGTCGACATTGACGAGGAGGGCAACGCCCGCCGCTTCCGCGTGGAGAACTCCTGGGGCGAGGAGCCCGGCGAGAAGGGCTTCTTCACGATGGACGCCGCATGGTTCGACGCCAACGTCTTCGAGGTGGCCGTGCACGTTGACGACCTGCCTGAGGACCTGCGCGCCGCCATCACCGAGGACCCGCAGCACCTGCCCGCGTGGGACCCGATGGGTGCGCTGGCCTGAGTCGAGCCTGACACGCTGGGCGGGGCGTGACATCGTCCCCGTTCGCAATATGGCCTCCCTGAGCACGGGGCGGGTGGAGTGGGACAATTGTTCCGCGATACCCGCCCCGTTATCTGTGGAGGACACATGAGCACTGACGTGACCCGCGACTTTGCGTTCGGCCTGCCTAAGGCCGAGCTGCACCTGCACCTGGAAGGTACCCTCGAGCCCGACCTGAAGCTGGCACTCGCCCGCAAGAACGGCGTCGACATTGGCCAGTCAACGGTCGAGGAGGTGCGCTCCACCTACCAGTTCAATGACCTCACGTCCTTCCTGGCCGTCTACTACCCGGCCATGGATGTCCTCCAGGACGAGGATGACTTCCACGACCTGGCAGCCGCCTACTTTGAGCGCGCCCGCGCTAACGGCGTCGTTCGCGCCGAGTGCTTCTTCGACCCGCAGGCCCACACCTCGCGCGGTATCGCGATTGAGACTGTCATCCGCGGCTACTACCGCGCCGTCGTCGAGGCCCGCGAGTCGGGCCTGTCCGCCGACCTGATCCTGTGCTTCCTACGCGATATGAGCGCCGAGTCTGCCCTCGAGACCCTCCAGGTGGCCCTGCCCTACAAGGACATGTTCATTGGCGTGGGCCTGGACTCCGACGAGCGCGATAACCCGCCCACGAAGTTTGCTGACGTCTTTGCCTTGGCCCGCGAGGCTGGCCTGCATGTGACGATGCACTGCGACATCGACCAGATCGGCTCGATCGACAACATCCGTGCGGCCCTCACCGAGCTTGGCGCCGAGCGCCTCGACCACGGCACGAACATCGTCGAGGATCCCGAGCTGGTCGCCTACGCGCGCGACCACGGCATCGGCCTGACCTCGTGCCCGCTGTCCAATTCCTTCGTCACCGAGGAAATGAAGGGCAAGGAAATCATCGAGCTGACCGCCGCGGGCGTGAAGGTCAGCCTCAACTCCGACGATCCCGCATACTTCGGCGGCTACATCGGCGACAACTACCTGGCGTTCGCCGAGCGCTTCGACCGCAGCCGCGCCGACCTGGAGCGCATCGCCCGCAACTCCATCGAGATCGCGTGGATCTCGGAGGAGGAGAAGGCCGAGCTGCTCGCCCGCGTGGATCGCTTCGTGTCTGAGAACTGAGCGCAGATGAACGAGGCCGGGGCACTGGGGCGCACGCGTGCGGACCGGCCCCGGCCTCGTCGTTCGCGTGGGAGCGCTATTCTCAAGCCGTTCGGAGAGTGGACGCCCGCTGTCACAATTGGCCACCCCGTGAACGCGCCGCGCACCGCGCAGACAAGACTGCCATGATAGGAACCATGACGAACCACACGAAGCCGACGTTGTTGATTTCCAACGTCCTGCCGGCACGCCCGGGGGACGAGGCATACAACAACATCTGCATGCGCCTGTGGGATCGTCTCCTTGAAGCTGCACTGCCCACCTGGAACGTCATCCGCGAGTACGCGCAGGAAGACGGTGCCGAGGGCGCTGCTCTGCGCGCCCAGCACGCGGACGCCATCATCATCATGGGCGGCGAAGACGTCCACCCCAGCCTGTACGGCGCCACCCAGGGCTACGAGGCCGAGGGACGCCACTGGTACCGCGCTGACCGCGGGCAGATCGCCCTCGTCGACTACGCCGTGCGCACGGGCACGCCGCTCCTGGGGATTTGCCGCGGCATGCAGATCATCAACACGGCGCTGGGGGGCACGCTTGAGCAGCACATCGAGGGCGCGGACGGCACGCACACGAACAACCGGATCCTGTCCGACCACCGCTTCATCCGTCACAGCGTGCGCGTCGGCGGGGGAACAAACCTTGAGCGCGCCCTGGCACCCGTCCTCACCGACTCCGAGCTGGTTATCTCGTCGGCGCACCACCAGCGCGTGGATCGCCTCGCGCAGGGCCTGCAGGTGAGCGCCTATGCCCCGGACGGCACCATCGAAGCCATTGAGACGATCGACGCACCCGTCATCGGCGTGCAGTGGCACCCGAGGATCCCGCCGCCGACATTTCCCAGCTGCGCGCCCTCCTCGGCCACCTGGATGCGCGCCGCGCCCCCCGCCTCGAGAGGGCCTCGACTACCCTGGTCGCATGACCATTTCCCCGGGAACGAACTTCGACGACCCCCGATTCCGCGACGACCAGCGCGCCCCGGTGCAGCGCATGCGCGACGGCGACTACTACGTCGCGGACGACGAACTCTCGGCACTCACGAGGCGCGCGGTTCGCCTCCTGGCCCTCTACGAGCAGGCGCATCCCACCGACCCGGACATCGCCCGCTACCTGCTCAGCCAGGTCCTCGGCGAGGTGGGGGAGAGCGTCGATATCAGACCACCCCTGCGCGTCGACTACGGCGTCAACATATCCATTGGCGACGGGTCATGGGTCAACTACGGCCTGACCGTCCTTGACGTCGCGCCGGTGCGCATCGGCAAGGACGTCCTCATCGGCCCGAATTGCTCGCTCTACACGGCGATTCATCCGAGCGATCCCGGGCCTCGTCGGGCGAAATGGGAATCCTCCGCGCCGATTACCCTGGAGGACAACGTGTGGCTCGGCGGCTCCGTTGTCGTGTGCCCGGGGGTCACTGTCGGCGAGAACTCGATCATCGGCGCGGGCGGCGTCGTCACCCGCTCGATAGCCCGAGAACTCAATCGCGGTGGGCAACCCCGCCCGCGTCATCAAACCCCTGATCCGACGACCCCACGTCCTCTTGAGGCGGCGGGCGTCGGTGTTATTCCGCACGGACACACGGGAGAAGAAGAATGAGCATCCTGCCGATCTGCATCACGGGCGATCCGGTCCTGCATCGGGTCGCCGATCCCGTCGACTCCTTTGATTCTGAACTGAGCGACCTCGTCGCCGACATGATCGAGACGATGCACGCCGCGCCCGGGGTCGGCCTCGCGGCACCGCAGGTCGGTGTTGGATCTCAGATCTTCGTGTGGCGGTACGCCGGGGACGGCGCGTTCGACAGCCGCTACCGCGACGTCCTCCAGCTCGACGAGGGGCCGCGCCGAGGCTTTAACACAGCGCTCAGCGGCGTCGTCGTCAACCCGACTCTCGACCTCGTCTGGGATGACGAGGGCGCGGGAGCAATCCTGCCCACCCGCCCCGATGCCACCTGCGAGTCCGAGGGATGCCTCTCCGTGCCCGGGTACGGCTACCCGCTGCGTCGCGCACTCGGCGCCGTCCTGCGCGGATTCGACGTGTCGGGCGCGCCCATTGAGGTCGCCGCCCGCGGCTGGCTGGCGCGTATCTTCCAGCACGAATACGACCATCTGCACGGGACCCTCTACGTCGACCGCCTCGCGCAGCCCTACGCGGACGAAGCCGGGCAGGTCATTCGCGAGCGCGGGTGGGGACGCAGCGGATATACGTGGACCCCGGGGGAGTGAGCCTCACTGAACTGCGCCCCGAAACTTGGACGCTTTAAATGGTAGCCGTTATGCGGCTTCCTGTAGGGCCTGATCCCGGTATTCTGCCGGGGTCAGGCCCTTGAGCTTTACTTGGCGTCTTGTTGTGTTCCAGTGCGTGATGTAAGCCTCGAGGTCGGCTTTGAAGCTCTCGAAGGTCTGCCAGTCCTGGCCGCGAAAGAACTCGTCCTTGAGGTGCCCGAAAACCTGCTCGGTGGCGCCATTGTCGATGCAGTTGCCTTTGCGTGACATGCTCTGGATGAAACCGTTATCGGCGAGCGCACTGATGTAGGCCTTGTGCTGGTATTGCCATCCCATGTCCGAGTGCAAGATCGGCTCAGCTCCTGCGGGCTTGACGTCCATGAGCATCTGGAGCATCTCTTTTTGTTGGGCGAGGTTGGGACACATGGAGATGGAGTGAGCCACGATCTCTTTGCTGGCAAAGTCGTAGACCGGAGCGAGGTAGGCCTTACCGAAGGAGAGTTTGAACTCGGTGACGTCGGTACCGAGTTTCTGCCAGGGCCCATCGGCCTTAAAGTCGCGGCCGATGATGTTCTCAAAGCTTTGCCCCACGTCCCCCTTGTAGGAGTTGTACCTGTGGTACTTCGTTTCGCGGCGTATGCCGCAGCGCAGCCCCATTTCGCCCATCATCTTTAAGACCGTCTTATCGGCGATGCGCTCCCCTTCCTCAGCGCGCAGGCACATGGCTACCTGCCTGTGACCGCACCCGTTGGGGGTTCGTGAAAAGATCTGGGCAACCTTGGGCCGCAGATACGCCCTGGTTGGCTGCTGGGGGTGAGCCAGCGCGTAGTAGTAGCTCGACCTGGCAAGGCCGGCGGCCTCGAGGAGATCACACACCGCGTGTCCGCGCCCTGAAAGCTCGGCGACCACTAGGGCTTTGTCCCGGTTTGGGAGCGCCTCTGCGCCTTCAGGGCAATCGATTTTTTTAGGTACGCCACCTGCGCCTCGAGCTTGCGCACGCGCTCTTCGAGTTCCTCCTCACGCGTTGGTGGCACCGCCCGCACCGACCCCTTCGGCCTGCCCTTGGGCTTGGGCTTGAGCGCCTGCGCGCCGCCCTCGCGGTACAGCCTGCACCACTTCTTCAACGGTGTCGCGCTCGCAATACTGAAACGCACCATCGCCTCAGGCTTACTCATCCCACCGTCAACCACGGCCCTCGCCGCGGCGACCTTGGTCTCATAGTCGTATTTGGCCCGCTTTACTCCCATGGCAAGAAGCCCGCCCCTCCCGATCACGCGGTACATCTTCTGCCACTCTCTCACAGTCTCAGCAGACACACCAAGCCTCCTGGCGGTCAAACCGTAGCCGTATCCCCTCTCAAACATCTCCACCGCCTGCTCCCGAAGCAAACGATCATGCCTCAACCCCAGATCCACAGACACGAAAAGCCTCCCATTCCCTGGACTTCAATTTCGATGTCCAAGAAACGGGAGGCAGTTCACACTCACGTCCTCCCGGGGCCGCCACGTTTGGGTCGGTGGGGGTCAGTGGACCTCGAAACCGAGTGACCGGAAGTAGTTGCGCACTTCCTCCGTGGCCTCGGGCGTGGGAGCCTTCGTGTCCTCCAGCTGGTACTCCAGGCCCAGCGAGTGCCACTTGTCCTTACCCAGCTGGTGGAAGGGCAGGACCTCGATGCGATCAATGACGTCCTTCCAACGCGAGACAATCTCGCCAACCTGACGCACGTTCTCCGGATCATCGGTCAGGCCAGGAACGAGGACGAATCGAATCCAGATACGAGTCGCGCCACCGCGCGCAGCGATGCGATCACCGAACTCGATGGTGGGTGCCAGCGCGCGTCCCGTTGTTTTTCTTGTACGTCTCCTCGTTGCCGCTCTTCACATCCAGGAGGACCAGGTCGATCGCATCGAGCATTTCGTCGTCGCAGTTTGCGCCCAGGAAACCGGAGGTATCGATGCATGTGTGCACGCCCATTTCCTTGGCGCCCATCAGGATGCGCTTGGCGAACTGGGGCTGCATGAGGACCTCGCCGCCGGACAGAGTGATACCGCCCTTGGTCGTGCGGAAAATACGGCGGTAGCGCGCGATGCGGGACAGGAGTTCCGTGTCGGACACGGGGGCGCCGTCCTTCATGAGGAACGTATCGGGATTGTGGCAGTAGAGGCAGCGCAGCGGGCAGCCGTTGAGGAACACCGTCATGCGCGTGCCCGGACCGTCAACAGCGGTCACGAGCTCCCAGGAGTGAATGGAACCCAGCGTGCCCTCACGCATGCGTCGCAGGCGCTCGGAGCGCTCCAGGTCCGTAATCTCCTCCAGGCCCTCGACGCCAGCGCCGACGGTACGTGATTGGGGAGCTTGGAAGTCCTGCTCGCGGAACGTGGGGAGAGCGAGGGGCTGCGACATGTTTCCTTCTTCGCGGTTGAGTGGGAGGCGTCCGTGATGGGAACGAGGCCGGGGATCGTCAGTGGAAAGAGCCGACGAACGCAGGCATAGCAGTGGGGCGCCGAGCGTTGCCCGACGCCCCACTCCAATCAGCGATCAGGCCGAGTGGTGGAAGGTGCGGGACAGAACGTCCAGCTGCTGCTCACGGGTGAGCTTGACGAAGTTGACGGCGTAGCCGGAAACGCGAACGGTCAGGTTCGGGTACTTCTCGGGGTGCTCCATGGCGTCCTTCAGCGTGGACTCCTCGAGAACGTTGATGTTCGCGTGGTAGAGGCCATCCTTGTCGCCGCGCTCTTCGCGGGCGGCCTTCATGTCGGCGAGGCGCTCTTCGTAGGTCTTGGTTGCCATAACATTTCTCCTTTTGTGGGACTCCGGAGTTACCGGATTGGGTGGGTCGCGGTGCGGCACACCCACGTGTGTGGTGGCGGGGATCAATACGGGTGACGCATCGATCCCCGCCGATGGTGGATCAGTAGCCCTTGGTGCCGTCGTAGGCGCAGGAATCGTCCGGAACGAAGCCGGCGTCGAGGATGCCGACCAGGTTCTGGATCTGCTCTTCCTTGGAGCGGCCCAGGCCCTGCGGGGTGATCGTGTTCGTCAGCGAGATGCCGTCGAGTGCGTCGTTGTAGTCCAGCTTGCCGACCGACAGCATGGAGGCAACCATGCCGTGCGTGTCGATGCCGTTCTCCGGGTTCGCGCCGGGGGCGAAGGGGGTGCCCTTCTCGTGGCCCGACGGGAAGGAACCGGTGGCCTTGCCGTAGACGACGTTCGAGGTGATCGTCAGGACCGACTGGGTCGGGATCGCGTCGCGGTACATGGGGATCGCGCGGATCTTGTCCATGACGGTGTGGACGACGGTCGCGGCGATGTCGTCGGCGCGGTCATCGTCGTTGCCGTAGGTCGGGAAGTCGCCCTCGGTGCGGTAGTCGACGACCAGGCCGGTCTCGTCGCGGATCGGGTAGACCTTCGCGTACTTGATGGCGGACAGCGAGTCAGCAACGATGGACAGACCGGCGATACCGCAGCCCATGGTGCGCACGATCTCCGCGTCGTGCAGAGCCATTTCGATGGCCTCGTAGGCGTAACGGTCGTGGCAGTAGTGGATGATGTTGAGGGCCTCGACGTAGGTGCCAACGACCCAGTCCAGCATCTCCTCGTAGCGCTTCCACACGTCGTCGAAGTCGAGCGGGCCGTCACCCTGGACGGGCTCGTAGCCTTCCATGACCTGCTTGCCGCTCATCTCGTCGCGGCCACCGTTGATGGCGTAGAGCAGGGCCTTGGCGGCGTTCACACGCGCGCCGAAGAACTGCATCTGCTTGCCGACGCGCATCGGGGAGACGCAGCATGCGATGGCGGCGTCGTCGCCCCAGTGGGCGCGGATCTGCGGATCGGACTCGTACTGGATTGAAGAGGTCTCGATCGAGATACGGGCGCAGAACTCCTTGTAGCCGCGGGGCAGGTTCTCGTCCCAGAAGATGGTGATGTTCGGCTCGGGGGCCGGGCCGAGGTTCACCAGGGTCTGGAGCAGACGGAAGGAGGTCTTGGTGACCAGCGTACGGCCGTCGTCGCCGAAGCCGGCGTCCGACCAGGTGGCCCAGTAGGGGTCGCCCGAGAAGATCTGGTCGTAGGCGATGGTGCGCAGGAAGCGGGTGATGCGCAGCTTGATGACGAGGGCGTCGATGATCTCCTGCGCGCCGGACTCATCCAGCGTGCCGTTCTTCAGGTCGCGCTCGAAGTAGCAGTCGAAGAAACCGGACAGGCGGCCGATCGACATGGCGGCACCGTCCTGGGACTTCACGGAGGCCAGGTAGCCGAAGTAGGTCCACTGCACGGCCTCGTGCGCGTTGGTGGCGGGGCCGGAGATGTCGTAGCCGTACGAGGCGGCGAGGTTCTTCAGCTTCTTGAGGGCCTTGATCTGCTCGGAGTGCTCCTCGCGGTAGCGTGCCCAGTGCTCGGAGAAGGGCTGGTCGGCGTAGCGATCCTTGTCCTTCTGCTTCTCGGCGATCAGGTGGTCGACACCGTACAGGGCCACGCGGCGGTAGTCGCCAATGATGCGGCCACGGCCGTAAGCGTCCGGCAGGCCGGTGATGATGTGGGAAGAACGCGCGGCGCGAATGCGCGGGGTGTAGATATCGAAGACAGCGTCGTTGTGGGTCTTGCGGTACTGGGTGAAGATCTTCTTCACCTCGGGGTTGTATTCCTTGCCGGCCTCGTGGATGGCCGTCTCGACCATGCGCCAGCCGCCGTTCGGCATCATCGCGCGCTTCAGGGGGGCATCGGTCTGCAGGCCGACGATCACGTTGTCGTCCTCGCAGATGTAGCCGGGCTTGAAAGCATCGATGTCGGCGGGGGTGTCGGTGTCAACGTCAAGGATGCGCACCTTGCGCTCTTCGGAGAGGTACTTCTCTCTTCGAGAGTGTTCCACACGCGCAGGGTCTTCTCGGTCGGTCCTGCCAGGAACGAGGCATCGCCCTCGTACGGGGTGTAGTTCAGCTGGATGAAATCACGAACGTCGATTTCATCGCACCAGTTACCCTTTACGAAACCTTCCCAGGCCTTCTGGTCTGCTGTCGTCATTCTTCCTCTTCTCGGATGTCCGTATCCCGTTGTGGGGACGGTGTGTTAGGAGCGGAGCTCCACAGTGCGTCGGATTCCAACGCTTAGGCCCATTGTCCTACGGTTTGGGGGGTCTCCACAACCCATATCAACCGACAGTCTATGTTCTGCGTCTCAGGATATGGGTCCAAAGTCTCTGGCGATTAAATTGTGGGACCAAGGTCCTTAGGAGAAGAGAGCTGGCTTGACCGCCTACACTGGTACCAGTGCCCGTCCCACAAAGGAGAAAAATCCTATGTCTGCACCCCGCCCCGTCCTCGGAGTTGGCGTTCTTGGAGCCGGAACCGTCGGTAGCCAGGTCATTCGTATCCTTCAGTCGAGCCGCGAGGATTTCGCCGCTCGCTCGGGCGCAGAAATGGAGGTGCGCAAGGTCCTCGTCCGCAATGTGGATGCTCCCCGAGATGCTCCGATTGATCGTGAGCTGCTGACGACCGACCCCGCTGAAGCGATCGACAACATGGACCTCGTCGTCGAGCTGATCGGCGGCATCGAGCCCGCCCGCACCCTCGTGCTGCGTGCGCTCAACCAGGGCATCTCGGTCGTCACGGGCAATAAGGCCCTCCTGGCCGCCCACGGCCCCGAGCTCTACGAGGCAGCCGCAGCCAATGGCGCCGACCTCTACTACGAGGCAGCCGTCGCGGGTGCCGTCCCCGTCGTCTACGGCCTGCGCGAGTCCCTTGCGGGTGACCGCATTACGACCGTCATGGGCATCGTGAATGGCACGACCAACTTCATCCTGGACGCGATGAGCACGAAGGGCCTCAGCTACGAGGAGGCTCTCAAGCAGGCGCAGGATCTCGGTTTCGCCGAGGCTGACCCGACCGCGGACGTCGAGGGCTTCGACGCGGCCGCCAAGTGCTCCATTCTTGCCTCGCTCGCTTTCCACACCCGCGTCGGTATCGACGATGTTGCGGTTGAAGGCATCACGAGCATCACGAAGGAAGATATGGAGGAGGCAGCGCGCATCAACCACACGATCAAGCTCCTGGCAATCGCTGAGCGCCGCATCGGCGAGGATGGGCGTGAAGGTGTCGCGATGCGTGTGCATCCGGCCCAGGTTCCCGCCGATCACCCGCTTGCGTCCGTCGACGGCGCCTATAACGCGATTCTTGTCGAGGGCGAGGCCGCGGGCCGCCTGATGTTCTACGGTCAGGGTGCGGGTGGCGCGCCCACGGCCTCGGCCGTCCTGTCCGACCTTGTCGCGGCCGCGCACCACCGCGCCTTCGGCGGTCATGCCCCGCGCGAGTCGGTCTACGCGCACCTGCCGATCCTCGATCCCGGGTCGACGCACACCCGCTACCAGATCCGCCTGCAGGTGGAGGACCGCCTCGGCGTCCTGTCCGATGTTGCCGGCATTTTTGCCCGCCACGGTGTCTCTATCCAGTCCGTCCACCAGCGCAACGACGAGGTTCCCGGCGCCTGCGTCATCGTCGTGACGAGCCACCGCGCCCGCGAGGCCGACCTGCGCGCCGTCGCCCGCGCGCTCGCCGTGTCCGACGCCGTGCGCGAAGTGACCTCCACGATCCGTGTTGAGGGTGAGTGACGTGCGGCTGCGAGATGATTTTGTCGCGGTGAAGGTCCCCGCGACTAGCGCGAATCTGGGTCCGGGATTTGACTGCATGGGCCTGGCCCTCGACCTGTGGGACGAGGTCTCTGTCCACGCAACGACGGGAGCGACCTCGGTCGTCGTCGAGGGCGAAGGTGCCGGAAATGTCGAGCAGGGCGAGGACAACCTCGTCGTGCGTGCCCTGCGCCTTGCGCTGGACCGCGTGGGTGCCCCTCAGGTGGGTGTGCGCATGCACTGCACGAACCGAATCCCTCATTCCCGAGGCCTGGGTTCCTCAGCGAGTGCGATCGTCGCCGGCGTGACGCTGGCACGCGCCCTCATTGGCGACGCCGACGTGCTCGGCCGCCAGGAGATCCTCGAGATCGGCTCGCACATGGAGGGGCATCCCGACAATGTTGCTCCCGCCGTCTTCGGGGGCGCGACCGTGTCGTGGATGAACGAGGAGACTTCCGAGGTGGGCAGCGTGCGCCTCACCCCGCCCGAGGGCATCAACCCCGTCGCGTTCATCCCCGACTTCGAGCTGCGCACCGCCGCCGCGCGAGCCGCCCTGCCTGCGACCGTTGCGCACGGTGATGCGAGCTTCAATGTGGCGCGCGGTGCCCTGCTGGCCGCCATCCTGTCGGGTGGTGCCCAGGCGAGCGGGGGAGTGAACCTGCACGCGCTCCTCATGGAAGCCACGCGCGACCGCCTCCATCAGGAACAGCGCCGGGCCGCGATGGAACCCTCACTCGCACTCGTTGACTGGCTGCGGGGTGCCGGTTTTGCTGCCGTTGTCTCCGGTGCGGGGCCGACCGTTCTGTCTCTGGAGCAGGTGGGGGCGGATATTCGCCGCGACGCAGCTGGTGCAGGCTGGCGTGTCGTGCCGCTGGCCGTGGCTGCTTCGGGCGTGCAGATTACCCGCGGAAGCCTGGCGAAAGTCGAGTTTTAGTCGCTCGGCTTCGCTGTGAGTTTGTTGGCAACCACCGCCAGCCTCGCCGTCTAAGTGACAGCGGGCTGGCGGTCTTCTATATTTTTTTCCAGGTCCGAGCCGATCGCTCGACTCCGACCGTTGCGGTGCGCCTCTTTCGCGCATCTTCCTGATCAAGCTTTTTGTTGTGCTTGAGTAATCACCTCGCCCGCTGTGGGCGCATTCCAGTAAGGATCACTTCGTGAGCAACGAAACCTCCGCCGAGACGACCGCGTCGCTGTCGGCGATGAAGCTGCCCGAGCTGAAGGCTCTGGCCGCCTCCCGCGGCCTGAAGGGCATTTCCCAGCTTCGTAAGCCCCAGTTGATCGAGCTGCTGAGCAACGGTGCCGGTGCCTCGACCCCGCAGGAAACCGCTCCCCGTGAGGATGCTCCTGCCTCGTCCAAGAAGAAAGCCGACAAGCCCGCCGCCGAGAAGTCGGCAGAGGAGGCTCCTGCGGCCGAGAAGTCGGCTTCTGAGGCTCCCGCCGAGGCGCCGCGTCGCTCCCGCCGCCGCCGCGCGGTGAGCCAGGGCGCCGTCGAGCCCGCGCATGTCACTCTCGATCTGCCCCTGCCCGCCGCGGAGCGCACCGAGGCCACCCCGGAGCCGGACACGGCCGTCGTCGAAACCGTCCTCAACATCGAACTGCCCGACGGGGATGACACCGAGGCGCGCCGCCCGCGTCGCGAGCGTGGCCGCCGAGGTCGACGCGACCGCGAGAACCGTGAGAACCGCGAGAATCGTGAGGGTCGTGAGAACCGCGAGGGCCGCGAGGGCCGCGAGAATCGTGAGGGGCGCAACCAGCGCGGCGGCGAGGAGAACCTGGCGCCGATCGCCGGCATCCTCGACATCCAGGAAAACCACGCGTTCGTGCGTACCTCGGGCTACCTGCCCGGCCCGAACGACGTCTACGTGACGCTGGGCAACGTGCGCCGCTGGGGCCTGCGCGCCGGTGACGCGGTCGCCGGTGCCGTTCGCCTGCCCCGCGAGGGCGAGCGCCAGCGTCAGAAGTACAACGCCCTCGTGCGCGTTGACTCCGTGAACGGCATGACGATTGAGCAGGCTCAGGCGCGCCGCGAATTCGGTAAACTGACCCCGGTCTACCCCTCCGAGCAGCTGCGCATGGAGACCTCGCCAAAGGCTTACACGCCGCGCGTCATCGACCTGGTCGCCCCCGTGGGCAAGGGTCAGCGTGGCCTCATTGTCTCCCCGCCCAAGGCAGGCAAGACCATGGTCATCCAGCAGATGGCCAAGGCCATTGAGCTGAATAACCCCGAGGTGCACCTCATGGTCGTCCTGGTGGACGAGCGCCCCGAAGAGGTCACCGACATGCGTTCGATTGTCAAGGGTGAGGTCATCGCCTCGACCTTCGACCGTCCCGCCTCGGATCACACGACCGTTGCCGAGCTTGCGATTGAGCGCGCCAAGCGCCTCGTCGAGCTGGGTCAGGATGTTGTTGTCCTCCTCGATTCACTCACGCGTCTGTCGCGCGCCTACAACCTGGCCGCGCCCGCCTCGGGTCGCATCCTCTCCGGTGGCGTCGATGCATCCGCCCTGTACCCGCCCAAGAAGTTCTTCGGCGCTGCGCGCAACATCTCCGAGGGCGGCTCGCTGACCATCATCGCCTCCGCCCTGGTGGAGACCGGCTCGAAGATGGACGAGGTCATCTTCGAGGAGTTCAAGGGCACCGGCAACATGGAGCTGCGCCTGTCGCGCCAGCTCGCCGAGCGCCGCATCTTCCCCGCGATCGACCTCAACGCGTCGGGTACTCGTCGCGAGGAGCTGCTGTTTGCGCCCGAGGAGCTGCGCATCATGTGGAGGCTGCGCCGCGTCCTGGGCACGCTCGACCAGCAGCAGGGCCTCGAGCTGGTCCTCGACAAGCTCAAGGAAACCCAGTCCAACGCTGAGTTCCTCATGCTCATCCAAAAGACCACGCCCTCCGAGTGATCGGCGGGTAGGCGCGGGGCGAGTGGCGAGAGCCGCTCGCCCCGTTTCCTATTGAGGTGTACGTGCGAGTACCGGACAACTGATAAGGCCTGTGCCAGAATTGGCGCATGGTGAACATGACACCGAATGCGGCCAATTCGCGGGTGCCACGGGGTACCTCGCGCCGATCCTGGAGTGCTGCGCGCGGATTTCTGCGCCTCGTTGTCGGTCTCTTTCTCTCGCTGACGGCTCCCCTTCAGCTGGCAATCGCCATCTATGATCAGGCCCATCACGGGATGGGGGAGACTGTTGACTGGCCGAATTGGACAGGCTGGGTCATGGCGCTGTGCGGAATTGGCGTGCTGTGGGGAAGGGGCAGTTGTCGGCGCTCGAGGCGTCGGAAAATGACGACGATCGCGCAGACGTGGGCATCCTTGGAACAGCAGCGGGCGCAGGTTGAGCGCGTGTTCTCCGCGCTCGTCGGCGTCGGGCACTACGAGAGCGGACTCACGGCGCGCTATGAGTGTGCCCGAGCCGAACGCGTCAGGGTTGGCGCTCGAATCGAGGAGTACAGGTCGCCCGGTTTCTTCGCATCGCTCAGCGAGGCATCGGGAGGGGCGGAGGATGAGATCCTTGCGCAGATGGCCGTCCTGGCGGATGCGGATACCGCGATCATGGCTGCGCGCGACTTCTTTGCCGTCGCGCCCGGCTGGCGCGACGTGTGGAACAACGAGATTGGCCCGATCATCGAAGACTTGGACGTCCTCGACGACGTCGCAGACAGCTCGAATCAATCGGTACGGAGGCGCACATCTTGACGGACATTGAGGCGTTCCGAGAACATCTGGGGAATGACAAGGACACGGTGATCAGCCTTGGAGAACGCCTCGAGAGCAGACAGCTCGGTCCCGCCCAGGCACTGGAAGAACTCGACCGGATAGCCAACGAGGCGCGAGCGCGCACCGCCGAGCTCATCGAGGCGACTCTCGCCACCGATGCCTCGTCGCAGGGACGCGCACGCTACGCGCGGTGGAAGGGCGCGGGAATCAGCCTGACCGCGGCTAACGCCGAGTATGACGGGGCCTACTGGAGCGAGGACGCAGACACTGACGTCGAGTACAATCCGGCAGCCACGATCCGACTGATTACAAACTCCGCAGGCGTCGACCTGAACGGGCTGCCAGCCCCGGCGACCGGTGTCCTGACGGCTGGCCGCGCATCCATCTATCTACTGCCGATGTATCTTGATCGATACGTGACTGGCGACGTGGATGCGGCAGGCGACGGCTCGTCCTCGGACTGAGTGGGTGGTGGGGGCCGGTTGCGCCGTTGCTGCGTCTCGAAAATGCTGGTGCCACCGTGCGTGAGCCTGACCGTCATGTCAGAGTGAAGGCATGACGTCTTCGACGAGCGATGCAATGAACTCAGACCCCACGAGCCAGAATTCCCGGAATACTCGGCTCGATGTCCGCGGTCTCCTGCGTATCGTGCTGGGGGCAATTCTGGTCCTCGTCACGCCCGCTTGGTTGGCGGTGGCAGCATACGAATACTCGCAGCCGACCGCTTCGGCGACGAGCCTCGTCTCACCCGTTGTGGAGATCCGCGACGAAACCAGCAGCTTCCAGAGCGTCGACGGCCGCCCGCTCAGTGTCGCTCTGGAGGGGATCGGCTTCCTGCGCCCCATCCACCTCGTCGTCTTGTCCACGGACAACCTGACGGATGACAACTTGGACGAGGCGACCCTGAAGTATGCGCGCGCGAAGCATCCCGAGTGGATTGCGCGCAACGGCTACAAATGGGCCGACGGCTACTTCATCCTCGCGGTGTCTCCCACGCACCGACAGGTCGGCACATACTTCGGTGAGGACATCGCCCCGACGCTGTCGATCCAGAGCGAGATTCAGGACGCCGCAAAGGATGATTTCCGCGAGGGCCGCTGGAGCCAAGGCGTGGTCGCCGCGGTGAGCACGGCGGCGTCCATCATGCCCAACGAGGCCGGGATGAGCCTGGAGAACCGGCCGGTGTGGCCGACTGGAAGGGAGCGCTCGCCACCCTCGTCGGAATCGGCATTCTCGCGCGCGGAAACAGCCTGCACCGTCAGGCGCGTGAGAACACGAGCAAGGTCGCCGAGGAGTGGCGGGCCTTGGAGAGGCGCCGCGGCGAGGTCGAGCGCGCGTTCGTCGCTCTCCTCGAAGCGGGGGACTACACGAGCGGTCTGTCCGCGCGCTACGAGTCTGCGCGCGCCGAATACGAGAGGGTACGCGCCCGCATCGCGCAGACACAGTCGACGCACTTCCTGGGAACGCTGAGCGCGCAGGCGTCGGATGAGACGAATGAGATCCTTTGAGGATCTGCGCGCACTAGCGGACGCGGACCATGCGATTATGGCGGCAGGTGACTTCTTCGCCCTGAGGCCCGGCTGGCGCGCCATCTGGGACAACGAGGTGGGCCCCGTCTTCGAGGATCTGCAAGCAGTCGATAACGTCGGGGTCAAGGTACGCGACCACGTGAAGAACCCCAAGGTGCACGGGGCGACCAAGTCGCTGTTCCAGTGGACGAATGAGCAACGTGCGCTGCTGCTCGGCCTCGGCACCCGTCTCGAACGCGCCGAGGTCACCCCGGCTCAGGCTCTCGAAGAACTCGACCGAATCGCGAATGAGAGCCGCACGCGCCTGGCAGACGTGGTGACGAGCGCGCTAGCGCTCGACACCTCAATGGAGGGTAGGCAGCGGTATGCCAGGTGGCAGAGCCCCCCAGCCGAACTCGTGAATGCAGCCGAGATGTTCTACAAAGGCTCCTACCTCAGCCAGGGAGCCACGCACGAGTACAATCCCGCGTCGACGATTCGAATGACCGCGAACTCCGCCGGTGTTAACCTCGCGGCATACCGGGCCAACACGTCGAGTCGTTTCAAAGACTACGACAGTTACATCTACGTGAGGCCCCTGTACCTCGACGAATACGTGATCTCTAGCGGCAGTACCACGTCGAGCACCTCGAGCGCGAACTACGGTTCCTCTTCGGGTGGCTTCTCGGGCTCCGGTTCCTCCTCGTCCTTCTGATGGACATCAAGGCACCGAGCGGATGGGGACGAAGCATGCCAGAGTGGAGGCATGACATCCTTCGAGACAGGCGGGCTGGATAACGCTCCTGCGCGCCCGGACACGTTCTGGCGAGGCGCGCGCGGATTTGCGCGCATCCTGGCGGGCATGCTTCTGTTCCTTGTGACTCCCGCGTGGTTTGTGATCGCGTCCGCCGTGGATGTGCCGCAGATTCTTGCGTGGCCGGCATGGTACGCGTGGGTCACCTCGTTCATGGGTATCGTGCTCTGGGGGCGCGGATGGATGCTGCGCCGCCAGGCACGCGACAACCTCAGGCGGGCCTGCGACGAGTGGGAACCATTGGAGAAACGACATCAGGACGTCGAGCGCAGCTGCGTTGCGCTCCTGGAATCTGGGCGCTACCACCGCGGGCTCGCCGCGCGCTGGGAGGCTGCTTGCGCCGAACGCGACAAGCTGCGCGCCCAGATTGCTGCGGGGGCGTCGGTTCCGTTCCTCGCTTCGCTGAGTGCGGCAACGGCACGGGAGACGGATGCGATCGTCGAGCATTTCCACGGTCTGATGGATGCGCACATCGCGATGATGGCGGCTCGCGATCTCTTCGCGCTTGCTCCCACCTGGCGCAGGATATGGGAGAACGAGACAGGGGTGGTCTACGAGGACCTGACCGTCCTCGAGACCCTCACGGAAAGTGTCCAGCGGCGCAGCCGAGAGCCGATGGTTCTCAGCGCAGCGGCGTCCCTCGTGGCGTGGGTCAATGAGCATCGCCTGGCTGTGCACGATCTGGCGGCGAGCATTGAGCGCGCGCAGATGGACCCCGCCGAGGCACTGACGCAGCTCGATCAGATCGCTGACGAGGCCAGAGTGCGCCTGGTGCGACTGATCGAGGTGGCTCTCGCAACCGATACGTCCATGATTGGGCAGAGGCGCTACAAGCGTTGGAGAAGAGGCGCGGGGGAGAAGCTGCGCACCAACGAGACCCGCTACCTTGGCGCGTACCGGATCGCCGGCGTGACGTATACGTACAACCCCGCCCAGGCGATCCGCCTGACGGCCAATAGTGCGGGTATCAACCTCAAGGGGAGTGCGGCCCATTCCACCGCGCTCTTCACGGCGTTCGGCGCGCAGCTCTACGTGCCTCCCGCGTACCTCCACCGCTACCTCGTGTGGGACGGGACCTCGCGCTACGGCTCCTCGCGGGCGAATTACCTGACGTCGGCCGCAAACGTCGGTCCGAGCAGGCGCACACTCTGAGCGCCGCACCCCGCGTACACCTCTACCCCGTGGATTCGTGGATGTGAGCCTCTCGTTCGCCCATAGCCGATCTCACGCCCGAGGTGGCACTCCATCGTTGAAGGGGGGTGGGGGCGTGTGCGATAATGTCGTGTCGGCTTACCGGTTCACCGGCATGCCCCAGGCGCTTCTTGGCGCGCTGGAAGGTGAGTCCCCGCCAGATGCGGGGGACGCTGCATGTCCGGACCCGGGGCACCAAACGATCCAGGAGAAACTCCATGAAGAAGGGTATTCACCCCGAATACGTGGACACCGTCGTGACCTGCACGTGCGGCAACAAGTTCCACACCCGTTCCACCATCACCTCCGGTGAGATGCGCGTGGACGTGTGCTCGGCCTGCCACCCGTTCTACACGGGCAAGCAGAAGATCCTCGACACCGGCGGCCGCGTCGCCAAGTTCGAGGCTCGCTACGGCAAGCGCGTGCGCCCCTCCAAGTGAGGGTGAGCAGCTAGCTCAACGGCGGTGTCGTTGGCCCCACGGCCGACGGCGCCGCCGCTTTGTCAACTGTACGGATCGAAGGATGTGGTGAATAGTGGCCGCGACGGAGGAGCTTGGTGCCCTGGGCCCCCTGCTGGAGGAATACGAGCAGGTCGAGGCGCAGATGGCGGATCCCCAGACGCTGGCAGACCCCGCAGCTGATGCGCCGCGTGGGGCGCCGCTACGCTGAACTTGGTCGCGTGAAGGCTGCCGCAGATCGGCTCGCTGCTGCCTCGGGAGATCTTGAGGCTGCCCGTGAGCTCGCGGCCGAAGACCGGTCCTTTGCCGACGAGATTCCCGCCCTCGAAGAAGAGGAAACTGCTGCCCACGAGGCCCTCGTCAAGATCCTGGCCCCTCGTGATCCCGAGGACGCGATGGATGTCATTCTCGAGATCAAGGCCGGCGAGGGCGGCGAAGAGTCCGCGCTCTTCGCATCCGATCTGGCGCGCATGTACGGTCGCTACGCCGAGGCGCACGGTTGGAGCGTGACCGAGATGAGCGCGACCCATACGGAGCTCGGTGGCTTCAAAGACATCACCTTGGCGATCCGCGCGAAAGGCACGCCCGCCCCCGATGAGGGCGTGTGGGCTCACCTGAAGTATGAGGGCGGCGTGCACCGCGTGCAGCGCGTTCCCGTCACCGAGTCCCAGGGGCGCATTCACACGAGTGCCGTCGGCGTGTTCGTCATGCCGGAGATCGAGGACGACGAGGAGATCGTCATCGACCCGAACGACCTGCGTATCGATGTGTATCGGTCGAGCGGCCCGGGCGGGCAGTCCGTGAACACGACGGATTCGGCCGTTCGCATCACCCACTTGCCCTCCGGCATCGTCGTGTCGATGCAGAATGAGAAATCGCAGCTGCAGAACAAAGAAGCTGCCCTGCGCGTGCTTGCATCGCGCCTGGCCGCGGAGGCGCGAGCGAAGAAGGAGGCCGAGGCCTCGGCTCAGCGCCTGTCCCAGGTGCGCACCGTGGATCGCTCGGAGCGTATCCGTACCTATAACTTCCCGGAGAACCGGATCGCGGATCATCGCACGGGCTTTAAGGCACACAATCTCGACGCGGTCCTGTCGGGCGCGCTCGATGCCGTTATCGCTTCGCTGCAGGAAGCTGATGAGGCCGAGCGCTTGGGCCGCTGCCGCGCAGTCATGACGGGAGGCGACGTGAGCGAATGGTCCTTGAACGAGGCCCGATCCTGGGCTCGTGAGCGCCTGAGCGCCGCCGGGATTGAATCCGTCGACGCGGACGTTCGCGAGCTGCTGGAGTGGGCGTGCGATGCCTCGTCCCAGTGGTCGCTCCCCACCCGGTTGAACCAGGAGCAGGCCGAAAAATTGCGCTCCGGGGTGGGGGAGCGGGCCCTGCGTATCCCGCTCCAGCACGTCACCGGTCGCATGTTCTTCCGTTCGCTCACGCTTCAGTCGGTGCCCGGCGTGTTCATCGTGCGTCCCGAGACCGAAGTTCTCGCCGGTCTCGCCATCGACGAGGCCGGGGCTATCGTGCGTGAGCGTGGAGAGGCGCGCGTGGTCGATCTGTGTACGGGATCGGGTGCCATCGCGTTCGCCGTCGCCCTGGAGGCAGCGTGCACCGAGGTGTGGGCGGTTGAGAAGGAAGCGGATCCTTTCGCCCTGGCGTGCCGAAACCGGGATCTCGTCGGAGCGCGCAGCGTACATCTCGAGCGTGCAGATGCCACGGCGCTCGCAACCCTGTCCCACCTTGACGCGATGGTTGACGTGGTCGTGACGAACCCGCCTACGTGCCGGCGGATGAAATGCCGACTCAGCCTGAGGCGAGCGCTGATCCTCACGTCGCCCTGTACGGCGGTAGCTCGGACGGTACGGCGATTCCCGTGCGTATTATTCGTCGCGCCCGAACCCTGCTACGGCCCGGCGGTACGCTGCTGATGGAGCATTCTCCGAGCCAGGATGCGGCGTTGCGCGACGCCGCTCGCTCAGCTGGATTTGTCGACGTGGAGACGTTGCCTGACCTGGTGGGACGCTCGCGCTTCCTGCGTGCTCGCGCGTCCCGTTCGACGAAGCCCACCGCATCCGTGACACAATGACAACGATGAGCACTGAGACGATCCTGAGCGCAGCCCCCGCACTGAGCGAGGCCGACCTGGCGCGCGCCCAGCAGGAGCTGCGCGACGGGCACCTTCTCGTCGTTCCCACGGACACCGTGTACGGCATCGGAGCTGACGCCGCGAATCCCGAGGCCGTCGCCGCCGTGCTGGCCGCGAAAGGACGCGGACGGCAAATGCCGCCCCCCCCGTTCTCGTTGCATCCGTCGAAGCGATCGACTCGCTGTGCGTCGATGTTCCCGATGCCGCCCGCACGCTCGCGCGTGCCTTCTGGCCCGGCGGACTCACACTCATTCTGCGAGCTCGCCCAGACCTCGGGTGGGATCTCGGTGAGACCGGCGGAACGATCGGCGTGCGCATGCCGAACCAAGGCGCGCTCCTGCGACTGCTGCGCGACTTCGGGCCCATGGCCGTGACGTCAGCGAACCTGACAGGGCGCCCTCCGGCGACGTCCGTGCAGCAGGCCATCGGGTATTTCGGTGCACGCGTTGCTGCCTACCTTGACGGCGGACCCACCCAGGGATCCACGGCCTCATCGATCGTGGACTTTGCCCACGACGCGCCGCGCGTGCTGCGGCTGGGAACGATCTCGCTGGATGACCTGAGCGCTGCAGCCGGCGTGGCTATCGCACCTGTGCAGGGGAGCGCTTCGTGAAGGTCTACCTCCTGCTCGGTGCCATCGCGATGGCTCTGACGATTCTGCTCACCCCGGTCGTTCGATGGCCTGTCTGCGTTTCAACATCCTGCCCCCTCTGCGCGGCCGCGACCTTCAAAAGACGCCGATCCCACGCCTGGGCGGCGTCGCCATGACCATCGCGTTGATCGTGACGATGCTGGTCGCTTCACGCATCCCCTACATGGCGCCCCTGTTTACGACAACAGTCCCATGGGCCGTGATGGCCGGCGCCGCCGCCATGTGCATCCTCGGCATCATTGACGACATTATCGAATTGGACTGGATGGCTAAGCTCGGCGGCCAGGTGCTGATCGCCGGCGGTATGGCCTTCGGAGGCGTCCAGCTCGCGTCCTTCCCGATCTTCGGTATCACGCTCGGTTCCTCGCGCCTGTGGCTCTTCGTCTCCGTCTTCTTCATCGTCGGCATCATGAACGCCGTCAACTTTATCGACGGTCTCGACGGCCTGGCAGCAGGGATGATTGCGATTGGCGCGGGATCTTTCTTCGTCTACTCCTACATCATCACCAGACTGATGGGAGCTGCTTCCTACGCGACGACTGCAAGCCTCATCGTGATCGCGTTGCTCGGCGTGTGCGCGGGCTTCCTCTGGTTTAACTTCCACCCTTCCTCGATCATGATGGGCGGGGGAGCGGAGACCATGGGACTCGTCCTGGCCGGCGCAGGCATCATCGTGACCGGCAAGATCGACCCGACGCTGCTGGGCCGCCAACAGATGATTGTGTCCGCGCTGCCCCTCATCCTGCCGCTGTCCGTCATTTTCATGCCCGGTCCTCGACCTGGTCGTCACCTCGATCCGTCGCATGAGCCGTGGGAAAAAGCCCATTCGTCGCGGACCGCTCGCACTTCCACGACCGCCTGCTTGTTGCTGGACACTCCCACCGCGGAGTCGTCGCGATCCTGTGGATGTGGACCGCCATCGTCTGCGTGCCGGCCGTCGGTCTCCTCGTCTTTCAATGGTGGAGCGTGGCCTTTGTCGCTGTCATCGCGGCGGCGCTTGGCGTGGCCGTGACGACCCGAGAGTTTCCCAAGGAAGACACCGCCCACGAGGAGCTTTCCGCATGAGCTACCTGCTCGCCGTCCTCATGATCGTCATTATCTGTGCCGCGCAGTGGTTTTTCACCTCCCGCGCGCTGCACTCACCCTCCCATTTCATTGGATGGGTCAGTGGCGGGTACGCGGCGAAAATCGGACTTCTCGCCCTCGGTCTGTACGTCCCACGCGCGCTTGGGATCGACGTGCGCATCGCCGCAATCGCGACAATCATCGCGGTTATCGTGTCCTCCAGCGTCGAGATGGTCGTCATGATGCGCAAGCGGACCATGAACGTCGACGCGCCGGGAGACACTGAGTAACCCTTGCGCGCGCCGGGGACTCCCATCTCTGTGTAGAATGGGTAAAGTTGCTATGACAGCAGAGACAAGCCAATGGAGTTGAGAAAAAGGAGGCACATTCAGTGTCTGATCACGCGCCTGCTCGCCGCACCGCGCCTAAGCCGCGCTGGTATTGGGTGAGCCTCGCGATCCTCCTCATCGTCATCGCCCTGACCGCCTACCCGGCGTTCACGCAGCACCCTCACCAGCCGGCTCTCGAGGACTTCTTCCCGACCGTGATCTTCGGTGAGGGAACATTCTTTGAATTCAACCGCCTGACGCTTGCCCGCGTCATTATGGGTCTGCTCGTGTGCGTGGTTCTCGTCCTCGTCGCGCGCAATTCCAAGCTGGTTCCGACCCGCGGACAGATGGCCGTCGAGGCCATCGCCGGCTACATCCGCGACAACGTCGCCCTCGACATGCTGGGTCCGAAGACGGGCCGCAAGTTCTCCGGCTTCATCGCTTTCCTCTTCTTCGGTGTCCTGTCCATGAACATCGCGGGCATCATCCCGGGCATCAACATCGCCGCCTCGTCGGTGGTTGCCGTTCCGATGTTCTTCGCTCTCATCACGTACGTCACCTTCATCGGTGCGGGCATCGGCAAGCAGGGAGTGGGCGGCTTCTTCGCATCCCAGCTCTTCCCGCCTGGGCTGCCCGTTCCGATGTACCTCCTGATCACGCCGATCGAGTTCCTGTCGAACTTCATTGTTCGCCCCGTCACGCTGACGCTGCGACTCCTGTGCAACATGATCTCCGGACATCTGCTGCTCGGCATGACCTACTTCGGGACGGCAATTCTGCTCCACGAACTCTCCGTCCTGTCTGCCGCCTCCGCGCTGACCGGTGCCGCCATGTTCGTGATGACCGGCTTCGAGGTCTTCGTGGCCTTCCTGCAGGCATACATCTTCACGATCCTGTCGACCGTGTACATCAAGCTTTCCGTCGAACATCACTGACCCCCAACGCCACCCGGCGTTACTAACAGAAGGAAACCACTATGGGAACCGCAGCATTCGCCTACATCGGCTACGGCCTCGCCACCCTGGGCCCCGGCCTCGGTATCGGCCTCATGGTCGGCAAGAACCAGGAAGCGACCGCCCGTCAGCCCGAGGTTGCTGGCCGTCTCTTCACCAACATGATTATCGGCGCCGGCATGGTTGAGGCCCTCGGCCTCATCGGCTTCGTTATGCCGCTCATCGTTAAGTGATCGCTATGCACCAGATTGTCGCCGCTGCGGACCAGGAGGTCGGCGGCCTCGCCGTCATCCTGCCGCCGCTGTATGAGATTTTCTGGTCGGCTGTCGTTCTGCTTATCGTCCTGCTCCTCGTCGGACGCTACGCGCTGCCTCGCATCTACCAGACGATGGACGAGCGTGCTGCAAAGATTGAGGAGGGCCTCGGCGCGCCGCCGAGCAAGCGAAGGCCGATCAGGCTGCCGCTGCGCGCGAGCGCGAGGAGATCATTCGTGAGGCGCACGCGCAGGCGCACACCATCCGTGAGCGCGCCAACGACGAAGCGAAGGCCATTGTGGCCGCCGCCCGTCACGAGGCAACCAGCGAAGCTAACCGTATCGTTGAGGCCTCCCAGCGTCAGATCCTCGCTGAAAAGCAGGCCGCGCAGATCTCCCTGCGCTCCGAGGTGGGTCTTCTCGCCTCTGAGCTGGCAGAGAAGATCATTGGTGAGCAGCTTACCGACACGGCGCTGACCTCCCGCGTGGTTGATCGCTTCCTTGACGAGCTCGAGGCCGACTCCGCGCTGGTTGAGGAGAAGCGATGACACAGATGCGCACGATCGAGTCCGTCCCCTTTGCGAAGGACCTGGCGGCGGCGCTTGCCGTACCCGGTACCGACGCAATGCGGGTGGCCGAGGATTTTTTCGGTCTGGCCGACCTGTTCAAGGAGAACACTCGTCTCCGCGCGTGCAGTGACCGACCCGGCGCGGTCGGTCACAGATAAGCAGGGCCTGGTCTCCGACGCGTTCGGCTCCCACGTCACGCAGGCGACGATGTCCGTCGTCAACGCTGTTGTCGCGGACCACTGGCGCCATCCGGCCGACGTCGCCGACGCGCTTGAAGTGCTCGGCATTCTCGGTGTGCTCAATGCGGCGGGTTCCCACGGTGCCCTCGATCAGGTCCGTGAGGAGCTGTTCCAGGTTCGTTATTTCCTGGCGCACCACCGCGAGGTGCGTGTTCGTCTGTCGGATACGGCCAAGGGCAACTCCCATGAGCGTGGGGATATCGCCACCAAGCTCTTCGGCCAGCGGGTCAGCGTTTGGACGATGCGCCTGCTGCGCCGTGCGGTCGGCCGCTCGAACCACGGTCGTCTTCTCCACAACCTGCGTCGTTACGCCCAGTGGGCTGCCACCATGCAGGACCGACTCTTCGTCACGGTCGCTACGGCCGCGCCGATGAGCGACGCCCAGGTTGAGCGTCTGCGCGCCATCCTCTCGAAGCGCTACGGCACTGCCGTTGACCTGGCGATCTCGATTGATCCCGAGGTCATTGGTGGGTTCCGCCTGCGTGCGGGCATGACGGCAATTGACGCCTCGCTGGCCACTCGTATCGCCGCTGCGCGTACCGCGATCGCCAGCTAGCACCTCTCATTCACACAATTTTCTTTTCTTAGTTAGGAATCCTCATGGCTGACCTCAGCATCTCCCCGGAGGAAATCCGCGGAGCACTGGACTCCTTTATGGAGTCCTACCGTCCGGCGGACGTGGCCACCGAAGAGGTGGGTCACGTCATCGAAACGGCCGATGGTATCGCGCACGTCGAGGGCCTGCCCGGCACCATGGCGAACGAGCTGCTGCGTTTCGAGGACGGGACGCTGGGCCTGGCCATGAACCTCGACCAGCGCGAGATCGGTGCCGTTGTCCTCGGTGACTTCGGCGGTATTGAAGAGGGCCAGGTCGTGCACCGCACGGGCGAGGTTCTCTCGGTTCCCGTCGGTGACGGCTATCTCGGCCGCACGGTCGACCCCCTCGGCCGCCCGATTGACGGCCTCGGTGATATCACGGATCTGGATGGGCGTCGCGCGCTCGAACTGCAGGCCCCCGGCGTCATGGCACGTAAGAGCGTGCACGAGCCCCTTGCTACCGGTCTGAAGGCCATCGACTCGATGATCCCGGTTGGCCGCGGTCAGCGTCAGCTGATCATCGGCGACCGCAAGACCGGTAAGACGGCGATCGCGCTTGACACGATCCTTAACCAGCGCGACAACTGGAAGAGCGGCGACCCGAATAAGCAGGTGCGCTGCATCTACGTGGCGATCGGTCAAAAAGGGCTCGACCATCGCCTCCGTGCGTTCCACGCTGGAGGATGCCGGCGCCATGGAGTACACGACCATCGTCGCTTCCCCGGCCTCGGATCCCGCAGGCTACAAGTACATGGCTCCCTACACGGGTTCCGCCATCGGCCAGCACTGGATGTACCAGGGCAAGCACGTCCTCATCGTCTTCGACGACCTGTCCAAGCAGGCCGAGGCCTACCGTGCGGTGTCGCTGCTGCTGCGTCGCCCGCCGGGCCGCGAAGCCTACCCTGGCGACGTCTTCTACTTGCACTCGCGTCTGCTCGAGCGTTGCGCCAAGCTCTCGGACGCCCTGGGTGGCGGTTCGATGACCGGCCTGCCGATCATCGAAACCAAGGCAAACGACGTGTCAGCCTACATTCCGACGAACGTCATTTCGATCACCGACGGTCAGATCTTCCTGCAGTCCGACCTGTTCAACTCGAACCAGCGTCCTGCCGTCGACGTGGGTATCTCCGTGTCCCGTGTCGGTGGTGCCGCCCAGCCCAAGGCGATGAAGAAGGTCGCCGGTACCCTGAAGCTGACGCTCGCGCAGTACCGTTCCATGGCCGCCTTCGCGATGTTCGCCTCCGACCTGGATGCGGCCACGCGCCGCCAGCTGACGCGCGGTGAACGCCTGATGGAGCTGCTCAAGCAGCCTCAGTCCACCCCGTACGCGATGGAGGATCAGGTTGCGTCGATTTGGATGGGCACCAAGGGCTACCTTGATGACATCGAGGTCGAGGACGTCCTGCGCTTCGAGCGCGGCCTGCTCGACCACCTGCACGCGAACTCGACCGTGCTCGACACGATCGCGGCGACCGGCGACCTGACCTCCGAGACGGAGGAAGCGCTCAAGAACGCCGTCGAGGAGTTCCATCACCAGTGGATCAGCGCCGGGCGTGGTGCCGCAGACCTGGAGGATGGCGAGGTCGTGGCTGAGCGTACCCGCGAGGAGATCTCGCGCGGTCGCACGAACGAGAAGGCCTAAGCGATGGGCGGACAGCAGAGGATCTACAAGCAGCGTATCGCCTCGACGACGACGCTCGCGAAGGTCTTCCGCGCCATGGAGATGATTGCTGCGTCTCGCATTGGCGCGGCGCGGCGCGCTGCCACTGAGGCGGGGCCCTACGAGAAGGCCCTGACCCAGGCGGTCGCGGCGGTCGCGGTCCACACGGATCTCGACCACCCGCTGACCGAGGAACGTCAGGACACGAGTCGTGTCGCCGTCCTGGTTGTGGCATCGGATCGCGGTATGGCCGGAGCCTACTCAGCAACCATCCTGCGCGAGTCGGAGAAGCTGATCACGGACCTGCGTGAGGATGGCTACGAGCCCGTTCTCTATACCTTTGGACGCAGGGCGTCGGCGTACTTCGCTTCCGCGGTGTCACCATTGAGCGGGAGTGGGAAGGTGAGTCTGACTCGCCCTCTCCCGACACTGCACGCGAGATGGCGCAGGTGCTGCTTGAGCGCTTCATGGACCCCGATCCTGACACGGGCGTCGGTGCGCTGCACCTCGTCTACACGCGTTTCAAGACGGTCATGAGCCAGGTGCCCGAAGTGCGCCAGATGCTCCCGCTGACGGTTGTGGATGCCCCCGAATCGGACGAGGAACGCACGACCGAGCGCGGCTTCGCGGACGACCCGGCATCGGCTCAGCCCGAGTACGAGTTCATTCCGTCGGCCCAAGCCGTGCTCGATACGCTCCTGCCTCTTTACGTGGAGGCGCGCATCCACAACGTGCTGCTCCAGTCCGCAGCGTCCGAGCTCGCATCGCGTCAACGCGCCATGCATACGGCGACGGACAACGCGCAGGAACTCATCACCAAGTACACGCGTCTGGCGAACTCGGCCCGCCAGGCGGAAATCACCCAGGAAATTACCGAAATCGTGGGCGGGGCCGACGCTCTGGGCGCGAGCTAAGCCCTTCGAGACACGGAGTAACACTATGACTGATACCCAAGCAATTGCCGAGGGACGCGTCGCCCGCGTCGTCGGCCCTGTCGTCGACGTTGAGTTTCCCCCGGACCGCATCCCGCCGCTGTACAACGCACTGACCGTCGAGGTGAACCTTGCCGGTCAGGGTGAGGGTGAGTCGACCTTCACGATGACACTTGAGGTTGCCCAGCACCTGGGCGATAACCTCGTGCGTACGATCGCGCTGAAGCCGACCGACGGCCTCGTTCGTGGCGCGCCCGTTACGGACACCGGTGCACCCATCTCCGTCCCTGTCGGTGACGTCACCAAGGGCCACGTCTTCAACGTGACCGGCGACGTTCTGAACCTCGAAGAGGGCGAGACCCTTGACATCAAGGAGCGTTGGCCGATCCACCGCCAGCCCCCGGCCTTCGATCAGCTCGAGGCGCGCACCAAGATGTTCGAGACCGGCATCAAGGTCATCGACCTGCTGACCCCCTACGTGCAGGGCGGCAAGATCGGCCTCTTCGGCGGTGCGGGCGTCGGCAAGACCGTCCTCATCCAGGAGATGATTCAGCGCGTGGCTCAGGACCACGGCGGCGTCTCCGTGTTCGCCGGCGTCGGCGAACGTACCCGTGAAGGCAACGACCTGATCGGCGAAATGGAAGAGGCAGGCGTCTTTGATAAGACCGCCCTCGTCTTCGGCCAGATGGACGAGCCGCCGGGCACGCGTCTGCGCATCGCCCCTGACGGGCCTGACCATGGCGGAGTACTTCCGCGATGTTCAGCACCAGGACGTCCTGCTGTTCATCGACAACATCTTCCGCTTCACCCAGGCGGGTTCCGAGGTCTCCACGCTGCTGGGCCGCATGCCCTCCGCCGTGGGCTACCAGCCCAACCTGGCTGATGAGATGGGTCTGCTTCAGGAGCGCATTACGTCGGCTGGCGGCCACTCGATCACCTCGCTGCAGGGCGATCTACGTTCCCGCCGACGACTACACCGACCCGGCTCCGGCGACGACCTTCGCTCACCTGGACGCGACGACCGAGCTTTCCCGTGAGATCGCGGCCAAGGGTATTTACCCCGCCGTGGATCCGCTGGCCTCGACCTCGCGTATCCTCGACCCGGCCCTCGTGGGTCGCGAGCACTACGACGTCGCGACGCACGTCAAGGCGATCCTGCAGAAGAACAAGGAGCTGCAGGACATCATCGCCATCCTCGGTGTCGACGAGCTGAGCGAGGACGACAAAGGTGACGGTCGCGCGTGCGCGCCGCATCGAGCAGTTCCTCTCGCAGAACATGTACATGGCTGAGAAGTTCACGGGCGTGCCCGGTTCGACCGTGCCGCTGTCGGAGACCATCGAGGCGTTCAAGCGCATTGCCGAAGGCCACTACGACGATGTTCCGGAGCAGGCCTTCTACAACTGCGGTGGCATCGACGACCTGGAGCGTAATGCTCACGAGCTGGCCAAGGAAGCCTGATGGCATCGGGTAAGTCCTTGCAGGTCGAGGTCGTCTCCCACGAGGGACGACTGTGGCACGGTGCGGCGCTCTCCGTTCAGGTGCCGACGGTGGATGGAAGCCTGGGCGTTCTGCCCGGCCGCCAGCCGCTGCTCGCCCAGATGGGCGAGGGTACCGTGACGGTGTCGTGCACGTCCGAGGTCATGTCTTTCGAGGTCAGTGGGGGATTCGCCTCAGTCGACTCGGATTTCGTCACGGTCGTGGCTGATCACGCTACAGTGGCAGAACAGTAATTCGACGCTACGCGAGGAGGACCTCATGAGCCTGATGATGATCGTGATCTGGTGTGTGGTTCTCCTCGCGTGTGTCGGGGCGATCCTGTGGGCGTACATGAATGTGCGCGCCCGCAGGATCGTTTCGCGTTTGGGGGCGTTTCGGTGTTGGTCGCGTCCGGACGTACATGCGGGGTGGACGGCTGGTATCGGCGTGTATGGCGTCGAGGAACTGTCCTGGTATCGCCTCGTGGGACTGAGCTTCAAGCCGGTCTATTCGATCCCGCGTCGGGGCATGGAGGTCTCGGCTCCGATTGCGCACTCGGCTGACGGTTCAGTGGTCGAGGTGCGCCTGGCGTATGGTGAGCATCGTTACGAGGTTGCCGTGGAACGCCTGACATATAACGGATTGGTCTCCTGGGTGGAGTCCGGTCCTCCGCGCCTCGTGTGAGCAAGGTTGGTAAGCTCGCGGGGTGCGTATTGTTATTGCTTCCTGCACCGTTGATTACTCCGGTCGGCTGAGCGCCCACCTGGATCCGGCCAAGCGCGTCATCATGCTCAAGGGTGACGGGTCGGTGCTCATCCACTCTGAGGGCGGCTCATACAAGCCGCTGAACTGGATGACAGCGCCGTGTACGGTCTCCATGGGCGAGCCCGGTGACGACGAAGAAGGCGTCGAGCAGGTCTGGACGGTTCAGGCCGATAAGACCGATGACAAGCTCATCATTCGTATCCACGAGATTATCGCGGACGTGACCGAGGACCTGGGCGTCGACCCCGGCCTCGTCAAAGACGGTGTGGAGGCGCACCTGCAGGAGCTTCTCGCCCAGCAGGTGCCCCAGATTCTTGGCGAGGGTTGGGAGCTGGTGCGCCGCGAGTTTCCCACCCCCGTGGGCCCGGTGGACCTGATGGTGCGCGACGCGGATGGCAACCACGTCGCGATCGAGGTCAAGCGCCGCGGTGGTATTGACGGTGTCGAACAGCTCACGCGCTATCTCTCGCTGCTGGGGCGCGATGCGCTCCTCGGCGATGTGACCGGTATTTTCGCAGCCCAGGAGATCACGAAGCAGGCGCGCACCCTGGCGCAGGACCGTGGGATTCGCTGCGTGGTCCTCGACTACGACGCGATGCGCGGGGTGGATGACCCCGAGTCTCGCCTGTTCTGATGACGTTGTCCAGGCGCGCGAGCCTTGGGCGAGTGTCGCCCAGGGTCTCGTCTCAGCGACCGCGGCGCGCTCGCCGCTGGATGCCGTGGAGAATCTGCTGGCGCTGCAAGGCCAGCAGGCGAGCGCGATCCCGTGGGCGATCGGCGTGCGCTGCGTGGGCGTGCCACGGGCACAGATCAGCGCCGCGTTCGACTCGGGTGCCCTCGTTCGGTCGTGGCCGATGCGCGGGACCGTGCACGTGACGAGCGGGCACGACCACCACTGGCTGCGGCGCCTGCTGCGCCATCGGCGTGCGGCGTGGGAACGCCAGGCGTCTTCTCTGGGCCTGTCGACTGCGATCGTCGACCGCGCGGCTCAGGTCGCGTGTGACCTGCTGGAGGCCTCGCCCGGGGGAGTGAGCCGTGCGGAGCTCGTCGAGGCGTGGGAGAACAGCGGCATCGACACGGTGACGGCGTCGTCCTCACAGGCGGGTCTGCGGCGCCGCCATCTCGTCATGCGCCTGCACCTGGACGGGGTGCTCGCCGCAGGTCCTCTGCGCGCGGGGGAGCATCTGATGGTTGATGCGCGAGGGCTGCCTGGTGCACCAGGCGTCGCGCAGGGGGGAAAGCGGACATGACGAAGCCCTCGCGGTGTTGGCCGCGCGTTACGCCTGGGGGCACGGTCCTATTGACGAGGCCGACCTGGCCAGGTGGACCGGGTTGACTCTTACGCAGGCGCGTCGGGCGATGGCCGGGGCGCGCGAGGCGGGGGAGCAGCCTTGGCCTCCCCATCGCGGAGTTTGAAGGGGGCTTGGCTCGCGCTGACCTCGCAGACCTCGTCGCGGACTGCCGTAACGAGGCCGAAGCCATGCTCGCTCTGCCGTCGTTCGATGAGCTGCACGTGGGATACAAGGATCGATCCTGCCTGACGGATGAGGCAGGGGAGGCCCTGATCTGCCCGGCAAAGAATGGCATGTTTCGTCCGATTGCGGTTGCGAATGGTCACGTAGTCGCAGTGCGCGCCCCCGGCAGCCAGGTTGTGACTGCCAACGGCTGCGGGACCTATGAGGAATCGGCGCGACGGGCGTTCGGCGACTGGGAGAAATGGTTGTCCGAGACGCAGCACTAAAGTGTCATGTGTGCCACAATGTGTGTATGACTATTTCTGTGCTGCGTGGCCGTCTGGTTCTGGAAAACTCCGTCGTGGAAGACGGAATTATTGAGTTCGACGGCGCGACTATTACCCGTGTGTGTCCCGTTTCTGACTATGAGGGCGAGGTGCCCGAGGCCAGTGATTCGACCTATCTGCCCGGCCTCGTCGATGTGCACTGCCACGGTGGCGGTGGAGAGTCCTTCCCCAACGCCGAGACCGCCGAGGCTGCTCTCGTTGCTGTCCTCGAGCATCGCCGTCACGGCACGACCTCCCTGGTCGCGTCCTGCGTGACCGCCTCCGCCAAGGTGCTGCGTGCGCGTGCGAAGACCCTGGCCGAGCTGGCCAAGGCCGACGAACTCGCCGGTATCCACTTTGAGGGGCCGTTCGTTTCTCATGAGCGCTGCGGTGCTCAGGACCCAACCTACATCGTTGATCCCGACGCCGACCTGACTCGCACTCTGATTGACGATTGCCAGGGCTACGCGCTGTCGATGACGCTGGCCCCTGAGAAGCCCAACGCCTACGGTCCCGGATCGGTTGCCGAGGCCCTCATCGATGGGGGAGCGGTACCTTCCTGGGGCCACACGGATTCCAACTCGGTGAAGGCGCGCGAGGCTTTGGCCTACTCGCGAGAGCATTTCGCGAAGGCGGAGACCAAGCGAGGCCCCCGTGCGACGATCACGCACCTGTTCAACGGCATGCGCCCGCTGCACCACCGCGACACCGGCCCGATCGCCGAATTCCTCTCGGACGCCGCGCGCGGCGGCGCCGTCGCCGAGCTCATCTGCGACTCCATCCACGTCGACCCCACGCTCGTGCGTGACGTGTACGAGCTGGTCGGCCGCGAGCACGTCGTGCTCATCACCGACGCGATGGCTGCCGCTGGAATGGCCGACGGCGAGTACACACTCGGCCCCCAGGACGTCATCGTCAAGGATGGTGTTGCCCGCCTGGCTCAGGGCAATGCCATCGCCGGTGGAACGGCCCACCTGATGGACTGCGTGCGCGTTGCCGTCACCAAGGGCGGGATCCCGCTTGTCGACGCCGTGTACATGGCCTCCGTGCAGGGTGCCACGATCCTGGGCGACGATACGATTGGTTCACTCGCGCCGGGGAAGAAGGCTGACATCGTCGAGGTCGATGGCGACCTCCTCGTGCGCCGCGTCTGGCGACGTGGCACTGTGGTTGCGTGAGAGGCAAACGAAGCAAGAAACGACCGTGGGGCGAGGCGCGTCCATTACAGATGGAGCGCCTCGCCTCCGCGCCGCGTACGGAGCGAGGACCGGACGGGCTGGACTATCAGGTGCGTCGTCTTCCCAGCGCGGCCAAGGAATATACCTGCCCGGCTTGCCTGCGTCCGATTCCGCAGGGCAGCGCCCACATCGTTGCGTGGCCTGAAGAGGCGCCCTTCGGCCTCCCTCAGGGTGTTGACGCTCGCCGTCACTGGCACTCGGAGTGTTGGCGCCGTGGCCTGCGACCGCTGTGACGTGCGGATGTGATGCATCACTGCCCGGGGTGCGGATTCGGCCATGCCCGCGGTGAGCACGTAAAGTGGGGACTGAAGAATGCCCGCAGTGTGGGCATTGGACGTGAGGAGCAACCGTGGAACTCTTTAAGCGATACATGGCGGCATCGTCAATGGGCGTTGTCGCTCTTGTATGCGTGCTCGTCGGGCTGCTCGGCGTGACCGTGCTGCGGCCGCCGACGCATCAGGTGTCGTCCGTTGAATCTCCGACGGATCTGATCATGACCCGCGGCAACGTGCTGTCGATCGTGAAGGACGACGTGACGGTCACCGCGACGTCGAAGTCCGGTGCCCCAGTGACTCTCAGCATCGGTACGACGCAGGACGTGAAGGGCTGGATCGGCGACGCAGCCTACACCGAGGTCATCGGTGTCGAGTCGGATCGCACGAAGCTCAAGGCCGAGTCTCACGCTGCGGTCGCCTCCGGTCAGACTGTCCCCGCAGCTCCTTCGACCCCCGCCCAGTCGGGCGCCCAGTCCGGTGTTCAGTCGGGTGCCCAGCCCCTCGCCGATCCGACCTCCGCAGACCTGGTGACGCAGCTGGCTTCGTCCGATATGTGGTTCAAGCAGGCCAGCGGGCAGGGGACCGTCAGCCTGGATCTGGAGAACGTTCCCTCCGGTCGGTCCGCTCTGGCTGCCTCCGCGGCTGGCCCGGGTGACCTCACGCTGACCCTGACCTGGAAGGTCGAGCAGACGAACACCCTGGCGATTATCGCTTTCCTGGCTGCCTGCGTCTTCGCGCTGATTGCCCTCGCGCTGTTCCTCACGCGCTGGCAGCTCCTGCGCCTGCGTAAGATCCGCGAAGCCCGTATCGAAGAGCGCCGTAAAGCGGATTCCCTGGAGACTTCTTCGATTAACTCCGCGGCTGTCGCGGAGCGTATCGCTGCCGCCCGTGACTCGGCTCCCTGTCTCGGCTCCCGTCAAGGACACTGAGGCCGTCGATGAGGCCGATTCCTCGAAGGATTCTGCTGCTCCGCTCCCCGATGAGAAGCAAGCCGAGGAGAAGGCGCAGTGGGGTGCGGCCGCGTACACGCCGACTGTGGCCGAACCCGCAGTTGATGCCCCCGTGGAAGAGCAGCCCTCGCAGGAGGAGCCCGTCGTTGACGAGCCCTCTCAGGCCGCCAGCAGTACCGCCGAAGAGAGTGCGCCTGCCGTCGAAGAAAACTCCGGCAAGCCCGCAGCCGAGTCGGTGCCTCAGGACGAGTACGTTCCCGATCCGCTCACGGATACGTTTGAGCGTCGCGGACGCCACGGCCTCGACAATGGGCCGATCGATCAGGATCCGCCCGAGCGTGCCACGACCGATACCGGTGTCATCGACCTGTCCGGCATTCGTGGCGGTCGCACGCTTCCCTCGCGTCGCGCGCTGCGCGAGGCCCGCAACAACGGTGAGCAGACCGTTGTCGTCGATGGCCAGGAATTCAACACCGGCCTGATCCCGGTCACGCGTCTCGCGCGGCCGAGCCTGCCGCTCCGACCTCGGCACCCGATGACGATGCGTCGAAGACCGGCGGCTGGACCTCGATCATGTCCGGTTGGCTCAAAGACCGCGAGGAAGGCAAGTGATGAAGAGACGGACCGCAGCGGTAGCGACCGCCGCCCTCCTGATGGCATCGACGCTCGGGCTGAGCGCATGCTCCAACGAGATCGTCGCCCAGTCGGGCGAGGAGACGCAGAGCGCCGCGAACCTGGACCTCGAGCGCATCTCCTCCGTCCTCGGCGCGACGGGCAGTGCCATGACGACCGCAGACGCGTCGCTGAACGCACAGGATCTGTCGGGCCGCGTCGCCCACGGTGCGCTGGCCTACCGTACGGCGCAGTACGCGCTGGCCACTGCCTCGGGCCAGGCCCCGCAGGCCCTGGACTTTACCCCGGCATCCCTGGCGATCACGAATTCTGATTCGTGGCCGCGCGCGATCTTCAACATCTCTGCGTCCTCCACGACGGCGCTGCCCGTCCTGCAGGTGTTCGTGCAGGACTCGGCGCGCTCGGACTACCAGTTGACGAACTACGCGCGCCTCCTCGGTGGCACGCAGCTGACCCTGCCCCCCGTGGGCACGGGCTCGGCCTACGTCACTGGTGACTCTGAGGGATTCGTCGTGAGTCCGCAGGCCGCTCTGTCGCAGTACATCACGATGCTGAACTCGGGCAGCCAGGACACGTCGCAGTTCCCGGCAGACGACTTCACGAAGACGTACCTGACGGGCATCAGTGACCTGAACTCGTCGGTGAGTGCCGCAGGCTCCGTGACCGCCGCGGCGACCGCGACGGACTACCCGATTTCGGGACTGGTGCTTCAGGATGGTTCGGCCCTCGTCGCCGCTAACTTTAAGTACACGCTGACCTACCAGCGTACCGTCGCGGGCGCGACGATGAACCTGGGTGGAAAGACCGCGACGATGAGCTCTGGCGGCACGACGGTGGACGGCACGGCGACCGCGGATTACCTGGCGACCGTCCTCATGCGCATCCCTTCGAAAACTGCCGGTGGAACCCCCCAGGTCGTCGGCGGCGAGTACACGATCGTGTCCGTGGCGCTGGATCCTTCCTCCAGCCCGGGCTGATTTTCACCCACAGCGCACATGTCGTCCCCGTGGCTTTGAGTCGCGGGGACGACGCATATCATCGTTGATAGAAACACTTCAGTCACGAAGAGGACCATCATGACCACGCCTGACCACCGTCCCACATCCGAGGCGACGCCCATGCCCGCAGACTCGCACGGAGCCGTCGACCTGTCGGCCCGTCAGAGCACTCCCGGCGCCGCGCAGGACGCCGCCCCCGCAGCGGGGGAGGGGCCCCACATTCCCCTCATTACGACCACGGACGAGGAGCACTTCCAGGACGTCATGTCCACCTCGCAGGCCGTGCCGGTCATCATGGTCATGTGGTCGCCGCGTTCGCTTGAGTCCAAGCCCACCCTGGCCATGCTCGAAGAGATCGCGCGTGAGAACGCGGGTAAGTTCCAGCTGGTCGAGGTCGATATCGACAAGGCTCCCGCGATCGCTCAGGCCTTCCAGATTCAGGGCGTGCCCACGGTGGTCGCTCTCGTGGGTGGGCGTCCCGTTCCCCTGTTCCAGGGCGGCGCAGCGAAGGAGCAGGTGCTCCCCGTCATTTCGCAGGTCCTCGAGGCTGCCACGCAGATGGGCCTCACGGCGCGCATAGCCGTGGCCGCCGAAGATACGGTCGCTCCGACTCCGCCCGAGCACGAGGCCCCGCTGGCTGCCGAGGCCGCCGGCAACCTCGATGAGGCAATCGCGGGTTGGGAGAAAGTCATCGAGCTGAATCCGCGCGACGAGGACGCGAAGTCTCACCTGTCGCGCGTGCGCCTGGCCGCCCGCAGTGCCACAGCCGACACCACAGACCCCGCGGCCCGTGCGGATGCGCTGTTCGCCGCGGGCGACGCTGCCGGAGCCTTTGACGTGCTGCTCGACCTGCTGGCCGCCTCCACGGATGCCGAGGAGCGCGACGCGCTGCGCCTGCGCCTCCTGGATCTCTTCCGTGTTGCGGGTTCAACCCCGGAGGTCTCCAAGGCACGTACGCGCCTGGCGATGCTCCTCATGTGATACCGTTTTGCCAACGCACAGGTGCGGAAGGAGGCACATGCGATGGCTGCATGGATCATCGTCGTTCTCGTGTTTGTCTGCGTCGTCGTGTGGTACGGATGGCATTCCACGCACAACGAGCTGACGAAGAAGATCGACCGGGAGCCCGACCCGGAGGCTCGGCGCGAACTGATCAAGCTGCAGGGGCAGATAGACCCGGGGCAGGGCGGGCTTCTGGGACTGCCCACGCATGCTGCCGCGCGCCGCAGCCGCACCGAGCAGACAACGAACGAGGCCGGAGCAGGAAACCCTGCCCCGGCCTCGTTGTACAAGCCTACGGCGTCAGCGCACCTGCGAGGCAGGCACCAGCCACACGGCACCCAGCGGCGGCACGCGCAGAGACACGGAAACCGGACGACCGTTCCACGGGGTGTCCTCGGCGGTGATGGTACCGACGTTGACCACGCCCGAGCCACCGAACTCCTCGGCATCCGTGTTGAGGATCTCGACCCACTCGCCGCCGAACGGCAGGCCCACGCGGTAGCCCTCGTGCGGGTTTCCAGCGAAGTTCGAGATGCACACGACGACCTCGCGGTTGCCCGCCTCGTCCGTTCCCTTACGCAGGTAGGAGATCAGGTTGTGATCACCGTCCGAGGCGTCGATCCACTCGAAGCCCGTGTAGTCGTCATCCCACATGGCGGGGGAGGAAGCGTAGATCGCGTTGAGGCGCTCCACAAGAGCCGCGACGCCTGCGTGGCCCTCCTGATCCAGCAGCCACCAGTCGAGGGAGTAGGACTCGTTCCACTCCTGCTCCTGGCCGATCTCCTGACCCATGAAGAGGAGCTGCTTGCCCGGGTGGCTCCACTGGTAGGCGTACAGGGAACGCAGGCCAGCCAGGCGCTGCCACTTGTCGCCGGGCATCTTCGAGATCAGCGAGCCCTTGCCGTGCACGACCTCGTCGTGCGAGAGCGGGAGCACGTAGTTCTCGGAGAAGGCGTAGACCAGGGAGAACGTGAGCTCACCGTGGTGCCAGCGGCGGTTGACCGGATCCTCGCTGAGGTAGCGCAGCGTGTCGTTCATCCAGCCCATGTTCCACTTCATGCCGTAGCCGAGGCCACCGCCGGACGTCGGGGCGGTCACGCCAGGCCACGCCGTGGACTCCTCGGCGATCATGACGATGCCGGGGTGACGACGGTACGCTGTCGCGTTTGCTTCCTGGATGAACTCGATAGCCTCCAGGTTCTCGCGGCCACCGTACTGGTTGGGACGCCACTGGCCGTCCTTGCGCGAGTAGTCCAGGTACAGCATCGAGGCCACCGCATCGACGCGCAGGCCGTCAATGTGGAAGTCCTCGAGCCAGTACAGGGCGTTGGCGACCAGGAAGTTACGCACCTCGCGGCGACCGAAGTTGAAGACGTAGGTGCCCCAGTCGGGGTGCTCGCCGCGCAGCGGGTCCGGATCCTCGTACAGCGGGGTGCCGTCGAAGCGGGCCAGCGCGAAGTCGTCCTTCGGGAAGTGGGCGGGAACCCAGTCAAGGATGACGCCGATGCCCGCGCGGTGGAAGGCATCCACGAGGTAGCGGAAGTCATCCGGGGTGCCGTAGCGCGAGGTGGGGGCGTAGTAGGAGGTCACCTGGTAGCCCCACGAGCCACCGAAGGGGTGCTCAGCCAGGGGCATGAACTCCACGTGCGTGAAACCCATCTGCTTGACGTAGGGGACTAGTTCGTCGGCCAGTTCGCGGTAGCCCAGTCCCTGGCGCCACGAGCCCGCGTGGACCTCGTAGATGGACATCGGGCCGGTGTGGGACGTTGCGATCCTTACGGGTGGACATCCACTCCTGGTCGGTCCACTCGTGGAAGTAGTCGGTGACGACCGAGGCGGTGGCCGGGGGAATCTCGGTGGCGCGGGCCAGCGGGTCGGCCTTCTGGAACCAGTTGCCGCCGGGGCCCTGGATCTCGAACTTGTAGCGCGCACCCACGCCGACCTCGGGAATGAAGAGCTCCCACACGCCGGAAGAACCCAGCGAACGCATGGAGGTCTGCGTGCCGTCCCAGTAGTTGAATTCGCCGACGACGCGCACGGCGCGTGCGTTGGGGGCCCACACCGCGAAGGCAGTGCCGGTTGTCTCGCCGAGCTCGTCGGTGTAGGTCTTCACGTGCGCGCCCAGGACGTTCCAGAGGTTCTCGTGACGGCCCTCGGAGATCAGGTAGGTGTCCATCTCGCCCAGCGTGGGCAGGTAACGGTAGGGGTCGTCGCGCACGATGGTCTCATCGCCGTAGGTGACGGACATGCGGTAGGCGGGAATCTCCTTGTCGGGCAGGGCCGCGACCCAGATGCCGCCGCGCTCGTGGGATGCAGCGTAGGCGCCCGTCGGCGTGATGATGTCGACCGCGTCGGCCAGGTGCGCGACGACACGGATGGTGACGCCGTCGTCGCCAAGGTGGGCGCCCAGCACGGAGTGGGGCGAGTAGTAGGAGCCTGAGGCAACGGCGTCGAGGATGTCGTCATTGACCGGGATCGGCGTAAGTTCGCAGCTCATGGATTTTCCTTACTCCAGATGGGTGAACCGCTCAGTTCACTGGTGTTGATAAGTCTAGCGTCTGACCGGCAAAAAAGGGAGCCGGGTCTCATATTGGCGGGGTTATGGAGGGGCGTCGTGCGCCCGGCACACCGAGATGGTAGCGTGCGGGCGCACGAGCCTCGTTAGGCTTGCGCCCAGGGGGATGTGTGGGCGGGTTCGACCTTGAAGACATGGCCGAGGCGCGTCACAGGGGACAGGGACACCCAGTTGGAGGAACCCCACACGTAGGAGCGTCCATCCAGCTCGTCGACGACCGTAATGTGACCACCGGGGGTCGCCAGGCCCATGGCCTCGAGATCGAGTTCAACGGCGGCATCCACGCCCTCGTGCGGATCCAGGGAGATCACGCAGATGACGGTGTCGGGCTTACCGTCGGAGGTGAACTTGCCGGGAATGTGCCGTGAGAACGCGATGAGGCGATCCGAGGAGGTCGTGTGGATGCGGATCTGGTGGAGCTGGCGCAGCGCGGGGTGCTTGGTGCGCGCGGCGTTGAGCAGCGTGAAGAGGCGCGAGATGCCGATCGGCTCGGCGTCCTCCCAGCGGCGCGGGCGGAACTCGTACTTCTCGTTGTTGTTGGGCTCCTGATAGGTGCCGCGCGGCTCGTTCTCCACGAACTCGTATCCGGAGTAGATGCCCCACGTGGGTGCGCCCAGAGCGGCGAGCATCGCGCGGATCGCGAAGATCGCGGTGCCGCCGTCCCACATCTGCGGAGTGAGGATGTCGTGCGTCGTGGGCCAGAAGGCCGGTCGCATGAGGTGCGCGGTTTCTTCGGAGACCTCGCGCAGGTACTCTTCAATCTCCTGCTTGGCGGTCCTCCACGCGAAGTACGTGTAGGACTGGTCGAAGCCGATCGCGCCGAGCGTGCGCATCATGGCGGGGCGCGTGAAGGCCTCGGCCAGGAAGAGTGTGCCCGGATACTGCGCCTTGACGTCGGCGAGGAGGCGCTCCCAGAAGGGGATGGGCTTCGTGTGCGGGTTGTCGACGCGGAAGATCGTCACGCCGTGGTTGATCCATAGCTCGATGACGTCGCGCACGGCCCGGTAGATGCCCTCGGGGTCGTTGTCGAAGTTCAGGGGGTAGATGTCCTGGTACTTCTTGGGTGGGTTCTCCGCGTATGCGATGGTGCCGTCGGCGCGCGTCGTGAACCACTCGGGGTGCTCCTTGACCCACGGGTGGTCGGGGGAGCACTGGAGGGCCAGGTCGAGGGCGACCTCCAGGCCGAGGCCTCGGGCGCGCTCGACGAAGCGGTCGAAGTCAGCGAAATCGCCGAGCTCGGGGTGGATAGCATCGTGGCCACCCTCGGGGGAGCCGATGCCGTAGGGGGAACCAGGGTCGCCGGGAGCGGCTTCCAGGGCGTTGTTCTTGCCCTTTCGGTGCGTCGTGCCGATTGGGTGGACCGGGGTCAGGTAGACGACGTCAAAGCCCATGCCTGCGATGCGCGGCAGATCGTCCGCCGCCCCCGCGAGCGTGCCGGAGACCCACGTGCCGTCGGGGTGCTGGAAGGCCCCCGCAGAGCGCGGGAAGATCTCGTACCAAGCGCCCGCCAGTGCCTTTGTGCGAGCCACGTCGAGCGGGTAGACGCGCGAGGAACCGATCAGGTCGCGCAGCGGATGGTCGCGGAAGATGAGACGCACGCGCGAGGAGATGCCCGCGGAGAGGCGCTGCTGGGCGGAATGACTGGTGTCGCGCAGGCGGCGCGCCGCGTCGGTCAGGACGTCAATGTCCGAGGCCGGGGGACGCCCCTGGGAGGGGTTACCGTAGGCCGTGCCTTCGGCCGCGCGCTCCATGAGGCGAGCGCCCTCCTCGAGCATGAGCTCGACGTCGACGCCGGCGCCGACCTTCACGGTCGCATCGTGGCGCCACGTCGCGTAGGGGTCCGACCAGGAGTCCACGCGGAAGGACCAGGCGCCGGGGGTGTTCGCGGCCACCCAGGCCTCGTAGCGGTCGAGGCCGGGGGCGATGTCTACCATGCGCGTGCGGGAGTATTCACCTCCGTCCGGGCGCAGCAGGACGGCCTCGGCGGCGAATGCGTCGTGCCCTTCGCGGAACACGGTCGCACGAACGGGGAAAGGCTCGCCTTCGGTCGCCTTAGCGGGAAGTGTGCCGTCCTCAATGACGGGGAACACTTCGATGATCGGGATACGGGGCAACAGTTTCTCGCTCACGAGACCCACACTAGCCTATGGATGCGTCCGGGAAAAACCGATGCCCATGCCTCGGTGATGCGGAGGGCGCTCTCATGGTCTGTCAAGATTTTAATTTTCGTCCAATACATTGGAATTCCGCTCAAACGGAAGGAAGGTAGCCCCCAGATGTCCAGGAACTACCTTCCGTTGATGAGTGAGATGCTCAGTAGCCGCTGTTCTGCAGCCCCGCCATGATCGCACTGCCAAAGAGGACGAACATCAGGATCGTCGCGACGATGCCGATGATCTGCCAGATAAACATGGCGCGCGCAAAGTTACGCTTCGCAGGCGAGCTGCCCGAACCGAGCGCGAGCACCAGCAGGTAGATGAAGCCGACCAGCGGGATGCCGACGAGAAGAAGAGTGATCATCCACGAGCCGACGGAGTCGTCGGGATGCTCGGGGAACTGGTTGTATGCCATGGTGGCCTCCAAGGGGGGAATGTGTGGAATCAGTAGTTCATCTGCATGGCGGTGCGCACCTCGGACAAGGTCTGATCGGCCTGTTCGTTGGCGCGCTCGTTACCGGCGTGCAGGATGGACAGCAGGTAGTCCTCGTTCGCGATGAGCTCGGCGCGACGCTCACGCAGGGGAGCGAGCATTTCGTTCAGGGACTCGGTGACGAGGGCCTTCAGGGTACCCGCGCCCGCGTCACCAATGCGATCCGCGATCGCTTCGGGTGCCTCGCCCGTGGCCAGGGAGGCCAGCATCAGGAGGTTGGAGACCTCGGGACGGCCCTCCGGGTCGAAGGTGATGCGTCGCTCGGCGTCGGTCTTCGCCTTCTTGAGGATCTTCGCGGTCTCGTCGGCGCTCATGCGCAGCTCGATCGTGTTACCGCGCGACTTCGACATCTTCTGCCCGTCCGTGCCCAGCAGCAGCGGGACCTCGGACAGGAGGGCCTCGGGGCGGGGGGAACACGGGACGTTCGGGCGTCGCACGACCGTAGCGCTTGTCGAAACGCTGCGCGATCAGGCGAGCCTGCTCCAGGTGAGGGAGCTGATCCTGGCCCACGGGCACGATGTTGGCCTTGCAGAAGAGGATGTCGGCGGCCTGGTGGACGGGGTAGGTGAGCATGAGGCCGGTCATTGCGCGGCCCTCGGTCGCCTCCAGCTCGGCCTTCACGGTCGGGTTGCGGTGCAGCTCCGACTCGGTGACCAGAGAGAGGAACGGCAGCATCAGCTGGTTGAGGGCCGGAACCGCCGAGTGGTTGAAGATTGTGGAGCGCTCAGGGTCGATGCCCGCGGCCAGGTAGTCGGCGACGAGGCCGAGGACGCGCTCACGGATCGGACCCACGCCATCGCGGTCGGTGATCACCTGGTAGTCGGCGACCAGGACCCAGGTCTCCACCCCGCGGTTCTGCAGGAGCACGCGGTTACGCAACGTGCCGAAGTAGTGGCCCAGGTGCAGGTGGCCGGTCGGGCGGTCACCCGTGAGGATGCGGAAACGCGAGGGGTCCTGGTCGATCGCCAAGTCAATCTCGGCGCTGCGGGCCTTGGAGCGGGCCAGCGAGGCATCGGAGGTTGCGGTTTCCAGGGCATCTTCACTGCGAGTCATGCGTCAATCCTAACGAGTGGGTGGGAGTAAATGAAACTTGAGGGCGCTCAGTGTTCGGGGCGGAACGCGACGTCGGACAGCAGGATGGTCACGGATAGTGGTTCAATCGACAACGTGGAGCGCGGAGCGACGTGCTCAGCCTCAAGGGAGAGCTCGCCCGGGTTATGTGTCTCGCCGACGCCGCCCTCGGAGGGTGTCGCCCACACGGTCGAGTAGGCGACCAGCCAGTCCAGATCGTGGCCCTCAGGCAGTGTGACCTCGGCGCCGTCCAGGTTCGCGTTGATGATGATGAGGGCATCGCGGTCACCCCAGGTCACGCCCGAGCGCAGCATCTGGAATGTGCGGTGACGTGCGTCTGTCCAACCGTAGTCCGGCATCGGCGTGCCCTGCGCCGTGTACCACGACAGGTCAGGGATCGTGTCGCCGCCGTGCGGCGTGCCGGTCGCGAAGCGGTCGGGGCGCAAAACCGGATGGGCCTGACGGAGAGCGATGAGCCAAGACACCGTGTCGATCTGCTCGAGCTGTCCCTCAGCCAGGTCCCAATCGACCCACGAGATCGGGTCGTCCTGGCAGTAGGCATTGTTGTTGCCGTACTGGGTGCGGCCGAACTCGTCGCCGCCCGTCAGCATCGGTGTGCCCGAGGAGACGAACATTGTCGCCAGGATGTTGCGCTGGGAGCGCGCACGCAGGTCAGCGATCGTCATGTCGGAGAGGATCGCGTAGGGGGTGTCGGCGCTCGGGTGCGTGCCGTTCGAAGCAAGCGTGCCCTCCACGCCGTGGTTCCACGAGCGGTTGTCGTCCGACCCATCCCGGTTGTTCTCCAGGTTTGCCGTGTTGTGCTTGCGGTCGTAGGCCGTCAGGTCCGCCAGCGTGAAGCCGTCGTGGGCAGTCACGAAGTTGATCGAGGCGCGTGGGCCGCGCAGGCGACCCAGCCCGTGTTCGAACACGTCCTGGGAGCCGGACAGACGCGTTGCGAGGTCGTTGGGACCCGTGACGACATGGCCCGAGGCCTGGGCGCGCACGTCAGCCAGCCAGAAGTTACGCAGGGCGCCGCGGTAGTGGTCGTTCCACTCGGAGAAGGGAACCGGGAAGTTGCCTGTCTGCCAGCCGCCGGGGCCCACGTCCCAGGGCTCGGCGATGAGCTTGACGTGTGCGAGCAGATCGTCCGTGGCCATCGCGATGAGGAGCGGGTGCATTGGGCTGAAACCGGTCGCGAAACGGCCCAGCGTGGCCGCCAGGTCGAAGCGGAAGCCGTCCACGCCCATCTCGCGGACCCAGTAGCGCAGCGAATCCAGCACCATCTGAATGGTCTTCGGGTGATCCATGTTCACGGTGTTGCCGGTACCCGTCACGTCGATCGCCTGGACGGGGCGAGAGGTCGTGTGGCGGTAGTACAGGTCGGAATCGAGGCCGCGCCACGACAGGGAGGGGCCGGCGTCTCCACCCTCACACGTGTGGTTGTAGACGACGTCGAGGATGACCTCGATGCCAGCCTGGTGCAGTAGGGAGACCATGCCGCGGAACTCATCGACGACCGCCTGGGCACCGCGCTCACGCGAGGCCTCGGTCGCGTAGGAGGGTTCGGGAGCGAAGAAGGAGAGCGTCGAGTAGCCCCAGTAGTTCGTCAGGCCTCGTTCGGTGAGAAAAGGCTCGTCGCACTTGGCATGGACAGGGAGCAGTTCCACAGCGGTGACACCCAGGTCCTTCAGGTACGACACCGAGGCCGGGTGAGCCAGTCCCGCGTAGGTGCCACGCAACTGTGGGGGCACGCCGGGCATGTTCTTCGTGAAGCCCTTGACGTGGATCTCGTAGATGACCGTCGTCTCCCACGGCGTATGCGGCTGCGGCTCGATCGGGAAGGAGGGCTCACGACGACCGAACGCGGCATGTAGGCAGCGGAGTCAATGGGGAGCGGCGCAGCGGGTACTCGGAGGGGTAAAGATCCTCGTCGACGCAGTGCGCGTAGACGCCAGGCTTCATATCGACGACGCCGTCGACACCCCGGCCGTAGGGGTCGAGAAGGAGCTTGTGCGAGTTGTAGAACTTGCCTCCGTCCGGATCCCATGGACCATGAACGCGGAAGCCGTAGCGGGTCCCCGCGCCAAAGCCCGGGATGTGGCCGTGCCAGATGCCGGTATGGGGGCCGATCAGGGCAAAGCGTGTCTCAGCCCCGGCCTCGTCGAAAATGCACATATCCACGCCGGACGCGCCCCGCGCGACCACGGACACATCGAGCCCGTCGCCCGAGCGGAAAACTCCCAGGCGGGAGGGGACGGGGTTCGGTTCGGTGACGCGCACGGTGGGGACGCAAGGCGAGGCGGAGCGCTCGGACATAAAAGAGTGCCTCTTTCTGACGAATTATTGACTGCGCCCAAGCCTGATAGATGCAGTCACCCTCCATCATACGTGACCGTTAATTAAGCGGTCGGATTAGGAACTGGTAGGGGCTATGAACAGCGGCACGCGCTGGTGAGGCAACCCTCATATATATGGGCGTGCTGCGCAGAATGTGGCACGCTAGAAGTCATGAGAATTGTCGTGTGTGTGAAGCATGTCCCCGACATGCAGTCCGAACGCCGTTTTGAGGGCGGCCGCCTGGTGCGCGGTGAGGACGATGTGCTCAACGAACTGGACGAGAACGCCATTGAGGCTGCCGTTCAGCTCAAGGAGTTCGAAGAGGACGCAGGCCGCGAGGCTGAGGTCGTCGCGCTGACGATGGGCCCCGAGGATGCCGAGGACTCCCTCATGCGCGCCTTGCAGATGGGCGTCGACCGCGCCTACATCGTCTCCGACGAGTTCCTCGAGGGCTCCGACGTCATCACGACCGCCTCCGTGCTCGGCCGTCGCGATTGCGAAGATCAGCGAAGAGTGCGGCCCGGTCGACCTGGTGATCACCGGCATGGCCTCGCTGGACGCGATGACCTCCATGCTGCCCGGCGCACTGGCCGCCAAGGCACACATGCCGCTGCTGGGCCTTGCCCGCTCCCTGAGCGTCGAGGATGGCGCTGTGACGATCGAACGCGCCGTCGACGGCTACACCGAGACCGTGCGCGCCGCGCTGCCTGCGGTCGTCTCCGTGACCGACCAGATCAACGAGCCGCGCTACCCGGCCTTTGCCGCCATGAAGGCCGCCCGCAGAAGCCGCTGGACCAGTGGGGCATCGACGACCTCGTCGAGGTTCCCGGCGGGCGAGGGCCCTCGTCATGCGCCGCGCGCTGACCGCCGTCACCCACGGCGAGGAGAAGACCCGCGACGGTTCGGGCACGATCATTCAGGACGCCGGCGAGGGCGGGCGCGCTCTGGCCGACTACATCCTTTCGGTGGTGAAGTGACATGACGCAGCAGATGAGTTCCCCGATTCTCGTTCTGGCCGACCAGGCGGGCGATCACCTGACGCCCCTGGCTCGCCAGGCCGTGACGCTGGCCGCGTCCCTGACCAGCGCTGACGTCGTTGCCCTGTCCCTGGCCGCCACGCCCGACGTGGCTGCACTGTCCGAGCTGGGCGCGACCCAGCTGCTGCATGCCGACCTGGGTGACGCCGGCGCGTTCCTCGGTGGTCGCCTCCGACGCGCTTGATCTCCGCGCTGGCGACCGGCAGCTTCGGCCTCGTGCTCCTGTGCTCGGACTACCGCGGTCGCGAGATCGCCGGTCGCGTCGGTGCCCTCACTGAGGCCGGCGTGGTCTCCGGCGCGTCCTCCGTCGGCTTCGACGGCGGCGTGCTCCAGATCGGCAAGACCGCCCTGGGCGGTTCGTGGTCGATGCGCATCGTCCTCGAGGGGCAGACTCCGATCGTCGGCATCGCCTCCGGCGTCATCGACGAGGCCCCGGTGGCCTCTCCCGTCGCCCTCAGCCCGCAGGCCCCTGGCCCGTCGAACTGAGCGCCCGAGGCTAGCGCGATTCAGGTCGTCTCCTCCGTGCCCGACGAGGAGGAAGGCGTGTCCTGAGTGATGCCTCCACCGTCGTCTGTGGTGGCCGCGGCGTGGACGGCGACTTCGAGCTGGTTCGCTCGCTCGCGCGCGCGCTCGGGTGGTGCCGTGGGCGCGACCCGCGTCGCCTGCGACGAGGGCTGGGTACCCGCGTCCGAGCAGATCGGCCAGACCGGTCTGACGGTCACCCCGAACCTCTACATCGGCCTGGGCGTCTCCGGCGCGATCCACCACACGGTGGGTATGCAGTCCTCCGCCCACATCGTCGCCGTGTGCGATGACCCCGGACGCCCCTGATCTTCGAGATCGCAGACTTCGGCGTCGTCGGCGACGTGACCGAGGTCGTGCCCGCGGCCCTGGCCGCCATCGAGGAGCGCGCTCCCAGGCGTGAGCGTCTACCTCGACCACGCGGCCACCACGCCGCTGCGCGAGCGCCCTCGAGGCGTGGACTCGCGCCCAGCGTGACCTGTCCGCAAACCCCGGCAATCCCGCCGCCCTCCACTTTCGGAGGGCGGCGGGACCCGTCGCATGCTCGATGATGCGCGCGAGCAGGTCGCAGCTCGCCCTCGGGCGCAGACATTCACGAGGTTATCTTCACGTCCGGCGCCACCGAGTCCGATGCTCTCGGGCGTGATGGCTGCGGCCCGCGGCATGCGCGGCCGCGACGGCGCGCGACCTCATCGTGGTTTCGGGCCTCGAGCACGACGCGGTCGGCTCATCAGCGCGAGGTTGCCTCACGTGAGGGCTTCTCCTGGGAGGTTTTGCCCGTGGATGCGGGTGGCGTTTCCATCCTGCCAGGTGTTTGCGGCGACGATGCGCCCGCCTCGTGGGATGCTCGCCTCGCGCTTGGATCCATGACCCTCGTCTCCTCTGAGATCGGCACCATCCAGCCGGTCGCAGACTTCGCTGCGCTCGTGCACGCCAGCGGAGGCCTCGTCCATTCCGACGCTGCCCAGCCGTCCCCGACGCTGGACGTGTCCTTCTTTCAAGCTCGGCCTGGACCTCGCGAGCGTCGGCGGACACAAGGTCAGCGCGCCCGCAGGCATCGGCGTTCTCCTCGCTCGGCGCGGGATTCCCCATGACGACCGACCGGCCCGGGCGGCGGTCACGAGCGATCGATCCGCTCGGGCGCGCCCAGACGTCGCGGGTGCCTGCGCTCTTGCTGCCGCCCTCACCGAGGTCGTCGCCCGAGCGCTCTGCTTTCGCCGCCCGCGCAGCCGACCTGCGCGCGCACCTGCTGTCCCACCTGCCGGACGGGACGTCTCCGACGGTGGGGAGTCGGCCTCGTCGAGCGCGATCATCCACCTGTCCCTGCCCACCGCCCGCCCCGGAGGCCGTCCTCATGGCCTTTCGACATGGCCGGGATCGCCGTGTCCGCCGGGTCCGCCTGTCACGCGGGGGTGACGCGCCCTTCCGAGATTGTCATGGCGATGGGACGCAGTGAGAGCAGGCGCTCGGCGTCCTGCGCGTCTCCCTCGGCCACGAGACGACGCGCGACGATATTGACGCCTTCCTGGCCGCCCTGCCCGATGGCTATCCGCGCGGGTGCCGCCCTGGACGGCGTCGCCCACGTGCGCAACGAACGAAACGAGGAACGCTAGATGCGAGTTCTGGCAGCACTGTCCGGTGGCGTGGACTCCGCCGTCGCCGCGGCGAAGGCCGTCGAGGCCGGGCACGACGTCGTCGGCGTCCACATGGCGCTGTCCTCCCAGCCCCAGGAGTGTCGCATCGGCTCGCGCGGCTGCTGCTCGATCGAGGACGCCGGGGACGCCGCGCGCGCCGCTGAGATCATCGGCATCCCGTTCTACGTGTGGGATCTCGCGCAGGAATTCGAGCAGACTGTCATCACGGACTTCGTCGCCCAGTACAAGGCCGGGCGTACCCCCAACCCCTGCGTGCGCTGCAACGAGTTCGTGAAGTTCCGTGAGCCCAACCGAGCCGCACGCGCGCTCGGCTTTTCGACGCGGTGTGCACCGGCCACTACGCCGCCATCGTCGACGGCGAAGCCGGGCCCGAGCTGCACCGCGGCGCCGACAATCTCAAGGACCAGTCCTACGTGCTGGCCGTCATGGGCCCCGAGGAACTCTCCCGCGTCGTCCTGCCGCTGGGCGACGCGCCCAACAAGGCGTGGGTACGCTCCGAGGCCGAGCGGCTCGGCCTGGGCGTGTCCAACAAGCCCGACTCCTACGACATCTGTTTCATTCCCGACGGGGACACGCAGGGATTCCTGCGCGCTCACCTGGGTGCCTCCGAGGGTGAGATCGTCACGCCCGACGGCGAGGTGTTGGGCCGCCACGAGGGCTACTGGAACTACACGGTCGGCCAGCGCAAGGGCCTTGGCATCGGCGCTCCCGCACCAGACGGGCGTCCCCGCTACGTCCTCGAGACGAGGCCTGAGAGCAACCAGGTCGTCGTGGGGGCTTCTGAGCTCCTGTCCATCTCGCGCATTACTGCCACGGACGCCGTCTGGCTCGCCTCGGACGACAACGGCTCCGACGCCACCGACCTCTTCGTCCAGCTGCGCGCACGGCACGCCCCGTGCCCGTGGCCTCGCTGACGCGCGACGAGTCGGCCGGAACCATCAGCGTCCTCCTCGAGGGTAGTGCACGTGGCGTCGCGCGCGGTCAGTCGATGGTCGTGTACCGGGCAAGCCGCGTCCTGGGCGAGGGACAATCGACGAAACCGGGCGCTGAATGCCTCGCGCGCGCCACAGGTGGACGTGTGCGAGGGCATGCGGACGCTCGAGGGCGCATCGGTTACACTGGGGTGCGCGCGCGAGTGGCGGAATTGGCAGACGCGCTGGATTTAGGGTTCCAGTGTCTTTGACGTGTGGGTTCGAGTCCCATCTCGCGCACGAGTTGCCCGTGCCCGGTCGCCCTCGGGGGACGCGGCGGTCGATAGACTGAGGTCATGAGCGCTTTTGGACATTGGCTGCAAGGCCCCCGACTTTACCGCCGAGACCACCCAGGGAACCCTGTCCCTGTCGGACCTCCTCGCCGCCTCGTCGCGTGGCGTCGTCGTCTACTTCTATCCGAAGGCCTCCACGCCCGGCTGCACGAAGGAGGCGTGCGACTTCCGCGATTCCCTGGCATCGCTTCAGGGGTGCCGGCTACTCGGTGATCGGTGTGTCCGCCGACTCGATGGCCGCCCTCGAGCGCTTCACCGAGAAGCAGTCTCTCACCTTCCCGCTGGCCTCCGACCCGGATCACGAGATTCTCGAGGCCTACGGCGCGTGGGGTGAAAAGAAGAACTACGGACGTACCTACGTGGGCATCATCCGCTCGACCGTGGTCGTGAACCCCGATGGGCACGGTGGCGCTGGCTCAGTACAACGTGAAGGCGACGGGTCACGTGGCCCGCCTGCGTCAGGCTCTCGGCATCGACTAATCCGTTGCTTTTCCGGTAACTAGCACATATGATTGTCAAGAAACTGACAGCTAGTTATTTATGGAGGAGTTATGGGAGGGCCAGGACGCCTGACGCGTATCGAATCGGTGCGGGACAGGGTGACGCAGGAATATCCGGCCGACGCCGCGCCCGTTCGTCTGAGCAAGCAGCCGAGCCTGCCCACGATGTCCCGTGCGCCCCGAGCGCCCTCTCCGTCGAGCAGGTCGTCACCGCCGAGGTCGCGGTCGTTCGGCGCACGGCCGGGGTTTCGCCTCGTCAGTCCAAGGAAGCTCGTCCGTCGAAAGATGCTGCCGCGCCGGCGCAACGCAATGTAGTTGCGCGCGACGCTGTTCATGCGCAGGCGGCGCCCGCTGTGGAATCTCCTGCGCCCGCGCGTGAGTACGCGCATCTGGACGAGGCTGGGGTGGCCTTCGAGGGCGATCAGCGCCCTGGCGTTCCCGTCCATCACGACTGGCACCGCACAACGATGCGCGTCGTGAACACGGCAGCGGGAGCAGGTGGCTCAGAAGCGAGGCGATGTCGCGCCGGCATTGCCTGTGCCGACGCACAGTGAGGAGGCCTCTGGGGTGGGCGGCGCGTCGCGTGCCCAGCGGGCGACCCGGCGCTCGGGTGTCGGCACCTCGCGCATGGAGCGTCGTGAGCGCCCCGCCCATCGCGGACAGCATTATCGCGGCCTCCTCATGTTTCCTCCTCGGCTTCATCTCGGCGCTCCTGCTTGTCGCAGCCGTCGTTGGTGGCCTGTTTATGCGCGGTCCACGGCTGCTTCAGGCTTCGCGAACGCCGTCGACTCCTGTCACGCGCGGGGGCCTGCATGCTCGCTCGGTCAGCGATGAGACCTCGCTGACCCTCGAAGCCTTTCTCCGACAGTGGGGATAGCCTGACGACACCGATCTTTCCAGTGCGTGCTCGGCAAGCTTGGCACCCCTGCGTCGGTGCGTGAACGGATGTACGCAACCCGCGCGATCGATGGCACCCAGTCGGAGGTGGGGCCTCCTACAAGGCGACCTGGACGTACGAGCCGGACCAGGGTTGACCGTCATCGTCAGCTCCCGCTGACAATGTCATCGGCCCGGGGAGGTCGTCATCTCGAGAACTTCCCGGCATTGCCTTGTATCTCTCGTAAAATGGGCAGGGTATTTCAATGCGTGAAGGAGTATCTCGTGTCCGATTCGCAGCCCGCCGTCCCCTGCGGCACCCGCCGCCCCCGTCGGGGAAGATATCGCACTGGCGATCCGAGGCCTCGTCAAGATTTATGGCAACCTCATCGCCGTTGCGGACCTGTCCCTCGACATCCCCACCGGATCCTTCTACGGGAATCGTCGGGCCTAACGGCGCCGGAAAGACCACGACGCTCACCATGGCCACCGGCCTGCTCACCCCCGACCGCGGCACCTCCTACGTGCACGGCGTTGACGTGTGGGCACGAACCCAGGAGGCACGTGCCCTCCTCGGCGTCATGCCCGACGGGATGCGCCTCCTCGACCGCCTCTCCGGACCCGACTTCCTCGTCCACGTGGGCATGCTCCACGGCCTGGACGCATCCGTCGCCCGCGAGCGCGCCCACGAGCTCCTCGCAGCCCTCGACCTGGCTGAGGCCGGCAAGAAACTGATCGGCGACTACTCGGCGGGCATGACGAAGAAGATCGCCCTGGCCGCCGCCCTCATTCATTCCCCTCGAGTCCTGGTCCTCGACGAGCCTTTCGAGGCCGTCGACCCCGTGTCCGCGACCAACATTCGTCAGATCCTCACCGACTACACAAAGCGTGGCGGCACCGTCATCCTCTCCTCGCACGTGATGGCCACCGTCCAGCAGCTGTGTACGCATGTGGCCATCATCGACAAGGGGCGCGTACTCGTCGCCGGAACCACCGACGAGGTCGCCCAGGGCGGCGACCTGGGGGAGCGCTTCACCTCCCTGGTCGGCGGCGTCCACTCCGAGGAAGGCCTGTCGTGGTTGGGCAACTGATTCGCCTCAAGCTCCGCATCATCTGGAACACCGTCCGCAAGCAGACGGTCGTCCTCGTTCTCGCAGTCCTCGGCGTCCTGTACTTCGGCGGAAGCTACACCTCCGCTCTCGTGGGCACCGCTTTCCTCGCGCGCTCCGACGAGGCCTACCTGGCCACGCCGGTGATGCCGATCGCCGGTACTTCGTTTTCTTGCTCTGGCTGGTTCTGCCGATCATCTTCGCCTCGATGGACAACTCGCTCGATCCCGTGCGCCTGTCGCCCCTACGTGGGAGTCAGCAAGCGCCTCGGGGCGGGGCTGGCGGCAGCGACGCTGGTCGGTCCCGGCGGACTCCTGTCCGCGATGATCCTCTTCCTGCCCGTCTGGTTCGCCCTGTGGCGCGTCCAGTTGCTTGAGGCGCTCGGATGGTTTTGTCGCCGGTGTCGTGACGCTGCCTCTGTCGGTGCTGTGGGCGCGCGCGGTCGGGACCTGGTTCGCGGTGCGTCTTGATAGCTCGAGCAAGAAGGATGCTGTCACCGCTCTGGGTGCCGTCGTGTTCATGCTGGTGCTGACTCCCATGGGCTACTGGATGTCTTTGCTGACCCAGAACTTTTTCCGTTGAGGCCTTCCGGGCGGGTGTGAACGTCGCGATGTGGACGCCCTTCGGAGCGCCCTTTCGGCGTTGTTGCCTCTCTGCTCGAGGGGCGTGGGTGGCCGCGGCGATCCGCGTCCTCATCACGGTCGTGACTGGAATCGTCGGTTGGCGCGCCTGGCTGGCCGTCCTGCGCCCCGTGATGAGCGGCTACGCGGGTGAGATCAGCGCCGACGCGCAGCGGGCCATCGACGAGGGGCGTCACCTCATCGACGAATCTCTCGAAGAGGAAGCGCGAGGTCGACGCTCCGCGCAGTCGCGAGCCGCCGGCCTGCGCAGTGTTGACATGTTCACGCGCCTCGGCCTCGGCGTGCGCAGCGCGTCGTTGGCCGCGCGGACGCTGCGCTACTGGATCGTGGATCCGCGCCTGAACATGAACATGGTGCTTGCGGCGCTGTTCCCGATCATTGCGATCTTCATGGAGCGCTTGGTGTCGCAGGGGCAGTCGTTTGCGTTCTCGGCGGGTATCTTCCTCTACCTGGTGCCTGTCACGACCGGTCTGACGACCGGCGCGCTCATGCAATACGACTCGACGGGTGCCTGGATCGTTATCTCGTCGGGTATGAGCGGTCGCGAGGAACGTCGCGGGCGCCTCGTCGGGTCCCTCGTGGTGTTCGTTCCCCAGATCATTGGGTACCTCATTCACGATGCCGTCACGGGCATGAGCACCTCCGGTTTCGTGTTCCATCAGGTGATGGGTGTCGTCCTCTTCGCGGGCGCGGCCGGCACGACCCTCGTCGTGAACGCGCGCTGGGTCTACCCGGTGCAGCCTCCGGGAGCATCCCCGCTCGCGACGAAGGGCACCGGTTCCTTCCTCATGACGATGCTGCTGCAACTCGTCGGCTTTGCGGGTACCGCAGTCCTGCAGATCCCGTCCTACGCGCTCCTCGTGCTGGCGTCCTTCGGCCTCGTGCCGGACTGGGTTGCCTACGTCGTAGCCCTTGCGTGGTCGGTGCTCGTCCTCGAGGTAGCCGTGCGTATTGGCGGGCGAGTGTGGGACCGCTACTCGGTCGCCGCGCTCACGTCGATCCGCAGCTGGCCTGGACACTGATCCCGGCTGCACTGCACGCACGAGGCCGGGGTTGCCCACTGGGGTGCCCCTGCCTCGTCCCTTTTTGACCGAGAGTGTTGCTGTCTGGTCCCGGGGGGAACGCCGCTGATGATGAGCGGTGCCATGTGACCCTGACCAGGCGTTCGTTACATCGGGGTGCGCTGGATTCATGAAAAATTCAGCATAGCTGGTAGACAAGAATGTGGATACTCGGTAATGTAATGCTCGTAACCTGACCATATATGGAGAGGAATCTTCCATGCGTATCCCGTCAATGTCGCGTTCTCTCGTGGTAGCGGCTGCCCTTGGTGCCGCTGCTCTTCCCGTGCTCCTGCCTTCGCCCACGTATGCTGCTGACGCCGCGGGACCGGCGACCTGCTACCTCGCCGACGAAAACGGCACCATCATCGAACCCCGCCAGGAGTACACTCCGCGTGAAGGATCCGGTGGGCTCCCCATGCTTCCCAGTCCCGTTGTTGCCGGGCAGTACACGCTGGAAGTGAGCGCTCCCGCAATGAACTTCGATCCGGATCGGCCCGACATGCACTTCGTGTGCCAGGTCTACTACGCGCCCCTTGGCAGTGTGCGTCTCGTTGATCCCGAAGGCACCGTCCTGGCGACGCAGCGTTATGGCAACGATCAGAATGACCCGTCGCGCGCCGCGCTCACGGCGCTCCCGGCGTTGCCCGAGGGGTACGAAATCGTCCCCGGGCCAGACGATCCGAGGATTCAATGCGGTTGCTCGCACGGTTGATCCCAATGATCCCGCGAACGCGCGTGCTGTTGAGTCAATACGGACATCCTGATCCGCAAGATCACCGCGCAGCCCACGCCGGCACCTACTCCTTCCACGCCGTCTACTCCATCCACACCTTCCACCCCGTCTACTCCATCCACACCTTCCACGCCGTCTACTCCATCCACCCCGTCACCTCACACTCCCGCGACTCCCACTCCTCAGACTCCCGCTGGCGTGACACCCACTGCTCCCGTGACTCCGGTTCGGAGTACGCCTGCTCCCTCCCATGGGCTGGCGAAGACAGGCAGTGATGCGGCGATTCTTGGCGGTACGGCAGGGTATCCTCGCGCTTCTGGGTGCAGGTGCTATCGCCGTGAGAAGATCGCGTGCCTGACATGTTGGAGCGGTGATGCCAATCTCCGCGACAAGAACCGGTGTGGTACTTCGATAGAGATGAGCCACACGTTGTGCTTGAAGGACGAGGCCGGGGCTACCCTCGAGGTGCCCCGGCCTCGTCGTCTGACGCACCCACCATCGCGCGCAGTTGACGTGAGCCGGTGACTCAACGAGCTATCCGCGAGCGAAGATCTCTCGGTCTGGCGGTGCGCTCGCGCGTCAACCCGATGGCAGGGGCGCACAGGCGCACAATAGAGGGTCCACGTGCGCGTTGGTAGCGCACACTCGGAGCAGTTTCGCATGCAATTCGATTGGGTGAACTTTCAACAGTTTCTACAAACGTTGCAATTCCAACGATGTGGATGTGTGGTGCGATACGGTGTCAGGGGAATTGCATGCGAAACTCCTGGATAAACCACCCGGCGGTGGCCTTGCGGTGCTGCTGGGGGCCATCTCTGTGACGACGGGGGTCCTGGCGGAGGTGCTGGTAGGATGCCGCACGCCAGGCTGCCTCGTGAGCGCCAGCGACGAACCTGCGAAGCTCGCCCATGACCGAGCTGCCACATGTGCAACAGCCACAACGTCTCACGACTCCCGGATATGAGTGACGGCACGTGGGAGTGGTCATGCCACCACGATGAAACCCCACCTTCAACACCGACTTTGGCGCACCCCCAAGCCGAAAAGTGCCTACAAAGCCAATACGTTCTATCCGTTCACCCCAGATAAGGAGGGGTGCCGGTGAACCACCGGCACCCCCTCCCATGACTATGAAACGCGAATTAAGAACGCTTCCTCCGCATTGCCGCGGCACCGATAGCGCCTGTCGCGGCAGCGAGTACCAGCACATCGCCGGTGAGAGCACCGGTCTTGGCGAGCTGTGTTGCAGGCTTAGGAGGAACCGAGGGCGTCGGCGTCGGCGTCGGACCAGGCTTAAAGGACAGCCGCGTCACATCGTGATGTGCCTCGCTGGTCGTGTACTTCAGAGGGTGCTTCATGAGCGGAGCTTCATCCCATCCGGCAGACGGGCCGGTCATGGGGGGCCTCCATCCGGCGGTATAAGGGGTGTCTGTAGGGGGACATGCGGGCGATGGGGGATCAAATACTGTTCCAACAACAGAACGAGGCTCGGCCGGTTTGACAGCGTCGTAGTCATCCATGTCATCCATCGTCGGAGGGCATGCGGGTGAAGGCTGCCCGGGCATGACTATGACACCGAGTTGTTTCTCAACATCAACCGATATAACGCCCTGCGTGAGGTGATCGATCTGGTAATCCGTATCGGCAGTTGCGGATTCGGTGAAGGCAATCTTCTTAATGGTGATCACCGCATCACCGTGAAGCGCACCCATCGCGTCCTTGAGGGCTGCGATGGTGGTGATCTCATCGGGGTTATCGAAATCAACGGTGACCGTTGCGGTCTGTCCGTTAACTGCCACTGTCTTTGCTGAGAAGCCCTGGGGAAGCCCGGTCACCGAGATGGCCGAGGGGTCAGAAAACTTCAGCTGCGTGGGAAGAGTGATCTGGGTTGTGAAGCCCAAGTGAGCATTCTTCAGTGCAATTTCGTCGAAAGCGTTGGGGGTCTCGTCGTATTTCTCGAGGAGCTTTGCAATGCGTCCACCTCGAAGGCCGTTCAAGTGAACGACGTTCTCAATGGTCAGGAGAGAATCTTTGCTCTCGGCGTAGATCTTTTCAGCCTGAGTCGGAGTGTTCCCCTCCAGGCCGACCTTAAAGTCGGTGTCGATTGTCGGGTCATCGCCATTGACCGGAAGGGAGCCAAATACCTTCTTGTACTTGTAAATACCGGTCAAGCCATCCGCAGACAACTCCTGAGTGGAGAATTCGTAGTCGGGAATTCCTGCGGCTTGGAAGAAATTTGGCCCGGTTTTTGGGGGCTGTAAGTCGTGGCCGTCCTCTTCATCAACCCAGCGCGTTGTCTTGGTTGGTGCGGACGCGAAGCAGTCGGTAGGCGACTCCGCCAGCTTCAGGGTCTTCGTATCGAAGTTAAAGACCTGAGCGGGGGTCGTCGATGATGCGAAGAAGTTGAACGTTCCTGTCACGGTCACCTGTTCGCTGGCCAGTTGAGTCGCTTCTGCGGGGTCAGTTGTGCCAACGGCATAGGGGACCTGGACCTTGATCGTGTGCTGACCGGGGTTGGCTTTCTCTGCATCGTAGATATCGAGCAGCTGCTGCCAGCTGAGATCCTTGAATTGGATGTTCGCAGTGACCTGTGTGTGGTCAGATTTGGGGGAGAGCGAGGTGTAGGCGATCATTGACGAGGTAGACTTCTCGCGAGACGCCCCCAACGTGACTGCCTCAGGAACACTCACGGTCAGTGCGATATCGGGGTTGTAGTTGCTGCCGGAGTCATGAGGGGAGAGCCCCTGTGCAGCCGCAGCGCGGATTTCGGCCTCGTGGCCTGCCAGAAGCGTCGTGACCGGGATGTCCAGCACGACGGTACCGTGATAGGTCGTGATCACAGGGTTGGCATTGCACACAGTCGTGCTTGTTGATGAGACGTATTGTGAGAGGGGGAAGGGCTCGGGATCGGCTTGTGCGCTGCGAGGCGCAAACATTGTGACCGTCCCTGCAGCGACAAGAGCCAAACCGGCACCCATCGCCAGAACTCTCCGGCTTTTCCTCATGATGTTCCCCAGTCGTAGGTGTGTGAATTTAATGTCATGATAGTATACACATGGTAGAAAAGTACATCGTCTCTTGCGTTCTGAGCTCTGGATTGAGTGTTCTCTCGGGTGCGGTCGTCGCGTACAGGTGATCCTCGTGTGCTCCGTTGCACCTCGATGCCCTCGCCCGTCGGCGCAACGCCGAACTCGATGAGGACCTTGAAGCGAATCCTCGACGCGATGACGTCTCCCTCCTCCGGATTCGTGTCTGTGGCAGTCTCCGCGTGGTTGACGATTCCTGCGATGCG